>ERZ1673734.8-NODE-8-length-246439-cov-22.985527_pt1 | contig 246439 bp, 238 predicted proteins | sample MGYA00580199_ERZ1673734 | MGnify/ENA primary metagenome ERZ1673734 (study PRJEB41218, sample SAMN15661742) | gut metagenome | host: Homo sapiens | place: Canada: London | collected 2015-08-20/2019-03-30 | study: EMG produced TPA metagenomics assembly of...
CGTCCAAATGAGCCTCCAGCCTCCGGCAGCTCTCAAAAGTCAGCCATTTGTCTTCCACTTTCGGTAAAGTGTTTACAAAGTGATGTACTTTGTCACAGTAATCTTTGTAGTATTCGAATAACTCTTGCGGAGAATAAGTAAACTCGCGGTGTACCGGCATTTGCCGCCAGCGGTTTTCGGAGAGTGAGTATGTTCCGCTTCCATGAAAAAAGTGGGATGGTTCTACCAGCCCGTAATCAATGTTTCTGGCAAACAGGTTAAATCTGTATCCCTTTTGGGGAAAGGCGCGGTTAACATAACGAAACATTTGCTGCACCATATCTGGATTGTAACCGTCGGTTTCGGGGCAGACAACAATCCCGAGGTCGATGTCGGTTTGGTCGTTGTAAATATAAGAAACAATGCCTCCGGCCAGAACAATGTCTTCAACCTTAAGCGAAGCAAAAGCTTTTTGCGTTTGTTCAATAAAGAAATCGGCAATGTTGAGCAGTCCCTGACGAACATAATCATAGATGAGATTATGTTCGTCAAAAACAAGCGGGCACAGCGTTGCATTGTTTTGCATATATGCCGCAATCTTATCTATAAGCTCGTTTTCCGTTACCATGATGCGCAGCGGGCTTCTTGATAAAAATAGTCATCACAGGGAGCCGGCATACGGAAAGATCTGTCGTCACATATCTTACAACCGCTGCCACCCCAGACACACTCATTATAGTCCGGATACATTTTTCGGCATTGAGCTTCAGAAGGTTTGGACGGCTCGACAGGTTCAGGCGATGAACTCGGTTCTGGAGAAGAACTCGGGCTGGGAGAGGGACTGGGCTCCGGTTGCGGATTACAAGCAGTACAAACTTTAGAGCAGCAGGAGGTGGCACTGGAGTAAGAAGCACATCCGTAAGTGCAGCTCTTGTTCGAGGGACAGCTGATACCGGCACAGGGGTCCGGTGAGGAGCTGGGTGAAGGACTGGGGCTTGGCTCGTTACATTGCGTACATACTTTGGAACAGCAGGACGTTGCCGAAGAATAAGTCGCACATCCCTCGCTGCCGCAGGTCACGCCGCTCGGACAGGTCGTCCCCGCACAGGGATTAGAAGAGCAACAAGTTCTCGTTCCACCGCATCCGTCAGAACAAGAATAAGTACCATAAGAACAACCTGTTTCATCTGAATATGGTGTACAAGCCGGCTTGGAAGAACAACAGGTTCTGGTGCCGCCGCATCCGTCAGAACAAGAGTAACTTCCGTAAGAACATCCGGTCTCATCTGAGTATGGCGTACAGGATTTGCAGGAAATGCACTTGTCGCAGGAGTTGTAAGAAGAACAGCCGTAATCGCAGGATTTGGAACTGACGTTGCAGTCCGGATTGCCCGCGCATGAGATACAGATGCCGCAGGAGTTGGTTGAGGCGCAGCCGTAAGTACAAGAAACCGGCGTCACGCTGCAATCGGGATTCTCTTTGCAGGAAGTACACTTGGAACAACTGTTGTATGAAGCGCAGCCGTAGGTACAGGACTTTGACGACACGTCGCAGTCGGGATTGGTTTTGCATTCGGTGCATCGGTCGCACGAATTGTAAGTCTTGCATCCGTAAGTGCATGATTTTGAAGAAACCGTACATTCGGGACGAACCGTACAGGAATTGTAATTTCCGTCACAAGAGGTTCCGCCGAGTTCGTTTTCGCCGTTGCAGTTTGAACTGTTATATTTAAATTCCTTTTTACAACTGCAGACATTGTATTTTCCGTCACAGGAACCGCCGGAAGGCTCCCGGTTGCCCGAACAGTTGGAAGAAGTATACTGATAATTGGCCGGACAGTAGCAAGACTTCTGACAAGTCAAATCTGAGGTCGGATGAGTAATGCCGGTTGAAAGCTTTGGAGAAGGGCAGGTTTGGTATAACCCATAGTTACCGCAGTCGCCTTTAAGGTCTCCGCCTTCACATACGCCGCCCTCACATTGGTTGCCGCGCGACTTTTGAGAATCCTGCCAGTCGGGAAGCCACCAGGTTGCAGCCAGGCGATAAGCGTTGTCGACGGCGGCCAGGGGTTCCGGCGTAAGGTCGGTGTGTGTAATTATATCATCGGCGGAAGCCGGAGGCACAAAGCCTTTTACCGTTCCGGAATGAATAGTGCCTATACATAGCATAAAAGTAAAAAGCTTGCTGTTTCTCATGGCCGTCGTCCTCAGATAATAAAAGAAAACCGGAACCCGCTGTTCCTCTTTCAGTATATCAAAACCCAAAAATAGAATCAACACTAAATTGACCCCGGATGACAAAAATTATACAGACTGTTTAAGGATGATATTTATCTTATTGGAACTGTCGCTTAGTTTAGAAAAGTGATATGTTTCATTTTATAAAACAGGAGCAGCCAAATAACAGCTCCTGTTTTTTTGTGGTGCGTCATATGTAATTTAAAAATTTATGACAGGAAAGTAAACAACAGGAGTATACCCTGTATTGCTTAAAGTAATATCCGTCAGGCTGTAACTGCATGGATCTTGTTCATGATCGGATGTGTTGCATGAATTGCTAAGTTTTATACCGCTGATATGCTCTCCCTGTACGGTGCTTGATATGAGAGGTGTAGTATTGTAATCTGCGTGGTATGTTATATTAAGCTTACGATAACTGTTTAATACCATATTAAAGTTCATTCCGATGAGTTTAAGCTCCGATTGGGAGGGAATAAACCAGTCTCCGGCATTAGTGCCGGCTGTTTTATATTCCAGAACATCCGTATAAGGATTCTCCCTCAAATTGGAGGTAATTTCTTTAACTCTATTACTGGCAGCATAAAACACGCTTCGAATCTGATTTAAGTCATTAAGTTGAAGCTGTTTAGCCCGGCTCTGAATATCGTCTTCCGAACAGCCGATGCAGCTTCTTCGGACTTCATCCAAATAAGTGTCCAAACCGTTTTGTATGGCAGCGGTCAATGGCGCAATAAAGTCATCGAGTTCGGCAGTTATCTCTGTTGTATAGTTTGATAGAGACAGGGCCAGCTTTTGGGTATTTTTTTTGCCGTCCTCATCTGTTTTAAGTTTGTTATAAGGTAAATACAAAGTAAAGCTCATCGGCAGTTTTTGCGTGAGAGTATGACCCGAAGCACTGGCAGGGGTAAAATAAAACATTTTCTGTAAGTAATCGCCCGTATATAGTACAGATCCTTTTGACGATAAGGCCAACGCCAGTTTTTGATTAGAATCAAAGACAATTCCAATCGGCGTCTTCCCTGTTACCGGGTTGGATGACGTCGTCATGTCCGAAAACAAAATGTCGCCGATGGCAATCTGTGCCATATATTTTTTTGAGCAAAAAACTTTGGTGTCGTCGAAGGGACAGCGTAAAATATCCAATCCCGCGCACATTGCCGCAGTTTTGTTGTATCCGAGATTTTCGCAGGAAGGCGGGGTGACACAGGTCTGAGCGAGAGTTTGAGACGTAAGCGCCGCTGCGGCGAATACCGCTGCAAGCAAAAGAGTCGGTAGTCTATTCATTACAAGTCTCCTTATTTAATCCAGCATTTAAGCGCACCGTTGCACCAATAGCTTTCAAGATTCCAGCTTTCGGTGGGACAGACGGTTGGTTCTTTTTTACATTCTTTATATTTGACGACGTCACCGCTCTGACAGACCGCTGAGCCGGCAACCGCCCCGTACTGACAGTCGAAATAACCGTCACAGGGATTGACAGTCGTTTTATAACGGATTCCGAAGCAACTGTCGCACCGGGATGTTTCAATATAGCCTGGCTTAATTTCGGTTTCTTCAAATCCGTCGCATTTGTTACAGCAGGTGCCGTAGGTATTGTCATATTTGCAGCGTCCGCCGTCTTCCAATTGCCATCCGTCGGGACAAGTTTGGGTATATCCTAGGCAGGCTTCCGAAATATTGATAATGCAATCGGCGTATTTTCCGCCGCAGGAAGCGCCTGAGGGATAAGAGGGAGGCTTGCAGTTGGATGCATCGTATTGATAGCGGTCAGAACAAGAGCATCCTTTGTAGCAGGTAAGCTCCGATGTGGGGTGAACGACGGTTCCGTTTTGTTGCGGCGGGCAGGATGCGGCAAGTCCGTAGTTAGCGCAGCTGGCATATTTGCCTCCGTTTATAAGCTCGTCATCGTTGGTTCGGTTTCCGTAGCCGTATCCGCCGATACGGCCGATATAATCGGGCATCCAGTAGACACCGGCGGTTTTAACGGTAGAAGGAGAGGCAAACGACGAAGGTGATAATGACATTGGTGTGAAATGCGGGTTATCGGCGAAGGCTTCGGATAGTGAAAACAAAACGGCGAAAAAAGACATCGCCTGAAGAGAACCAAAATGTTTCATAATCGTCATCCTTGCCAAAATTAAAGACCTTTAGTCGTCTGCTTCTGTTATTATAATAACAAATTTATACAAATAAGTAAACAATTAATTAACCCAGGATGACAAAAAACACCCCGTTTTTACTAAACGGGGTGTCGGGCAACGGTTTGGTTATTATTTGATTTTGATTAAGCCGTGCTTCTTTTTGCCTTGCGACAGTTTAATCTGCCCGTCAACGACATCAGCGGCACAGCAGCGGTAATTTTCGTCACAAACCGGTTTGTCGTTAAGTTTTAGGCCGCCTTGTTTAATCAACCGGCGGGCTTCGCCCTTGCTGGCGCAAAAACCGATTTGTACAAAGGCGTCCAAAACGCACAGTCCGTCGGCACAATCGACTTCCAGACAGGGGAGGTCGCCGCCGGCAATGCCTTGTTCAAATGTCTGAATGGCGGTTTCCTGTGCTTTTCGGGCTTCTTCTTCGCCGCGGCAGATTTTGGTAGCCTCAAAGGCCAAAATCTTTTTGGCCTCGTTAATCTCTTGGTCTTTCAAAGCTTCCAGACGTCGGACTTCATCAATCGGCAAATCCGTAAAAATACGCAGGCATTTGCCCACTTCGGCATCTCCGATATTGCGAAAATATTGGTAGTAGTCATATGCCGGAAGTTTCTCTTCGTTAATCCATACGGCATTGCCCTCTGATTTGCCCATTTTTTTGCCGGCAGAGTCGGTGATAATCGGACTGGTGAAGCCGAACAGTTCCACATCGTATTTGCGGCGTCCGAGTTCGGTACCGGAGGTAATGTTTCCCCATTGGTCGGAACCGGCGATTTGTGCCCGGCAGCCGTATTTTTTGTAGAGTTCGATAAAATCGTATCCCTGCAGCAGCATATAGTTAAATTCCAAAAACGACATCGGCTGCTCGCGTTCCAGACGAGACTTGACACTGTCCATGGTCAGCATCCGGTTGACGGTATAATAGGTTCCGATATCGCGCAGAAAAGAGAGGTAATTGATGTCTTTGAACCAATCCCAGTTGTCAACCATTTCGGCGTCCGTGGCTCCGGCGCCGAATTTAAGAAATTTTGAAAAAGATTTTTTCAATCCTGCGACATTGTGCGCCAATGTCTCTTCATCCAGAAACGGGCGCAGCTTGTCTTTGCCGGAAGGGTCGCCGATGCGTGCGGTGGCGCCGCCGACCAGCGTCAACGGTTTGTGGCCGCATTTCTGAAACCAGCGCATCATCATCAGCGGTACGATATGGCCGACATGAAGACTGTCGCCTGTCGGATCTGAGCCCAAATAGCCGACAGCAGGCTTTCCGGAAGTTTCGCATTGGTAGAGGTAGGTGTCAAAACCATCCTCGTTAGTGCATTGGTTGTAGAAACCCCTTTCCAGCATGATGTTCATAAACTGTGACTTAAATTGGCTCATTTTTCCTTTCCTTTTCAATTTTATAACCAAATTTTAACTTGGCTATATTAGCATATAAAAACAACAATGCAACAAAGGAGTGACTTTTTTATCATGGATTCCATCAAAACGCAGCGGGCTTTGGGCTTAATGAGCAGTTCTTCTCTGGAGGGAGTAAATGTCGCTGTGATTTCAACCGATGGCATAGACGTCTATGATTTTGGCCCTTCTTTTAAAGTCCCTTACGACGATGCCTTGCGCGAACGGCTGCGTTCGCTGCTCGGTAAACGTCCCGACGGCGAGGCGGCGGAGGAAATCGCTGCGGCGGAACGCGAACTGACTGCGTTTAACGCCGAAATCGTCCGAGACGTTATTTCTGCTTACGATGAAAATATTGATGTTATCGGTTTTCACGGCCTGACGCTGCTTCATCAGCCTGCCGAGCATTATACCTGCCAGATTGGTGACGGAGATATGTTGGCAGAGCTGACCGGAATAAAGGTTGTCAACCGTTTTCGCAACACGGATGTTGCCGCCGGCGGGCAGGGGGCGCCGCTTTCGCCGGTTTATCACGCCGCTTTGGCTGCAAAATTTGAAAAACCGGTCTGTTTTGTAAATATCGGCGGAATTTCCAGCCTGACCTGGATTGGCAGTAACGGCGAACTTTTGGCTTTTGACACCGGTCCCGGCAATGCGGCCGTAGACGACTGGGTTTTAAAACACGGCGGCATGCATATGGATTATAATGGCAAATTGGCGATAACCGGAGCTATTGACGGCCATGTGCTGGCCAGCTTAATGCGCCATAAATATTTCGGGCTTTATCCGCCTAAGTCGGTAGACCGAAACCTTTTTCACGACAAGCTTGAACACCTTGAGGCCTTGTCTCTGGCTGACGGAGCTGCGACGGCAACGGCTTTTGTTGCTGAATCAATCGCCTATTCTCTGGCGATGTATGTGCCGGAAGCTCCCAAAGAAGTTATTATTTGCGGCGGCGGAGCCTGTAATCCGACACTATTGCGCTTTTTGCGCCAGCGCCTGGAACATATTGACGTTAAAACGGCGGAAGAGGCCGGTTGGAAAGGTAATGCGCTTGAACCGCAGGCTTTTGCCTTTATGGCCGTACGCCGGCTCAATATGCTTCCCGCCAGTTTTCCCGCCACTACCGGCGTGCCGGAACCGTTAATCTGCGGACAGATTCATGAACCCCCTGCCGCGATGTGAGATGTGAACCTTTTTTTGATAAAAAATTATTTAGATATAACCGTTGTTCAACACTTAAACGATTAGTTTTATGGAAAAAAAGTCGTCTTTGGGTCACGAGATACTGTGTATGTTGTTGACCGCAGCATTATTTTATTTGCTCATCTTCTGCAAAGTGAATGCGATGTGGTAGATGTGGGTTAATATATTGTGGTGTGCCGAAACTGCCCGTGATTTTTTTGAGAACCTCAACTCTCAAAATATCCGGGCAGTTTTTTGTGGACAAAAATTCCGAATTATGCTATCTTTCCAGTATTCCAAATGATTATTAATAAATTAAAATATAAAAAAGATGAAAAAGATTTATTATTTTTTAATGGCGGCATTTGTAGCAATAGCTTTGAGTGCCTGTGACAAAGATGCCGAAGTTTATGACCTTCTTCCGGATGACGAGACGGAAAACCCGGATAACGGAAACAACAACGGCAACAACAGCGACGGAGAGAATAACAGCGAAGACTATGATGTCTGGAGCAGTGTTTCTTTCAAGGTTGCTCCCGGAATCACCTTTGGCGGACGATACACCATCGTTCCCCAGAAAAAAGGTACTGACTATTACTTCTATATGCAGTCTCACGGAGAGACAATGAAAGACTATTTCATTGTTTTAACACAGGATTTGACTTCTGCGGACGGAAAACGCATTTATGAGGTGACAACGTCGGATAAAATTCCGGTCGATGCCTATTTTCCGTCGGATTATGCCGATGAAGTGTCAATCACCGAGAACAAGGCAACGGTTGTTTTTGTAATCGGTTCCGTCAAAGACAGCCAGACCATTGTTCTGAAAAACTAAACGTAAAAAAACAACAGCCTCCGCGGACAAATTTCCGGGAGGCTGTTTTATTTTGAGACACTAGGTCAGACCGTCGGTAAGGTTGTTTTTTTCCACATGTTTAATCCGGGCAAAATAGTCGCCGACCACGCAGTTTCTTTCACGGTCTATTTCTACGATTAAAATCTGTTGGGCTTTGCTCAATTCGCAGAGAACGCGGTCATTAATGTAATCTATCAGGATGACTTCGTTGGGCCGCCGGTAAAATGTCGCATGCCGTCCGCCGTCATAAAGCAGAAAAGGGCTTTGCGGCCGGCCTTGTCTGCCTTTAAGGGCAAACACCAGCATTCCCTTGTCGGTCGTTATAATTTCATAACTTTCCTCGTGTTCCACCGTAATAATTCCTTAATGAATGTTTTTCTTCATATCAGCGGCTTTTTTTGCGACCCACTTCAAGGCGTCTTGGGAAATCTCTTTTGATAAATCTTTAATCGGCGTGCCCAGACTGTTGGGAGCAAATTCATTGGCCATTTTTAACGCGCCGCCGAACATGCTGTCGGTTGCTTTCAGGCCGTATTTTGCCAGCGTTGCACTCATTCCGACGGCGGTAAGAGCGCTTTTGGTTGCGTATTTTGCTGCTTGGTTCATCGGTACCCTCCCTGCTTTTTACGGGTTAACTGAATTTAATATACCATTGTTAAAAGTTTTAAGCAAGTTTTTCTGTCTAATGATTTTTTTGCTCCAAAGAAGATTCGAAACCGCATTTGTTTTGTTTGCGGTTTGGGGGCGCACGGTCTTGTGTTTTTTTTCGTTGACAAAATAACCTTCTGTGCTATTTGTAGCTCAATAATTTGATATTTTTGTTCGCATTATTTGGTTCAGAGTGTTTTTTTCATTCTGTTGTTTATCGGAAACTAATTTTTTCAAACTCATATAAATTGGGATTTAGTTAATCGTGAGATTGATTAAATGTGTTCCGGGTCTGATTTTGCGTTATTGCCTGAGCGGCAGTTTCTTATGGAGTAGTGGCGAGCGAAACATAATTTGCAGAATTCAGACTTAATCTCTGGCCCGCAGGGTGATACCTATTCCCTGTACAATCTGCAAGGTTTTACGCAGGGGCTGAAGTTTTTGACCGGCTGCGAAGTCCGTCAAAAACTTTCATTTGCAAATTCGAGTCTTTTAGAAGGCCTTATCCTTTTAAGGGATAAGGTCTTTCCTTTGTTTTAGCATTTTTGTTTATTGTTATTTTGATTTTTTGGTTGAGAGAGTCTCTGTGAAGAGCCTCTCTTTTTTTGTCCGGGCAATTAATGATTGAGACTTTGGACAAAACGTGCTAAGCTGTTCGTGTTCTTTTTGGTGAAAGGATTATTGATGGATACTTTGGAACAGGAACATTTTATTCAGGTTTGTAACTATTTTTTTACCGGTAAAAGACAGGTTCCGGCAAATGAACAACCCCGTATGGTTTTCGTTTTTTCTTCGCCCGGCGCCGGCAAATCCACGCGCATCAAGCCTCTGTTGCAAAAGAGCTTTGCCACTTCTCCCGTGTTGTTGGAAATTGATGAGCTGAAAGCTTTTATTCCCGACGGGGACAATATCGATAAAACGGCCGACGACTGGTTCTGCCGCATTGTTGACGGCGCGTTGGACCTGAAATACAACATAATAATATTTCGTCAGCGCAGTATGCTGCAGCTGAAGCAAACCCGTGATTATCTTAAAAAAGCCCGGCAAAACGGCTACCGGACGGAAGTCTGTATTTTGGCGCTGGACAAACAGCGAAGCCGTCTGGGAATGGTTCACCGCTATGAGTTTGCCCTTGAAAACTATCTTAAGAACCCTGCCGCCGATGATGTTCAGAATTATCCGCGCAAGCCTGATTTTATAAAACACGGCGTATTTTTTGCCGCTTTGCCGATTATTGTCCGGATGAGCGAAAAGTCCAAATATGTCGAGCGTATTGACGTTTACAGCCGTCAGGGGGAACATCTGGCTTTTCTTGATAAAAATTCAAATTTCAAAAGCGAACTCACCCCGTTGCAGGCTCTGCGGAAAGAACGCCGCCGTCCGTGGATTTATCTTGAACGCAACAAATATAACCGCCGCCGGCAGGAGGTTGAAGAAAAAATGCGGCAGCGCAAAGCCGGCCTTTGGGACAAGATGATGTTTCGCTGGATGACGTCGACGGCCAAAAGCCGGAAATAAAATTCTCTGCCGGCCGCAACAATCTTATAAATTACATTTGACTCGGGGATTTTCTTGTATTAAACTTCCTCCAGTTTTTATTGAAGAGTTTTAATATGGTGCAAAATTTTTACATATACATTCTTTCCGTTATTATCCCTTAGGGGATACACTTTTTTTGCACATAAAAACAGACCGTTCTTGCTAATTTAATATTTATAATCCGATTAATTTTAAGGTGTTTACTGATGACGAAACATTATGCAGACGTTAAGGCTAAGCCTGACTTCGTTGAAGTTGAAAAAGAAGTTCTCAGATTTTGGGAAGAAGACAAGACTTTTGAAAAATCCGTACGTAATCGTGACGGTGCCGCCGAGTTCGTATTCTATGACGGCCCTCCTTTTGCCAACGGCACGCCTCACTACGGCCATATAATGGTCTCTTATGTTAAGGATGTGGTCGCCCGCTTTCAAACCATGAACGGTAAAAAAGTCGAGCGTCGCCTTGGCTGGGACTGTCACGGCCTTCCTGCCGAAATGTCTGCCGAAAAACAGCTTGGCGTTTCCGGACGCAAGCAGATTGAGGAATTCGGAATTGAAAAGTTTAATGATTTTTGCCGTTCCGACGTTTTGAAGTATTCCGGAATTTGGGTCGATATGTTTAAGCGCATCGGCCGCTGGGTTGATTTCAGCCATGATTATAAAACCATGGACCTGCCTTTTATGGAAAGTGTCATTAACAACTTTAAGCAGTTGTGGGAAAAGGGGCTGGTTTATGAAGATTATCGCGTTCTGCCGTATTCTTGGGCTGCGGAAACGCCGTTGTCCAACTTTGAGGTCAATCAGGGATACCAGGACAAAACCGACAACGCCATCACGGTGATGTTCAAGCTGGAAAACGGAATGAACATTCTGGTTTGGACCACCACGCCGTGGACACTGCCCTCAAACCTGATGCTTGCTGTCGGCAAAGATATTGATTATTCGGTTATGCAGGAAGGCGACCAAAAATATATTATCGGTACGGCTTTGAAAGGACGTTACAAAAAGCAGCTTGAAAATGCGACCGAAGTTGCAACTCTGAAGGGTTCCGAGTTAGTAGGCCTTTCTTATGAGCCGATGTTTCCCTATTTTCAGCATCTGAAGGCCAAGGGCGCGTTTAAGGTACTGTCGGGAGAGTTCGTTTCTACCGAAGACGGTACCGGCATTGTTCACATTGCCCCCGGTTTTGGCCAGGACGACTTTGAAGCCTGCCGTGCCTGCGATGAGAATTTTCCGATTGTGTGTCCGGTTGATGAAGCCGGAAAGTTCACCGACGAAGTTCCTGATTATCAGGGAAAACAGGTGTTCGAAACCAATGAGCCGATAATGCAGTGGCTGAAGGAAAAAGGTCTGCTCGTCAAAAAAGAACAGTACACCCACTCTTATCCTTTCTGCTGGCGCACCGATACGCCGCTGATTTATAAGGCAATGTCCAGCTGGTTTGTCAAAGTGACGGATTTCCGCGACGATATGGTTAAGAATAATCAGCAGATTAACTGGGTTCCCGAGCATATCAAAGACGGCCGTTTCGGCAAATGGCTGGAAGGTGCCCGCGACTGGTCGATTTCCCGTAACCGTTTTTGGGGAACGCCGATTCCGGTTTGGAAGTCGGATAATCCCAAGTTTCCGCGTGTCGATGTTTTCGGTTCAATCGCCGAAATCAAGGAAAAGACGGGTATAGAAGTGACCAATCTGCACAAGCCTTATATTGACGATGTTGTTTATCCCAATCCCGACGATCCGTCCGGCAAAACCATGATGCGCCGTGTCGGCGACGTTTTTGACTGCTGGTTCGAGTCGGGATCAATGCCTTATGCTCAGGTACACTATCCGTTTGATAACAAGGAGTGGTTCGAAAATCATTTCCCGGCTGACTTCATTGTCGAAGCGATGGACCAGACCCGCGGTTGGTTTTATACCTTGACCGTGCTGTCGACGGCGTTGCATAACAAGCCTGCGTTCAAAAACTGCATTTGTACCGGATTATTGATGGCCGAAGGCGGGCAAAAACTGTCCAAACGCCTGAAAAACTATCCCGATCCTAATGAAGTTTTGGACAACATCGGTTCGGATGCTTTGCGTTGGTTCCTGGTTTCTTCTCCGGTCTTAAAAGGCGGCAACCTTGCCGTCGACAAAGAGGGCAAGGAGATTGCCAAGGCAGCCCGCGTTGCGCAGATTCCTTTGTGGAACGCCTTTTATTTCTTCACGCTGTATGCCAATGCCGAGGGTTATAAAGCCAAGGAAATCAGTTCCTCTGCCGAGGCGATTGACAATTATATCCTTTCCAAACTCAAACGTTTGCGTGATGTCGTCAAACAAGGGCTGGAGAGCTATGACGTGTCTATGGCAACCGGTGAAGTAGCTTCCTTTATGGAAATCCTGAACAACTGGTATATCCGCCGCACCCGCGATCGTTTCTGGGAAGGGGACGCTCAGGCTTTTGATACGTTATATACCGTTTTGGTTAACGTTGCCAAAATCACGGCGCCGCTGATGCCCTTTGTGAGCGAATATATTTTCAAGAATCTTACCGGTGAAGAGTCTGTTCATTTAACAGATTATCCTGCGCTGGAGGCAATTAAGCCTGACGAAAATCTGGTTGAAGAAATGGATTTTCTGCAGGATCTATGCTCTGCCGGCAAGTTCATCCGCGAAGAGAAAAATCTTCGTAACCGCTTGCCCCTGGCCAGCCTGACGCTTATCGGACGTGAACTTGATGCACCGTATCAGGAAATTGTAAAAGATGAACTGAATGTCAAAGAGGTCAAGTTTGACAATAATTTAAGCCGCTATGCCGACAAAAAAATATACCTCTACACGCCGTTGCTGGGTAAGGCTTTGGGTAAAGATATGGGACCGGTAATGGGGGCTTATAAACAAGGACAATGGGAGCTCAATTCTGACGGCACTTTAAGTATTGCCGGCCAGACGCTGGGGCGGGATTTGTTCGAAGTCCGTTTGGAGATGAAAGACGGTGTTGCAGGCAAGGCGTTTGCCGACAATAAAGCGGTCGTCACTTTGGACACAGCCGTCACTGACGAACTCAAACGTGAAGGAATGGCGCGCGACTTTGTCCGCTTGGTTCAAACGTTGCGCAAGGATAAGGACTTTAACATTTCCGATCGTATCGAACTTTGCTATGCAACGGATAATTCCGAACTGGCGCTCGCTTTGCAAGAGAACAAAGACTACATTGCCGAGCAGGTTTTGGCGGTCAAGCTTACGGACGGCTGCACGGACGGAACCTCCGCCGACATTGAAGGTGCCGCAATTATGTTTGACGCCAAGGTCAGCAGTTCCAAAGTTGCCTGAGACGGTGTCTTGAATATAAACAAAGCCCGCTGAAAATGCGGGCTTTTTTATGGCAATAAAAAACCCCGGATAAATCCACCGGGGTTCTTGTTGGAACTAAGTTAATATATTCCGGTTCCGTGACAAAGGACGCAATAACCAGGACCGCCATCGCCACACAGTCCGCGTTGCGGACACATCGACAACAGGGTTGAGATATTGTCATTGCATCTGGAGTTATAGTCTTTAATCGAGCTGATTAAGCTGCTTCTCATACCCGAACAGTTCATCATCATCGGATAGGAACCACAGTTCTTACAACCCGCATCACAGAAGGCAATGGAATTACGTGCCATTGAGTTAAAGTTTGAAACCTGAGATCTCAAAGCAGTTCCTTCGCTGATACAGGGGTCGGCTTTACATTTGTATTTTGTCGTACCGCAAGCCGTGCAGGAGTCTGCAATGCCGTACGTACAGCTTACAAAGTCGTAGCCGGAACATTTACTTGAGAAAGAGCAAGCTTCGCACTTATAGCAGGTGCCGGAAGTCGCACCGCAGGAGCAGACTTTGGCTGTTGTGCCGGTCTGAGTCTGAGATGACGAACAGCTGGATGCCTGATATCCCGACGGGCAGCTGTAGCTGTGGGTATGCGCCGGGGCTTTGTAACAGGTTCCCGAAGCAGCACCACAAGAACAGGTCTTGGACGTCGTTTGAGCCGAACTTCCCCAGGAATTGGTTGCCGAGTATCCTGACGGACAGCTGTAGCTGTGGGTATGACCTTTACAGCACAGTCTGGTACCGCCGCAGCCGTCAGAGCAGGATTCCGTACCGTAGGTACAGCCTGTCTCGTTTGCTGCCGGTGTACAGGATTTACAGGATGTGCACTTTCCGCAGGAGTTGGTCGAAGCGCAACCGTAGTCACAGGACTTGGAACTGACGTTACAGTCCGGGTTACCCGCACAGGAAGTACAGATGCCGCAGGAGTTGCTGCTTGCACAACCGTAAGTACAAGAAACCGGGGTCGCGCTGCAGTCCGGGTTGGCTTTACAAGACGTGCATTTAGAGCAGGAGTTGTAAGAAGCGCATCCGTAGCTGCAGGATTTGGAGGAAACGTCACAGTCGGGGTTGGACTTGCAGGAGGTACAACGGTTGCAGGAGTTGTATCCGGCACATCCGTAAGTACAGTCTTTAGAAGAAACCGTGCATTCGGGGCGAATGGTACAAGAATTATACTTTCCGCCGCAGGAAGTCCCACTAGGTTGGTTTTCTCCGGAGCAGTTGGAAGAATTATATTTGAACTCGGATTTGCAGGTACAGGCGTTGTACTTTCCGTCACAGGAGCCGCCGGAAACCGTATAGTTTCCAGAACAGTTAGAAGACGTATATTTGTATTCCGAAGGGCAATAACAAGACTTCTGACAAGTCATTCCGGCAACGGGATGAACCACACCGGTAGATAACTTTGGCGAAGGACATTTTGTATAAAGATTGTAATGTTTCATACAATCGGAATCGTCTTTGACAATATCCCCGCCGCCGCCGTCAGCAGAACCGCGAGAGTCCTGACCGCCTTGCCAATCGGGAAGCCACCAGGTCTTGGCACTCGCATTGCTGTATGCCAAGAAGCATGCTGTTATTGCTAACAGCACCAATTTGAATGATTTGGACATGACCACACCACCTATTTTGATATAATTATACACACACACTTATATTATACATTAAATCCTGAATTTTTCAAATCATATTTGTTGGAATCCGTTTGCGGTTTTTTTGTTGTCATACAGAGGGTTGAAGCGAAGCTTTGTTTTTTTTGCAAACTTTCACATTTCTGTAACAATCGGATGGAGATAAATTTTTAACTTTTTTGCGCTATAATCCTTATAATTAAACAGTTTGCGTCTTTTTTCGAGAAAATCGTCAAACTTGACAAAAAGTTATTGAATCAATCTCTAAAATGTTGTATATTCTTAGCAACTGGAGATTTTGACTATAAAACGAGGAGTTAAATTTATGGCTATGGATCAGGAAACCGCTCGACTGATTTTATCAGGGGACTTGAGTGATATTTCGTTGTTTGACATTAAAGAGGCAGTTGCCGCTGCCGACGATGCCGCTTTGGAAAGCAAAGTGAATGCATATTTGGACAGCTTGCGTCAGGAGGCCTACAAACTTGAAATCACCGATGCTGTTGAACTCGCCAACGGCCTCAGGGATTATACAGCCTTAAATGCCCGGGAGCGTTCCGATGCGGAAAATGCCGTTTCTGCCCGTATTGCCGAAATTGTTAATGCTTCCAATGACCGGATTTGGGATATTGACGAATTTAATGTTGTCGGTCTGGCTACGGTAATTGCCGCCGATCGTAACGGTACGCCGCTTCAGGCCGGTGCCGAGCGGGATGTTGCCCATCTGGTAGATGCCAAAATCAATGCCCATGCCGAAAAACTGGCCTCCGGACAAGAGATTAACAATACTATATATGAGAAGAGCCTTAATTATCTCCTGACCCAAACGCCTCATTGCTCTGAAGAAACCAAAAGAAATCTCCGTCAGATTATGGAAAAAACAGCCGGGGTTGATAATGTTCCGGGTGGTTTGATGGTTCGCAACGAGCGGGCGCTGAGCTTTACCGACAATAATTTTGAACTTTTTGAACGCGATGAAAACGGCAAGGAAACAGATAAGGTTTCGGCTCAGTTCAAAAATCTGGAAAACATCATCAGCCGTATGACAATCACCCAAATGGGCGAAAAAGAGGTCGAAACGCTTGATGCCGAAGAAAAACGCGCTGCTGTAAACGCTCTGTTCCGGGCGTCGGTTTTGCGTGCGTCAAAGGCAACGATGATTGATCCGCAGTTTTTGTTTGAAAACAAGACGACGATTGCCCAACGTAAAAAATTCATTGAAAACGTAGAATTCGAGTTTACCAAATCTTTGTTGATTTCCAAGGTTGGCGAAAATATGGTCGAACTGACGGCCGGCGATTTTGAAAAGGATGCGGCCGGTCGCTATGCTCTGCGCGATACCGCAATTGACGGCCGGCTGGTTCCTCAGATGTCTGCTGACATTAAAGACGCGGCTTCTTTGTTGTATGGCAAAGGCGATATTCTTGTCGACAAGGATTTTCTGAGTGCCGACAGCGCTGCCGCACAGTTTGAATACGAACAACACAAAGGGATTCTGAAAGCCAAACTCGGCAATCTTTACCTTGGTTTGAGAAATTATAAAAAAGCTTATGAAAAAGTCCGTGAAACGGCAAAACGCGCTTTTGGCAAAGATAATCTTTACCGCCTGCTCAACAACAACGGTATGAGTATGCTTATCAGCACCGGTGTTACGGTTGGATCTCTGGCTGCTCTGACCGCGTCGGCTCCTGCTACCGGAACCGCAATCGCCGCGGCTGCCGTTTATGCCGGATGGAATTTTGCCAATGCCTCGGTTTCTCCGGTAATTGACCAACTGCGCGAACAACGTCGTCAGCATGAAAAAGAAATTGGTAAAAAACTTGGTTTTGCCGCCCGTTTGAAGTATAGCTACGGCAATGTCAAAAAAATTAAAGCCGCTTTCAAGGCTGTGAAAGAAAAAGACCTCAACTACAAGACAAAAGTCGGAACGACATTGGTTGTCGGAGCAGTGGGCGGAACCGTTATGGGCGGTGCCGGCAGCATTCTCGCCCGTTATGCAATGTCTCCGGCCATCAGCGGAACGGTTGCTGTCTTTGCGCACAGACGCGTTAAGGCTTCCAAAAAAGATTTGATAAAGAACCGCAGCGTTGCGGCTTATCAAAGATATAAAAGCGCCAAACAGGCACGTACAAGCGCTAATGTCTCCGTAGCCGTTTCCGGTGCTTCCGCCGTGTTCTTCGGGGCACAGGCTGCACATAATCATGCCGAAGTCATCGGCGCAGTGGCCAAACTGGACAATACCGCCGACTGGAACAATATTCTGACTCAGGCGCAAACGTCTTCGCTTTCTGCAAAACTTGCCCATGAATTGGGAATGTCAAAACCCTGGTACAATCCGGCCGGCTGGTTCAACCGCAGTTATGACTTCTCATCGGTTGATTCTGAAAAATTGCAGGCCGCTTTGGGCAAGGTTGTCAAGGCTTCGGAAGCAGCATATCCTGCCGACCTTAAAAATGCTCTCCAGGCAGTGGAAGCAGCCCGCGCCGGAACTGAGTCTCCGGTTGCCGCTGAAACGATATTAAACGGCAAAGAGGAACGCATCAGTGCTCTGAATGCGCAGGAATACGCTGCGGCCAGAAGCGGTGCGGCTCCGGAAAACCTTTACAACCAGATTAACGGTGAAAACTTCTCAATGACCACTTATCAAACGACAATCAGAGAGTCGTTTTTCACAACGCGCAACAGCAATACCGGATACGACGATTTGAATGTAAACGGCGTCAAGGTCAGAACCGCCAAAGAACTGATGACTCTTCTGGAAGCAAGTTCTAATGAAAATCATCTGGAAGGCAAACCCGGCGGTATGACAGCTGCGGATTATCTCTATCACCGCAATATGTTGAAAGAGTATATCGGCATTCGTGACAATCAGGACCTGTCCAATGAGTTGAACCGGGCCGGTGTAACGCAGGAACAGTGGAATGAGTTAATCAAAAACGGTACCGGTGACAAAGCCTTGGTCGACAAATTGTTTGCCACCAAACTCGGCGGTCACGCGGCTCGTTTGCTGATTGATTTGGATATTGAATGTAAAGAAGTTAACGATGTTCAAAAGGCCGTCATCCATCGCGGATTGGCAACCATTAATATGGACCCCAACGATGCGCATTCCGGTGGTAAAATCGGTTACTACAAAGGTGCAGACTCCATTGCTTTTGCCGATAATACCTATACCGGTGCCGGTGTTCACCGCCATCAGAGCATTGATTGCGACGGCGAACTGACGACCGTCTACCACAACGGCGGCGGTAAAGCCAAAGTGGAGGAAGTCGTTGAAGTAAAAGAAGAGCCCGTTAAAGAGCCACCACAACCCGTTCAACCGGTTGTGAAAGTAAAACCGGAAGAAGTTGAATACAGTGTTGCCGATAACGGGGCTAAACCGATGCACAAGGCTTATTACTTCCTGCCGGGTGAGTATGGCAAAGAAGTTGCCGAGGTCGGCCAGTTCAATGCTGACGGTACCGCAAATGTTGACGGTGCTTCGGCCTCTACAATCTGGGTCAAACCGAATGCCAAAGATCCTGACAAGCTTGATGTCTATAGTTTATTGGACGGCCAGGCTGTTAAGACTGAAACCATCAGCAAACGGAACATCTCTTATGTAAACGGTCTGGTTGCCAAGAATATTGATGATGACGGCAATGTTGCCAGCAAAAAGGCAACTCTGATTTTGAGCCCGTATGAACCTGGTTACGGTGATATCGGCTCGACCAAAGTTACGGTTTCCAAACTGCCTGAAGGTATGGTCGATCGTTTTGAAGAAGCAGGTTTGGTTGATCGGAAGAATGCCGAAGTCAATACCTCTAATCCCATTGTTCAAAATATGCTGATGACCAATGACGGCAAGCTTCCCGCGGCTTCTCCGGAAGATGTTGCTGCTGCCGGTGAGCGTTTGGGACTCAGCAGAGGCAAGCTGATGAGTAAGTTTGAAAACGGCGTAACCAACTACAGAATGTTGACTGACGAAGGTGTTGTCCATGCTGTCGAAAGCAAGGGTGAGGACGGTAAACTTCATGTCAAAGTTACCGTACACGATCTCAATGACAGGCCAAGCGCCAACATTAGCCGGGAAAGCAGAGAAAAGGCCTTCCAGCAAATGAAAGAATCCATTAACAGCCATAAAAAAGCGCTTATGCAAAGTCAGCAAAAGACAAAGCAGTAACAAAAAGCCGGGATGTTTATCCCGGCTTTTTCTGTTTTTTTTATCCGATGTAACGGCGGTCATAACGGGGATTCTTTCCGATTCGCGACATAATCTCGTAAGAGATTGTGCCGGCGTCCCGCCCCATGTCGTCAAGCGTATAAAAATCATCTGCCAGATATGCGGTGTCTCCGACTTCCAGATGCTCGATTCCGGTAACGTCGCAAATGATGTTGTCCATTGAAATCCTTCCGATGATTCTGGCTTCGTTAAGTCTGCCGCCAACCTTAAAGAAGACTTTGCCCACGTTGGACAGCGAGCGGGGAATGCCGTCGCCGTAACCAATCGAGATAATGGCGATTTTACGGTCAGTATTGGCACGATAAGTTGCCGAATAACCGACAAATTCGCCTTTGCTCAGTTCTTCAATTTGTAAAACCGGAGCCTTGACCCGAACCACGTTCTTCATTTGGTTTTCACGATAGGGCGCCGTGTTGATACCATACATCGCCGCTCCCAGACGAACGACGTCCTGCTGAAAGTCGCCTCCCAGAAATACGCCGTCGGAAGCCGACAATGAAGCCGGAAGTTTGGGAAAATAAGTTTCCTTGATGTGCTTGAAATTTTCCAACTGATGTGCGTTCATAAAATGGTCTTTTTCGTCGGCACAGGCCAGATGCGACATAACCATACCGAATTCCTTAATGTCTTCCGGGCTTAATGCCGCCAGCTCTTTTTCCCTGAATCCCAGGCGGTTCAGTCCGGTTTCCACATGGATGACCGGTTTGACGCCTTTAAGGCGGTTTTCTTTCCAAAAGGCAAACATCTCCGGACAGCTGATAACCGGAACCAACTGCGGCACCCGCTTAAATACCGGCAGACTGTCTTCGCCGATTCCCTGCAAAACATAAATTTTTGCCTCGGGGGCAGCATTCGCAACGATTTCCCCTTCCACGGCATGTGCTACAAAAAAGTTACGGCAGTTAGCTTCCTGATACAAAACGTCTGCTACAACTCCCGCGTCAAGGCCGTAAGCATTGTCTTTGACAACGGCGGCGCTGGCGGATTTCGGCGCCAGTTTTTGCAGCATCTTGTAATTTTCTACTAAATTGTTTAAATCGATTTCCAATATTGGTCTTGTCAAAACGCTCATAATTACCTAAAATCCTAACAAATTCAATTACAGGTCATATTTAATATGCAATTTATCGACACCCATATCCATTTGCAAGATTATAAGACAAAAAGTGCACCGCAAATAATTGCCGGCGCACGGGCTGCCGGTGTCGAAAAATTTGTTTGTGCCGCTGTGACCGAGAAGGACTGGCCCGAGGTTGCCGCTTTGGCGGAGGCCTACCCCGAAGTGGTTGTTCCCGCATATGGCTTGCATCCCTGGTATGCCGGGCAGGCGCGTCCCGGTTGGGAAAAACGTCTGGAAGCTTATCTGCGGCGTTGCCCCGCAGCGCTGGTCGGAGAAGCCGGTCTTGACCGCCTGCATAATTCGGAAATTGAGCCGCAATTGTCGGTTTTTCGGGCTCAGGCTGAGCTTGCCCGTACTTTTAAACGTCCGTTGTTGGTGCATGCCGTCAAGGCGTGGGAATGGCTGCAAAAGGTTTGGACAGAGCTTCCGACGCAGTTTGTTATGCACTCTTTTACCGGTCCGCAGGAGGTTGTGCCCAAGATTGTTTCTGCGGGCGGCTATGTCTCTTTTTCACAGTCGATATTAAAGAAAACAAACCGCGAAGACGTAGTCCGCGCCGTTCCGGCCGTTCGTCTGCTGCTCGAAAGCGACGGTCCTTATCAGGCGTTGGAGCGAAACCGGGAATCTGAGCCGGCGTTTCTGCCCTGCTTGGCAGAGAAACTGGCGGCGGCCCGCGGAGAAAACCTGGAAGAATTTGTTAGTCAAACATATCAAAATGCGTTAGGATTTATCAATGTCTGCAACTGATCGTTTAACCCGTACCCGAATGCTTTTGGGAGATGAGGGGCTGTCCCGTTTGCAAAATGCCGCCGTTATGGTTGTCGGTCTCGGCGCGGTTGGCGGCTATGCTCTGGAGGCATTGGCCCGTTCCGGGATAGGACGCCTGGTTTTGGTTGATTTTGATGTCTTTGATGAGAGCAATATCAACCGTCAGATTTTGGCATTGACTTCGACTGTCGGACAAAAGAAGACAGAGGTTGCCCGCCGCCGGGTGCTGGACATTAATCCCGATTGTATTGTCGAAACCAGAGATATGTTCGTCAATGCCGACACCTTGCCTCAGCTGCTGGACATTCCGGTTGACTTCGTGGTGGATGCCATTGATGCGCTTAATCCCAAATGCTGTCTGATGGAAGCGCTTTATGAACGCGGAATACCTTTTATTTCGTCAATGGGGGCGGCATTAAAAACCGATCCCTCGTTTATCAAATGCGGAACGTTGAGTGCCAGCAAAAACTGCGGCCTTGCCAAGTTTATCCGCAAACGGCTGCGCAAACGCGGCCTTGAAATCAGCAGAATCAACTGTGTTTATTCCGACGAGCAAGTCTGCCTGCCCGAAACGGCTTTGGCCTTTGACGGAGACGATGCTTCCGCCGGACGTGTTCGTCATACGCTGGGGTCTTTGCCGACCATCACCGCCATCTTTGGGCTGACGATAGCAAATTACGTCATCACCAGCCTCTCCGGCCATCGCCGCATTAATTGAAAGGACTTTTGCCAATGGATAAATCGCCCAAAGGAATGCGCCTCCATATAGCCCTGATGGGGCGGGTCAATTCCGGAAAATCAAGTTTTTTGAATTTGGTTGCCGGCCAGGATATTTCGATAACTTCAGCCGAGGAGGGAACCACCACCGACGTTGTTGAAAAAACACAGGAACTCTTGCCTGTAGGACCGGTCGTGTGGCTGGATACCGCCGGTTTTGGCGACAAAACCGCTTTGTCGGACGCCCGTCTGGCGAAAACCCGTGCCGTTTTTGAACGCAGCGATGTCATTGTTTTGGTTTGCGAAGGCAACTGCATCGGCGAATATGAACAACAGATTTTGGACGAGGCGGCGGCACGGAAGCTGCCCGTAATCAAAATTTTTAACAAAGCGGACATTCTGCCCTCCGACGGCGACGGCATTGCCGTAAACTCGACCGATGCAAACAGCCGTACCGAAGTGCTCAATCGCTTTAAGGCGGCTTTGCTGAAAGTCGTTCCCGAAGATTTTATTCATACGCCGCCGCTGCTGGGCGATTTGGCGCCGGCCGGAAGCACCGTCGTATTGATTGTGCCGATAGACCTTGAAGCGCCCAAAGGCCGCCTTATTCTGCCGCAGGTGCAGGCCATCCGCGACGGCCTCGACCATGGGCAGGTTGTGATGGTGGTCAGAGAAAGCGAATATGGTGCTGCTTTGGCTAATCTCAAACAACCGCCGGCGTTGGTGGTATGTGATTCTCAGGTCGTGGATTTTATGGTTGCCAATACGCCGTCAAACATTCCCTGCACCACGTTTTCGATTCTGATGGCGCGGCTGAAAGGCGACATTGTCCGCCTGGTTGAAGGAGCGGCGGCACTGCGCCGGCTCTCCGACGGCGATAGGGTTCTGATAGCGGAATCCTGCACGCACCATGCTGTCGAGGACGATATCGGCCGGGTAAAGATTCCCCGTTGGCTGCGTGCCAAAAGCGGCAAAGAACTCGAAATCAATCATGTCGCCGGACACGATTTTCCGGCTGACCTTTCGGCTTACAGGGTTGTGGTCCAATGTGGCGGTTGTATGCAGAATCGGCGGGAAATCCTTTCCCGTATCAATCGTTGTGAACAGGTTGACGTGCCGGTTACCAATTACGGCGTCTGCATTTCCGAACTCAAAGGCGTTCTGGAACGGGTGCTCCAGCCGTTTCCCGAGGCATTGGAGGCCTACCGGCGCATAAAATAAAATTTCCGGCGCTTGACTTTTGTCTAAATAGTTCTAAATTGAAATAATCTTGGAACTATTAGTATTAACATTATTAAAATCTCAAAAAAGATGAAAAAAGATGAACATTTTGGCACCGCTTACGGTTTGCCTCAAGTAGATGTGACCGGCTTGGAGAGTTTTATCCCCGAAGATGAAATTTTCAGGCTTTTGGGTCAGCCCTGCAACGACAAGGGACATATTCGCGCAATTATTGAAAAATCGCTGGATATCAGCCGGGTTGCGCAGTGTTTGTGTCTTGAGCCGGAAGAAATGGCCGCGCTTTTAAATGTAACGGACCCCGAACTGATTGAAGAAATCGAAGAAGCCGCCCGCACGTTAAAGAAAAAGGTCTATGGCAATCGCATTGTTTTGTTTGCACCGTTGTATATCGGCAACGAGTGTATCAACAACTGCGAATACTGCGGTTTGCGCTGTTCCAACAAGGAAGTCGTCCGCGATACCTTGACGCCTTCGCGTCTGGAGCAGGAAATTCGCGCCTTGCAGTCTCTGGGGCATAAACGGTTGATAGAAGTCTTTGGCGAACATCCGCGCTACAGCCCGGAATTCATCGCCGAGGTCGTCCGTCGGACCTATGGCGTCAAAGAGGGAAAAGGAGCCATCCGCCGCGTTAACATTAATGCTGCGCCGCTTGATGTTGAAGGTTTTAAGACCGTCAAGGCAGCGGGAATAGGAACTTACCAGATATTTATGGAAACCTATCACCGCGAAACCTATAAGGCGCGCCATCCCAGCGGCCCGAAGTCGAATTACCTCTGGCGCCTGTTTGCGTTTGATCGTGCGATGGAAGCCGGAATTGACGACGTAGGTATGGGAGCTTTAATCGGTCTTTATGACTATAAGTTTGAAGCTTTGGCAATGCTTTACCACACCAAACATCTTGAACAGAAGTTTGGCGTCGGTCCGCACACCATTTCTTTTCCGCGCATCGAACCTGCGATAGGCACTGATTTTTCCAATCATCCGCCGTATGCGCCGAGCGACCGCGAGTTTATGAAAATGATTGCGGTTATCCGCCTGAGCGTTCCGTACACGGGAATGATTCTGACGGCGAGAGAACCAGTCGCCTTGCGTAACGAAGCCATTGGCTACGGAATTTCGCAAATTGATGCCGGCTCTAACGTCGGTATCGGCGGATATTCTCTGAGCAAGGACGAAAGCGACAAACGGAGCCAGTTTTGCCTCAGCGACGACCGTCCTCTGAATGAAGTTGTCGGAGAGCTGTGCGAAGCCGGGTTTTTGCCTTCGTTTTGCACCGGCTGCTACCGCCTCGGCCGAACCGGCGAACATTTTATGGAAGTCGCCCGTCCGGGATTTGTCCAGCAGTTTTGCACGCCCAACGGCATTTTGACGTTGTTGGAATTTTTGCAGGACTACGCCAGCGAAGCGACCCGGACTAAAGCGCTGCCGACGATTGAACGCGAAGTCCGCGACTATCCCGACAGCAGCCCGCTGAAAGCGAAGCTTTTGGAGCGTATGGAGCAGATAAGGCAGGGCAAACGCGATTTGTTTTTCTGATAATCGTTCACCCTTTTTGCAATGCCGGCAGAACTTGTTTCTGTCGGCTTTGTTTTTGGGTGGAAGTTAAGGCTATTTAAGTGTAAAACTTTGTTTATTTTCTTGTCATAATCGCAGAAATCTTCTATTCTTTGTCCAAAGTTTGTGCAAAATACGGGAATCTAAAGAATGAAAATGATAAAACCCATAGTCAATTTATCGAAAGTGGCCGATAATTATGACACTTTTCTGCTAGGTTTTAACGGCGTCGTTACGGATGGCAACGGCCTGATTCCCAATGTTGCCGCAACGTTGAACAGCCTTCATAAAAACGGCAAAAAAGTCATTCTGCTCACCAATTCGGCTCAGCGGGTGGCGGCGATTGCCGGTTTTTTCCTCAAAAACGGCGTTTCCATGAATGTCTTTAGCTGCATTATGAGTGCCGGCGAAATCTTGCATTATAAGCTCAAGGTCCGCAGCGGAGACTTCGCCGCCGTCGGCAACAATTACTTTCACCTGGGCTCAGCGGCGGATGACGGCGTGTTCAGCGGTTTAGATTTTCGGCCCGTTGACCGGGTGGAAAATGCTCACTTCATCTATATGAATGAAGTTGCCGACGTTTCTGATACGCTCGAAGCTTATCTGCCGGCCTTGGAACACGCAGCTGCCTTGGGGCTGCCTTTTGTCTGTGCCGGCAATGACACTTCCAGTTTCAAAAACGGCAAAATCTGCCTGGCTCCCGGTGCCGTTGCCGAACAATATGCGGTAATGGGCGGCCGGATTATCACGCTGGGCAAACCGGACAGCGCTGTTTTCAACTATTGTCTTGACGGCAGCTCCGGCTCTGTTTTGGTTATCGGTGACAACCTTGCCACCGATATTAAGGGCGCTGAGTTGCTGAGTTTGGATTCGATGTTGGTGTCCAAAGGCGTACATGTAAACTTTCTGGGCGAAGGGTATATTCCCGATGTTGCCAAAACCCGCGAATTGTCCAATAATTTTGACGTTTCGCCCAACTACGTCATCTCCAATTTGCGGTGGTAGCCATGTTTTTACAGCGTCATCGTTATTCCGTTCTTTTTACGGCGGTTGTTTTGCTGGCTTGGATTATCAGCACGCCGCTGCCGCGTTTGGGCAAAATAAACCTTTACGGCTTTGATAACCCGCCCCGGATTGGCGAGGCGATAACATACCCGGAAACCGTCTCTTTTTTGCAGTTGTGGTCTGAGTTTATGCAAAAGGACATCAGCCGGTACGGGCTGTTGCAGATTTCCCTCACCAATACCATTCCCTCGGAAGGCTTTTCTCCGCAGCTGGTTCGCTGGCTGAAGAACGAGGGTTGGGATGCCGACCGTTTTTTCTATGTTGAACAACGCCTTAAGGCTGCGGTTAAAACCGCTTATTTAAAAGAGAATTTAAAAACCAACCGGAACATTTTGCAGCATATGTCCAAACACGGACCGGATAAAATCAATTATGAAAATATGCTGGAAATCGTCGAAAGCCAGGAACAGCAGCTGAATGTGGAAAAAGTCCGTCCGGAAGAACTGATTTTGGTCAGTCAGGATTTATACACTATCAAAGACGTGCTCGACGGAAAAGTCGTTTATCCTCGGGAGAATTAGATTCGGGTTGTTTCACCGTCGGCTTGTGACCGCAAAAGTCCGTGTCCGTTCGGCATATTTCTTTCAAACAATCCCTGGGTTTGCTTAAACGTTGCCTGCGCCGCTGCCGCCGGCCAGTTCCGCAATTTCCAGCCATTCGCTTTCTTTGGCGTCTTTTTCTTCTTGCTTGGCACAGAGATCTTTGGTCAGACGGTCAAATTTTTCGGGATTTTCGGTGTAAAGCGAACTGTCGCCGAGCTCGGCCTCTATGGCTGCGATTTCTTCTTCCAGTTTGGCCACTTCCTGAGGCAAAACCTCAAGCAGCCGCTGCTGCTTGTAACTGAGCTTGCGGCTGTTGCCGGCCGGTTTGGCGGCGGAGGGCTTGTCTTCTTTGTTCTTGTCGGCTTTTTTTGCAGTAGGCTTGGCTGCCGCGGCGTTTTCCTGCTGTCCCTTAATTTTTTCAAGCAGTTCGCTGTAACTTCCTGCGTGTTCGCTGACCGTTCCGTCACCTTTCATATAAATGACCGAAGTTACCACCCGGTCAAGAAAATCGCGGTCGTGGCTGACAATCAGAATAGTCCCCTGATAGTCGTCCAGCACTTCTTGAAGCAGGTCCAGCGTATCCATATCCAAATCGTTGGTCGGCTCGTCCAAAACCAGAAAGTTGGACGGCTGAGCCAGGGCGACCGCCAGCATCAGGCGGTTTTTCTCTCCGCCGGACAACGCCGCCACCGGACAATGCGCCTGATCCGGCTTGAATAAAAAGTCTTTAAGATACGCCACCACATGGCGATACTGCCCGTGTACCAAAATATGGTCGCCTTTGTCGCACAAAGTCTGCCAGAGCGTTTTTTTCGGGTCGAGCGTCAGCCTGTTTTGGTCAAAATAAGCCTCTTGCAGGTTTTTGCCGATGCGCACAAATCCGCTGTCCGGCTCCAATCGTTTGGTCAGAAGCTTGATGAGGGTGGTTTTGCCGGCGCCGTTAGGGCCGACAATGCCGATTTTGTTGCCTTTAATCACCCGGGTAGAAAAGTCTTTGACAATTTCGCGTTCGCCGAAACTCTTGCAAATATGCTTGGCCTCAATAACCAGCTTGGAGCGAAAATCGCCTTCTTCCACGTTGAGATTGATGCTGCCGGCCTGCTTAATCTGATTGCGCCGCTCGGCCCGCAGCTGTTGCAGTTTGCGCAGCCGTCCCATATTGCGTTTGCGGCGGGCGGTCACGCCTTTGTGCAGCCATTCGGTTTCTTCTTCGATTTTTTTGTTGAGGTTATGCTGCTCAATCAGTTCCTGATTGATAACCTGCTCCTGCCACTCTTCAAAAAACTTAAAGCCTTTATTGTTGCAATGCATAACGCCGCGGTCAAGCCAGAAAGTCGTCTTCGAGGTATTGTTGAGAAACATCCTGTCGTGCGAAATCAGCATCACCGCACCGTTAAAGGTTTCGATGATTTTCTCAAGCTTTTCAATTGTCGGCAGGTCGAGATGGTTGGTCGGCTCGTCCAAAAGCAGAATGTCCGGTTCGGAAACCAGCGCCTGAGCCAGGGCGGCCTTGCGTTTTTCGCCGCCGGAAGCGCTTGCTACCGGTTGTTGTTCCAAAATGCCCAGCTGCCCGATAAGAATGTCGGCCTTGTACTCCAGCCCGTGTTCGTCGGCCGGCAGTCCGGCCAGCACCACGTCACGCAGGGTGGCAAACCCGCTGAAGTCGGGGTCTTGCGGCATATAGGCGACTTTGGTTCCCGGCTGAATGAAAATTTCTCCGCGGTCGGGTTCCAGTTTTCCGGCAATAACTTTCAGCAGGGTGGATTTTCCGCAGCCGTTGCGCCCCACCAGGCAGATTTTGTCTCCCCGGTTGATGTAAAATTCCACATTGCGAAACAGTTGATTGTTGCCAAAGGCCAAACCGGCCGACTTTATCGTGTAAATTGGCGGCTCAAACATCTTATTCTCTTGTATTATAAATCTTCTTCCACCAGTTTAACGCCGGCCAGCTGCCATTCCAGCCCTTCGGCAGCCCACAGGAAAAAGTCGTTGATTTTGTCTTCCTTGATGCCGATGTTCATCCCGATGGTATAGATTGCGGCCATTTCTTCGTCGCTGAGCTCGTGGTTGGCCATCGCCAGCATAATCATTTCGCGTATGATGTAGCGTTTGAGCCGCATACTGGAAACCTGTTTCAGTTCCTTAATCAAATCGTCGGCTTTTTTTGCCGGCTTGATTTTTTTGACGGCCGCGGGGTCAAACCCGGCCTGCTCGGCCTGTTGACGCAGATATTCGTCATTGTCCGCGCATTTTCTCTCTTCCTTGCTTAATATATATATAAGTGCTTTAAGGTAAATTTCCTTTTCTTCGGTCGAAAGCGTCTTTTTAAAAGTAGTCATCTGGTTTCCTTGTTTTTTTTACTTGTTAATTACTTATACATAAAAAAATAAAGATTTGCAAAAAAAATAAAAACAATTATATAATGAGGGCGCAATTGAAGTTAATCTATACTAATACTAAGCGGGAAGGAGACGGCTATGCCCCTTAAAATCGAACTCAAACCACATGAAAGCATTATCATCGGCGAGTCATTGATTACCAATGACGGCGAGCGTACGCGTTTTTATATTGAGGGGAACGTTCCTATCCTGCGCGAAAAATTCATTCTCCGCGAAAAAGAAGCCAACACGCCCTGCAAGAGGGTTTACTTTGTGGTTCAGCAAATGTATCTCTCCCGCGGCGACGACAAACTGCAGGATATGTACCTTGAGTACGTCCGCGATTTGCAAAAAGCCGCGCCGAGCCTGATTCCCTATATTGCGCCGGTAACCGAAAACATCATTAATTCAGATTACTACAGCGCCATTAAAAACGCCGACAAACTGCTCAAAAAAGAGGAAGAATTATTTGGCGAAACCTTGAAATCCTGCTCTTAATGCTTATAGCTTATTGTAAGATGTAAATAAAATACATTTTCCCGAGTCTTTTTTTCAAAATTGTTAATAATTTATTCATAAGCTCTGATGTAAATTGTTAACAGAGAAAAATGTTTGACAGGCTGATGTAAAGAAAGTGATGTGAATTTAGGCCTCTCAAGTCCCGGAAATCCGCCGTATTTTGAGAACTCCTTGTCATTAACTATTTATTTGCAAATATGCGCTAGAACATACTATTATGAAAAAAAGGGTTTAAACGAACTAAAAAATATGATATTCTAAACTTGTATCGTCAGTAAGACGGTCACAAGTTATGTGTTCCATAGTATTGGAGAAAGAAAATGGCAGATATTTCACTTACAGCGAGCATGCGTACAAACCTGTTGTCCCTGCAGAACACTCAGAGTCTGATGGACACCACACAGGAACGCCTCTCGACCGGCTTGAAGGTTAACTCGGCAATCGACAACGCTTCAAGCTACTACACCGCCCAATCCTTAAACAACCGTGCAAGCGACTTAAGCGCATTGCTGGACAGCATGGGTCAGGGTATTCAAACAATTCAGGCAGCAAACGAGGGTATCGAAGCGATTACCGAATTCGTGGAGCAGGCTAAGGCTATTGCCAACTCCGCTCGCGACGCTGCATCTAAAACCGATGTTAAAACATTAAGCTCTAAGTTCTCGGGTACAGATAGTGTAACCAGCGATGACACCGCTTTGACTTTAGCTGTAAAGAAAGCTGATGGTACAGCTCTGGCTGGAACTGGTGATGAAAAGAAGATTAGCGATGCAATTACCGCGGTTAATGCAAAATTAAACCCAACTGCATTAAAAGGGAAAAATGCGGCAGAACTTAAAACTGCAATTGAAACGGCTTTGAAAGAAGACACTGCCGGTGTTCTTAAAAACGTTATGGAATTTAGCGTTACTGCAGACGGTAAAGTCAGCGTTACTGCAAAAGCTGGGTATCAGGTTTCTTTAACCGGTACCGGAGATTTTGCTGGTTTGGGTAAGGATCCGGTTGCTGGTACTCCCACCAACGATGTTACTTCTACCGTTGCTGTTAATACTGATCGTCAGAAGTACGCGTTGCAGTTTAATGAGATTTTAACTCAGATTGACAATCTGGCTAAAGATGCTGGTTACAAAGGTATCAACCTGTTGCAGATGAATACCTTGACCGTTATCTTCAACGAAGACCGTTCTTCTCAGATTGAGGTTAAGGGGACGGATGCTTCTTCCGTTGGCTTGATGTTGGACGAAGCTGTCAATAACTGGCAGACCAATGAAGATATCGAAACATCTATCCGCCAGACCGAAGAAGCTATCAGTAGCCTGCGTATTATGGCCTCTGACTATGGTAACTACTACAGCATCGTGCAAAACCGCCAGAGCTTTACCAAGAGCTTGGTCAATGTGCTGACCGAGGGTGCCGATAACCTGACTTTGGCCGATATGAACGAAGAGTCTGCAAATATGCTGGCCCTGCAAACCAGACAGCAATTGGCAATCAACTCTTTGAGCCTGGCCTCTCAAGCCGCCCAAGGTGTGCTGCAGCTGTTCTAAGTTTCAGTATAAATGTTCAAAAGGCGGTAGCAGATACCGCCTTTTTTTATGCCTTTTCGGGTAGGATTGAAGAAAATAAGAATTATCTAATCTAAATAACTTTGTCTTTTTAAGCTTGCTCAAAGCTGTCTTTTATTGTATTATGACAAATGGACAAAATAGGGATGTGTCGTTATGGTTAAATATGATAAGGAACTGGTGGAAATTTTACAAGGCCGCGAACTGTCTGATCTTTCTGTTGACGAGGTCAACGCTATCCAAAAGCAGCAGGACGAAATAAGAATGCAAAAGCTTGATTCTTATTTGGCTGACGGTACCATAACGCAGTTTGACTACGACTATCTGCGTCCTTATTGCGAAAATACGATGGCTCCCTATAAGGAACTTTATGACGCCATTTGCCGTTCGCGCGGTCAAAAGCCCCGGGTCTATTATAAAAATATTGACACCGGAGAGGTCGACCGCGAAAATCTTTATCTCATCCAGCACATTGCGCCGTTCACCTCTATGGTTCTCGAGTTTCACGACGACAACGGTCAGCCGCTGTATGTCTCGCTGGGCAAGCTGAAGTCTGTTGAACGCATTATTGAAAAGATAGGCCCGAATAGTAATTATGCCCGCAAATATGAAGCCAAATGCCGGGAGGTTGTCAGGCGCTATCAGGGACATATCGACGACCCGCGTTGTCGTCAACAGTTGGCGGCTATTCCTCGTCCGGTCGAAAACGTTAACGACATTCTCCGCTGCACGACTATCTGCAACCGTTTCAAAGACGTTCGCGGCACGTTTATGCTTATGGAAAAAGATCCTTATGTCTTTGTAAACCCCTCTGAGATTAAGGATAAACATAAGGGCAACATTCTGCCGGTTAATCCCGAGCAGCGGCTGGCTTTCTCCGACAATCCGCGCAATCACCGTGATTTTAAGTTCATCGGACATCTGCCCGGCGGGTTTAAGGCCGAGTTTATGGCAATGACTGCCGTATACGAAAAATATTATAAAATGACGCATAAGAGCTATGAGGTTTACCGGACGCTTGAAACGGAAATCAACGGTTTTCCCGAACCGGAAAAAATGACCCGTGAACAGTATATTGCCAAAAAACAAAAAGAGCTCAAACTGTTTCAGATTCAGGAAGATATCCGCAAGGTCAGCGGCGCCGGATTCGAACAGGAAAATATTGAAGTTCTTAAAGACGTCCGCATTATGGAAGACCAGTTTCGTTATGAAGGTAAAAAGCCCCAAAAAGACGGTACTTATCCCGAATGCCGGGATTACATCCGCGAGAACTTTTACGTTCGGACCGTCCAGGCGCTCGACAGCAATACTTTCAGTTATGTCTCCGACCAGCTGTACGATGTGTTTGACCGCTATCTGCCGGAGATTAAAAGAAAATATCTCGCAGACATCCGCGATGTGGAAAACCGCTACAGTATGAAAGGGCTCGACGGTGCTCATCTTGACGCTCACTACCTTGCCGCCGATAACGACGAATATGAAGTTCTCCGCGCAATGGACGACGGCCACGTAAAACTGCCCCGCCGTTCGTTCAAGACTTTTCCCGCCCGGGAAGAAGAGGCCGGAAGAATATATCTGAATCCCCAGTCTGTCGCTAAAGACAATAAAAAGGTTGCAAAATCCGCGGGCAACATTAATATGTTCACATATATCGCCACTCAGAACAAAAGATTAAAATATTAGGGAAAAATATGCTGAGATTATTACTTTTGCTGCTGCTTGCAGTCAGTTTTTCAGGAACGCCGGCGTTGGCCGGCAATGACGACGCTTTCATCTCTTTGTTCGACGGAACTCCCGAGGCGTCTAAACCGGAAAAGAAGACGGCCGAAGACGATGATGAGGACAGCATTTTCTCTTTCCTTAATTTCAAAAGCAAAAAAAAGGATGATGCGCCCAAGCTGAATGTCGCCGACGAAAAACGCCTTTCGCCGCTTGAGCAGTCCGTTAAGCTGGCGGAAAAAGGCGATGTCAACGCCCAGTTGCTGTTGGGATATTCTTATCTTTACGGCGAAAACGGCGCCAAGGTGGACTATGATAAAGCTTTTGAGTATTATGCCAAGGCCGCGATGCAAAACGACAATGTCGGCCTCAACAATCTCGGCAGCCTCTACTATAGCGGCATCGGTATTGAGCGCAATACCGCCAAGGCGGCGATTTTGTTCGAAAAAGCGGCAAAACTCGGCAATGCCGAAGCCACCGTTAATCTGGCTTTCATTCTCATCACCGGCAACGGTGTGGTCAAAGATACCGCTCAGGCAATGGATATGTTTGAAAAAGGGGCTGAGCTGAATAACCCGACCGCCAAGTTTATGCTGGGTTATGCTTATTATACCGGCCGTCTCCGCGACCGCGATTATAAAAAGGCTGCTGTTTTGATGAAAACGGCTGCCGAAGCCAAGTTTGACGAAGCACAGTATATTTTGGCTCTGATGTATGTCAATGGTCTCGGATTACCCCAAAACTATGGCAATGCCGTTAAATATCTCAAATTGGCCGTCAGCCAGGGGCATGTTCCCGCCATGATGGCTTTGGGCGATATTCTGGCTCGCGGCGAAAAATATACCAAAGATTTATACACCGCCCATATTATGTTTAACCTGGCGGCAGTTCGCGGTGCGCCCACAGCTGCGGAAAAACGCGATGCTATTGAGTCGAAACTGAAGATTGACGAGGTTTTGCAGGCTCAGGCCGAAGCGGAGCGCTTCCATGAAAAGCCGTCTGATTTGACCAAATACGTTGATCAGACTTTTGGCACTGATGTCCGCAGTTATATTGATTCTGCCCGATAATTTTTTTAAGAAAAAGCCCTCCGTTCAAACAGGGCTTTTTTGTTTTTATTCCACCAGTTCAATACGGACCTTTTTGCCGTAATGGCTGATTATCCGCATCAGGGTATAAATCGGCACCGGTTTTCCGGTTTCTGCCCGGTCAAGCACCCGGCGGTCGATTTTGATGTGGTGAGCCATATGGAACAGGCTCATTCCCTTTTGCCGGCGGCGGAGAAACAACTCCAGCCCCAAAGCTTTGCGGATTTCTTTCAAATCCATATTTTCCGTTATCATTTTTTAGCTCCTATTTGTTAATTGAAAACAAAAACCGCCGTTTCTAAAAAAAAGAAAAGGCGGGGAGCTCAAAAACTGTGATTATGCAGTCAGCCTTATTCGACGTACGAATACGCTTATGTCGGCCACTCCCCATAACAGGGATGAATAATCAGATGTTTTTGAGACACCGCAGCCCACCTCTGAGCTGCGAGATTGAGTTTACTATAATTTAGGATAATTGCAATCAGAAAAGACTTTATTTCAAAGAAAGCCCTCCGTTCAAACAGGGCTTTTTTTTTATTTGCGGTTAACCAGTTCAATGTTAATCTGTTTGCCGTAGAGCGCCAGCAGACGCTTGAAAAAGACAAAATAATACCCCTTGCCCCTTTCCAGCCGGTGCAAATAGCGGTAAGACACTCTGGCCGCGTCGGCAGCCTGTTCAAAGCTCAAACCACGCGCTAAGCGTTCTTCCCGTAGCATCAGGCCGACGCTGCCGCGGACGGTTTTGGGGTCAATGTTATCGATTATCATTTTTAGCTCCTTTTTGTCAGTTAAAAACAAAAACCGCCGTTTCTTAAAAAGAAAAGGCGGTGGAGCTCAAAAACTGCATGTAATCAGTCAGCCTTATTCGCCGTATAAATACGCTTATGTCGGCCACTCCACCAAATTAGTGGATTTTACATGAGATGTTTTTGAGACACCGCAACTCACCTCTGAGCTGCGAGATTGAGTTTACTATAATTTAAGATAATTGCAATCAGAAAAGACTTTATTTCAAAGAAAGCCCTCCGTTCAAACAGGGCTTTTTTGTTACCGGCGGTCAACCAGTTCAATGTTAACCTGTTTGTTATAGAGCGCCAGCAGACGCTTGAAGAAGACAAAATAATATCCTTTTCCCCTTTCCAGCCGGTGCAAATAGCGGGCGGGTATTCTGGCGCTGTCGGCGGCCTGTTCAAAGCTTAGGCCTCGCGCTAAGCGTTCTTCCCGCAGCATCAGGCCGACGCTGCCGCGGACGGTTTTGGGGTCAATGTTATCGATTATCATTTTTTTAGCTCCTTTTGTTGATTAAAAACAAAAACCGCCGTTTCTAAAAAAAAGAAAAGGCGGTGGAGCTGAAAAACTGCATGTAATCAGTCAGCCTTATTCGTCGTATAAATACGCTTATGTCGGCCACTCCACCACAAGGTGGATTTTACATGAGATGTTTTTCAGACACCACGGTTCACCTCTGAACCGCAAGTCGAGTTTACTACGAGCGGAGATAAATGCAATCAGAAAAATAACGTTGCGGGAAAAAGCTTTTTTTATAAAAGAAACCCCGAATTGACCGGGGCTTCTTGAAATGAGGCGGATGTCTATTTGCCGTATTTTCTGGCCATAAACTGTTCCAGCCAATGAATATTATATTGGCCGTCGATAAATTCGGCTTGAGATATAATATCCTGGTGCAGCGGAATAGTCGTTTTGACGCCTTCGATGACAAATTCTTCCAGCGCGCGCCGCAGTCTCATCAAGGCTGCATTGCGGGTTTTGCCGCTGACAATCAGTTTGGCAATCATACTGTCGTAAAACGGCGGAATGCTGTAGCCGGAATAAATTTCGGAGTCAACGCGAACGCCCAGGCCGCCCGGAGCGTGCCATTCGGTAATTTTACCGGGGCAGGGGGCGAAAGTTTCCGGGTCTTCGGCGTTGATTCTGCATTCAATTGCGTGGCCGCTGAAAGTGACGTCGTCTTGGGTATATCCCAGAGCGGCACCGCTGGCAACGCGGATTTGCTCGCGAACGATGTCAATGCCGGTAACAGCTTCGGTAATCGGATGCTCAACCTGCAAGCGGGTGTTCATTTCCATAAAATAGAAACGGCCGTCTTCAAACAAAAATTCCAGCGTTCCGGCGTTGGTGTACCCGATTTTCTCAATAGCCTTGCGGATGATTTCGCCGATTTCTTCCCGCTGCTGACGGTTTAGAGCCGGAGAAGGCGTTTCTTCAATGACTTTTTGGTTATTGCGCTGGATAGAGCAGTCGCGCTCGCCCAAATGAACAACGTTGCCGTATTTGTCGGCCAGCACCTGCATTTCAATGTGGCGGGGTTTTTGCAGATATTTTTCCATATAAACCACGTCGCTGGTGAATGCCGCTTTGGCCTCGGCCTTGGCCATGGTGAAAGCCTCTTTCATCTCTTCGTCGTTAAAGGCGATTTTCATGCCTTTGCCGCCGCCGCCGGCCGTTGCTTTGACAATTACCGGGTAGCCGATTTTGTTGGCCCATTCAATGGCATGTTCAACGCTTTCGAGTGCCGGAGAACCGGGCGTAATCGGCAGGCCGGCTTCTTCGGCGGCCTTGCGTGCGGTAATCTTGTCGCCCATCAGGCGCATTTGTGCCGAGGTCGGGCCGATAAAGGTTATGCCGTGTTCTTCAACCATCTCTGCAAAGTCCGCATTCTCGGACAAAAAGCCGAAACCGGGGTGGATTGCGTCTGCACCGGTAATCAGGGCAGCGGAAATAATGGCTGACTTGTTTAAATAGGATTCCGTAGAACGGGCAGGCCCGATACAGACGGCTTCGTCGGCCAGACGGACGTGCATAGCATTGGCGTCGGCTTCCGAATGGACGGCCACGGTTTTTATACCCATTTCGCGACAGGCGCGATGGATGCGCAATGCTACTTCGCCACGGTTGGCAATCAGTACTTTTTCAAACATTTTGTGTTCCTAAATTGTTTCCACTACTCAATGATAACCAGGGGTTCGCCGTATTCGACCGGATCGCCGCCTTCAACCAGAATCTTGGCGACCGTGCCGTTTTTGTGGGCTTTAACCGGGTTAAAGGTCTTCATGGCCTCAATCAGGCAAACGATGTCGCCTTCCTTAACGCTGTCGCCGACTTTAACGTAGTTCGGCGTATTGGGGTCGGCAGAAAGGTAAACGACGCCGACCATCGGAGATTTGACGGCGTTGGGGCTCTTGGAATAATCTTCAGCCTGACCTGCGGGAGCGCTGACGGCGGCAGGTGCCGGAAGCGGAGCGGCCGGAGCCGGAATCGGAGCGGGAGCAGCGGGCATCGGAGCCGGAACAAAAGTCGGAGCAGCTGCACCGCCGTTTTTGCTCAGGCTGATTCTGCAGCCTTCGTCTTCGTATTCCAATTCGGTCAAGTTGCTTTTATCAAGTATTTCAGCCAGCTTGCTGATGACTTTGGTGTCGATGGGATTAGACATAAGATTATTCTCTCTTTCTAGTTAATGTTAAATCGAACAAATTTCTGAGTCGTTGATACCCTGTTTTTGATAAAAAAACAACAAAAAACGTAATTTTTTGCAAATTATGCTCTGATTTGTGCTGAAATAATCAATTTTTTTCGTTTTTTTTGTATTTTTGCATTTTTCTGAAAATTCCGGTTGCGAATGTTAATCGAAACAACTTTTAAATGATTCCTGCGTTTCTTCATACTTTATATATAAGGGGCAAAATATGACGACGATGCGTCTCTCAAAAATTGGCACGCATTTTGCATAAATGTCAGAAGATTGAAATTTTTTATTAGAAGGCTTATGAAAATGGAAGTTAAAGATATCAATAATTCAGTAAATCCGCTCCTGTTTAATAAGAATGCCGCCGTGGCTGCTTCCGGCCAGGCGCTGGGTGCCGGGTTTGCCAGTCTCCTCGGTCAGACTTCTATGGTGATGGATATTTTGCCGGTTCGCCCGGAAGTTGACGTCAAGCCTGAGGTCAAAACATCTTCGGTTGACAACCGGGATGTTGCCGCCGATGACAAAAAGACTCCCGCTTCCAAAGCTGATGACAAGCAAAACGCCGCTTCGGCAGAAGACAAGAAAACGTCTAAGCCTTCTGATGACAAAAACGTTAAAGATAACGACAAGGCTTCTTCTTCGTCGGAAAACAAACCTGCAAACAAAAAGAATAAGGCCGCAAAAGCTGACGATTCTGCCGCTGTTCCGGCTTCTGCCGAGCAGCAGAATGTTCCCCAGGCGCCCGTAGCGGAAGAAGTTAATCCTGCCGCTGCCGAAGTCGTTGTCGCCGAAAACGTCGTGGCTGCAAATGTTGATGCCGCCGTTCCGGAAACCTTGCTGACAACGCCGGTTGCCGGGGTTGAAGAGGCTCCGCAGCAGATTGCGGCTCCGGTTGTCGAAGCTCCGTCTCCCGTAATGGATGCCGCGCCGCTGCCGTCGGTTGAAGAAGTTATGCCGAATATGGATGTAACGGCGGTTATTGACGGCAAAGAGGTTAAGCTTTCCGACTTCGCCCTGACGGAGGCTCAGATAGCTTCTGCCGAGGTTGTTACAATGGTTAACGCCGAAACCGGTGAAACCGTACAGATGAGCGGTGTCGAGTTCTTGCAGCAAATGCGCAGCGCCGCTGCCGCCGCCCCGGAAGTTTCTGCTCCCGTGGCTGCTGAAGACGCTGCCGTTGTCGCTCCCGAAGGATTTGTAAAAAATACCGCAGCCGAAACGGTTGTTGCGGAAGCCGCCAAGCCTCTCGAGACGGTTGAAGTTGTTGAGGACAAAGGGGCCGACATTGCTGCCCCGCAGGTTAAGGCTCAGACTAAACAGGCTGATAAGGCCGCCGCATATGTTGACGAAGGGCTTGCCGAACAGGCTGTCGCTCTGGATGAAAAATTAGGCGGCGAACAAAAGGTTAAGGTCGACGTTCAGGTTAAAGAGGAAAAAATTGCCTACACCGCGCCGACAGATCTCGTTAAAGACAAAATTACGCTGAAAGAAGCTTTGCAGGCCGCCGCACAAGATGCCGACAGCGAGGTTTCTTTTGCAAAGCCGTCTCAGCTCGTTTCTTCTGACGCCGCAGCGCAGCCTGTTGCCGCTAACGGCCAGAATGCGGCTAACGTCAAGGCAAACGTACAAACTGTGGCTCCCGTAATGACTGCCGCCGTCCAGGCTGATGCCGCCGATGCCGTCGTTTCTGCTCCGTCTTCCGTTTCCGGCGTTTCAGAGGTCAGCTCTGCCGCCGTGTCTCATGCCGGTGCTTCCGGCAGCGAGTTTGTCAATGCGGCCAAGGCGGAAGCAAATGCCAAAACTAATGACGCTTCTTTCCGTGACATTTATAAGGGAATGAGCAAAGAAGTCGTTGACCAGGTAAAAGTAAATATTACCAAATCTGCCGTTAAAGGCGTTGATAAAATCGACATTCAGTTAAAGCCTGAAGATTTAGGACACATTGAGGTAAAAATGCGTATTTCCAAGGATGGAAAATTGCAGGCTCACATTATCTCCAGCCGTCCTGAAACCATGGAGGTGCTTCAAAAAGAAATCCAGACTTTGGAAAAAGCATTTAACGATGCTGGTTTCCAAACCGATGAGGGCAGCCTGAGCTTTAGTTTCCGTGAAGGCGGACAGGCCGGCTACGAGCAGGAAAGAAATTCCGAGCTCCGCAGCTTCATCGGCAATGTATTTGAAAATGAAGCCAATGAAGAACTCGCCGGCAATGACAATATGTCGGAGTGGACCCCGGCCAAGGGGCTCAACATCCGAGTTTAGGATAGGGGAGAATTGCTATGGTAGATATCAGCTCAATCACAGGCACCGTCCAAAGCGGACAGGCTAAAACCAATGCCAGCAGCCAGACTTTGTCTGCTGATATGAATACTTTTTTAACGCTCCTGACCACTCAGTTGAAGTATCAGGACCCGTTAGATCCGATGGATACTGCGGAATTTACCAACCAGTTGGTACAATACTCCAGCGTTGAACAGGCCATCCAGACCAATACCAAACTGGACAACCTTTTGTCGCTGACGATTTCCAACCTTGGTGCCCAGGCAGTGTCATACATCGGCAAAACCGCTCAAGTACTGGGTGATGTAATGCCTTTAGAAGGGGGCAAAGCAAAAGCGGCTTATACCTTAAGCAAGGATGTAAGCTCTGTAACAATCACTGTTAAGGATATGAACGGCAAGGTCGTTTACTCCGAGACCGGCGAAACCACTTCCGGCACCCACGAATTTACCTGGGACGGCAAGGATTCTAACGGTAACCAGCTCGAAGACGGCGCTTATCAGATTGTCGTTTCGCCCAAGGTTCCCAACGGAGAAACCGCCGCTACCGTAACCACCACCGTTTTCGGCAAGGTTACCGGTGTGGCCAGCGACAGCAACGGTATTTATATCGGCCTCGGCAACGCTGTTACCGCAAACCTCGGCGATATCCTGACCATGCGCAACGACGACTACTTTGACAAAGTCGACACCGGCAACGGCGATAATAACGACGGCGAAGGCGGAGAAGTCGAAGGCGGCGATGGCGACGGTAAGACCGAAACCCCTCCGGCCGAAGAGGGTGACAACAACAATAATGAAACAGCTTCGGCCTAATTATTAAAGTTTTAGGAGAAATAAAATGAGTTTATTTGGTGCATTACAATCAGGAATTTCAGGCTTGGCAGCTCAGTCTACGGCTATGGGCGCTATCTCTGACAACATTTCCAATGTAAATACCATTGGTTATAAAAACAATTCGGTTGCTTTTCAAACCTTGGTAACAAAACAAACCTCCAGCAGTCACTATTCGCCCGGCGGTGTGCAGCCTGTGTCCAAACAGGGCATTAACGCTCAGGGTTTGCTGGCGGCTAACTCTTCGTCCACGGCAATGGGTATCAGCGGCAACGGCTACTTTGTCGTAAACACCTCTGCCAACCCGGCTGAAGGCGATATGTGGGCATACACCCGTGCCGGCGACTTCGATATTGATAACCAGGGTTATCTCAAGAACACCAGCGGTTTCTACCTGCAAGGCTGGTCTCTGTTGCCTTGGGACGGCAACTCTAACGCCAATATCGTTGACGTCAACGGCGTAAAATATATGAAAGCTTATTACGACAGCAACGGCGACACGGTTTACATCAATGACAATATCGTTGATAACCGCAACCTGCGCCCGATTAACCTGTCCACCATCGGTGGTTCGGCAACCCCGACCCAGCAGATTAACTACGGTGCCAACCTGCCGGCTAACGACCCGGTTTATGATCCGTCGGTTCCCAGTGCCGGAGGCCGTCACAGCGTTAACGCTCTGATTTATGACAGCTTGGGCAACTCCAGCAATATGAGCCTGACTTATACCAAAGAGTCTTCCAACTCTTGGGGAATGTCGGCCAGCATTCCGAGCGGTGCCGCAACCGTAACCCTGTCCGGCAACTACGAAACTTTCGGCGACGAAAGCAACGACGTTTACTACGCAGCCGGCCAGCTTGAGTTTACCGATGTTCCTGCCGAGGGTTCTTACATCACCATCAAGGATGACACCACCGGCGAAACTTACAAATTTGTATTCACCAGCAATCCTGCTGGCGTGACTGATCCCGGCAGCTATGCCGTTGACATTTCTACCGGCATTGTTTCCGCCAGCGACTTCGCTCAGAAGTTTGCTGAACAAATCCAGGACGTTATGCCCGGCGCCAAACGTTTTACCGCCAGCGGCAACAGCATCCAGATTGTCCAGTCTCTAACCGGCGGCGCTTTGTCCATCGACTGCAGCAAGACTCTTGCCTGCGTCCAGTCTGCGGTTAACCCGGTACAAGAAACCGGTATCCCGACCGGCCAGTTCACCATTCCGGCAATCGACAATGATATTAAAAATGTCGGTTCGGTAACCTTTACTTCTGATAAGAAAGCAGATTATGTCGGCAAAAGCGTAACGGTTAACGGTAAAGACTATACGTTTACCGATGGTGCTGGCGGCGTAGACATTTCCGGTGCAACCTCTGCGGCAGAAATTGCCAGCGCTTTGGCTGATGCCATCCGCAAGGATATTGATGAGCCGGACAGAGTCTCTGCCAACGGTTCAACCCTTGAGTTTATCCCCTCGACCACCGGTCCGGATATGACGCTTGATTTTTCAAAGGTCGGCAACATTGTCGGTACGGCCCGCGACGGCGATTCCTGGGTTAATATGGCCGGTCAGGCAGTAACCATCAAAAACACCTTTAACACCAACAATACCGACGTTGAGCAGGGTTCTGTCGTTCCCTCTGTCCGTTTCAACCAGGACGGTACGCCCAAATACTTCTTTGTAAATGATTTGCAGATTGAATGGGCAAACGGCGCCGAGAATATGAACAACGGCTACAAACAGGGCACCTCAATCAGCCTGTCTATGGGTAACGTAGGCACCAACGACGGTTTAACCAGCTTGTCTGGTAACTTCACTACCAACTATATCAACCAGGACGGTGCAAAATTTGGTAGTTACGCCGGCGTAAGCATCGGCGAGGACGGTGTTGTCACCGCTCTGTATGATAACGGTGAAACCCGCCCGATTGCAATCCTGCCGTTAGCAACTTTTGCAAATGCCAACGGTATGAGCTCCTTAACCGGTAATGCCTGGATAGAAACCGACAGCTCCGGTCAGGCTCTGTTGAAAATGGCCGGTACCAACGGCGCCGGCACGGTTGCCTCCAGTGCTCTGGAACAGTCTACGGTAGACTTGGCAACTGAATTTTCAAATATGATTGTTACCCAGCGTGCTTATTCGGCTGCAACCAAGATTATTACGACGGCAGACGAAATGCTGGATGAATTAACCAGACTGACTTAGGTTAATTCCTAGAAACGGAAACTCCTAAAACAAGAAAACCTGCGGAAGAAATCCCGCAGGTTTTCTTTGTTCTGCAGTATTCCCAAAAAAGAAATTGCAATTCTTTTTAACTGTATTAAACTGCAAACTGCGGTTCAGAGGTGAACCGTGGTGTCTGAAAAACATCTCAAAGTAAAATACTCCTTAAAATGGGGAGTGTCCGATATAAGCGTATTCATACGACGAATAAGGATGACTGTGCTTTGACAGTTTTTCAGCTCCCCGCCTTTTCTTTTTTAAGAAACGGCGGTTTTTGTTTTTAATCAACAAAAGGAGCTAAAAAAATGATAATCGATAACATTGACCCCAAAACCGTCCGCGGCAGCGTCGGCCTGATGCTGCGGGAAGAACGCTTGGCGCGTGGCTTGAGCTTTGAACAAACCACCGACAGCGCCAGAATCCCCGCCCGCTATTTGCACCGGCTGGAAAGGGGCAAGGGGTATTATTTTGTATTCTTCAAGCGTCTGCTGGCGCTCTACGGCAAACAGGTCAACATCGAGCTCGTTGACCGCCGGTAACAAAAAAAAGCCCTGTTTGAACGGAGGGCTTTTTTGTTTGCGCGGGGTGTTTTTGCTGCTGCCGCTTTGCGCCCGAGCTGTGAATATCTTAATTTATGCGTTCACTTAATAAGATTTTTAAGATAAGACATAAATAAATGGGGAAAATTATGATAAGGCTTATAAGAGGGTTCTTTTATAGGCTCTGAAATTGCAGATTGGGGAAAAAAGTGAATAATTTACTGCAGTCACTTAAAAATTTGTCGCCGGGGCGGTTGGCCTCCATTGCGGCAATCATCATCTTTTTGATTAGCTTTTTCGTTTATATCGGCGTACAGATGAGCTCTACCGAATATTCCGTGCTCTATACGGATTTGGAGCTGGAAGACGCCAAACAGATAGTCTCCCGCCTGGAAACCGCCAATGTCAAATATCGTTTGGCTAAAAACGGCACCGAGATTCAGGTTCCTTCGGAAGTCGTCAACAAAATGCGCGTTGATACCGCCGAGCTGGCTTTGGCTTCTCAGGGCTCAAACGTCGGTTACGAGGTTTTTGACAACACCGACGCTCTCGGTTCCACCAATTTTGTGCAAAACGTAAACCTCATCCGGGCATTGGAGGGCGAGCTGGCGCGTACGATTCGTTCAGTAGACAACATCAAGTCGGCCCGGGTACATCTGGTGCTGCCCAAGCGCGAAATGTTTTCCCGAGAAGAGCAGATGCCCTCTGCTTCGGTCATTATCAAAACGGCCAAGGGCAAACTCAGCCTGCAAAACATCCAGTCGATTCAAAAACTGGTGGCTGCCGCGGTGCCCAAGCTGGATGTTAAAAACGTGGCCATTGTCGATAATGCCGGCAATCTGCTGACCAATAATTTTGACGACGAAGAAACCGTCAACAACGCCAATAACGAAATTATGCGCCTTGAGGCCGAACGCAAGCTCGCCGCCAAGGTGCAGAACCTGCTGGAAAAAACCGTCGGCCCCGGCGGTGCGCAGGCGCAGGTCAATATCGAAATGGATTTTGACCAGGTGGTTACCAATGAAGAAATTTATGACCCCGACAGCCAGGTTGTCCGTTCGCAGGCTACGATTACCGAAGAGGGAAACTCTGGTCAGAACGTCCGCCCGGTGACGGTCGCTCAAAACATTCCCAACGGCGACGGCGTAACCAATTCTGCCGGCACCTTTAATCAAAATTCCAAAACCGAGGAAACCATCAATTACGAGATTTCCAAAGTTGTCCGCAACAAGGTTAAAAATACCGGAACCATCAAGCGCCTGACGGTGGCTGTTATGGTGGACGGCATTTATGAAAGAAACGAAGATGGTAAGATGGTTTATCGGCCCCGCAACGAAGAGGAAATGGATCAGATTACCGCATTGGTAAAATCAGCCGTCGGTTTTGATGCAAACCGCGGTGATGTGGTAGAGGTTGAAAATATGAGATTTGCGTCCATGACTCCGGATACTCCCGAACTTACCGAAATCCTGTATTTCGGGTTCACCAAAGACGAGCTTATGCGTATTGCGGAAGGCTTGGGTGTTGCAATTGTGGCGATATTGGTTATCTTGTTGGTAATCCGCCCGCTTATTAACAATGCTTTTGAGACGACTTCCACCGGCAGCGACAAGCTGCTCAGCGGCAATGCCGAAGACGACAACCTGCTGCTTTCAAACTTTTTGAATGAAGACGAAGGCGGTGACGAACTGGTCAACCTCAACAAGGTCGACGGCAGGGTTAAGGTCTCTTCGCTCAAAAAGCTTAACGGCATCGTTGAAAAGAACCCCGACGCGGCGGTCAACATTATCCGCAGCTGGCTTTACAATAATGACAATTAAGGTGTAGGCAGATGAAACAAAACGTAATCGACGATTATAACGTAATTTCCGGACAGCAGAAAGCCGCGATTCTGATGCTTTCTCTCGACGAGGAGCGTTCTGCCTCATTGTTCTCGCTGATGGACGACGAAGAAATCAAGGAACTCTCCGTAGTGATGGCCAGCCTCGGCAAAATCAACTCCAACGTGGTGGAGCAGCTGTTGCAGGAGTTTACCGAAAAAATTTCCAACACCGGCACCCTCATCGGAACCTATGAAAGCACCGAGCGCCTGCTGGCCAAGGCTCTGGACAAAGACCGCGTTTCCGTCATTATGGAAGAAATCCGCGGCCCGGCCGGACGCACTATGTGGGATAAGCTCGGCAATGTCAACGAGCACGTGCTTGCCAATTACCTCAAAAACGAATATCCGCAGACAATCGCCGTTATCCTGAGCAAAATCAAGGCCGAACACGCGGCCAAGGTCATTGCGCTGTTTCCGGAGAATTTTGCAATGGAAATCGTTATGCGTATGCTGCGGATGGATTCGGTTCAGAAAGAAGTTCTCGACGGTTTGGAAAAAACCTTGCGCAAGGAATTTATGAGCAACCTTTCCAAAGGGACCAAACGCGATTCGCACGAACTTATCGCAGACATTTTCAATTCTCTTGACCGCAATACCGAAACCCGTTTTATGGAAGCCTTGGAAGAGCGCAACCGCGAAAGCGCCGAACGCGTCAAGTCTCTGATGTTTACCTTCGAAGATTTGATTCGCGTCGATTCTCAGGGTATTCAGGTCTTGCTGCGTAACGTTGACAAAGACAAATTGGCTATTGCCCTCAAAGGCGCGTCTGACACGATTAAAGACCTCTTCTTCAACAATATGTCCTCCCGTGCCGGCAAGATTATCAAAGAAGATATGGAAGCTATGGGACCGGTTCGCCTGCGCGATGTTGAAGAGGCTCAGCAATATATCGTTACCACCACCAAAGACCTTGCCAACAGCGGCGAAATTGTCGTCAGCGAAGGCAAAGACAGCGACGAACTGGTTTATTAGGCTTAAAAGGAGCGCATATTCGTGGCACAATATCAAAAATTTATGTTTGATAACTTCGTCATCTCCTGCGAGGATGACAAGTGTGCCGCCGAACCCGTTGTTCCCGAGCCGGAAGAAACCGAGCCTGAGTTGACGTCGTCTCCCGAAGAACTTGTTGCCGAAGTTGCGGAAGAGGAGATTCCTGTAATTTCCGAGCCGGAAGAAGAGCCGGAACCGGAAGAGGAAGTTGTTTCTTATACGCAGGACGAGCTTGACGCCGAAGTCAAAAAGGCGGAAGAGCGCGGTTATGAAAAGGGTTTTCAAAATGCCGTCGGCGAATTTGAACGCCAGCAGCTGGCCTTGTTGGCAGAACTTAACACGCGTCTGATGACGGCTTTGGCCGATAACGAAAACCGCCTTGAACAGCAGGAGCAGGAGAGTATGCGTTTTGCGCTGGAGGTCGTGCGTAAAATTCTTCCCGGGTTGGAAAAAGAAACCGCGTTAAACGAAATCAACCGTTTTTTGAGCGTCAACTTTCCGAATTTTCGCCGCGAAGCTTCGCTTTCTTTTACCTTTAATCCCGAAGTTGTCGCCAAGGTGTCGGAAATTATTGCCAAACTGGCAAACGCCAACGACTTTGAAGGGAAAATTTCTCTGCATAAAGATGCTTCCATGGCACCCGGCGACTGCCGTATCGAATGGAAAAACGGCGGCATTGAGCGCAGCAGCCATAAAATGCTTGAAAAAATCGACAATTTACTAGATGATAAATCTCAAAACAACAAAGAGAGGGACAATGGATAAGAATTTAGAATTAGATGAGATGAACGAAAGCTCGATTCTTGACGACGAGCCGGTTCTCCGCAAAGAAAATCCCAGTGATGACTTTGATATTCCCAGCTCTACCAGTGACTTGGAAGCCGTTTACAACATTCCGGTCAAAGTTTCCGCCATCTTGGGCAAAACCCATATGAAAGTCAGCCAGCTGATGAAGCTTAACAAAGGAGCCATCATAGAACTCGATCGCAAAGTCGGCGAGGCGATAGACATCTACGTTAATAATAATCTGGTTGCCCGTGGCGAAGTTGTCGTGGTGGATGACAAACTGGGCATTACCATGACCGAAATCGTCAAAACGGTGGCAAAATAAACAACCGGGTATAAAAGCAAGAGAAAAGGTATTGAGGTTAAGTTAATATGGAGTTGTTAATTGTTGGAACATTAGACGGTCAAATCGGCGCTGCAAGCAAAATTGCAATTGCCCAGGGCGGCCATGTCTCTTTGGCCGACAACGAAGAACGCGGGCTTGAGGTTTTGCGTTCGGGCAAGGCTGTTGAACTGGTCATGATTGACGTCAAGCTTGATGTTTACAAATTTATTACGGCTCTGGAAAACGAACGCATCAATGTGCTGGTTGTTGCCTGCGGAGTTGCCAATGACCCTACGCTGGCGGTAAAGGCAATCAAGGCCGGAGCCCGGGAATACATCCCTCTGCCTCCCGATCCGGAACTGATTGGAGCCGTTTTAGCCGCGGCAACCCGCGAAAACCATGCGCTTATTTATGGTGACAAGAAAACCGAAAACATCCTCAAAATGGCAAAACAGGTTGCGCCTTCCGAGGCCAGCGTGCTGTTGACCGGGGCTTCCGGTACCGGTAAGGAAATCTTTTCCCGTTTCATTCATGACAATTCCAAACGCGCCAATAAAAAGTTTGTTGCCGTCAACTGTGCCGCCATTCCCGAAACCCTGCTCGAGTCCGAGCTGTTCGGTTATGAAAAAGGGGCGTTTACCGGAGCGGTTTCCCGCCGTATCGGAAAGTTTGAAGAGGCAAGCGACGGTACCTTGCTGCTTGATGAAATTTCTGAAATGGACATCGGTATTCAGGCCAAGCTGCTGCGTGCCATTCAGGAAAAAGAAATCGACCGCATCGGCGGAAAGGCGCCGATTAAGGTCAACACCCGCATCATAGCCACGTCCAACCGCAATTTGGAAGAAGCCGTCAAAAACGGAACTTTTCGCGCAGACTTGTATTATCGTCTGAACGTGATTAACATCAACATTCCGGATTTGAAAGACCGTCCCGGAGACATCATTGTCCTGGCCAAGCACTTTATCAAAAAATATTCCGAACTTAATGAGCTGCCGATGAAGGATTTGTCGGCCGAGGCCGAGCAGGCGCTGTTGAACTATCTCTGGCCCGGTAATGTCCGCGAACTTGAGAATACGATGCATCGTGCCGTTTTGCTGAGCAGCGGTGATGAAATCGGTGCCGATGCGATTATTCTGACAGACCCTTCTGCCGTTAAGGAAGAAAAAGCGGCGGCTGCGCCCGAAGTCGGACAAACGGTTGCCGGTATGGAGCGCAAGCTGATTATTGATACCCTAAAGCACACGATGGGCAACCGCACCACCGCGGCAAATATTCTGGGGATTTCCATCCGCACCCTCCGCAATAAACTTAAACAATATCAGGACGAGGGTTTTGATATTCCCGCTTTGTAGGATAACTGACGAAAATGGCTAAACAACCACAAAATATGTTCAGCGGCAAGAGCTTCAAAGATATGTTTATCGGCGCTACCAAACGCGGCGATATCTTTTTTGCTTTTGCAATCATTTTGATGTTGGTTATTTTGATTATGCCGCTGCCGTCATGGTTGTTGGACGTTCTGCTGGCTTTTTCGATTACGATGTCCTGCATTGTTTTGATGATGGCCATCTTTATTGAAAAGCCGACGGAGTTTAGCGCTTTTCCGCTGGTCTTGCTGATTACCACAATGTACCGCCTGTCGCTCAATCTGGCGTCTACCCGCTTGATTCTGGCAAAAGGATATATGGGGCCTGATGCTGCCGGTGAAGTCATTAAGGCTTTCGGCGGCTTTATTATGGGTAACAGTTTCGTCATCGGCGTGATTGTTTTTGCCATTTTGGTCTTGGTCAATTTCGTCGTCATTACCAAAGGTTCCGGCCGTATCGCCGAAGTTGCCGCCCGTTTTGCCTTGGATGCCATGCCCGGTAAACAAATGGCCATTGATGCCGATTTGTCTTCGGGCCTCATTAATGAAGACGAAGCGCGCAAGCGCCGTGAAGACCTTTCCAAAGAAAGTTCTTTCTACGGAGCCATGGACGGTGCTTCCAAGTTTGTTCGCGGTGATGCCATTGCCGGTTTGCTGATTGTTTTTATCAACATTGTTGCCGGTATTATTATCGGTATGGTTCAAAATCACTTGAGCTTTGCCGACGCTTCCGAAACTTATACCCGTCTGACTGTCGGTGACGGTCTGGTTTCTCAAATTCCGGCTCTGATTGTTTCCGTTGCCGCCGGTATTCTGGTGTCAAAGGCCGGTATGACCGATTCTACCGACAAGGTTTTGTTTGAGCAGGTTGCCAATTATCCCAAGGCTTTGGGAATGAGTGCCTTTTTGGCTCTGGCGCTGGGAATGCTCCCCGGAACGCCGGCCATTCCGTTTGTGCTTTTGGCTGCATTGACCGGTTCGACCGCCTATTATCTCGACAAACGTCAGAAAGAGGCGATGGCTAAGGCGCAGGAGGTTCTGGAACAAGAGCAAAAGCAAGGCAAACTGGCCAAAGCCGCCGACGAGCCGATTGCCAATGCCTTGCGCGTCGACCTTATCCGTTTGGAAATCGGGTATGGTTTGCTGCCGCTGATTAATGAGGAGACCAACCGCAAACTGACGGATCAGATTAAGGCTCTGCGTCGTGCGCTGGCTTCCGAGCTGGGGTTTGTTATGCCCTCAATCCGCATTCAGGACAATATGCAGCTGGAAGCGAATGAATATAATATTTACATCAAAGAGGTTCGTGCCGGCCGGGGCGAGCTGCGCCCGACCCAGCTGCTGGTAATGGATCCTCGCGGCGAGCAGATAACCCTGCCCGGTGAAAGCACTTTCGAACCGACGTTCGGCCTTAAGGCAATGTGGGTTGATCCCTCCTATCGTGAAGAAGCAATGTTCCGCGGTTATACCGTGGTTGACCCGGCTACGGTCGTTACCACGCATATTACCGAGTTGGTCAAGGACAATATGCCCGAGCTGCTTTCTTATGCCGAAACTCAGAAACTGCTCGACGAACTCGACAAAGAGCACCAGAAACTCATCAAAGAGCTTATTCCCAACAAGGTCAGTCTTGGCGCATTGCAGCGTATTTTGCAGAATTTGCTTCAGGAACGTGTTTCCATTCGAGACCTTCCCACTATTTTGGAAGGCGTATCCGAAGCGGTTACCACAACCCGCAGCCTAATGATGATTACCGAACATGTCCGGGCGCGTTTGTCCCGTCAGTTGTCTAACGCTTATGCCAATGAATTCGGCGTCATTTCTTTGGTAACCCTTTCTCCCGAATGGGAGCATGCTTTTGCCGAGGCTATTGTCGGCGAGGGGGATGACCGCCAGCTGGCAATGGCGCCCAGTCAGTTGCAAAGCTTCATTACCAAAGTCCGGAACACGCTGGAAGAATTGGCTGCCAAGGGTGAAAGTGCCGTTTTGCTGACCAGCCCGGCCATTCGTCCGTTTGTCCGCTCCATAATTGAGCGTTTTCGTCCGCTGACTGTTGTTATGTCCCAGAATGAAATTCATCCCAAGGCCAAAATAAAAACCGTCGGTCAGATTTAAGGTAGGCTCAGATGAAAATAAAAAACTTCGTTGCCGCCAATATGAATGAAGCCATCGCTCTGGTCCGTCAGGAACTGGGCAGCGAAGCCATTATCCTCTCCAATCAGACCATCAGCGGGCAGGTACATCTGACGGCGGCTTTGGAAGACAAGGTCGATTATGATTTCTCGGCGGAAAATGAAGTTGAAACTTTGGATGTTGCCGGTCATTTTAATGACTCGCTGCTGCGCGAAAGTCTGGAATACCATGATTTTTTACCGTCGGTCTCCCGGCGTCTGCTGGCTTGTTGCCGTGAAGAAAACCGCCGCCTCGGCAGCCGTGATGACCGCAGAATTTTAGAAGCCGCGCTGAATCGCTTGTTTCGATTTTCATCTGTTTTGGACGTTTCCGGTTCAAAAATAAAAATGTTTATGGGAACGCCGGGAAGCGGAAAGTCGACGGCAATCGCCAAGGCGGCGACCCAGGCGCGTTTGAAGGGAATTAAATGCGTCATTGTCAGTACCGATAATGTTCGCGCCGGAGCCAATCAGCAGCTCAAGGCTTTTGCCGAAATTCTGGACGTCGAATTTTTCTTTTTCAAAGACGCCAAACAGTTGTTTATGTTCTGCCGCGACCAAGGCGCTTCTTACGGGCTGGTTTTGGTTGACACGCCGGGAATAAACCCTTTTGTGGCGGCAGAGGTTGACAAGGTTGCCGCTTTTGCCGAGGCGGTAAAGGCTGACAAAATCCTGACGATGGATGCCGGACGCAATGTGTCTGAGGCGGTGGAAGTTGCCGAAACTTTTAAAAATCTCGGTGCAGCTTATCTGTTGCCGACCCGTTTGGATTTAACCCGCCGTATCGGCACCGTATTGTCTGTTGCCGATTGTTGTAATCTAACTTTTTGCGCGGCCAGCGTCAGCTCTTCCATCGCCAAAGGGCTGGCAGACGTCGATGCGCAATCCTTGGCCAGATTGATTCTGTCCTGAAGCTGAAAAGAGGAAAATATGGAAAATAGCGAAGAACTCAAAGTTGCTCCCAGAGGACCCTCGGTCCGCAGTCTCCGCAAAGGGAAGAATATGCTTGCGGTTGCTTCCGGCAAAGGCGGTGTCGGCAAAACCTGGTTTTCCATCACCTTGGCGCACGCCCTCAGCACATTGCGTCAAAAGACGCTGCTTTTTGACGGTGACTTGGGACTTGCCAACATAGACATTCAGCTCGGATTGATGGTCAAGTATGATTTGGGAAGCGTAATATCCGGAGCACTGAGCCTTAATCAGGTAGTTCATCATTACGACAAGGGGCGTTTTGACGTAATAGCGGGGCGTTCCGGTTCGGCCGGACTTGCATCAATGCCGGTCGGTCGTCTGCAAATTCTCGGCGAAGATTTGAGCCTGCTTGCCTCCGGCTATAATAAAGTCATCTTGGATATGGGAGCCGGCGTAGAAAAGCCGGTGCGGATTCTTTCTGGCATGGCAGAAAAAATCATCGTGGTTTGCACGGATGAGCCGACGTCCTTGACCGATGCCTATGCTTTTATCAAAATTATGACCATGCAGTACCCTAAAAGCGATATTAACATCGTTATCAATCAGGCAAATTCCCTGCGGGAAGGCCAACGTACTTTTGATACGCTGCTGAAGGCCTGCAATAACTTCTTGAAAATTAATCCGCCGTTATTAGGTATTGTCAGAAGAGACACCAGGGTTCGCGATTCTATCCGCAACCAGAGTTCCATCATCAACCGTTATCCGACTTCCGAAGCTGCCGAAGACGTGATAGCCATTGCCAAGAGATTGATTGCAAATGGATAATATAATAACTTCTGCCATTCCTCCCGCCGCCGGGCTTGCTGTCGCAGACAAGCCGGTAACCGGGCAGATTGTGGAAGTTCCGAACCTCTTGAACAAAATTAAGGTCGGTGACAGCATCTTGCTGCAGGTAATGTTTGACAGCGATGCTTTTCGTCTCAATACGGATTTGCGGGTTAATTTGCTGGTGAATAATCAGAAGACGCCGTTGCGTCTCCATTTTGACCAGCCTTTGCAGATTTCTGCCGACGAGCCGCATCAGCTGATGGCCAAAATTATTGCCCGGCCGCAGTCTTCAATGCAGTTTCAGCTTGTATCCATTGACAATCAAAAACCGGAAACTTTTTTGCTACGTCCGCAGACGCAGCCTTCCGCCGGCAATGCACCTCAATACGAAAACGGCTCAAAAGCGGATATGTCTCTTCGAATTCCCTCCTCAGCCACTCCGGCTGCGTCAGCCCCGATAATCAAGGAACTGAACACGTCGGCACAACAGTTGCAGTTGCTGCCGCTTAAGATAACGCCGGTTTTGACCGAAATGATTAAAACGGCAGATTTGCCGCAGCCGTTGGTTCGGCAGTTGGAAACCGCGGTTGCCGGAACAGAGCTTCAGGTTGAGTTCAAGGCGGTTATGCCGGCGTCTTTTCCGGCACCCAAATTGTCTTCTGCCGAAATTCTTGAACCTCTGAAACAGATTCTCCGGGAAATGATAGCTGTCAAAGACAATCCAAACCGTTTTCCTCAGTTGGTTGATAAATTTACAACGCAATTACAGGCGCTGAACGAACATCTGCTTCCTGCCGTTGCCGATGTCAAAGGAGAGGGAAAAATAACCGTGCTTGAAACGCCTCTGGGGCAAATCGTCAGCCAGTCGCCGTTGAAGCTGCCGCCGCAAACCCCGGTCGTCCTTGCTGTCAGAGACACCTTCATTCCGTCGGTTGTTGCCGCGGATACCAAATCGTTGCTGAGCATTGGTCACGTCCCGCAGCCTCTCCCCGACGAAAGTTTAACGAATGCACCTTTGAAGACGGTGTTAAATAAATTTGTCGAATTGCTGCATCCCCAAAAAATTTTTCCGACTTTGGAAAAACTTAATCCGTTTCCTCTGCCTCAACCGGAAACAGCGGAAAAGGCTGCGGTGCTGTCCTCTGCATCAATTCCGGTGCCGGGCAAACCGGCTGCGGACAATTTGCAGCAGCTGCTGGATGTTTTGAAGCCGTTGCCCGAAAATAATGCCGCGCTGCCTGAGTTGGCCTCCAAACTCTTGGAGAAAGTTCCTTCGCTCAATGCCAAAATGTTGTCCAATATGCTTAATTTTGCCAGGTCGTCCGAGCAAAGCCGGCCGGAAGTATGGTTGGGCAAAGATTTGGTAACCGAACTGCGGATGCATGGGCCCGAAGGAGAGGCTGTCATCTCCCGCGTAGCGGATTACCTTGCCGTTTCTCACAAAGAAGGAATCAGCTGGCGTATGGTCGAGATTCCTTTTTGGGACGGGACAAACATCAGCAAAATTCGTCTGGCTGTCAAAAAACCGCAGGATGATGACGAGCAGGAAAACCCGTCGTCCCGGAGAAAGTCCGGCGTACGTTTTTTGCTCGAAACCGATTTTTCAAAACTCGGAAAGTTTCAGTTTGACGGATTTTCTCTGGCTAAAGACCGTCGTTTCGATTTGGTTGTTCGCACCAGCAAAACGCTGCCTTCCGACTTTTGCAGCCATATTGTCAATTTATTCAAAACATCGTTGCATGATGTCGATTATGTGGGAAATATCAGTATCAACGTTAAGGAAAATTTCATCAAAATCGGAGAAGATGAAATTACGCAAAGTCAGATTAGAGATGGTGTTTACATATGATTAATCCGCAGCCGAATTTTCAAAATATTTCAGATCCGTTGGGCTACTATACGATTTTAGGTATCAGCCCGGAAGCTGATGCCGCGCTGGTTAAACAGAGCTATCGCGACTTGGCCAAAATCTGGCATCCGGATCACAATACCGATGCCGAAGCTTTGGAAAATTTTCAAAAACTCTCGGTAGCCTATGAAGTGTTAAAAGACGACAACCGCCGCCTGTGTTATGATTTGTTTGCTCTGATTTATACGGGCGACGCTTTTCCCGATATGGAAAACCTTCAGGCTTATAAGGCTGCGGGTGCGGAAACTGCCGATATCAGGGCTTTGTCTCTTCGTAATGTTCGCGGCCGTTTATGGACTTATGAAAATAAAGTCGAGAAACATATCTGTACCGAACCGCAGGCCTGGAAACAGGAACTTAAGACTTCCGTGCTCAATTGGATGCTTGGCTGGTGGAACCCTCAGGCCTTGTTTAAAAATGCCCGGGCATTGTTGGCTAATTTTCGAAACGTCAATCCGGTTGAAGATAATTTCCGGATTTTGGTTCATAATGCGGTAGCCTATTATCTGACGCAGCAGCCGGTCTTGGCGGCACAGTCTGCTGTAATTGCCCATGCCTATGCCCGTCCGGAACAAAAGCTTCTGTTGCAAAAATTTATTGCCATGCTGGACGTACGGATTCCTAAACCGCGGATTTGGAACTTTTTGCTGCTTCGGCTGGTTCAGCTTGTTTTTCCTTTTGTGATTTTGATTGCTGCGGTGCTTCCTTATTCGACCCGATATGTTAAAGATATTGATTTTATGAATTATTTTTCATCTAAAAAAGAAATCTCTTATTATCAGGAAGTCCGGTTGGGCAACAGCGGCAGTTTTGACGATATGCTGGTGGGAAAAATTTTAACCATTCCGGTTGACAAGAGCGACCGCAGCAAGCTTTATCACCTGACTTCGGAGACTGAAGTCATGTATGGTCCCTCCGACGAGTTTGACGTAATGAAGAAGGTCCCGGCCCAAACGACTGTCCGCCTGACCGGAATGACGCCGGATAATGTCTGGTATCGCATTATGATAGATAACGGCGAAATGGGTTTTGTAAAAAAAGAGCGCCTTAAGGCTGGCATCGGCAAGGATATCCCTTACGGCAGCGCCGTTTATAATGCCGGTAATTAATTTTGTTTTTGTCTAATTTGTGCTTGATTGGCGGATGTTTTTGTGCTATAGCAAAAACATTGCAAATCAATTACTGTGTATATATTAGAAATCGATGTTTTAAATGACATGGTAATATTTGTGTCAAAAAAATGTTAAACCCTTAATTTATTGAGTATGGAGAGCAATCCATTAGACTTGCAAAAAAAATTCAGTCTCTTTGAGATTGGGGACGTTGAGTGTGCCAGAGTTGTTTCTTTGGAAGACAAAAACGATTGGATTCAGTTAAAAACGGCAGGCGGCTGCATTGGTCAAATGTCAATGGAGTGGTCGGAACCTTTGAACATTCGCATCGGAAGTATGTTGGAAGTTCAGGTTGCGGAACTGCAAGACGGAATCCCCGTGTTTATTCCTTCTGACAAGGAAATGTTTAAACGGCCGCAAAAGGCAACCGTCAAACATGCCGCACCTCATGGCGTTGTTGTTGTTTTTGATTATAAGGATAAAATAGGCTATTATTCGGTTGCCGATATGATTCCTATTTTTAAGGAAAATCAAAAAGTTGTAGCTGAAGGTATTGAGTTGGTTCAAGATACCGACGGTGATTATTTCAAGGTTAACAAATTGAGCCTGGTGATGGAAGACAAAACTGCTGTGGCAAAAGTTGTCCCTCCGGCAAAAAAGCCAGACACGATTGTTGACTGGAACGAAGAAAAAAAGAAGGCAATCGAAAATGGTTCTCTGGAAGAAAAAGACGGTTTAAAGCTTGGCGAAATTTATTTGGCCCGGATTATAAACAGTCACGAAGTGTTGTTTCCGAACAATACCACGGCTTCCGCAACAAAGAGCTCTCAAAAGTATCCTAAGAATTTGACATTTGTTTATGTCCGCATCAGTTATATTGCGAAAAATGAAACATTGTTTGCCGACTATGTCCGTCCGGCAACAGAAGAGGAGGCCGGAGCATTTGCGACAACGAAAAAGACCTCTGCCAAACTTTCTGTATTAAATGGGATTGACTTTCGAAAACGCGACGAAAATGTTTTTAAACAAGGACGCAAAAAAGGTTCGGATATTCGTCTTCTTGGATATTGGCTCGGTTTTCATTATCGGGTACAGGTTGTTAGCGGCATCCCGCATTTTAGTGATGACAAAGGTAAAAGTATAAAGGTCAAAGTCGATGAAGAATGTATTTCGGCAAGCAGCGGAGACATTGTTTATGCTTTGATTACTTTTATCAAGGAAAATACGATTACCGTGAAAATAAAATATATTGAAAACAATTAAAAATTAATGATTATGAAAACAAATGTTTGGAACGAAGAGCGTCGTCATGCAGCATTAAAAAGTGGTTCCATCTCGGTAAACGGTTATATCCGTCTGGGTGAAGTACTGGAAGGAACTTATGAAGTCGTTGCAATGCGCAGCATCAACGAAGAGATGGAAAACTGCAATATGGTTTTCTTTGAGAAGAAAAATCCTATTCTGATGCAAAATCCGCACAGTTTGCTGCAATGCCCTTTGCAAAAACTTATTCCGGGACAAAAAGTGAAAGTTCGCATCACTTTTATTGCCTATAACGGAATGAGCAATGCTGAATTGGTAAGCTAACCAAAGTCCTGAACGTAAAGACTTCTTGTTTAAAAACAAGAAGTCTTTTTTTGTATCCGGAAAACCACGCGCTAAGTGCGTGTTTCCAAGAAACTTACAGCTATATTTAGGGAATTATGTTGGTGGAAGGGGATTAGTATAATAGAAACTGAAATCTGTCTGAACCATATTCATATGTTACTGGAGATACCACCTAAGTGTTCAGTAAGCAGTATCATGGGTTATCTCAAAGGAAAGAGTAGTCTTTCAATGTACGAAGGTGGCGAAAAGCAAAATTCAGATATAGAAACAGAGAGTTTTGGTGTAAAGGGTACTTGTTGATACTACATTAATGAAGAACCCCGGACTTTACATCCGAGGTTTTTGTTACATTCTGAAAGTTTCGATTTTTGTTGCTAAACCGGTTTTGTCGTCAGTTTCAATATAAGTGCCGTACAAACATCCCTCTCCGCGGCAGGGAATAAGTCTGTTTCCCGTATATCTGCGGGCGAGACGGGCCACCGGTTCCTCTTTTTCAAAGCCGATGACGCCGCTGTAATCGCCGCACATTCCGGCATCGGTTTGATATGCCGTTCCTCCCGGCAAAATCATTGCGTCAGCCGTGGGAACGTGAGTATGAGAGCCGATAACCGCCGAGACCTTTCCGTCAAGATAGTGTCCGAACGAAATTTTTTCTGCCGTGGCTTCGGCGTGAATGTCTACAAAAATAGCGTCAATATTGCGGCCGAGCGTATAAGATTTCAAAAGCCGGTCCATTGCCTGTACCGGACAGTCGACTGCTTCCATAAACAACCGACCGACCACTTCGGCAACCAGGATTTTTTTGCCGTTTTCAAGTTCAATTTCGCGAGCGCCGCATCCCGGAAGATTGTCGGGATAATTTAACGGACGTACGATTTTTTTGCACTCATCCAGAAAAGGGATGATTTCACGCTGGTTCCAGACGTGATCGCCGGTAACGATAGCCGTCACTCCTTTTTCGAAGAAGTCGCGGCAAATTCCCGGTGTTACGCCAAACCCGTGCGCCGCATTGTCGCTGTTGACAATGAGGGCATCATAGCCGTACTTTTCTTTAATCTTGGCGATGTTGTTTAACAAGGCTTCCCGACCCGGTCGGGCAACGATGTCTCCGCAGTAAACTATTTTCAAACAAATCCCTTTCCGTAAAAATTTTTCTTATCTGACAGATACTAAAAAGCCCCGTTTGAGTCAACGGGGTTTTTTTAGGGAGGATGGCCGTTTAGCCGTATATTTTACATTCTTATCGAACCGCTTCTAACCAGGTGGGCATCGTATACTTAAGACCACGGTCCAAGCAGTGACAATTCCCTATAAAATAATGTTGGCTCGGAAGATCTGCGGAAATACAAACTACGCAGCCTATCCTCTATGTCTATAGACTACATTAAATTTAATTGAGATGCAACAGATTTTATTTGTTCGCTCAAGGTTTTTATTTTTTCGGCCAGAGACGCATCCAATTCAAGGAGTCGCGAGTTATCCACAGGGAGCTCTTTAGGCGGTTTGGACATATCCGATTTTCTTAGTTCGCTGAGTTCGTCCGCCAGCAGCAGCCCGACCATGGCGAGCAACATATTTTCGTTTACCTGACCGGCGCCGGCGGTAATCATTTTGGCCTTTTCATCCAGCAGACGCGCCAGCTGGAGAATTCTGACTTCCTGTCCGTCTTCGCAGGCAACGGCATATTCCCGGGAATTAATTGTTATCGTTACTTGTGCCATCGTTTTCTAATACTTTGTCTAACTTGTCGATGATGTTGTCTATGTTTTGCAAAATGTTTTCTGAAGAAGTTTTTAGAATTTCCAAACGGTTTTCGCGGTCTTTCAGGAGGGCTTCTTCCTGTTTTTTTTGAGCCTTGATGTCATTTTTCTTTGCAGCCACCGCAGCGTTGAGATTGACCAAGGCTTCGCTAAGTTCTGCAAGCGCGTTATTGGTGTTGGCAAATTCAAAATTTTTTGCTTCCATGCAGATTTCTCTTTCTTAATTAGAAATATTCACTTATATTCAAAGCATAATAAACAACAATCAAAGTTTTACAAGCGAAAATAAAATTATGCCAAAGTTTATCCTCAAAATTAATTCGGTTGACGATACTGTTTATGTTGACGACGATATCGTTTGTTTTCTAGCGGATTCCTCGCTTCCTGAAGAATGGCTTTGCGGGTTCGAGCGCCGTGGCCGTCTGTTTTTGCTTTCTGGGGATAAGGCGCTTTCTTTGTGTAAAACGGTCGGTGCCGACGGTGTGGTTGCCGAGCTGAAAACCGATGCGCCCGTCAAGGCCCAGGTCGCAAAGATTCGCTCACAGCTCGGTACCGGCAAAGTCTTGGGAACCGTAATTGTTCCCCGCCGCCACGAAGCTATGCTGGTCAGTGAGACCGAACCGGAATTTGTCGCTTTCAAGTTTCCGCAGGAGTCTGCCGCCCCGGCGGCGGAAGTCGTCAAATGGTACAATGATCTGTTTTTAATCCAGTCTGCGGTTGATTTGACGGACGGTTTGCAGGATATTGCCGCGTTTGACCCTGATTTTGTGATAATAAATTCGCGGGACTATAAAGATTTTGGTTGCTAAAAAGCAAAGTTTAGATTAATTTGCCTGTAAAATATTTTGACGGTTAAATTAAGTTATAGGAGAAAAATAAATGAAACAGCAAGCAGTAGCTATCAGACCGGGTTGGGTCATCGAATTCAAAGGCAAGCCCTGGACAGTTACCAAAGCCTCGCACATCAAACCGGGTAAAGGCGGCGCCTTTATGCAGGTCGAAATGAAGTCGGTCGAGGAAGGAACCAAAACCAACGAACGTTTCAGAAGTGAAGACACCATCGAAAAACTGATGGTGGAAGTTAAGGACGCGCAGTTCCTTTATGAAGATTCCACCGGCTTGACTTTTATGGAAAACGAAACCTACGAGCAGTTTGTTATGCCTGCCGACATCTTGGGCGACAGCCGTCCGTTCTTGACTGACGGTATGCTGGTTCATATCGATTTCATCGACAGCAAACCGGTCAGCGTCGAATTGCCGCTGCAGGTTATTTGCGAAGTGGTCGAGACCGAGCCCGTTATCAAAGGTCAGACTGTTTCTTCGTCTTACAAACCGGCAATCTTGGACAACGGCATCCGTACCACGGTTCCTCCGTTTGTCGGTACCGGCGATAAAATCGTCGTTTCCACCGCTGATGCCAGCTATGTTGAGAGAGCCAAATAATGTCTTATATTTCACCCAGTCTTAATTTTTTGATTACGACAGTAAAAAAGGTCGGCACATCTCTGACCCGCGACTTTAACGAGATTGAGCAGCTTCAGTCATCTGTCAAAGGTCACCGGGAGTTTACGCAGGCGGCTTTTGAGCGTACGGCAAAAGGCTTGCGTGCGGAGCTTCAGAAAGGCAAGCCGACTTATGCCGTCGTAACCGACGGTCAGCCCCAGCCCAATGCACCGCATTTTCTGGTCGCGCCGTTGGACGGTATGCTTAACTTTATACACGGAATTCCCTATTTTGCAATTTCCGTTGCGGTTGTCGAAAACGGTGTTGTAACTTCCGGGGTTATATACAATCCGGCAACGTCGGATTTGTACTTCGCAGAAAAGGGGCAGGGCGCATTTAAAGAAGGTTTCCGCAGTCATGAACGTTTGCGGGTGTCTTCTCGCAAAGACTTGCCGGAAGCCGTCATCGGCCTGACCTCCGTTGCCGATGGGATTCCCGCTTTTGAAAACGTCCGTCTGCACGGCGCGCTGAGTCTGGACTTGGCTTATGTTGCTTCCGGTCGTCTGGACGCGGTCGTCAGCCGGAACAATTCTGCGGCATCGGTAGCTGCCGGTATGCTTTTGGTGAAAGAAGGCGGCGGCTATGTTTATGAGATAAACCAAAAGGATATTCGCAGCGATGATTTGGCTTCAGTGCTTGCCAGCGGAAATTTAATCGCTGTCAATGCCAATCTCGGCAAAAAACTTTATGAGTCGTTGAATAAATAATTATCGTCATAGGGGGTAGAGATGCGTAAAAATATTAAGGTTTGGACAATTTCGGCATTGGTTTCATTGTCAGTTTGTGCTTATGCCAACGCGCAGACGGAACCGGATGTGTATGTTGATTTGTCTGCGTTGGATGAACTCAGCGGCACCGGTTCTCCGGTAATCCATACCGAACCTCTCTTCCCCGTTGTAACGGCTCGTCAGGCTGCCGAAGAAAAAGCAAAACCGGCCAAAAAGGCAGTCAGAAAAAAAGCTAAACCTGCCGCGGCCAAACCTGTTGTAAAAAAGGAAAAAGCCAAACCTGAAGTAAAGGTGGAAGTTGTCGAAAAGGCTCCTGCCGAGCAGCCGAAATCCGAACCCGCAGCTTCTGTTGTTCAGCCTGCTGCCCCGGCCCCGGTTGCAGAACCGGAAGTTAAGGCTCAGCCGGTAGCTGAGGTTGAGCCGGTTGTTCCTGCTGCTCCTACTGCCAAAACTGAACCAGCCGTTGTTCTGACCGAGGCAGAACCAGCCAAGCCGTCTGCCGAACCGCAGTCGGAAAATAAGGCTAAACCCGTTGATGACGAGGTTGTGGTGGTTGATGTAGAGCCGCTTGCCAATCCGGTTAAAGTCGTCGATGTAGAGCCGGTGTCTCCTGCAAAGGCTCAGCCGTCTGCCGAAGAAAAAACGACCGAACCTGCTGCAAAAACCGAGGCGCCCTCCGCGGACAACCAGCCTCAGGCGGCTGCTGAAGTTAAGAAACCGGCACCCGGACGCTTTGCTTTTGATGCGGAAGTCTCCGACCTCAATGACGCGCAAAAAGCGCAGCTAGACAATCTGGTCAATGGTTTTGAAAATCCCGCGGTAAACAAAATTGCCATTCTGGCGTTTAACCTTGATGACGGCGTCGATACTTTCAAAAAGAAACGCCTGAGCCTTAACCGCGCAATTGAAATCCGCAGCTACCTTCTCCAGAAGGGGTACAAGAATTTCAGCATTAAGGTTATCAATGTCGATGCCGCTTCTGATAAGGTAAATACCGTAGAGGTCGAGGAACTCAAATAAAAATTAAAAAAAGTTTAAATAATGCTTGCGTAATTGATTTGTGTAATGTATAAGAGCATAAAAATTATGCGTTAATTAAAAGTCTCAGGAGTTTTTTAAGATGAAAAAAGGTATTCATCCCGACTATCATGAAATTACTTATGTAATGACTGACGGTTCAAAGTTTACGACCAGATCTACCATGGGTAAGGCTGGCGATGTTATCAATTTGGAAGTTGATCCGAAATCTCACCCGGTATGGACCGGTGTCCGTCGTTTGGTTGATACAGGCGGTCAGCTGTCTAAGTTTAAGAACAAATTTGGTGCATTCGGCATCAAGACCGGTGACTAGTAAGCCCGATTGGCTGCTGAATAAGCTCTGTTTAAGTTAAAGCTTATACTATTTGTTAACCTGCGTTTGATAATATTGAACGCAGGTTTTTTTATTTATCTTTGAGATTCTGATGATTAAGATAACACACTATGAAGTTTATACCGATCACGGGCGCGGTTGGCAGTTGGAAGACCGTTTTGCCATCGAGCAGCGGCAGGACGCGTTTAACCTTGCCAAGGAGTTGGAGCTCGACAAGGTAAAGGTTAAAATCATCAAGGAAGTTTTTGATGTGCAGGACAATTCTTATCAGGAAACAGTCGAGTACGTCAGTAATCTTTCCCGCAAAAATAAAAACGGAGGGCTGCCGAGTTCTTATCCCGGAATCAAAAAAGCCGACGAACGTGAGGAAGAAGAGCAGGTGGAGGAAGTCGTCGAGTCAACCGGCGGCGGCAGCATATTGAGCGCATTGATAAAGCTGGTTGCGCTTACGTTGCTGTGTCTGGCTTTGGCAAACGTCCTGGTCAGCCTGATATTTCCGGTTATCGAAAATTTTATTCCCGATGAGCAAAACAGCCGCCCGATTTTGTTTGTCATCTTCTTTGTCATCTTTTTAAGCATTGCCGTACCGCTGATTCTCCGTTACGTGCCGTGGTATGTTTTTGTTGAGCGCCGCCGTCCGGTTGCGGTCAAGGAAAAGACTTTTTACGATAAGGCCGGTGAGCTGATTGACTTTTACAATCTCAATGACGACGTCGACCCCATCGTGACGCCGGCATACCCGGAAGCCCCTTTGGAATATAAGCAGTATCTGATAACTTTTCTGACTGATTTGCTTTCCAATCTCAAGTCTCCGACCGCCACCAGCACCAGTTTTTCCAAATTCGGCATCAAGTTGATTGTTTACGGCGGCTGTCTGGAAATGGCGCGTTACAGCGGCTTGGGTATAACCGAAGCCAATTCCATTTTGTATGACGCTTTTCGCATAACGGACGGCGACGGCGCTGATTTGGAGGCGTTTTACGAGGCCAAGAGAACTTATAAGGACAATAAGGTTGCCGTCTTTCTGACCGGCGTCGGAGCTTATTTGATGGCGCATGTGATTAAAGGCCGGCCGATGCCGACCGAGCTGCTGAATTTAAGTTTTTCCAAATGGGAAAAACAAAATAAGACCGATGAGATTGTTCCCGTTTTGTCTCCGGATCCCGAAGAGCCGGAAACGCCTGTTCCCGACGATGTTCTGTTTGACGCATTAGTCAGCATCAAAAGCGATTTGAAGTTTCTGGACGACAGCATTCCCAACCGGGATGAAGTCGCCGCTCAGACCAGTGCCGAAATCCGCAACATCATTTTCAACCTTCTTGGCAAATATAAGGGGGAAGATACCATTGAGGCAGACGGAATAACCACGATTCATTTCCATAAGATAAGCAATGCGGTGCGTTTTGCCGTCGAATGTCTGAAAGATATCGGCACCTATCAGGAAGAAACCAACAACGACAATCTGATTTTGCGCAATTGCTGCGCCGTAACCGAGGACAAGCCGGAAAACGAACCCAATCTGAGCGAGCGGCTCTCGGATATATTTGAGCACATCTACAATCAGGAAATAGTCGTCACCAAACCGGTTTTCGAGGCCTTGCAGGAGAGCGGCCGCCATTTCGACTACCTTGGCGAAAAAACGCTTAATAAACTGAATATTAATGTAGAATTATACAAATTGTTGGATTAAATTATTGATTAAAAGGTTGAGCTTTTTCAATCCCTATGCTATACTGAAACTAGAATAGTCGGAGGAGAAACCTTATGTCATCTGTAGATTCGTTAAAAGACAGCGCCCTTTCAGACGCCAGCTCTCAGTATTGGGAAAAGACACTGACCGATATGAACAATGTCGATGAGTCGTTTGCCAATGCACGCGATCTGGGCTACAGCCGGCTCAACTATTCTCGTCTGACCGCCATCGGAACCTTAGCCAAGGTTGACAAGGTTGATATTTATAAAACCAACGTGATTTCCAACCGCGGCAAGCTCTCCATTTCCGTCCGTACCGGCGGGGAGGACTCCAAGGTGCTGGACCTCTCTACGTATGAAACTTATCTTAACCAGCTCAAACAGCAGACCGATCCTGAAGGATATGAAAAAGAGAAAGCCGAAAAGAAAAAAGAACAGGCAGAAAAGTCTTCTCTGGAACTGACGGCACCCGGCGTACGGATTGAGGTTTATTCTACCAATCGTCAGGGCAAGCAGGTTCTGGTTGCCGACAGTGCGGAAGACGAAGGCAGCGAACTGCGCGAAAATCTTGAGTTGATGCTGACCGGAGAGTATGAAGCCTCCAAGGGAACCTATTACATCAAAATCAGCCGCGATGAGACTGTAGACAGCGATGAAGAGATGCCCTATGCCCTCCAGATTAAAATGGGCGATACTTTCAAACACGACTACGTTGCGATAGAACAGCCCTCGGAAGACACCAACAACGGCAAGGAGAGCAAAATCCCCCTGACTACGTCATCAGGCGGTTCTTTGTCGGCTGTCAACGCTTTGCAGATTCAGGCTTCCCGTTATCAGGCGACGGCTCAGATGCTGCAAGTCGGTTATCAAAATATGGCAAGTATTTATTCCAAAAACAATAAATTTTAACATCTCTGCCGTATCACGCAAAAAAATGCTTGTATATTACGCAAAGAAAATCTATCTTATGGATAGTTTTTCTATTTAGACTATGTCGTGTTAAGAAAGGATTTTATATTATGACAGCACCATTGATGCCTCGTGCAACCGCAGTATGGCTGGTGGAAAACACAACCTTGACTTTTCGTCAGATTGCCGAATTTTGCGAACTTCATGAACTGGAAATTCAGGCGATAGCCGACGGCGATGTTTCCAGCAACATTATGGGGCTTTCTCCCTTGGATAACGGTCAGCTGACGGCAGAAGAAATCAAACGTTGCGAAGCGGATGCCTGTGCGAACCTCGTCGCTTCGGAATTGGAAAGAAACGTTAAGGCGCGCAATATGAAAGCCAAAAAGGTTTTGTCTCCGTCACAGCGTCAGGATAAACCCAATGCCATTGCCTGGATTGTCAAAAATTATCCTGAACTCAAAGACAGCCAGATTTGCAAAATTATCGGTACGACCAAACCGACTATTGAGGCTATTCGTAACGGTACGCACCGCGATATGGCGGTCATCCGTCCCAAGAACCCGGTAACGATTGGCCTGTGCAGCGAGCAGGATATCGAAAAAGCGGTTCTTGCCGCTAAGGCAAAAGCAGAAAAGCCGGCTGCTAAACCCAAAAAGAAAACCACAGCCAAGAAAGCTGCTAAAAAATAATTAAAAAAGCTCCCTCAAACGGGAGCTTTTTTTGAAAAACTGAAATGTATTGATGTAACGCAGAAATCTTTTCTGATTGCAATTATCCTAAATTATAGTAAACTCCATCTTGCAGTTCAGAGGTGAACTGTGGTGTCTCAAAAACATCACACATAGAATCCACTGTTTTGGTGGAGTAGCCGACATAAGCATATTTATATGACGAATAAGGCTGACTGGCTATGTGCAGTTTTTGAGCTCCACCTCCTTGTTTTTTTTCAAGGAGGTTTTTGTTTTCAATTAACAAATAGGAGCTAAAAAATGATAACGGAAAATATGGATTTGAAAGAAATCCGCAAAGCTTTGGGGCTGGAGTTGTTTCTCCGCCGCCAGCAAAAGGGAATGAGCTTGTTCCATATGGCTCATCACATCAAAATCGACCGCCGGGTGCTTGACCGGGCGGAAACCGGTAGGCCGGTGCCGCTTTACACCCTGATGCGGATAATCAGCCACTACGGCAAAAAGGTCCGCATTGAACTGGTAGAGTAAAAGCAAAAAGCCCTGTTTGAACGGAGGGCTTTTATTATTGAAAGGTCTAAAACTTAATCCTGAAATCCCCGTTTTTGGGGGATTTTTTTTATTGTAATTTCAGGAATAACTTTTATAATCGTTTTTGCAGTTCAGAAGTGAGCTGTGGTGTCTCAAAAACATCTCCAAAACGAAATCCACTATTCTGGTGGAGTGGCCGACATAAGCGTATTCATACGACGAATAAGGCTGACTGTGTTTTGGCAGTTTTTGAGCTCCACCTCCTTGTTTTTTCAAGGAGGTTTTTGTTTTTAATCAACAAAAGGAGCTAAAAAAATGATAATTGATAATATTGACCCCAAAACCGTCCGCGGCAGCGTCGGCCAGATGCTGCGGAAAGAACGCTTGGCGCGTGGCATGAGCTTTGAACAGGCTGCCGACGCGGCCAGAGTGTCTTACCGTTATATGCACCGGCTGGAAAGAGGCAAGGGGTATTATTTTGTCTTTTTCAAGCGTCTGCTGGCGCTCTACAACAAACAGGTCAACATCGAGCTGGTTGACCGCCGGTAACAAAAAAGCCCTGTTTGAACGAAGGGCTTTTATTATGTTTGAAAAATGAGGCTTTTGTTTTAACAAGCGTTTTTAACGGGAGTATGCCGCCTCAATAATTCTGTTGCGGCGCAGCTCGTCAAGGTCGTAATTGGCCTTGATGTTTAATTGCGGGGCTATTGCTTCAATGATTTTTGCCGCCGTCGGCACCGTATTCCAGCCGGAAGTCACAAACCCCCAGGTTTCTTTGAGCGGTTTGGGTTCGTCCAGCATAACGATTAAGGCATATTTGGGGTTGGAAATCGGAAATGCGGCGACAAAAGTGGTGCGGACTTTCTTGTCGACGTATTTTCCCTGAGCCGAAAGCTTGTTGGCCGTTCCGGTTTTGCCGGCCACCTCGTATCCGGGAACGTTGGCTCGTCTGCCGGAACCGTCGGTTACCACCAGTCTCATCAAATCGCGCATTGCCTTGGAAGTGTTGAACGAAATAACCCGGTGTCCGTCTTTGGTTTTGCTGCTGCCTTTAATCAGTGTCGGGCTGTGATAAATGCCGCCGTTAATCATTGCGGCATATCCGCTGACGACATGCAGGGGCGAAACCGCCAGTCCGTATCCGAAAGCCACCGTCGCAATTGTTCCTTCGCTCCATTTTTTAGGGACCAGCGGCTGGCCTTTTTCCGCCACTTCAATGCTAAGCGGTTCAAAAAATCCCAACTTTTCCAAAAAATTGCGCTGCTCATTGCCGCCGACTTTCAGTGCCATACGAGCCGAACCGATGTTAGAGGAATAAACCAGAATTTCAGGCACGGACAGCCAGCGGTTCTCGCCGCGGTAGTCCTTAATGACGTTGTGTTTGAGTTTTAGCGGCTCAGAGGCGTCAAACCTGTCGGCAACTTTAACTTTTCCGCTCTCCAGCGACATCGCGGTATTAAAGATTTTTAAGACCGAACCCGGTTCATATACGCCTTTGGTCGCCATATTGAACAAGGCCTGTTCTTTTTTCACCTTGTTGATGTTGGGGTCGTAATCGGGCAGCGAAACCATGGAAACGATTTCGCTGGTCTTGACGTCAAGCAAAACCGCCGTAGCGCCTTCGGCCTTAAATTTTTCCATACCTTCTTTGAGCATCTCTCGGATTGTGTCCTGAACGCCGACGTCAATTGAAAGCATCAGCGGAATGTCCGACTGGGTGAGCCTTTCGTTCATTTCTTTTTCAATGCCGGAAATGCCGATGTTGTCGATGTTGGTGGTGCCGATAACGTGGGCAAACAAGTTTTTGTGCGGATAGACGCGTTTTTCGCCGTTTTCAAACTCCAGCCCCGGAATGCCCAGATAGTTGATTTGATATTGCTGCGAGGGTGTCAGGTTTCGTTTCAGATAAACAAAGCTGCCCCGGCGGGTGAGCTTTTTGTAAACGCTGTCGTATTTCAGCTCCGGCAAAACCCGGACCAGTTCTTCGGCTGCTTTTTTGGGATTCAGCACTTTGCGCGGATTGGCATACAGGTTAACGGTCGGCAGCGAAGTGGCGATGATGGTTCCGTTGCGGTCGATGATGTCTGCGCGGCGGATGGGATTCTGGGCATAAATGCCGGGGGAGGCGTCGTCGGCCTCAGAACTGAAATGAAGGTTGGGAATAATGCAAAGGTCAAACAATCGCGCCGCAATAATCGTATATACGGCAATAAAACCGAGCAAAGCGGCTAACACGCGGTTTTTACAAACGGATACGGGGTCTTTTTCACAGGAAAAGCTTTTGAAAGAGGAACTCTTGTCAATCTTAATTTCTTCACCGGGAAGGTAAAAGTCATCCTTGCCTTTTTTGGAAAAATACTTTCCTGCCATTGTATTTGCTTCTGCCCATAACTTAACGAGTTAACGGCGGGCATTGGTAAGTCTTTTAAGTTCCTTGTTCTGCTCGGCGTAACTCGAAATATTTTTTCTTGCGGCTATCTTTCTCGATTCGCCGTTTTCATAGCTGAATGGTAACGCAGAATAGTTAATAATTTGTTCAGCCCGGACCGGATTCAGCGAAATATGTTTGGCAGCCAGTTGCCGCAGACGCGACGGATTGTTGAGATGGCTCCATTCCGCTTTGAGCACGTGGATAGTCTTAATGTCGTCCTGAATGTTGCGGTTGATTGAATTTAACTCGTTTTCAAGCTCCTGAACCTTGTTTTTCATAACCAAAGAGCTGAAACCTATTAAACAGGGCAACGCAATCCATAACGCGATAGTGGCTATTTTTGTGCTGTTCATCTTTCGAATCCCTTCCTAGACTTCGAGTTGCTTTTTTATGGCATAACGCAGCTTGGCGGAGCGCGAACGGGCGTTTTGCGCAATCTCTTCCTGAGATGCGGCGATTGCCTTGGAGCATTTTGCAAACGTTATGCCTTTGGTTGAATTTACTTCCGGCAGATAGCGCGATACATGAGCGCTTTGGCCGGCGTTTTCTTTGAAAAAGTTTTTGACGATGCGGTCTTCCAGCGAATGAAAGTCCACAACGACCAGTCTGCCGCCCGGTTTTAAACGGGAAGTCGCTCCCGCCAGCCCTTTTTCAAGCTCGCCGAGTTCGTCATTGACGGCGATTCTCAAAGCCTGAAAAGTTCTTGTTGCCGGATCGATGGCATTCGGCGTGCGGCGGATGACGGTATAGATTATCTCGGCCAGCTCTTTGGTCGTTTCAATCGGCTTGGCCTTGCGTGCTTCGACGATTTTGCGGGCAATGGCACGGGATTTTTTCTCTTCGCCGTAACGATAAATCAAATTGGCCAAATCTTCTTCTTTGAGGGTATTGACCAAATCGGCGGCAGAGGTGCCTTTTTGTGACATCCGCATATCCAGGGGAGCATCTTTGCCGAAAGAGAAACCGCGTTCGGCTTCGTCCAGCTGCATGGAGGAGACCCCGATGTCAAAAACCGCACCGTCGATGTCCTCGGTTACCAGTTGTGCAAAATCGCCGAACTGTCCGGCTCTGAAATCAAACCGGCTGCCGAATTTGGCCTTCAGCTCTTCGGCTCTGGCGCTGACCGTCGGGTCGCGGTCGAGGGCGATGACTTTACAGTTTGCTTTTTCCAAAACGGCTTCGCTGTATCCTCCGTTGCCAAAAGTCGCGTCGACATACGTTTTACCGTCTGCCGGGGCCAGAGCCTCGAGCACTTCGGACAACATCACCGGAAAATGTCTTTTGTAATTGGGGTTCATTTACTTGTCCTCCGCCGGGCTTTTGAGGGATGGGCGTTTTTTGAGGACTTCGGCGCGGATGCGGGCTTCTTCTTTTTCCCAGTTTTCCGGATTCCAAATTTGGAATTTGCGGCCCTTGCCGACAAAAACGGCGCTGTCTTTGATGCCGGCATGCTTAAGCAGTTTTTCGCTCAGCATAATCCGCCCTGTCGAATCAAAGGGATATCTTTTTGCATCGCCGAAAATCAGGTTGGTCAGGTCGTCTTGTTCCTGAGAAAAAAAGTCGAGCGAAGTTTCGATGTCTGCGGCTAGCTTGTCCAACAGGTCTTCCAGGCATCCTTCAATACAGGGAGCGCTGAGGCTTCTGTAGCATACAATCTCGCTTGACGTTTCTTTAACTATTGCGCGGTAATCTGAGGGAAGGGAGACGCGGCCTTTGGCGTCTACCTTGTTATAGATTGTATCCATAAAGAGAAATGACTTGCGCAACTCTTTGCTTCCCTCGTTAATTCCTGTGTTATTTATGGTATAACATGGGAAAATATGGGAATCAATGGGAAAATTTAGTAAATTGTTAACTGTTCTGTATTTGTTCTGTATAAATTTTTTTCGATTCTCTCCAAGCCCGCAGAGGGCTTGAGCTTCCATGTGCAAAAAAATTGGGGATATTTTTTATCTTTTTTTAACACTATTCTGCTAACCGCGGCGTTGTTCTTTCAAATCATTGAATTTTATTTATTTTGTCTATTTACGGGCGGGCGATTCTGTGGTATATTGTCATCCGATATGTTATTAAATGTTTCCTCTCGGCTTAATGGGACCGGTCGAAAAGGAAAAAATCTGAGTCCCGCAGTTTTATTATGAACAATAATTGTTTTCACACCGCAGACGGTGTACACTTCCTGATAGCTACCGGCATCACGGAAGTAGAGGGTGCTAATTATCTGGTTAACCGTGACGGCAAAATCGTTGCAGTCGTAAACGGAGAAGAAACCGATGTTCCCGAAGTCGTTTACAACGAGGTCGGCGTGCCGTATCTGATTGTGCAGGACTTGTATGCCCTTGCAAAGGAAAAGGCCAAGAAGAACGGGGTTTACATAGCCGTTAAACAGGAACCGATACGTATCTGGAAAGATGTAAAGCCCGGCGGTGTTATCCGTTCGGTAATTGACGGTTTTCAGGAACACGCAGTTGAACTCGGCGATCGGCAGCTTGCCGCGCAAAATGTTATCAAGGGCGAGTTTTACGGTATCGGCAAGGACGTTCTGGCCGAGCGTTACCGTTTTGTCCGCAGCGAGGCTGACTATGATTTGTATGAGCCGCGTGCCGACAAACCGACCGAGTGGGTTTACTGCGATATAAACATCTGCTGTCCGCTGTGGGGCGGGATAGAGTGTATTACCACCCCGATGATAAACATTTCCAATCCGAAAGATTGTTACGCCTGCAATTTCATTGTCTGGTGGGGAAATGACGGTCGCCTGAATTCATATCGGGTTTTGCGGTATATTCGCGGCTGCGGCAGTGTTTACTTTGAGCAGCATGCCGATGTTCCGCAGCCGATGTCGCAGGCGCGGTTCAATCCGCCTCAGGTGTTGAAAGTAGGCTGATTGCGGCAGAAAATCAAAAAAACAGGGGTTTCTTTGGAAACCTCTGTTTTTTTGTTTAAAAGCGTTTAACTAAAACGATAAAGCTGTTGCAATATGGAGGATTTTCGTATAACCTCACCATTTGTAAGGCAGTCGGATAGCTGCGCCGGAACAGGTTTTCGGTGAGGAAAGTCCGGGCTTCAAGAGAACAAGGCACCAGATAACGTCTGGCTGGAGCAATCCAAGGGAAAGTGCCGCAGAGATATACCGCCGGGCTAAATGTCCGGTAAGGGTGAAAAGGCGAGGTAAGAGCTCACCGCAGGACCGGTAACGGTTTTGGCAAGGTAAACCCTGTCTGATGCAAGACCAAGTTAGGGGTGTTCAAGTGCCGGGCTTCGGCTTTGCAAACTGAACAACAACGGAGCGTTCTCTCTCCACTCCAGAGGTAGGTCGCAACGAGCCGCGCAGCGATGTTCGGCCCAGATGAATAGCTATCGTTCCGGACTTTGCGTTATGCGTAAAGCAGCCGGAATACAGAACCCGGCTTATAGATTGCCTTATAATTTTCTTTGTCTGACTGAAGGTGTACTTATGAAACAACAAACTATTGCCCGCAATCTCGAAATCAAAGGTATCGGCCTCCATTCCGGATGCGAGAGCGTTCTTAACCTCAAACCGGCACCCGTTGACACCGGTATTGTGTTTAAGCGTATCGATTTACCCGGCCAGCCAGAAATTCGGGCTCTTTATTCAAATGTGGTGGATACCCGCAACTGTACCTGCCTGGGCGATAAAAAAGGCAATGTCGTTTCCACGATTGAACATCTTATGGCTGCTTTGTCCGTTGCCGGCATTGACAATGTTTTGATTGAAATCAACAATCAGGAAATGCCGATTATGGACGGTTCCGCTCTGCCTTTTATAGAAGCCCTGCAAAATGCGGGAACCGTAGAGCAGGACGCCGAACGCCGGTCTCTCAAGGTGTTGAAGCCGGTTAACTTTGTCGATGACAAGGGCAATGCCGTTGTTCTTCGTCCCGCTGACGAGTTCTCAGTCCATTTCACCATTGAGTTTCCTTCCAAGGTTGTCGGACATCAGGAGTTTAATGAAAAAATCACGCCGCAGTGTTTTGCCGAAAAAATTGCGCCCTGCCGCACGTTTTGCGAAAAATATCAGGTCGATTATCTGAAATCCGTCGGTCTTATCAAAGGCGGCAGCCTTGAAAATGCTGTGGTTCTGGACGGAGATACGATTCTGAACGAGGGCGGCTTCAGGCTCGAAAACGAATGTGTTAATCACAAAGTTATTGATGCCATAGGTGACATGTACACTTCCGGTTACCATATTATAGGGGCAATGGCTGCCAATAAAACCGGTCATTATCATAATAATGAGTTGCTGAAAAAACTTTTTGCGGACAGTTCTAACTACGCAATTATTTAAGGATAAGGATACAAGATGAAAAAGTTAACCCTGCTTTTCTGCTGCCTTTTGGGGCTTGGACTTGTGACTGCCTGTTCTTCCGCACCGGAACCCGAGGACAATAAATCGGCCGAACAGCTTTATAATACCGCATACAAGCTTTTAAACAAAACCTCATATCAGAAAGCGGCGGAAACTTTCGAAAAAGTCGAGCTTGAACACCCTTATTCCAAGTGGGCGACCAAAGCCAAGCTGATGGGCGCATATGCCTATTACAAAGACCAGAAATACGATGACGCAATCATCAGCCTTGACCGTTTTATCAAATTTCATCCCGGAAACAAAGACATTGCCTATGCATATTATATGAAAGGCCTGTGCTATTATGAACAGATTACCGGTGTGGAAAAAGACCAGAATAATACCAAAAAGGCGCTGGAGGCGTTCCGTCAGGTGATTGTCCGTTTTCCTGACACCGAATACGCCCAGGATGCGCGCCTCAAACTTGATTTGATATATGATCACCTTGCCGGGCAGGAGATGGAAGTCGGGCGGTATTATCTCGGCCAGCACAACTACCTGTCTGCGCTTAACCGTTTTTCCGAGGTTGTAAACCACTATCAAACGACCTCTCAGATTGAAGAAGCGCTTTATCGTCAGGTGGAAATCTATAAGATTTTGGGGCTTGAAAAAGAAAGCGCCGATGCTTTTAAGGTTCTGGGCCATAATTATCCTGACAGTAAATGGTATAAGGATGCCCTTCGTTTGCAAAAGAAAAAATAGGCTTTGTTAACCGATGCTGCAGTCTTTGTCTATCCGTAATGTTGTCCTGATTGATAAGCTTGATATCGATTTCAAGCCGCAGCTCAGCGTTTTGACCGGCGAGACCGGCGCCGGAAAGTCCATCTTGCTGGATTCTCTGGGGCTGGTGTTGGGCAAGCGCGCCGAAACATCTTTGATTCGTCAGGGGGAAGACAAGCTGAGCGTCACCGCAATTTTTGACGCCGAACCGGACAATCGTCCCCTGCAGGAGTTGTTGGCGGAAAACGAATTGGATGCCGGAGACGAAATTATCATAAAAAGGGTTTTAAACCGCGACGGCAAAGGAAAAATCTTTTTTAACGACCAGCCGATAAGCGCCAAACTGTTAAAAGACATCGGCAAATATCTGGTTGAAATCCACGGGCAGTTCGACAATCAGGGTTTGCTAAATCCCGCCAACCATAGGGATGTTTTGGATGCATATGGCAGCTATCCGCAGCTGCTGAATGCCGTAAAAGATGCTTATCATGAATACAAGGCTGCCGCGAAAGTCCGGATTTCGGCGGAAGAAAACGTAACCAAAGCCAAAGAGGAAGAAGACAATCTTCGTCATTGGGTAAAAGAGCTTGAACGCATTAATCCGGTAAAGGGCGAAGAAGCGGAACTGTCCGGCCGCCGGCAGGAATTGATGCACGCCGAAAAGATTATGGAAAGCCTGAACTATGCTTATGCGGCGCTGACGCAGGGGCGTGACGTTCAGTCCGCCATTCGTCAGGCGCAGTCGGCGGTTGATAAGGCCAACCAGTATGTTGACGGCCGTTATGATGAAATTTATGCCGCACTCGACAGAGCTTTGATAGAAACCTCCGATGCCGTGGAGCGGATTGAAAATGCCTCTGCCGACGTTAACCTGAACAGCAATGAGCAGGAAAATATTGACAGCCGGTTGTTTACGCTTAAAGATTTGGCCCGCAAGCATGGGGTGGCGGTAGATGATTTGGCGGACACGCTTGCTGATTTTAAACAAAAGCTGGCTTCTATTGAACTGGGTGAAGACGGAATAACCGCCCTGCGCAAAATCGAGCAGGAAAAACGTATGGCTTACCTTGAGGCGGCCAACGCTCTTCATTGCAGTCGGGCAAAAGCTGCTGCGGAGCTCGACCGGCTGATTATGCGGGAGCTGCCGCCTTTGAAAATGGAAAAGGCCCGTTTTGAAACCAAAATTGAAAAGCAATCTGAAGCCTCTTGGACCGAACAGGGTTTTGACGATGTGTATTTTACCGTAGCCACCAATCCCAATTCGCCGCAGGGGCCGTTGAACAAAATAGCGTCCGGCGGTGAGCTTTCCCGTTTTATGTTGGCGCTGAAAGTTAATCTTGCTGCCAGCTCCAATGTCTGCACCATGATTTTTGACGAAGTCGATGCCGGTATCGGCGGCGCGACGGCTCAGGCCGTGGGAGAACGTCTGGCACGTCTGGGAAATCAGGTACAGGTTTTGGTTGTTACCCATTCGCCTCAGGTGGCGGCCCGCGGTTCTGCGCATTTTAAGGTTGAAAAACATACTGACGGAAATGTTACCACCACCACCGTACGTGAGTTGGAAACCGAAGAACGCCGGGAGGAAATTGCCCGTATGCTTGCGGGAGAAACCATTAGTGACGAAGCGCGTGCCGCGGCTCAGGTTTTGTTAAGCGCGTAAGGGATTGGCCCCTGTAGTTGGCTACGGCTTTTTTTCAGCTCTTTGTCCTATATTTATGGCTGCTGTCGGTTGATTGGCCGTTAAAAACTCTTGTCTAAAAAAATAATTGCGCTATCTTAGCCTAAACGAATAAATTTACAGAGGTTAAAAATATGACGACACGTACGCGTTTTGCTCCCAGCCCCACCGGCTATATGCACATCGGAAACCTGCGCACTGCGCTTTATGAATATTTAATTGCCAAAGCTGCCGGCGGCGAGTTTCTGCTCCGTATTGAAGATACTGACCAGAAACGTTATGTCGAAGGGGCGACGGACATAATTTACAATACGCTCAAAACCGTGGGAATGGACTGGGACGAAGGTCCTGACATCGGCGGCGGTTATGGTCCGTACGTTCAGTCGGAACGCAAGCCCATTTATGCGGAGTATGCTCACAAACTGGTCGAATTAGGCGGGGCGCATTATTGTTTTTGCTCCAAAAACGAGGCGGATGAGGAAAAAAACGAAGAACTGAATATCAAGTTCAAGGATCCTTGCAAGCTGCTTTCTTTGGAAGAGGCGAAAAAACGTATTGCCGCCGGAGAACCTTATGTTATCCGCCAGACCATCAATAAAAAGGGAAAGTCCAAATACCATGACGAAGTCTATGGCGATATTGAAATCGATTATGACGAACTGGATGAAGGCGTTTTGCTGAAGTCTGACGGTTTTCCGACATATAATTTCGCCAATGTTGTAGACGACCACCTGATGAACATCACGCATGTTGTCCGCGGCAACGAATATATTTCTTCCACACCCAAATATAATTTGATTTACGAAGATTTCGGCTGGGAACATCCGCACTACGTCCATGTCCCTCCGGTTATGAAAGATGCACAGCATAAACTCAGCAAGCGCAACGGCGATGCCTCATTTCAGGATTTGGTTGCCAAGGGATATCTGCCTGAAGCGATTATCAATTATATTGCGTTGCTGGGGTGGAATCCCGGCAATGATGAAGAAATTTTTTCACTTGAAGACTTGAAAAAGATTTTCTCGGTTGAGCGCTTAAATAAATCCCCGGCCATTTTTGACATCACCAAACTGACCTGGATGAACGGCTGCTATATTCGCGCCCTTAGCCCCGAGAAGTTTCATCAGTTGGCTTTGCCATACTATGAGGCGATGCCGGCCAATGTTAACCGCGAAGCTTTAAGCCGCACGTTGCAGCCTCGGGTAGAAACTCTTAAGGATATTGAAACTCAGACGGACTTTGTTAAGGAACTGCCTGATTACGCAATTGAACTTTATACCAATAAGAAAATGAAAACTGATGCCGATGTGGCTAAAAAGTCTTTGGCTGAGGTACGCAAGGTATTGGCAAATCAAGCCGAATGGACGAACGAGGCTCTGTTTGAGAGCCTGAAGGCTTTGGCTGAACAAATGGGTGTTAAAAACGGACAGGTGTTATATCCTGCGCGCATTGCTGTCAGCGGTAAGGAAACCACGCCCGGAGGAGCTACCGAAATAGCCGTTGTGCTGGGTAAGGAGGAAACCTTGCGCCGTATTGATTATGCCCTTGCCAAGCTGGCCTAGGCAGAGTTGAAAGAAAATCCCGCAGCAAGGAGCTGCGGGATTTTTTAATTATCGTCACTTAAGCCGGTAGTTGATCCAAACGCTTCCGGGATCACCGTTGGCTTTAAGATAAAAGCTGCGTGTGCTGGGGTCAACATTATTGGTACCGCTGACATTGCTGGTAATAATAATGCTGTCAATCACAAAACTGTAATATGAACTAGTTTCGCACTTGATTTCGGAATCAACTTGAATGGTAACGTTTTGACCGGCATTCAAGTCGCCGCCGCTGTAGGACATGCCTCCGGACCAGATGTTGTTGCCGACTACCTTACCGTCAGCGCCTCTCAAACCGCAGGGGGTATCGGAAGCAGTGACACAGTCATATCCGGCAGGCAAGTAACAACCAACGACGATATATGGGGTCGTTTGCACCGGAGTTCTGTCAGCCGGTGAAAGTGTGATATTGATATAGTAATCTTTAGCCTCACTGATGCTGACGCTGGGAACATTAGCCGAAATATTGAAACTTTCCGACCCGCTGGTGCTGTCATTGGCAATTCCGTAACCGCTGAAAGAGCTGATGAGGTCTCCAACGGCAACGTCTTCATAAATAAGCGTGCCGCTGGTACCGCCTTTCATCATCCCCAAAAAGGCACTGCTGTCGTTTTTCTTTGCGTCAAGACGAACACCGGTTGAAATACCAGCACTATAGCTCCAATTGACAATAAGGCGGGGATTGCCTTGGATTATCTTACAATCCGTATAACAGGATAAGTTGGCATAAGCAACTTTGGTACAGGTTTTTCCGGAAGGAATTGTTCCTTCGTAACCTCCGTCGGTGCAGGTTTTGGCCCTGCAGGAGTAGCAGGAGTTTCCGCACTGGTTTGTCTTGGAAGCGGTTTGTACTTGGGAAGAAGAGCATGCGGTTAAAGAATATCCGCTGTCGCAGGCGTTGCTGCAAGACTTACACTCGGTACACTTGCCGCAGGAATTGGTGGAAGCGCAACCATAGTCGCAGAATTTGTCGGCAACGTCACAATCGGGATTGCCCGCACAAGAGGTGCAGATACCGCAGGAGTTGGTCGAGGCACATCCGTAGTCACAGGAAACCGCCGTCGCACTGCAATCGGGGTTGTCTTTACAGGAGGTACACTTCGAACAACTGTTGTAAGACGCACAGCCATAGGTGCAGGACTTGTCGGAAACGTCACAGTCGGGATTGGACTTGCAGGAGGTACACCGGTCACAGGAGTTGTATCCGGCACAGCCATAGGTACAGCTCATGGAAGAAACCGTACATTCCGGCCTCATCTCACATCGATTGTAATTACCCCCGCAAGATTCTCCGGCAGGTCGGTATTCACCGTTACAGTTTGAAGAGTTTTGACTGTATTCAGACTTACAGACGCAATCATTATACTTTCCGTCACAAGAACCGCCGGAAACGGTATATTTTCCTGAACAATTGGAAGAAGTGTATTTATATTCCGAAGGGCAATAACAAGACTTCTGACAGGTCATTCCGGCGACGGGATGAACCACGCCGGTAGAAAGCTTAGGTGAAGGGCAAGTAGCATAAAGATTGTAATATTCCATACAATCGGAATCGTCTTTGACAATATCCCCGCCGCCGGCATCGTCAGAACCACGTGAGCCCTGACCACCTTGCCAATCGGGGAGCCACCAGGTTGCAGCAAGCTTAAGCGTGTCGTGAGACCCGGAGAGGGGTTCCGGCATTAACGACAGTGGTGTGTGTGTTGTGTGGTCTGTCAGGGGTGGTGCGGCATAAAGAGAACTGGTATTGAATAACAACATCAATAACAGAGAATAACAAACAAATTTGAAATACTTCATGTCACACCGTCCTTTGTTAAATAATTAATACCGGAACCCACAGGTTCAGTTTTTATTATAACAAAGAAATTAAAGAGAGTAAACACTTAATTGCGCGGTATAGACTAAATAAAAGTAAAACCCCGCCATTTTGCGGGGTTTTACTTGTTTGAGAAAATTAGTGTTTGTCTTGAAACAGTTCTTTTGCTTTGTCTAACAGAGTATCATCCTTGGCCAGCTCATTAAACATATGTGTCGGAGCCAACGGAACCGGCGCGGTTTTGCTCTGATTAATATAACCTGTTTGCGGACGGAACGTGATATGTTTGAAGACATAAAGGACAAAGAAAGCGTTGACGATTGAGAACGCAAACAAAAAGCTGATGGATCCCCATTCCTGCATGGCGGCGGAAATAACTATCGGACCAAAAATCATACCGATGCTTTGCAGCAAGATAAGCATACCGCTGGCCTCAACTCTTTCGCTGTCTTCTATTTTGTCATTAACGTGCGAAACGCATATCGGATACATCACGAAAGTTCCCGCACCGAGGATTAACGCCACTATTGCCAGTTCCAACAGGCTCTCACTGACAAAATGGTGAATCCACGGCGTAATGAGAAACAATATTCCGCTTTCCCACATCAGCACGAAACGTCGGTCCATACGGTCGGATAATTTACCGACCGGCAGCTGGGCCAACATTCCGCCCATAATCGTAAAAAACATAAACAGAGAAGTCGCTTTCATACTCAGCCCGGTGCGTTCGGCATAAATTGCTCCTAAGGTATAAATCGAACCGACCATTACACCGCTGACGATACAACCGACGACACCGACGGGCGCAATACTGTACAAGCGTTTAAGCGACATACTCTTATGTGCGGTAATGTCAGGCGAGGGCAGAGCCGTCAGGGAAATCGGTACCAGTGCCACCGAGTACAGAACCGAAATTATGATAAAAATTATAAATCCCTGCGGATCCGGAATGTTCAGCATCAATTGCCCGCAGGCGGAGCCCAGGTATGTGGTAATCATATACATTGACATAATGACACCCCGGTTCTCGTTGTTGGAACGCGTGTTCAGCCAGCTCTCCAGACACATCATCGAGGAGCCGAGACAATAGCCTTCCAGCAGGCGTAAAATTCCCCAATATATGGGATTGGGCGACAAAGCATGCAGCAGAACCAATGCCGAAAGGACGGAGATATAGGTGGAAAAGGCTCTGATATGTCCCACCCGGTTAATGATTTTATACGCGCTCAACGAGGCAAAAATATATCCGACGTAATATACCGCCAGAATAATGCCTGTATAATTCGTCGGCACACCCTGAGCATTCAGCCGCAGCGCCAGATAAGACGACAACAGGCCGTAAGCCGTGCAGGTAAAAATTGTGCCGATAAAAAATGCCGTGAGCGGAGAGGCCAAAGCCCGTAAAGATTTTAAATATTCTTCAATACCTTGCATGTTCGGCCCCTTCTGGCTCGGAAAAAATATTTCTTATTGGGCGCCGGCTTTTTTCAGCATAACCTCCGGAGCCTCTATTCCCAGCAAATCCAACAGCAGTTTCAGAATGTCTCTGACCATGCGGGCCAGTCTCAGGCGCGAAGCCGCAGCTTCCGGGCTTTCTGCATTCATAATTGATGAAACGTTGTAAAACGTTGAGAAAGTCTGCGCCAGAGCAAAGACGTATTCCGAAATGATGCTCGGTTCTTTTTCGCTGTGCGCGCGCATAATAACATTATTTAGTTGCGAAATCTTTAACGCAAGGTCGCGTTCTTCCTTGTTGGTCAGATTAACCGTTCCCTCGTTGATATGAGCGTCTTTGGCTTTGTTGATGATGGAATTGATGCGGGCAATGGCATATTGAATATAAGGGCCGGTTTTACCGTCAAACTTGGCAAAGTCGTCAAGGTCAAAGATGTATCCGGACGCGGTATTGTTTTTTAGGTCCTGGAATTTTATGGCGCCGATGGCAATCTGCGTAACCATTTTCTCTATGTCTTCTACGCTGTATCCTTCAACTTCGTCTGCGCTTGGCACCGATTCGCGAACTTTGTCTTTAGACATCTTAATCAGATTTTCCAGCGTCATCACGCCGCCGTCTCTGGTTTTGAACGGCTTGCCGTCAGCCCCGTTGACGGTGCCGAAACCGCGGTGTGTCATTTCCACGTTCGGAGCAATTCCCAGCATTTGCGCAACTTCAAATACCTGTTCAAAGTGCAGAGCCTGCCGCTGGTCGACAAAGTAAACAATCTCGTCGGCTTTCAGGTCGTCATAACGCATCTTTATGGTGGCAATGTCCGTTACCTGATAGGCAAAACCGCCGTCGCTTTTAACCAGAATAACCGGAGGTTTGGGCTTGTTGGTTTCTTCCAGGCGGATAATCGTTGCGCCGTCGTCGACTTCTGCCAGGCCTTTTTCTTTGGCAATCTTAACAATGTCAAAACAGGCCTCGTGAGCGTCGCTTTCGCCCAGCCAAAGGTCGAAATGCGCCTGCAGTTCGTCATAGTTTTTTTTGACGGCGGCGATGGAAACTTCGCGCAAATGTTTCCAGGCATTATAATATTCGGGAACTTTGTCTTGAATTTTGGTCGTAATTTCGCGGGCTTTTTCCTTGGCGTTTTCGTCTTCTTTGCAACGGGTGTTGGCTTGTTTGTAAAAGGCCGAAATCTCGTCGATGTTGTATTGCGTGACCTTGTCAAGATTGCCGTCCTGATTAATAATTTCTGCCAAAATCATTCCCATCGGAGTGCCCCAGTCGCCGAAATGGACGTCAGAAATCGTTTTGTTGCCGACAAAGTTTTCTATTCTGCGGAAAGATTCTCCGATAACGGCCGAACGCAAATGCCCCACATGCAGGGCTTTGGCAACGTTGGGGCCGCCAAAGTCAAGCACTACCGTGTGCGGATTCGCAACTTTTCCCACGCCGTAACGTTCATCGGCGGCAATTTCATCCATTACTTTGCCGATAAAGGCATCGCTTAGCGACAGGTTGATAAAACCCGGTCCGTCGATTGAAACCTTTGTAAAATCAGGGTCGGCCTCCAGCATTTTGCCGATGCTTGCGGCGATTTCCCGCGGATTTTTTCGCTCCTGTTTGGCCAGAGCCAGGGCGCCGTTGCACTGAAAGTCGCTCAGGTCCGGACGGTCGGAGACTTTTACCGTGGCAAATTTTTCATCTAAGTTGAGTTCGTTGAAAATTTTATGCAGCTTTTGATTAATGATGTTTTCTAAAGACAGATTCATAGTATGTTTTTTCCTGATTATTTAACGCATTTGAAAAAGTAGTGGTTCGGCAGCAGCACCCGGCAGGTAAAGACGGTTTGCTTAACCGGAACGGCACGGCTTCCGGTCTCTTGCTTGCGACACTCTTCGTCCGCCATTTTTTTTACCTCTTCGACCGGGGTCCAGATGCTGTTGTAACAAATGGCCGGAGCTTCCGGAGTAGACTTGCCCACATACAAGGTTTCCGGTGTTTTGGCGCCGGCCTCGCGTCGTCGGTCGACAAACGGTTGAAACACCGAACATCCGCCGAGCAGAATGAGTAAAAACAGCAGGTTTGCTAATTTAAGTCTGGACAATTCCAAAAACTCCACTACATTAAAGAAAAATTGTCATAACTATAACGTAAGAAGAAAAAAATGCAAACTGAAAATCAATATATCGGCGATGATAAATTTACTAAAATGCTGGAACATTATCAGTGCCCCACGCCGCTGGAGGTGGTTAAAATGCGTTTTGCCGGTGCTTTGTGCAGCCCGAATTTGGAGCTACGACCCACTGACGTTATTTCTTCCTTCTGGCCGTCGGGACAGGCGCCGCGCCTGGAAACCAAGTCTGAAGCCGACTTATTTTTCAAGTTTTTTATGGGATTGTGGGATGACGTTTTCAAAAAAATCAAAAACAACGACATCCGGCTGGAAACCCTCAAGTTTAAAAATGCCGACGACCTCCGCCTGAACTGCGAGCGCCGTTATACCGAAGTCGAGCTCGGTTTCGTCGAGGGCTTTTGGGGCGGCAAGTCAGACCTGAAAATTCCCGAATATTTGGCTCAGCTGATTGATTCAGTCAGCGAATTAGCCGGCATTTACAATACGTTGGCAAAAAAACTTGACAACGGTGCCGATATGTCCGAAATTGCAAAGACACTCGCGCATACCGATGCGATGGTCGAAAAATCGGTCTCTTTCATTATTGAGAATTCGGTTCTGCCGCGGATTGAGAGCTTGCAACGGGTGGTAAATTAACGCTTCGGGGATTTCAGCACTCCGAAAATTTGGAGATTTTATAAAATGGAATTAATGGAAGGTCTTTTAACCAGACGCTCTATCCGCAAATACCAAGATAAAAAAATTGATAAAGCCGTTATTGAAGAAATAATCAAGGCCGCGCAGTATTCTCCGACGGCTCACAACAAACAGCCGTGGGAATTTCTGGTGATTGACGATAAGGAGTTTTTGGCAAACCTCCGCCACATTCAGCGCTGGACTTCTTTTGCCAAGGACGCCGCTTGTGTCGTCATTGTCTGCGGCGATGTCGAAAAGTCTTTCAACCGCAACAAAGAAGATGAAAAATGGAGCTTCATCGATGTCGACTGCGCTATTGCCACACAGAGTCTGATGTTGGCCGCCTGGGCTCACGGCATCGGAACCTGCTATTGCGGCGCCGCGCCGATGCAGCGCGTGGTGGATGCCCTGCGCGAAAAGCTGAATTTGCCGGAAAATATCCGTCCGTTTGCCATCGTGCCCATGGGGTATCCGGCGGAAACGCCCAAACAGCCGGATGACCGGTACAAACCCGAAAAAATCCACTGGGGTCAGTGGTAAACAGTGCGAAAGCCCGTTGAGACGGGCTTTTTGTTTGCCTTTGTGCCGGTTTGGGAGACGAAATCATAAAAGCTCCTGCGGGTAACATTAAATTTAGCTTGAAAAAATATGATTACGTGCTAAATTACCAACGATTAAAACTATGCCCGTGCGGGGCTGTCCGCATACCTGTAATATATTTAAGGAAGGATAATAATATGACAATTCGCGTCGGTATTAACGGCTTTGGTCGTATTGGCCGCTTGGTTTTCCGTGCTGCTCAGAAAAGAAATGACATTGAAATCGTAGGCATCAATGACCTTATTGATGTTGAGTATATGGCTTATATGCTCCGCTATGACACAATGCACGGACAGTTCGACGGCACTGTTGAAGTTAAAGACGGCAAGCTGGTTGTTAACGGCAAAGCCATCCGCGTAACCGCAGAAAAGAACCCTGCTGACCTCAAATGGGGCGAAATCGGTGCCGATTATGTTGTTGAATCAACCGGTTTGTTCCTCACCAAGGAAAAGGCTCAGGGGCACATCGATGCCGGTGCCAAATATGTTGTTATGTCTGCACCTTCTAAAGACGATACTCCGATGTTCGTCTGCGGCGTTAACACCGATTCTTATGTAAAAGGCACTCAGTTTGTTTCTAATGCATCCTGCACCACCAACTGCCTGGCTCCGATTGCTAAGGTTCTGAACGACGCTTTCGGCATTACCGACGGTTTGATGACTACTGTTCACTCAACCACCGCTACTCAGAAAACCGTTGACGGCCCGTCTGTAAAAGACTGGAGAGGCGGTCGTGCCGCTGCCGGCAACATTATTCCGTCTTCAACCGGTGCTGCTAAAGCTGTCGGCAAGGTTATCCCTGCTCTGAACGGCAAACTGACCGGTATGTCTTTCCGTGTTCCGACTTTGGACGTTTCTGTTGTTGACCTGACTGTCAACCTGGGCAAAGCCGCTTCTTACGAAGACATCTGCGCCGCTATGAAAAAGGCTTCTGAAGGCGAACTCAAAGGTATCTTGGGCTATACGGAAGATGATGTCGTATCTTCTGATTTCCTGGGTGATGCCCGCACTTCTATCTTTGATGCCAAGGCCGGCATTCAGTTGACCCCGACTTTTGTTAAGGTTGTCAGCTGGTATGATAACGAATGGGGTTATTCTAACAAGGTTCTCGACCTCGTTGCCCATATGGCTAAAGTAAACGGCTAATCTTGTTTTCCCCGTTGTTGACGGTACGGAGGGTTTTGGCCCTTTTCATCGTCGGCAGCGGGGATTCTTTTTTACGTTAGGAAAATAAATGACAGAATATAAAACAATCAAGGATTTGGGCGATTTGAACGGCAAAGTTGCAATGTTGCGCGCTGATTTGAATGTGCCTATGGATGAAAATTTTCACGTAACCAACACCGCCCGCATTGACCGCACGGTTCCCACCATTAAAGAACTGATGAACAAAGGTGCCAAAGTTGTGGTTATTTCCCACTTCGGCCGTCCCGAGGGCAAAGGCGATATGAAAAACTCCCTGAGCCATATCGTTAAGGATCTTGAAAAAGCGCTCGGCAAACATGTTGTGTTTGTTGATGACTGCATTGGTCCCAAAGTTCAGGAAGCTATCAAAAATATGAAGGCTGACGAAGTTCTGCTGCTTGAAAACCTGCGTTTTTATAACGAAGAAAAGAAAGGTGACGAGGATTTTGCCAAAGAATTGGTTGCTCCTGCCGACGTTTATGTTTCCGACGCCTTTTCAACCGCACACCGCGCTCATGCGTCTATGGTCGCTGCTGTCAAACAGCGTCCGTCTGCTATGGGCTTGTTGATGGAAGAGGAAGTTAACGCTCTCTCCAAAGGTCTGAATGATCCCAAACGCCCGTTAATGGCTGTTGTCGGCGGTTCTAAGGTTTCGACAAAGCTTGACCTCCTGAACAACTTGGTTAAGAAAGTAAACAAGCTGGTTATTTCCGGCGGTATGGCTCATACCTTTATGAAAGCCAGCGGCGTAGATACCGTTAACGAAGCAAACTCCCTGGTTCAGATGGATATGCTTGATACGGCCCGCGAGATTATGGCAACTGCCAAAGCAAACGATTGTGAAATCATTTTGCCTAAAGATGTTGTGGTGTCTAAGGAATTTAAGGCCGATGCCGAACACAAAACCGTTGACTTGGAACATATCCCTGCTGAGGGTTGGATTTTGATGGATGTCGGCGACAAAACCATTGCCGCCATTAACGAAAAGCTGACCGAATGCAAGACTTTGGTTTGGAACGGTCCGCTCGGCGTATTTGAATTAAAGCCGTTTGACAATGCAACCAACAAAGTTGCCGCCAAGGCAGCCGAACTCACTCAGGAAGGCAAGCTGATGACGGTAGCCGGCGGTGGCGATACGGTTTCCGCTTTGGCCAACGCAGGCGTTGAATCTAAGTTTTCTTATATTTCAACAGCCGGCGGCGCTTTCTTGGAATGGATGGAAGGCAAGGAACTTCCGGGCGTTGTCGTCCTCAAAAAATAAATTCCGGCCTGTTCCGGTTTAATAAAATGGCTCCCGTGCTTGGTGCGGGGGCTGTTTTTTTGTCTGTTCGGGCTGTTCATTTGAGGCGGAATATGTAATTTCTCTGATGACATTTTTTCTGATTGCATTTATCTCCGCTTATAGTAAACTGCAAATTGCGGTTCAGAGGTGAGCCGTGGTGTCTGAAAAACATCTCCAAAACAAAATCCACTGATTTGGTGGAGTGGCCGACATAAGCGTATTCATACGACGAATAAGGCTGACTGTGTTTTGGCAGTTTTTCAGCTCCACCGCCTTTTCTTTTTTAAGAAACGGCGGTTTTTGTTTTTAACTGACAAAAAGGAGCTAAAAATGATAATCGATAACATTGACCCCAAAACCGTCCGCGGCAGCGTCGGCCTGATGCTGCGGGAAGAACGCTTAGCGCGTGGCTTGAGCTTTGAACAGGCTGCCGATGCGGCCAGAGTGTCTTACCGTTATATGCACCGGCTGGAAAGAGGCAAGGGGTATTATTTTGTCTTTTTCAAGCGTCTGCTGTCGCTCTACGGCAAACAGGTCAACATTGAGCTCGTTGACCGCAAATAACAAAAAAAGCCCTGTTTGAACGGAGGGCTTTTTTGTTTGTGTTGTTGCGGTAATGGCGTTGTTTTTGCCGCTGTCGGACATTCCCGGTATGATAATAGGTTTTATGCCGATTGAAAATGTTGTGAGCAGAAATATATCATAAGTGTTCACGATGATGGTACATCGAAATTTTATTTCTTTTGCCATTATGAGTGCACATCAAGGTTCCTTCTACACTGATAATGGCCAAAGAATTAAATTATTTAATTGTTTGCCTTATAGTAAAGAAGGCCGGAGGGTGAGAAATTTTTTTCTCACCCTTTTCTTTAATCTTTGTCTATTTTATAAAAATTTCTTGCAAAATATTTTTTTTATGTCTACGATAAAAGGCAGTGAGAATCCTCTGTTGACTTTTTGTAAGGATATACCATGACGGCATCACAGAACAAAACTTCCCTTTCCCAACTGATTGATAAAACAAAAGATGTTGACAATTGCAGAGATAAAGAGGTAATCCCCGGCATTTTCTGGATGAGCGAAGACAACGGCGCCAATATGCTGATAGACAGCCGCGGCGACGGAGACCGGGTTATTGTTCACCTCAAACCGGAGTTTGAGATAGAAAAAGTCGAAGAAATCCAATCCGGTAAATCTTATCGCATCAGCGGTTCCCTCAACGGCCAAAGCAGCCAGTTCAGTATGGTGTACGGCAAAAATCATCTTTTGTACGCCGTCGGCAACGGTGTCGAAACCGATGCCCGGGGCCGTGCCCGCAGCCCGTTCAGAGCCAATTCCGGCAATTACTTCCTGAAAATGCAAAACGTTCGTTAAACCTCAAACGATTTTGTTTTTTTGTAACAAAAATGTAGCAACTTTTTTTGTCAATAAAAGTTGCTTTTTTTCTAATTTATGGTATGATTAAATCAACTTGAAATTAAAAGGATACTCTCAATGGCTGATGCAACGCAATTATACCAGTTTGGTTTTGATGTTAACGATTATATCCGTGACCAGTATGCCGCCCAGTATACTGAAGACGATTTGCTGGCGCACTACAAACCTCACGAGAACCCGTCTCCCGACAATTTGAACCCGGCGGATGTTTATATGCGCGTTAAAGACGATCCCAGATTAAAAGAAGAGTTTATGTTTCTTTATGCGTTTAACGAAGATACCAAAAGCTGCGGTATGTATAAGGAGATTCGCCGTAAAGGGGAAGAAACCAACGTAACCGATTTTCGTATGGGCAAAGACAACAAGCTGCGTCTGGCCATAAAAAATCTGGGCGGAACCAAACTGAACTTTACCATTGAAGACGGCCGCACAATCGTTTTTGCGCCGGATCACCAGCTGACGGCCGACCAGGTTAAGGAATTGGCCCGTTTCTTTTATATGCACGGCATCGGAGATGATTGCCTTCAGGATTTCCGCCTGCCGGAAAACGTCGATAACATCAATGTGGCGCCCGATCCCGAGCATCCCGAAAACACGACCTTTACCAAAATGTTTGACCAGGCACTGAAGGACGTCAATCAGGAATACGGCACGGATGATTTGCAGCAGGCCAACGAAGCTCCTGCACCGGCGCCGAACAAGCCGATGACCCTCAGTTATCGTCGCGCCGAAGACAAGATTAAAGCCCGTATGGGAATTATGGGCTTCAAAGAAGATTTGGTTAAAATGCGTCGTTGCGCCGATGGAAGTATGATTATTTCGGCCTATACCACGGAAGACGATTTGACCGATGACAGCAAAACCAAAAACGGCAAGGTTCTGCACAAAAAGGCCTTTGCCATCAAGTTTAACATCGTTAACGGTGTTCCCGAAGTTGCCGCTTATATGCCTCCCGGAAAAGGCATTGAGCCCAAGCATGCCCAATGTATGCTGGAAGCGCTCAAGTCTCAGGGATGTACCCATTATCGTATTCCCGGCGGTGCGGTTGATATGTCGGGTGCCGGTATGGATGCTTTCTGGAAGGCTTCGGCCAAAACCATGATGGTGCCGGAAGTCGATCCCGAACACTTTTTCACGCTGTCTCCCGATAATATTGATTCAATGCTGAAACAGCTGAAAGAAGAAAACAAACAGGACTTGGCTGCCGAGACCCAATGGAAGGAAAATTTGGTCGAGCAGCTTCATCGTCAGGAAGATATGGAAGTTTATAAAAAACAAAACGGAAAATATCCCAACGATGCCCAGCTGGCGCAGTTTGTGGCGCAAAACGGCCACGTTCCCGCTTCCAACTCCAAATTGCAGGATAAAATCAAACAGCTTGAAGGCGATATCCGTTATTCTAAATTTACGGACTTCACCAACGGTACGTTTAACCGGACAATCAATAAAAATGTACAGGGTATGTTCCGTGATGCCGATGGCAAAAATCACAACACCGGTAAAAAATGGGATACCGTCGATTGTTTGGCCGCCGCCAGAGCTTATGCCGATTTGATTAACGATTATGCTAACCCCAATCTTGGCTATGACAGACTGCTTCCGGACAATGAAGCAAAATTGATGGAAATTTTTGAGCGCAGCCGCTTAAACTATAAAAAGAGTGTTGCCATCGAAATTCAGGAAAACATTGCAAACGGCCTGCGTGACAACGAAGCGGTAACCAAGGTGGCCGAAAACTGCCGCCGCAGCGTTGAGGTTTCCATTTCTGACGTTCAGGTTAATTACTCTGATTTCAAAGTATGGGATAAGTTGCCTTACCGCAGCGGTACTTATAATGAACTGGATTACTTCCAGCCCCGTTACAAGGAAGACGGCTCGGTTGAAATTTATCAGCTGGGCAACAAAAAAGGCCAGCCTGTCGCGGATCCGACCCGCTATCGCGAACCGATTGGCATTCGCCAACGCGATATGTTGATGCAGCAGCGTATGCAGCAACATATGCAGTCGCGCCGCGCATAAGGAAGTTGACAATAAAAAACGCCGCAGACCGCGGCGTTTTTTATTGTCTGTGAAACCCTTTTAACAGGGCTTGATGTTCCAAATGTCGTCGGCATACTCCATAACCGCACGGTCAGAAGTGAATTTGCCGATGCGTGCGACGTTGAGGATGGCTTTGTATGCCCAGGTGTCCTTTTTGAGGAAGTCTTTTTCAATGACTTCCATCTTCTTGTCAAAGGCTTCCAGATCAGCCAGCACAAAATAGTAGTCGCGGTTGAGCAGCTCTTCGAAAATCGGCTTAAACAGCAAAACATAGTCTTTTTCGCAGAACATATTGGAGTTGACCGCATTCAGGATACGTTTGATGTAATTGTTGTTTTCGTAAATCTCACGCGGATTGTAGCTGGAGCGTTTTGCCTCGATTTCCTTTTCGGTCAGGCCGAACAGATAGAAGTTTTCATCGCCGACTTCTTCTCGTATTTCAATATTGGCGCCGTCCAGCGTTCCTAAAGTCAGGGCACCGTTGAGGGCAAATTTCATATTGCCGGTGCCGCTGGCCTCAAACCCTGCGGTTGAAGACTGGACGCTTACGTCGGCAGCCGGAATCAGAACCTCGGCCAGAGACACTTTGTAATCGGGGATAAAGACGACTTTTAACATATCGTTGACCATCGGGTCGTTGTTAACCACGTCGGCAACATTGTTAATCAGTTTGATGATTAGTTTGGCAAAGCTGTAAGACGGAGCGGCCTTTCCTGCAAAAATGTAAGTTTTGGGCGTTGCCGGCTTTACGTTGTCTTTGATGATGTCGAGATAATCGCCGATAACCTGCAAAATCGTCATCAGCTGGCGTTTGTACTCATGAATGCGTTTGGCATGAACAATGAACATACTCTTGGGATTGACCATAACGCCGGTGCTTTTGAATATGACCTTGGCCAGACGCTCTTTATTGGCTGTTTTGATGTCCATAAATTCTTTCATGAATTTTTTATCGTCGGCAAAGTCTTCGAGTTTGCGCAGTTCGGTCAGCTCGGTTACCCAGCCGTCGTCGATTTTGGAAGTAATCAGGTCTGATAAAGCCGTGTTGGCGTGCAGCAGCCAGCGGCGCGGCGTGATTCCGTTGGTAACGTTGCGGAATTTTTCAGGCCATAATTCGTAAAATTCGGGAACCAGACGGGTCTTGATGAGTTCGGAGTGGATTTGCGCCACGCCGTTAACCGAGAAAGAGCCGACAATAGACAGATTCGCCATTCTGATAATTTGGTTTTCGCCTTCGCCGGAAACGATTGAGACTTTGCTCAGTTTGGCGCCGTCGTCCCCAAACTTGGAACGTGCAAAATCCATAAAACGGCGGTTGATTTCATAAATAATCTGCAAATGGCGCGGCAGGATTTTACCGACGATTCTCGTCGGCCAGGTTTCCAGCGCTTCCGGCAGCAGGGTATGGTTGGTGTAGGCAAAGACACGGGTCGTGATGTCCCATGCGGTGTCCCATTCTTGTCCGTGAATGTCAACCAGCAGACGCATCAGCTCTGCAATTGCGATGGCCGGGTGGGTGTCGTTCAGCTGAATGCAGACTTTGTCCGGCAGGTGGCTGAAGTCGTTGCTCTTTTCCAGAAAACGGCGGACAATGTCCTGAATGGCGCAGGAAACAAAGAAATATTGCTGAATAAAACGAAGCTCTTTGCCTGAGTCGACAGCGTCTGAAGGATACAGAACTTTTGAGATGGTTTCGGTTTCGATGGAGTTTTTAACCGCCTCAATGTAACCGCCTTCGTTAAAAATGTTAATGTCCAGCTCGTTGTCGGTTTTGGCCGAAAACAGACGCAGATAGTTGACTGACTTTCCCTCATAGCCCACAATCGGGAAGTCAAAGGGTATGCCGTAGATGTTTTTGGTGTTCATCCAGATAAAATTTTTCTGGCCGTTGCCGCTGTCCAGGGTTTCAACCTCGCCGAAAATGGGAATTTTAACCGTACGGTCCGGACGGGCAAACTGCCACGGAGAGTCTTCACCCTCCCAGTTGTCGGCCAGCTCTATCTGATAGCCGTTTTCAAACTTTTGCTTAAACAGGCCGTATTCATAGTTGATGCCGTAGCCAAAGCCCGGAATGCCGAGCGAGGCCATTGAATCCAGGTAGCAGGCAGCCAGTCGGCCGAGGCCGCCGTTGCCCAGCGCCGGATCATATTCGGTGTCAAAGATTTCTGCCATCGAAATGTCGGGAAATCCGTCGATTTTAACCTCTTTTAAAATGTCAAAAAGGCCGAGGTTGTGCAAGTTGTTTTCCAACGACCGTCCGATAAGGTATTCGATTGAGAGGTAAAAGATTCTTTTGGAATTGCATTTGTTGTAACGGGCAATCGTTTCATACATCTTGTCCATTGCGAATTCGCGCACCGCAAGGGAAATTGCCTTCAGGGCTTCGTCTTTGGTAATCTCGCAGGTACGTTTGCCGATAAAATACTTAATGTAATGCTCAATGGAGAGTTTAAGTCTGGCACGGTCGATTTCGCTTATGATTGCAGAATTTTTTTTCACCTCAATATACTCCTTTAGGATAAAAGATACTTATTTATCCTCAAACCTAAATATAATTGTTTGAAATATAGTTAATAATATAATTCTTTTTTTGCCGATTCATCGCCCGAAGTTATAAGTTTTTTAAGAAATTTCCTTGTAAATTAAGTGTTATGTAATATAATCACGGCAAATTTAATGCTAAATCTTTGAGGTGAAATTTATGAAGAAGACTTTTATGGCCGGCTTAATGGTTGCGACGGCGTTAACCTGTGCCGCCCCGGCTGATGCCCAGAATATTTTTGAAGCTCTGAGCGAGACTTACAATACCAATCCGACCTTGCAGGCCCAGCGTGCTTATCTGCGCAGCATTGATGAAAACGTGGCTATTGCCAAGTCCGGTTATCGCCCCAACATTGCCCTGACCGGAAGCTATAACGATGCCAACCGCAACAGCGATATTATCGCCAATGACGGCGCTTCCAAGCAGACGGTTTTGGCGGCTACGATTTCTCAGCCGCTTTTCAACGGTTTTTCGACTGTGAATTCCGTAAAGTCTGCCGACAGTTATGTCCGTTCCGAACAGAATAATCTGTATAACGTTGAACAGAGCGTTTTCCTCAGTGCCTCAACCGCATATCTCGACGTTTTGCGCGATACCGCGATTGTTGACCTCCAAAAGAACAATGAAAAGCTCTTGAAAAAGAGGTTGGAAGAAACGCAACAGCGTTTCAACGTCGGCGAAGTCACCCGCACGGACGTTTCTCAGGCGGAGGCTCGCTATTCTCAGGCTAAGTCGGATCGCATTGCTTCTGAAGGAACGTTAGAGGCATCCCGGGCAACGTACATTCAGCTGATTGGTTCCAAACCCGAAAAATTGGAGGAACCGGCTCAGATTAAGGATTTTCTGCCCAAAACCTATGATGACGCTTTAAATATTGCGCTCAATAACAATTACGGCATTCAGCAGGCCAAACATCTGTTAGATTCCAAGGGCTATGACGTTTATGCCAACACCGGCGCCCTGCTGCCGCAGGTCAGTTTGGACGGTACGGCGTCCAAAACCAAACTGGACGGCGACAACTACACCGGCAAACCGGAAACCGACAACTATGAGTGGGGCGTAAACCTGACTGTGCCTCTGTATAATTCCGGCGAAAGCCGTGCCAAAATCCGCCAGAGCAAATACCTCAAATGGCAGGCTCAGGAAGCCGTGTTGGAGGCGGAACGCAGCGTTAAGGCTACGGTTTCCAGCGCATGGGAATATATGATTGCCAATGAATCCAAAATTAAGGCCATTCAGGATCAGGTCAAGGCTAACGAAATAGCCCTCGACGGCGTCCAGAAAGAAGAAGCTCTGGGCAACCGTACCATCTTGGACGTATTGGATGCTTATCAGGAATTGTTGAACTCTAAGGTTAATGAAGTTACCGCCCGCCGCGACTACTATGTATCGGGTATGAACCTGCTGCTCTCCATGGGCAAGCTGACCGCCCGCGACCTCAAATTGGGCGTTGACCTCTATAATCCCAAAAAGTTCTACAAGGAAACCCGGGATAAGTGGCTTTCTCTCAACTAAAAGGTTTTTTACAGCAAAAATTATCGAAACTCTTGCTTATGCAATATTTTTGTGTAAAATAACTCTCAAACAAACTATTTGGGAATGTAAAAATGGCAGAAGACAAAGAACAAGATCTTTCCATGGAAGATATTTTATCTTCGATTAAAAATATTTTGTCTGAGGACGAGCAGGGCAAAGAAGTGCCTGCCGCAACACCTCAGCCCGAACCGGTTGCGGAAACGGCCGCGGTTTCTCCGGAGCCGGAAGAGGAAATTCTGGAATTGTCTCCTGCAATGCGCATTACCGATGACAATGCCGATACCGGCATAAATCTTGATGCCGAATTAGATGGTCTGCCGTCGGACGGCAGCGTTTTCCCGCTGCAGGAAGATTCTGAAAATACGGAAACTCCAGAGGTGCCGGAACTCCCTGTTGTTGAAACTGCGAATGAGTCGGAATCTTTTGCTGCGGAAGAGGTCATCTCTTCCGACGAGCCGGAAATGCAGGAGGAAGGCGAACCGTTAAGCCCCTCGCTTGAGAGCGCGGAACTGGAAAGTGTAGAAGAAGTGTACGATGACAACTCCGATCCTTTTTATGAGGAACCGGAGGTTGAACATCGTCCGCAGGCGTTTATGGATGCCTCGGAAGTTGCTGAACCGGAACCGGCGTTTGAAACGTCCCCTTCGGAAGAGCCTGTTGCCGCAGAGGTCGAGACTTTGCCTGAACCGGAACCGGTAGCCGAGGAACAGGAAATCGTTTCCGAGCCTGTAATTGAAGAACCTGCAGCAGCCGAGCCTGCCGCTGAATCCAAAGGCGGGAGCGCGGTGGATGTTTCCGCGTCCATTATCAGCAATTTTGCCAAAATGTTTACGCGCGAGCATAAAAAAGAAGACGTGCCCGAAGTGCCGGAGGAAAGCGATGCCGAACCGGTAACGGCTCTCGGTAACGGCGGCAAAACCATTGAAGGTGTTGTTGCCGATGTAATTCGCGGTATTATCGGAAAAGAAGTTTCGGAAAATTGGCGTCGCGGTGCCGATTATGATGCCTATGCCCGGGAAGAGATTTGCCGCCAGACCAACCAGTGGCTGAACGCCAATCTTCCGGCTATCGTTGAACGTACCGTTAAACAAGAAATTGAACGAGTGATGGCAAAGGTCGGCAGCGAGCAATAGTTTATTGTGCCGTCCTCTAAAAAGTTATGCCCCCAAGTTTACCTTGAGGGCTTTTTGCAGTCTTAGATGTTAATACAAAAATGGAATTTTTTACAATGCTGGAAAAAAACTATAATCCTAAAGATTTTGAAGAGAAAATTTATTCTGACTGGGAACGGGATAATGATTTCAAACCCGATATGCGGAGCGACAAGGATGCTTTTTGCGTCGTTATTCCGCCGCCTAACGTTACCGGTGTTCTCCATATGGGACATGCTCTTGACGATACCTTGCAGGATATTTTGATTCGTTATAACCGTATGCAGGGAAAAAAGGTTCTTTGGCAGCCGGGGATGGACCATGCCGGTATTGCAACCCAGATGGTGGTTGAGCGCAATCTGGCCAAAGAAGGCATTACCCGTCACGACCTTGGCCGGGAGAAGTTTATCGAGACCGTCTGGAAATGGAAAGAGCAGTCCGGCGGAACCATTTGCAAACAGCTGCGCCGCCTGGGTGCCTCCTGCGATTGGAGCCGCGAGCGTTTTACCATGGACGAGGGCTTGAGCCGTGCGGTTCGCAAAATCTTCGTTAATCTATACAAAGACGGTTTGATTTATAAGGCCAAAAAGCTGGTTAACTGGGATTCCAAATTTATGACGGCCGTTTCTGACCTTGAGGTGGTTCAAAAGGAAACCGTCGGCAAAATGTATTATTACAAATATCCGATTGAAAACGAACCCGGCCAGTTTATCCATATTGCCACCACCCGTCCGGAAACTATGTTTGGCGATACGGCTGTTGCAGTCAGCAAGGAAAACGAAAAATTAAAACATCTGATTGGCAAAAATGCCGTTTTGCCGATTGTTAACCGTCCGATTCCCATTGTCGGCGACGAACATGCCGACCCGGAAAAAGGTACCGGTGCCGTTAAGATTACGCCGGCGCATGATTTTAACGATTTTGAGGTCGGCAAACGTCATAACCTGCCGTTGATTAACATCTTGAATGAAGATGCAACCCTTAATGAAAATACGCCTTTCCCGGGAATGGACACTCAAACGGCTCGCGCTAAAACCATTGAAAAGCTGGAAGAGCTCGGCCTGATGGAAAAAATAGAGGACCATCCGATGGTTATTCCTTACGGCGACCGTTCCAATGTTGTTATTGAACCGATGCTGACTGACCAATGGTTTGTCGATGCGCCGACTTTGGCGCGCGAAGCCATCCGTGCGGTAGAGCAGGGCGAAATGGAGTTTGTCCCGAAATCCTACGAGAAGACTTATTTTGAATGGATGCGCAATATTCAGCCGTGGTGTATTTCCCGTCAGCTTTGGTGGGGGCACCAGATGCCGATTTGGTATGGACCCGATGGCGAAATTTTCTGTGAAGAAAACGTTGACGAAGCTCAGGCGGCTGCCGACAAGCATTATGGACGGCATGTCGAGCTTACGCGGGAGACCGATGTGTTGGATACATGGTTCTCTTCCGGTTTGTGGGCATTCTCTACCTTGGGCTGGCCTGATAAAACCGAGTTTTTGGATACGTTTTATCCGACATCGGTTCTCGTAACCGGATTTGACATCATCTTCTTCTGGGTTGCCCGGATGATGATGATGAGTATGTATATGATGAAGAAAGTTCCTTTCAAAAAATGCTACATCCATGGCCTGGTTCGCGATGAACAGGGGCGCAAAATGTCCAAATCTAAAGGCAACACGGTAGATCCCATGGAGACCATTGAAAAATACGGTGCCGACGCATTGCGTTTCTTTATGGCCGCAATGGAAACCCAGGGACGCGACATTAACATGAGCGAAAACCGAATTGCCGGTTATCGTAATTTTGCTACCAAACTTTGGAATGCGGCTCGTTTTGGCGAAATGAACGAGGCTGCAATGCCGCAGGGTTTTGAGCCGTCTTCGGTTAAGCACGCGGTTAACAAATGGATTATTGCCAAGGCGCAGGAAGCTACCCGTGAAGTAACCGAAAATCTGAACAGTTATCGTTTTTCGGATGCTGCCAATGCAGTTTACCAGTTTGTCTGGGGTTCATTCTGCGATTGGTATATCGAAATGATTAAGCCGATTCTTTACGGTGAGAACGAGGCTGAAAAAGCGGAAACCCGTGCAGCCTTTGCCTGGGTACGTGACCGTATTTTAGTCATCTTGCATCCGTTTATGCCCTTTATCACCACGGAACTGTGGAACAATACGGCTCAGCGGGACGTTAAGTTGATTCATGCCCCGTGGCCTCAGGCGGAAAAAATTGATACTGCCGCTATGGAAGATATTGACTGGGCTATTGAACTGATTGGTGCTGTTCGTTCGCTGCGTGCTGAAATGAACCTGCCGGCCGGAGCCAAGCTGACGGTCTTTCTGAAGGACGCTAACGACGCCTCGTGCGCACATCTTAAGTCTTTCAACAATATTATTTGTTCTTTGGCTCGTTTGGAGAAGCTCGAATGTTTTGCTCCGGAGGCCGAAGTCAGCAAAGATATGGTTCAGGCCGTATTTCGCGAGGCGGTTATCTTGTTGCCGTTAAAGGGCGTTGTCGATTTTGCCGCCGAAAAAGAACGTCTGCAAAAAGAAATCGCCGCCTTGGATAAAAATCTTGAAGGTTATGCCCGTAAGCTGGGTAATCCGAGCTTTGTCGAGCGTGCGCCGGCTGCGGTGGTGGAAGAAGAAAAACGCCGTCAGTCCGAAGCACTGGAAAACAAGGCCAAGTTGCAGGAGGCTCTGCAGCGGATTGCCAACTTCTGAGGCAAACAATAAAAAAACTCCTCTGAATTTGTTTCAGAGGAGTTTTTTTTGAAGAAGTTTACAAAACCTCGCCGTTTTCGTTGACCAGTATCGGAAAGCCGTCTTCATCCGTTGTTTTAAAAATCAGAGGTTCTTCCTGATAAATATAAATGTAATCTTTGGAAGAAAATATGATTTCACCGTTGCAATCAGCCGCATGCCTAAGCCCGTTCACATGGAAGATAAAGCCGTCGTTGTGGATGCTGACGTTGCAAATGCCCTGAATGATGAATTTTTTATTTTTGGCGTCAAACAGGGCCTCTTCAGGTTGTCCGTGCAGAGAAACTTTGTATATGTCTTGCGACCAGGTCGGTATGATACCGGCATATTTCAAATCCAACAGCAGATTTCCTGAAACGTCAAACAGACCATAGTCTTGTCCCGCTTTTACCCGAAAATATCTTGCCGGTTCCAAATCTTCTTCGGCAGGATGGGAAAAACGGAAATAAAGACGGGTACTGTCTTCTATTTCATCATAAGCGCAAGGGATGATTTCATTGCCGTGAAAATCGTAAATTCCGCATTTGTTGCCTTGCCAGATCTCAACATAATCGGCGCCGATTGGCCAAGGCTTCTTTCTTTCCTCAATATCAGATATTTTGATTTCAAATTTATCCAGGCATTTGTTGAGGATTGTGCCGAATTTGCTGTGATACAGACAATATTGCCGAATGTTGTCTTTCGTAAGAGCAATAATGTAGCCTTCGTTAAGCTCAATAACCTCATAACGGTCAAAGAGAAAAGGGACGATGTCTGTTTTGTCTCTTCTGATTACGCCGTATTTCTCGCTGAGCCGTTTCTTGACGATATACAGTTTGTAATCGGGGGCGGCAACACATTCTGCAAAGGTACTTTTCAGGGGCATTCCCTGTCTTTTGATTAGCTTTTCCATCTTGTCGGATTTTTAGAATTAATAATATTGCAGTCATGAACTCTCCTTTATTTGGAGAGTTCATGATAAATTTTTCGTAAACTGAATGCCTGTGTCTCAAATCCGTCCATAAAAATGTATTTATAAATTATCTTAAATACATTTACCCAGACGTTGAGCCCCAGCAAATTGATAAACAAACTCGGCATAACCGAAAGCTTGAGCATTTTAAAGTTTTTCTTCGTATTTCCTTTTTCCAGTTCCAGCATAATATTGTGATATTCCATAATATTAGCCAGGGCAAAAAGAAAAACCAAACAGCTGTGGGTGAAAATCATGCTTGTGGGCTGCTGAAGTATCAGCATATCAACCATAAATTCTCCCAAAACAATAAAAATGGCAACAAAATAAATGGCTCCGGCTAAAGATTTGCTGTTTACGTTAACAATTAAACGGAATTTCCAGCGTATGCCGATATAGGCGGTAACCAAATATATGCAGAGTGCAATGCCTGCTCCGTAAAGCAGTTTTGTCGTTCCGTGTTCCGCTGCGGCCCAGAAAAAGAAAACCGAGGCGCTGGCGCAAACGATGGAATAAAAAGCCGCCATCCCGTACTTGGGAACGATGCGGCAGCGGTAATTAACGGCCAATATCGGAAGCGTTGCCGTTACGATTGCTGCAAAAGCTGCCATTGCTTTGAGGGATTCGCCGTAAGAAGGAGCAAGCAGCGTATAAACAAATATTGCCAAAGTCAGAGACAATAAATTTCCGCCGATAACCCCGAAGGTGATTTCCGTCATGAGTTTGAGTTTTTGCTGAAGTGTTAAAATAGTGACACATTCAGTTTTCCGGATATCCGGTGTTTTAAGTTTCATTTGTTCCATAATGATTAATATTAATAATTGTTGTTCGTTGCCGGACAATATAATACTAAATCTCCGCCTGCGCAAGAAGTTTTTGTCTAATAAAACTTCCCTTTTGTTCAAAAACTTGCTATACTGTCAAAAAACAGGAAGTGTAAAATGGAATTTGATAGTCAAAAAATATTGCATTATAACCAGCTGTTCAGCCGTTGGAAAAATGAGCTGTTTCCTCGTCGGGAATATGCTTATGAGAATGAATGCTGTTATGCTTTCGCGCATAAACTGGCGGCAAAGGCTAAAGAAAACGGCTTCACCCCGCTTAAGGCCTGGTGCCTGGAAAGCTCGTCCCGAACCTATCCTGAAGATACCCCGCTCAATTTTATTCGTGAGCCGAAAGGCAAATCGACGGTCAGCGTAATGCGTCCGACAGATGATCCGCTGACGTTTAAGGAATGCGGCTGGAGCAATTACCATGTGGCATTGGTGCTTGATGTTCCGGTTTACAAAGACAGTCCCAAAACCGAAAAACTGGTGTTTGATCCCATTGTCTTTGACGGGGTTGTAACCTTAAAGCAGTGGCAGACTCAGTTTAATGCCCGTGACTATCAGGTTGAACTCAGCGGCTGTGATGTCGAAGGAAAGGACCGAACAATATTAAACGGCGGCAGCGGCTATTGGCGGGCGCCTAATCCCGGAAGTCTGGATGTCCATGCAAACCGCCAGCTGGAAAACGTAAACTGTTCCGGCCGCGAGCAGAAAAACATTCGCTCGCAATTAGTGCTGCAAGCTCAGCGCAGCAGCCGGAGTATGAATGTTGCAAAGGATTTTTCCGGAAGAACGGCCTGATAAATTCTTTTATTGCAGATAATGAAAAAAGCTGTTCTTGTGAAAGAACAGCTTTAGTTTAATGTTTTTTATTGTTCAAAATCTCCGTCTTTGTCTGAAACAATCAGCTTGTAAATGATTTTGTCCAAATCAAAAAATATCAACGTTCCCAAAAAATTAACATACATATTGGCAATTGTGGTAAAGTAAAAATTGCCGAATGACGCTTCCGGAATTCCTTTTTCCAAGGTTAGCTTCATCCTCTGAACCTCAATCAGGGTAAGTACCGCAAATAAGATAACGAATAAAGGCCTGGCAATTATGCCTATAACGTTTGTCTTCAAGACTAACGGCAGAAAAATTGCCGCCATGCCGATAATCAGCAAAATGCTCATATACCTGTTTCGGTATCGGGCAATGTCTTTTTTTAGGTTTAATCCCAGAAGAAAGGAAAATGTCAGGATTAAAAGAGAACTTCCCGTTAAGTACAATCCTTGCTTTAGCCCGATTGAATAAAAGATAAGCTGCATCGGCATCGCCATCAAAAGAACCATTATCGGCAGCATCTTGTCAAAATGCCGCTCTTTGTTTCTTCTGGTTAAAAAGTAATATAATACCATTATGTAAAAAACTGTCATATAAAGGTTTTGTCCGGCATTGGTCATTACCGGCTTGTCCGGTACACTGTTTTCTTCGTAAATAACCTCGTTTACAAAGGGCAGTTCGGCCAAGGCAACGGCGATTGCGGTTGAAAGCAGACAGGCGGCGAGCGTACTAAGGTAAATCCACCAGTAAATTTTTCTTCGTTCTGTTTTGTTTAATAATAGCTGTTCCATAAATGTATAAAATTAATAGTTTGTAATTTGTCCAATGATGTAACATTTAAATAAATTTGATTCAAGCATAAAAAAAGCGGCTCATTGCTGAACCGCCTTTATTGATTGCCTGTCTGAATTATTTTTTCAGAATGGATTTACCGGCATAAACGGCCATATCACCCAATTCTTCCTCAATTCGGATGAGCTGGTTGTATTTTGCCATACGGTCGGTACGAGACATCGAACCGGTTTTAATCTGTCCGCAGTTGGTGGCTACGGCGATGTCGGCAATAGTTGCGTCCTCGGTTTCGCCGGAACGGTGAGACAAAACAGCGGTGTATTTATTGCGCTGAGCCAAATCAACGGCTTTCATCGTTTCAGACAAAGTACCGATTTGGTTAACTTTAACCAGGATAGAGTTGGCAACGCCTTTTTCAATACCCATAGCCAGACGTTTCGGGTTGGTAACGAACAAATCGTCGCCGACCAGCTGAATTCTGTCGCCCAAAGCGTCGGTCAGCATTTTCCAGCCTTCCCAGTCGTCTTCGGCCATACCGTCTTCAATGGAGAAAATCGGGAATTTGTCGCACAGGCCTTTGTAGAACTCAACCATCTGAGCATTGGTATAAGACTTGCCTTCACCCTTCATTTCATATTTACCGTTTTCATAGAACTCGGAAGAAGCGGCGTCCATAGCCAGAACAACGTCTTCACCCGGTTTGTAACCGGCAGCTTTAATTGCGTCTACAATGAAAGTCAGAGCTTCTTCGGCAGATTTCAGATTCGGAGCAAAACCGCCTTCGTCGCCGACGTTGGTGTTGTGGCCGGCAGCTTTAAGGTTCTTTTGCAGCGTATGGAAGATTTCTGCACCCATACGGATAGCTTCGCGTACGGAAGGAGCGGAAACCGGCATAATCATAAATTCTTGAATGTCAATCGGATTGTCGGCATGTTTACCGCCGTTGACGATGTTCATCATCGGAACCGGAAGAGTGCGGGCCATTGTGCCGCCGAGATAACGATACAGGGGCAGACCGGCTTCTTCAGCCTGAGCTTTGGCAACGGCCAAAGATACGGCCAACATAGCGTTTGCACCCAGCTTGCCTTTGTTTTCGGTGCCGTCGAGATCAATCATGGTTTGGTCGATTTCGATTTGGTCTTCAGCTTCCAAACCGGCCAGAGCGTCATAAATTTTGTCATTGACGTTTTCAACTGCTTTCAGAACGCCTTTACCGCCGAAACGGTTTTTGTCGCCGTCACGCAGTTCAACAGCCTCGTGAACGCCGGTAGAAGCGCCGGACGGAACGGCAGCGCGGCCGAAAGCGCCGCTTTGCAGAACAACGTCGGCTTCAACGGTCGGGTTGCCGCGGGAGTCGATAATTTCTCTGGCGTGGATATCAACAATAGCACTCATTTTTTTCTCCTTAAATGTTTTATAAAATAGTGTTGCTCTTAAAATCGTGCAAAATTGTCTTAATGTCAAGCTAAACTGCGATAAATCTTTCAAATCTTAACAGTTTTTATCAGCCTCTGCCGAAATATTAATTGTTGGACAAAAAAACAATTCCGTGATAATCTTAAAACATATGAATTTTTGCAAGGCACCCGTTATGAACGTTTCCGAACTTAAAGCTTATTTTTCTGAAGATTTTATTGAAGAAACCCGCCTGTTGTCGCTGTTGCCCGAACAAGAGCAGCAGGTTCAGGATTATTTGCAGGGCATAGCGCAGCGCCTGATTGGAGACGAATGGGATTTCGAAGCTTTTCCGGTTTATTTTGCCGTCTCGGACAATGCCGGAGCCAATGCCGCCTTCTGCCCCAATCCCCGTTATGAGATGCAAGACGGTGAGTACGTAAAAGATAAACGGGGCGATAAAATACCGTTGAAAACCGTTCCGATGATATTTGTGACCAAGGGGCTGTTTGAATACGTAAAAAATGAAGATGAGCTGGCTTTTATTCTGGGTCACGAGCTTGGACATCTTCGCCAGCAGGCCTTGCGCGGAAGCCATAGCAACACCAAAATAGAAGAAGTTTCTTCCGACTACGGTTCTTTGAATATGCTGGCGCGGGCCGGTTACAGCCTTGCTTCTGCCCGAGACGTTGCCGCGCGTATTTTCGACAGCGACGTTGATGATAATTTAAAAAAGATTTTGCAGCAGGCTCTGGATGCCCATCCCAATAATCAAAGCCGCCTTAACTTTATTGACGTGTCGATTGTTGAAAAAATCAAAAAACTCCGCAAACAAAATATTGATGCCCGTCTGGTTCAGCCGACGGAAATTGCACCGGAAATTGAGGAGATTTATCGGCAAAACCGCCATATTTCTTTTGTTGAGCGCTTTTTGTCCGACCGCAGCTATGCCGGATTAAACTGGGACGAACGTCTCCGTGTTTTGGACGATTGCGTCCGCGCATCGGAGCGTTATTACCGGGGAGCCAATGACTGGAGCCCGGTATACCATATCAGTTCTCCCCGTTTTCGGGACATCAACCGCGAGTTTGCCGTTATTGTCAGCCAAATGCGCGAGCAGCTTCCCCGCCGGCTTATGAGGCAGAGCGATTTTGAGCTGTGCACCAACAGTCCTCTTTATCTCAATGAAGAACAACGCGTCCGCCGGAAACGGCTGCTTGCCGAAATGAATATGGATGATTGGGATACGAGCCGGGTAAAACAAAGGCTTTCTCTTTATCCTAACAAGATTGTTCCCGATGAAGAGTTTGAGCAGGCAGAAAAAGAAAACGAAGCGCTCCGCCGTCGCGAAATTGCCGAACTTGAGGCCGGAACACAACCTAATTTGCGTTTGTTTGAGCATACTTATATGAATTACATAAAGGCGGAATCTGATGACCGCACACGGCTTTATGGCAGTGTTGTCCGTCCGGCGCTGTTCAACCTGGAACAAATTCCTCTTAACGACAATTGGCGCGTTTCGTCTTTAATCCGGGGTTATGCCGCAGAATATTTGGAAAAAGGGACATATGACGCCGGAAGAGAACTGGCTTATTTCAATTATTGCGGTTGTAATCATGACAGCGATTTTTTGCAGTGGGATAACGATTTAAATAAACTTCCTAATCTTGAGACAGATGTTTTATATCGTAATTTTCATGATGTTTTTGGCGGGCTTCCCCTGCCGGAACTGTCCGGAAGCGCCGCGGACGTTAATAAAAAAGTGCCCGCAAAATGGCAGGATAACGCTTCCCTCAATTTGGAATACATCTTGGGAATTAAGTGCGAGTCCAGAATTTCCGAACAGGAATGGGTGCTTTCCTACTATAATCCGCTTCATCTTGAAGACGCCGACAACAAAAGTTTTTACATCGTCAATGCCGAAGGCGTAATAACCGCTTATTACCCCCGCGAGCAATATCGGCAAATGATGGATGACATTCGGCGCCGGGCGGAAGACGACGTTTACGGCAAAGTAGCGGCTCAGGTGCGCGCCGACAAAAAGATGCTTGACGATTTTATTGCCAATCCGGACATCAGCCGCTACGGCATTGCTGATTTGGAACGTATGAAAGCCATGACGGCATACGACTATGCCGACTATCCGAACGATGATGCCCGTCAGGCAGCTTTGAGAGGCGTTTATTATTCGGAAGAGGTAACCTACGGAAAACGCGACGTGCTGGAATACGGGCGTTATTCTGATTTGTTTTTCGAAGTGCAGGACAACAGCCCTTTTTATGCGGCAAAGAACATCTATAAAGACAAGGACCGGTTTCGCCAATATCTTACGCCGCAGGAGTGGGAATGGTTGAACACCTATGACCATCGCCGGGATATGATTGTCTTTAAAGCTCTTGTCGGTAAGCTGAAAGATTTGGGCCGCCGCGAAAAAGAGGCATCTGATGCCGAGTATCCTTCCCGGATTAATTTGTCGCTGGATTCCTCTTTCAGATATGATTATGACATGATGAAATGGGCACAGATTACAAGTAATTATTCTTTGGCGCAGATTAACGAAATTACCCGTACGGTTCTTGACGGTTTTAACCTTAACCTCAATTTGGAGTATGAACACGCCAAAAACTGGTGGAACAAGCGCCTGCCGGTTCTTAATGATTATCAGCTTTATTATCAGGAGATGTTCAACCTCTACCGGTATATTGAAATGCACGGCGGCACGGAAAAAGTCGATTATAAGGATTACCGCCCGTTGTTTATGGAACGCCTTTATCCGCGGATGGAAATAACGCCTTTTGACATTCATCGTCCGCAGGATATGATTGCCCAGATGAACCGTTCCGACCCTTATGGTAAAAACCGTCCCGAAACAATTGTGTTTGACAACCGCGATTTGCTGCTTCGTTTTGAGACGTTACAGGGCTTGTTGAGTTCTCCCGAAACCGATTATGCCTTGGAGCATATGGTTCCGTTGTTGACCAAACTGCATTTTGTTCCGGTTGTGGCGGCAAAAATCAAGCCCGCCTTGACGAAAGAAAACAATTGGCCGGCTGATTTGATTCAAAGCGCGGCGCTGGCCGAACAACTCAGGACAAACAATTTGATAAGCGACCCTGCCGCCGTGGCAGAAATGTTTGTCAGGTTGGTTTCCCGCGAAAAAAATCCGCAGGTGCTCAGGCAGGCGTTAATAACGTTGAGTCCGCTGTTCAACAGCAGCCTGATTTCGCCGGAACGCCAGAATGAATTGAAAGACGGCCTGATTAAGGCTGCTGCGCCGTTGTGGCGGCAGGACTTGTCTGCCCGCATCGCTTCCTTTTCGGCTTTGGTTAATCAAAATGTTTTTTCTGCCGATATGGTTATGCAGAATAAATTGTTGGAAAGTTTCATTCCCGTTATTGAGGCCGTGCCTGATGCGCACCTCCGTTCGGAATATTATATGCATCTTTTGCGCAAAAAAAATCGCATTGACGATCCGGATTACCGCCGCCGTTACCAACAGCTGTGGACGGAAAGCGTTTTTAAAAGCATCGGAGCGCAATACGATGACAATTCAGACGGTTATGCCCGTAAAATTATGCCTTATATTGCCGCCGTCAAAAACGTATCCGTCACCAAAACCTCCTGGGGTGAAGAAAAACGAACGGAAGACGTGGCTATGGTCGACCGGGTGGAGATTCTGAAAAGGCTGGCAGACCGCATTGTATCGCAGCAGGCTTTGTCCCGGCACATCAAGCCCGAGCCGTCCGGCATTGATGCCATGGAGGCCGGAAACCTCACCGAAGGCCATGTTGCCGGTGTCGCTTTTGAATTGGTAAAAAAGTTTATGCAGAGCGATGCCCGCCGTTCGGCTGCGGTGATTAATTTTCTGTTGTCTGACGGCAGCCGTCGCGAATGTGAGGATTTTCACAGGCAGCTGGTCGATTATGCCCAAAAAAACCTGTCTTCCGAAAAAACTGTTGTCGATAAGGTGAAAAAAGATGCTAATCCCGAAAAATTGTCGTTGCTCTATCGTGAATTTTGGGGATATCCGCTGGAAGCCCGCGCCGTTCTGGTTAACGAACTGCTGCATACGCAAACCTCAAGGGCTGACGGTGAAAAATGGGAAAATGTTTTCAATATCGTGGCAGACCGCGTTTTTCCCAATGCCGGAGACGAAATGAGCGGCATTGGCAAGGCGTTTTTACACAGTTACATCAAATCCCGCGCCGATGAAGAACGTACGCTCTATCTTTCGGCAATGATGGTTGCTGCCAACGGCAACTCTGCCGCCGCGGATCCAGAAAAGAGCATTGCCCGTGGCATTCGCCTGTTTCTCGAAAATTCGGGTCCCGCCGCCATCAAGCTCGGCCAGTCGATGGCCTCCTACCCGGATGTGCCGAAATTCATCCGCGACGAAATGCAGGAACTTAAATCCAACGCCGCCCGACCCTCGCGCTGGGAGGTTTACGAATGGCTGGACTTTTACAAACGTGAACGTCCTGAAGAAAAACTCGAATACGGCAAAGAGGTTTGGCTCGGGCGCATCCTTGGTTCGGCGTCTTATTTTGTAACCTTGGAAAAAGGACGTTTTGACGGAGACAAAATTCCCGCCGCAACCGACAAGGTGATAAAAATTCTGCGTGCCGGAGCCGGGTTGGATTCTTCCAATGAGTTTGCGGTCTTTGAAAAAATGCTTTATGACCTTGGTGCCAAAGGGGTTATGAAAAACGGTCTCGACACGTTTTTGCGCCTGGTTCGTCAGGCCAAGGATTCCGTCGAGGTCGAAACCAATACCGACATTGGCTATCAACAGCTGCAAACGGCTCAGAAAATTTACCCGCAGGCGGTTAGGGTTAACGGCCGCTCTTTCCGTATTCACGTTGCGGATTGGTCTGCGCGCGGCAAAAACTGGGCGGAGCTGGAGCGTGCACAAGGGCTTGATTTGGATCAGATTAAAGATGCGGCCTACCGTAAAGATTTTTCCAAAGCTTATTTTACGGTGGAAATGCTCAATATGCTTTCCGGCGGCCGTTTTGACCATGATCGCCACGGCAAACAGTTGAAAATCGATATCGAAACGGACACCATCGGATTGTTTGATACCGGCGCAATGGCTGTTGTCGACCCGGCACCCAAAGACAAGGAGCTGCTGGGCAGAATTCTCAGTCGTACCGCGCAGGACATATTGTCCGATGCAAAAGGGGCCTCTTTTGCCAAAGTAGGTGAGACGCTTTCCGCTAAAATTGAGGAGGCGTATCGCAACGGCGAGACTCAAACCTCGTATCTGACGGAATTTCAGCGGGGACTGCTGGCGCTGAATGATTTTTACAAGGACTTCGGTGCGGAAGACTTTATCGAATGTTTCAATTCAGCGCTCAATAATCCCGACCTCCCGTTGGATAAACAGATTATGAACGGATTTATAAAAGAAAGCGTAGGGTCGATAGGCCTGTTCAGCGCGCGGCAGAATTTGTTGTCTCATCAGGACAAGGAGCAGGTGGGACGATTGCTGTTTAATGTTTATGCGGAGAGCTTAAACGGCAACGGCACCAGCATCAAAGACGTCGTGTTGAACGAGATTGCCGCAAGCGAAAAAGGCGGAAACGATATTCCGGTCTTGAAAGTTATTAAGGCGGCCTTGAGCGAAACAAGCGAAAAACGCAGCTTGGGCTTAAGCCTGCCGCCGCAGTTCATACCTTCTTTGGATGAAGTGATAGGGACGCAAAACATTGATATTGCCATTGTTAAGGGAATGATGAAAGAAGCGGTATACGCCCTTAACCTGCAAGAGCAAAAGGATGCTTATTCGGCAGAAGAGCGGCAGAATTTTGGGCGGACCCTGTACCGGACTTTCCGCATTATGCTGGAAGATAAAAAATGTCATCGCCGGCAGGATATTGCGGCTGCTTACCGCCGGGCCGTAAAAGAAACCCCGGCTTCCGCCTATGCAAACAAGGTGCTGGCCGTCATCAATCTGGCGGAAGAACGCGGCAATGCGGAGCAAAACGGCGAGAGCCGCGCCCTGATAAAAGAGATGCTGCTCTCCGGACATATGGATAAAGAAGTGGCCAACGGCATTGCTCTGGCATTGCGGGAACAAAATCCGGATTCAAACGTTCGCCGCTTTGTTGCTCAGGGAATCAAGCTTTTCCTGACGCAGGAAAAAACGCAGCCCGGCCTGTTGAAAAAAGCCCTGGTCCGTATGTTTGTCAAAAAACAGCCGGTTCGCCTTGAAGAGCAGATCCCTGCGCTGGCAGAAAATCAGGAGATAAACCGTAAGTTTGTTCAGGCGTTGCAAGGTTATGTTAAGACCGCCGCCGAAAAAATAAATCCGGCAAAGGCCAAACCGCAAATAAATCTTGTAACTTCTGCAAATCTTGGTAAAATTGCCGTAAAATAAATTCAAGGGAGACTGACGGATGTTTTCGGAAAAATGGCACAAACGGTTTATGGAAGTTGCGGAATTGGTCGCTTCCTGGTCTAAAGATCCTTCTACTAAAACCGGAGCCATCGTTGTCGGTCCGGATCGCGAAATTCGCGCCACCGGATACAACGGATTGGTTCGCGGCGTTAATGACGATGTGCCGGAACGTCTGGAACGGCCGACCAAGTACGATTTTTTTGAACACGCCGAGCGCAATGCCATTTATAATGCCTGCCTGACCGGAACGTCGCTTAAGGGCTGTGTTATGTATGCAACCCACGCTCCTTGCACCGACTGCTGCCGGGCCATTATTCAGTCGGGAATCAAGATGGTGGTCACTCATGAAGTTGTTGTGGATAAAAATACGCCGCAAAACACCTGGCGTGACAAACTGGGCTATTCCGAACAGATGTTTAGAGAGGCCGGCGTGGAAATTATGTATTTGCCGCACTCTCAAAAATAGCCGGAATGCTCCCTTTAAATCCTAATTTAGAAATCCTATATAAGCATTAAGATTATTTAAATCATTTACTGCTAATAACAAAAGTATGGCAGAAACATTCGTTTTAGCGGTTAAGATGCAGGAGATTAAGATGAAGATTCTTATTGCGGACGACCATGCATTGTTTCGTGACGGTTTGAGTATGCATCTCGAACAAATAGCCCCCGACGCCGTAATCTCTCAGGCAGGCAATTTTTCTCAAGCTTTAAAAATCCTCGATGCAGAGCCGAAAATAGATTTGATAATTATCGATTTGGATATGCCGGATATGAAATGGGAAGAAGGTTTGTCCCAGCTGAAAAGCAAGGCTCCCGACAGCCGTTTTGTCGTTATCTCTGCTTCTGAAGATTCCCGGAATATCAAAAAAGCTCTCGAGCTCGGCATCAGCGGCTATTTACCCAAACGTGCGGAAACCAAAATGCTGACTTCGGCCCTCAAATTGATATTAGACGGCGGAACATATTTGCCTCCGTCCATTTTGGAACATGCCAATTCCGGTTTGTTCGGCGACCAGTCTCGTGACGGCAAAGGAAAAGGCAAAACCTTAACACCCCGGCAGTCGGAGGTTTTGAGCTATGTTGCGGAAGGAATGTCCAACAAACAGATTGCCTATAAAATGGGCGTTTCCGAAGCGACCGTAAAACTGCACATTAATGCGCTGTTACGTGCGGTCGGTGCCACCAATCGTACCCAGGCCGTTATTATAGCCCAAAAAATGGGACTGATTTAAGAATAAGAAGCAAAAAACCCCGGTATAAAAGGCCGGGGTTTTGCTTGAGGGTTTGCACCTTGGGCTGAGGTGAGAAACCTCTTGCAAAAAAGTAAAAATCCTTTAATCTGACTCCTGCGGTTCAGAGGTGAACCGTGGTGTCTACAAACATCTCATGTAAAATCCACTGATTTTGGTGGAGTGGCCGACATAAGCGTATTCATACGACGAATAAGGCTGACTGATTACATGCAGTTTGTAGCTCCACCTCCTTGTTTTTTTCAAGGAGGTTTTTGTTTTTAACTGACAAAAAGGAGCTAAAAAATGATAATCGATAACATTGACCCCAAAACCGTCCGCGGCAGCGTCGGCCTGATGCTGCGGGAAGAACGCTTAGCGCGTGGCTTGAGTTTTGAACAGGCTGCCGACGCGGCCAGAGTGTCTTACCGTTATATGCGCAGGCTGGAAGACGGCAGAGGATACTATTTTGTATTCTTCAGGCGACTGCTTGAACTCTACGGCAAACAGGTCAACATTGAACTGGTTGACCGCAAATAACAAAAAAAAGCCCTGTTTGAACGAAGGGCTTTTTTTATATTCTCTTGAAGGTTAAATTCCGTTATAAGGAACAACGCGGGCTTGTTTGCCGTACAGCACCAGACATTTTTGTCCCGGCGTCAGCAATACGTCGGTTCCCTGGGTAACCGTGATTAATCCGCCGGTATCCAGCTGTACGACATACTCGTAACCGCCCTGACGGGACAGAGCTCCCTGTGCCGCATCACCGGCCATACCGCCGACAACGGCTCCGCCGATAGCTCCCAAAATATGGGCGGCGTCGCTTCCGCCAATCATTGAACCGGCAACACCGCCGGCTGCGCCGCCGATGAGGGTTCCGGCTCCGTTGTCGCTCTGAACCTGAACTTGGCGTACGCTGACTATTGTTCCTTTGACCGCGCGGTTAACCTGTCCTGTTCCGGCGGTGGCATATTCGTTGGCGCCGATTCTCGAGGTACAAGCGTTAACCAGTAATGCCAAAGGCAAAACCAGCAGTATTGCAAACTTCTTCATCACAAATCTCCTTTAAGTTTCTACTAATTTAAGATTTAATACGCATATTAATAAATGTCAATCTGGACAAGTCTGTATTCTTGTAATATATTCATTCCGCGATTACTGGCAGTAATCTGATGATTTTATGTATTTTAAGGATATAAAAATGTTACAAAGAACTAAAATTGTAAAAGTTTTGGCCTCTGAGCGTCCGCTTGACGAGGTATTGGTAAAAGGCTGGGTCAGAACCCGCCGCGATGCAAAAGATTTTTCATTCATTGAACTCAATGACGGTTCCTGCTTAAAAAATATTCAAATTATTGCCAATAATAATCTCAACAATTATGAGGAAGTCAAAAAACTGACGACCGGATCTTCCGTGGCGGTCCGCGGTGCTTTAGTTGAATCCAAAGGCGGCAACCAGAAATATGAGGTCGTTGCCGAAGAAATCAAAATTTACGGCTTTGCGCCCGATGATTTTCCCCTGCAAAAGAAAAAGCATACTGACGAATATCTGCGCAGCATTGCTCATTTGCGCCCGCGTACCAACAAATATGGCGCGGCTTTTCGGATTCGCTCCAATTTGTCTTACGCTGTTCACAAATTTTTTCAGGAACGCGGATTTCGTTATGTTCATACGCCCTTGATTACCGGTTCCGACTGTGAAGGTGCCGGCGAAATGTTCCGGGTAACCACGCTGGATATGAACAATATTCCCAAAACGCCGGACGGAAAAGTCGATTATTCTCAGGATTTCTTCGGAAAAGAGGCACATCTGACGGTTTCCGGCCAGCTCAACGGCGAGATGTATGCCATGGCGCTGGGCGACATTTATACTTTCGGTCCGACGTTTCGTGCCGAAAATTCCAACACCACCCGTCATGCCGCCGAATTTTGGATGATTGAACCGGAAATGGCTTTTGCCGACATTCACGACGATATGGATTTGGCCGAGGATATGGTTAAATATTGCATTAACTTCCTGCTGGAAAACAGCCATGAAGACCTTGAGCTGTTTGACAGGTTTGTTGAACCGGGATTGTTCGACAAGCTCCATAACATCGTAGAAAACGGTTTTGCCCGCATTACTTATGCCGAAGCAATCGACATTATGAAAAAATCCGGTCAGAAGTTTGAGTATGAACCGGAGTTCGGTATCGATATGCAAACCGAACACGAGCGTTTTCTGGCCGAAAAGCATTTTAAACGGCCGGTCATTGTTCGCGATTACCCCAAGGAAATCAAAGCTTTTTATATGCGCCTGAATGATGACGGCAGAACGGTTGCCGCCATGGATGTCCTGGTTCCCGGCATCGGTGAGCTTATCGGCGGTTCCCAGCGTGAAGAGCGTATGGACGTTTTGCTCGGCCGTATTGAGGAAATGGGAATGAAGGAAGAAGATTACGAATGGTATCTTGATTCCCGCCGTTTCGGTACCGTGCCGCATGCCGGTTTCGGTTTGGGATTCGAGCGTATGATGATGCTGGTCACCGGCATCGGCAATATTCGCGACGTTATTCCTTTTCCGAGAACGCCGAATTCGATTAATTTCTAATTTTCAGGGAGAAAACCATGCGGTATTTTGTTGTTCTATGGGGATTGTGCTTTTTTGCCGGAATTGTCTCCGCTCAAAATACCGCAGCGGTTGCTCCGGATTCCGATTCTGCGCCCGAAACCTCAACAGCGGCGACAACCGAAGCAAAAAAGCCGGTAGTGTTGCCTGACTGCAACGATGCCCGTCTGTTGGAGCTGACGCGTCGGCAGTTGGCCGCTTTTCAGGCTGCTGAAGGTGCCGGCAATCTATACGACCGCCGAGCTCAAAAGCTGGCGGTGAAAAATACCGCGGAGTTTGAAGAGCTTTCTGTGGCCGATTTTGTTCCGCGCGACAACTACCGCGTGGCCAACCGGATTATTTCTTACAAGATAAACCGCGGCCTGAGTAATGAAGATATGCGTTTGTGCCGCGGAAACAATCCAGTTTTGAAAAGCCAGCTTTACCTGTTGCTGTATCCTCAAAACGGCGGTATTTCGGCCGATATCATTAACTACGGTTCCTCATCGTCAGAAAATTCTCTGCTCCGTTTTACATACTGATTTATTTGTAACTTTTTACAAAAATATATTGCAACGGAATGTAAATAAGACTACTATCATTCTTTGCTGATGGTGTTGTTTTTTATAAAACGAAGACTATATCAGCATATGCTTTATTAGGTTGAAGAAAAGAGGTTGATTTATAATGAGTACAGGTTCTGAACTTGTTGTTAGAACGTCTAATTTGCCCGCTCTTGTCAGTGACAACAGTCTGGTTTCCTATATGGAACAGATTAAGAAGTTTCCGGTTTTGAGCGAGGCCGAAGAAGAAAAGCTTGTTGTCGATTTCCAAAGCCGCGGCGATATGAATGCCGCTCAGACTCTGGTAACCTCGCATCTGCGTCTGGCCGCCAAAATCGCTTTCAACTACCGTCATTACGGATTGCCGATGGCGGATATTATTTCCGAGGCCAATATCGGGTTGATGCAGGCGGTTAAAAAATTCGACCTTTCCAAAAAAGTCCGTCTGGCCACTTATGCCATCTGGTGGATTAAGGCGGCTATCAATGATTACATTTTGCGTTCCTGGTCTCTGGTTAAAATCGGTACCCGGGCTGCGCAGAAAAAACTTTTTTATAACCTTAACCGCATCAAGGCCCGTTTGGGGATTTATGAAAACAAGGAACTCTCTCCTGACGAAGTCTCGGCCATTGCCCGCGAACTGGTTGTTGACGAGGCTGAAGTTAAGGAGATGAACGGCCGCCTGGGCGGAGACAAGTCGCTTAACGTTTCGGTCTCTGATGAGGATGAAGACGAAAAAATTGATTTTATCGTCGACAAGAGCCAAAATATTGAAGAAAACCTCGCTCGTCGGCAGGAAGCCGGCTTTAAGGCTAAGATTCTGCAGCAGTGTCTGAAGAGTCTGGATGAACGCGAACAGTATATTATCAAAAACCGGATGCTCCGGGAAGAACCTGTTACTTTGGAAGAAATCGGCGCCAAATTCAACATCAGCCGCGAACGGGTGCGCCAAATAGAAAAAAAGGCCTTTGAAAAACTGCAAAACCTTGTTTTGCTTGCAATTAAAGCCAAAGCGTGATATAATATTCAGACAGACAGGGAGACTGCTATGCGTACGGAAAGTTTACATAGCCGCGTGGACGGAAAAGGGATTCTCTCCTCGGAGGAAAAAGCGTTGCTCGGTTTGGATATCGAGAGCTTTATCCGCCGTATGGAACTTCGTATTCGTAAGGTTATCGAGCTGAAAAAGCGGGGAGCTGTTGCTGAAAAAGATGCTCACACGGTTCTGTTGCGAAAAGAAGAGAATTGCCATTCGTAATTTTTTATTTACTTTTCTTTGCTATAAAGGAAACCGGACATCGTTTGTGATGTTTCCGGTCTTTTTTTGGGTGCGAAGATGGATTCTGATTTAGAAAGCATAATGATAAAAACGGCGCGTAAGCTTGCCGCCGGAAAAATTGATTCGCCACGGTTGGAAGCGCGTATGCTGATAGCGCACGTTTTGGGAATTGAGACGTCGGAAGTGCGTTTTTGTCGTGCTAATTTGGATTCTGTTCAGCAAAAACAGCTTAAAAAAATGCTGAAAGAGCGCCTCTCGCATAAGCCGTTGGATAAAATTTTCGGTACCCGCGGGTTTTACAAATATGATTTTGAGGTTTCCTCAGACGTTCTGTCGCCCCGGCCGGACACCGAGGTGCTGGTTGAGGCTGCGGTGGGCTATGCCGGAATTCATTGCGTTAAAAACGTGTTGGACTTGGGCGTCGGCTCGGGGTGCATCTTGCTCTCCATTCTCGCTGATTGTCCCGAACTGACCGGCGTTGGGGTGGATGTTTCGCGTCCGGCTCTTGAAATTGCACGGCGCAATGCCCATAATTTAAATGTTGCCGACAGAGTGAAGTTCGTTAACAAAAGCTGGGCTGAAGATAATTTTCATGTCAACTTGGGTATGACGTTTGATATGATTGTCTCCAATCCGCCGTATATTCCTTCGGCAGACATTCCCCGCTTAGACATTGAGGTTCGGAAATACGATCCTCTCAGGGCGTTGGACGGCGGTTCCGACGGATTGCGCGAATATCGCCGTTTGGCATCGGAGATTCCTCTGCTGCTGAATCCCGACGGTATTGTGTTTTTGGAAGTGGGCATCGAACAGGCTGAAGAAGTCGCCCGCATTTTCTGCGCGCAGGGGCTTAAACTTTTGCAGATAATAAAAGATTTAGGTGACGTTGAAAGATGTGTAATCTTAAAAAAATAAGTTGCTTTTAGTGAATTATTATGTAATATGACGGTTATCTCGGCGGCTTTGTTTACTTTTTTGTTTTGCGCCTTTTATTTCATCTAAAACAAAATTTTTTATTTTACATTTGAAATTTTAACACTTCAGACATCTCTGAAGAAAATATTTATGGTAATGTGTGTATGAAAAAAACTAATAATAAATATCGTAATAACAACAATAACTACAATCAGATTTATTCTTTGAATTATAAGTTCGACAGTATCAGTGCTGCCGGAAAAATCAGCGGTACAGCTCTGGATTTGATAAAAAGATATAATGAACTGGCCAAAGAAGCGCATGGCAACGGCGATTATGTCGAAGCTGAAGTCTTCCGCCAATATGCCGAACATTACCGTAAGATAGTCACCGAAATTAATGAACGTAAGAATATGCAGCGTCCGGTTGCTGCCGTAAAAGAAAACGAGGCGCCTGCAGAAGTTGAAAATGCCGTTCAGGCTCCGGCCGTCGCTGAGACTGCCTCGGCTCCTGCCGTTGTTGAGGCGTCACCGGTTGCAGAAGCGGCCGCTCCGGCAAAACGGGAATTTAAAATCATTGAAATCAGCCCGGCGGACGCCAAGTCGGAATTGATATCCGGCTCGGAAGAAGTTAAGGCGCCCAAGGTAACCCGCCCCCGCCGTACCGCAAAGTCGGTTGCAGCCGCCGCCGTACTTTAAGGGCCTTTGATATTATTTTGTTGAAGACTAATATCTGCAGAACGTGGAGACTTGTGAAGTGATTTTTTTAGTTATTGCTTTAGTAACGGCGATTGCCTGTTCTATTATTACCGTCAGAACTTTGGTCAGTTACAGCGACCTCAGACGCGGTACTAAAATTCTGATAGCCTTGTTTGTGGTTTTGGGGTGGTTTGCGCCGCTTATTATCGGTGGTTTGGGGCAGCTGAAATTTATAAGCGATACTGTCTTCGCCGTTATCTCTTTCTGCGGTTTTACGTTATTTGGTTTTGTTTTTCTGCTTTTGTTTATGCTCATTGTCCGCGACATCATATGGTACGCGTTGTATGGCATAACCAAAATTATCGGCTGCGGCAGCTGGACGTTTAATCCCAAAAACATCAGCGTGCTTGCCCGTGCCAATATGATTACGGTTTTGGCCACGTTTCTTCTTTGCATATACAGCATTTACGAAGGAGTGCGCTCTCCCGCCGTTAATACGCTGAATATTAAGACCCCTTTGGTTAATCGTGAACTTACCATTGTCCAGCTCAGTGACCTCCACATCAATCGGACGACCCCGATGAGCCGTGTTTACAATGTCATTAACAAGGTTAACGGGCTTAATCCCGACATTATCTTTCTGACCGGAGACATTATGGATGACCGTGTCGACAAAATTGACCGGCAGCTTAATGCCTTGGGAATGTTGAGTGCGCCTTACGGAATTTATTCGGTTATGGGAAACCACGAATACTACAGTGGTTTAACCGGCTGGGCTTATAAGTTTCGTCAGCTTGGTTTCAAAATGTTGGTTAACCGCGGATTAATGATTGGCAACACCAACGTCTTCGTCTCCGGAATTCCCGATGCTGGAACCTCCGTGGCTCACCCGACCTTCAGTATTAACTTTGAGCGTGCGCTCAAAGGCAGCAGCCGCGATAATTTCCGTGTCTTGCTGTCTCACAACCCCTCCCTGATTGACAACTTGACTTCGTTTAACTATGAACTGATGTTGTCCGGCCATACCCACGGCGGACAGATATTCCCGTTCCACTGGCTGGCCAAAAAGGCCAATACATATCTTTCGGGACATTATAAAGTCAATGGCATTGACCTCTATGTCTCTAACGGAGCCGGTACCTGGGGGCCGAGTATGCGTCTGCTGGCGCCGTCCGAGATAACCTTAATCAAGCTTCAACCGGAAAAATAGTTTACTCTGCTTGATTTTGTACCTCCCGGCTTCCTATATCTATTATTAGAAGAAAGAGAGGTATAAATTATGGATTTTGAAAAATTAACAGACCGTTCCAAAGAACTGATGCAGGACGTAATCAACCTGGCTGCGGCTAATCGCAACCAGTACATTACGCCGTTGCATTTGCTGAAAGTTCTTTTGGACGATAAAAACGACTTGATTGTCAATCTGATTCTCAAGGCCGGCGGAAGCATCACCCAAATACGCGACAAGGTTGAAACCGCGTTTGCAAAATTGCCCCAGGTAGCTGGTTCCGGCGTCCAAAGCCTGATGTCTCAGGATTTCACCATGGTGATGATGGAAGCCGAAAAGCTGGCAGATAAGTCCGGAGACAGGTTTGTTACCATTGAGCGGATTTTTCAGGCCCTGTCCATGACTTCCGGCAATGAAGCCTATGATATTTTAACAGCTTCCGGCGTAAATGCTGTTAAACTTAATCAGGTGATTAACGAATACCGCAAGGGCAGGATTGCCGACAGCGAAAGTGCCGAAGATAATTTTGAGGCCCTGAAAAAGTTTACCATAGACATTACCCAAAAAGCGAAGGAAGGCAAGCTTGATCCGGTTATCGGCCGGGAGCATGAAATTCGTCGCACCATTCAGGTCTTGTCACGCCGTACCAAAAACAATCCGGTTCTGATAGGTGAGCCGGGCGTCGGCAAAACGGCCATTGTCGAGGGGTTGGCGATGCGCATCGTTAATGACGACGTGCCGGAAAGCCTGCGCCGCAAGCGTCTGTTGGCTCTGGACCTGGGCGCATTGATTGCCGGTGCAAAGTTCCGCGGTGAGTTTGAAGAACGCCTGAAAGCAGTGCTGAAAGATGTTGAATCCTCCGACGGCAACATTATTCTTTTTATTGATGAAATGCATACCTTGGTCGGTGCCGGTGCCAGCGAGGGCTCCATGGATGCGTCTAACCTTTTGAAACCGGCTTTGGCCCGCGGTGAATTGCATTGCCTCGGGGCGACGACGTTGAATGAGTATAAAAAGTATGTCGAAAAAGATGCCGCTCTGGCCCGCCGTTTTCAGGCCGTGTATGTCGGTGAACCGAATGTGGAAGAAACAATTTCCATTCTGCGCGGCATAAAGGAAAAGTTTGAACTTCATCACGGCGTAAAGATTTCGGATTCGGCCTTGATTGCCGCTGCCACTTTGTCCAACCGGTACATCAGCGACCGTTTTCTGCCGGACAAGGCAATTGACCTGATGGACGAAGCCGCCAGTTCTTTGCGTATGGCCATTGATTCCAAGCCGGAAGAATTGGATGAGTTGGATCGCCGCATATTACAGCTTAAAATCGAACGCGAAGCCCTGAAAAAAGAAACTGACGAAAAATCCAAGGAACGTCTGGAACTCATCGGTTACGAGATTTCTGGATTGGAAGCCAAGGCCAAATCTCTGGAAGAAAAATGGAAAGAAGAAAAACAGGGGCTGGCAGACTTCACCGATTTGAAAGATAAGTTGGATAAGGCCCGCGTAGAAGTGGAAATCGCCAAACGCGAAGGCCGGTTTGAACGTGCGGGAGAACTTCAGTACAGCATTATTCCCGGATTGGAAAGTAAGATTAAAGCAGCTGAAGAAAATGCCGAAAAGCACAAAAACAGTTTTTCCGAAACTGTAAATGAGGAGGACATCGCTGCGGTTGTTTCCAAATGGACCGGCATTCCCGTTGATAAAATGTTGGAAGGCGAACGTGAAAAACTTGTGCACATGGAGGAGTTTCTTTCCAAACGCGTTATCGGGCAGAAGGACGCCATTGTTGCCGTTTCTAACGCTGTCAGGCGTTCACGCGCCGGCATCGGCGATTCCCGCCAGCCGATAGGTTCGTTTTTGTTTTTGGGGCCGACCGGCGTCGGCAAAACCGAATTGAGCAAAGCTTTGGCAGAATTTTTGTTTAACGATGAGACTGCATTGCTGCGCGTTGATATGTCCGAATATATGGAGAAACATGCGGTTGCACGTTTAATCGGTTCTCCTCCGGGATATGTCGGATATGAGGAAGGCGGCTTTCTGACGGAATCCGTCCGCCGCCGGCCGTATCAGGTTATCTTGTTTGACGAGGTCGAAAAAGCGCATCCGGACGTCTTTAATATTTTGCTCCAGGTTTTGGACGACGGCCGTCTGACTGACGGCAAGGGGCGTACCGTAGACTTTAAAAACACCATTATCATTATGACTTCAAACCTAGGGTCTGAGATTTTGGCAACTGCGACCGGAGCAGATGACCCTAAAAAGGTCAGGGCTAAGGTAATGGATATTGTTAAGGCTTCTTTCCGTCCGGAATTTATCAACCGTATTGATGAAATTACCATGTTTCATCGTCTGGACAAGTCTAACATCAAAGACATTGCCCGGATACAGATTGACAATATTGAAAGGCGCCTGGCCGAGAGAAACATCCATCTCCACGTCAATGATGCCGCCTTTATCTGGATAGTCAACAATGGTTATGACCCGATTTATGGAGCAAGACCACTAAAAAGGTTGCTAAAAAATCAAATTGAGAATAAATTAGCATTAAAGATTCTCGACGGCGAAATTGGTGACAACGATACCGCAGATATCATTGTCAGCAACGGTGCCTTGGATATTGTGAAAAGTAAAAAGAAAAAGGAACAATGAAAAGCTTATTCTTGGAAGGGCTTAAAGTAGCCAAAACGTATGATGTTTGTACGCCGAAAGACTCTCTGGTTGTCTACAGCGTCAGCTTTCTGCCGAACAAAAAAAATCGTGACGATGCTTTTGCATATGTCAACGCCAACCGCGGCAAAATGATGATAGAGCATACCCCCTGCGGGGCTAAGCTGGTGGAAATGGGATTCGCCAGCTCGGATACCGGCTTGAATGATGACGATGTCGCCCTGATTTGGAAAGAAGCTTCCAAGCGTCTGATTGACGAGGCTGCCGGCAATATTACCGCATTTGTTGATAATGCCGATCCGCGCAGCGTTTTCTGCAGTATGGAATTGCCCGCTCTCTTGGGTAATTCGGCGGTTACGACGGTCAACGGCATTGACAAGTTTGAGTTTGCCAAAAATTTTAAGGCATCCAAAGAATAAGGCAATAAAAAATAAAAAGCTCCTCTAATCGGGGAGCTTTTTTTTAGGTTTTGCCATCATGACCACATAAGGCATAAGCGCAACTGAGAAAATGGATACCAACAATGTCGCCATTCGCCAGTTTAAATAGAAAAAATAGTTTTTATCCCAAATGGTAGAGATGCACATCAGTACCATAAAAATGTCCGTTGCCGCCTGAAACACCAGCCCGCAAACGATAGTTGCCAGCAAAAGCAGCCGCTGTCGTCTGGTTTCCGGTTTTAGTTTTTTGATTGCCAGCACTCCCAGAACATATAAGAATAACAGCTGAATTATCGCCAGACAAAGAGACAGGCATAAATAATTTGCCATATGTTCAAACAGGCTTTCCTCAAAGAACAGCAGATAAACCAGTCCCAGGAATATAAGTCCCGTCATTGTGTGCAGGACCAGCCATAGCAGTTTATTGTTGTTCATAATCAATTTTTTTTGAGAGGGCAAACCAATGATGTACGATGCTCAGCGCCGCTAAAGAGAATAAACATCCGCCCAGGCAAAACATTGCCGTATAATGCAGATGCTCTTCCGCCGGACCGCCAAGGTTCATATAAGCCTTTGTCCAAAAATGAAAAAAGGCAACCCCCGAGCTGTAAACGGTCAGACAAAGGGCAATATCGGCTTTTTGCTGATTCAAACAGCTGAATACGGCCCTTTCGTTCAGCCATTCGCGTAAACAATACCACATAATGAATGTAAACATTATTCCAATCAGCTGAATGAATATGACAATGCTTCTGATACCGGGAACACAGCAGAACAGATAAGCGGCGCTTCCGGCAAAATACGCTGCGGTAACCATAGATACCGTGTTTACGATTTGCGAAAAAAACTTTTTGCTAAACATAATGATTTTGTTTTTAGTTAATAATGGAAATAAATATAATCACGTTGGGGCGCACCATAGCAAAGGCGGTAAAGCTTGTCAATTCTTTCTTGCCGGAGGTTGTCATTTTGAAATAAATCAACGTTAAGAAGAGAAAGTGCTTGCATATGTAGTATAGGCAGAATACATTGTTAAATGTGGTATTATCGTTTCAACAATCAACGCGCGCAGATAATACTGTTTGAGGAACGATGTTCCGAAAATGACCTTGGGCGGAGGATGTTTCCCGGAGTTTGCTAAGGAGAAAGTCCTCCGTCTGCCGTAAAAAAAGCCGGCACTGTTTTGTCAGTGCCGGCTCTGGCAGAAATTTCTGTCTCGATTTTTTTTGCAGTCGGAAACCGTTTATTTCAGTTCAAAAACATCCCCGGGTTTTAAAACGCCGCCCAGACCGTATTGCTGAACTTTTTCGGCCAGAGCGTCATAATCTTTCGGCAGATAATGGGAGACGAAAGTTTTGGCTTTGATATCGGCCGGTGCCTTGTTAAGCTCATCAATGCTGACAATGATGCCGCCTTTGCTCAAACTGACGTCGTGAATAATCATTTCCGCTTTGGCCACGGCGGGCGTATCCAACAGCGAAATTGCACTGTCGCCGCTGTAATAAAGCTTTTCGTTAACCATTAGCGACAAACACCGCATTCCCTTGGCATGAGGAACTTCAAAGGTATCCAGACGAAGTTCATCCGGCAAAGGGGCTGTTTTGGCCTCCCAGCCGTTGCCGGAATGCATAAACATAAACTTGTCGTCGGGAGCTCCGGCGACCGCAGTGGTTTGCCCCAAAACTTTATAACGGTAATCCAGCAGGTTGACCAGCGAACCGCAATGATCCTGATGCAAATGGCTGACAAGTACCGCCTTCAGCTTTTCGGCATAGCCTTTTTCAAGCAAAGCCTGATACACGCTGAAGCCGCAGTCCAACAGTATTCCTAGGCCGTCGTTATCCCACAGGATAAAGGAATTGTTGACGCCTTCTTTGGCAAAGGCCGCATTCGTACCCAAAACTTCCAGTTTCATAAACAGCTCCTTTTATTGTTCAACCGGCAGATAAATGGTAAACGTTGTTCCGTTGTAGTTGTTTGAATTGACCGTCAGATTGCCGTTGTGACGGATAATAATCTGTTTGGCGATGGAGAGGCCCAGACCGGTGCCCTTGATGTTCAGGTCTTTATGCTCCTGCATCCGATAAAACCGTTCGGTCAGACGGGCCAGATTTTCCGGTGAGATTTTCGGCCCTTTGTTGTTGATAGCGACGGCGACCGCTTTGCCCGCGGATGTCTTAAAGCTTTTCGACAGCGGAATCTTGTCGCAATTGGACACTTTCAGGGTGACGTCGGTTCCCGAAAGGCCGTATTTGACGGCGTTGTCGGTCAGGTTTTGTATAATTTGTTTGACTTGGGCGCGGTCCGCGGTGATTTCGGGAATGCCGTCTTCGCTCTCGATTTTTATTTTCATGTCTCTTTCCTGAGCTTTCATCGACAGGGCTTCGCCGGCTTCTTCCACGATGTCGAGCACGTCAACTTTTTCTTCCGGTTTTTGGTCCTGTTTCATCTCTATTTTTGAAAGCGACAGCAGATTCTCGATAAGAGATGACATATATTCCGCTTGTTCGGACATAATCTTCAAAAAATTGTCGCGGGCGTCAGGATCGTCCTTGGCCGAGGTTTGCAGCGTTTCGATGAACCCTGAGATGATAGACAGCGGGGTTCTGAGTTCATGGCTGGCGTTCGCCACGAAATCCGACTGCATTTTTTCGATTTTCATCGACTTGGTCAGATCATAAACCGAAATCACCGCTACCGCTTTGCCCTTGGACAACCACGGCAGTTGTTTGATATGGGCATACAGTTTTTGGTTTACCGGCTTGTCTATGTAAAAAATCAAGTTCTCCGATTTGCTTTCCTTGTTCAGAACTTTGGCCACCGCATTAATAAAATTATTTGAACGAAACAGTTTTTCAACGTTTTTGTCGGTGATGTTTTTGCCGAAGGTGTTGCGGGCAGAAAGATTCGCACCCAAAATGTTTCCGGCCCGGTCAATCATCATGATGGGGTCGGGCAGGGAATCAAGTACGGCCGTGTCGGAAATCGTCTGCGCTTCCAGCATGTCGGTTTTCTGAGCCCAGAAACGATGCATCGCATTAACGGCGTCCACAATTTCTTTGGCGTCTTTTTCCGAGAGCGTCATCTTGCTTTCGTCAAATTCTCCGCCGTTGGAAAGCGTTGTCACATAACGTTTGATTTGTTGAAGCTCGAACGTCAGCGGAAACAGCAGTACGATGTTAAACATAACCACGGCGCCGAGCGAGATGACCGCCAGCATCGGGTCAACCAGGCGGAATGCCGCCAGTGTGATGAAAACCAGTGCTGTCGGAAAGCTCAAAAACAGCACCCGTTCCACAAATTTGGAATTTTTTTCAATTCCCAGGGCATTTCTGGCACGCTCAAACATATTTCCCGTCCTATATCTTGCAATTAATCCTAGACTTAAGATGCAATCATATTATTATATAACAAGTTTAAAATCATTAAATTTTTGAGATAAAATGAACGAACTTAAAGAAAAATCAGCTGTAATGACGCCGATGATGGCGCAGTATCTCCAAATCAAAAAAGAACATCAGGACTATCTGCTTTTCTACCGGATGGGAGACTTTTACGAACTGTTCTTGGACGATGCCGTTATAGCGTCCAAGGCCTTGGATATTGCCCTGACCAAACGGGGCAAACTGGACAGTCAGGACATTCCGATGTGCGGTGTTCCCTTTCATGCTTACGAAAGCTATCTGGCCAAACTCATCCGTCAGGGATATAAAGTTGCCATCTGCGAGCAGGTCGAGGACCCCAAAGAAGCTAAAAAACGCGGTGCCAAATCCGTCGTCAAACGTGAGGTCATCCGCCTGGTAACCGCCGGAACCCTGACTGAAGAACCTTTGTTGGACGCCAAGAAAAACAACTTTTTGCTTACGCTGGCCAAAGTCAACGATACCTTAGGGCTTTCTTGGCTGGACATTTCCACCGGCGATTTTTATTTGCAGGAGGTTGCGCTTAAGGCCAAGGATGAGGGCGTCGTTCTGGCCGGCATCCTGTCCCGCCTTAATCCGGTAGAAACCGTTATTTCCGACACTTACCTCCAAAATCCGCAGATATTTAACGTCCTCAACGACTATCGCGACCAGCTTTCGGTTCTTCCCCAGGCGCGTTTTAACAGCGAAAATGCAAAAAAACGCCTGGAAACGGTTTTCAAGGTTGAGGCTGTCGAGGCTTTTGGAAACTTTACCCGCGCAGAGATTACCGCTGCCGGCGTATTGCTTGACTATGTCGAAAATACCCAAAAAGGAAAAATCCCGCTGATTTCCAAACCGGTCAAGGTAACTGAAAGCCAGATTATGGAAATAGACGGCGCCACTCGGCGTTCGCTGGAACTGGTAGAAGCGTTGACCGGAGATAAAAATTCCTGTCTGCTTGGCGTCATTGACCGCACCGTGACCGGTGCCGGCGGCCGTCTGCTGGCCTCCCGCGTATCTAATCCCCTGAAGGATATTGAAGGTATCAACCGGCGTTTGGACAGTGTTGAATTTTTTACCCGTTTCAATCGTATCCGTCAGGAAGTCCGTGCAATTCTCAAGGCTTGTCCTGATATTGAAAGAGCCGTGTCCCGGCTCAGCCTCGGACGCGGCGGCCCTCGTGACCTTGCCAATATTAAGACGGCGCTGGCGGTTGTGCCGCAGTTGAAAAATCTGGTGATGAGCTTCAATCAAAACACTGACGAACAGATTTTGAGCGAGTTTCCCGATTCTCTGAAAACGGTTTTGAATAATCTGGGCGAACACAGCAATCTGGTGTCAACGTTGGAACAGGCTCTGGCTGAGGATTTGCCTCTTCTGGCACGTGACGGCGGTTTTATCCGTGAAGGTTTTTATCCGCCGCTGGATGAAATAAAGCTGCTTAAAAACGACAGCCATAAGATGATTGTCGAGCTGCAAAACAAGTATGCCGAAGCCACCGGGATATCCAATCTCAAAATCAAATATAACAATGTCATCGGCTATTTTATCGAAGTGCAGAGCAAATTTGCGCCGGAGATGCTGGAGAACAAAGACTTTATTCATCGGCAGTCGGTGTTGAACGCCACGCGTTTTACCACAGTGGAGCTGACCGAACTTGAAAACAAGATTCGCGGAGCCGCCGACAAGGCTTTGGCTATGGAGCTGGAGATGTTTGACAACCTGGTCAAAGATGTCCGTCTGGCGTCCGAGGATATTTCGCGCACCGCCAAAGCCATGGCCGAACTTGACGTTTCCTCCGCTTTGGCGGATCTTGCCGTGGAGAAAAACTATTGCCGGCCGCAGATTGACGACAGCCTTGTTTTTGACGTCAAGGAAGGGCGGCATCCGGTTGTTGAAAATGCGATATCCAAAGAAAACGCGGGGGCGTTCGTCGGAAACAACTGCCAACTGGACGACGCTCACGGCCGGTTGTGGCTTCTGACCGGTCCCAATATGGCCGGTAAATCGACGTTTCTCCGCCAAAACGCCATTATTGCCATTATGGCGCAAATGGGCTCTTTTGTTCCTTGTGCATCTGCCCATATCGGCGTAATAGACAAGATTTTTTCCCGTGTCGGCGCTTCGGACGATTTGGCGCGCGGCCGCTCCACCTTTATGGTTGAAATGGTTGAAACTGCAAGCATCTTAAATCAGGCGGACGAGCGTTCGTTTGTAATTTTGGATGAAATCGGCCGCGGCACCGCAACGTTTGACGGCTTGTCAATCGCCTGGGCGGTGGTAGAACACTTGCACGAACTAAACAAATGTCGAGCCTTGTTTGCCACCCATTATCACGAATTGACCGCGTTGACCTCAAAATTGCCTTTAATGACGCTCCATTGTATGAAAATAAAGGAGTTTAACGACGAAGTCATTTTTCTGCATGAGGTGATTGACGGTGCTGCCGATCGTTCTTACGGCATTCATGTCGCCAAGCTCGCAGGTTTGCCCAGAACAGTTGTCAAACGGGCGGAGCAGGTGCTCGAAACGCTCGAACGTGAGGGCAAAAGCCAATCGGTTTCGCAGCTTGCGGAAGACTTGCCGCTTTTTGCCGCAGTCCGCAGCAAGGATGAGCCCGCTGCGCAACAGATTGTTCCGGCAATGGAAGCGCTGAAAGAACTTAACCCAGACAACCTCACCCCGCGTGAGGCTCTGGATAAGCTCTATGAACTTAAAAATCTGGCGGAAGAAAGTCTTAAAGATGCCGTTTGACGCTTCCCGCATCCGTCCTTTGGCCGTTGCCCTTGTCCGCCGTGCGGATGGGGCTGTTTTGGCCGTAAAGTGTTATGACAAGGTTAAACGGGAATATTTTTATCGGGCTTTGGGCGGCGGCATTGAGTTTGGCGAACGGGCCGAACAGGCGCTGAGACGCGAGTTTCGGGAGGAACTCGGCGTTGAGCTGGCAAAGGTGCGGAATCTTGGCGCGGTTGAAAATATTTTTACCTATAACGGAAAACCAGGCCACGAGATTGTTTTTGTTATGTCCGCCGAACTTGAGGATAAAAACATCTATGCGCAAGATGCCGTGCCTTTTATTGAAAAAAACGCGCGTGCGCCCTATGCCGAATGGGTTGAGATTTCGCCGCAAACCCGCATTTATCCCGAGCAGATAAAAGATTTCATTTTTTAATTGATGGCAGATAAGAGATAAATTAAGCTAAAACATAGTGTTAGTGAGCGGTATAATAATACCGTTATTTATGTTGTTGAAAAATAATGAAATTTTATTGTTGACAATACATTTATTTCCTGTATATTCCAACACGAAATTATAACCTTCTTTTTAAAGAGAGATACTATGAACACAACATATGCAACAAAGCCCTCTGACATTGAGAGAAAATGGTATGTGGTTGACGCACAGGGTGTTGTTCTGGGTCGTCTGTCTGCCGAAATCGCAAAGATTCTTCGCGGCAAACATAAACCGAACTTCGTTCCCAACATCGACTGCGGCGACTATGTCGTTGTTATCAATGCTGATAAAGTTAAATTGACCGGCAAAAAACTGACCGATAAAAAATATTTCAAACATACCGGTTGGATTGGCGGCATCAAGGAAACCACGCCTGCTAAAATCTTGGCCGGTCGTTTCCCTGAAAGAGTTATCGTCAAAGCTGTTGAACGTATGATTTCCCGCAATCCGATGGGCCGTCAGCAGATGACCAAATTAAAAGTTTATGCCGGTGAAAATCACCCGCATACAGCTCAGAACCCCGAAGTTCTGGATATCGCATCCAAGAACCCGAAGAATAAAAGGAGCGCATAATAATGGCTGAAAAAATCGAATCATTAAAAGATATCAAAAGCGCATCTGTAAAAGCTGCCGCCTCTGCTTCTTCTTCTGAAGCTGTTGTTCGCAAGGCCAAGAAAGACAAATTCGGCCGTTCTTATGCTACAGGTAAAAGAAAAGACGCCGTTGCCCGCGTATGGATTAAGCCAGGTAAAGGCAACATCACCATTAATGAAAAGTCAATTGACCAGTACTTTGCTCGTCCGGTTTTGAAAATGATTATCAATCAGCCGTTCGAAGTAGCAAACCGCGTTAATGAATTTGACGTAATCTGCACTGTTAAAGGCGGTGGTTTGTCTGGTCAGGCTGGTGCTATCAAACACGGTATTTCCAAAGCTCTGAATGAGTTTGAACCGGAATTGCGTGCCGTTCTGAAAAAAGCCGGCTTCCTGACTCGTGATGACCGTGTTGTTGAACGTAAGAAATACGGTAGAGCAAAAGCTCGTCGTTCTTATCAGTTCTCCAAACGTTAATCATTGCATTTTCGTTCGAAGAAAAATCAAGGGCTGCGGTTGCAGCCCTTTTTTTATCTTTTTGTTCGTTTGCTTTTTTCTCAATTCAACGTATAATTTGTTCGTAACGGAGGTATTTAATGGCGGCCATACATTTGATAGTTGGCTTTATGGGGTTTGGCAAAACCACACTGGCCAAAAAATTGGAAAAAGAATTGCCTGCGGTTCGTTTTACCCACGATGAATTTATGCGCAGCCTTTATGGTCGCAATCTTCCCGAGCCTGAGTTTCGCAGCGCCGCTCAAAAGGTGGATGATTTAATCTGGAGCCTGGCGGCGCAAGTCGTGGCTGCCGGTGTGGATGTTGTTCTCGATTATGGTTTTTGGTCAAAAGAAGACCGCCGCCAGGCCTATGAAAAAGCTTCCCGCCTCACCGGAGACATTGTCTTTCATCAGTTGAACTGCAACGAAAATACTGCCCGCAAACGTGTGCTGGAGCGCAGCCGGACAGATGAAAACGAACTTTTTATTGATGAAAATTGCTTTAACCTGCTGTTGCAGAACTATGAACCCATAACAGCCGATGAACATTATAATGTAATCAGCCGCCGGCAGTCTGAAATATAAAAAAGGTCTTTTCTTAAACCGCTTTCTGAACCAGATTGTCCGGAATAATCAGCTCTGCGTCGGTTGCGTTGATAACGTCTTCCAGCGAAAACAGCGGATTAATTTCTTTTAGGACCAATCCGTCTTTGGTAACTTCAATAACCGCGCGCTCGGTAACAATGAGGTCAACTTCGTTTGCCGCGGTTAAGGGCAGGGTGCAGCGTTTGACGATTCGGGGCTGCCCTTTGTTGGTGTGTTCCATGGCGATAATCACTCTTTTGGCGCCGACGACCAAATCCATAGCGCCGCCCATGCCGGGAACAAATACTCCCGGAACCATCCAGTTCGCCAGATTTCCCTGCTGGTCAACCTGTAAAGCGCCCAATACCGTAGCGTCAACATGGCCGCCGCGTATCATGGCAAAAGACAATTGGCTGTCAAAAAATGCCGCTCCGGTTTTAGTGGTTACCGCAATTCCGCCGGCATTGGTAATTTTAGGATTTTCTCCGGCAGCCAAATCGCGGTGTCCCACGCCGAGCAGCCCGTTTTCGGATTGAAAGACCACATGCAGATGCGGGGGCAAATGGTTGGCCACTTCCGTCGGCAGCCCGATTCCCAGGGTAATAACATCACCTTCGCTGAATTCCTGAGCAACCCGGCGGGCAATAATTTCGCGGCATTCTTCTTTAGAAAGAGTCATCTCATACCTCTATGATGCAATATAATCAACAAAAATACCCGGAATAGTCACCTCGTTCGGGTTCAGCGGCTCATCGCTGATTTCTTCCGCTTCGACAATCACCGTCTCGGCGGCGGTAGCCATAACCGGGTTAAAGTTGCGGGTCGTGCCTTCCAAAAAGGCATTGCCGAATTTATCGATTTTGGTGGCGTAAATCAAAGCAAAATCTGCCCGCAGCGGTTTTTCAAACAAATATTTCCGTCCGTCGATTTCCATAATTTGTTTGCCTTGTTCAACGATAGTGCCCACGCCGGTCGGTGTCAAAAAACCGCCCAGCCCGGCGCCGCCGGAGCGGATTCTCTCCACCAGCGTTCCCATCGGCACCAGTTCAACCTCAAGCTCTCCGGCATTCATCTGTCTGCCGGTTTCCGGATTGGTTCCGATATGCGCCACAATGGCTTTTTTGATTTGCTTGTTGACAATCAGCTTTCCGCGGTCAAAATCCGGGGTTGACGTATCATTGGCAATCAGCGTCAGTCCGGAAATGTTGTTTTTAACCAGTTCGTCAATCAGCTTGGCCGGCGTTCCACAGCGCAGAAAACCACCAATCATCACCGACGAATTATTAGGAATAAGCTTACCCGCTTCCGCGGTCGATATAATTTTTTTAACCAATATTTTTATATCCCTGTTTATTTCTTGGCGCAATATAACCTAAATTTTCAAAAAAGTCATCAATTTATTTTTTTCGCAATTTTTCCGTATAACAGGGATTATATTTCATCCTTAAGTGTTTATTAACAAAAAATGTCTTGACTCCCCGAGAATGAGAGTTTAGGCTCATACCCAGATACAGGAAAACTGTGTTTAGTACCCAAGAGGTACGGGGCTTTCAACGGCTCTGTATAGCATACGGTGTTAGGATATAACATCGTCAAATTGTTATCTGTATTTGCACAGAAGCAATAAATATATCCCCGATTGTAGCAATATGGTCGGGGAGCTTTAAGTACATGTCCAGAAACTGTACTTGTACGGTTTTAAAAACTTAAAGAGTCATTTTATGCTATATGATTGTTGAACTCTCCGACCACCTCTTCAGGTGGTTTTTTTGTTTCCTAACGTTAAACAAATGAAGGAAGACTATCATATGAAGAATAAACTTTTAGTAACCACAGCTTTGGTCGGTTTGGCATTTGCCTCTTCCGCTATGGCTGCGGATATCACGACGAACAAGCAGCTGAGTGAATATGCAGCAAAGGCTGAAGCTCACAATTGGCAGGAAAATGTAACCATTGACGCCCAAGAGGATGAAAGCCTGAAAATCGAACAAAATTACATTGAAGCTAAAGAACTTAACATCAACAGTGATGTAGAAATTTCGGGCCAAGGCGTATTTTTGAGTGGTGACAATGCTACCAACGTTGCAAAAGACGCTACGGTTACAATTACAAACAAGGGACATCTGTTAAGTGCCTATGATTTGGATCACAACAACCGCGCCGTAAATATTGACGGTACTGTTAAGCTGAATGGGGGAGCAATTCGTGCCGCTTCTTCAGCAGACGGTACGCATTATTCTCAAATTAACGTAAACGGTACTGTAGCAGTTGAAGGTGAGAATAATACCATCGCTTCACGCGTAACCAATGTTAAAGACGGCGGAAAATTTACCATTGCCAAAGATAGCTCATTAGACTTGGTCGGCGATATGACCCGCGACCCGGTTACAGGTTTTGTATCAACCGACGAAGGAGCCAAAAAAAGCACCGGTATCTTTGCCATCGCCAAAGGCGGCAGTCTTGAAAATGCTGGAACTGTTGCTGCTAATGCTACTTCTGTCAAGAATAACGGCAGCATTAAAAACACTGGTACATTTACGCTTACTGACTATGAGTCTGACGGTGGCAGCTTCCATGGCGCTTATACGCAAAACGGTGGCTCTCTGGTTCTTTCAAACAATGCAACCATCACCACGGATAATCAAAGCGGTGCTGATAATGATAAGGCTAACAAAGTCAGCATTACCAATGCCGAAAAAATCGAAGTAACCAACGGTTCTGCCATTGATACGTCATTCCTTGAGATTAATGGTGATGCGGATAATAAAACCGAAATTATCATCGGCGGAAACAATCCCAATGCCGGCCGTGAGACGGATGCAAATGAGCAGTGGCGTAATGATGCTTACATCTTGAGCTATAACGATGCTGAAATTGAAAATGCAGACATCACGATTAAAGCTGGCGGTCACCTCCAGCAGGCCGCAACCGGCGACAACGCAGATAGTGCTAAACCTCATATAATGACAATTACAAACAGCACGGTTGCAGTTGAAACCGGCGGTTCTATGATTTCTTCATCTACGAAGGACGGTACTTCTTCATTTGAGTTGGCTGGTGAATCTTCTGTAGATTTGAACGGTGGTATCATCAACGGCAAAATCAGCGTTGGAGACACTTCAGAAATCAACGTAAACAATGCAGGTTCTACCATCAAGACCCTCGCCGGAGAAGGAACATTAAATATCAACGCTAATACGTCGGTGTCTACACTCTTTGGCTCAGCATCAAAGATTGGCACTTTGGCAGTAAAAGAGGGTTCAACCTTCATCCTCAACAGCTCAGATAAGGTTAGTGCAGATCCAGACAACGATATCGAAGCCAAAGATGCAGTTAATCTGACTGCTAGCACAATGGAAGTATCTGGTACCGCTATTGTCGCCGACAATGGTAATAGCATTGCTGAAACCAACGTCAACAAGGGCGGTATTTTGGATTTGGGATATAATACTTTCAGTTCTGACGTAACTATGGATGCCGGTTCAACCTTGAACGTCGGCGTTAAGAATGATGACGACGCTAGTGACGGCAAGTTGACCCATGGTAAGATTGACGGAACCCTTACCGTAACCGACCCCGCCGAAGGCGCAGCTAACGCTTCTATGAACCTGATTATTGCCGCCGATACCAAACTCGGTGAGGAGAGCAAAATTGATTTGGCCTCAGGTTCTGAAAATGGTTTAGGCAACCTCGTTGTTAACAACAACCTGCTCTATAACTTGGAGGGTGTAGATGACGACGGTAAAATTACAGGAAGCGAAATCACAGTAAGCAAGAAAGATTCCTCAGAAGTAGCCGCAGGGGTAGCAGCCAACGGAGCCAACGGTAACCAGGCCGGAACGATTGCAGCTTTCGTAGACGGTTTAAGCGGCAATGCCCAGGCAGATAACATTACCAATCAGATTTCAACACTGGTTCAAAGCGGTAATGTTAAGGGCGCAGCCCGGTTGGCGAAAGAAGTTGCGCCTGTAGCCGCTCCGGTAGCACAGTCTCAGGTAACCGAAACCACCAATCAGGTGTTTGGCGCGGTTGCTACCCGCCTTTCCGGCGGTTCCGTATCTTCGGCAGCCGAAGGCAAATCGTCTGGCGACAGTGTCTTTGAACGTGCCGCCATGTGGGTACAGGGCTTGTTTAACAAGAGCAAGTATGACGGCAGCAACGACTTCAAGACGGATTCTACCGGACTTGCCCTCGGTGCAGAAAAATACCTCAACAGCGACGTAAAAGTCGGTGCCGGTTATGCCTATACCAACAGCGATGTCAAACAGGGCGATAGAAAGATAGACGTAGACACCCATACGGCGTTTGTTTACGGCGAATACAAACCCTCAGACTGGTATGTGAACGGTATAGCGTCGTACAACTGGGGCGACTATGATGAGAAGAAATACGGGGGTCTTTCAGGCAAATACGATGTAAACAGCATCGCCTTGCAGGCTATGACCGGATATGACTTCCATATGAACGGCGCGGTTGTTACGCCGGAAGCCGGTTTGCGATACATCAACATCCACCAGGATTCGTATACGGATACGGCTGGTCAGCGAGTATCAGAAAACAGCTCGGATTACCTGACCGGTATCGTAGGAGCCAAAATCAAGAAAGATTATACGCTCTCTAACGGAATGAACATCCGTCCGGAAGCCCGTTTGGCAATGACCTATGACCTGGTAAACGACAACTCGAACGCGTCGGTTATGCTGGCTAACGGCTCAGCCTATCAGGTACGTGGCGAGGCCTTGGATCGCTTTGGCGTAGAAGCCGGAGTAGGTCTGACAGCCGAGGTTGATGACAATGTAGAGGTTTCGTTGGGTTACGAAGGTAAATTCCGTGACCACTACAAAGATCACACCGGATTGCTGAACGCCAAGTATAAGTTCTAAAACGCGGCGTCAGTCAAAAAAATTATTATTAAGTTTTTTCATGTAAGTCAAAAGTTCCGGGAGTTTAGGCTCCCGGTTCTTTTTTTGTTGCAAAACGCCTGATTTGCTTTAATATGTTTTTTGCGGTTCAGAGGTGAACTGTGGTGTCTACAAACATCTCATACAAGTCCACTGATTTTGGTGGAGTGGTCGACATAAGCTACTTTTGTAGTCGAATAAGGCTGACTGATTGTATGCAGTTTGTAGCTCCACCTCCTTGTTTTTTTTCAAGGAGGTTTTTGTTTTCAATCAACAAAAAGGAGCTAAAAAAAATGATAATCGATAACATTGATCCCAAAACCGTCCGCGGCAGCGTCGGTCTGATGTTGCGGGAAGAACGCTTAACGCGTGGCTTGAGCTTTGAACAAACCGCCGACAGCGCCAGAATCCCCGCCCGTTATTTGCACCGGCTGGAAAGGGGAAAAGGATATTATTTTGTCTTTTTCAAGCGTCTGCTGTCGCTCTACGGCAAACAGGTCAACATCGAGCTCGTTGACCGCCGGTAACAAAAAAAAGCCCTGTTTGAACGGAGGGCTTTCTTTATGCCGCTTTCTGCGGGCGCAATTTATTCCGGGCGTTTAGAGCTCGGACAAAACCTTGGCGGCAATCTCCTTGTATATCTTTGCAAATTCGCCGTCCGGCTGGGCGGAAACGATTGGCGTGCCGTTGTCGGAATTGCTGCGGATGTCAATATGCAGGGGAATTTCGCCCAAAAACGGAACGCCGAGTTCGGCCGCGGTCGCCTGTGCGCCGGCATGGCCGAAGATGTCGGCCCGGTTGCCGCATTTGGGACACAGATAATAGCTCATATTTTCGATAATGCCCAGTATCGGTACATTAACTTTTTTGAACATATTAACGCCTTTAACCGCATCTATCAGAGCAATGTCCTGCGGTGTGGAAACGATGACCGCTCCCGCAAAATCGAGTTTTTGAGAAAGGGTAATCTGGATGTCGCCGGTTCCCGGAGGCATATCAATCACCATAATGTCAATCTCTCCCCAGTTAACCTCGGTCAGCAGCTGCTGAATGGCACCGCAGGCTTTGGCGCCGCGCCAAATCAGAGCCGTATCCTTGGGGATGAGGGTCCCGATGGACATTGAGGCGATTCCCTTGTAGTCGAACGGCTGAAAGGTTTTTCCGTCGTAAGAAACCGGAGCGACGCCCTCATAGCCCAGCATGGTCGGAACCGAAGGCCCGTAAATGTCGGCGTCAAACAGGGCAACTTTTTTTCCGAGAGCCGCTAAGGCCAAAGCGAGGTTGACCGACGTGGTCGATTTGCCGACGCCGCCTTTTCCCGAGGCGACCGCAATAATCTTTTTGACGCCGGGGACCGTCCACTTGTCATCGGTTTCAGGCTTCAGCCCCTGCGGTTTTTTGTCCGCGGTGAAAATAACGGAGACTTTGTCGATGCCCTCCAGGCTGGCGAGCGCCGCCTTGAGTTCGGAAGCTTTGGTTTCGTCTTCGGCAATGTTGTGCAGCGTAATGATGACGCGTTTGCCGAACAGCTTGATGCTGTCGATTGCATCGGCGGGAAAATACTGTTCGACAAGGTTCTTGATTTGTTTTTCCATATTAGCGTGTCCTGTTGATATATCTCATCGATTGTTGTTTTATTGCTATATTTATATTATATAATGGTACAAAGCAATACAAAAAAGTATAGGGGTATAAACATGGCAAAAGTACCAAATCCGTGGGATAACAACGATAATAACCCGTGGGAAGGCAATGACAAACCGGTCAACAAGCCTAAAGTGACCGATTTTACCAAAATCAAAAAGCCTGACGGTTTCGAGTTCAAATGGCAATGGGGCGTAGTCCTGGTGCTTTTGGTCTGGCTGGCTTCCGGCTTTTATCAGGTTCAGCCTAACGAAGAAGGTGTCGTTTTGCGGTTTGGCGCTTATGAGCGCACCACCGATGCCGGCTTGCACTATCATCTGCCTTATCCGATAGAGACCGTGGAAAAGGTTAATATTACGCAGGAGCGAAGCATCAATCTGGGTATGGTTGAGGCTTATGACGCTTCCAATACCGCATCTCTTGCCGGAAGCCGCAATGCCTATTATCGTGACGAGCTCAAGACTTTTAACGAAAGCCATATGCTCACCGGAGATGAAAACATTGTCGACATCAACCTCACAATCGTTTGGCGGATTGAAAATGCCAAAGACTACCTCTTTAATATGCAGAGCCCCGATCAGACGGTTCGCGTAGCGGCGCAGTCCGTGTTGCGCGAAATCGTCGGTCAGTCGGAAATGATGCCCATCATCTCCGGAGACCGCGGCAAGGTTGAGGATGAAACCAAGGAAGAACTGCAAAAAGTGTTAAACGAATTCGGCTCCGGAATAAAAATTGTCCGTGTCAAACTTCAAAAGGCCGACCCGCCCAAGCAGGTTGTCGATGCCTTTAACGAAGTTCAGCGCGCCAAGGCGGATATGGAACGTTTTAAGAATGAAGCGGAAGCATATCGCAACGAGATTTTGCCCAAAGCCCGCGGTGAGGCCGCTCAGCGCCTGCAAAACGCCGAAGCTTACAAACAGGCCGTAGTCAATAAGGCTCAGGGTGACGCCGAACGTTTCCTCTCTGTTTACAATGCTTATAAACAGGGCAAAAACGTCACCAGCAAACGCCTGTATCTGGAAACGATGGAAGACGTCTTGGCCAAGTCGAACAAAGTCATAATCGACCCATCGGCCAAAGGCTCCAACGTCGTTCCGTACCTGCCGCTTGATAAACTACAGAAAAAACAAGGAGAATAGTCACATGAATGATAAGGTTAAAATTGCTTTGGCCAGCGTGTTGGTCGTCATTCTCTTTGTCTTGGCCAATTCGCTCTATGTGGTCAGTCAGACCGAGCAGGCAATCGTGTTACAATTCGGCGAGCCGATGCGCGTAGTCAAGGAACCCGGGCTGAAAATAAAGGTCCCGTTTATCCAGAACGTCGTTTTTTATGACAACCGGCTGCTCAACCTTGATCCTCCCGCGCAGGAGATTGTCCTGAACGATAAAAAACGTCTGGACGTCGACAGTTTTACTCGTTACCGCATTGTCGAGCCTCTTCGTTTTTACAAAACCGTTCGAACCGAAGCCCAAGCGCGCAGCAAGCTGGAAGAAATCGTAAACTCTTCTGTTCGTAAGATTCTCGGCCGGGTAACCCTTCAGGAGCTTTTGTCTCAGAAACGAACCAAAATTATGGCTGACATCAGCAGCGCGGTTAAGGTTGATGCCGAGCAAATCGGCGTAAACGTGGCCGATGTTCGGATTCGCCGGGCCGATTTGCCGATTGAGGTGTTGCAGGCTATTAACGCCCGGATGAAAACCGAGCGCGAACGCGATGCCAAAGAGTTTCGTGCCACCGGTCAGCAGCAGGCTCAGCAGATTCGCGCCGCTGCCGAAAAAGAACAGACGATTATTATCGCCGAGGCCGAGAAAAAAGCTCAGATAACGCGCGGCGAGGGAGATAAAACTGCCATCACGATATGGAACAATGCCGCAAACGTCGATCCGCAGTTTTATGCTTTTTATCGTTCGCTGGAGGCTTATAAAAAAGCTTTGGCTAAGGAAGACACTTCTTTGGTGCTCTCGCCCAATGCCGAGTTCTTTGAGTTCTTCGGAAAATCCATGAAACAGGGAAATCCGTGGTAATGAAAGGACTTTTCAATATTCTGGCTGCGGCCGGGCTTTTGCTGTGGTGCGCGCCCGTTCGGGCTCAGGCTCTGCCGTCTTTTGCCGATTTGGTGGAAAAACTGCAGCCGAGCGTGGTGAACATTTCGACAACGCATAAGCCGCAGGAAGATTCCTCTAACGAGGAGATGCTGGGTATTGAAAGCACCAATCCGCGGATTAAGGATTATTTTAATCCGCAAAATCCGCAGCAGCTGTCTTTGGGCTCCGGATTTATCATTGACGGCGACGGGTATATCATTACCAACAACCATGTTATCGACCAGGCGGAGGAAATCACCGTAACCTTGGCCGACAACCGCCAGCTGACGGCCAGGCTCGTCGGCCGCGACGGCAAAACCGACATTGCGCTGATAAAGGTTGAGGCGTCGGAAAAACTTCCCGCGGTCAAGCTGGGCGATTCTGACAAAATCCGCGTCGGAGACTGGGTATTGGCCATCGGAAACCCGTTTGGTCTCGGCGGCAGCGTTACCGCCGGCATTGTTTCCGCCAAATCACGCGATATTGAGGCCGGGCCTTATGACAACTTTATCCAGACGGATGCCTCGATTAACCAGGGCAGCTCGGGCGGACCGATGTTTAACCTGGACGGGGAGGTCATCGGTATCAATACTGCCATTTTTTCGACCAACGGCGGCAGTATGGGCATTGGTTTTGCGGTGCCGGTAAATTTGACGCATTTTGTTATTGAGCAGCTCAAAAGCAAAGGAAAAGTCGAACGGGGCTGGATAGGCATTAAAATTCAGCCTAACTCCGGAGACATCGCCCATAGTTTGAGCCAGCAGGCGCAAAGAGGGGTGATTGTTTCGTCCGTTTCCGAAGGCTCCAGCGCCAAAGCAGCCGGAATTGAAGCCGGCGACATCATCTTGAGCTTTGACGGACAGCCGATTGACGACACCAAGAACTTCTCCCGTATGGTCGCGGAGACCGAAGTCGGCAAGACCATAAATCTGGAAATCTGGCGCGACAAACAAATCCGAAAAATCAGTCTTCCGGTAATGTTGATGCCGGAGGAACCCTCCCTCTATAAAGAGGCTAAGGAAGAAAACCGCGATACCGCGCCGCTTGTTGAAGCGGTGCCCGAGCGCCAAAACGCGCCGGACGGCCTGATTGACGCGTTGGAAATTTCCGTTGCCGACCTGACGCCGGAAATCTTAAATAAATACAGTTTGTCAAACGATTCCCGGGGAGTGGTTGTTACCGGCGTCGTTCCCGGCAGCGATGCCGAGCTTAAAGGGCTGTCCGTCGGCAGGCTGATTACCCAGATAGATAAAAAAGCTATCTTTGACATTAACGACGTTAAGACGTATGTTAATGACGCCAAAATCGAAAATAACCGGCCGGTACTGCTGCTGGTTAATGACAACAATGTTCCGCATTATGTAGCCGTAAAGTTAAAGAGTAATGAGTAGAGTTGATTTTTATCATCTGCAGAGTCAGACGTTGGAGAACGTTCTGCCCAAACTGCTGGAAAAAGCTTATGAAACCGGTAAAAGCGTTTTGGTTCGCGTCGGCAATGAAGAGCGTGTCGAGTTTTTAAATGCGCTGCTGTGGACTTACAATGACCAGTCTTTTTTGCCTCATGGCTCTAAGAAAGACGGCAATGCCGAGCTACAGCCGATATGGCTGACCAGCGGCACCGACAATCCCAATATGGCCAGTCTGCTGTTTTTGGTTGACGGCGCTGCGGCAGACAACGGCGAATTGGAAAAATTCTCCCGCGTTTTTAACATTTTTGACGGAAACTCACCTGACGCCCTGCAACAGGCCCGGGCTTTTTGGAAAAATCTGAAAAGCGGCGGCAACGAATGTTTTTATTGGCAGCAGGATGCAAACGGCCGCTGGAAACAAGCCTGATTTTTCCCATCTGAACAACAAGCACTTATCTGTCAGAGGCTTCATTTTCAATTTTAAGATTGTAATGAAGAATAATTTATCGTATAATATAAGTGTGTGGGTTTAGGCGCAAAGTGTGAATGCGCCTGAATATAATGACAGGTGGTGTATTATGACTAAGAGCAGAAGCTTTTGGTCGGCTTGGGGCAATTCTGAATACAAACGTATTTTTGAATTGTCTGCCGGCATATATGGTTTTCCATATTACCGCAAAGGTATGGACAAAACCCAAAAAAGCAGCGTCAGAGCAATCAGACGCGGCGGTTTTGGGAATGTTTGTACGTTTTCTTATCAATCAGAAAAATATATAAGATTTCTAAGCCTTGGCCGTTTCTGCAGTCACGGTATATTTCATAATACTTCATCCTTAAACTTTAACGGTCTGAAAAAGCTTGTTTTTTCGGGCCGGCTCGGTTTGGGGCACGCTTTCTGAAAACTGTTGTTTTCGGAAGGCGTCCATACGAGAAAAACGGATAATTTTCTGCCCGGAGGGCAGAGGGTTTTCCTGAACGAACCATAATTATAAAGGTGAAGACCATGAAGTATTTAAAGATAAGCATATTCAGCCTGGTTCTGATGTTGTTATTCAGCACCGGTGTTTACGCGCTCAGTCTTTACGGTTCATCAGCTGATAAGATAACGGAAGCCAACGCTTCTGCACTGATGCCGGAACCGATGACTGCTGAAGCGGTGACAACCGTTGCCGGTATCTATTGGCTCCCCGATTATCTAAAAGGGAACATCAGCCGCGGCAACGACGACCCGGACAAGAATCCTTTTGATGAAGATTGCGAGAAAAACTACAATCTTCATACAACTTGTCCTACGCCTAAAATTTCTACCGGCGAAATCCATGTTACTAACGAGCTGACTTGTCAGAAAAAATGTATTTGCCCTTCTTCTTATCAATATCATACCGGGAACTGTTCCGGAAGCAAAGCTCCCACCGGGGCTTCCTGTAACGATACCGAGGGCGACGGATACCTCAAGTATACGCAATGCCACTGTACCAGCAGCTATCCTCATACCACGGCAACGTGTAAGGGAGAGTATCAGGTCGGGGGTTCTTCCTGTACCGATAACCGCGGAACTTATTATACCAGCTGTAATCCGCGTCCGTGTTCCGACGGCGGATATTACGACTCCTCCAACCAGACAAATATGAAATGTTCGGGCGTCACTTACGGCGGCAGAACCTGTTACTCCTGTTATCAGCCGCAGTGTTCGGAAGGCGGTTACAAAGCGGCCAACGACACCTCGATGGTCTGCAGCTCAACCTCTTATTACGGCCGCACCTGTTACTCCTGCCGCAACAAGACCTGTGCCGACGGAGGGTATGACAGTGCATCGAAAACCGGTTACATCTGTTCTGCGGTCACTTATGCGGGACTGAGTTGTTATTCCTGCAAGGTTGACCCCTGTTACGGTTTGGAAAACAAGTCTTGCGACTACGGATGTCAGACCTACTACAGCCAGTGTTCGTCTAAATGCCAATCTTGCAAAACTTGCTCTAAGGTTTGCGAAAGCGGCTACTCCACCACGGCATGTACGTCGTCACAGGTAATCGTTGACAGCTCTAAAAAGAATGAGTGCGGCGATACCTGCTATAAGTGCAGAGCCAAAGATGACAACTGCCCGTCCGGTTATCAGGCTTCGGCTTGCTCGTCAACTCAGGTCCAGACCGGAACCCAAAAGACGGAAGCGGGTTCGACCTGTTACGCCTGCCGGGCCAAAACCTGTACCGACTATAACAGCGCTTATGTCTCCAGTGTTCCGTCAGGACAAACCTGTACGACGGTTACCTCGTCAACAGTCGGAGGTTTAACCTGTTACAAAGATTGTAAAGCGGCTAACCTGACCTGCGAAGATTGGGTTAAAGCCAACTATCCTGACTTCAGCATATCTACCGGCGGCTCTTATGTTTCGGGCAGCGGCAAGGTAATGCTGACCGGAAATGTTACCACGACAAGCCCCGTTACCATCAGCGGAATGGTTGTCGGACCGGCTTACTTTAACTATGATAAATGTAAAGCCAAGAGTACGCCGACGATTTCCGTTACCAATATTGACTATGACGGTGTTACCTTGAACGGTGGTACTTTGGCCAATGTCAACGTTGAATATGATCCGGTTTCTTATACCGAAAACGGTTCAAGCCACGCGTTTTGTCAGTACTACGGCTATTGCAACTCCTCGATGGATTCATATACGGCTCAGAGTTTTTATAATACCATCAAGGGTTCAATGGGTTATTCAAGTTGCAGCAGTTACGGCGACATCTGTTCTGTCCTGCAATCGTCAACCGGTTGTGTGGATTACAACAGTAATTTCCAAAGCTGCGATACAATGTCTTACGGCAGCTGTTCCTGCTCGTCTGCAGCACAGGCGCTGTGCCGTAGTTCATATTTGCGCAATTTGTGCAAAAACAATGAACATTCAGCCTTGGCCGGCTACGGAACGTTAAAAGATTCCAAGATTAATTCCCAAAAGCGGAATATCGAAGTTGTGGTATATCCTGACGGCGGTACCTTAACAATTGAGGGAACCGTCAGCGTATACGGCTTGTCGCGCTCAACGCCGCTGCGTATTGGTGACAATGCTTATACGAATACCGCAATTTCAAGACGCTCGGCCAAATTGATCATTAACGGCACCTTGGAACTGCTGGCCGGCAGAGATTTGTACTACTCGGCAAACGGTCAGGTTATCGTAAACGCTTCAGGTACTCTGAAAATTACCTACGGCGATTGGGGCGGCATTATGTTTAACTATGCCTCCAGCAATATGCCTATGGAAGTTTACGGTAAACTTGACATTTCTTCTAACGGTTCCGGCGGCAAGTACGCCAATGACCTTGAATTTACCTGGAACGGCAAGGGTATCCTTAACGCCCGCAACGGTTCCTGCATTAAGTTACAGAACGGCGGCGGCGGAAGCAACGGCGGTTCCGGTACGTTCAGCTTTGAATCGGGAGCCCAGCTCAGTATGAAAGGCAGCTGTAAGAAAGCAAGCAGTTCGGGAAGCTATACAGTCAAAGATAACCCGAGCAACACTTTGTACGGCGCATTTACCTCTCATCCGAGCGGATTTAGCGGCTCTTGCTCAAACTGCTATTAAACGCAGACCGTAAAACAACAAAACCCCGGACTCAACATCCGGGGTTTTGCCTTTGCAAAAAACTAATCTTCGCGTGGTTTGGCAATCTGTTCGACGTCACTCGGAAAGTTGACGTCCAGAAATTTATTGTCGTCACTTATTTCCACCAAATTGGTGTAATCGGAATGCTCCATAAAGACCGGCCGTATCATGGCATTTTCGGGAACAATGTCCGCCTTGTCGAACAACGCGCTTCCCCACAAAACGGGGTTTGACTTTTGTCCGTGATGAGTAAACATACATAACTGTTTTTCCTGTCCGCGTTTAAAGGAGGCAATTAACAGGTTGATGTCTTTTTCCGTAATATTGGGCATATCCGCAGGTATGATAACGGCACCTTCGCAAAAACTGGGAATGGATTTGAGCCCCAGAGTGATAGAGGTTTTAATGCCGGAACGGTAAGCCGGATTATAAAGAATATTGACGTCGATGTTTTCCAATATCTCCTGCATTTCGGCATCGTGATAGCCGGTAACGACAAACACCGGACTGGCTTCCGAGCGGATGGCGGCATTGACGGCGTGCATAAACAACGGCAGTCCGTCTTTTGTTTCGACCATAAGCTTGTTGCGGCCGCTTCGGCTGCCGATTCCCGCCGCCAGAACGACGGCGCCGACGTTAGCGTGTTCTGCCGTGTTGCCTTGGTTATGGGCCATAATCAAAGAAGATTTGTATTTGGCGTCAAGTTTGCCGCCGTTTGCCAGAAAAACGCTTTGATGCCGTGAGAAGTCAAATTTGTTAAGCTTGTCTGCATATATGGCTTGTTTGATATAGCGGTTAATCATTGAAATGTCCGCTTTATCATAGTCATAGGGTAAAACGATTATTTTCTGTTTTCTTTTTTCGGCAATCAACAAATCAGAGGCTCCGATTTGAGGAATATGCTGACTGACAATCTCATCGACGATTTTATTTATTGCCGCCGGCAGAACGTCGCTTTCGCAGGAAGTCGGAGCGCCGCCGAGAATAAAGATGATGTCGTGTGCGGTATTGAGGGCGTTTTGCAGTGCATCGGCAACCGCTTCAACGTCATATGCGGCGTTGAACTCGTCAATAAAGTCCAGCTGTAAGGAGGCGAATTCTTTTACCAAACGCTTTACAACATTGGTAAAATGACGGGTTTCTTCTTTTGTGTCCTGCACTTTGGCATAAATCAGGCCAACCTTTAACGGGGCAAAGGGGACAGTTGAAATAAGTTCTGAATTTCCCGACAGCCTGAAGATTAGGTCATCGACCTCTGCCTGGGGAATAATCGGCAGGGTTAGTTCCAGCGCGGCGATAACCTCGCCTTCTTTTACCTGAGAATAAGGCTCAATCGTGTTCAGTATGATGTTTGGATGAAGCCTGTTGAATTTGGCGACCCGGTCTTCATTGTTGACGAATATGCCGTTAACGGTAGAAATAATGCGGCATATTCCCTGTTCGTCAATCGTATAAGCGGAATTGTCTCCGCAGAGCTTTGCCGCAATAATGCCGAGCGCCGTTTGGTAACTGATGTCGCCGTCGTCCATAACGGCACCGAAAATACGGCGGACGTCATGCATTTTGAAAATAAGGATGTCTTCCTTCGTAAGGGCATGGCCTTTTTCATAAATCTTGGAGCCGAATTTGATAGGGGCAAACAAACGTACGTTTTCAGCCAGATTGATGTCAAACTCTTCGCATTTCATCACATAATCCTGCATATTTGATGGTTAAAAGACAGTATAATGAAATAAGTTTAACAAAAATAAAAGAAAGGGAAAGAATTTAATTCCTCTCCCTTTCTTTTATTTAGAACGTATGCCTGCCGACAATCAGGTGTCCCTGATATATCCGAACAAAGGCGCCGTTTCCGGTGACATCCACCACGACCTTCTGCATTTTGCGGTTGGTAACGGCATTGTAGGATTTTTTGTCACCGTAGCGGGTCTTATCCACCCGGTCATATGCAATCCAACCCTCTCCGTCATATTGAAATACGTCAATATAACGGCCGTTGTTTTGTAATCTTAACGTACCGAGTTGTACGGAATACGTATACGTGGTACGGGAAGATTTGTTAACCAGAGCGCCGGAATTGCGATCAATCCGCGATGTTACTGGGCCGGCTGCATTTACGAACCTTTCAACCTGACGCAGAGCTCTTACTGAGTTGTCACCGGTTTCAATTATGGTTGCACAAGATGTCATTGTGAGCATCATAATGCAGAGAAAAAATAAGTTTTTCATATTTTTTGTTTTTTTAATAATTATCTTAATAAGTTGTGTCAATGAATTAATTATAGCAAATTTTGGACTTTATGTCCAGATTAAAGAAAACGTCCGTTATAAGACATATTTACAGCCGTACAGAAATGTTATATTATCAATCGGATTAAATCAGACTTGATGAGGATATAATGGAAAATCAAGAATACAATGACTTTGACATTGCCGCGATGAGCGAAGCGGTTAAAATGTCCGGCACGGCATTAACTCAGGGGCAGCAGCCCAGCGGCGGACCTTTCGGGGCCGCAATATATAAAAACGGCAAATTGATTGCCGCAAGCTATAACCATGTTCTGTCCGACAATGATCCTTCGGCGCATGGCGAGGTATATACCATACGTGAAGCCTGCAAAGCCCTGAATACCTGGGATTTGTCAGACTGCGTGCTCTATACCAGCTGCGAGCCTTGTCCGATGTGTCTGATGACCAGCAAGTGGGCCAACATCGGCAAAATTTATTTTGCAGCAACGCGAAAAGACGCGGCGGAAATCGGTTTCCGGGATGATGAACTTTATGAAATGCTAAAGCCCGGCGTTTATGGAATTCAGATTAAAGAATGCCGGGACGAAGCCGTACGCATAATGCGGGAATGGCATCATCGTTTCGGCGCGGACAGCCAATACTAAAAAAAGGGGAAAGCTTTATGTTTTCCCCTTTTTTGTTTGTTCTGCAGCCTTATTTTTTGGCATTGATAATTTTTAAGGCATCATCCAACGTCGGTTCCTTGTCTTTAAACTCTTTAGGCAGGGCATAATTGGTTTTGCCGCACTTCAGATACGGACCGTAACGGCCGCTCATTAAGACAATGTCCTGTTTGTTGGCCGGATTAACGCCCAGAGATTTGCCCTGAGGACGCTCTGCAACATTGGCCAGAATCTGCTGAGCGCGTTCCAAGGTGATGTTAAAGATGTTGTCAGCGCCCGTCAGTGACTTTGATTTGCCGCCTTGCTTGATGTAGGGGCCGAACTTGCCGACGTTGACCTGTATTCCTTCTCCGAGGTCAAAGGGCAGACTGAGCAGCCGCGTGGCTTGCTCAAGCGTCAACTCTTCCGGAGCAATGTTTTTCGGCAATGCCGAACGCTTGGGCTTTTCCGTCGTTGCCGTAGCGTCTTCACCGAGCTGCAAATAAAAACCGTAAGGGCCTTTTTTGAGATAAATGTTCATCCCGTTCATTTCGCCGATGACTTTTTCCTCTCCGGGTTTTACCTGAGGCGTTGCCGCCGCTTCTTCGTCCGAGGTGTCAACCAAAGGTTTGGTATATTTGCATTCCGGATAGTTGGAGCAGCCGATAAATGCGCCGAATTTGCCCAGTTTGATGCTCAGACGGCCTTTGCCGCATTCCGGACATACTCTCGGATCGCTTCCGTCCTCGCGCGGCGGGAACAGGTGGAACGACAACACTTCGTCAATCTTGTCGATAACTTCGCTGATTTGCAGCGGCTTGACGGCATCAATGTTTTTAATGAACTTAACCCAGAAACCGCCCAGCAGCTTTTTCCATTCCATTTCGCCGGCAGAGACGTTATCCAGATATTCTTCCAGCTGTGCCGTAAAGTCGTATTCCACATACTTTTTGAAAAAGTTTTCCAAAAAGACGGTCACAATGCGGCCGCGGTCTTCCGGAATAAAACGCAGTTTTTCAACCCGAACGTATTTTCGTTCCTGCAATACCGCAATAATGGAAGCATAAGTGGACGGACGTCCGATTCCCAGTTCTTCCAGTTTTTTCACCAGACTGGCTTCGGTAAAACGCGGCGGCGGCGTAGTAAAGTGTTGTTCCGGCGTAATTTCGCCTTTGTCGACGGCTTCGCCGACGGTTACGTTGGGCAGAATGCGGTTTTCGTCATCATCGTCGCTGTCGTCTTTGCTTTCTTGATACAGCTTGAGAAAACCGTCAAATTCGATTACCTGGCCGTTGGCGCGCAGCATAATTTTGGTATCGGCGGAAACCGCGTCGATGACTACTTTGTCCAAAACCGCAGGGTTCATCTGGCAGGCAACGGTACGTTTCCATATAAGCTCATACAGCTTATATCCGTCAGTGTCGAGTTTTGCTTCCATTTTCTTCGGCGTATTCATAACGTCCGAGGGACGGATGGCCTCGTGCGCTTCCTGAGCGTTTTTCGACTTGGTTTTATATTCTTTTGCCGATTTGGGCAGGTAAGCTTCGCCAAAATATTTCAAAATTGCATCTCGGCAGGCGCTGACGGCTTCTTGCGACAGGTTGACGGCATCGGTACGCATATAAGTGATATAACCGTCTTCATAAAGTTTTTGTGCCACCTGCATGGTCTTCTTTGCCGAAAAGCGAAGTTTACGGGCGGCTTCCTGCTGCAAAGTGGAGGTGGTAAACGGCGGCGCCGGATAGCGGTTGGCCTTTTTACGCTCGACATTGGCGATACTAAAGTCCTGCGCCTCAATTTTTGCTTTGGCTTCTAAAGCTTTGGCCTCGGTGTTGATGTCAAATTTTTCGAGTTTTTTGCCGTCCAGCTGAATAAGATGCGATTTGATTAACGCTTTGGTCTGGGTAAACAGCTCGGCGTCAATGGTCCAGTATTCCTCGGCTTTAAATCTTTCTATTTCGTTTTCGCGTTCGCAAACCAGCCGCAGAGCCACAGACTGGACGCGGCCCGCTGATTTTGAGCCCGGAAGCTTGCGCCACAAAACCGGAGACAGCGTAAAGCCGACCAAATAGTCAAGCGCCCGTCGAGCCATGTAGGCGGAAACCAGATTGTCGTCAATCTGGCGGGGATTCTTTATCGCTTCGGTGACTGCCGATTTTGTAATCTCATGAAAAACCACGCGTTCGATTTTTTTGTCTTTAAGCAGTTTTTTTGCTTTTAATTCTTCCAAAATATGCCATGCAATTGCTTCTCCCTCCCTATCCGGGTCGGATGCGAGAACAATCGTGTCTGCTTCTTTGACCGCTTTGACGATGTCTTGGAGTCTTTTTTTGCCGCCCGGGCTGAGTTCCCAGGTCATTGCAAAATCTTCGTCAGGCAAAACCGAACCGTCTTTGCTGGGCAGGTCTCTGATATGTCCGAAACTCGCCAGAACCTGATAATCTTTACCCAGATATTTATTGATTGTTTTGGCTTTTGCCGGAGATTCTACAATAACTAATTTCATCGCGCTTCCTACTGGTTTATTTTACGAGAGCCACTTTGTTGCCCGGTTGCCGGACGATTTTTCCGCTGAGCTCCAGTTCCAAAAGCTCCAGGGAAACCGTTGCCGCATCCAGCCCGCTGGCTCTGATAATCTCGTCCACATATACCCCACTATGGTTAAGATAGTCAATAATTTTTGTTTTTTCAGTTTTTTGTGGGCACAAATCGGTTTCTAAAAGTGTCGGTTCCGGCTGTTTTCCTGATTTTTTTGCCACCCGGGTGTTATAGCTTCTTTGTTGAAGAACCCTCTGCCGGTTGTTTTTTCCGAGTATCTCCAAAATGTCGTCGGCACTCTCGGCCAGATTGGCACCGTCTTTGATTAATTTGTTAGGGCCGGCCGAACGCCCTTCGTTCGGAGCGCCGGGAATGGCAAAAATGTCTTTGCCCTGTTCCAGGGCAAGTCGTGCCGTAATCAGGGAACCCGAATTCAAGGTGGCTTCTACCACCAGCGTTCCCAGGCCAAGTCCGGCAACAATTCGGTTACGCCGCGGAAAGTTGGCGGCGTTGGGCTGCGTCCCCAGCGGAAATTCTGAAACGATGACGCCGTTCTGCTTTATCTGTTCGTATAATGAAGCGTTTTCCGCAGGGTAGGGAACATCGACGCCGGTTCCCAAAACGGCAGCTGTCGGACCGCATTGCTCCTTTGCATACATCGCTCCTTTGTGTGCCGCGGCGTCAATGCCTCTTGCCATGCCCGAAACGATGAGAACGTCGTTGTTGGTCAGGTCATAAGCGATTCGCGACGCGGTTTTGCGCCCGTTGATACTGGCATTGCGGGCTCCCACGATGGAAAAGGCCAGCGGATTGTTCAACAGCGAAACGTTGCCTGCGGCATACAAAAGCGGAGGCGCGTCTTCCATTTGCCGAAGGTTGTCCGGATAGTCCTGATCTTTATAAAGCAGAATGCGGATTCCCTTGTCTTCCGCACGTTTCAATTCCAACTCGGCCTCCCTGCGGGAAAACGGCTTCAGCTTTTTATGTTTGGGCAGCGCCTGCAAAGCTTCTGCGGCTGAATGATACAGTTCCAGCAGTTTGTAAAAGGTCACCGGTCCTACGTTTTCCGAATTTATCAGTTGCAGGCAGTCCAGTATTTCTTCCGTGCGTGCCAAACTTTTTCCTTAACTTTTTTTGAGTTTGATTTTGCTTTCTTCGCCTTTAATCAGACGTCGTATGTTGGCATGATGGCGAACCAGAACCAGTAAAGCGATAGCCGAGTAAAAAACGGCGTAAACCGGTTCAACCAGAAAGAATGCGTATACCGGCACCAAAACCGCCGCCGTGATTGCCGACAGAGAAGAATATTTAAAGGTAAAGGCCATAACCAGCCAGGTCAGCAGGGCCAGCAGGGCCAGCAGCGGATTGGTCGCCAGAATAAAACCGAACGTAGAGGCAACGCCTTTGCCGCCCTTAAATTTAAGCCATATCGGAAAATTATGGCCCAAAACGCCCATTGTTCCCGCAATCAGGCTGGCCATAACGTTGGTAGTGGTCATAAAACCACAAAAGACATAAGGTTCCGGAGCAACCAGTTTATATGCGGCAAAGGCGGCAATACCTGCTTTTGAGGCATCCAGCAGGATTGTCAGCAGGGCAAGGGACTTGCTGCCCGTCCGCAGCACGTTGGTCGCGCCGATGTTGCCGGAGCCTATTTTGCGAATGTCGCCGTAGCCCGCCAAAAAGCACAAAACCAGACCAAACGGAATGGAACCCAGAAGATATCCGCCGATTCCCCATAATGCAAAAACAGTCGATATTGCCATCACGTCTTCCTTATATTTAAAAGTTCAAACTAATTTTCTTCATAAACTTTTCAGTCCGGTTTGGCAACCCTCAATTTGATTTGCGGTATTTTCATCAACAAAGTTTTTTAGCGTAACCTTCAAATATTTGGTGACAAACCGTTTAAATTCGGTAATATTGAAAAAAATTAATATGTAAGAGTCCGTAATGAAACCTGTTTATAAAAGAATTTTGCTCAAGCTTTCCGGCGAAGGACTGATGGGCGACAAAAGTTTCGGTATGTCGGCTGACGTCATCAAAGGTCTGGCAGAACAGATAAAGGCCGTACACGATTGCGGCGTGGAGGTCTGCATCGTTGTCGGCGGCGGCAACATTTTCCGCGGCGCCAAAGAGGCTTCCAAGGGGATGAACCGCACCGTTGCCGATCATGTCGGAATGCTGGCTACGGTTATGAACGCTCTTTACATCCAAAATGCGCTGGAAGAAATCGGTACGCCGGCACGGGTGCTTTCCGGCCTCAACATTCCCGAAGTCTGTGAGCATTACATATATCGCCGGGCTTTGCGCCATTTGGAAAAAGGCCGTGTCGTCATTTTTGCGGCCGGTACCGGAAATCCTTATTTTACGACGGATACCGGCGCTGCGCTCCGGGCATCCGAAATGCAGTGCGATGTTATTCTCAAAGCCACTCAGGTTGACGGCGTTTACGATTCTGACCCCAAAACCAATCCCCGGGCCAAAAAGTTTGAGGCCGTCAGTTTTGACGAGGTTATCACCCGCCAGCTCAAAGTCATGGACACTGCCGCAGTGGCTCTGGCACGCGAAAACAATATTCCCATTGTCGTCTTTTCTCAGCATGCGCCGGATTCTCTGGCGCAGGTCGTTTCCGGCAAGGGGAGCTTTACCATAATCAAAAAAGAGGTATAAATATGTCTGATTTTAATGCGATTAAGAACGACACCAAAACCCGGATGGAAAAAACCATCGAAACCCTGAAAGGTGACTTCGGCAGCCTGCGTGCCGGCAGGGCTCACGTCAGCCTGTTGGACGGCATTATGGTCGAGGCTTACGGATCTCCCACGCCGTTGGCACAAGTCGGCACCATTTCCGTGCCCGATGCCCGTACGCTCTCTGTCAGCGTTTGGGACCGCGGACTGGCCAAAGCGGTAGAAAAGGCGATAATGGAGTCCGACCTGGGGTTAAATCCGGCTTCGGACGGCCAGCTGATTCGTATTCCGATTCCTCCTTTGTCCGAGGAGCGTCGTAAAGAGCTTACCAAAATTGCCGGCAAATATGCCGAGCAGAATAAAGTCGCCATCCGTAACATTCGTCGTGATGCGTTGGATGAAATCAAAAAGCTTAAAAAAGACAACTCTATTTCCGAAGATGACGAAAAACGTTTTGAAAATGAAGTTCAGAAACTGACGGACGATTCAATCAAGAAGATTGAGGAGCTGCTGGTTCAAAAAGAAAAAGACATCATGCAAGTGTAAGAGGTTTTTGTTTTGACTGATTCGACGAACAAACTGCAGCATATTGCCATTATTATGGACGGGAACGGACGCTGGGCCAAAAAACGGGGCCTGCCCCGTTCCGTAGGACACAAAAAAGGGGCCGAAGTCGTTAAGGAAATCACCCGGGCCGCCGGCGAACTCGGTGTCAAATATCTTACTTTGTATGCTTTTTCCACCGAAAACTGGCAGCGGGACCCGGAAGAAGTCGCAACTCTGATGGGGCTGTTGCGTGACTATTTGAAATCCGATTTGAAAGAGATTCAGGAAAACGGCGTCCGCATAATTTTTATCGGCGAACGTCAGATGCTGGATGCCGACATCGTGGAGCAAATGGCTAAAATTGAGGCTGAAACCGCTCACAACGACAAAATGACCCTGTGTATTGCAATCAGTTACGGCGCCCGGCAGGAAATTGTCAATGCCGCCCGGAAGATTGCCGTTTTGGCCCGCAGGGGGGATATTTTGCCCGAAGATGTTGATATTAAAATGTTTTCGGATATGCTCTATACCAAAGATGTTCCCGATCCTGATCTTGTCATTCGCACCAGCGGAGAACAGCGCATCAGCAATTATCTTTTGTGGCAGATTGCCTATGCCGAATTTTTCTTTACCCCGACTTTGTGGCCGGATTTCGGCAAAGAAGAGTTGGAACGGATTATTAATGACTTTAACACCAGGGAGAGAAGATATGGAAAAGTCTAAGTTAAACTCGCTTGTCAAACGTATTGTCACCGCTCTGGTTTTGGTTCCTCTCACTGTATCCTGCTTATGGGCCGGCTATCCTTTTGTTCAGCTGTTGGCAATGACTTTCGGTTCTATGCTCGCGTGGGAATGGGCGCACATGGTTCCCAATCAGCGGGGCGCTTTTTATGCCACGCTCTACACCGTTGTTTTGGCAGTAGCCGTTATGCTCGGGTCTTGGACGGCCTATTTTATCGTGCTGTTTGCAGGAGTGGTTTTGGCTTGGATAAAATCCGGCGACGAAAACCGGCGCAATCTTCTGGTGCTTGGCGTCCCTTATATTTCCATCGGCGTCGGCTCTGTCATCTGGTTGTACGAGTTGGTCGGTTTTTTGGTAACCTTTTGGTTCTTGCTGGTTGTTTGGGCCGTCGACATCGGTGGTTTTGTCGTCGGCTGCAATCTGAAAGGGCCTAAGCTCGCACCCAAAATCAGCCCTAACAAAACCTGGTCGGGTCTGATTGGCGGTGTTCTGTTCTCGGTCGTCACAAGCATAATCTTCTGTTATTTTATCGGCGCTTCGCAGCACAATCTTTTCTACGGCGTGCTGGCGGCAATGATAGCTGTTGTGGCTCAGATTGGCGATTTGGTTGAATCTCATATCAAGCGCAGTTTGAATTTGAAAGATTCCAGCGATTTAATTCCCGGACACGGCGGAGTCTTTGACCGTGTGGACGGCCTGATTTTTGCGGCGCCGTTGGTCTTTTTGTTGTTTAAGTATGCTTTGTTTTTAATGTAAAGGTATTGTTATTATGGAATGGTTGATTAATGCGGTCTATTATGTCGTCCCGTTTATCGTCTTATTAGGTGTTTTGGTATTTGTTCACGAACTTGGCCACTATCTTATGGCCAAGTTTACCGGTGTTAAGGTTGACGAGTTTTCAATCGGATTCGGCAAAAAGCTCTGGGGTTTTACCGACCGTTCCGGTACCGAATGGAAAATTTGCGCGATTCCTTTAGGCGGATACTGCAAATTCTTGGGTGATGGCGATGCCGCCAGTTCAACGGATGAAAGCGCCTCGGTTGCGGAAGAGGACAAAAAGTATGCTTTCGCTTTTCAAAACCCGTTTAAAAAGCTGGCCATAGTTATTGCCGGGCCTGCTGCCAACTACGTGTTTGCCATATTGGTTTTTGCCGGTGTCTTTTTCTTTTTGGGAAAAGTGGACTTTCCGGCCGTGGTCGGCGAGGTCATTAAAGGCGGTGCTGCCGAACAGGCTGGCGTCTTGGCCGGAGACCGTATTCTCAAAGTTAACGGAAAGGCCGTCAACAGTTTTGCCGAAGTTCGTCAGGAAGTTGATATGAATACCGCTGAAAAAGTCAGCCTCGAAATCAAGCGCGGCGAACAGCTTATCACGCTTTCTTTTCCGCTGAAAGTCATTCCTCTGGAAGAAGAAGTCAACCAGCCTGCCGAGCCCAAAGCCATGCTGGGGATTCGCTCTGTGAATATCGTAGAGGTTCAGCCCAGTCAGATATCTTTGGCGGCCGCGTTCCGCGATGCAACTCTGGAGACCTGGCGCATAACCGAAATGACGCTGCGCGGTGTCGGCCAGATGATTACCGGCAAGCGCGATGCGGACGAGGTTGGGGGCATCATCCGTATAGCCGAGATGTCGGGAGACATCAGCAAACAAAGCGGATTTCTTGATTTACTTATTTTTGCAGCCTTGTTGTCAATCAATTTGGGGCTGATTAACCTCTTTCCGATTCCTTTGCTCGACGGCGGTCACGTCGTGATTTACCTCATTGAGATTGTGACCGGCAAAGAGCTGAACGAAACAGTCAAAGACTATGTTTTCAAGTTCGGATTGTTCTTGATTATCTCTTTGATGGTATTTGCGACTTATAATGATTTTGCACGTTTGTTTCACAGATGGTTCTCCTAAACCGGAGCTCCACCGTTAACTACAATAAGGATTTGTGAACATGAAAATGTTAAAAATATGGACTATGCTGATTGTACTGCTAGCCGCTTTTGAAGTCCGCGCTGCCTCCGTTTATGTTCGGGATATCAAAGTCGAAGGTTTGGAACGCGTTGAAGTGGAGACCGTTCTTTCTTATGTTGACATAAAAAAGAACACCATTATTGATGATGCCAAAATGGATGCCTCCCTGAAACAGCTTTATGCTACCGGCCTGTTCAACGATGTTTCTCTTAATATGAAAAACGATGGGTTGCTGATAATCAAAGTGGCTGAAAATCCTATTATTAACAAGGTTCTGTTCGACGGCAACGATAAGGTCGATGACGAAATGCTCAAAGGCGAATTGCAGTTGGCTCCCCGGTCGACTTATTCTCGCGCCAAAGTTCAGGAAGATGTTCAGCGTATCCTTGAAATTTACAAACGTACCGGGCGTTATGCCGTAGTTGTCGAACCTCAGATTATTGAACGCGATCAAAATCGTGTCGATTTGATTTTTAAAATTGACGAAGGCCCTCTGGCCTCTATTAATAAAGTCAATTTCGTCGGCAACAAACATTATTCCGACGATGACCTGCAATCGGAAATTATGAGCAAAGAGAGCCGTTGGTATCGTATCTTTTCTTCTGCTGAAAATTATGATTCAGAAAAAACAAATTACGACAAGGAACTGTTGCGCCGTTTTTACTTTAAGCGCGGTTATGCCGATTTCCGTGTCGTATCTGCGGTTGCCGAACTGAGTCCGGATAAAAAGTCTTTTGTGCTGACCTTTGTGCTGGACGAAGGAAAACGTTATAAAATCCGCAGTCTTGACATAATCTCGGATATTGCCGATGTTGACACCGCGGCGCTCAAACCGGCGGTCCAGCTGGAAACCGGTGATTGGTATAATGCCGATAAGGTGGAAAAATCAGTCACGGCGCTGACCGACGAACTGGGCAAAAAAGGTTTTGCTTTTGTAGATGTTGAACCTGAAATGACAAAAGATACCGCTGCCGGTGAAATTGATTTGACATTCCATGTCAAGGAAGGCGAACGTATTTTCGTCGACCGCATTAACATTACCGGCAACACCAGAACATATGACAAAGTTATTCGCCGCGAATTTCGTATTGACGAAGGCGATGCTTTCAACGTTTCCAAAATTAAAGATTCGCGCCGTAACGTCGAAAATCTAGACTACTTCAGCAAAGTCAATATTGAAACGATGCCCAAAGATGACAATAAGGCCGACATCAATGTTGATGTTGAAGAAAAATCAACCGGTTATTTCAATGTCGGCGTCGGCTACTCTACCGTTAACGGCGCTCTGGTTCGCACCGGCGTAACCGAAAACAACTTCCGCGGTCTGGGACAACGCCTCGGTTTGGATATCGGCGTATCGCAGCGTTCTCAGGAATATGATGTCAGCTTTACGGAACCGTATTTCCTGAATCGCCGTTTGCGTGCCGGTTTTGACCTCTTCCGTACCGAACAGGATTATCAGGATGAAGGTTCTTACGACAGCGAAAGCACCGGCGGCCGTTTGCGTCTGGGTTGGAACTATACGGACGATTTGTCTCAACAGTTCCGTTACACCCTGCGTCAGGACAAGATTAGCAATGTTGATTCCGAGGCCTCCTACTACATTAAGGAAGAGGCAGGCAAATACAATGACTCTTCTGTCGGTCAGACCATTGTCTACGACAAGCGTGACAGCGCTTTCAATCCCAAAGAAGGATATTTCATTTCCTTCGGCAATGATGTTTCCGGCCTCGGCGGAGACGAAAAATACCTGAAATTTGATGCCAAACTGTATCAGTACTATACCTTGGCTGATTACTATACCTTCAAATTGTTTGCCAATGCTGGTTATATCACCGGTTACGGCGGCAAGGATGTCCGTTTGTCCAATCGTTATTATCTCGGCGGTTCGACTTTGCGCGGTTTTGATGTCGCAGGTATCGGTGCCCGTGATAAATATACGGACGATGCCCTCGGCGGTAACTGGATGTTGTATACCGGCGGTGAGGTTATGTTCCCGATTGGCTTGGATGAATTGGGCATTAAGGGAAGAACCTTTGTTGATATGGGTATGTTGGGTAAACCGGATAATATCAATACCTCGGTGGTGGAATATTCATCAAGTCCGCGTGTCGCCGCAGGTTTTGGCTTCCAGTGGCTGTCGCCGATGGGGCAGATTGATATTGACTTTGCTTTCCCGATTGTTAAGGAAGACTACGATGAAACCCAGGTCTTCAGACTTAACTTCGGTACCCGCTTGTAATTTTAAGGAGTTGAAATTATGGTCGATACCAGATTTTATGAAAACCATGGTCCTTTCACGCTGGCTCAAGTTGCTGAAATTTGCGACGCCCGGGTTGAAGACGCTTCTAAAGCTGATGTTGAAGTAAGGGAGCTGGCTACGATGTCTGCTGCCGCAGAAGGGGACATCTGTTTCTTTTATGATAAAAAACAGAGGGCCAAAGCAGCCGAAATCCGTGCAACCGCCTGCATAACCACGCCGGAGCTTCTTGATGCAATCCCCGACGGCGTTATCAAGCTGACTACGGAAAATCCTCGCCTGGCTTTCTTAAAATTGAATACGGCGTTTTATCGGGAGCCCCAAATTGTTCCTGAAATCCGCCCGTCGGCAGTTATTTCCAAAACAGCGTTGATTGGCGAAAACTGCTATATCGGTGACAATGTCGTATTGGAGGACAATGTCAAAATCGGCGACAATTGCATTTTGGAAGCGAATGTCGTAATTTCCCGCGGGTGCGAAATCGGCAGCAATTGCCGTATTGGCGTCGGAGCGCATATCTCCCATTGCCTGATGGGAAATGACTGCTATGTTTACAGCGGTGCACGCATTGGCTGGGATGGTTTTGGTTTCCTGTTTGTTCAGGGACAGCATAAAAAAATTCCGCAGGTCGGTCGGGTTATTATCGGCAATGATGTTGAAATCGGCGCCAATACATGTATTGACCGCGGTGCTTTGGATGATACGGTAATCGGGGACGGCTGCCGTATTGATAATTTGGTTCAGGTTGCGCATAACATTAAGCTCGGCCGCGGCTGTGTTCTGGTTTCTCAAACCGGCATCGCCGGCAGCTGTACCTTTGGTGATTATGTTGTCTGTGGTGGACAAACCGGTTTCGCTGACCACTTGAATGTCGGCAGCGGAGCTCAGATTGCCGCTCAATCAGGCATTATGCGCGATATCGAACCCGGCGCCGTTGTAATGGGCACTCCGGCTGTACCCATTAAAGATTTTATGCGCCAAGTTGCTTTTCTGCAAAAAGCCGGAAAGAAATAATCTTCTATTTAAGGAAATAACAAATGTCTGAAAATAAAATTTATCAAGTTGAAGAAATTATGGATATGCTTCCGCACCGTTACCCGTTTTTGCTGGTAGACCGTTTGGAAGTTGAAGTTCCCGGTGAAAAAGGCGTCGGCCTCAAAAATGTAACCATGAATGAAGAGTTTTTCCAGGGACACTTTCCCGGCAACCCGGTAATGCCCGGCGTGTTGCAAATTGAAGCAATGGCTCAGACCGCAGGTGCGTTGGTTATCTCCGGCATGGAAAATTACAAGGAAATGAAAGCCGGCGTATTCTTTATGTCAATTGACGGCGTAAAATTCCGCAAACCGGTTAAACCCGGCGATCAGCTGAAGATGCATGTTGAAAAAATCAAAGAACGCCGCAATGTTTTCGTCTTCAAAGGCGAAACCAAAGTTGACGGGCAAACCGTCAGCGAAGCTGAATTTACGGCAATGATCGTAAAATAATCACGCATGGGTTTTAGCGTATCCCTCCGAATTTTCGGGGGGATTTTTTGTGCCTCGTTTCTGCTGTTCCGATTAAACGCCAGAGCGTTTTTTTTGCCTGATTTTTCCGTTGTTCGTAAAGAAAAGATGGTTTGCCGCACTCTTATCGAAATATTTTGTAGCCAAACGTGTTTTTACACTAATTATTAATTCCTGTAAATTATTATTCATTAAATAAGTTAACACCAATCTAAAAGGAAGTTTTTATGACTGATATTCATCCTACTGCCGTAATTGAAGACGGAGCCCAAATTGCTGCTTCTGCCAAAATAGGTCCCTTTTGCTGGATTAGCTCTCGTGCTAAAATCGGTGAGAACGTTCAGCTCCTGGGCCGGGTAACCATTATGGGTGACACCACTGTCGGTGAGGGAACCATCGTATTTCCCGGCGCCTGCCTCGGCGGCGGTCCGCAGGATCATGGCAACGAATTCAAAGAAGAAGCCAAGCTGATTATCGGCAAAAATAATATTATTCGTGAAAATGTTACCATGCACGCCGGTACGCCGAAAGAACATTTTACAACCACGGTCGGCGACGGCGGTATGTTTATGATTAACTCTCACGTTGCTCACGATTGCGTCGTCGGCAATAATGTGATTATGACCAATAATGCGGTTATTGGCGGACATGTTCGTTTGGGTGACGGTGTCATCATCGGCGGCAATGCCGCAGTTCACCAGTTCTGCCGTATCGGCCGTAAGGCCATGATTGGCGGATTGTCCGGAGTTGACCGTGACGTCATTCCTTTTGGTATTGTTACCGGAGACCGCGGAAAACTGCGCGGGCTGAATGTCATCGGTCTGAAACGCAGCGGATACGACGAAGGCGTGGTCAAGTCTATTACCAAGGCTTTTATGTTTATTTTCAAGGGCAAAGAAGGAACCTTTGAAGACCGTTTGGCGCAGGCTCACGAAAAATTCAAGGACAACGAAATGGTTATGGAGCAGGTTAAGTTTATTGATGAAGCTCTCCAGGGCCGCCGCAAGATTATGGTTGCCGAATAAGGTATTCTGATCTCAGGATAGGGGAAATTCTGCTTTGGCGTTTTTCCTCTATTCTTTTGTTAAAATGTATTCTATAACATTATTTAGACAACTTCACTCAAAGGTTACCTCAGAGCTATGACCAGTCAGCGTAAATTAGGCATTATTGCCGGCGGCGGAAGCATTCCCAAAATGCTTATAGAACACTGTGCCGCACAAGGAAGGGATTTTTTTGTTCTTGCAATAGAAGGTAATGCCGACAAGGCTTTGATTACGGATGACATTCCTCATCAGTGGATACGCATCGGCCAGGCCGGCACCGGTTTCAAACGTTTCGCCGAAGAAAAAGTACAAGATGTAATTATGATTGGCACAATTAAGCGCCCGGGTTTTTTTGACCTGGTTCCCGATTTACGGACCACGGCTTTCTTTGCCAAAGTCGGTGCTAAGGCTCTGGGCGACGATGGTATTCTGCGGGCTTTGGTCAATGAAATTGAAGCTGAAGGAATGACTGTCCGCGGTATTCATGAAGTTATGTCCGATTTGCTGGTAAAACCGGGCATCTTGGGGCGTCATAAGCCGGATAAACAGGCGCTGGTTGACATCAGACGCGGAATTGATGTCGCTTTGGCCTTGGGAAAGTTGGACGTCGGCCAGTCGGTGGTTGTGCAGCAGGGGCTGGTGCTCGGCGTTGAAGGAATTGAGGGGACGGATGAACTTGTCCGTCGTTGCGGCGAATATCGTCGTAAAGGAGACGGCGGAGTGCTGGTCAAATTACGCAAGCCTCAGCAGGATATGCGGATTGATTTGCCTACGATTGGTCCGCGCTCGGTCAGCCGGGCTCAGGAAAGCGGTTTACGCGGTATTGTAGTCCATGCCGGCAACGGTTTGATTGTAGACGAAGCCGAAACAATTCGCCTGGCGGACAAAGCCGGCCTTTTTATCATGGGGATTAATCCGGATGACTACCTTAAATAACACTTCTCGCGCTTTGAAAATTTATCTGATTGCCGGCGAACCTTCGGGCGATCTGCTGGGGTCGCGCCTGATGCGGGCTTTGCGTGCCAAAACCGGCGGAAATGTCGAGTTTTTCGGACTGGGCGGCGACACGATGGAGGCTGAGGGGCTAAAATCCGTTTTTGATATTTCGGATTTGGCGGTTATGGGGCTGGTAGAGGTTATTCCCAGCATACCGAAAGTATTGCGCCGCATTCGTCAGACTGTTTCCGATATCCGCAAGGTTCAGCCGGATATTGTCGTGACCATTGACAGCTGGAGTTTTTCTTCGCGGGTGCATAAGGCCTTGCGCAAGCTAAAATTGGGCATTCCCCAGTTGCATTATGTCGCGCCGCAAGTCTGGGCCTGGAAGAAAAAACGTGCCCGCACCATGTATAAATACATTGATGCGCTGATGACTCTGCTGCCGCAGGAGCCCAAGTATTTTACTCCCTATCATTTGGAAACGACGTTTGTCGGCCATCCCGTAATTGAGAGTGAGGTGCTTCACGCCGACGGCGAAGCTTTTCGCGCCAAATACGGCATTCCCGCCGACAAAAAGATTATTGCCGTACTTCCCGGCTCGCGTCATAACGAAGTGGCCAAGCTTTTGCCTGTTTTTCTTGAAGCCTCCAAAATGCTGTTAAAACACGACAAGGACTTTTTCTTTGTCATTCCTACGGTTAAAACCGTAGCCAAAAGGGTGCGTGAAATGACGCAAAACTGCGGCCTTCCTCTTCAGGTGGTAGAAACTCAGCAGGACCGTTATAATGCTTTTCGAGCCTCGTCGGCGGCCATTGCCGCCTCGGGGACGGTTGCGTTGGAACTGGCGATTACCCGCATTCCGCATATAATTGCCTACAAGGTTTCGCCGCTGACTGCGTTTATCGTCGGCCGGATTATGAAAATTCAGTTTGTGAATCTTTCAAATATAATGCTCGGCCGCGAGATAATTCCGGAATTGTTGCAGGAACGCTGCGTCTGCGGCAATATTTGCCAATATGTTCTGGAGCTTCTGAAACATGAGGATTTGTACGAACGTCAGATGGAAGGCTTTGACAAGGTCAAGGAAATTTTGAGCCAAGGCAGACAGACGCCGAGCGAAAATGCTTCCGATGTCGTGCTGGAGCTGATTGCCCGCCGGAACCGACAATAAAAAACACAAAAACCCGTTCAAAGTTGAACGGGTTTTTTATAAAAGGGACAGCTTACTGTTCGCAGCGATGGTAATAACCGCATCCTTCAACCGGGCATTCGACCAGCTTTTCGCCTTCGGGACAAATCAAAGTGACCAAATCATAGCCGGCGCATGCTTCCGAACAGGTTGTAACCACCGGATTTCCGTCATCGTCTTGTAAGGGCAGGGCACCGTTCCAGTCTGCAATCGGAGTAACTTTCGCGTTGGCAATTGCGGCACCTGCCAGCAGAGCCAAAGCAGCTAAACAGAGTTTAATCTTCATCATAAACCTCGCTTTGTTCTTATTTATCACCATTTTACGACTTAAAAAGTTAATTTATTGCAAATAAGAAGCGGATAGATTAGATTAATTTTGGTAATTGAGGAATTTAAATGCAGTTGTTTTGGTATCGCCTTAAAGAACAGTTTTGGGCCGGACAAGACCGATGGGGATTGTGGCTGCCGGTTTTTTTCGCCTGCGGTATCGGCATTTATTTTATGCTTCCGGTCGAACCGTCCAAATGGGTGACGCTTGCAGTTATCGAGCTTCTTATTGTCTTGGCCGTATTGTTGCGTTACCGCATTCGCTGGCTGTATGCCTTGATTGTGCCGGCTGCGGTTGTTGCCGGTTTTGCTGTCATTCAGCTGCGAACGCTTTATCTGGCAAAGGAACAGGCGCCGGTTCCGGCGGAAAAATTGTATTTGCAGGGGCGTATCGAGCATCTGGATTATAACAGCCGCGGAAATCGCCGGATGATTTTGGGACGGTTAACCGATTTTGACGGCAATCCGGTTCCCGGGCGTTTTCGGGTCAGTATGCGCCCTCAGCCGGGAAAACTCTATAGCGGACAATGTGTGGAGCTGGTTGCCAAGCTGATGCCTTTGGCCTCGGCTTCATTGCCCGGAGGATATCAGTTTGACCGTAAAAGCTTTTATTTGGGGCTTTCCGGCAGCGGTTATTCCGAGAGCCGTGTCCTTCCCGTAGATTGTCGCGAACCAGCCTCGTGGAGGGAGCGTTTTTCATTTAAGGTTGCCGGCTGGCGGCAGTCGATTATGGAAAAAATCAAACGGATTCTGCCTCCTGATGAGGCTTCGGTGGCTTCTGCCGTCATCGCCGGCGAACAAACCGGCATTAATTCCCGCTTAATTCAAAACTATCGGGATTCCGGTCTGGCGCATTTCTTGTCGATTTCCGGTTTGCACATGAGTATGCTGGCCGGCTTGATGTTCTTTTTTATCAGATTGCTGATGGCTTTGATACCGCCTTTGACGTTGCGTTGTGATTCCAAAAAGGTTTCGGCGGTTTTTGCCCTTTTGATAAGTGTGGTTTACCTGCTGATTTCCGGAGCGGCAATTCCGGCACAACGGGCATTTATAATGACTTTTATTGTGTTGTTGGGCGTTTTGCTCGACCGCCGCGCCATTTCGATGAAAACCATTGCCTGGGCGGCGTTCCTCGTATTGTTGATAACGCCGGAAGCTTTGGTCGGAGCCAGTTTCCAGATGTCGTTTGCCGCCGTGATTGCCCTAATAGCCTTTTACGAAAGGTTTGCGGGGACTCTTAAACGTTTTCTTGACGGAAAGGGAACTTCATCTTCTCTGATTGTCAAAACATTTAAAATCGTCTTCTTGTACATTGTCGGTATTTTAGTTTCCGATTTGGTGGCAAGCCTGGCAACATTGCCTTTTTCTGTTTATCACTTCAATCGTATTGCCTTGTTCACCACTCTGGCTAATCTTATGGCCGGTCCGATTATCGGTTTGTTGATTATGCCGTTCACGTTGTTTTCGCTGCTGTTGATGCCGTTGGGGCTGGAATATTGGCCTTTGCGTTTGGTCGGATACGGCATCCGGTTGGTCAACGACATAACCGCTTATGTCAGCAGCCTGCCGTCTGCAGGATATCAGGTGTTGTCTATGCCTTTGTGGGGACTGCTGATGATGGTGTTTGGCGGACTGTGGCTGGCCATCTGGCAGACGTCATGGCGAAAGTGGGGATGGCTGTTTGTTGTGGGCGGATTATTGTCCGTATTTACGGTGCGCACGCCGGATATTCTGGTGAATGCGGAGCAGGATTTAATAGCTCTTCGTGATAATCGCGGCCATCTTGTCGTTATGCCCAAACGCGGTGACAATTTTACCAAGCAGGTCTGGCTTGATAAAACCGCGTCTCCCCGCCTGGATAAAAAACGTTCCGAACTGTTGCGCAAAATTTACAAGGGACGAGCCGCTTCTCCGCAATGGCTTGAATTAAGCTGCCGAAACGATGACTGTGTTTACCGCCGCCGCTTCAGCTTCAACCGGCGGGGCCAAATACGGATAGACAGCAAGCCTTTGGCCGTGAAAGAAGGCCTTGGCGCAGCAGTGTACCTTAATCCTTTGCGGATTGTAACCGTGCGCGATTACATCGGCCGCCGCCCTTGGAATTCAGGGTTGTAAGATTTTGTTTGCCAAAAATAATAAGTTGTGTTATCTTCCCGGCATAAACCGAGATAATTATGTATTTATTTAACCCAATTAAAAATTAAAAAAATGAAAGTAAATGGTATTAAAGTAAAAGCCGTATGGGGACAAATCAGTGCCGTACAAGCAGATGCGTATGTTGTTCCCGAGTATCCCGATCACGTAAGCAGCACCCCGATGATAAACGACATCATAGCCGGCGGCGCACAATATGGTTTTGATGTGTTCAAACGCCATCTGTCGCTTGGGAGCTTGAATATGTGTTCTGCGGTTTTAAGCGTTGCTAACGGAGGAAATTCCCGTTATCTGATACACAGTGTCGTTCTTGGCGGTCCCGCCGAAAAACTGGCTTCGAACATTGAAGATGCAATGAGTGCCGTAATGACAATCGCCCGTCCGCAGAAAGAAATGATTACGTCAATGGCAATGCCTCTTATCGGCTTTGGCGAGTTTGGCTCTTTGTCAGCAACGGCGGCCGCAATTGCCCTTTTGTCGGGAATTAACAATTTTAATCGAAAACATTATATTAAAGAAATTAAAATTGTCATTGCCGCAAGCCCGGAAGCAGTCGACGAAGTAAACCGCGTTATCAAATGCGGAGAATATATCAATTCCGAATATTAATGATTTTTAATTAAAGAAAACACTCTGCCGTAAAAGCAGAGTGTTTTTTTTGCATAAAAAGAAGCTTTCTGAACGCAGTTTCTTTTGCTGAAATTAATAGCTTTCGCCGCTTCCGGTGTAATTTGTAGACTTAACCGCTTTGTCGGTGGCAAAATCGCCGGTTCTCTCCACCGTATTGTTAACGCTTTCCAACATCCCGTTGTCATAGGCATATTTTACGCCATAGGCAATAGCAGCCAAAATCAAAAGCAAGGTAATAAACTTCATTGTTCCATCCTTTCTGTTAATAAGTAAACTAATCATATCACCTCTTCCTGAAATTACAAGAAAGAATGCTGTCATTAATAATTGTATGGGTAAAAACCGTAAACCAATAAATTGACGAAAGCTTAGGTTGAATTCAACAGTGGCTCCTCTCTTGTCGGGCGGAGCTTTTTATGTTTACAATCGGCAGAATTTTTTTTATGCTTTAAGCGGACGAATAATCTTACGAGGCTGATTCTTTATGAACCGGGTTTTATACTTGGCATTTCTTTTAAGCATATCACCCGCGGTTGCCTTAGCTGGTCACTGGGAGTTTGACGCATCCGGTTTGGCCGGAGCTTATTACGGCATAAGCGAGACCAAGGATGTCGGCAGCGTTGATAATTTGGCCAATCGCTGGGTAACCCGGGCCGATGCGTCTTTTAAATCAGACTATGTTTTTCAGAAAGAACACCGGTTGGGGCTTCGTGCAGATACAACCCTCATCTTCAAGGCTCATGATCGCAGCCGCCGCGATGGCGAATGGCGTTTTTTTCCCTATCTCACGGATGATTCTTCTTGGGGAAATTTTAAGCTTGGTTATGTTTACAACGCGGCATATCAGTTGCACCGGGGAGCCCGGGATATTACCTTTTTGGGGGTGGAAGCCACCAATCTGGTTTATTTTCTTTCCAACCCGAACTGGGCCAATAAAACCAAATCGGTCAAATTTGCCACTCCGAAATCGGTAGCGATGATAAACGACGGTCGTGCGCCGAAGCTTTCTTATATCACTCCTTGGCTGGGCAATACCAAGTTCGGTTTTTCTTATACGCCGGATAACGCTCATCGCCGAGGTATGGTCAGCCGTTATACCGATTATGAAAAAACGATGGATGGCTATGTTTGGGCGATGCAAAACAAATGGCAGCTTTCCTCTTCTGTATTGTATACCTCCGCCGGCTATGGTATTTTCAACCGAACCGATAAAGAAGCCTCGGTAGGGGTTCGCTGGCAAAAAGGCAGTTTTAATCTTGGCGCCGGTTATAAAAAAGCTTATGTCGACGGAAAAGAAAATGCTATTGCAACCGCCCGTGTCAATGCCTTTCTGCCGGCATATTTTGATAACTACCGTGAGTCTGAAGTATGGAATTTTAGCCTGGGTTATGATTTCGGGCGCTACAAAACCAATGTTGCCTATTTTCAGTCCGAAGCGGCCAATACCCGTCATCGCGATGTTTTCTACCTTTGGTCTAACGCCTATCGCCTTTCAAAAAATCTTGATATCGTAATGATAGGCTCGTACCTTAATGCCCATGGCGACAAAGCGCATAGCGATGACAATGCCAAAGGATATGCCCTCATCGGCGGTTTAGCATTTAGATTCTGATTATATTTCCATCAAATTTGGCAAATTTTTGCTTATCCCGGATAATAAAATATTGACACTTATCATCTTTTTTGATATATTAAAACTGTTTACTAAGTCTATGTTTTATTATTCTAAAAGTTTTTATAATTTTAATTGAGAGTTTTTCATTTGTTTTTAATGAATGACGTCTCGTGAATAATAGCATTGGATGTCAGTCAAACAAAAATAAAAAATATTTAATAACTTAAAATTATAGATTATGAAAACGGCAGAATTATTGAAAAAGGTAAACAACAATGGTAGAGAAGTAAAATTAGTTTGTATGTCAACAAAGCTCCCGACAGTTAGATTATGTGAAAAATCCAATGACGGAGTGTTGATGGCAATTGATTTGAGTGTGTTTGTTCAGGAAATCTTTTCATTGTCGGATGAAGAAGTTTTTGTCATCGGACGTGATGAAGAAAGCGATTACAAACTGCCGAACGACAGGCGTTTCTCTCGTTTCCATTGTTTTGTTGCCAGAGTAGGCGGAATGTATCAGGTATTTGATTCTTCTTTATGCGGAACGGCTTTGGAGAACAAATAATCAGGACAAAACCGAAACGGCAGAAACAGGCTTAATCTCATCTGAGGTTAGGCCTGTTTTTCATTCATATGGTACCGCATCTTTTTCAAAACAATGGTTTCTCCACGGCGATGCGCGGTTGTCCGTCTTCTTCGCCGCCCTTGATATGGATGATGCCGCACGGCAGAAAGCCGCTTTTTTCCATAGTGCGCTGCATTGCAATGTTTTCTTGGTGGGTATCGGCCCGGACGCTGGAGGCTTTGCGGGAGCGGGCGAGTTTTTCGGCTTCTTCGTAAATTTTCACGCCCAAACCTTTGCCGTGGCTGTCTGCGGCAACGGCCATTCGGTGTACGACGGCATAGTTGCTGCCGGTCGTTTTCCAACCGCCTTCTATTTTTTCATAGCTTTCATCAGCTCCGAACGTAATTGCACACATTCCGGCGATACGGCTGCTGTCACATAATACGTAACCAATTCCGTCGGCAATGTCTTTTTCCAGCAATGGCCGGTTGGGGTATCCCGTCTGCCACTGATTGATATTTTGTTTTTTGAGCAGCAATTTGGCATCGTTGACAATTTGCATCATTTCGTCAATGTCTGCCGGCGTTGATTTGCGAAACTCCATGATACCTCCGTTAAAATTCTACTTTAATGCCAAACGTACGGATGAGTTCGGCGGCTTGAATGCTGTTGATTGCGGCACCGCGCAGCTCAGCGAAGTCTTTGGACAGGATAACGCCGGAGATGTCCGAGTTTGTTATGTCTACGCCGCGCAGATATGTGCGAAACAGGTTGCTTTCGTTCAATACTGCCCGGTTTAGCTCCAAATTCTTCACTTTGCATTCACTGATTTCCGAGTTTGTCAAACGGCTTCCGTCAATAAGCAGGTTTTCAAAACGGCTTTCGTTAAAATTGGCATATTGAAAATAACTGTCTTTGAAAATGCTTTCTTTGAATATATTTGCCAGAAAGTCGCTTCCCGTAAATTTGCATTCTTCGATCAAAACCTTGCTCCAATAGGCGTTTTCAAAACAGCAGTTCGTGATGCTGCAGCATTGAAAATGAGCGTTTATCCAAGAGCTTTTGGTAAAATTGCATTCTTTGAAACAGCAGTCGCGAAACAGCACGTTGCGAAAATCAATTTTGGAAATGTCTCCTCCCGAAAGAACCTGTCCGCAGATTTTTAGGTCGCTGATTTCGTCGGCCGTGTCGCGAACCAGGCGGACGGCGTCGGTCAGGTCTTTATCAAGCGGCTCTTGCGGCAGAAGAAATTTTTTTGCGGATTCCATGGGCAAATATCTCAAAACGGATTATGTGCTAAATATACTCTCCCCGCTGAAACACACAATAAAAATTATTTGTTTCATCACAATTGTTGAATTTTTTTTGCCTTTGTGTAATATCTCGGAATGTCAGGAGGAAAAATGATAATAAAACAGGCCTTGCCGGGAGAAGAAAATGATGTTGCCGCATTGGCGCTGAAAATGTGGCCGGAGCATGAAGCGGATGAATTGCGCCGTTTGTTTGCTGCTTTGCTGAAGGCTCCGGACGCCGCCGTTTTTGTCGCGCGGGAAGACGGGGTTGCCGTGGGGTTTGCCCAAACTCAGCTGCGGCGGGATTATGTCGAAGGAACGTCCGAATCTCCGGTGGGATACCTGGAAGGAATTTATGTTGAAGAAAAATTCCGGGGCAGGGGCATTGCGCGCAGTTTATTGGCAGAATGTGAAAACTGGAGCAGAAACCGGGGATGTTCGGAATTTGCAAGCGACTGCGGATTGGATAACGTTGACAGTTTGAAATTTCATCTCGGCTGCGGTTTTGGCGAGGCCGGCCGTATCATCTGTTTTACAAAAAAAATATAAAAAGGAACAAATCTCTGATGCAGGATAAAACGCTGTTATACCGTCTGTGGTGGTTATTTAAGACCAACGTGATTATAAGTTGTCTTGCCGTCGGCGGCGGCTATATGATTATACCGTTAATGAAGAAACCTTTTGTCGACAACGCGAAAGCCTTTTCTTTTGACGAACTGTTGGAAATGTCGGCTGTTGCGCAGTCGGCTCCGGGAGCAATAGCCGTCAACCTTTCGGCAATTACGGGGTATCGCATTGCCGGGTTGATTGGAGCCGTTGTCAGCTGCGTTGCGGCAGTTTTGCCGCCGCTGCTGATTATGTCTGCGGTAGCGGTATGCTATCAGCAGGTTATTCATAATCAGGAAATCAATGCCGCATTAAAAGGGATGATTGCCGCCATTGCCGCAATCATCATTGACGTGGTCTATGATATGGGAAAAAATGTTGCCCGCAATAAGGAGATGCTGGGCGTTCTGACGGCGGTTTTTGTTTTTGTCGCATCGTTCGTTTTTGAGCTTAACGCCGTATTTTTGATAGTCGTGTCGTTGGTTTGCTATGCATTGATTGTATGGTTGAAGGGCAGGGGGAAGTAATATGGCGGAAAAGTTGTGGGAGTTGGCGGTTAATTTTTTTCAAATCGGCAGTTTCAGCATCGGGGGCGGATATGCAATTATTGCTCTGATTGAAGAACTGTTGGTTAACCGTTACCATTGGCTGAGTTTAAAAGAGTATACGGACATCATCACGATATCTCAGATGACTCCCGGTCCGTTGGCAATCAATGCTTCCAGTTTCACCGGTTTGAAAATTGCCGGTCCGTTGGGAGCAATCGTTGCGACATTCAGCTGCATTATTACCGGTTTCGTCATCTCTTTGTCTTGTTACGGCTTTTTTTGCTGTCATCGCAATTGTGCCGTGATTATGTCTGTTTTGCAGGGACTGAAAGCTGTTGCTACCGGGCTGATAGGTGCTGCCGGTGCCGGGATTTTGCTGCTGGCGCTTACCGGTCATAACCATGTCACTGCTGAGATAAACAGTTTTGACGGCTATGCTTTGCTGATTGCGGTAGTCTCTGTCGTTTTACTGCGCCGTTACAGGTTCAATCCTGTGTGGGTACTGGTTTTAAGCGCCGGGGTCGGAATATTGGTGTATTAAAACCTATACCTTTTGAGAAACCGGGTGCCCGTCCGGCTGTGGACGATAATATTTGCCGAAATAAAAAATGGTTATCAAACCGGCCAGAGATAAAACGCATCCCGGAAGCGCGGAGTATTCGACGCTGTATCCCAACTCCATCGGCAGGCCGCCGAAAAATGCCCCCAGAGCGTTACCGAGGTTAAAGGCAACCTGAGCGCTGGACGCTCCTAAAATTTCACCGCCTCCCTCTGAGGTGTCGATAATCAAAAACTGTTCCGGACCTGAGACGCCGAATAAGCCGAACACGCCGATAAACATTAGTGCCAAAGCCAAATATGAATATGCGGCGGCAAAAAACATCAAGACCGATGCAACAAACATTAGGCCGATCATCAGGGCCGAAAGTGTTACCGGAGATATAAAGGTTGACAGTCTGCCGCTGATGTAGTTTCCCATAACCATTCCCAACCCGGACAGAGCCATAATCCAGGCCATGCTGTGCGGCGGAAATTTGGCAATGTTTACCATAATCGGGTTAACATAGCTGTACCATGAAAACAGACCGCCGTTGCCCAGCATAATGGAAGCCAGTAGAAACCACGGCAGCGGACATTTCAAAAAACTGAATTGCGCCGTAAAGTTTTTCGCCGAAACCGGTGCGACGTCAGGTACCCACAGATATATGGCAATAATTGTAATCAAACCCCAGACGGCAACTAACAGAAACAGCATATGCCAGGAAACGATATGAGTAAGGTATGATGCCGCCGGAATTCCGACAAGGTTGGCAATTGTCATGCCGGAAATCATCGTTGCAACGGCTTCCACCTGTTTATTGCGGGGAGCAAGACGTTTGGCGACAATGCCGGCCACGCCGAAAAATCCTCCGTGCGGCAAGCCGGAAATAAAACGTGCCGCCAGCATAAAAGTATAATTAGGAGCTATAACGGCCAGAAAGTTGCCGATACACATAATGAACATCAGAGTAATCAGCAGGGTTTTTAACGGTCGGTTTCCCGATAAAAACACCAGCAGAACGACTCCCGAACAAACGCCCAGAGCATAAACGGATATAAAGTGTCCGGCTTCCGGGATTGAAATGTTAAGACCGGCGGCTACGACGGACAAGATGCTCATCATTCCAAATTCGGCCATTCCCAGTCCCAGAGTTCCAAAGGCAAGAGCTGCCAAGCTTTTTTTCATTGCAAAACCTCACAATCATATTGTTAATGCAGATTCTTAGTCTGCAATTTGCAAATTTCAATAAGCTTTGCGAATATCAGCCAAAATAAATCATTTGTTCGAAATCGTTTTTTTGTAATTGTTTCCCCAGTCGGCCATTGTTGATATTATCGGAAGCAGGGAACGTCCCAGCTCGTTGAGGCTGTATTCCACGCGGGGAGGAACTTCTGCATAGACCTTTCTTTTGATTAAGCCGTCATTTTCAAGTTCGCGCAGGTTTTGAGTTAAAACTCTCTGGCTGATGCCCTCCAGATTTTTGCGCAATTCGCCAAAGCGTCTGGTGCTGGCAAGCAGATCTCTGATAATCAACAACTTCCATTTGTTTCCGATTAGGTTAATTGTTGTTGCAACCGGACAATCTAAAATTTTTTTATTTGAAATCACTTTGTTTTCTCCATTGGTTACAAATTGAATACTATATATTAAAATAATGCCTACTTTACAAAATAATATAATATTCAATATTATGCAGATGAACAAAAAAATCAATTGCTTTGGAGGAAAAATGAAAAACATTATCGTCAAAAACTACCATGACGTACAACCTTTGGTTCAATCCGCAAACGGCAACAGTTTTGCGGTTAAACCCGTTATTGAAGACGTCGACAAATGCTCGGCAAACTTTGTGGAAGTGGCTCCCGGAAATTTTGCTTACGGGTATCATTACCATGAGGAGAATGAAGAAGTGTTTTATATCATCAGCGGAACTGCGGCTGTAAAAACCGAAACCGGTGAAATTCGCTTGAAAGCGGGAGATGCAATTTGTTTTCCTGCCAATATCAGCGGTTCTCACGTTATCCGTAATGATTCGGCTGATGAAAAACTGGTTTACCTTGACGTTGGGACGGCAAACAAACCGGACGTCGTTCATTTTACCGGCACCGGCAGCGGTATGACGATTACACGTTCCGGAACCTATAACTTCCGCGAAGAATAAGATATAAAAAGCCGGATAACTCTTTTATCCGGCTTTTGTTTTTTGATTAACGGATGAAGTTCGTCCGTTCTCCGCTCTCGACCCGGGGAAGCTCGATTCCGTCATTTTTGGCCTTTTCAATACATTTCAGCATCCAGGCCATATTGTGGCCGATGTTACGCATTGTTTGCAGCCCCTCTTTATCCTCGGAGACTTGTTCGGCGCTTATGCCGTGTACGTTGTTCCAGTAAGATGAGGAAACGACAGGCATTTTGGATATGGTGAAATACTTGTTGATGACGTCAAGCGAAGCGGTTGTGCCGGCACGTCTGGCCGAAACGACGGCAGCGCCGGGTTTGAAGGCAAATACGCTGCTGCCGGCATAAAAAACACGATCCAAAACAGCCTGAAGACGAGCAGAAGGATGAGCATAATAAACCGGAGAGCCGAAAACAAATCCGTCTGCCTTTTCAGCTTTTTCAATAATCTGATTGATGATATCGTCATTAAAGACGCAACGGTTGTTCAGTTTTCGGCAGGCACCGCAGCCGATGCAGTCCCGATAAGCCGCTTTTCCCAGCTGGATAATTTCTGTTTCAATGCCTTCGTTGTTCAAAACCTTTGCAACTTCGGACAACGCCGTGTAGGTACACCCCTGTTCATTGCAGCTGCCGTTAATCATTAATACTTTCATATTTCCACCTTTCTCAATTAATTTGCGTTATACGTATGTCAGCGTGTTTTCGCAAAATGTTGTGTCAAAAAACTATTCTGTGTGATGAGGGTTTTAATTTGCCGGGAGATTGTGTTTCTGTCAAAAACAATACCGTTAATGCCGAGAGATTTTGCCGCTTCCACATTTTCGCGTTTGTCGTCAATAAAGATGACTTCTTCCGGCTTGGCGTTTAATTTTGCCAATACGGACTGATAAATGGCTTTGTCGGGTTTCAATAATCCGAGCTCGTATGATACAAATATTTTGTCTTCGGCAGCCAAAGTTTGTCCAGTGTCGGCCAAATTGGGTAGGGCATTTGACAACAAGCCTATTTCTATGCCTTCTTTACGCAGCCAGGACATTGTCTCCAATGTTTCTTCATAAAAGGGACCAACGCCCTGATGCATTGCATTGTCGACGGATTGTTCAATATCTTTCGAATAAACGATGCCGCAGTGGCTGCATAAGTTTTTGCAAAAGGCGGTAAAATCCGTTTCTCCTTTCATAAAGGAATTGTAGTTAAAAGATTTGGCGCCGCCTTTCTTGTCAAAGGTTTTGTGGTCGGCGGACTGTTCTCTCAGCAGTTGGTTTAACGGTTCCAAAGAATACGGATAGCAAACTTGCCCAACGTCAAAAATACAAAATTTTATCGTCATTTCGTGTCTTTCAAATGTAATGTTGCCTTAAAACAATCCTATGGGATAAAATAAAAAAACACAATACAATTTCTTTGCGTGGCATTTTGTCAAAAGCCACGCGCGTCGATGAGGTTGAACCGTTAAGTCAGAGGTAGTTTTTTTGGGATAAAAACAATAAAATTTGCTGCAGTGTTTCTTGAGGCGTTTGCTCACTGTTATCAATAATCAAATCGGCAGATTTTGAATTGTGGTATCCTTCCTGATACATTTCCCTGATTCTGTTGATTTCAGAGACAGATAACGAACGTTCTCCGCGATTTTGTATGCATATTTCCAAACGCGGCGCCAGGGTAATATTGACGAACTCGGTTGTTTTGTCCTCCCATTGCTTCCATTCGTTAAACAGCTTGTCGGTCATCGGATATGCGAAAACGATGCTCTTATATTGTTTTTTTTGTTTTTCCTCTTCTATGATTTTTTTTAATCGTTTTGTACGCTCTTGCCATCCGGCTTTAACGCTCAGCCCTAAAAGCTTTTGTTCCCCGTCGGACAACAGGTCGTCGACCTCTATAAAAAAAGATATCGGAAGTTGTTTGCTTAACAGTTTGGAAACGGTTGTTTTTCCTGAATTTATCGGACCGTTAATATTTATAATCAGCATAGTAGATTCCCCTTAAAAACATTTAGCACTGAAATAAATAAAATTCCAATGGTAAAAATTTTCCGAATTTTGGTAAATCGTTTTTCTCGAATAACATTAATGCCGTTGTGAAAACGGGATGTATCTGTACTGGAAAGATTTGTCTGACATTTTTTGGGGAATTATTAAAAAATAAATAAGTTTCAATTATAAATTTAAATCATAAAAAACAAATCTACTGGAAAAAATATGTATCTTATTGGTATTCTGGCAGCTTTCGTCAGTCCGGCCGCACATTCTTTATCAAATATTTTCGATGCTTATATCATTGGAAATTTGTTTAAAAAAACGTCAACGACCGTTTTTTATGCAAACATCACCAATATCTTGGGACCGTTTGCTTTGCTTTTGATAGGACCTGTTCATATGTTGCCGGTAAGTGCAATCCCTTATGTTGCTCTTATCGGGTTGATAAATGTCGCTTATCTTTTTCCTTATTATGCTGCGCTGAAAACCACGGATACCTCGATTGTTGCCACATTGTTTTCTTTAGAAAAAATATTTATTCCGTTTTGGGCCTATATGATTGTCAATGAAATAATGCGGCCGGAACAGTATTTGGGATTGGGAATAATTATTGCCGCTTCGTTGGTTCTTAATTTGGAAAAGACTACGGCGATAAAAATAAACCGGGGTTTTTGGCTGATGCTTCTGACGGCTGTAATTCTTTCTTTTGAAAACGTTCTTTACAAAAAAATATTACAACATACGGATTGGCTTTCAACGGCATTCTGGAGCGCAATGGTTACGTTCACAATCAGGTGGGGAATTTTATTTTTTAGACCGATGCGGCAGGACATAATTAAAAATTTCCCGAAATACAAAGCTAATTTTTCAAAATTTTGCTTTATTGAAGTCTTTGACCAACTCGGCAATCTTATGCCTGTTTTTGCTTTGTCGATTATTCCGGTGTTGGTTGAAACGTCTATTTCATCAACGCAGCCAATTTTTGTAATTGTCTACGGATATATTTTAAGCCGGTTGTTTGGAGACAGGTTTAAGGAGAAGTTGAGCCGTAAGGAAGTTATAAAAAAGTTCGTTTGTTTTGTCTTTATCGGCATTGGCGTAAATTTGGCTATAGGTCTTTAAATTGAGAAAAACAGCACTTTAAAAAAGTGCTGTTTTGTTAGTAATAAAATCTGTTTTGGGATTCACAATCCTATTGTGCAGAAGTTTTTAAAAAACAATCAGGAAATTCTCCGGCATTTTCCAACATATAAAGATATCGTTCTTGAAAGCGCTTTTTTATTTCCGGCAAGGTAACTTTTCTCAGCCAGTCTTTCCTGGCCTTTTTAACACCGCTTTCTAAAAGTTCTTCAATTGATTTATCCGGATTTTCATACCAGTAAAGCGACATAAACGGTCCGATAAGGTGCGATGCTGCATCTGCCGACGAAATTATCTGAACTTCAATAGGGGCAAAGGATAAATCTTCTTCCATTTTTCGCTCCATTTGCTGCAGATAACTTATCGTCTGATCTGTTACGGACTGCGAAAAGCCTAAACTTTCCATAAGTTCCCGGCCTTTGGTAAAAGTAAGAAAATCACCTTTATCATAGTTTTCGGGCTTTTGTGCCAAAATTTTTCCGTAATCATGTAGCCAAACCAATAAAAGACAAATATTCCTGTCTGCCTCAGTATAAATGTTACATAGTTCGTTTACCAACCGCTCGACAATTTGGAGATGCCACTTGACATACCATTGGTGGTGGATAAAACCGGGATTACTGGCTTTTGCCGTGACGGCTTCTTTTAATTTTAATAGCTTGTCCATAATGACCTCTTTATTATATATAATATTTTAAAATTCCGCCGGTTTGCCGATAAAATTTACTGATTACCAGCTATTGAGATGTATTCTGTCTTCTGCATTGATTTCCTTCTGTTTGGGCAGAAAAGCATTTTCGGCAGGATAGCCCATCGTCAGCAGACAGGTGAACTCGTAACCTTCAGGCGCATTCACGATTTTTTTGATCTTCTCGGCTTCGTCGCTTACCGGAATATGGAATACCGTTCCCAGACCCTCGGCGGTGGCAGCGAGCAGCATATTCTCCAGCGCGCACCATGCTGAAGCGAAATAGTTAAGTGAGCTTTGCTCCTCGGGTTTGAGCAACGGCCATGTCAGTTGGCGGAAGAACGGAATAATAAGAAGACCGCTCTGCATCAGCATTTTTTGCTGTTTAGGCAATGCATCGGCAAACATCGCCATCTTGTCCTGGTCATCGGATTCGTCCACCTCTGCTACCAATTTCTTGAAGGCAGCCATGTTTTTGGCGAGCGGAGCAATTACTTTTGCAATGTTCTCACGGCTCTTTGCATAACTCAAAGAGCAAACTCTAAACAAGAACCAAACATTTTCTTGTTTTCTGCCAAATCTTGCGGTAATCCATTTGTCTGTATGCTTTTCTTTTTCCCATAAGGCATAAAAAAACAGCAGTTCTTCACAAATGTAACGTTTATTGGCATTGTTTTGAGCCAAGTTGGCAAACGCAATATCAATTTCGTTTGTGCCCATAGTAATAATTTTAAAATTGTTAAGTATAATTATTTGATTGTGCGGTAATTATATATAATTCAATGAAAATGTAAAGAATGTTTAGAATGAAAACCATACCAATCCTTACTTTAGCTTGGAGCTGTAAAGTCCTTTACTTTTTTATCTGTTTTCCCTCTGTCGTAATATCATATAAAAAGCGGAAATCTTAAATGGTTTCCACTTTTATATATAGCAAAACAGCGCCCTAAAAAGAGCGCTGTTTGTATTGCTGATATTTAAGTATATGCTTTCTGAACTAACCGGCTCTCATTTTTTATAACAAAAAATATAAGACATGCTATTGTGGTTAATGTTTCAGATATGGGCATAGCCAGCCAAATTCCTTCCTCTCCCAATACTTGCGGAACCAGAATAAACGCCGGGATAAGAAAAGCAAAACCGCGTAAAAATGCAAAGAAAGCTGCTGGTTTGGGCTTTTCAATACTTTGGAAATATCCGATAACAGTTAAATTTAACACAAAACAAATAAACCCGAAAGCAAAATAAGGAAATTTCTTTTATTCTCTTAGGATCGATTGCTCCCACAGAAGTAACCGCTTCAACGAAATATATCTAATCATTTTCCTCACTATAAAGTACTACATCTGGCATTTTATCATGTAATGTAATTTCAAGTCCAAGATTTTTTAATGTAATACTTTTGTTGCATTTTGTATTATTGGTTGTAATATGACAATTATATGGGATTTTATTAAAATATTTACAGCTTATTATTTTGAGTTTAGCTTACATACCAGTAACAATATAAAGGGAAGCTTCAAATGACTGTAATTGTTAGAATGCTCAAAACTGACGATTTACCGCAAGTAATAAAAATATGTAACGAAGCTCGCGAATATCATAGAGAACTTTTAGGTGGTTATTTTGTACCACAAGATGATGAGCAGGAAAAAGAAGAACTTTTACATTGTATAGAGGATAACAGCAAGTGTTTATGCTTAGTTGCAGAGCAAAATAAAGAAATTATTGGTATGGCTATTTCTGAATTTAAAAATAACTTATCTCTAGAGAAAGCAAAACTGTGTAATATTGAAAATATATGTGTTGTCAAAAAAGCAAGAAAACGAGGCATTGGTGATGCATTGATGCAAAGAATTATGGGAGAATGTAAAAGAAGAAACACAGATGAGATTAAACTTGATGTATTTGCCGCCAATGAAACAGCATGTAAGTTCTACGAAAATCATGGGTTTACAACTCAACGCTATAAAATGTCATTAAAACTTAAATAAGTATTAACTTATTGACTTTTCATTTTATACTATCTTTCCAATTTTGAATTGTAAGTATAATGCAAACCCTGCAATTTTTCTTTAGAAATTATCTGAGCTTTATAAGGGACTTTAGTGGGAGTTGATAATCCTCTTAATTCGGCTATAGAGGATTTATTTTCCTTGGATAGGTTTGTTTCATTGTTTTTTAATCTATCTATTTTTATAGCCCGACTTAATCTATCAGCAAACGCATCATCAAAAGGTTTTCCTGTTTTAATATATTCTTTAAACAGAGGATACATTTGCCTTGTTAAATCATTTGCTTGTTTCCAACCATGATACCATTCGTTTTTATTTGCAACAGGTTGTCCTGTCGTCTTTTCATTGTATAAGGCTGAAGAACAAGCTGCAAAAGCTTCATTAATTGCTCCAATAGCAAAAATTTTCTTTTGATCTCTGCTTGTCTTAGCATCTTGATTTCCATTTTTTTCAAAGCTTTTTATAACACTATTTAATAATGTCTTCATCTGAAGTGATGACTCATTTTCTATATCTTTCTTAAATTGTGAGTTAAAAAAAAAGAAAATGAGTTGTTTCATGAAATGGAGTAGAAGCTTTTCTCTTTAATATGTTTGAATTTTCAATGTAATTATTTAGATCTTCATTTTTATTTAAAGAATAATCCATACTTACATTTTCCGAATTAGATATACCATCTATTATTTTATTTTTAGGAAACGGATTTAAATAACAACAACATTGTTTATCCTCAGAAATAGAAAAGCATTTATATAAATTAGTTAGCTCATTTCGATAAACCGCTTGAGTAGAATTCATTGTTTCAATATTTTTATCAATAGCTTCTTTATTTTCATCATAAAAAGAGGAATAAGCTTCAAATGCAGGTTTTAATACTTTGTCTAAAGTATCGACTTCTTGTGGTAGATATTCTGACAATAATTTTTTTAAACCTTCATAACTGGAAATGTTTTGCCTTACTATTTCTTTCTGTATTAAATTTGATTTTATTCTTGCATTAGTCCCTTTTTCAGGAATTACCTCCATAAGAGACATTAATTTTTCATTCTCAAAACCTTTTATTGCATTTGTTGCCATTTCTGGATTTTGCATACAGTGACGGTATAACCCGTAAAAACTATACACCGGATTACTTGTAAATTTTATGTGATTTGTATTATTAGACTTTTCCATATTCATTTTCCAAAAATGCAATACCTTTTTAGGGTAGCATAGTTTTTACAAAAAATAAATTAAAATACAGCTTATCTCATTTCAGTATATTATATTTAAATGCAATAGAAAAACTCGAAACTTTACTAGCTCATTGCAAAAAATATCTTTTCGAGTTCGCAAGTTGAAACAAAAAGAGCTATTTTAAATATTGTACTTGCAAACTTTAAATTAGGCGGTCAGAAATTTTCATATGACTTCAAAAAACCGTTCGATTGGGGGCAGTCTTTAAACAAAAAAATACCCTCCAAAAAGGAAGGTGTCGCAATTGGGAATGCTTACCTCACAGTTTCAGAGATGCTTATAGCATCTTTATCAATTCAATAATCGGTATATCAAATTTCCATACTTTTTCATTACCGGTTGGTTGAAACCCCTGTTTATTATAAAATTTCACAGACGGACCATCTTTCATCGTCCATACAAGGCATTGTTTATACGCCTTGTCTTTCTTAAGATTGCACACATAATTAACCAACAAACTTCCAGCCCCCAACTTTTGATATTCAGGTAAGACATACAAGGCGTTAATTTCAAAAACATTCTCATCTAATTCTAAAATATAAGCAAATGCAATTAAACAATTTTGATCTACAACCACATAACATTCCGTATGAGACAATATTTTTTGAGTTCTTTGCAAAATATCATCTGTAATAATAAGGTCGTCCAAATATTCATTGGGAACATATCCACGATAAGATGTTTGGTAAGTTTTGTTATGAATAGTTTTAATAGCTAAAGCATCATCTGGAATGGCTTTTCTAATTCTCATTTTAATCGGACTTTCTTTCATATCACTCTGCTAAAATAACATATTAAAGCAACGCTTTTGAAGAACTTTTTTTATTTTACATTTTATAATATAAATTCTATATTTAACACCAAATAATGACTGGGGAGATAAATAATGGAAAAAGTTTTTCGCTATTCAATAAAGGCTATTATAATCCAAGATGGAAAATTATTGGTAGAGAGCTGTGATTATGGGCGGGGCCGTTTCTGCAAACTTCCCGGTGGCGGACACCAATGGGGAGAAACCATGACAGAAGCTTTAATCAGAGAATGTAAAGAAGAATTATGCTTAGATATAATCCCCAACCGTCTGGTAATGGTTAGAGATTATATTGCCAAAAATCATCATCAACACATCGATTTAGATTGTTTCCACCAGGCCGAATTGATGTTTGAGTGCTCGGTTAAAGATTTTTCATCTTTGGCTCGTGGAGCTGAACCTGATGGAGAAGACCAACAAATTAAATGGATTGCAATAGATGATCTTGCAGATTCTGATTTTTATCCTAAAGCAATTATCCCATACCTTAAAAACATCAAAAATATAAAAGAAACTATTGTTCTTGGTGATGTAAATTAAGCGGAGATTATTCGGCAGAATATAACCACGCAACTTCCGAACTAAATTTATAACCTTTTCCATGTCCGTTGTTTGTTTTTCTCTTCTTTATCTAGAGGCGTTTTTCCATAACAAAATTAGTTAATTCTATTCCGGCTCTTTCTGCTTTTTGTTCTTTGATAACCGTATATCCTCTCTTTTCAAAAAAAGGCTTTGCGGTTATTGAGGCATAAACAGTAATTTTTTTCCAAAGCTTATAATTTTCTAGTAAATCACAGATTTGAGTTGCAATCCTCATATGTTGATAATCTTTATGTACATATAATCTATCTAAATACCCAACTTCAGAAATATCTCCAAACCCAACAATTATACTATTTTCAACCGCTACAATAGTATAATTTTTAAGAAAAGATTTATTCCACATTTCTAAATCAATATTTTTGTAGCCCAGACATCTAGTTGTTTTTTAGTATAATCCATAGCGTTGACTGAATGAACAGTATCATAAAATAGTTTGGCAATTTTAACGCAATCAGTAGGTTTATATTCTCTGATAATCATATTAAAGCTCATCAATATTATTCAAATGACTAAACAAATCTATATCAACATGGTAACTATCATCAATCAGAATATAAGGACAATCATTTTTTTTGCATTGCTCTAAATTTTGCAGATTTTCATTTAATGCCATTTCTTTTGTAAACCAAGTATCATCAAGTCGTTTTTCAATGACATCAGCATAGTTTTTTATATCTGAAAAATAGTTTTGTATGTAATGAGGTGTCATAATCAAACAATAAAACTGAATTTCCTTCAAATATGATGTTTCAAAGTCATTTTTCCAGTTAAAAGGAATATAACAACCTTCAATTATAAGATTTTGATTATTTTCAATGGCTGTTTTTATCATTTCTCTGATTATCGGCCATAAATATTTTTCTAACTGTTCATCATCTTCGGGTGTTAGAGAAGTATTACCGCTACGAATTAATCCCATTTTTAATAAGTCTATTGATAAAATAGGATATTGATAGTTTTCCAGAAGTTTTTGAGCTACTAAGGTTTTTCCGGTATGAGAAGCACCTGTAATTAAAATAATCATCTTACCTCAACGATTGTTTATTTTTATCCATAATAAAAGCATACAGCTTAAACAATGTATTTTTCAACTATGAAAGATGACCTCTGCTAAAATTTGCAGAGGTTGAATATAATAATACCTATTTACAATGAGTTATAACTGTCAATTTTTCTTGGTATAACTGTAATATCGTGATTTTTTGGGATTTTAAACATTTAAACTTCCAATTCTAATTTATTCAAAAGCAACTTTTAACATACAGATGTCAGAGGTTGGAAAATAAATTGTCATTAACGTCAATAACTTTTCTTTCAAAGCTTTTCATACCTGATTTTTGATAATTGATTATCCCGAAGATCTAACGAGATTCCAACTCACTCAATGTATTGAAAAACAAGGAAACAATCACAAACAAGTTCGGAAAAACTTCCCCAAACGCAATTTTCAAAAATGCACTTTCGAACTCGCTGAAAGCTTTGGTTTGCATAGCAAAACAGCGCCCTGAAAAGAGCGCTGTTTGTATTGGTGATGCTGTTAGCCTAAAGTTGCGGAAACCTCTATTTAAATATCTTTTTTTGGCTACTTATATTCATACTAAATAAATTAATAAAAAAGCATAATAGCCTCTTTATTTTAACTATATATATTTTGATTGCTTTTTTCTTGTTTTTTTTATAAAATACTCATATTCATTATAGATAATTAGGAAAAAGAAATGTCAAAAAAAATCTTATTTACTGGTGGTGGATCTGCTGGTCATGTAACTTTAAATTTAACGTTGATTCCTATTTTTCAAAAGAACGGATGGGAAGTAAGTTATATTGGATCAGAAAATGGTATTGAACGAGATATAATATCCAAACTAGATAAAGTGAAATACTACCCAATTAAAACAGGAAAATTAAGAAGATATTTTTCGTGGAAAAATTTTTCTGATATGCTAAATGTTCCTAAAGGTATTGTTCAGGCTTATAAGATAATAAAGAAAGAAAATCCTGATATTATTTTTTCTAAGGGGGGATTTGTTTCTTTCCCTGTCGTTTTGTCTGGATGGTTAAATAAAAAGAAAGTATTAATGCATGAATCAGATATGACGCCTGGTTTAGCAAATAAAATGTCCTTACCTTTTGTATCAAAATTATTTACAACTTTCGAAGAAACTCAAAATTACATTAGTGAGTTATTTAATCAAAAATCTAAAGTTGAATACATTGGTCCTGTTGTGTCTGATAGGTTAAAAGATGGAAATCCTGATAATGCAATAACAATTTGTAATTTAAAGAAAGAAAAGCCCATTATTATGATTATTGGTGGAAGCCTTGGTGCTAAAAGTATTAATAATGCAGTAAGAAGAAATTTAGATAAATTATTACCTAAATATCAAATTATTCACATCTGTGGTAAAGGACAACTTGATCCTAGCCAAAATCTTCAAGGATATAAACAATTTGAATATGTAGATAAAGAATTAAAAGACTTTATGGCATCCGCAGATATTGTTATTTCAAGAGCTGGATCTAATTCAATCTTTGAGTTATTAAATTTAAAAAAACCAATGATTTTAATTCCTCTACCTTCTACCTCAAGCAGAGGAGAACAGTCTTTAAATGCTGCCGTTTTCCAGCGAAAAGGATATTGTGAAGTAATTAAGGATGAAGATTTGGGTGACAATATCAATTTTCTTAAGACCATAGATTCTGTTTACAAAAATAAAAGCACATATATATCGAATATGGAAAGATGTAAAATGAAATCGATTGATAACAATCAATTATATGAAAAGATAAGTAAAGTAAATTTTAATCAAGTATATAGAGGAAGATAGTGTCTAAGAATATTTTAGCTGTTTTTGCACATCCAGATGATTGCGAATTAAAAGCTTTTGGTACTTTACGAAAGTATCAAGATTTGGGCTACAATGTTTTTTTGTTAATTGCTTGTTGTGGTTCAGGTGGAATTTCTGTACAAGATCAAGAGCAAAAAAATATCAATGTGGTTCAGGAGAATAGAATTTCTGAAACAGAAAAAGCCTTAGAAAATTATAATTTCAATATCAAAGTATTAAATTATAATGATGGAAATATATTTTTATCCAGAGATCTAATAATAGATATTGAAAAGGTTGTAAAAAAAATTATGCCTGAAATTATTATTACTCACTTTTACGATATAATGGGCGTAGACCATCAGGATCATGCCTCGGTATCAAAAGCAACCATTAATGTTGCGTCGAGATGTTCTTTTGTAAATAAAATTTTACTATGTGAACCATTAATGACGTTGAGATCTTCTTTTACTCCCAACGTTTTTGTTGATATAACATCTCATTTTGAAGAAAAAATAGAGGCTTTACAAAAACATAATTCTCAACATGGACGCTTTTATTTAGAAAGAATCTACCAAGAAAATAAAGCCTCCTTTTATGCAGGCTCGGCATCTTATGACGATCTAAAAGCTGCAAAAAAATATGAGGCTTTTCAGTTAATATTTGAGAAATTTTGATTACATGAAGTTTACATGTTTAGGATTTTCCTCTACAAGATAATTCATAAATTTATTTTTTTCAGTCCAAAAACAATTTAAAGGGCATCTAGAAACAGAAAGCTCTTTCCTTTTGTTCAAAATATTACTTAGGCTATCTTGATTAATATTTCCTAATGCGTATTTTTCAGATATTTGTAAGGAACAACATGGATAAACTCCTCCATCACTACCTACAAATGTTGCTACATGTTGTTGATAACACCTTGAAAACTCTTTAGGAGTTTTTTTACTTTTTTCTGAAAAATCAGGCATAAAAATTTTAAATTCTGGAGTAATCAGCTTTTTAGCCTCTTGTAATTGCTCTTTTATAGCATTAATCTGAGGTCTTAAATATTTTTCTTCAGATCCTTCAACCGGTTTAAGCCAGACGTTTTTAAATCCTATATTCTTAGAATTTAAGATAAAATCATAAACTTCATTATAATTATAACGATTAAGGACGCAACAAGCTCCAACTGTAACGTTTTGGTATGAACATAACTCTTTAATCGGAGCGAGATCTAAAAATTTTGCATTTCTTATTTTTCTATAAGTATTTGGGTTATATGAATCTAAACTAATTCTTACCCATGTTGCATTTTTTAGTTTTTCGGCCTTTAGTCCATGTCCATTGGTTATTAATCCTAAGTCCAATTTCAAGTCATGTATATCTTCTACTATCTTCCAAATATCTGGATGAGCCAAAGGATCGCCACCTCCTGTAATTTCAATACCTTTTATACCAATATTACTTGCATCGCACAGAAGCTTATGTACAACATTATATTGTAATTGATTTTGTTTTAAATTATGTTCTTTCAAATAGCAGTATACACATTTATTGGTACATTTATCTGTCAAGGATAATTGTAGGGATACTGGAGCACATTTCTTACAAGCATGAGCTTGTTTCAGTCGGTCTAAAAAATGTACAGCTTTCCACGGGCTATATTCCTCATATAATATTGACATAATATTACTCTCCATCAAAGACTAAACGAAATCCTAAATTGAAATTTCTATCTGTTATTTTTGAATAGTGTCGATTAGAACATCTAGAATGAAAAAATGGATATGAAAATGATCCTCCTCTTATTACTTTTCCAGGGGACCATTTTTCTCCTTTCCATGGAGCAAAATCTGGACATGTTTTAGGACCTTTAGGGTCTATCCTGTCTTCTTGCTCATAAAAATAAAACCAATCACTACACCATTGCCATAATAATGCATGCATATCATACAACCCCCAATCGTTGCAAATTCCTTTTTTTATTTCTCTTGGGTATAATAAAGGCAACTCATTTTCTTCTCGACATAAATTTTTATTTTTTGCAATATTGGCACATTTACATTGACCTGTACATAAACAACCTCCTTTGGCTGAATATTCAAATTCAGCTTCAGTAGGTAGTCTAAAATTTATTTTTGTTTTGGTAGAAAGCCATTCTATAAATTTCAAAGCATCTATATATGACACTCCAACAACAGGATAGTTATCGCCACGTCCATTGATATCATTAAAATAAGGACCATCTTTCCAGTCTTCACCATCCCATATTTCCAGCTGATATTCCGTATTATATCCTGTGTCTCGTACAAAATCCCAATATTGTTTAGCTGTAACAGGAGCATCTTGAATATAAAAATCTTTTGTTAATATTATATTTCTATTCTTTTCTATTTCAGGAACAACATATTTATCATTAGGTATTGGTCCCATCTGAAATGATGATTTTTTTATTTTTATAAAATTATAATTCATCTTTTCACAATAACTAGAAATCATTCTTTAACATCTCCATAAAAGTTTTACAATCATTTTTAGCTTCTTCTAAAACTTTGGAATTATAAATTAATGCCAAGGTAGAATCCATTGTTCTGACAACAGGATTGATATATTTAACCTTTACATCTTTAAAGTCTGCTTTTTCCATATATGCCTTTGCACCTTGTCCTGATATATATGTATCTGCATTGAAATATTTGCAAATGTTATATATTAATTCCTCCTTATGTCCTGTTACATCTATTTCTGAACTTTTTATAATCGGTGTATTAATATTAAGCATCCTTCTACATAACAAAATACTGTCTATATTGATATCTTCTAAATATTCGTGATTATATATTGATGTGTAATCAAATCCGGGGAAATTTTGGTCTAATGTTCTAATCAGTTTTCTTCTCCATCCATAATCAGGTGCGACCTTTACATCTTTAATTAATTTAAAATAAGATCCCTTTTCAACAGGAACAGTAAACCACTGCGATTTTCCATTACACATAAATTTATTTCTATTTTGGAAACTCCTAGGTCCAGAAAATTGAACACTATCCAAAATAACAAAGAGATCACAACATAACATTTTTTGAAAAAAGCCTAAATATGGAAAATGTTCTGGCTGACTAATGGCTATTCTCATTTTTTTATCCTATCTACACATGATATAAACATATAAAAATAGTCTAACTCGTTATCTAATTCTCTGCAAATAATTTGACTATCAAAAACTTTTATCCCTTGTTTTTGTAAAGATTCTACATAAAATCTTTTTGCATAATCTAAATCTAATTCTACAAATTTTTTATTATAAAAAGACTGTCTTTTTATATTCCATCTTTCATTCTGTTGATAATTATATGGTTTCTTAACAATATTAAAAGCTAAAATCGACTTTTTTTGGATCAATTTGTACAATTGATTTATAAAATCAAAATGTTCGCAATATTCTTTATTTTCTCCAAAAAATCCTAAAGGATTATCTATTGAAATTATATTAATTTCCTCACTTTTTAACAAAGATTCATTTAAATTTTTGATGACATCTAAACAAATAAACTCCCCATTAGGAATATTAGTAAGAAAATCCTGTTTTTTAGCTAAATTTATATCGTATCCATATAATTTAGAACAATGTTTTGCCAAAGATGCAGTATAGATTTCCCCTGTTCCTGCAAATAATTCTAGAGCGACATATGGCTTAGCAATATTGTTTTTTTCTGCTAATTCTAAAATCTTTTCTACACAATTTTGCACAAACGATGTTCGATTCATATTGTTTCTCCAAATTTTATTTTTTTAGATAACGACATAATTTGTTTTTTGGTAATATTTATATCAAAATTTAAAGCATGATTAAACGCACTTTCTTGTATTTTTTTATAATAATTTTTATCTTTAAATAATTGTAAAATTTTAGAAACTAATAAATTCATTTCATCTAATTCAAAAGCAATACCTGTATTTTGTATAACATTTTTTAATCCTCCCGTATTTGCATAAGCAATGGGAAGTTTTAATAATTGTGCTTCAACAGCGGTAAGACAAAAAGCTTCTACTGATTGAGTCGGGATAATGAGTAAATCATACCGATGCATTATTTTCCAAAGACGTTCCCTTTTCATAAAAGGATAGAAATAAACTCTGTTGCTAACTGTTGATTTTTTTACTTCATCTTTTAATTCATTCTCAACATCGCCATTTCCAATGATTGTTAAATCAAAATTATTTGGAAGTTTTTCTAACAACTTTATAAGCCATCCGGGATTTTTATTTCTTGTTAATCTTCCTGCAAACAATAAATGGATTGTTTCATTAGGAAATTGTGTTTTTTTAGGAAATTTACTAATTTTATCAATTGGAATTCCCCAAGGAATAACCACTGATTTGTTTTTACAACCTGTCATCAATTCAAATTTTATTTGCATTTCTTGCGTCGGAAAAATAATTTTTGATACATTCTCATAAATTTCTATCATATTTCTTAAATGAAATTCTGACTGCTCCGCAAAAAGAATATCTGTGCCATGACAGAATGCTATTTTAGGAATATTTTTTATTTTAATAAAGGCTTTTGCCATTCCAAATGTTAAATGCTGAATATGAATAATATCAGGCATGTCTTGTTGTACTATTTTTTGCAGACAAAAGAATAAGTCATCAACATATCTATCATATTTACTAATATCTATTTCTTTTTCTATATTTAATAATGATATATCTTTAAAATCATGCCATTTTTCATTACATAAACTTTTTAATGCAACAAATTTAGTTTCTGTATCTTTATATAAATCGTTACATAAAATCATACTTCCACAAGAAGGTAAAAAAGGTAAATCTATTCCTGTTAATATTTTCATTTGTTAACTCTTTTGCAGTATATGTTTTTTTAAAAATGTTGTAAAAAATTGGTGACTTTGTAAATTATAAGAATATTTTTTAAATAAATTATTATAAAGATAGCTAGATGTCGCAACTTTAATATTTTTAGAAAGGGTATTTTTAGATTCTGACACTAAAAGATTTTTATTTTCGTAAGAGTCGACTATTTTAAAGAATAATTCTTTTGCTATTTCAAAGGTGTATATTTTATTGTTAAAAGGAGATAGTTGATACAAATCATACTTAGTAAATATATTATTTTTTGGCAATTCTCGAATAATAGGAATATTAAAAATAGAAATATCTGTTTTGTATAAATGCTGTATTTTGGGTAACAAATGTTTTAGTAAATGCTCTCTTGTATTTAATGTTTTTAATTCTGATAAAAGAATTCCAACTTCAACATTTTTCCATTTATCAAAAGATATCAAAGATTTTTTTATAGCATAATCATTATTTCTTTGAATTTTTAAATTTTTAATAGACATTTTAATTTGTTTATCTTTTAATAAAATTTCTCCATACCCATCACCTAAATCTGGAATTTTAAAAATTAGAATATGATTTAGAAAAGTCGGTTTATTGTTTGAATGGCAATGTCCTGAAAAAATAATATCTATATTTGATAATTCTTTCGCCATACAACAATCATTCTCAAACCCAGAATGACTTAATAAAAATATATGAACATTTTTATCAATTTTTAATGACATTTTTTTTAACCATTCAAATCTATCCCGCCATTCCAAACCTTCTCTTTCCTCTTCAGGAATAGCTTCAAAAGCTTCCTTAGAAATAAATCCGATAAATATGTAAGAAATTCCATTTTTTTGTATGCTAATACTTTCTTTAAATACGTTCGTATTATTTTTATAAATATTTGCACATATTATTGGTAATTTATCCTTTAAAGACAAATAATGTCTAAATCCATGATTCCCAACATTTATTACATCATAATAAGTAGAAAGAAGATTTATTTCTGTTTTTCCTTTAGAAAAGCAATAAAAACAACTTCCCTCTATAAAATCTCCATTATCAATCACAAGTGCATTAGGATATTTTTCTTTTATATTTTTTAATTCACCTGCAATTTTAAAGATATTTGAATGTACGTCACTTGTATATATAATTTGTATCATGTTATTAAAATGTAATAAAATATTAATGTTTTATTATACATTATTATTAAAATATAGGAAGTCAAGTTTTAGTTGAAGTGTATGTTATGATTCTAACAGGAAATGAAATATATAAAAATGTAAAAAATGGTAAAATTATAATTGAACCATTCTCTCCTGAACAAATAAACCCTAACAGCTATAATTATAGATTAGGTGATACACTTTTATTTAAAAAAGATGATGGAAATTTTGAAGAAATAAAACTACCAGAAGATGGTTATGTTATTGAACCTCACAGAACTTATCTTGGATGCACTTATGAAACATTAGGAAGTTCATCATATTCTATGTCATTAATTGGACGTAGTTCATTAGGAAGACTCGGCCTTTTCCTTACTGTTTCTGCAAATCTTGGACATATCGGGTCTGTTCATAAATGGACTTTAGAAATTGTTTCGGCTAAACCATTCAAACTTTATCCTTTTATGAAAATTGGCCAAATTTCTTTTTGGTGTAATTTTGGAGAACCTAACTTGTATATAGATGGGTATAGTAAATATTCCCATCCTCATCTTTCAAAATTTGAGGGAAAATATGATATTAACCGGAAATGAAATACAAAAGCAAATCCAAAATGGATCCATTGTTATGGAACCATTTAGTGAATCCCAAATAACAACAAATTCTTATGATTTGCGTTTAGGAAATGAATTACTTATTTATGAAGATGAAATAATAGATCCAAAGAAAAAGCCTAATTTCAAAATCATAAGGATTAATTCAGATGGCTATGAACTAAAACGAGGAGACTTTGTGCTCGGATCAAGTATTGAAAAATTTGGAAGTACAAAATTTGTTCCTCTTATTCATGCCAAATCAAGTACTGCAAGATTAGGCCTATTTGTTCATGTTACCGCTGACCTAATTGATATTGGCTGGATTGGACATTCTACTTTTCAGTTGTATGCAACAATGCCTATAAAAATATATCCTGGCATGTTACTTGGACAAGTTTCTTTTTGGAAGCCTAAAGGAAAAATAGTTTTGTACTCTGGAAAATATCAAAATAGTTCTGGGCCAAGAGTTTCTGAGATTTATAAAGATTTTTCAAAATAATTTTCAACACTCTGTCTTGTGCTTCTGTATATATATCAGAATATAAGGTTATAATCTTTTCTGATAGTTCTCCTTTTTATAAATCTCTTAATGTCAATTATCTTAAGAAAGAGGTTGATAAAATTTTTATATTGTTAGATAGTAAATAAACACTAATAGGAGAATGATATGTCTAATGAAGCGTTTTATCAGGTTGGAAAAAATTTACGAGAAAAAGCATCTGTCATTTGGAATATAGCCAACCATTTAGCCGGACCATTTAAGCCTCATGAATATGGTTTGGTCATTCTTCCTATGACGGTTATTAAACGCTTTCATGACTGCTTATTGCCTCATTATGCTGAAATGCAAAAACAATATGCAAAAGTTAAGCATTTCCAAGTTATTGATGGTTTTATGTGTAAAGCTAGTCATTATCAATTTTATAACACAAGTAAATTTACATTTGAGACACTTTTAGCAGATCAAGCTCAAATTGAATCTAATTTTAAATCTTATTTGAATGGCTTTTCTCAAAATGTTCAAGATGTTTTGGCTAAGTTTGAGTTTGAAAACATTGTTAAACGTATGGTTGAGTCAGATACTCTTTATTGGGTTATTAAAGAGTTTAATACCGCAAAAGGCTATCTTGGACCAGATAAAATTAGTGCTGTTGACTGTGGTTATATTTTTGAAGACCTTGTTAGACGTTTTTCTGAATCTTACGATGAAGAAGCCGGAGCGCATTTTACAAGCCGAGATATTATTTATTTGATGACTGATTTACTTTTAACAGAAGCTAATCTGAGAGATGAAAACATATCTGTTTATGATATGACAATGGGCACAAGCCAGATGTTATCATGCATGGAAGAACGTATCAAACAATTAAATTCTGAAGCGGTTGTTACATGTTTTGGACAAGAATTTAATCCATCAACTTTTGCCATAGCTAAGGCGGATATGCTTATTCGCGGTGGTGAAGCTAATAATATGCGTTATGGCGATACTCTTTCAGATGATAAATTTAAGGGCTTCAAGTTTAGATATATAATTTCTAATCCTCCTTTTGGCATTGATTGGAAAAAAGAGCAAAAAGCCGTTGAAGCAGAACACAATCTTGGAAAAGATGGACGTTTTGAACCAGGATTACCAAAAATTTCAGATGGACAACAACTTTTTATGTTAAATGGTTTAGCCAAAATGGCAGATGATGGCAGAATGGCAATCATTCAAAACGGTTCGCCTTTGTTTACAGGTGATGCAGGCTCGGGACCGTCTGAAATTCGTCGTTATATTTTAGAAAATGACTGGTTAGAAGCTATTATCCAATTATCAAATGATCAGTTTATGAACACCGGTATTGCTACTTATATTTGGGTACTGAATAAAAGCAAATCAGCACAAAAGCAAGGGAAAGTTCAGCTAATTGACGCAAGCCATTGTTTTGAGCCACGCCGTAAATCTATTGGTTTTAAACGCAATGATATTACAGATAAATGTCGGAACCTTATTGTAACTGCGTTTGGAGAATTTAAGAATAATGCAATTTATGGTGATGAAAAAGGCATTTATTGCGAAAGCAAGATATTTAATACATTAGATTTTGGCTATCAAAAGATTATTGTTGAACAGCCACAAAAAGATGAAAATGGTAATAACATCTTGAAAAAAGGCAAACCAGTTGCTGATACTGCATTAAGAGATAGTGAAAATGTATCTTTTAATGAAGATATTAATGATTATTTTGAGCGAGAAGTAAAACCCTATGCTCCAGAAGCCTGGATAGATGCAAACAAAACAAAAATTGGTTATGAAATTCCAATGACGCGGTATTTTTATAAATATCAAGAGCCGGAAAAGACATCAGATATTATCAAACGCTTGAATTTAATTGAAACAGAGATTTCTAATTCTCTTAAGCGCTTGTTTCCAAAGGGAGAGTAGTATGGCTCGTGCAATGAAAGATAGTGGTGTTGATTGGATTGGGCAAATTCCTGAAAATTGGAAAGTAGAAAGATTATCTGGTCATTTAAAAGAAATTAATGAGAAAAATTGCCCTTTAAAAACTACACAAATATTGTCACTAACAAATAAGTTAGGTGTTATTCCTTACGAAGAAAAAGGAAATCAAGGAAATAAAGCCAAAGAAAACTATGAAGAGTACAAAGTTGCTTATAAAGATACTATTATTGCTAATAGTATGAATATCTTAATAGGTTCTGTAGGCTATTCTAAATATTATGGATGTGTTAGCCCAGTCTATTATGTTTTCAAAGAGAAGCCAGAGAATAGTTTATGGTTTATAAACTATATAATGCAAACGCCACAGTTCCAACGTGAGCTAAGAAAATACGCAAATGGTATTCTGGAAATTAGATTACGTTTGTCTGCTAATGACATATTAAAAAGACAGGTTGCTTTTCCACCATATCAAGAGCAGAAGAAAATAGCAGCATTTTTAGATGACAAGTGTGCGGCGATTGATGAAATTATTACAAAGACAGAACAATCTATAGAAGAATACAAAAAATTAAAACAAGCTGTTATTACCAAGGCTGTTACACAAGGTATTCGTCCGAACAGAACGATGAAGGATAGCGGTATTGATTGGATTGGTAAAATTCCAGTCGATTGGGATGTAAGAAAACTTAGATATTTATATAAATGCCAAAATGGCATTAGTAAATCTGCAGACTTTTTTGGTCATGGTTTCCCTTTCGTTTCTTATAAAGATGTTTATGATAATGATGAGCTACCTGTTTCCGTTTCCGGACTTTGCAATACAACAGAAGAGGAACGAGACCGTTATTCAGTAAAACGGGGTGACATATTTTTTACTAGAACATCTGAAACAATAGAAGAGATAGGATTAACATCAATCTGTTTAAACACTATTGAAAACGCAACTTTTGCAGGTTTTTTAATAAGATGTAGACCCTATACTTCAAAATTAGATTTTAATTATGCTAAATATTATATGATTAGTTCTCATCTCCGTCTTTATTTTGTAAAAGAGATGAATTTGGTTATAAGAGCATCTCTAAGTCAAGAATTATTAAAAGATTTGTGCATATTGATACCATCACCAGAAGAACAAAAAGAAATAGCAGATTATCTTGATATGAAATGTACGGAAATTGATGCTTTGATAGAGAAAAAGCAACAATCCTTGACAGAATTAGCTAGCTATAAAAAATCTCTTATCTATGAATATGTAACCGGTAAAAAGGAAGTCGATTAATGACGTGGGCGCAGTTTTTCTCATCTCAAATCTTTGGAATCATACTTGGTTCGCTACTAACGGCCGGCTTTACTTGGTTTGTTGAATGGCGTAAGTCGGTTGGAGAGCAAAAAGTTCATTTAAGAGAAAAAAGAGAAGAAGTTTATTTGAAAGCTTGCGATATTTTAATGCGCCTTGATAAGTGTTATCGTGAAAAGTATGTTGAGCAAGATGAGTATGAAGAATATAAAAAATTGTTTAATGACCTTCAATCCCATATGCTTGTATACGCCTCTTCTGAGATTTATGACGAATATTATAAATTATATGAAGAAATTGCTACACTTTATGTAGGAATTAAGAAAAAGAAGCAAAGAGAAAAGCTGCAGCGTATTAATGCAAACAAGGTCGAACAATTTGCCAATAAAATTAGAAAAGAACTTGGGGTGAAGGGAGATGTGTTATGTCAATAACTGAAACAAAAGAGAAAACTTTTGAATCAAATATTGAAGAATTCTTGATTTCAGAATCTGGAGGTTATACCAAAGGAGATGATATTTATGAGCCTTCAACAGGTTTATTTTCTAAAACATTTATTCAATTTATAAAAAATACCCAACCCAAAGAATGGAAGAAGTTTGAATTTAATTATGGTAACAACACAGAAAAGAAATTTATAACCTTTTTTAATGATTGTGTTGAGCGTGAGGGCATTTTAAAAGTTATGCGAAAAGGCTTTAAATGTGGGGGAATTAAGTTTTATGCTTGTTTCTTTAAGCCAGAATCAACCTTAAATGAAGAAAACGTAGCTTTGTATCAAAAAAATATTTGGCATTGTTATCGCCAATGGTTTTATTCTGATAAAAATAAAAACTCTGTTGATATGGTATTGGTGTTAAATGGAATACCTTTGTTTGCTTTTGAATTAAAAAATCAACTCACCGGACAAGATATTCGTAATGCAGAATATCAGTGGAGCCACGATAGAGATCCTAGAGAACTTTGCTTCAGATTTAATAGTCGAATTTTAGCCTTTTTCTGTATCGACTTACAACGAGCCTCTATGACAACAGCTCTCAAAAAAGAAAATACATTTTTCTTGCCATTCAATCAAGGATCCAATGGCGCTGGAAAAGATGGTGGTGCAGGAAATCCGGCTAATCCAAATGGATATATGACAAGCTATATATGGGAAAATGTTTTCCAACGAGATTCTATGATGGATATCTTGCAAAAGTTTATCAATCTTGAAGTTACAAAAGATAAAAATAAAGAAGGTAAGACTGAAACAAAGAAAAGAATAATATTCCCTAGATATCACCAGTTAGATGTTGTTAGAAAACTCATGGCCGATGTTAAACAAAAAGGCGCTGGTCAAAATTATTTAATTGAACATAGTGCCGGCTCTGGAAAATCTAACTCTATTGCTTGGGTTGCTTATCGTTTGGCTACAATATTTAAAGAAGATAATGAACCTTTGTTTAGAAGCGTTATCATCGTGACTGATCGTAGGGTTCTTGATAAACAATTACAAGAAACAGTTGATGGAATGGAACATTCTGAAGGCTTTATTGAAACCATAGATGAAAAGAAAAATGCCAAAGATTTAAAAAATGCCATTAATGATGGGGCTAGGATTATTGTTACCACGCTGCAGAAGTTTCCTGTGATTTATAAAGAAGTTGAATCAGCTCATGGTAAAAATTTTGCTATTATTTGTGATGAAGCTCATTCTAGCCAAACGGGAACAGCAGCTACAAAATTAAAGGTTGCTTTAGCTGATGATGAAGATGCATTAAAACAGTATGCTGAACTTGAAGAAAAATCAGAAGATGAGATTGATAAAGAAGATCCAATATTGAAGGAACTTTTGAAGCACGGTAAACACAAGAACCTTTCTTATTTTGCGTTTACAGCTACACCTAAACCTAAAACCTTAGAAATATTCGGCTCAGAAGATGAGCATGGAGAATTTCATCCATTTCATATTTATTCAATGCGCCAGGCTATTGAAGAAGGATTTATTATGGATGTTTTGCAAAACTATATGACATATGAAACTTGTTATAGAATTGCAAACAAAACAGAGGATAATCCAAATGTGAAAGGTTCTAGTGCTGCTCGCGTAATTAAGCAATATGCCCAATTGCATCCATATAACATATCTTCAAAGGTTCAAATTATTATTGAGACATTTAAGGATATCACAAGCAAGGCGATTGGCGGAAAAGGCAAAATGATGGTGATTGCCTCTTCTCGCTTGGCTGCCGTACGTTATTTGCAAGAAATGCGTAGATATATAGAAGATATGAAAAAAACAAGCAGTGCAAAGGATTATGAAAATATTGGCGTTCTTGTTGCATTTTCTGGCACTGTTACAGATGGCGGCGTGGAATATACTGAACCACAATTGAATGTTAGAAAAAATGGTAGTCATATTAGCGAAAACCAATTAAAAAATGATTTTCATGATGATTTTAATGTATTGGTCGTTGCTGAAAAATATCAAACTGGTTTTGATGAGCCTTTGCTGCATACTATGATTGTAGATAAAAAGTTGAAAGGCGTTAAAGCCGTACAAACTTTATCCCGTCTAAACCGCGTTTGTCCGGGTAAAACAGATACGTTTATTCTTGATTTTGCCAATACAACGGAAGAAATCAGAAATGCTTTTGAACCTTTTTATACAGAAACATTTTTGAGTGAATCTATTAGTACCGATATGATTTTTGAAGTTCAGTCAAAAATAGCTCAGATGAATGTATATAACGAGCGAAATGTTGAAGAATTTGTAGAGTTTTATTACAAGGAAGGAAAACAAACGGATAAGGATATGGGTATTATTGTTAGTATGCTAACACCAGTAATTGAGAAATATAAGCAATTGGAAGAAAATGAGCGTTTTGAATTTAGAAGATTAGTTCGCAACTTGGTCAAATGGTATAATTATATTTCTCAAATCAATCGTTTGTTTAATGAAAATCTACATAAAGAAGTTATCTATGCAACGGCTCTTAGTAAATTCTTAACCGAAGAAGGAACTAATCCAAGCATTGATATAAAAAATAAATTAAAGTTAGAGTACTATAAATTAAAAGAAGTATTTAAAGGTGCTATTCCTTTGGCGGAAGGAAAAGGTAAAACCGATGTTGGTCAAAAAGTTGGTGGTTCCCCAGAACAAGAAGAAACAGACCCTTTGAATGAAATTATTAAGAAAATAAATGATCAATATGGAATTGATTTAACTGAGGCTGATAAAGTGATTTATACATCAATCCATGACAAGTTGATTGCTGATAAAAAACTTCAAAAGCTTATCAAATCAAGTAAAGATGATGATGAAAAAATATTTACTTCATCCATATTTCCGAAATTTTTTGGTGAAGCAGCTAATGCCGGTTTTGATGAACAAGTAGAAGCATATAATTCTTTATTTGAAGATAAGCATAAATATCAGGCAATGATGGGAGTTTTAGCGGCTCAATTGTTCAAAGAAATCAGAAAACAAGCTACTTCTGAATAAAAACATACTGAGGTTTACATATTATCATCCGTCCTCACACAATTCATCATAAACCACGTTGTTGCGGTCGATTTGGTTAATGGTTTCTGGTGTATCGTTGAGATAATCTGGGTACACCGGTTCATAAATAAGGCAAAAATCACCGCTTATATTTGTTGTGCAAGCGGTTAATGCGCTCGCTATCAGACAAGCTATCGCGAGCTTTTTTAGCAATCTTGAGGGCATTGTTTTCTCCTTCTAATAGTTCTTTTTCTGCGGTTTCTTTGGCTTGGCGATAGCCAAACAAATATAAAAAAAGAGCGATGGCCGCAAAAACCACCGCTCTAAACTTCTTTAGAATCTCCATCATCTTTCTTTCTCCGATTAATTCCGATATCTCTTATTCCGCTTATACCAAGCATTATTCCCAAACTGGTGAGCAACTGTTCCCAGTCCACTAAATCAACGTGAAAATACGGTGCAATAACACAGTTATTGAAAAATCCGTAGCATAAAATCCAGCCGATTATAGGAATCCAACTCCGTTTATTTAGTCGAAACATAAATCTATTCCTTCTTGGATAACTTCATCAGAATAAGGTTGAATGCCGTTTTCCATACGGATAACAGCTTTAATAAACACCGTTAGAACACCTCGTTCTTCAATGTCTATCTTAGTATCAGGATAAACTTCGAGTTGCTTGGCTACGGTCTGAATATAAGCTTGCGTTTGATTTTCGTTTGGCGGAGCATAACGGCTGACTATTTGTCGGACGGTATTAAGACCATGGATTTTTTTATAATTGATTAAAACCTTTGCCAGCGCACGAATACCAAAAACCGGACTTTCAAATACGCAAAAGGCGGAATCTATGTTCCGCCCATTGGGATTTAATCCTTGCCAATTTGCCCCATGACGTATGTTTCCGGGGTTGTTATTTCTTATTCCTCTTGGTAACTGTTCCTTCATTATGTATCTCCCATATGAGTTGTCGTAAATCATCAATTTTGGTTTCAAGGCGATTGATATGCACTTGCGTGGCATATTCTCTTGCAACCTGAACCTTAAAATCGTTTAGTTCTTTGCGGAGTTCACCAACTTTGTACACCAACCAGACAAAAGCCGGCACGCAAACCATTTGCAAAAACTCAAGCCATTCCATAAGTTTGTCCTTCATGTACTCGGTTATCTTCAATAACAGCCGTTATCTCGACCGTATTCCATCGCGGTCGAATTCCGGTAACACGTGCTAGAGCACTCCATTTTCCGGCTGTTCCAAAAGCAAAATGTGTGCGTTCTCTGTCGGTATCGGTTAAAATCGGGATTTCCGGTGAGGTTTCAAGTATAACTTCGGTTGCCAGTTCTCCGGCACTCACCTTATCAGGACCGGCAAGCGAGCCGTCTTTCTTACGCAAAGCCAAATAATGCTCTTGTCCGTCTTTGAAGGTAACCGGTTCAGATAAAGTGAGCTTGAGGCCTTCTTGTTTCAAGATTTCTCCACCTTGCCCCCATTGAGCCATATCGTGGGTAATGGCAATTAAATCTCCGTAACTTGGGATTAATCCCTCAAGCTCCGTCGTGAATGTTACAATTCTTCGGCGGTAACGATTGGCTAAAGCCATATAAGTGGCTTCTCTTAGAGCTTGCTCTTTATTGGTACAGCCAAAAAGTTCAACAGTTGCAATTTTATCGGAGCTTGAAACTTCAAAACTTCCGGTAACTTCTGAGGTTTTCCAAGTTTTTTCGGAAAAATATTCTACAGTAACGCTGTCTGCCGTATCTTCGGACGGCATAAGATATTGTATCGAAAGAGAGTTTTTGACAATATTTCGTGGTCCAAACAAAGCAACCGGTATGGTTTTAGGCTCATCTCTGACAAATCGGACAATGCCGCCTTGAATAAATGCAACGGCTCTTCCGACTTTTGCCGTTCTTGACAGGGCTTCATATACGGTTAATTTACTATCAAATACCGCGTTAAATGTATCGCCCCTTGCGCTCCAAACTCTATCCAAATCGTATAAAGCCTGTAAATCAATGGCTTTGTCTTTGAGATTAGCACCGTATGAGGCTTTCAAAATATCAGCCAAAGCCCAAGCGATTGAACGTGTCGGCTCAACAGACGGCGACCAGCCCGAAAGCGGTGACCAAGTCTTGAGCTTGCGTGTTACAATGCAATTCACCAAGCGGCTTGACCTTTGCGAAAGATTGTCCGTTGCCTTCATTATAATTGCCAGCAGAGTTACGTTACCGTAGTTTTTTTCTGAAATAATATATCCTTTGGCAGAAGACCAACGGATTTCATGACCGGCACGAGATGATGTATCTTTGTTATCAAGACGAGTGGCACGGATTTCATAACGTCCTGCAGGTACATCATAGGTATAAGTCTTATATATTCCGTTATGTGTGGCTTCGGTAATACTTTCTGTTCCTAAAGTATACCACTCACCCAGTGGTGCATCATTGTCATCAATCGAGCGAACTTCTATCTTCCATTGAATTGTTTTAGAAGACAGGCCTCCGCTGTCATTGGCATAATAGCAACCACGCTGGAATGCAACATCTACTTCAATCTTGCTTATCAGCGTTTCTGCCGGATTTAAGACAAAAGGTCCGCAATATTCATTTTTTAACAATTCTTGGCCTGCGACTTCTGCGGAAGTTATAACGTCTTCATCAAAAAGCGTATTTTTCTCATTTGGGCGGATAATTTGGCAAGTTATCTCCTCAAAAGAGCTAATCGGCGTATCTTCAATGCGGATTTGTTCAACATCATATTCGCCTTGTCCGATACAATGGAGCTGATAAACATATTGTTCATTATCAATATAGCGATAATAAGGTTGACTGGCAAAATCAGGATAGATTAAGTGGCGGCCATAAATTACCGGAATTGGATTGCCAAGCCTTGCTTCATTTCCTTGAGCCTGCAAGGAATATGTCGGGCTTTGGGTATAAGCGGAAGAAGTCATACCATTAAGAGCCGGTTTGGGTGTTGGAATAAATGTATTAATAAGAATTCCGCCAGCCATAGAAACACCAGCCGCGGCAACACCACCCCAAACGGCACCGTAAGCCGCTCCGACAGCTCCGCCGGTATAAACAGTGGCAACAATTAAAGCCACGGTTAATACAGCTTTAATCGGATTAGAGCCGCCACCACCACCGCCCAAAGGCAAGGCAACAAAACTGACGACATCTTTAGATGATAAAGGGCTAGACCAATCTTTACGAAGTTTGGCAACGCCATTTACAAAACAAATTACCGGACGGGATAAATCAATCTTTTGAGTGTTTACGATTTGCCAAATTGTTTGATTTTTTGGTAAGGTTTTGCTTATCCGTCCTTTGTTTAGGTTAAACGGATTTGTAAAGTAATTAAAATAAGTCATTGTTTTATCTTTCTTTCACTCGGTAAAAGCTATCAATAAACCAGCCGGAGAGATTAAGAGATGGTGCTTTTTGAAAAATAACGCCGTTTCCGCGAACACAATGCAAAATGCCGCCACCATCAATATCAAGCCACAAACCGGCATGAACCGGATTTTTAGCTTGTCGCATTAAAACAACATCTCCATCTTGAGGCTTATCAACCTCAACGAAGGCTTGAAAAGCCAAATCAGCGTGAAAAGCCTTAAGAACATCTCTTAAATTGTCGGGATTGATATTAACCGGTGGTACTTGATAGCCATATTCGTGCAACAGCACAAAACGAACAAAGCCCCAACAGTCAAAACTGTCAGGGCCTTGTGCACCGGCTACCCATGGGCAACCTATGTATTTATTTGCAAAATGTGTCATCTGCTAAGCCCCGGATATTTTTTAACGGTATAGTTTTCTGCCGGAAAAGATTTGTTGCCAATATCCATCATTCGAGCTGTGGCGGATATTTTTGATATATCGGCGGTGATTTCCGTTATTACCAAGGTGATTGGCGGGTCCATTTGCGGATAGCTCAAATCGCTTGATAAATACGGACGATACGTCATCTCGATCATATCTTGGGTTTCAATAGCTTGATCCAAATAACGCATAATCTCGGTTGAAACATTATCTAAAGATAAGCTAATTTCCGGTACCGGAATATTTTCTACCGGCGGAAGTTGTAAATCAAAGGCTAAAGCGACAAATTCGACTTCTTTACCACCATCTAGCGGCGCATTGTCTTCCAGCTTGCAAATATGATTAACATTATCGCGCACAACCCGAATAGCGGTTGAACTGCCGTTTTCATCTTTGAAAGCCGGATGCCTTAGCTCCAAGGTATGTAAAATTACAACATCACTCGGAGCTGAAGCATAAGCCTCTTTTAAGGCCTCTGATAAAGTATTGTCTGTCATTTTTTAGGCTTTTCCGTTATAAGTAATTTTAACATAACCAGCACTTCCGGGGGTACTTGTAAAGCTGGCACTACCTGAATACCTTGTTGTAGCACTTCCTGCAGAACCACTTCCATAAGGGGGATATGGTGAATTTACAATGCTTGTTGATATTGTACCATCGCGGTTTCCAGTGTACCAGCGATTAAATGTTCCTGCATTTCCATTACTTATAAGAACAGATGATACTAAAGTAGAACTATCGTAAGAATTGACAACTCCAGCCGCACCACCTTGTTGAACAACAGGACTTCCCCAGCCGGCTTTACCGCCACCACCACCGCCGACAGAACACAGCAAGCCAACACTAGATGTTCCTCCTGCTGTTGATGCCGCTGTTCCTGCACCTGAAATTGTAGCTGATTTACCTAGAGCACCAACAATTACAGAAAGATTTCCTGCAGCAATTCGGAATATCCCTTGTAGAACTGCTCCTGAACCACCGCTTGCAGAAACAGCAATCGTATATTGTGTACGCCCCAAGGCCATTTGTCCACATCCTCCACCACCGCCAACGGCAATCACTTCGTATAATCCGTCTACAGGAATATTGACAGAATATATTCCGGCTGTCGCTTTTTCAAATAAGACTTCGCCTTTTTTTATGATTTCTTCCTTAGAATTTACAAATAATAGGCATTTTGAAAATACTTCCGTCATTCTTCCGCTCCTGTTGCGATTGCCCCAACTACCCAATGAGAACCATTATGTTCATAAATAATGTTATATCGCCCGCTTTCAAATTCAGGAGCTGTTTTGGCAAAGTAATTGTTTGTTCCCAAATTAATGGTTTTCTTTGAAGCCAAATTCATCTGAACTAAGATTTGATGAAAGGCATTGTTGTTGCTTACTGCCGGCAAATTAAATGTCACATTACCGGTTGGAGTAATGCGATTAATGGAATTATCTGCCAAAGATATGGTCCCACTTGCGGCAAGTGTTGTAACGCTAATAGTTTTAAGAGCATATGTTGAGGCGATATTATTACCATTTGCATCTGCTATAGCCTTGTTTGCGGTAGCGTTTTTATCAAGTTTTTGACTAAGTGCCGCATGAACAGCCCCGGAAGTAAGGACATTTACCGAACCTGAAACCGGAGCGTTTTCCAATTTTACTTTTCCTGCGACAGAGGTCGATGCTGTCGGAATATTATCCGTATATGGATAAAGATAATCACCATCCAAGTTCTTTAATCTTACTTTTCTATGTACCATAGTATCCTCCTACATTTCCTCATATGAAATTACATCTGCCAATTTGGCATAAGTTTGAGCAATATTATTACCATCAGCGTCCGCGGTTGCTTTTGCCGCTGTTGCATTAACTGCTAAAGCTCCAACATCTTCTGCAGATAAGCTGATATTTGAGTTCAACGGTTTATTGTTAATTGTACGAGAAGATGGTACAAATCCTGTTAAATCAACTTTTGCGGATTCTAAAGCGGAGAGCTTGAAATAGCCTATTTGAACAAAACCATCTGTTTCTATAGATGTAATTAATGCTTCGTCTGTGCTGTACGTATAAGCGGAAGAACTATCTGCAACAGCATAAACCCATAAATCAGGAACATTTTGTGTTTGTAAATAAAAAGCATCTCCCACTTTATAATCTTTTTTCACAGCAGAATTTACAGCACTAACCAATTCATTATAAGAAGCGAAGGCTGTAGCTCTGACACGTCCTTCAGCAAGACTTTTGGCTGTATTTGCCAATGTTTCGATTTCGCTTAGTTCTGTTTTGGTGGCATAAGTATCTGAAATTACATTTCCTGCCGAATCTGCCGTTGCTTTTGCCGCTGTTCCTAATACATCTAGTTTACTATCCAGCGCTGTTTTTGCTCCGCCAGACGTTAAAGCATTAGACGAATTTTCCTTTGGAGTATCATCTAATTGAACTTTACCGGCAATTTCTGTTGTTGCTGTTGGGATATTTTCTGTATAAGGGTACAAATAATCTCCATTAGCATTTTTTAGTTTAATATTTTTAATTCCCATAATTTTCTCCTTTTTTAAGTTTCTTCATAAAAAATTACGTCCGAAATTCGGGCGTAGGTTTTACCGATGTCATTACCATCAGCATCGGCAATAGCTCTTTCAGCGGTTTGCTTGGAAGCATTGGCTAATGCTTGGGCTACAGCTCCAGATGTAATCAAATTACCACTTCCACTTGTAGGGGTGTCATCCATACATAGGCGAGTTGCCGGAATTCTGCTTGTATCCTTATTCATTTTGGATCTCCGTCATTTCTTCATAGACAATTGCTCCAACCAAAGTCGATAAAGTTTGAATATCTTGCAAATATTTAATACTCCACCGTTCTCCTGCGGTTAGAGGCGACAAAAGCTCTATACTCCTACCATCTGCCGATAAATCGTAGTTTTGCGGCAATAAAATAGTATTCTCAACAACCACCGATAAAATTTGACTGCTCACCCCTAATACAGCACCATTTAGCGAAAGAACCTTTTGATTAGCTGTTGCTGTTCCACTAACTTCTGTAGGATAACTTCCTATTGTTGTTTTCCTTGCTAATTCCACCCACCCCCTTGCAGAGTGTGTACCGCCGCACTCGGCAACTTCTTCATCTGTTCCTTCCGCCCAAATTTTGGCATTTTGGGAAGATTTTACATTTTCAAGAACAATTTTTTCAGATTCTTTACAAATAATAGCCTTTTCTGAGGCGGTTTGGGCTGCCGTCTGAGCAATTTCTACTATATTGTTACTTTCACTTGTGATAGTGGCACAAATATCTTTAATGGCTTTAGCAACACTCGGTACTTGTCCGCCTTCTGTAGCAACAACTGTAGTATCATTTCCATGTACAATATTATGAAACAGCGATGAATCTGCTTCTGCCGAGTTAACCGCCGTACTTAGTTTATCTCTTAAACTTGTCATGTATTTTCCTTTTAATTCAATTTATAAGGTAATGAAGAATGAACCAAAATATGAAGTTTGGATGTCCAAAGCTCCAGAGTTACTAAATCTATTTCTGTTAAAACATCCATTTCATCTTCACTCAATGTCGGGCGGTCGCGGATTTCTAGTTCGGAGCTGATTTCCCATAGTCTGCCATTGAGTAAACTCGCTTCAAACTGTTGCGTAAATCTAGCGTCTTGTTCAATTAAGCCAATGCCGCCTAAAAGTGTGATGATGAACCATTCGCCGCCTTCTTGGGCATAATATTTGTACCAAGCCTCAAATACGGCAAATTGCTCTAAATTGAATATCCATTTTACGGTTATTCGGCTCGGAGTTTGCGTATATCGCCGCCTTTGACGTGCCGGTCCGGCTTCCATTTCGGTTCTAACGATTGCTTCTCCGGGGTTTATCGCATAACCTTGAACTGTTGGATATGGTAAGGTTTTAGGAAAATTTATTGTCATTTTATTCCTTCTGTTATATGTTTCTTCTCAAGGAGAAATTATGAGTGAAGTTTCAATTAAAATAATATGTGATAATTGTGGATATGAACTACAAGAGTCTGAAAAAATTTGCTCTAAGTGTCATAGTGAACAAAGAAGTGTTTTTATTCAAGTTTGCGAAAAAATACATATTTCTGGTTTTCAACGCTTGAAGGGTAAAAATACTCAATATCCTAGTGACAAAAAATTACGTTATGATTTTATGCAAGGAGATGTTCCATCTAACATAACATATAATGGTAGAGCAAAGCTAAAACGTATCATTGATAAAGACAACGATTACTATTACGAGCATGTGGAAGATCATAAAGGGAAAGTAATACACCATTGCGAAGAACCTCTTTCTAAACACTATAATCATGGAAGTGCGAAAAAGATTAACGATAACTCCCGTAAGCTGGATTAAGTGCATAGCGTTGTTCTAAAATCGGCGATAAACCTTCGCCTTTGCTGATGTTTTTGCCGATAGTGCTTTCGATTTGCTCGATAATGACATCAATAGATACGTTGCCGTCATTATCTTGATTTGAAGTTGCATAAGCCTTTGTGCCGGAAGCGTTATTATGAACATTTACATTAACACTTACCGGAGTTTTGCGGTTTAATTCGCCGCCAAGGGCTTGCATTTGTCCTTTGGTGAAGATTGTTTCACCGCGTTTAGCTATAATCGGAACTTCATCACCGACCAAACCACCGCTGTGGAATTTGGGCGCACCAATGAAAACAGCCGGATTTACAGATTTACTTGCTAAATTATCAGCTCCGACAACTCCGCCACTATGAGCCATCGCAAAACCAAAATAACTGCTGATACCGGTTAAAAGAGGCATTGTGATTGATTGGCGAATTGCAATCTGCATCATATCGCTGATAATTGAATTAGCAAAATCGGAAAAACTAATCTTTCCGGTCGTAACAAAAGAAACAAGCGTGTTTTCCATATTAGAAAAGGCATTTTTTACTGCGTTTTCTGCTAAACTTGCAAAATCACTGAGTTCATTTTGTACATTTTGAAAACCACGCTTAAACCCGTCTTCCAAAGTTTTTGACGAGTTTAAGGCCGCTTCATTGGCTTTTTTTACCATGTCATCATAAACTTGATTAACTTGTTCTTTGTATTTTTCATAATCTCCGGCATTCGATTTTAGGTTATTGAGTGTGTTTTCTCGCCACTCATTAGCTTTGACTATAGCTTGATCATAAGGACTTTTTAGCTCTAAAACCTTTTGTTTGATATCTTCAAGCGTCTTTTTGTAGGTGTCTGCTTTGATATCGGTTTTAGGCGTAACAGTTGCCTGAACATTTGTTTTTTCTTCAACCTCAACTTTAGGACGAAGTTCGGGGTTTCTTAAATATTTCAGTTCTTCTCGGGCTTTTATTGCATCTTGTTCAGCCGCTTTTAGCAAAAGAAGCTTGTTTTGGATTTCTTGAGCTTGTGGCTGAAAATCAGGATATTCAGCCGCCAATTTCCAAATTTCTTCCTCATAACGCTCTAAATCAATTTTAGATTGACGTAAAACATTAGCCCAATCTTTTGCGTAAACCTCATAATCTTCTAAAAGAGCGTTTGGCGTAAAACGAGTTAAAAAAGATAATCCACCGGTATTTTTTAACTCTTTTCTCAAGTCTTTTATATTTTGCTCGGCGGTTTTAAGTTTTAAGCCCCATTCAGCCAAAGCCATGTCTTTGGTTTGTTCGGCAGAAAACTTTGTCGCTTCTTGAGCGGTAGCTTTGAGTTCATCTTGCAACTTCTTTAAGGTTTCTGCGTGGTCTTTGGCGGCTTTTTTGGCGACATTATGACTATCTACAAGTTTATAAATCGCCATTCCGGCTAAAACAGCCAGACCAGCCGGACCACCGATTAAAGCCAGCGCACCTTTCAAAACTCCGGCGGCTGTTGCGGTTATAGCCATTTGCGCCGCCGCCAGTTTTGAAACTTTATTCATCATAGTAATTCCGGCAACGGCAGATTTAGCTGATACAGACAGACCGGCTAAGCTAACCTGCAGATAACCAACTCCGGCTTTAAGCAGATTAATTCCGCCCATAATTGCCGAAGAACCAAGGCGCACACTCAAAAGAGTTAGAGCTACATCTGCGTGTTCTGCTAATAAAAAGAAAGCGTCCGAGGCGATATTTACCGCGGTTGCTAAGGTTTTACCTATGGTATCTGCGGCACTTCCGCCACTTTCCACTAATTCGTTGAATTGAGTAAAAGTTGATTTTAGAGCTTCATTAAGACCGCTTTGCCCGATTTGACGATAGATTTTTTCAAAACTGTCTTCAATATTGGACAATACGCCGTTCATGGTTTTCATTTGTTCGTCCATCGCTCCGGCAAAATTTACATCACCGAGTGAACGAAGATATTTTTCAATATCGGCGGCGTTTTTCTTTACGGTTGTTGTAACTCCGGCAAAAGTGAATTTAACTTCATCAGTTAATGTATTGGCTTTAATACCAAAACTTTTGAGCCTTTCAAATTCACCAACAGTTGCATCGGCAACGGCTTCCACAAAATCAATCATATTTTTGCTAAATGCAGAAGCGGTGTTGCCGTAAGAAGTTAATGCCTCTTCCGAAGGGTCAAGCCCTAAGGCTTTAAGACGAATAAAAGCTTCAACAATTTCATTGAGCTGGTATGGCGTATTAATCGCAAATTTTTCAATTAACGTAAAAGCTTCTTGAGCCGCTTTGGTAGAACCGGTTACGGTTTTTAATGAGGCTGATAATCTTTCAAAGGTTGTGTTTGCATTGAAAATCGAAGAAAATGTATTCTTTAAGCCCTGAAATCCAAGATAAGCTCCAAATAAAGCCGTACCTTGCCGAATAACCTCATTAAAAGAGCGAGCCGTTGCATCTAAGGCCTTCAAATTATCATTAGCCGGAGTAATAACTTGAGTAATACGCCTAAAAGCCTTATCTCCGTCATTTCCGAGGTTTTTAAATTCCTGCCGGACTTTATCACCGCCAATGGCTGATAATCTGATACTTAAATTTTTAACTGCACTCATTTTTTTGATTATCCAAAATTGCAAAAAGACCAACTGGCAAAAGTTCGCTCATTATTTCCATATCCAGCCCAAGGTTTTGAGCTAAAGATAGAGCAAGAGTTAAGTCAGGCTTGGAAAGTTTTAATAAAATTTCCCAAGCCTGATAACCTTCAACGGTTTTTAGGGAAGTTTCTGTATATCGGCATTTGTGGAACGGACAGAAGATTTTTCCGTCTTGGTTACATCCGGCACAGTAGCTTCGCCCATCGCCGAAGTGCCATTTTGCGCGGGCAAAGATACGTTTTTTTCAGCTTCCAAAACTTCACGCAAACCACAATATTGATTGCGGAAATTTTCGGCAACGACCCAAAAATTAGAAAATAGCTCCTCGATTTTATCTTCTGTCAACGGAGCTTTATCTTCACTTTCAGCCTCTAAAACGCCGTTCCATTCCAAAATGCCGGCAACTCCTAAGCCGATAAGTAAGAATTTGTCCGCCAAGGCTTCACGTTTACGCGGATTTTCTATGTCTTCGGCATTTTCATCACTAATACCGACATCTTTGTTGGATTTATAAATTTTAGCCAATTCGGCTAATTTTGAGTTCATATAGGCTTTTGCCTCATAAAAAACTGCGGAAGTACAAGGTTTAACCTTAACTTTCACGCCGTAACCAATTTCAAGCCAATATGGCTCTTTTTGAATTTTTAATTTAAGCATCAATAGCTCTCCACATCATTGACTAAGGTTACAGTCATCATTTTTCCTAGCTCTTGTTCTTTGGCTCCTTGGAAGTCATAAGAACATTCTATTCCCCCCGGTCCATCAATAGAACGCTTAGGTTTTGGCAAATAAACTTCATGACAAGAAATTACCAATTTCATTGAATCTGATAATTGGTAGCCAAGCTCAATATCTACCGGAGTACCGGCTCGGGCTTTATCCAATAGAATATTATCGGCATATTTGGCAGAAATACTTCCGGTTAGGCTTGCCACACCTAAATCTATGGCTTCAACTTTGCCGTCATTGCGGATTGTTTCGATTTTTTCAAGATTATTAGAGTATGTGGCACTTGCCGAAGTGATATTCGCCAAGAGTTCTCCGCCGCTTTTAATATAGCCTTGAAATTGTGATACTCTGGTGTAGGTATATATTTCGGCAGAGCTTTCAATCGAAGTTTCGGAGCCACTTTCGCCTTGAGCCATAAGATTGATTGTTGCTTGAGCTTCTCCGGAACGTGCAAAATTGAAAGCAATACTGTTTGCTCTCACACCTAAAAAGCGTATATATTGCGGTACTTCCGGCAAGCCAATCTCTAATGAATAACTTGGAATTGATGTTTTGCCGCTCTCAAAGGTATGAGTATAAACAGTTTCCTCGTTGGTTGTTGTCGGAGCTCCAAAAATAGCTCTTAACCAAACGCCAATGTTGCGAAAATCAATCGGTATCGCCATATCGCCATCAACATTGATAACATCCTGAAAAGGTTGTGTCGGGTCGCGACCTAATCCCAAAACATTTGATGAAACAAGACTTTGTTCACTATCAAGAGATGATGAAATAAAAGGTATTTGCCGATATCCGCTGTCCGGCAAAACGCCGTACTCACTTTCTTCGGCAATTAAAAGCTGGGCATTCCAGCCGTAAGCTCTGGACATATTAGCCTCCATTTGTTTTGTTAAGATATAAAAAAAATCCCGAAAACTCGGGATTTTTTTGGTTAATAAAGTAGATGTTTTAATCCATCCAATTATCTGTAAACAAATGAGATAGAGGTTGAAGTTTATCTGGCAATTGTTTACTTGAACATGTTAGGCCTAAAAATGTAGCTGCGCGAGATGCTCCGACATATATATATTTATCAAAAATTTCTGGCTTTTCTTTAGCTAATACATCTACATTTATGAAAAATACAGCTTCAAATTCCAACCCTTTAATGTATTCTATACTAAATATTCTCACCCCATTTTCAGACCCAACACCGCCTTTAGAACAAGGAGTTACATTTATATTATTATCTTCTAGACAATCGTTCATGGCATTGGCTAGAGGTTGAATTTCTTCTTCTGAATTAACTAATATGGCAATTGAAGGCAATTTTCCTTCCATAATACGATCAATTTCAATAATTCTATCCGCCAACCATTTAGCCATATAATTTATATCAACCATATTGTATCCCAAAATCGGCTGTTTACCTTCCATATCAATATATTTTGGCTGTTTTATCTCATTCAATGTTTTTCCAATCAACAATTGAGATAGCTCTGTTAATTGGTGACTTTGTCTATATGGAATGGTGATTTTTTCTATTTCAACTTTAGGAATTGCCCACTCTAAATCATCTTTAGAGGACACACCTTCAAGTGTTAAACGCTGATTAAAATCGCCAGCCCCAAAGAATGTTTTTGATTTGTCATTTAGTAAATTATTCATAATACTGAGTTGTACTGTAGAAAAATCAGTAATCTCATCTACAAAAACTTGTTGCCTAAAGAGATCTTCCTTTTCTATTTTAAATAATTTAATTAATTTTATAAAAACAAGGACAAGTATATCCAATTCTAATGCTGTAATTTTTTTAGGGTCAATATCATTAATATAAAACGATGCATATTCTTTTCTAAATATTTTGTATCTTGATACCAAACCAGAAATATAACGATTTTGCAACTTATTAAAATTTTTTAATAAAGCAATTTGTATTACGTAACTTGCAATTTCTTGCTTGTGTTTATCATCTATAATATGATCAAAATTAATATATTTACCAACTAAGTAATATAAACTTTTATGAGATATTTTTTTCTTTTGGCTATATGCTCGAGATAAGGATTTAATGGATGCAACAACATAATTTCTAAAAATATGATTAGCATCTTTTGAGGATGTATTTATTTTTTCATCATCGTTTTCATTATCCTCGTCTTCTTCATCAACAGCATCAAAATCTTTATCTGTTTTATAACTCAGCATTTCTGTCTGAACACTTTTTTGTAAATTTCCAAGATATTCGTTGACTTCAGAAAATGATTTATTTTTAAAAATTACAGTCTCTCGGACGAGCTTTACTACAAGATTATCTAAATCATTATTTAAACTTTTTATCTTATCTTCTATTTTATTAGAAATCGTATTAATTTTTAAATTAATATCTGAAAATGATTTGAAATCGCTGTCAGTTATACTTTTAAATATTTCTTTAACACTTTCTGTTCCTGATTTTAGAATATTTTTATATTTCGCATATAAATTTTTTAAAAAGTATTCATCTTGCCAAGTATAAAACACTTCATAACAATGCTGTTGAAAACTAGAACTCTTTTCTTTCAAGTAGTTTATTTTCTTTTCCTGAAATGATTTAGGAAAAATAAGGCCTTTTCTCACGGAAGTTTCTAATATAGGAAAAATATCTCTTGAGAGATATAACACATATTCATCCCATACCCATAACTTTGTATCAGGAGCGGCAATGCTTTGCCTATTGAAGGCCTCTTTGAGATATTCTTTAAGCAACTTCGTTGGAGTGAACATATACCAATTTTGTTGTTCTTCAGAATCTGAATATTTTGTTTCTAAGTTAAATCCTAATTTTTTGATTAATGTCGTTGTTTTTCCAGTTCCCGGAGGTCCCATCAAAACAAAAGCTTTATTTGGTTCCATTCTAAAGATATTATCTTGGTATTCATCAAGCATAAAGTTTTCTTTTAAACTTAACTGATTTACAGCAATCCTTTTTAATTTTCCTGCCTTTTTAGGGGATGTTTGACCTAAAAAAGAGTATAAGTCCACTTCTTGTTCTGACAACAACTGTCTCAATGAACTTATCTGATCTACAAAATCATCTTGTAAATAAAAATCTGTATCTGCATCCCATTCTTGCTCGTTTTTTGTTGTTCTATATACATTTTTTTCTAATACAGTATAATCATGCCCATTAATAGAACATTCGTCACCCACATCTATTGCAAATAATCTTCCTTTAGGATTAGCTTCTCTTGTCAACATAAGTCCTGATACATTAACAATATATCCTTTTGTAATATATATACATTCTTGTTTTCCATTTTCATCTTCAACTAAAACTCTACCAATAATAGGGATATTCTTAGTAATATTGAGAAGCTGTTCCGTTTGTGTATTTCTATATTGATTTTTTTCAATCAGCGCAGTATCTGTAAAAGTATTATTGACGGCAGCATATGGAATAGATGACCTGTTTTGTAAATCTTCTTGCGCTTTTTCGCTAATTTGCTCTATGGCTTTAATTGATTGCCCTGCGATTTCTTTTTCAATTTCAATATAGTTTTCCATGTCATTCCGCCTTGCAATAAAGTGTAGTTTTTATTCTGATATTTATATATAAAACAATATTTAATTCCTAAAGTAAAGCACTTGTTGTTGTGTATTCAAGAATAATCGGAATAATTGCAACTTTAATGTTTGGGGCTCCTTCGACATATTCTTCCAAAATTTCCGGTTGTTTGGGATATATATAATCGGTTAAGCCGTTGAGTTTATCTTCGCAACAGAGCAAAGTGCCGACTTTGACTAAGATTTCATCTAGTTTTTTATCACGCACCTCTGATTTTGCGTCTTGAACAATAACTTCTAGTTCTGCCTCGTGATGAAAAATACACATCGGCGGCGATAAAATGACTTCCGGATCTCCTTGCTTGCCGTCCCTTAAAATCAAAATTCCGTTTTTAGGTATAGCTTGCGGAGCAAGTTCATTTCGCTTAATTGTTATATCCAAGCTCTTAAGCCTTTCAAATAAGGCTGATAAAATTTGTTCACGTTTGCTCATCATCTTTCCAATTCATCAAAATAAGTTGAGGTAGCTTGTTTTGCCATTTTAGGCTTTCTGTTTCAAAGTTAATCAATTTGGGCATTTTTACTTGTGGCACTAGCCAGAAAGCAATAATTGTCTTGCGTTTTTGTTCGTGTACCAACAAAGAGGCTCCGTGTGGACGATAAACAAAACGTAAGCGAATACCTTTTGAACGCTCATACAACTCCGGTGTTATTCTTTTGCCGGAGATACGTTTTTTCACTGCCGGCGTCGGAATTGCCAGCCAAAAACCTTGAGAACTGCGGATTGTGCTTTGATATTCAAAGCCTGACATGATCTTTTGCGCTTTGGTATAAACAACACTGGCTGCGGAAATGCTCTTTTTAGTTTGAGGGTAAACATCTCCGCGCCAGGTATTTGCTAATCTTGAACCCAAACCTGCAGAACGAACTTGTCTGCGCATGGACATTTTTAAGCCATTAGTAGCGGTTTTAATACCAATTGTAACAGCTTCAGCTCCTTGTTGGTATTCATGTTGCAGATATTCTGACAAACTTCCTTGCAGAGCCGCCTTTAATCGCATGATACTTCCGCCTTCCAAACCAACAAATGCTGTTCTTTTTTGGGTTCGGCAATCAAATGATAGCAAGCATTTTCAGTCTCAAAACTATCACCCATAGCCAGATTGGGGGCATCTTCCACTCTGACTTTGATAATTGTTGTGGGCGAAATCGTATTCATAAATCCGACTTCGCCCACATTATCTGCCGCAAAAACCAAAATTAAGACATCTTTATTTTGATACTTGGCCCGTTGTCCCAGTCGATTGAACAGGCTGTCCACTGCCATTTTCATTGGGTTTTGCATTGTCTGCTCCTGTTTTGGCTTTGGCATTATTATTCTGATTTTGATTTTTACCTAAGATTTCTGCAAAATTTAACGAGGCTAAACGCTTAGCCTCGTCATCACTCAAATCATAAAGTCCACCCAGTGGCAATTCTTGACCTTTTCCAACCACCAGAGTTATTAAAGCACGTATTTTGGTCATACTTCCTCCTCTTAGCCAATGGTTGCACACAAAACGGCATTTGGACGATATGGCACGACCAAAGGTGCTGATTGCAACAACAACCAGCGCACACTTGGGTCTTCATCTATCCAAGATTTGGTGAAATAGCGGCAGGCAGTCCAGTTGGCTTTTTCATCATGAATTGCACCATAACAACGCGTTCCTTCCAATCCGTCTTTAGAACCTAAAATAACGGTTTTTGATGGCAAAAGATTAGTCAAAGTGCCAGAATCATTGATATAGCTGTCATTATACACCCAAAGGTCAAAATCTCCGATTGAACCGACATAGCGAGCCTTACTCTCTTTGCCGCGTACGATTGGATCCTTGTTGAGACTGTTTGTTGTGCCGCGGCGATAGTCCAAATATTTTTCAACCGAGGCATTGGAACGAAAGATTTTCCAAGCATCGGGATCCATAACTACTGTTTTGGCGACAACGCCGGCTTTATTTTGAACCTCTGCAGCCCAATCTTCCAGATTATCAAGAGGTTTAGAACCGGCACCTGACCAAGTGTTTTCGCTGACTAAGGCTTTGGTTAAGGCGGCATCTCTTCCAAAATCTACCGTTGTGGCCGGATATCCGTCTCCAGAAACAATGGTTTTTCCGGTACGCAAAATTTCGGCTGCCATAACTTCTTCGCGGCGCGTTAAATTGTCCAACTGGTCTTGCAAGGTTGTCGCCAGTGCCCTTTCATATCTTTGGGCATTACTTAAATTGCCGCCGATTGTTTCTCCGGCTATGCGTTTGAAAGGAATATTGGCATCAAAGCAGCGTTTATCTTTGACATAAGCCGGTTTGAATGATTTTGTCTGATAGCCGTTTCCGTTAACGACTTTTCCTGGCAAAAGCGGTGATACAAAAGGTGTAATCCGAGGTTTGCTGTCGGTTACATCAAAAAAGATTTCTTCTTTTTCCGAGGTTTGAATGTTTGGAAAGAAGGTATCAAGCAAAAAAGAAGACGGTGTCGGCAAGTTTTCAACCACTTTAGCCAACACATGCGTTGAAAAAATATCCATAATTTTAACTCCTAATCTTAATAGGCTTGGTTTGATTTTACAAAAATACACTTAGCGCGCAAAGCTTCTACCAAAGTAGAAACATCTACGCCGGCTTTGAGTGCCGCCAGATTAAACTCACCGGTTAAATAAACCACAGCTTGTTTTTCTTCAGATGAAGCATCTACGGTTTCTGCCAAAACAGCTTCGGGATCTGCACTACATATGGTATAATTGCTCTCGCTTTTACTCAAAATTGTGCCTCGTTCATATTTTCCTCCAGTAACGGTGACCAGCTTTGAAACACGCGGAAATTCTCCGGCCAGAAGATTATCTGCCGAAGTTGAACCTAAATCTGTAAATCCTTGGACTGTCATTTTATTCTCCTTTAGCATAGGCGGCAATTCTCTTGGCCACCATATCGGGGGTTTCTTCGCTCATATCGTTTGCCGGCATAATTTCCGGATTTTTAACCTTGGCCATTACGTCGGCAAAATCAGTTGTTGGCTTGGCAGTCGGCACTGTATCCAAAATCATAAGAATATCAGTTGCTGCCAAATCTGTTTTGGCAAGTAACATTTGTGCTGTTGCTTCTTTGCCTTTGGTTGTATCTGAGGCAAAGACTTGGCTCATACGCTCTCTTTCGGCCTGCTTAATCTCGGTGGCCGAAAAGTTAGTTTGATTTTCAATCATTAAAGTTTTCTCCTTATGGCTAAGGTCTGAAATTATTTCCTCAAAAGAGGACAAGCCGTCTGCCAGACCTTTGCGGACAGCTTCTTGACCGATAAAGACATCTCCACCGCCAAAATTTTGCACCACCTCTTCCGACGAAATATTGCGGTTTTGTGCGACCTTGGAGATAAAAACATCAGCCAAAGCATCTACATGGGCTTGTATTTTGGCGCGCCCTGCTTCGGTTTGAATATTTGGTCTTTTGTTTGGACTTTGCGAAGACACAATTTCAATGGTTTTGTCTTCATCATCTTTTTCAAAAATCGAAACAACACCGATTGAACCTAAAATCGCCGTATCTGCAACCAAAATCCTGTCACAACTTGAGGCAATCCAATAAGCCCCCGAACAACAAGCGCCCGAAGCATAAGCGATTATCGGTTTTTGACCACGTGCCTTGTAAATAATGTCTGCGACCTCCGAGCATCCGTTAACTTCACCTCCCGGACTATCAATATCCAAGACAATCGCTTTGATAGTTGGATCTTTTAGGGCTTTGCTAAAATCTTGAGCAAAAAGCTCATAAGATGTAGCACCACAAACTTTGGTTAAGAGATTGGCATAACGAAACAATGGTCCGCAGAGCCTAATAACGCAAACGCCGTCTCGAACTGAGGCGGCGTTGCTATCTTTCATTTCTTTTCCCATTTCTCGGGCAATGGCTTCTGGTGGTTTATTGTTCTCCTTGGCTAAGCTCATCATGGTTTGTAACATCTCTGGGGTTATCGCCCAGATTGTTTGGTTGAATAGTTTCATAGTGTTTCCTTTCAGATATGGAAAAAGCCTCAACAATGTGAGGCTTTATGTGCAATATTTTAGAATTTATATCATTTTTTTAGAATATAAGAAACTCCGCGGGTTGTTCCAAGCTTTGTTAAAAATCCCCTTTTTACAAGATTTTGAACCGATTTTCTAATCGTTTCAGCATTTTTACCTGTTTTTTGAACAATCTCCGGCATACTTAATTCCGTTTTTATAGCAAACAAATCTAAAATTTCGTGTGCTGTAGATGATAACTTATCCGTATTTGCTTTTTGCAAATTTTGAACTTTTTCTTCTAATGCTCTTTTTTGTTTTTGTAGGGAAGTCACAAAAAATGATAACCATGGTTCATAATCCACGTGCTCTCCCCATATCGTTTTTTGTGTTCCTCTTAAGGCTCTATAATAAGCATCTTTGCTGGCTTCAATAATTGATTCCATAGAGGCATAAGGCATATAGCCGTAATTGTTCCTAAGCATCAACAAAACTGTTAAAGCACGAGACATTCGCCCATTTCCATCCGTAAACGGGTGAATAGATAAAAAATGTACAATAAACACACCAATGGTAATAATCGGATGTAAAAAACGATCTTTAAACGTGTCATTCGTCCATTGTATCAATTCTCGCATAAGCCTTGGCGTATCAAAAGGCGTAGCCGTTTCAAAAATCGTACCGATTTCATTACCTGATGCATCATAAGCTGCAACTCTGTTGGAATCGGTTTTATATTCTCCGCGATGACGTTCATCTTTGGAGGAATATTTTAAGAGTATTTGGTGTAACTGCTTGATATAGTTTTCAGTTAACGGAATATCCTCATAGTTTTCAAATATGGTATTAATTAAATCTGAATAGCCAGCAACTTCCTCTTCATCTCGTGAGCTAAAAGATTTTTTATTGATGTTGCTAAACAGTTCTTCAATTTCGGCATCGGTCATCTTGTTGCCTTCTATTCTGTTTGAAGAACCAACAGATTCTATTGTGGCAACCCGTTTCATAACCTTTAACTCTGCCGGAGTCAAATTTAATGCTCCCGCATGCCAAGAACCCATAAATTGGTCTATCTCAGCAATTTTATTCAACATATCCGGTGTTATTGTAATGTCTTTTATTCTTGGCATATTACCTCTCTTTACTTTACCAGATATTACCAGATATTACCAGATAAGTCAAGAAATTGTTCCCAGATACACCAAAAATCATTACCAGATATTACCAGATAAGGATATTTTATTTACCAGATACTTCTTTATCTTCCTCCAAAATTACAGTTTTTCCATTACTTTTGACTTCATCCAAGCCCATTTTCTTAATTTTATTCTTTTCTCGGGCACGTTGTTCCAAAACTTCTTCCCAATCTAAACCTTGACTTGCACATTCAGCTTCCAGAGTAGATAAGCCGATTTCCATACGAATTTGGCAGGCTTGAGCTTCTTTTACCGGATCAACCCAACCACGCCCCGGACCAATCCACTTGCAACGACTGTAAGCATAGCGATTTTGATAAAAATCGGGCGCATCTATCAAGCCTTTGTTAACTACCTCTTCCAACCATAGTTCATAAACCGGTGTTGCCCAGTAGTCAGCAAGCCACTGTCTTCTGCCGTTAAAATAACGCCAAGCTTCAAGCAAAGCTGAACGTGCGGAAGAATAATTGGTTTTGGAAAAGTCTTTTAGAAGCAACTCATACGGAATGTTCAAACCGGTACCGATATGACGGAGCAGATTTTCAACAAAAGCCCCATAAGCCGAGTTTGGACGAGACGGAGTGAATGGTGCAACCTTATCTCCCGGAAATATCGGGATAATAGAACCGCCCTCCAACTTAACTTGCCAATCCTTTTTAGCATTTAAGTAATCATCTGTTGAACCGCCAAACAACTCATTTAGCTCTTCACCTCCCATTGGGGTTTCAATAAAAGCGGCAATCATGGCATTAACAATCGCTGCTTGCAGTTCTGAACGCTCATAATGGTCAAGCATTTTGAACATGGGCATAATCGAGGCTAAAATGGGTTTGCCGCGCGTTTGCCCAATGCGGTTAATATCATGAACATGTAAAACACGCCGGCGACCAAAACTCGTAAAGGCAGGAATCCTCTGCCAGATTGGCGTTTTACTCCAATAATCTCCAGGATGTTCGGTTTGGATATGGTAGGCAATCGGTGCGCCAAACTTATCAATCTCAACACCACCGCGCATATTTTTACTATCACAAGCATTCTGCGGATTAGATAATCTATCCGGTTCTATCAACTGCAAGGTGGTCGCAAAATCTCTGTCCGGCAACCACAAGGCCAAAGCTAAAGCCTCTCCGTTGACAAGACAAGATTTGAATATTTGTGTTGTCAATCCATGAAAATTAAGGCTTCTGCCGGCATCACAATTAAAACTTTCGGCCCAAGAGCGCCATAATCCTTCGACTTTTACCTGCCATTCTTCTTCCCATTCTTTGCTTTTGCCGAGTGCTTTATAGTCAGGCTTGACCGATAAGCGAAAACCCGTACCAACAATATTATCGGTTAAGGTTTGCATGGCGCCGGCGGCAATTCCATGATTTCTTGATAAATCACGTGAACGAGCCACCATGGTTGAAAGTTCCGGCAGTAAATCGCTATCTGCCGAACCTCGTCCCGGTTGCCATGAGGCAATCTCTCGCAAAGTATGTGATGCTGCTTTGTGTGATGTTTCTGACATTAAAATGCTACTTTCATAATTCTTCTTTTGCCTAATGGCTTTCCTTCGGCTATGGCTAACTGAGATTTGAGGTTCGATATGTAAGTGGCCAATTCGGCTCTACTCGTTTGATTATAGCTAACAGAGCCAAAATTTCCGACATTAACCGAAACCTCTTTAACGCCAATCATAAGTTTATGATAGGCCTCTTCGGCTTCGGCCAATCTGGTTTTTAATGTTTCCTTATCTATAGCCATGGATTATCTACCTTTGTTGCTTTCATTTGAATAAATCTTGCTGGTTTCCTTTTGGGCTTAGCTTCAGGTGTTGCCGGAATTAATGCCTCTAATTCTTGCCATGACTTTTCGCTCATGCGGTCAAGCCCATAAATTGCGGCACCGGCTCGGGCATAAACTCGGCAGTCCAATGCCTCATTTCGTCTGGTTGGATCCTTTTCCCAAACAGGCTTTGGATAGCCATTACTTATTTTTACGATTTGCCTTTCTGCCGTTAATTGTTTGAAATATTCCTCGCCATATTGCGGAAAATGACATTGGCCAAACTGTGAGGCATCTTCGCCAACACGCTTAGTTTTCAGCCAACGATAAAGCTCCGTTTTAATTACCGGACCGGAAACATTCCACACTTTTAAGCCTTTCTTTTTTGTATCGGCCTTTGAAGTTGAAAGAATCATGGCTGTATCACGGCTTTGGCCTTTGATTGCAACCACTGTATACGGTTGACTGGCTCTGGCACCACTACCACCCCAAACTGCCTGACTAAATTTGCTAACAAAACCATAGACATCTTGGGTTGCATAGCCGGAATCCACACACATAACCCGAATAGGCATGCTAATACCACTTGCATGAGGATAATCTTTCATCAGGACTTGCTCAAGTTTATGCCAGACTTCCAGATGAGCCGTATCTCCGTCCAAAACAAAATATTCCACTGACCAGCTTTGTTTTTGCCTTCCCCAAGCAACAACTTCACATTCTATACGGTCCTTTTGAATATCAACACCAGCCGTTAAGAACAATCCTCCGTAAGGAATCGTGCCAATCGGATAAGTTTCTCTGGTTTCATAAAGTCGTTGCCATTCAGGTGCTTCACTTTCTTGCTCGTAGGTTTCACCTAAAATGGTATTTTGGAAACCTTGGATGAGACTAGGATTTTTCTTTGTCTTCTCATAAATATCTATACATTCTTGCCAAGAAAGCCATCCCACTGGAGAATAAAGCGAAGATAAATGGAAACCTGCAGTTATACCATCAAATTTTGCTGTTGCTCGCCATTGTCCTTGTGCCAGCATTTGCGTTTTATAATGTTCGCCAATCAATTTATGGCAATGGCAGCATTCATATTCCGCTTTGCCGTTCTCTGCACGAATTTGCGCCCATTCTAATTTTTGAAACTCTCCGCAAAACGGACATGGCACAAAAAAGTAACGTTTGTCCGAGTTTTCAAACTCACGCTTTATATTAGACAAGCCCTTAATCGTCGGTGTTGAAACTAAAAAAATCTTTTTTCTTTTGTTAAAGGTTGCGGTTCTGCGCTCTGCCAACAAAATCGGATCGCCTTCACCGTCAATGTCTTGAGGATAACCATCGACTTCATCCATAAATAGATAACGCGCCGGCATAGAACGCAAACCAACCGCGGAGTTAGCTCCGGTCATGACCAATACGCCGCCTTGAAAATCTTTGGAAAGCATCGTATTACCCTTGTCTCGTGAACGAGGCGAACTCACCAGATTTCTAAGGGCCGGACAATCTTCAATCAATGGGTCTATTCTTTGGCGAGAGTTACGTTTGGCCATTTCCACAGTTGGGGAGACAGCCATTATCGGTCCTGGCGCTTTGTGCATAATATATCCAAGCCAGTTGTTGCCGCACTCTGTTCCACCAATTTGTGCGCCTTTCATAAAAACAACCTTTTGTACCGGGCTTTTAGGAGATAAACAATCCATAATCTCCTTCAAATAAGGTGTGCGTGCGGTTCGCCAACGTCCCGGCTCAGAAGCAGATTTAGATGACAACATTCGGTATTTATCTGCCCATTCCGAAACCGACATATAAGAATCCGGCTCTACGCCTTTGAAAAACTCTTCTTCTATAAAAGCTTCAACATCAAAGCTCTCGTTCAATAAGTTCTTTGCTTTCGGATAAGAGTTTTCGGACATACTCATCTAATACCACCACAGTTTTGTGTTCATCTGTTTCTAAATCGGCGGCAATAAGAGCTCCGTAACGTGTTGGAAAAGAAACAAACAAATCACGCAAAGACCGTCCGAGGTTAAAAGCGTGCATTCCGGCTTTTTTACGGTCAATCGTTTCTCCTGTCATTTTTTTAAGTTTGGCCTTGGCAATCATAGCGCGATAGTAAACATCAGCAGTTTTGGCCTGTTGGAAGCTTGAAGGACTAACCTTACTATTCTCATTTCCATGTTCAAAAAAACTTTCCGGATGCCGAGATTTGCTTGGATCAGTATTTTGCAGCCATTCTTGATTGGCTTTTTCAACATCTATCTTACCGTCTGTCGTTTTATGAATGCGTCCGCTCTTTACCGCCGTTTGCACCGCATTAAGGTGAACACCGCGAATCTTGGCATATTCCCGCATTGATACTTTCTGCCCCATGTTTTATTCCTACAAAAGAAAAGGCCCAGATAATTCTGAGCCTATGTTATATTTTAAGTGACTTTATTAACACTCTACTTGGCCGAGAGCTATCATTTTAACTGTGCCATCTTTGATAAAGGTTGCACGCCATTGTTCTAGTCTCTTTTCTTTAAGCAGGCGTTCCATAATGAGGCTATAACCTTTGGTATGCTGTCCGGCCCAAGCAAATTCATCAACATCGTATTCGGCTTTTTTAACTAAAGAGCTGGTATTACACATCAATCCCTCAAAACTCTCTAGTAAAATATCTTTGTCTTTCGCCTCAATACCTTGCTCTTGTATGTCGATTATAAAAATATCGTTATGTCTTAACATTTTGAATCTCCTTATTTTTTTCTCTATAACTACAGCAACGCTCTTATTGACACACAAGTCCAGTAAATAACGCATTGAAAATCAATAATTATTCAATATTAAACCATTCCGAACAAGTGGCTAACAGATGGTTATAATCACTACTTGTTGCTTCTTTATAAAAAGCATCTTGTTCTTCTTTGGATAAATTTGCTCGTCTCATAGCTCGTAAACAAAGTCCCAGTAAATTAAAAGCATTTCCATCTTGGCCAACGAGTTGCACCGTAATTTCAGGATATTTTACATCAGACATTTTTTCTCCTTTCGCTTCATTGTTTGTTCAATGAACGCTCTTCTTGGGCTGGAAGTCCAGTTAATTCTGCTTGATTTTCAAGTAATTGAGCTTTATTTCCGCTATATTCTTCCCAACGCTTTACAATCACATCACAAAACTTGGGATCAAGCTCTATAAGTCTAGCCTTTCGACCGGTCTTTTCAGCTGCAATAAGTGTTGAGCCGGAGCCGCCAAAGCCGTCTAAAACCACATCTCCTGGTTTTGAGCTGTTGTTTATGGCTCTTTCCACAAGCTCAACCGGTTTCATTGTCGGGTGCAAATCATTCTTGACCGGTTTATTATATTCCCAAACATCTGATTGATTGCGATCTCCACACCAATAATGCTTATTATCTGCCCGCCAACCATATAAAATCGGCTCATACTGCCGTTGATAATCTGCTCGTCCTAAGGTAAAAGTGTTTTTTGCCCAGATGATAAAGGTTGACCACTTACCTCCGGCATTGATAAATGAATTGTAAAGAGTATGTAGCTCGCTTGAACTCATGCAAACATAGGCAGCTCCTTGACAATACATCATCAGATTAGATAAGGCATCGGTCAGAAATTGGGCAAATCCGTCTCCTAAATTATCGTTCATTATCTTACGACCACCTAATGAGCCGGCATGATAACGTATGCTGTCTTTCATGGTGGAACCATAATTCACATTATACGGCGGATCAGTAAAAATCATGTCTGCGACATCATTTTGCATAAGTTTCTGAACATCATCTATCAGTGTTGTATCTCCGCAAAGCAATCTATGATTTCCTAGAATCCAGATATCTCCGGGCTTTGTTATGGCTTCCGTTGGAAGTTCGGGAATTTCATCTTCCTCTGTTTGCGGTTCTGGAGCAGGCTCGCCGAATGTGTCTAATTCTTTGAGTTCTTCCTCTGAAAATCCTAAAATATCCAAATCAAAATCAAGCTCGGAGAGTTCTTTCATTTCCAAAGCGAGCATTTCCTCATCCCAACCGGCATTAAGCGCAATTTTGTTATCGGCAATAACCAACGCTTTACGTTGGGTTTCACTTAAATGAGGCAGACGAATAACCGGAACTTCTTTCAGGCCCATACGCTGCGCGGCCAAAAGTCGCCCATGTCCGGCAATAATGACATCATCACCTCCGATTAAAATAGGATTTGTGAAACCAAATTCCTTGATACTGGCAACAATTTGAGCGATTTGCTCATCATTATGCGTACGAGAATTGCGTGCATAAGGAATGAGCTTATCGGTAGGATAATTCTCTAAAAACTCCATGATTTTCTCCATGAGACAGATAAAAAAATCGCTTCAAGTGACCAGTCAACTGACCAGTAACCGAAGCGACCGAAGGGTGACCAGTCAAAATGACCAGCCAGATTTTATAACTTATTGATATTTTGTGATTTATGGGCGACCAGTGACCAGCCAAAAAATTTTTGTTTCGCTAGAAAAATGCCGCGGCTTGCGCCCCCGCATAAGGTTTAATCACAGGAAGGACCCGTTGTAATACATCTTGAAAATTATTGATTTCTAAAGTATACATAATCTGAGGAGTATGATATGGATATAAATGAACTCAGAAATGAACTTATTGCAATAAATCAGTTAGTTAACACAACAGACAAGTACACTTTTTTCTATGATGAAACCAATAACATAAGAAAATTATACATTGATAATCAATCTTTTAATACAGAGCCATGTATTTTTGCTTTAGGAGGAATTGTATGTAAATCTAAAAATCCTGTATTTAATAAACAGGATTTAAGAACTATTTTACATATTCAACCTTCTACAAATGAGATAAAAAGAAAACATCTAGTGAAAGGTAATTTTGAAGAAATTATTTGTTCTTCAAGGATTAACCTCTTTTTACAATGGATGCTTGATAATAACCTTCTTATTCATTACTCCATTATTGATACTTTATATTGGTCTGTTATTGATATTATAGATTCAATTATTGATCCCCAAAATTCTCTATTTCAATATTCAAATACGTTAAAAGCTAATTTACTTGTTATTGTAAAAGAAAATTTATCCCATATAACATCAATTTTTGATAAATATAGATATCCTGCAATTGGTCCTAAAGATAAAGATAGCTTTCTAAATGAGCTAATTACTACAGTAGAGGATTCTGTTTTATTAGAAGATTTTCAAAAAATGATGTTGAAAGGCATTCTTGAATTAGGGAAAAAATTATCTTCATTGCCTTTTGTAGAAGGACATAAACGAGAAGAATTAATAAATAATTTCTCTTGCTTTTACTTTCAACAACTAATCTTATTTGAAAATTCTACACATGTTTTTGATGAGGAACCCTCAATTCAAGAAATTTTTAACTCTAATGACTTTTGTTTAACTAACTTAAAAAAAAGAACATATCTATTTCAAAATTCCAAAAATGAATTTGGAATTCAAATTTCTGATGTTATAATTGGGCTTATTGGAAAAATGTTCTCTTATTTAAACACATCATCTAATAAAGATATCAATCAATTAAAAAATAAATTAAGCCAACTTAACTGCTCAAATTTATCTTTGTTGCGCCAATTAATTATAAACTCAGAGAAAACAAATAAGGCTTTTTTACATACACTTATAAGTACTGATGATATATACAAGCTTTCTATTCTTTTATCTTAATTAAATAATTCCATTTCGGCATAATTTAGCAAAAACGGGATTGATTAAGTCAAGTTCTTCCACCAGTTCCAAAGGGGTTTTGTTAAATTCAATTGTGGTTGAGGTTATCACACCGTCTTTGATTGTTTTGATTGTCGTGCTCGGAAGTTTAGCTTGCCCGATACAACTCGACAAATAAACAAAGCATTCATCATTATCTTCCAAATATCTCAAGGCTAGCTTGCGGGCATAAAGATTTAAGCTAACATCAGCTTTACTGGCATCTTTGGCCCAAGGGCTACCTCCGCCAACCGGGCAAGTTACGCCATAAAAATCGCAAGCAAGTTTTCGGCCGGTAACACCACAATCTGCTATTGAGGAATGATATTGATAAGTTCCGGTGCCGTTAATAATGATATTTTTTGGCTTTTCATTTAGCGTTTCAATAATAAAATCCGTCAGATCTTCATATTCTAACATTGGAACAGCAGCAATAGCTGTTTCCACCTTACCACAAGCATCTAAGGTTATCTGAGTTTTTATATCAATCCCAAGATTTTTACTTTGACGAGCTTTTTGATACAAAGCACGATTTAACTTGCGAGCTAAAAACATCTCACGACTGATAAAATCTTCCCCTTGGCAAGCATAACCAACAAATATACCTTGATCACCCCAGCCGTTCTGTTCAATGCCTTGTTTTATGTCTGCTGATTGTTGCCCGATAAGGTTAATAATTTCAACTTTTCGGACATCAATCGCATGTTTTCCCCAGCGCTCCGCATAGTTCTCATCATAACCAATATCTCGCAAAGCATCTTTGACAAACTCTTTAACCTCTGACAAATCGATATTTCCAGAGACTTCTCCTCCTAAAACTACAGTATTGTCTTTAAGCAAAACCTCCACCGCATAGCGGACATTCTTATCTTGAGCCAGCAGGCGATCCAAAATGTATGATGAAATATAATCTGCTGTTTTATCAGGATGCCCGAGAGAAACAAACTCTGCCGTCTTTTTCATAGTTTTTCCTTCATAAAAAAAGCCCGCAGAATTTAATCTGCAGGCACAAACAAAAAAGGGAACAAGCCTTAAACACAACTCGTTCCCGATTATAGCTATTTTTATAAACTATTTTTCAGTTTTTGTCTTGTCTGTTTTTGTCGCGACAGGATTTAACTTAACCCATTTAGATTGTTGATCTTTATAAATAGGTTCTAAATTAAGTTTAATTTCTTCTACAATATCATGAACTTTTTGAGTTATTTCATCATTTGGATTATTGCTAAATAAAATATTTTCTAGAATAGCTGGGTCTTGACATGTATCATTATAATATAAGTCTTTTGCGGAGCTTCTTATTTTTAGCGTTATATGATTTAGCTCATAAATAAGCTTCATTAAATCTATTCCCCAATACAAACAAGCGTCATTCATAAAATTATTCAAGTTATCTAATTTATCTTGATTTTCAGCAAGTCTTCTGTGTGGAACCCATGCAAAAAATCTATCTGGATATACGCCCATATGCTCTGGATCCCTTGTCTTTTCAGACTCAACCCATTGTTCTACATTTTTAATATCTAACTCAGAAATACGCCCAACTCTAGCATATGTTATCGCATCTTGTACCTCATAAACTGTTTTCATAATCTCACAAGATAATTCTATTTTTTTCTTTCCTATAAACTCTTTTCGCCACGTTTTTAGTGCTAAAGCTGCAACAATTGCCATAGACAGCGTTGCCAAAGCTGTCACAACACTAGAAATTTCATTTATCATTATTTTCTTCTGCCTTTCATTAATTGCTTACTCTGATTATATTGAGCGCCAAGTTTATAATACTGACTTCGAGCCTCATTATAGAGGGCTGGAAAAATATTTGGTTCTATCTGCCGCATAGAACATAATTTTCCATAAAAACTCCGAATTTCTTTAACATTCATATCTTTTATGTTTTTAAAAGCTAAAATATCTAAAATTTCTTTTCTTCTTCTGTTAGGGACTTTCAGCTCTTTTTTAGGTGATATAATATTTCCCGTAATATTCTTAAAATCATTTTTAGAAAAATATCTTGTTTTTTTGCTATTAATTTTTAATCCAACTTTAGAGCATAATTTTTGTATTAATTGCGGGAACTTATTAGAAATCGGCCTTGACGAAGAAAACGTCATATCATCCACGTACAAACTAAACTTTAATTTTTTTGATTCTGCCACTTGGAACAAAGTGTCAAAGGCCTTCTTATAAGCCCAATAAATAACATTTTGACTGGAAGGAGAACCTGTGGGAATATAGCCATCCGTATTTTCTATATTTGGAATTGTAACCAAATCCGTCAGCATCCAAGCAACATCTTCACTCATTAAAAATTCATTTTTAAATGCAGAAAACACATAGTGTCTTGTTGCCGTTTGAAAAAATGCAGATAAATCAAAGCAAAACACATACGGATTGTTCTGATGATATTTAGCATTCTTTATATAATTAGAGTGTTTTTTTCCTGACATCAGATAATCTGTTGTATATATGCGAGACAGCAATTTATTTAATTTTGATTGTGCTTTCTTTAAAATACCACAAGGATCTTCGACAGGTCTTGTGTCTATCTTATTTTTTTTTAATTGATGCCAACAATGATAATTTTCTCTAGAATATGTGAAATTGTTTATATAACCTTTGGGTAATCCCAAAAGTTCTTCCAATTTTGATTTGTTGCATAATTGATATAACGGACTATTTTCGAGGGGATATATTTTCATCTGGCTCATTATGATACCCTTCTAATATCTCTAGTAATTTTAGCATTACATTTCTCATTCCAATTTTAAAAGGTCCTCTATTTTTTTCACTATCTAAATTTTCCGAAAAAAATAGAAGAGCAGATGTGGTCGTCTGAAAAATTTCTGCATATTTATTAAGTATTTCAAGGGTAGGTTGAGCTTTTTCTGTTTCTATTTTAGATAAATACGCCGAAGAGATACCAAGCTCATTCGCTAAATCGCTTGATTTTTTATCATGTAACACTCTCAACAATCGTAACGTATTCCCTAGCATGTTAAATATCCTATAGAAAAAGTGAGGAACTAGTTTTATTACTCACCGTTTGACAGAAACTGTGCGATTTCTACGACTAAGCGCATAAAAAAACGTTGCACGCGTCTGTCAGACAAAATTTTCACTAAAACGGCTTTCCATTTACATGAAGATCCATGCTTAGTCATCTTTTTTCACCTCCTTTCACACTCGTAAATTTCTAATTTGAGCGTTTCCCTCTGAAAGGAAAGACCGATGACTTGGGGAAAATGGAAAACACATAGTTCCACAATTTTCTCACAGCACGCTTTTCCCCGTGCTGTGCTGTTCATAGATACATATATCCATATATAATACAGATAACCATCATATGCCCAGTAGTTTGACTACTTACGTAATCACAGATAGCTTTTCAGCTATCCCCATCATTGAGGGAATGTTTTGGTTGTATAACAACCTGCCCCATACATGTAACATAGCAGATAAATTTACTAATTCAATATTTTTTTTACTCTGTGGAAAAATTTTTTCCTACATGTTAATTTACTTACTTAGATTATCAATAAATATCTTCACCAGCGCTTTTTCGTAGTGGCGGCTGAGGTTGCTGCGGTGAAGACCGAACTCATAGCTCAAAACTTTCCAAGGGATTCTGGCGCCGCGTTTCCACACTAGCTTTCTTTCCCAAGGTTCCAACACTTCCAACCACTCCAAAACCTCGTCCATTTGGGTAATTTGTTCCGTTGTCGGACGTATTTTTATCGGTTTTCTATCCATAAAGGCGATTTCTTGCGGTGTATAGATAATATCCGGCATAGTGGAGTGGTAGCCTTGAACTTTTACCGGCGGCAGGAGTTTCATTACATAAACCGCGGATTCAATTCGCATTTTGATGTCATCAAAGGTTAAGTTTGTCACTGAACACCTCCTTGCCGAGCTAATTTCGGCAGACGGAAACAATCGCCAATGGGTGAAAATGAGTTCAATCCTGCATCACCCTTAGCCCATTTAATAACTTTGGCTTGCCAGTCCGTTATCGGTTTGTTCCCGGTTTTCCACTGCTTTGCTGTGTAATAATCGTAAAATTCTTGCGGATTGATGTTTTTCAAGCCACGAACGGCACAATAAATCTTCACATCTTCCAAACTCGGAACATCGGCAAGATATAAACTTTCTTTTTTGTTAGTTTTTTCTTTTATTTCCTTCTTTATTTTTTTGTTTAAATCATCTTCATGTTTATTTTTATCATCATTATCATCTTCATCCTCATTAAGCTTGGCATTTGCCGATTTTTCAGCTTGCTTTTGCTCGGCATTTGCTCTGCGTTTGCTGGCGGCTTTTGTTGCTATTGCTCGCCGTTTTTCACAAACCGCATCATATTTTGAAAAATTGTCTTTAATGCTCTCGGCCATAAAATCGTAGGCTTTGCTGATTTCTTGAGATACGGGTTTCATGGGTTCACCGTACAAAACCATTTCACACAGGGCAGTCATTAACTCTCCGCGCTGTTTTAAGTTAAGATGATTGGACAAGGCCAAAAACTCCGGCGCAAAAACGATAAAACTTTTCTTTTTATCCATTTTGACCTCCTAAACTTTTCTTGACGCGCTGTATGCCTTGAACCCATTTCAATGCCAACTTTGCCCTTTGAACTTCGCGGTTGATTTCTTTTTCCAAACAGTTGAGTTGTTTTTCTTCCAACTCTAAAAGGGCTAAAACCGGCACTCGTCGGATTGTCTCAAAGATAGGTTTGTTCTTTGTGTATTGCATAAAAACCTCCGTTAAAATTGTCTTACGCAAAGAACAAGTCAAAATTGAAAAAAATCGTTCTCACTTTTTTAAACTTTTTTTCAATTTCTCAAAAATTTTATAGATTGTATTTTTGGAAATATGGATTTTATGCGTAATCTCCTCTAATGTTTTGTCCTCTAATATCATATCCAAAACCAACATTTCGCGTGGGCTAAGTTTTTGCTCGGCTTTCTTTACCAGCGCTTTTAACTCGCTTTGTTCATAGTTGTCTTCGGAACTAATAGAAATGTATTCCTCTTCATCGTCCAGATAAACAAAAAGACCAAAAGGCTCACGCATCTTGGTCTTTAACAATTTTTTGGCATAGTTTTGCAAGGAAGCAACAACATAAGCATCACTTGGAATCTCTCGTTGGTGGAAATGCTCTATGTAAAACAAAAGCAATTCTTGAACCAAATCTTGAACATCTTCGTGATTATTAAAACTTGCAAAGATGGATAATTTTCTTACACAAGAAAAAATGGTAATACGGACATAGTCTGGTATGCCATCAAAAAGTTTGTCACACATTTATGTAAACCTTTCAAAATGTTAGAAAGGCTTACATTTTCAAATGATAGTTCTATTGGGCCAAACTTTTTCTAATATGGGTTGTGGATTTATTAAGAGCTAAACCCATATTTAGTACGCTGCTCTGACCACGAGGCCGGAATTGGAGATTTTAATAAATCGCTTATTTTCAAGCTTTGAGGCTGAGTGCCGACGATAATAGCATCAATAATATCAGGCGCCAGATAAGTTAACTTCATCATTTTACTGATATAAACATGGGCCACTTTTTCTTTGCGGGCTAATTCTCGTAGCGACATGTTGCTGTTTTCGAGTTTATCTCGCCAATTATGAGCTTTGACCAGCGCGTTTAATAGTGTTTCATCCACCGCTGTTTGGCTTTCTTCAGCCGGGATAACCTTCATATGCCCGCGTTTTCTTGAAAAGCTGATGTGATAAACCAACTCCGCTAGGCCGGAATGTTCTTCAGATGCTTGTAAATCCGCCGTTTGAGATTTTTCAAGCAGTAGAGCACCAAGAGGCAGCAAACGGATAACCAGTTTGTCCTTATAAATGATAACGCGTGAAATAAGCCGTTCGAGGATCTGGCGAAGGCTCTCTTGCGATAAATAAGTAAAGAAGTCTTCCGGAGCTTTTGTTTTTTGCAGCAACTCATTCATGCCGATTTCCGGCATATCCGGTTTGAGATATTTAAGCAGTTCGTTTAACAACAGTGGTGATTTTAAGATATTTTGTATTTTGCTTAATACAAACTTATCAAGTTCTCCGACCGGAATGCTACCTAATTCGCAATGTTGATAGCCTTCTTTGACTGCCTTTAAGGAGACATAATACTCATAGGTGCGATTCTTTTTTCGGGTTCTGGTCGGAATCATGGAGGCATTACAGCCGCAACCACACTCCAACATTCCTTTGAGTAAGGCATTTCTCACCACGCGAGAAGGTTTTAGTTTGCCATGGCGATTGCCAAGCCTTGTATTTTCAACTCGTTCCCATAGTTCTTTTGAGATAATCGCTTCTTGCTGACCATCATAAACAGTGCCTTTATGGACAACTTTGCCGATATAAATCGGATTGCGGAGCATATAATCAATTTTTGAAACGGTAAATTCTTTAGCTGGAAGTTCTGTACCATTCTTTTGTTTGCGGGCATTTATGGAATATCCGCCGGCTTTTAAGAAGGTACAAACATCACGTTCAGATTTGCAAGCGCTATATTTATTAAAAATCAGGCGGACAATCTCTGCCTCAGTTGGGTTAATTTCAAGATGTTTGTTTATGAGCATATAACCAAAGGGAACTTTTCCCCCCATCCACATTCCTTTTTTACGAGAGGCAGCAACCTTATCGCGAATACGTTCGGCCCCGACTTCTCTTTCAAACTGGGCAAAAGACAATAATACATTTAAGGTTAGTCGGCCCATAGAATCATAAGTATTAAAATTTTGCGTTACCGAAACAAAAGAGCATTTGTGCTTGTCCAACACCTCAATCAACTTAGAAAAATCTGCCAATGAACGTGTGAGACGGTCTATTTTATAAACCACGATCATATCGATTTTACCGGCCTCGACATCATGAATTAACCTCTTTAGAGCCGGACGATTGATATTACCACCGCTAAAACCTCCGTCATCATAACGTTCATCCAACAATACCCACCCCTGATGCTTTTGGCTCAAAATATAGTTGGCTCCGGCCTCTCGTTGAGCCTCAAGGGTGTTAAATTCCTTATCCAAGCCTTCGTCGGTTGATTTTCGGGTATAAATTGCACATCTGACTTTTTTCTGCTCTTCCATTATTTACCTCGCAAATTAAATCCAAAGAATGCACTTCCTGATATTTTCATACCGGTAATTTTCTTGGCCATGCCGGATAAGCTCTTAAATCTTTGTCCATCTAGTTCATAGCCGTTTTCAAGTACACGAATGACATAATCTCGGCCTTTGTACTGTTTGATGATTTTGGTTCCTATCGGTGCGATTGCGACCTTTTTGACATTTGGTGCTTTGGCTGAGATTTTGCTCAAGAAGGAACGACTAGCCGAAGACAAGCCGCCAAACTCCAATTCCTGTATCCGATAAGAAAGTTTGAGGATATAGGCCTCCTTGGTCTTTAAGGTTGGGTGTGCGTTAAAATAGCGTAAGAATAGCTTCTTTAACTCGCTAATGTTCATGGTGTTGAGCTTGGCTAAATCTTCCTCAATCATCGGAAACTCCTTTCGTTTCACAATGAATGCTTGGATTTTGCTTATTATCCAGTTCTTTCTGCAATAAATTATCTATACTTTTGTGTTGCAAATAGGCCTTAAATTCAGGACCAAACAGCATCATAAAATCTTCTAAATCGGTCATGTTGTTCTCCTTTTGAGAAGAACAAGTCAAATTTAAGAAAAATCGTTCTCTCTTTTTTTATTTTTTTGTAAACCGCAGTTTGGGCGAGATAATCGGTAAGGTAATCAAGTTGCGAAACAGGACATACAAACCAATCAAAAAAACTTTTGTTTTACAATAAACTGGCAAATGGTAACTAAAAATAGAGAGGTTTCCGGCAAAAGTATAGATTTGGGTGTTTTTTCTGCCAAAGGACTGAAAATCGCTTTCGATGATTTCCAACGCAGTTACCAGCGCACTTGGCAAATCGGCGCGGAATAAAGGGCTTGTTGATAAGAATTTAAAACGAAAAAAGAGGAAGTATAAACTTCCTCTTTTCAAATTGGTGATCCCAACGGGATTCGAACCCATATTACCACCGTGAAAGGGTGATGTCCTAACCATTAGACGATGGGACCGTCTCAAGAACAAGAGCATATATATAGGTAAAATTTCTTAAGGTCAAGAAGTTTTTTTACTTAAATTGTAATTTTTTGTATTTTCCGCCGGCAAATGCTTTTGCTGCTTGTTTTTTGTGGCTTATTGTAAAGACAAATTTAATTTTCAGCCGTTTTCATTAATTGCGGATTCAAAACCGTCACAATGTCGCTTAAATGAACCAGTTTAAGATTTTTCTCCGGCAGTTGAGGCAGCCATTCCCTCAAGGCGGCAAAAGTTTGCGACTTCGGATGCCCGATAGCAATTGCATAACCGTTTTTGCGGGCCAGGCGTTCAGTCTGGGCCAATTGGTTGAGGATATATTTTTTATTATTGTTATTGTCGAGAAAAACGTGCCGATGGGCGTATGCGACGTTTTGATTGACGGCAGCCTCTTTCGCTCGGGATTTCGGCGAAGTTTTTGAATCTAGGAAAAACAGACCTTCTTTTTTCAAAACCTGCATAACCGCTTCCATCCTTTTTTCGTCTTCGGTCAGCTTGCTGCCCATATGATTGTTTATGCCGCGGACGTTTTCAAATTTTTCCAGCATAATTTTCAACCGTTCCTGTATTTCTTCCTCGCTCATCCGGGTTGTCAAAACGTCAGGTGCCGTATCGACGTTTTTTTGAGCTTCCATCGGAACGTGAATCATTATTTCCTGTCCGGAATCCTGCGAGTTTTTAACCTGTGCAGCAAGATTGCTCCCGTAGGTCAGAAACGATGCCGTCAGCGGTGCCGCTAAAGAAGAAATGTCCCGGGTTCTTTTCTGACTGATTCCCATATCGTCAATAACGATGGCAATAACCGGCTGCGGGCCGAAGTAATAAGGTTTTTTATAGGGGAGAAATTTAATGTCTTTGATTTTTTTGTTGTTGATATGGGTAAATTCGTTGTCAGGCTCTTCGTCGATAATGTTTTCCGGCAGTTCTTCTTCATACAAGCGGTCCAAAATCGACTGGTTGAGACGTTCCATTTCGGCAAAAAGCTGTTGATTGTGCTTGGCGGTTTCCGAATTTACCGTCCGTTCAATGACTTCGGCAAGTTTTCTCAGCTTCGCCGGATGGTCGCTTAATGCCTCTTCCAAAAGCTCAGGGTTAACCTGCTCCGGTTCCATAACCGCGATATGTTCGTTGTCCTGATACAAAAAATCGGTTGCTTCGCTGTTGTCCCAACAAGTACTGATTGGATTCAGTCGGCAATAGTCTTCAAAACTGAGTTTGGGCTTTTCTTCGCCGACCGTAATTTCTATTTCCGCCTGTTCATTGTCCGGCAGAATTTGTTTAAGTTGGCTCAGTAAATATCCGTGATAGACTAAAAAACAACCGGCAGCCGCCGTTCCTGCATAAACACTTTTCTGAAAAGCGATATATGCCTTTTTCAGCAGAGTTTGCAGTCGTTGCATATGCCGGTTGTTGTCAAACACTTTTAGTCTTTCTTGCGCAAGGTGGGAAAAGCGATAACGTCGCGAATGGTTGCCGATCCGGTCAGCAGGATGGCCAGACGGTCAATGCCCATGCCCATGCCCCCAGAGGGAGGAAAGCCGTTTTCCAGCGCATTAATAAAGTCTTCGTCTAACATCTGGGCTTCGTCGTCTCCGGCTTCCCGGTCCGCGCATTGTGCTTCAAAACGCTCTCTTTGCTCCAGCGGATTAGAAAGTTCGGAATAGGCGCAGCCCATTTCCATTCCGGCAACATAGGCGTCAAAATGCTCAACCAGACGCGGGTTGCTGCGGTGGGTTTTGGCAAGCGGAGAAATGTCGCGCGGCATATCCATAACCAGAGTCGGCTGAATCAGGTGCTCTTCTACTCTGGCGTCAAATACTTCCGAAATCACTTTACCCCAGGAAATGCAGGCATCGGCGTCAACACCGACTGATTTTGCCATTTCCTTGGCTTTTTCCAATGTGTCAGCTTCCATAAAATCAAGCCCGGTATATTCTTTTACCAGTTCAATCATTGACTTGCGGACAAATGGCTGACCCAAGTCAATTTCGTTTTCGCCGACTTTGATTACGGTCGTTCCCAGGACGGTTTTGGCCACATAAGCAATCAGGTCGGGAATCAAATCCGCCATGGTGTTATAATCTGCATAGGCCTGATAAGCTTCCAGAGCGGTAAATTCCGGGTTATGGCTCTTGTCAATGCCTTCGTTGCGGAAGTTGCGTCCGATTTCAAAAACGCGCTCAAAACCGCCGACAACCAGCTTTTTGAGATACAGCTCCGGAGCAATGCGCAAATACAAGTCCATATCCAGCGTGTTATGATGCGTGATAAACGGTTTGGCATTGGCGCCGCCCATAATCGGATGAAGCATCGGCGTTTCGACTTCCAAAAAGTTGTGAGCTTCAAAATAACGGCGGATGGCAGAGGTGATTTCACAACGCTTCTTGTAGATTTCACGGCTTTCGTCGTTCATGATAAAATCAACGTAACGCTGACGATAACGAGCCTCAACGTCCGTCAGGCCGTGGAATTTTTCCGGCAGCGGCTGCAAAGATTTTGAAATGATGTCAAATTTCTCGGCGGCAATTGAAAGTTCTCCGCGCGGCGTTCTTCTTACATACCCGCTTATACCGACAATATCGCCGACGTCAAGACATTTCAAACGCTCGAGTTCATCCTCGCTCAAGTGGTTTTTGTGGCAGAATGCCTGAATTTTGCCGGTAGAGTCTTTGACGTCTATAAACATACCGTTGTTGCGTACGGCCATGGCGCGTCCGGCAATTGTAACCCGGTCTTCCGTATCGGTGCCGGCTTCCAGATCTTTATATTTTTCCTGCAAATCTGCGGCATATGCGGTCGGATGAAAACTGTAAGGGTAGGGGTTGTAGCCTCGCTCCTGAAGGGTCTTTAATTTTGCCAGGCGGGCTTCGCGGTGAATGTTTGTTTCGGTAGCCATTTTTTTTCCTAAAATCAATTTTAAAACACAATTAGTTCCAACTATAAACAAAGCAAAATTTTTTTCAACAAATAATTCAAGTTTTTTGATTTTAACTCTTTATTTTTATCACGGAAAACACTATAATAAGAATCGATTAATAAGGAAGAGAAATAATGATTATTCAAAGAGATATGAAATGAAAAAAGAGGAACTTGTTCAACATTTGAAAGACATTCGCGAGCGGGCCAGACTTAATTTGATGAAGCTGGCATTTTTTTCGGCTGCGCTCGGAGGAACGGCATCGGCCGCCGGCGCTGTTCCCGGTTCGGATTCTCATACTGCGTCAGGGTACAACGCCGGTGCAATCCGTGTCGTGCCTAAAGCCGTAAACATTGCCAAATCCGGCAGCGCTAAACCGATTTACGAATTTGAAAACAAAGCATACGAAGGCCGGCGCGAAGTGCGCGAATATGCCGGCGTTACCCGTTATTCCCTGTGGGATTGTTCCTATAAGCGCGAAGTCGGCAACGAAGCCAACCCGGTGGGCGTAGCCAGAACCTTTTACGGCTCCTTGCAGTTTAACCGTTTTAATGCCGAAAATATGGCGATTTATGCCTTGCAGCAGTCTCAGTTTGCCGATTTGGCCGATAAGTTTTTTTATAAAGGCGCCGGCTTTGAACAGGCTGTAAAAGCCTTTAACGAAGACTTCAAAAAACAGGGATATCTGGCTTATCATAACCGTATGCGGGCCCGGAGCCGTTTGGTTTCTTTCCTCAAGCCGGATTATAAGCAGATTTTCATCAGGGAAGGCGCAGACAACAGTTCGCAGATGCTGCGGCTGCAACGGGATTATGCCAGTGAAGTTTATTGCACCTTTGATGAGAGCGGACTGCGCCGGATAAAAGAAGTCTTGCAGCAGCAAGGGATACGGCCGGAACAAATTAATCCCGCAATCTGGGGGATGTTTTTGGCCAAACATATCAAAGGCGGCTTCTCGGGAATTGCAACCGAACTGAAAGGCCTTAAACCCTCAGACATTAATTCCTTGAGCTTTGTGGAAAAAATGAAACGGCGTTTCCCTTCCGTGTTTGCCGAGGGGTCCGGCATCAATGCCTATAAGTTTGCCAAGGAACACTGGCAGGAAAAGCATTCGGTTACCACGATGCGCGAGCTCTCGTTGGTTTTGAAACAGCCGCAGTTGTTTGAAAATTACCTGAAAACGCTGCCGTTTAATCAAAACGGAACCCTGACTTGGGAACAGGCTCAGGAAATTGCGCAAAACGCACCTCGGAAAATGGTCTCCTTCAAACCGGTTGCCGCCGGAAAGCTTTTGCAGGAGAATTCCAAACTTCCGCCGCGGCTGGAAAAAATAAATGTGGTCAAAGTGCCCGAACTGGTTAAAGCCAAAAAAAGCAAACAGCTTTCGAGATAATCGCTTGACATCGCAAAAGAACTAAAGTAGAACATTTGATATGTAAGTGTTCTACTTTTTTATTGGGGAAAATATGCTCACCGAAAAGCAATACAAACTTTTGATGTTTATTAATAAAGTTACTAAAGAAACCGGCTGCTGTCCTTCTTTTGATGAGATGAAAGAAGCCGTCAACCTCAAGTCAAAGTCCGGGATTCACGCTCTGATAGAGGCTTTGGTCGAGCGGAATTTCCTGAAAAAACTGCCTCACAAGGCTCGGGCGCTGGAGGTTTTGCGCCTGCCGAAGCTCAAGCCCAGCTCTATCCTTGAAGAGGAGAAAAAACGGGAAGAAGCTTTGCATAACGGAATGGTGGAAATACCGCTGTACGGCAAAATTGCGGCGGGAACGCCTATTGAAGCGATTGCAAATGAAAGCGAACGGTTTTCGGTTCCTTATGATATGGTCAGCCGCGGACAGTACTATGCCTTGACCGTGGAAGGGGATTCTATGGTTAACATCGGAATAATGGACGGAGATACCGTTATTATCAAAAAAGCCGATACCGCCAACAATGGTGATATTGTTGTTGCCTTGGTGGATGAAAGCGAAGCAACCTTGAAAGAAATAAAGAAAGAAAACGGCGAGGTTCTGCTTATTCCCAAAAATGATAACTACCAAATTCGCCGTTTTCCCGCATCCCGCGTCAGAGTTCAGGGAATTTTAAGCAGTTTGATAAGAACCTATCACTAACTTTGTTTTGGTAAACAACGGACAAATAAAAAGAAAGCCTGAAGTATATCTTCAGGCTTTCTTAGTTCGGCTTTATGGCCTGTCTCAGTTGCTTTTTACATCATTCCTCCATCCAATGCACAGTCACACATATTATAACCTCGATTGTCATAGCACTGCCCTGTCGGACAACAACATTTTTTTCCTCCGCAGGTCATTACCGTTCCTGTGCAAAGATAACCGTTTATTTGCTCGCAATCAGGACTTCCTGTCAAGCCTATACAAGTATCTTCTTCATACGTATAGCATACTTCGCAACCACCGCAGGAATTGGTTGTTTTGCATCCATAAGTACAGCCGATATTGGTGTAGCATCCGTTCATACAAGGATCGTCAGAGCAGGTCTTGGCACGGCAGGAGTAGCAGGTGCCGGAAGCAGCGCCGCAAGAGCAAACTTTGGAAGTTGTCCCAGTCTGAACCTGAGAGGATGAACAGCTGGATGCCTGATATCCGCTGGGACAGCTGTAACTGTGGGTATGCCCTTTACAACACAGTCTGGTACCGCCGCAACCGTCGGAACAGGATTCTGTCCCATAGGTACAGCCGGTCTCGTTTGCCGACGGTGTACAAGACTTGCACTCGGTGCACTTACCACAGGAATTGGTCGAAGCACAACCGTAATCGCAGGATTTGTCGGCTACGTCGCAGTCAGGGTTGCCCGAACAAGAAGTACAGATACCGCAGGAGTTGGTCGAGGCACATCCGTAGTCACAGGAAACCGCCGTCGCACTGCAATCGGGGTTGTCTTTACAGGAGGTACACTTCGAACAACTGTTGTAAGACGCACAGCCATAGGTGCAGGACTTGTCGGAAACGTCACAGTCGGGATTGGACTTGCAGGAGGTACAACGGTTACAGGAGTTGTATCCGGCACAGCCATAGGTACAGCTCATGGAAGAAACCGTACATTCGGGGCGAATGGTACAGCCGTTGTAGTTACCGCCGCAGGAAGTTCCCGATACTTCATATTCTCCCGAACAGTTGGAAGAATTGTATTTGAACTCGGACTTGCATACACATTGGTTATATTTACCCTCACAGGAAGTTCCAGCGGTTGTGTAGTTGCCGGAACAATTGGAAGAAGTGTATTTATATTCGTCCTTACAACGACAGTTAACGTGACATTTGAGAGAAGAGGTCACATTGTAGTTATACTTGGAACAGATATATCTGCTGTCAATATTGGAAGGCGTATGCATTCCGTAGTTTTTCTCACAGTTTCCGTCATGGTCTCCGCCGCCGGCATCGTCAGAACCACGTGAACCCTGGCTGCCCTGCCAATCGGGGAGCCACCAGGTTGCGGCAAGTGAGAAGGTGTTGTCGGAAGCAACAGGTTTCGGAAGAAGTGCGGTGTGTGTCATTACATCATAGGTGTGAACGGCGAGAATTTCACCTCTCACCTCCGGCGCGTTTAAGCAGAGCATAAACGCGCACAAAGCCAATAAACTTGAATATCTCATCGTTTTCGTCCTTTGATAGTTAAAAACCCGGAACCTGTTGTTCATGAGTTTCATTATAACAAAAAACAAAAAGAGAGTAAATAGTTATTTGTGCGGCGTGGACGGAAAAATTGGGATAGAAATAAATTTTAATGCGATTAATTAATAAAATGCTGATATGATGTCTGAACAGGGAGGAAACGCATATGAAAAAATATCTTATTTTAGGGTTTGTGGTCGTGTTAATCGGCGTCAGCGGCGCGCTTGTCTGGCAAGCCAAGTCGTCAAGACTCACGCTAAAAGGAATCAGCGGGGAAGCCATCAGTGCCGAAGATTTGAACAAATGGGATAAAAGCAGCGACAATATGCAGACCGAAGTTCAGGGCAACCAGCTTTACATTCAGGAATCAATCGGGTCTGAGGGGGTTGCGTTGGTTTATCCGCAGAAAATCAGCGGCGACTTTATTTTCAAGTTTAAGTTAATGAGTCTTACTCAGACCGGAAAAATAAAAATCATCAGCCGCAACGATGACGGTGACTATGAATATATTGTCGAACTGCAACAACTCCGCAGCAAACAAACGGCTAAAATCTGGAGAGACGGCGCTTTAGTCGGACAAGCAGACGCTTTTACGCTGAAACCGGACGTTTTTTATCAAATTATATTTGAACGTTCAGGAAGACAGCTGAATTTGGAAATTGACGGCAAAACCGTCATATCTTCAACGGAAAACAAACCGGCACAAAACGCAACGCTCGGCATCAGGATAGAAGGCCGCCCCGATCATCCGGCTGCTATAGAAATCAAGGACGTCGAACTTTATTATAACCGATAAAAAAACACCCTGTGAATGAACGCAGGGTGTTTTTATCATCAGATTATTGTTGTTTAACAGGTCCGAGTTCCTTAAATGCAATTTCTTGTCCGTTGTTGGTTACCAGTACTAAATTGGAATCAACAAAATGGAAGCTGACTATGCGAGGCAAAATCTGCAAATAATTGTGTTCTGCCTCCATTTCCTTCTCCGGTCCCATCATCATCGTTGCACCGGCCGGACCGAATTTAATTTGATCACCTTTGACTTCATAAGAGCCAAAGTAATTATTTACGACCTTGCCGAAATAACGCGGTTCGTCGGCAGAGAAGCCCAGAGTAATAACAGCATTGTTTTGAGCCTGCAACATTTGGTACTCTTTTCCCTTAAAGGATTGTTCCGGTTTGGAAGTACAACCGGCTACAACCAATATTGCCAGCAAGGCAAGCGCTAATTTTTTCATTTTTTTCTCCTTATCATGTCATAATGGGCGATAATATCTTATTTTTCCGGTTCAGACAACATTTATTTAAGACAACTGGGAACAGGCCTGCTGCTGAACCTTACAAAGGATTTCGGCGCTGTCCCGCAGTTTTTTCAGCTCATCAGCGGACAAAGAAGGCTGCAACGTGTTTCCGACACCTCCGGCGCCGACGACCGACGGCAGAGACAGGCATACATTTTGCAGCCCTTCAATATTTTTATGCAAAGAACTGACTGTCAAAACCCGTCTCTCGTTTTTGGCAACAGCCTTGCAAATTGTACTCAACGCTCCGGCAATGCCGTAATAAGTGGCTTTTTTGCCATGGTAAATGCGGTACGCTATCTGTACAACGTCCTCGGCAATATGCGCCTTTATTTCCGACGTCAACGGACGTCCTATTCCGGCGGCAAACTCCTCTATGCAGGTAGCGCCGACACAGGCCGAAGACCATGACACTACCGCAGAATCGCCATGTTCGCCTAAAACCAGGGCATGCAGCGACTGCGGCGAAATATCCAGATATTTGGCCAGAAGCGAGCGAAAACGCGCCGTATCCAATACCGTGCCGGAACCGATAACCCTCGATTTTGGAAACCCGGACAGCTGCAAAGCAACCATTGTCATCACGTCTACCGGATTGGTCGTTACGACAATAATCGAATCGGGAGCATATTTTACCAAACCGGGAATAATGGATTTAAACATTCTTGTATTACCATCCACAAGCTCTAAACGGGAGGCGGTAAAATTGGGCGCTCCGTCCGCGGTAATAATGACGACATCAGCCCCTTTCAGGTCTGAATAATCACCTTCATAAATGGTACAGTCCTGTTTGAAGGCCGTTGCATGAATGATATCATCAGCCTCGGCTTCAGCCCGGACCTTATTGATATCCACGAGGACAATTTCCCGTGCGGTTCCCTCTATGGCCAAAGTATATGCCGTTGTGCTGCCAACCAAACCGGCTCCGATAATCCCGACTTTCATAATTCACCCTCCTTATCAAAACATTTATCGATAATGTAGTATCTTCTTTGACAGATTTAAAACAAAAACTGCATAAAATTATCGGCACCGGTTTCAGAAATCTAATAATTTATTTGTATTGTATTTCTTTTTTTAAAACTTATTTTGAGAAGATTTGACCACCTAAATCGAGATGCTGGATAATAAAGAATATATTTGAAAATCAACGTTTATTTTTGTAGTATACTAAAAAAGAGAGGTTACTATGAAAAAACTATATCTGCTTTTGTTTGTGTTATTATCAGGTTGTGCTACATCTGAAGGCTATAATAGAATACTAAACACATGGTTAAATTCTGATAAACAGAATTTAATAGAAACGTGGGGTGTCCCAACAAGTACATATAAAATGAATGACCATATTGAATATCTTAGTTATTCGAGAACGTCCATTTCATCTATAAATGGTAATGTTTATAACTGGAAATGTGAAACAACATTTACTATTGAAGACAATCGGATAACATCATGGAAGTACAATGGGAATAGCTGTGAAGCTTGTAATGAGGATTTCTGGGGAGCCTTATGCAACATATTCTAAATATTCATATTATACTAAAATTGATTACAAAAAATATTGTTAAGAGCCATTTATAAATGGAAATAGTTTTATTTATTATTTTTATTACACTTAGTATTATCCTAAAAATATTCTTACCTAAAATTAAAGGATATGTAGGTGAAAAAAGTGTTGCAATAATCCTTTCTTTTTTACCATCTGATAAATATTATGTAGTTCATGATGTTTTAATAAAATCAGGAGACAAAACAACACAAATTGATCACATAGTTTATAACAAAACTGAAAACTGGTTGTTTTGGGAGGGATAAGAATGTATAAAACTGTTTTTTCAAGTAAATTAACTACTTAATAAAAATAAGTCTGTTGATTTTCCTATTAAGATACGATATTGTTTAATTATTGAGACTATGTTTATAGATATGTTGGTTTTTGCAAGTTAAAGTTAGGAAATCTAAAATGATTTTGGTTACACTTATTTTTGCTACAATAACAATATTAAGTCTGTTTTTAATACGTATTCCATTTTTAGTAATAATATTTTGGGGGTGTTTATTAATATTAAAAACATCCTATTTTATTGTGGCTTTTATTGTTTCATCATTGTATATTTTATATATATCTAGAGCATCCAGAAAATATTTATTATCTGTTTTAACTTTAACGAACGTAGAGAAAGAAATAATCGACAAATATAGCTATTATATTTGTAATTCAATTAGTGCGCCACGAATGGCTAGCCTATGTGCATTCATACAACTTTCTTCTTTTATATTAGCTAGTTGGTTTTATTTACAACATAACTATCTTGCATTAGGCATAGTCCTTAGTATTGGATTGTATTTTACGTTAACTAAATTAAGAGTAAAATTAAGTCCTCTAGAATGTTTCTTTGATATGCTAGTAGGTGCTATTAGTTTAGAAAATAAAAATCCTAACTCATATGCTGAAAATCATATTATAAATTTAACAGAACAATGTAATCTCCTCCTAAATGTTTTAACGAAATACGCAGATTTTCAAATTAATAATATTGAAGAAAATTTAAAATTAAACATAATACGTAAAGAGGCGCGAGATAGAATGGTTAGATTAATTACTTGCTCAAATGAAGCACATATTCAAGATTTTAACGATATAATAAAGATGTACACAACAGACGACTCTTTTATAAAACGTTACAATAATTTACATAAATAAAGTTAGTATTCTCTTTAGTTTTTTGAGTATTGTTTACCGGATTAGTCAGATGCGGTTGTTGCGGCAGTATGATGACTTGTGAAACCAAAGTAAAAGATGAAAAACATTCTTATAATTATCTTAAATGCAACAAATTACGCTCAAAATGCTCGCAAAAACCAATCAATGAGGCAAATTTAATAAAGCAGTTGGAAGAAAAATTAAATCTACCTATGCACCTCAGCGACACTATGTTAAAAAATCTCAAATCTGAAATAAAGAAACAGCTTAAAGAAGAAAATATCAATACCGCCAAGCTCAAACGTGACATCACAATCAAGTTAAATCATCTTGATGAAGAATTAAAAACATTATTTCGTGGATATATCCAAGGCAAATGTGATGAAAAAATGTATAACGAGCTTAAAATCGAAATTGAGCTTGAAAAAGAAAAACTACAAAAAGATATGGATAAATATCTTGAGATTGACAATGAAACTGATGAAATGCTTGCCAATATCGCGGAAGTTGCTGCAAATATTGGAAATTTCTTAAAAAGTCCGATTATTGCGCAAAAAAGAGAAATTTTGAGATTGATATTATCGGACTGCAAAACCGAAGGAAAAAATATAGCGTTTTCAATAACTAAGCCATTCGATATGCTGCTGAAAACGCCTGAAATTCATAAATGGTGCCGCTAGTAAGAATGGGTACTCCCGCTGCTGCGGGTCCTCCTCGCATCGTAAGGCTTAAACTTCGTACAAAACTAAGCTATCCACTAAAGTTTTGAACTCGTTTTCGCCAACTATCTGCTCCGGACATTACTTCGTAAGTCCGAGTTCAACTGCTGACAAAACCATTAAAAAACCCACCGTTATGGTGGGCTTTTTAATGGTGCCGCTAGTAAGAATCGGACTTACGACCCCACCCTTACCAAGGGTGTGCTCTACCACTGAGCTATAGCGGCATAATAATCTTAAATTTGCGTAGAGCCACCCTGCGGGTGTGCCTTCGGCATCTAAGCTCAATGCGGTCAATTAATTTTCCTTTTTCGCTAAGATGTTCCGAAGAACTTACAGACAAAATTGATACGTCGGTATCAATTTTACTTAGCGTTACCACTGAGCTATAGCGGCATAATAATTCAAGAGATATTCCCAACTCGTGAGATGTAACATACAGAACCATTTTATAAAAATCAAGTATGTTTTACAATTTTCTTATGATTTTTTTAAACTTATGGGGATAAAAGAGAAGTAGAGTAAGATTTGTCACTAAGAAAAAGGTGTAAAATGGCGTCTGAAAACCATAAAAAAGCCCAAAGTCGCGAAGAAATGCGTTTTGAACGCGAGGCAAAGGCCTTACAAAAAAATTTGGAGAAACGCAAGCTTCAGCAGAAAAAACGCGAGGAACTCAAAAAATCGCGAAAGAATAAACAAACGGAAAATCAGGACTAACTTGTAAGGAGAAGCATCATGGATAAGATTAAAATCATCGGCGGTAAACGCCTTGAAGGTAAAATCTATATCAGCGGAGCGAAAAACGCCGCCTTACCCTTAATCTGCGCCAGTTTGTTAACGGATGAGACCGTAACGCTGACCAATATGCCGATGTTATCAGACATTAAGGCAATGAATGTCTTATTGGAGCAATTGGGAACCAAGATTGATGCTTTTGACGACTTTGTAGACGGACATCCGACCAAAACCTATTCATACAGAACCAAAGAGGCAACCAGTTTGGTAGCGCCCTATGATTACGTTCGCAAAATGCGCGCTTCTTACTATGTTTTGGGTCCGTTGCTGGCCCGTTACGGAAAATGCGAGCTTTCACTGCCCGGTGGCTGTGCCATCGGTGCCCGACCGATGGATATTCATCTGTCATCGCTGGAACAAATGGGCGCGCATATTGAAATTAAAAACGGATATATTCACGCCACGGTGGACAAACGCCTTAAGGGGGCGCATATCATCTTTCCGATGGTTTCCGTTGGCGCTACCTGCAATGTCTTGATGGCGGCAACCCTGGCTGAAGGACGCACGGTATTGGAAAATGCAGCCAAAGAGCCGGAAATCAGCGATCTTGCCAATATGCTTAACGCCATGGGAGCAAAAATTGAGGGAATCGGCACCGCAGTGTTGACGATTGACGGCGTTGACAAGCTGCACGGGGCAAATCACAAAGTTATCGCAGACAGAATCGAAGCCGGCTCTTATGCCGTTGCGGCGGCGATTACCCGCGGCAGAATTGAGCTTATCAACGCTCTGCCCTATACCCTGAAACGTCCGATGCAAGTGTTGAAAGACATGGGCTGCCGGGTTATCGAGAATGAAAACAGCATTATTGTTGACGCTAAAGATTGCGTTTTAACGGGAAAAGACATTATGACAGAACCGTTCCCCGGCTTTCCGACCGACTTACAGGCTCAGTTTCTGGCATTAATGCTGACGGCAGAAGGCGCTTCAATGGTTACCGAAACCATTTTTGAAAACCGTTTTATGCACGTGCCCGAACTTTTGCGTATGGGGGCTAACATTAATGTTCATGGACATGCTTCCGCTATTGTGAGAGGCGTGAAAAAGCTTTCCGGCGCTCAAGTGATGGCAACCGACCTGCGCGCATCGTTTGCGTTGGTTCTGGCCGGATTGGTCGCAGAGGGAGAAACTATTGTCAACCGTGTTTATCACTTAGACCGCGGTTATGAAAAACTGGAAGAAAAACTCAAAAGCGTCGGCGCCAACATCGAGCGCATAAAAGACGACGGAGAAGAATAAAAAAAAGGCTCCTTGCTAAACAATTCTCCCTGTAAAAATACTCTAAAACACATCATTACGGGGAATAGGCCAAAAGACATTAGGGGGACTAATATCATTATACTAAAAAAGGCTCTGAAATTTCAGAGCCTTTTCTGTGGTATAAGAATAAAACTAGTTTTTATAATATCAATCAGCAAATAGATTTACTTAGGAATAAGAACAAGGGTTAAGGTTGCAAGTTCTTTGGCATTCGTCTAAGCGCTTTCCTGATCTAACACATAAATCCTGACACCTTGTTATACCGCAAGAGCTGACACAGCTATTACCCGACATATAGGTTCCGTTGTGACAGGAGACAAGGCTGTATCTGGTTCCGCCACTGGCGACCGAGCAGTCAGAACCTATTATCTGGCAGCTCTTACAATAACCGTTGGCAGGACAAGAATGTAAAGTATAAAAACATGTATTGGTACAGGTTTTAGCCTTGCACTTGTAACAGGTGCCGGAAGTAGCGCCACAAGAGCAAACCTTGGAAGTTGTCCCGGTCTGAACTTGAGAGGACGAACAGCTTGAAGACTGGTACCCGCTGGGACAGCTGTAACTGTGGGTATGCCCTTTACAACACAGTCTGGTACCGCCGCAGCCGTCAGAACAGGATTCCGTCCCATAGGTGCAGCCGGTCTCGTTTGCCGACGGAGTACAAGATTTGCAAGACGTACACTTGCCACAGGAATTGGTCGCCGCACAACCGTAATCGCAGGATTTGTCGGTTACGTCGCAGTCAGGATTGCCCGAACAAGAAGTGCAGATACCGCAGGAGTTGGTCGAGGCACATCCGTAGTCACAGGAAACCGCCGTCGCACTGCAATCGGGGTTGTCTTTACAGGAGGTACACTTCGAACAACTGTTGTAAGACGCACAGCCATAGGTGCAGGACTTGTCGGAAACGTCACAGTCGGGATTGGACTTGCAGGAGGTACACCGGTCACAGGAGTTGTATCCGGCACAGCCATAGGTACAGCTCATGGAAGAAACCGTACATTCGGGGCGAATGGTACAGCCGTTGTAGTTACCGCCGCAGGAAGTTCCCGATACTTCATATTCTCCCGAACAGTTGGAAGAATTGTATTTGAACTCGGACTTGCATACACATTGGTTATATTTACCCTCACAGGAAGTTCCAGCGGTTGTGTAGTTGCCGGAACAATTGGAAGAAGTGTATTTATATTCGTCCTTACAACGACAGTTAACGTGACATTTGAGAGAAGA
>ERZ1673734.11-NODE-11-length-207906-cov-130.350126_pt1 | contig 207906 bp, 206 predicted proteins | sample MGYA00580199_ERZ1673734 | MGnify/ENA primary metagenome ERZ1673734 (study PRJEB41218, sample SAMN15661742) | gut metagenome | host: Homo sapiens | place: Canada: London | collected 2015-08-20/2019-03-30 | study: EMG produced TPA metagenomics assembly of...
CCGAAGTGAAGGAGTACACCGGCTGGGATCATATGCGCTGTGATATGGATGCGGGGCGATAACTGATGAAAGGATTATGTACCGTTCTCGCAGCTACGTCCGTTGTGCTGGCAACCGGATGCCAGGCGAAAGAACCGCCGACACAGGTTGTTTACCGGTTCGATGATCATCGTTATCTTGAGTTAAAAGGCTGGGGCTGTGAAGGCCAGCTCTGGTATACAGATACGAAAAGGGGTATTCATTCACAGCCTTATTTTCAATTTTATCGAGTATTTACCCGTAAGTTTATTCATCCATCAGAACGATATATCTCAATTCCTAACTGGGAGGTGGATGGGTTTCATGTATCGAAAGACTATGGCGAAACATGGAAAGCTGTCGGTTTTTCCCCAGCGGGTAATGAACCAAATGGAGATAACAGAGCACCCGCAGAAGATGCAGTGTCTTTCACCGTCGTCAACGATCAGGGCTTTTTACTAACCAAGCACCGGCTGTACATGTCGTCAAAACCATTTGAAGACCCGCGCATTCTGCCCGGTGGGCCGGGGATTGCCTATACCGTGGATGACGGAATGGGAAATAAAGTCAGCGGGAAGCTGGAACCCCGTTCCCCTGGCTGGGCTTGGGGAATGGTCTACATGACTAAACAGGGGCTTGAGGGCAGCACGCAGCAACTTAAGGCAAACTGGCAAGATTTACCCGACAGCGTACCCGAAGTGAAGGAGTACACCGGCTGGGATCATATGCGCTGTGATATGGATGCGGGAAAATAGGGAGATAAAGCGATGAAAGGCGTCATTAGGTTAAACGATCCGCTGATAAGCGGAGGAAAAGTCACTAAGGCCTCTGGGGCAGACTTTATGGGTCAGCCCGTGGCCTTGAAAGATGATCTTGTGCAGTGTCCGCTCCATAAAGGGACGTTCCCAATCACTGAATGTCACCCAACCTGGACCATGCATGGCCGTGGGGTTGTGGTAGATGGCTGTCGCGCGGCGTGTGGATGTGAAATCAAAAGTACCTTACCTGTGGCGGGAGCTTCGTAATGCGCGCGTGGTGGTTATACAAAAAACAGCCAGACCCGGATTCCACTGTGCCAGTCGTCATGATTGTTTTCCTCTATGTGATAGCCGTCGCAATGGGCCTCGCGATCCGGGCTCTAACCTGGCCTGAACAGGAACACGTTACGGCTCTCTTTTTTGTGCCTTCAGTTATTCTGCCCATCTGTGTTGTGTCGTTGTTAGTTTTTACAAGTTTCATATTTCATGACGCCAACATTCATTATGCTGAAACCCGAAAATTCATAGCAAAAGAGCAGGAGATTAATTTAAAGGCGTATGCGCGGAAAAATATGGCTATCGCAGCATGGTCTTCAATAACCCCCCTGGAGCAACCCGCGCTGAATATGTTGAAACTGGAAGGCGAATTTCCGCTGGCACCGAAAACGCCGGTTAACATTCAGCTGGAAGATCGCTTCGACCAGACCAGGAATGAACAGATGTTTTACCGCTTACTGGACCCGATGGCAGAAAAATTGAAGGGCTATAACTACCGTATTTTTGAAACCGTTGTCTGGGTTCGCGGAGGGAGTGGATCCTGCATTGATGAACTGAGACGCACTCTGGAGCGGTTGGGTATTGAAACGGCCAGCACGTGTAAAATTGAGTACAGCACAGAATGCCCTGACTACGCGATCGTTAGCCAATGGATGAACTTATCTGATTACAGAGTTGAAAACCGGCTGATTGTTATCGTTCATTTACATGAAGAAAGCGGCGAATCAAAGAGCATGGAAAATGCATGTGCATTCCTGCTGACCAGTCATTATGTCCGGGAGGAGGGCGAAAAACCGGTATATTTATATCAGCCTATGTCTGATGTGACCGATGTAGAGGACAAAATGGCGGTCTTCCTTGAGACGGGTTCGGTACTTACGCCGAAAAGTCTCTGGTATACCGGGCTGTCCCGTATTGAAAAATATCCATTAATGCAGGCACTGGACAAAAAAGCGCTCACGGTGGAACGGCTGGATATCGATGCCTCTCTGGGCGCAAAGAGTGCCGGGTATCGGTGGCTGGCTCTGGCATTTGCGGCGGATGCGGTAAAATATGCCCAGGGGGAGCAACTGGTAGCATATTCAGACAAAAACAAATTTTGTATTACTGCGCTTTCCTCCATGAAGACAGCTATCCCAAAAAAACTTACCTGGTGTAACTGGAGTAATCCCCTTTATCCTGCGGGGATGGCGGCTTTATTCTGCGTGTTATCCCTCATTGCCTATCGTATCAGTTTCCTGGCGCAAAACGATCCGCCAGCAATCTGGGAACTGATTGCGAGCATAATCATTCCCTTCGTTATTTTTATAGGCCTCGGTAGTTTTGTTTTCATCTCGAAAACGAATGAAGCCTACGAGGACATGGAATACGAATGGAAGCGATAGAAACGAAACAACGTTAATCATGCTATGTGGCTGGTCGCTTACTTGACCAGCCTTTAGTTATTTACCCTGTCACTTTCACCGCAGTGGCCGCTTTTTTCGCTCTCGCGACGGCTTCGTCCACGTTTTCCCCGGTCGCTAATGCCACGCCCAGACGACGGCTTCCGTCGATCTCCGGTTTGCCGAACAGCCGAACCTGCAAGCCTGCGCCTACCGCACCTTCGACGTTATCAAAGGTGACATTCTGGCTGGTCAGCTGCGGCAGGATCACCGCCGAGGCTGCCGGGCCGTACTGACGGATGCCGCCAACCGGCAGGCCGAGGAAAGCACGTACGTGCAGCGCGAACTCAGAGAGATCCTGCGAAATCAGCGTGACCATCCCGGTATCGTGCGGGCGAGGGGAGACTTCGCTGAAGATCACCTCGTCGCCGCAAACAAACAATTCCACGCCGAACAGGCCGTAGCCGCCCAGCGCCAGCACCGTCTTGCAGGCGATCTCCTGTGCGCGTGCCAGCGCCAGCGCGCTCATCTGCTGCGGCTGCCAGGATTCGCGATAATCGCCGTCTTCCTGGCGATGACCAATCGGGTCGCAGAAATAAACGCCATCCACGGCGCTGACGGTGAGCAGGGTAATTTCAAAATCAAACTTCACCACGCCTTCTACGATGACGCGCCCGGCACCGGCACGGCCGCCCTGCTGGGCATAGTCCCAGGCTTTGTCCAGCGTGCTGCTGTCGCGGATAAAGCTCTGCCCTTTGCCAGAGGAGCTCATTACCGGCTTAATGATGCACGGGTAGCCAATCTCCTCTACGGCCTGGAGAAACGCAGCTTTATCCCCGGCAAAACGGTAGCTGGAGGTCGGGAGCTGTAATTCTTCTGCCGCCAGGCGACGAATGCCTTCCCGGTTCATGGTCAGTTTTGCCGCTGTGGCACAGGGCACCACGCGCTGGCCTTCCTGTTCAAGGGCAACCAACATCTCAGTGGCAATGGCCTCAATTTCAGGTACCACGAAATCCGGTTTTTCGTCGGCAATTAACGCCCGCAGGGCATTACCGTCAAGCATATCGATGACGTGCGAGCGATGCGCGACGTGCATGGCGGGCGCATTCGCGTAACGGTCCACCGCAATCACTTCCACACCCAAACGCTGGCATTCAATGGCCACTTCTTTACCCAGTTCACCCGATCCCAACAGCATGACGCGCGTCGCGGCAGGACGCAGCGCGGTTCCTAAACGAGTCATAAAAATCCCCCTGAAAAAGATGCGGGCAGTATAAACGAAAACGTTTGCGTATGTCTTGTATGGCAATAACCGGACACGGGGGAAATTTGCGCTTCTTTAGCACTGACAGACATTTCCTGACACCCGCTCGCTTAGGCTGTGAAGGTTACGCACTGTTACGTGAGGAAAAATATGTCAGGTTGGATGAATCAACTGCAATCCCTGTTGGGACAAAAAGGCTCGTCGTCCGGCGAACAGGGTCTGAGCAAGCTGCTTGTGCCGGGTGCGCTCGGCGGGCTGGCCGGTTTGCTGGTTGCCAATAAATCATCGCGGAAACTGCTTACCAAATACGGTACCGGCGCGCTGCTGGCGGGCGGAGGGGCTATTGCAGGCTCCGTCTTATGGAACAAATACAAAGACAAGGTGCGCAACGCGCATCAGGATGAACCGCAGTACGGGAAGCAGGTATCTCCGTTAGATTTACGCACCGAGCGTCTGATCCTCGCCCTGGTCTTTGCAGCCAAGAGCGACGGGCATATTGATGCCAGTGAACGTGCCGCAATTGAACAGCAGATGCGGGAAGCGGGCGTTGAGGAGCAGGGCAGGGCGCTGGTGGCGCAGGCCATCGAACAGCCGCTCGATCCGCAGCGTCTGGCGCAAAGCGTGAAAAACGAAGAAGAGGCACTGGAACTCTATTTTCTGAGCTGTGCTGCCATCGATATCGATCACTTTATGGAGCGCAGCTACCTGAACGCCCTGGGTGATGCGCTGAAGATCCCACAGGACGTTCGTGAGGGAATTGAGCAGGATATTCAGCAGCAGAAGCAGACCCTCGCGGGCTAGAAGGCCATGTTTCGCTTGCATCATACGCGTGTTTTGCCAACCTTATAGGATGTAAAACGAAAAAGTAAGAATGCCATGCCTCCAAAAGCCCGACGTACTCCTTATGCGATCACCACGCATGGCGATACGCGTATCGATAACTACTACTGGCTGCGGGACGATTCTCGTTCCCGGCCAGAGGTGCTCGACTATCTGCACGAGGAAAACGACTATGGCCGCCAGGTCATGGCCAGCCAGCAGGCGCTTCAGGATCAGCTCCTGAACGAAATGGTGCAGCGTATCCCCCAGCGTGATGTCTCTGCCCCGTGGTGCAAAAACGGTTATCGCTATCGCCATATTTATGAGCCGGGAAACGAATATCCCATCTACCAGCGCCAGTCTGCGCTGAGCGCCGAGTGGGACGAATGGGAGATCCTGCTGGATGCTAACAAACGTGCTGCCCACAGTGAGTTTTATACGCTGGGCGGCATGTCCATTTCCCCCGATAACGCCATTATGGCGCTGGCTGAGGATTACCTCTCCCGCCGCCAGTACGGTTTGCGTTTCCGCAATCTTGAAACGGGAAACTGGTATCCCGAAATGCTGGATAATGTCTCCCCCGATTTCGTCTGGGGTAACGATTCAGAAACGGTCTACTACGTTAAAAAGCATGCCTCAACGCTGCTACCTTATCAGGTCTGGCGTCATACGGTGGGGACCGATTCCGCCGATGATGAGCTTGTGTATGAAGAAAAAGACGAGACGTTCTACGTCAGCCTGCATAAAACCTCGTCTCGCCACTACGTGATTATCTTCCTTGCCAGCGCCACCACCTCTGAGGTGCTGCTGCTGGATGCCGAACTGCCGGATGCCCAGCCGCTGTGCTTCCTGCCGCGCCGTAAAGATCATGAGTACAGTCTGGATCACTTCCAGCACAGCTTTTACCTGCGTTCGAACCGCGAGGGCAAAAACTTTGGCCTTTATAAAACCAAAGTGCGCGATGAACGGAAGTGGGAAGTGTTAATTCCTGCGCGCGATCAGGTGATGCTGGAGGGGTTCACCCTGTTTACCGACTGGCTGGTGGTGGAAGAGCGTCAGCGCGGACTGACCAGTATCCGCCAAATCAACCGCAAAACCCGCGAAGTGGTGGGCATTGCGTTCGATGACCCGGCTTACGTGACGTGGATCGGCTTTAACCCGGAACCGGAATCGTCCCGCCTGCGGTACGGCTATTCGTCAATGACTACCCCGGACACGTTGTTTGAGCTAGATATGGACACCGGGCAGCGTCAGGTGATTAAACAGGCTGAGGTCCGGGGATTTGAGTCGGAAAATTATCGCAGTGAACACCTGTGGGTGACCGCGCGCGACGGCGTTGAAGTCCCCGTGTCTCTCGTCTACCACAAGGATCACTTCAACAAAGGTAAAAACCCCATCCTCGTCTACGGTTACGGCTCCTACGGATCCAGCATGGACGCCGATTTCAGCAGCAGCAGGCTGAGCCTGCTCGACCGCGGTTTTGTTTATGCGATTGCCCATATTCGCGGCGGCGGCGAGCTGGGTCAGCACTGGTATGAAGACGGAAAATTTCTCAAAAAGAAAAATACCTTCAATGACTACCTTGATGTCTGCGATGCGCTGATCGCGCAGGGTTATGGCGATCCGCAACTCTGCTTTGGCATGGGGGGCAGCGCCGGAGGCATGTTAATGGGAGCCGTGGTAAACCAGCGGCCTGAACTGTTTAAAGGCGTTATCGCTCAGGTGCCGTTTGTGGACGTGGTGACGACCATGCTGGACGAAACCATTCCGCTGACCACCGGGGAGTTTGAGGAGTGGGGGAACCCGCAGGATGAAACCTATTACCGCTACATGAAAGAGTACAGCCCGTACGATAACGTCGAGGCGAAAGCCTATCCGCATATGCTGGTGACCACCGGCCTGCACGATTCCCAGGTGCAGTACTGGGAGCCCGCGAAATGGGTGGCGAAGCTGCGTGAGCTAAAAACTGACGATAATCTGCTGCTGCTGTGTACCGATATGGACTCGGGGCACGGAGGGAAATCAGGGCGATTTAAATCCTATGAAGGGGTGGCGCTGGAGTACGCCTTTTTGATTGGCCTGGCGCAGGATACGCTGCCAGGCCGCGCGGGAACTCAGGCTTCGCCTAAATAATGCTTCAGCGTCAGGCGCAGTTCCGGGCTCATTCTGTCGAGGTTGTTGTACAGCCAGCGCAGATAGCCCGGATCGTTGTCCGCCACTTCCGATACCGGTTTTCCACGATATTTACCGAACGTGAAGGTGGTCAGTAGGGCGGGGCGGCCGGTAATGGTCGCCATATCGTCCGGCGTCCAGCCGGAAGTATTCATGATATCAATCAGGAGCGCTGCGGTGATGTAGCAGTCATAGAGGGCGCGGTGATGATGCAGCCCTTCCGGCGTCCGCACGCTTAGTTTGCGCGACTTATACAGCGCCATATTGCTGTATTTGATCCCCGGCCACAGACGGCGCGCCAGCTTCATGGTGCAAATCCATTCACCGGGCATCTCCGGCAGCACGCGGCGGTCAAAGCTGGCGTTATGGGCGACATACCACTGGCTACCGTGGTAAAGAGGGATGATCTCTTCAATCCACGGCTTATCCGCCACCATCGATTCCGTAATGCGATGAATTGCCATCGCCTGCGCACTGATGGGACGGTCCGGGCGCACCAGGTGGCTCATTGGATTGACTATCTTTCCGTCAACCACGTCGACAGAGGCGACTTCCACAATTCCACCCTGCAAATCGCAGGTTTCGGTATCGATAACGCGCAGCATTGATCGCTCCTGATCCTAAAATGCCTAGCCTAATGGAATGATATCCCCTTGCCAACCCTGTCGGCCCAAAGAACCGGTTAACAGCAACTCTCCCTTATCGGCACGCACGATCAGCTGACCTTTTTCATCCCATAACGCGCTACCGCTGCGCGCGTTCGCCATTAATACCGCGATGGCGTACTTATGCGCGAAGCGTTGTAACGAACTGATGGATTGCCGCCAGCGTTGCTCACCCACCGCCAGGCTGCTGGTGAACAGCGTTGCCTCTGGGTCCAGTTCCGGGGCGTCAGCCTGATTATCAACGATGGTTAACCGTTTATTGCCAGGAATAACACCCGCACCGTTACCCTGCGGATAACGCCGGATGGTCGACAGGTTAGGGGTGAATAGCGCGAGTCCTTTCTGTTGCTGGAGCGTAATACCGGCAATCACCGTGATGAAACGTGACTGCGCCGCGTGAAGGAGGGGGGCAAGCTGCAAATCGTCAGGGGGTGGGGGTAAGGTTGTTCCGCCAGGGCCAGTAAGCGAAAGCTCCGGAAAGACGACTAAATCGCACCCATGCGAGGCAGCCTCGTCAATAAAGTGCAGGTGATGTTTTACGTGCTCATCAACACAGTTGTGCCGCGGAGCATACTGAGCCGCGGCAATAGTCCATCGTGACATCGTGACTTCCTTATACACTAAGTCGCTGGGATTTTAAGATTACACCTAAATTTATCAGGGTTTTCTTATCCTGCCACATAACGCGTAAGGAAGTGTAACGGGACGTTAAGCTTATTTAACTTTAGGTTCGTACGGCAGGCGCGAGAGATTAACGGAGGCGAGGCGATGCGCAATAAGACGTTCGCGGAACCAGTCGCGCAGATGCGCGGGTTGTTCACGCTCTACCACTTCAGCCACGACGGGCATGTTGTAACGCTCTTTGAATGCGACCCCCGCGGCGGCGAGATCGACATTCACTTTGTCCATCTCGTCCTGAGGAAGGGCGGCCAGGTTAACGTTCATTTCCTTCTCCTTTTTCTGCGGCGGCAACGTTACCGCGATTGTTCAACGATGACAAGGGAGCAAATGATGTTCCTCGACTCGTTAATTATACAGAGTTATTCTTTAGCATTCAGGCATAACGAAAAGGAATGATTGTGATGCACTTTACCCCTTCCCGCGTCGCGTGTGCGCTGGTGTTTCTGCTCTCTTCGGCAATCGCGCCATCAGCTCTGGCCCATGCGCACCTTAAGCAACAATCCCCGCAGGAAAATACCGTCGCGACGGCACCCGACGTCATTACCCTGAATTTCTCGGAAGGCATTGAACCTGCCTTCAGCGGCGTCGTGGTGACGGACGCGCAGCAGCACAAAATCCAGACCGGCGCGGTGAAGCGTGACGAGAAGGATAACGCAAAGCTGATTGTTCCTCTTGAGAAACCGTTGACGACCGGCACCTATACGGTGGACTGGCATGTGGTCTCCGTGGACGGCCACAAAACCAAGGGCAGCTATCACTTTAGCGTGAAATAGTATGCTGGCCCTGAGCTACGTAGCGTTTCGCTTTATCCATTTTGTTGCGCTGATACTACTGTTCGGCAACGCGCTATACAGTGTCTGGTTTGCACCGTCTTCGTTGCAGCGCCTCATGACGCAGCGTTTCCAGCGCCAGCAGAATATCGCGGCCTTAATCAGCCTGATGGCTGCTCTGCTGATGTTCGGCCTGCAAAGTGGGTTAATGGGCAACGGCTGGGGTGATGTCATTCGCCCGGCGGTCTGGCGCAGCGTGCTGGGCACGCAGTTTGGTGGCGTCTGGCTGTGGCAAATGGTGCTGGCCGCTGTGACCGCGGGTGCTGCATGGCTTACCCCACAAAAGGGCTCACGGCTGTTACTGCTCGCGATGGGGCAAATGGTGGTGCTGGCGGGCGTGGGACATGCCGCGATGAACGGTGGCGCGCCGGGTGCGTTGCATCGTCTGAACCATGCGCTTCACCTGCTCTGCGCCGCCACCTGGGTGGGCGGTTTACTGCCGCTGCTGTTCTGTATGCGGCTGGCGAAAGGCCGCTGGCAGCCAGCCGCTATCTTTACCATGATGCGCTTCTCCCGCGTGGGGCATTATGCCGTGGCGGGCGTGCTGCTGACCGGGATAATCAATACGCTCTTTATTGTGGGCATAGACGTGCCGTGGGAAGCGCCTTATGTACGGCTGTTGTTGTTCAAATGTGCGCTGGTCATCATGATGGTGGCAATTGCGCTGGCGAATCGGTATTTTCTTGTGCCACGCTTTCGCCCTGATGCCGGGCGGGAACAACAGATTTTTATCAGGATGACACAGGCAGAAGTGGTGCTGGGCGCGCTGGTACTGGCGGCCGTCAGCCTGTTCGCGACCTGGGAACCCTTCTGACAAGGTTTAATAACTTATGAAAAAGACACTGCTTTCTCTTTTACTTCTCACCTGTGCCAGCAGTGCGCTGGCCGCGCCGCAGGTCATCACCGTCAGCCGGTTTGAAGTGGGTAAGGACAACTGGGCATTTAATCGTGAAGAGGTCATGCTCACCTGCCGTCCCGGTAACGCGCTGTATGTCATCAATCCCAGTACGCTCGTGCAGTATCCGTTAAATGACGTAGCGGAGCAGCAGGTTGCCAGCGGGAAAAGTAACGGACAGCCTGTCAGCGTGATCCAGGTGGATGACCCGGCAAACCCCGGGCAGAAGAAAAGTCTGGCACCGTTTATTGAGCGCGCTAAAAAGCTCTGCTAGCCGTCAGGTTTCCAGTAAAAAAAAACCGCAGGTGCTTGTAAAAGCTCTGCGGTTTTTCACATTTAGTGATGTTCTGACGCTTTTTTTCAGACCACTTTTACTGTGGACTGGAAAACCTGACGTCGTCATCTATTCTTAAAGGGCAAGGCGATTGAGCCTGCATTAATGCCAACTTTTAGCGCACGGCTCTCTCCCAAGAGCCATTTCCCTGGACCGAATACAGGAATCGTATTCGGTCTCTTTTTATCTGCATGAAAATAAACGATAAAATCCGGTTTTCGTCTCAGCAGAAGGTTCACTTCCTGTGCGCCTGCTTCAAACATACCACAACCCGGCAGGCGTAAGTCCAGTCCTTTTTGGCTGTTTTGTTAAATTTTTGTTTGTATTTTGCCTGAGACGACTGCGGGATCAATGCGCGCATGTACGGAAGCCGCAATATCATCAAGTAACGCAAAGCGGCGACGGTATTCGGCGCGTTTTTTGCTGGCAATCTCCTCCAGTGCTTTACGCTCCATCTGGAGCGGCAACTGCCAGCAGAAGGGGGAGAGTTTCTTTCCGTTCAGGCCTTCCCAGAACTCGTCGTAGCTGGCGTGAAAATGACGCCCTTTGCTCAGACGGTAGCGCAGCGCGCGGAAAACATGGCCTTCATCGCTGACGGCAAAAATCGCGCTGATGTTCGAGCGTGAGGCAAGCTGGAAGATCACCTCCATCAGCACGCGTTTCGGGAAAAGCCCATGGCAGGCACGGGTAGCCTGCTTAATCACCTCCCGTGAAACATGACGACGGGGACCCTGGAGGCCGCCGATCACCAGCACCATACGGCCGTTACTGCGTGCGACACAGAACGTCAGGCTGGCAAGCAGCGTGTTGTCATTGTCATGCAGCCAAAGCGTGCTTTCGCCTTCACGTTCAGCCTTACCTGCGGACGAGGCGTGGACGGTATAGATTTCGCCGTTTTTTGCCTCGAACCGGACAACCGGCACCTCTTGCGGATTGGTCAGCGCGTGGGCGAGGGCGGTATTTGTCAGACTATCAATCCACTGATAGTGGCTGACGATAGCATCGGCCCGGTCGTTTGAGTTCAGGCCACGCATCAGATACTGGCGGTGAGTTTTGCTCGGCAAGGTAATTTGAGAGGTGATCAGCCTGTCGAAATCATCGCGCCCGGATAGCGCCTCCAGCATGCGATGGGTGGAGGACCAGAATAAAAGCGAGCGCAGAAGGAACTTTAACCGGTAATCACGTTTGTGCCAGATTGGGCCGGGAACGCGTTTCCCTCTCACCAGTTCAGAAATAATATTTGTGCGATGCGGATAAAAAACATCGTTTTGCAGGTGTATGTTTGACACGTGAAAATCCCTCTTTTTATTCCGCATTATTTTAAAGGCCAGGGAATAAGGGATTAATAGCGCAGCGATCTTTATTTCCGGCTGGTTTATGGTTTGTTTGGATTCGCGATATCGATCGTCGGCTCATGACATTTTCTGTGGCAGCTATACTTCTTACAGGAGGCGTTATGTATCAGAAAATAGAGGGAGAACACTGGCGTCATGTCTGGGTTGTCAGCGATATTCATGGTTGTTATCAGTGGCTTATGGATGAACTGAAACGACGGCATTTTAATCCTGATGCGGATCTGCTTATCTCGGTGGGGGATATTATCGACCGCGGTCCCGACAGCATGAAATGTTTACAGCTGATGCAGGAAAAGTGGTTTTATGCGGTACGCGGTAATCACGAGCAAATGGCGTTAGATGCGCTTGAAAATAATGATTTTAGTCTCTGGAAGATAAATGGCGGTAACTGGTTTACCGGGCTTACGGTCGCTCAACAAAAGCAGGCGAAGGATTTACTCGACGCGTGTCGGGACTTACCGCACATTATTGAAATAACCTGCAAAAACGGTCTGAACGTGATTGCTCATGCGGATTATCCCGCCGCCGAATATGCCTGGCATAAGCCGGTAGATGCCCAGCGGGTGCTGTGGGATCGCGACCGGTTAATGGGCTTTATGGTGGGTAGAGGGCAGGGCATTAGCGGCGCGGATCACTTCTGGTTCGGACATACGCCTGTGGACAAGCGCTACGATTTCAACAATCTGCACTACATTGATACGGGAGCGGTGTTCGGGGGCTTTCTGACGCTGGCGCAGCTTCAGTAATAAATAACCCGCCTTCGGGCGGGTTCTCTTTGGGTTATGCAAGACGCAAGACCCAGGCATCGGTTTTACTGTCGTAATGTTCACGGTACAGAACGGAATGTTCCCCATCAAGGATCGCCGGGACGCTGGTATCTGCATCCCAGGCGTCCAGTTGCATGCACAAATCCGGATCGGATTTGCAGGGAATACTTAACGTTCGTTCGCCTTGTGCTTCGCCGCGCAATTCAGCGTCGTCGATTTCAAAAGCGCCAATGCGTACGCTGGTTTTCGTCATAATGCTCTCCGATTTGTTGCCCAAAATCTGGTATGACCAGTGCAGTCATCCATTTTTGATCCTAGACAAGGAGAGAGAAATCGCCAGTAAAAAAATGCGTTTTTTCAGTCAGTGCGGCTGTTACCGGTAAACAGGCGACCATCGCGTACCAGTTCACGCGGATAGCTATTTTTCAGCCGCGAGCCGACTTTTTTCGCCAGCCCGAGCGGATAGCCCTGATACGTCACGATGACTTCATCCTGTGACGGGCCGTCTTCCGGGTAAACGTCACGACCGCGATACCACTCTTCCGCTTCATGATGCGTCAGGGCGAAGGTGTTCTCATTGCCTGCCAGCGCAATGACCGCTTCGTGCTGCCAGCGATAGCCTTTGTTGTGGATCTCCGCCAGGCGAATACCGAGGCGGGAGAAACGCACCTTACCAATCAGCGGTTCGATGTTGACCGGGAACAGCCACAGCTCTTTGTCACGCATCCAGAGGCGCAGGCTCTCATCCCAGTGCAGTCCCACTTTGTTGGCAGCCGCTTGCGCCTGTGCCGCCTCACGGCCTTTGACCGGCGCGAACGGGAAGTTGCCGACCTTAAACTTAGGGACAGGCAGCGGATCGACGGCGCGGGTTTTACGCAGTCGTGCGACAAAGAACCCCTCGCAATCGTAAATCTGCGGGAAGACGTGCAGGAAGCCTTCAGGGGTGGCCGCGTGACTGGCCGAATCGAAGAGGGTGTCCAGCGGCAGAAACTCGACGGCATCCGCATAGCGTTGCCTGAGCCATAGGCAGACGTCCTCGTTTTCATCGCGGTTCAGCGTGCAGGTGGAGTAAACCAGCGTTCCACCGGGGCGCAGGGCATGAAACGCACTGTCGATCAGTTCACGCTGCGTGGCGGCGATCTCCAGATTGCTTTCAACGGACCAGTTTTTTAACGCATCAGGATCTTTACGCACTACGCCTTCGCCGGAGCAGGGCGCGTCGAGCAGGATGGCATCAAAAGCTTCCGGCAAGGCAGCGCCAAACACGCGACCGTCGAAGTGTGTTAACGCGACGTTGTGGATCCCGCAGCGGCTGATATTGGCGTGCAGGACTTTGACGCGGCTGGCGGAAAATTCGTTGGCGAGGATCGCGCCGCGGTTGTTCATCCGGGCGGCAATTTGCGTGGTTTTAGAGCCCGGCGCCGCCGCGACATCCATCACCCGCTCAGGCTGGTTTCCGTCGGCAAACAGCGCGGCAACCGGCAGCATGGAGCTGGCTTCCTGAATATAAAACAGCCCGCTCAGGTGCTCGGCGGTGCTGCCGAGCGGCAGGCTCTCCTCGTCATCCCGCTCGATCCAGAACCCTTCCTCACACCACGGCACCGGCGTCAGCTGCCAGCCGTAGGAGGAGACGAGATCCAGAAACGCTCCGACGCTGATTTTCAGCGTATTGACGCGAATACTTCGACGCAAAGGGCGCTGGCAGGCGGCGACGAAATCGTCGAAAGAGAGATGAGCAGGAAGCGCCTCGCGCATCTGTGCGAGGAATTGTTCAGGAAGAAATACGGAGTTTTGAGCCACGGGCACACCACAGGGAAACATTCAGGCGCGCAGTGTAACATAAAGGCTCCGGCGCGTTGACACCGGAGCCTGCGAGATTAACGCGGCAGCGCCGTTCCCCATTCGCGCCACTCTTTCGGTTCACTTTCCAGCAGCAGGAAGTGTTTTCCTGCCTGCGCCTTAGGCGCCAGAGGCGTGCCAGGCGGCGTCGCGAAGGCAATGCCGCCGCGAATGAACTGGTTAAAGGTCCCCGTTTTGACCACGCCACCGGTCAGGCCGAAGTCCAGCGAGTAGCCTGAAGCGAGCCAGAACACTGAGTTGTTGCGAACCAGATGCTGATAACGCTGGCTGATGCGCAGGCCGACCATCACGCGGTCGGACAGATTACCCAGCGTCAGGCTTGTTACTGTCCCCACTTCAATACCGCGGAACAGGACCGGCGTACCGATGCCCAGCGAACCGGCTTCCGGTACTTCAACCACAATGCTCAGACCGTCCAGATAACGGGAATCGGTGATGGTCGCCTCCTGCAACTCAAACTCACGACGCGCGTTGCCCCGACCCGGTTCAACGTTAATGTACGGCTGAAGTATGGTGTCGAGATGCTCAACCCCTGCGGCAGAAATTTGCGGCGTAACCACCGAGAAGCGCGAGCCTGCCCGGGCGAACGTCTGTACATATTCCGGATAAAGCACGGCGGTAGCCTGAACTTCATTGCGCGCGGTGATCAGCGTCAGCTTCTGAACCTGCCCGATATCAATTCCGAGATAGCGGATAGGCATGCCTTCTGCCAGTTTACCGGCATCAAAGGTGTGCAGGGTAATCTGTCCCCCGACGGCGCGCGCCGCGGTTTCAGACGGGAAGAGGATCCGCTTGTCACCTTTACGCATGTTGCCGCCCGCGCCGCTCAGGTTATCGAAGCTGATCGCACCGCGCAGGGCACGGGAGAGGGGAGACGCCTGTACGGTCAGCCCGTTGCCATTGAGCTGCACTTTCGCGCCGCCTTCAGCCCAGAACACGCTGTTTGGCGTGAGCAGCTTGCGATACTCCGGCTTGATATGCAGTTCGATATCAAACGCGTCCGCACGAGGACGAACGGTGATCACTTCTCCGACCTCAAACTTACGATAAAGCACGACGGAGCCTGCCTGGACATCCGGCAGCGTTTCAGCGCTTAAGGTCAGCGTGGTGGTCGGCAGGTCGCCGAGGCTGTTTTCAATGGCTTTGTCCAGATTGGCGAACAGTGGATAGCTCTCACGCAGCGCGCCTTTGCTGCCCGGCAGAATGCGGATCCCGCCGTTAACCCACTCGCTGGCGCTGGCGCCGAGGAACTCAACGCCGTCCAGACCCACCTTCACGTCGACCCGGCTGTTCACCACAAATTTACTGTCGCCGTGCACAAGGTTGCCGTACTGCGGATCGATGGCGGCGGAGAAGGAGACCCCTTTTTCCGTCAGCTTTCGTTCCAGAACCTGACCCACCTGCACACCGTGCAGGATTAGCGGTTGACCGGCTTCGATACCATAGCTTTCCGGCGCATTCAGCTTAACCGTCAACACGCCCGGTTTTTGCAGCAGAGCTTTATCCGCCGGCGCGATGACAAAGTTTTTATTCGGCGCACCTTCACCGGGGATCAGCTCAAAGGTGCTTCCCGTCAGCAGGGAACTGATGCTGGCGTCGCTGAGGGAGAGCTTCGGATTACGCAGCTCGATGCGTGTTTTTTCCCGCAGGAGGTCCACAACGCTCGGATCCACCGTCATTTCGCCGGTAACGGAGCCGCCCGCGTTGAGGGTTAATTTTGTCAGTTGCCCGACCTCTAAACCCTGGTACATCAGCGGGGTCGAACCGGCTTTCAGGCCTTTGGCATCCGGCAGGGTCAACTTGACGATGACACCGCGCTGGCTGTGCGCCAGGTCGGCGTACAGACCAAAGGTATCCTCTGCGGCGGCAGGGCTGGAGTCAGCAGGTGAGTCGAAGGCGATAGCGCCATTCACCAGCGCCGCCAGGCTCTCAAGCTTCACTTTCGCACCGCTTAAGCTCAGGTCAGCATCGACGCCGGAGACGTTCCAGAAGCGGCTGCCTTTTTTTACCAGGTTGGTAAAACGGCGATCGATCAGTACATCAATGGTCACGCCATCTTTGTTCGGGTTAATGGCGTAGTCGTAAACGCGGCCAACCGGAATTTTGCGGAAATAGACCAGAGAACCACTGTTCAGCGAGCCCAAATCCGGCGCGCGGAGGTGGATCATCAGATCGCCGTTATTCAGCCGATATTTCGGCTGGGTATCCAGCGCAACAAAGTGATCCTGTGGCTCACCTTTGCCAGGCATCATGCCGATATAGTTACCGCCCACAAGCGCATCCAGCCCGGAAACGCCGGCCAGCGAGGCTTTAGGCGTGACCAGCCAGAACTGCGTTTCGGCGCGCAGGGCATCCTGCATGTCAGACTTAATGCTCGCCCGGACCTGGATTTTGTTCAGCCCTTTGCCGAGGGAAATATCCTGCACGGTACCCACTTCCACCCCCTGAAAGCGAACGGGGGTACGTCCGGCGACAATGCCGTCCGCAGACTGGAAATCAATCGTGATGGTACTTCCGCGATCTTCATAGCTCGTCCAGATAAGCCAGCCTGCGATCATCAGCGCGATGACAGGCAGCAACCAGAATGGCGAAATGCGGCGTTTTGTTTTAATTCTCGCTTCAGTCGGCGAAGCGGGCGTTTCCTGACTCATGTGCGTCCCAAAGTAAGCGGCTGTCCAGCCATTCCACTGCAAGAATAGTCAATATCACCGCAGAGCCGAAATAAAAAGCTGCGGGTCCCATGGTAAAAGCAAGTAACTGATCGCGATTGATGAGCGACATCATCAGCGAAATCACGAACAGATCCAACATCGACCAGCGACCAATCCAGGTCACGAATCGCAGAAGCAGGATGCGGGTGCGTAGTCCTTGTTCGCATTTAAAGTGAATGCTGATAAGTAGCGTAAACATCACCACCACTTTGGTAAAGGGCACCAGAATACTGGCGATGAACACAATGGCGGCAACCCCCACGTTACTGTGCGCCAGAGAGATAATCCCCGAAAGGATAGTATCTTCCTGTCGGGCGCCGTTCACATAAATTACGGAGATCGGCAGCATATTGGCCGGGAATAAAAATATCAGTGAGGCGATAAGCGCCGCCCAGCATTTTTGCAGGCTGTTGTTGCGCCGCAATCTTAACGGAATGTGGCAGCGAGGACACCTTCCGCGTTTATCCGGAAAACCGGTGTAATGGCACCCCAGGCAGACGCGCAGGTTTTCATCAGGCCGGGTCGCGGGACGCTGAGGGTAAAATCGCTCCCAAAGCTGTTCAACATTCAGATGAATCAGGGTCAAAATACTCAGCAGGACCAGTGAAATAAACGCAAAAAGGCCAATGCCGGGTTGTAAAAACGCATAATCCTGCACCTTAATGGAGGCCACGCCGACGCCCACCAGGTAGATGTCCAGCATCACCCACTCCTTGAGCTTTTCCAGCATGAGCAGGACAGGGCGCAGGTTCATCCCCAGAATGTTGCCAAACCACAGGTAGGCAATTGCCGCGACCAGCACCAGCGGTGCGCCGACGACGCAGAACAGCACCATAGCGCCGGTGAGCGGATCGCCCTCGCGCGTCATCTGCCAGATCCCCTGCAATACGTTAGCGTCAATACGCACGCCAAGCAGGTAGAGCTTTAACAGCGGCTCGGTCCAGGCGAACGGCATCAGCAGCAGCATGGTAACCGCCATTGCCGCCAGACGCGTCAATGACCAGTCCCGGCCGTCGCGAATTTTGGCATCGCAGCAAGGGCAAAAAGCACTTTGGTGCGATTTCATCTTCGGCAACATAAAAAGCGTATCGCACTGGGGACAACGCTGATAATGTGCACGAGGCAGAGCCTGGCTTACCGTACGGACAACGATCTTTCTTGTCGGCGTAATTTGGGGTGTTTTTAGGGCCATCAGTCGCACACAGATAAGTATTGTTGAAAGTTATAATAACTCATGAACGGATTCATCTTGAGCATGAGCGCATTTAATGCTTATTTTAATAGGCTATGCGGTAATTATGTAAGATAACTAAGTGATTGAATAATGAACAAAACAGAATTCTACGCGGATCTGAATCGCGATTTTAAGGCATTAATGGCAGGGGAAACCAGTTTCTTAGCCACTCTGGCAAATACCAGTGCGTTACTGTTCGAACGCCTTTCTGACGTGAACTGGGCGGGCTTTTATCTGCTGGAAGGCGACACGCTGGTGCTGGGGCCTTTCCAGGGGAAACTCGCCTGCGTACGCATCCCGGTAGGTCGCGGCGTGTGCGGTACCGCAGTGGCGACCCGTCAGGTTCAGCGTGTCGAAGATGTACATGCGTTTGACGGCCACATTGCCTGCGATGCCAGCAGCAATTCTGAAATCGTACTGCCGCTGGTGGTTAAAAATCAGATTATTGGCGTTCTGGATATCGACAGCACGGTCTTCAGCCGCTTTACTGCCGAGGATGAGCAGGGGCTGCGCGCGTTGGCCGCAAACCTGGAAAATGTTCTGGCAGAGACCGATTATCATAAATTCTTTGCGAGCGTCGCAGGATAATCAACGGATAACGTAGCATTTACTGATAGCGTCATTATAATGACGCCTGTTCATGCCTGCGCTTGTTGGCTACGTCCGTTGTAATCAGGAAATTTCATGGAAAATCAACCTAAGTTGAATAGCAGTAAAGAAGTTATCGCATATCTGGCCGAGCGTTTCCCGCAGTGCTTCAGCGCTGAAGGTGAAGCGCGTCCTCTGAAAGTCGGTATCTTTCAGGATCTGGTCGCGCGCGTTGAGGGGGAGATGAACCTCAGCAAAACGCAGCTTCGTTCTGCCTTGCGCCTTTATACCTCGAGCTGGCGTTACCTGTACGGTATCAAGCCGGGTGCGACCCGTGTCGACCTTGACGGCAACCCGTGTGGTGAGCTGGACGAGCAGCACGTAGAACATGCGCGTAAGCAGCTTGAAGAAGCCAAAGCTCGCGTTCAGGCACAGCGTGCTGAACAGCAGGCCAAAAAACGCGAAGCCGCAGCGGCAAACGGTCAGGAAGACGCCCCTCGTCGCGAGCGTAAACCGCGTCCGGCACCGCGTCGTACTGAAAATAACGATCGCAAACCGCGTGCTGACAAACCAGCAGCTAAAGCCCCACGTGCGCCGCGCGAAGAGCCGCGCCACACCCCAGTTTCGGACATCAACGCCCTGAGCGTAGGTCAGTCTCTGAAGGTTAAAGCGGGTAACAATGCGATGGATGCCACCGTACTGGAAATCACCAAAGATGGCGTTCGTGTACAGCTGACTTCTGGTATGTCAATGATTGTACGCGCAGAACACTTGTTGTTCTGAAACGGAGGCCGAGCCTGGCATGAACACTTTTTTTAAGCTCACCGCGCTGGCTGGCCTGTTTGCTATAACAGGCCACGCTTTCGCTGTGGACGATATTACGCGTGTTGATCAAATTCCGGTTCTTAAGGAAGAAACTCAGCACGCGACGGTGAGTGAGCGCGTGACGTCGCGCTTTACTCGTTCGCACTATCGTCAGTTCGATCTCGATCAGGCCTTTTCGGCCAAAATCTTTGACCGTTATCTGAACTTGCTGGATTACAGCCATAACGTACTGCTGGCCAGCGATGTCGAACAGTTCGCTAAACGCAAATCCGAAGTGGGTGATGAGCTGCGCTCCGGAAAGCTGGATCTTTTCTACGATCTGTACAACTTATCGCAAAAGCGCCGTTTTGAGCGTTATCAATACGCGCTGAAAGTGCTGGAACGTCCGATGGACTTCAGCGGCAACGACACCTTTAATCTGGACCGCAGCAAAGCGCCATGGCCGAAAGATGAGGCTGAACTGAATGCGCTGTGGGACGGAAAAGTCAAATATGACGAACTGAGCCTCAAGCTCACAGGCAAAGACGAGAAAGAGATCCGTGAGACGTTAAACCGTCGCTACAAATTCGCAATTCGTCGTCTGGCGCAGACCAACAGTGAAGATGTTTTCTCGCTGGCGATGACCGCGTTTGCGCACGAAATTGATCCGCACACTAATTATCTCTCTCCACGTAACACCGAACAGTTCAATACCGAAATGAGCCTGTCTCTGGAAGGTATCGGTGCTGTGCTTCAGATGGATGATGACTACACCGTTATCAACTCCATGGTGGCCGGTGGCCCTGCGTCGAAAAGCAAAGCGATCAGCGTAGGCGACCGTATTGTCGGTGTAGGTCAAACCGGAAAGAGCATGGTGGACGTGATTGGCTGGCGACTTGATGACGTAGTTGCGTTGATCAAAGGGCCGAAGGGCAGCAAAGTTCGCCTGGAGATCCTGCCAGCCGGAAAGGGGACCAAAACCCGTATCGTTACTCTGACACGTGAGCGTATCCGTCTGGAAGATCGCGCGGTGAAAATGTCGGTGAAAACCGTGGGTAAAGAGAAGGTTGGCGTTCTGGATATCCCTGGCTTCTACGTTGGCCTGACCGATGATGTAAAAGTGCAGCTCCAGAAGCTTGAAAAGCAGAATGTCAGCAGTGTGATCATCGACCTGCGCAGCAACGGCGGCGGGGCATTGACCGAGGCCGTCTCGCTCTCAGGGCTGTTTATCCCGTCTGGCCCGGTGGTTCAGGTGCGCGATAACAACGGTAAAGTGCGTGAAGATGCCGATACCGATGGCGTGGTCTACTATAAGGGTCCGCTGGTGGTGCTGGTCGATCGCTTCAGCGCCTCTGCATCGGAAATCTTCGCTGCTGCCATGCAGGATTACGGCCGGGCGTTAATCGTCGGCGAACCGACGTTTGGCAAGGGCACCGTTCAGCAGTACCGCTCTCTGAACCGTATTTACGACCAGATGCTGCGTCCTGAATGGCCGGCGCTGGGCTCAGTACAGTACACCATTCAGAAGTTTTACCGTGTTAACGGCGGCAGTACGCAGCGCAAAGGCGTGACGCCGGACATCATGATGCCGACAGGTACCGAAGAGACGGAAACGGGCGAGAAGTTTGAAGATAACGCGCTGCCGTGGGATAGCATTGATGCCGCGACATTCGTGAAATCGGGTGATATGAATCAGTTCGGTCCGGAACTGCTGAAAAATCACAACGACCGCATCGGGAAGGATCCGGAATTCCAGTACATCATGAAGGACATCGCGCGTTTCAACGCTCTGAAAGCGAAACGGAACATTGTCTCTCTGAACTACGCCCAGCGTGAGAAAGAGAACAATGAAGATGACGCGACACGTCTGGCGCGTATCAACGATCGCTTCAAACGTGAAGGCAAGCCTCTGCTCAAAAAACTGGACGATCTGCCTAAGGATTACCAGGAGCCCGATCCGTATCTGGACGAGACGGTGCATATCGCGCTTGATCTCGCGAAGCTGGAAAAAGAGAAACCTGCCGTACAACCTGCTCCGACAAAATAATCCCCCAACAGGCACAAGAAATTGTGCCTGTTTCTTTTTGTTCCTCATCCTTCCGTCAGGCAGATTTCCAATTGTGTAAAGTTGTGTCTTTCTGGTGACTTACGCCGTCTGGATGCTTGAAAATAGCCGCAATACCCATACGATGTGGGTAATCGCATAGTGCGTTTTGTTAAACTGAGGTTAAAAGAATATTATGATGCGAATCGCGCTCTTCCTGCTCACCAACCTGGCGGTGATGGTGGTATTCGGGCTGGTGCTAAGCCTGACGGGAATTCAGTCGAGCAGCGTTCAGGGTCTGTTGATTATGGCGCTGCTGTTTGGTTTCGGCGGCTCTTTCATTTCACTGCTGATGTCGAAGTGGATGGCACTGAAATCCGTGGGCGGTGAAGTTATTGAGCAGCCGCGTAACGATATGGAACAGTGGTTGATGAGCACGGTTGCTCAGCAGTCAAAGCAGGCGGGCATAGCCATGCCGCAGGTGGCGATCTACCACGCGCCGGATATCAACGCGTTTGCTACCGGTGCGCGTCGTGACGCGTCCCTGGTGGCCGTCAGTACCGGTCTGCTGCAAAACATGAGCCGTGACGAAGCGGAAGCGGTTATTGCTCACGAGATCAGCCACATCGCTAACGGCGATATGGTCACCATGACCTTGATCCAGGGCGTGGTGAACACCTTCGTTATCTTTATTTCCCGTATTCTGGCGCAGATTGCTGCCGGATTTATGGGTGGCAACCGTGATGAGGGTGAAGAGAGCAACGGTAACCCGCTGATCTATTTTGCTGTTTCAATGGTGCTGGAGCTGGTGTTCGGTATCCTGGCAAGCATCATTACCATGTGGTTCTCCCGTCATCGTGAGTTCCACGCGGATGCCGGTTCTGCGAAACTGGTGGGTCGTGAGAAGATGATTGCTGCGCTGCAACGTCTGAAAACCAGCTACGAGCCGCAGGAAGCAAACAGCATGATGGCCTTCTGCATCAATGGTAAATCAAAGTCGCTGAGCGAGCTGTTTATGTCACACCCGCCGCTGGATAAACGTATTGAAGCGCTGCGAAGCGGCGAATACCTGAAGTAATACCCGCCGGATGAAAAAAAACCGGGCAGGAGACAATCTCCGCCCGGTTTTTTTATGCCTGCGCCTTTGGCTGGGTCACACGAAGGCCGCTAATGATAGCCGCGAGGGTCGCCAGTGTCCCTGCGGTAATCAGCGCAACGTGTGTCGCATTTTGCCCGGCAAGGTTAAACATCAACGCCACCATTGCGGCCCCGGTGCTTTGCCCTAACAGTCTTGCCGTACCCAGCATCCCGCTGGCACCACCGCTGCGATGACGTGGGGCAGAGGTGATAATTGTGTGGTTGTTAGGTGACTGGAACAGACCGAAACCTGCCCCGCACAGGATCATGCGCCAGATAATATCCAGATCCCCCGGCGAGGAGGGCAGGAGCGACAGCGCAAACAGTCCTGCTGCCATGACGATCAGCCCGATAGCCCCCAGCAGTCCGGCATGAACGCGCTCAATAAGGTACCCGGCCAGCGGGGCCATCACCATGGTTGCCAAAGGCCAGGGTGTGAGCAGCAAGCCTGTTTCCACTTCCGAACGGCCAAGCACGCTCTGCAAAAAGAATGGCAGCGCAACCAGCGCCAGCATCTGGGCGCAGAACGAGCAAATGGAGGTACAAATTGATAGCGAAAACAGCGGAATACGCAGCAAATCGACCGGCAGTAACGGCACGGGCAGCGCCAGCTGGCGTCGTACAAAGAAAAAGCCGATGATAAGCAGGGCAACGATTTCTGCGGCAATGAGCGACAAAGACTGTCCCTGCGCAAATCCGCTCAGCGCAGTAATCAGCAGGCCAAAGGTCAGCGCGTTCATCACAGCGCTGGGCAGGTCAAAACGTGGCATGGTGTTTTTCGGACCATTTTCCGGAAGATAGCGCAGGGCGAAGAAGATCGCCACAATGCCCAGCGGCACGTTAATGGCAAACAGCCACTGCCACGAGGCAACGGACAGAATGGCGGCGGCAATCGTCGGCCCGGCGGCGGACGACACGGCCACAATAAAGGAGTTAATGCCCATGCCGCGCCCCAGATGGCGATGAGGATAGATAAGCCGTATCAGGGCCGTGTTCACGCTCATTAGCGCCGCACCGCCAAAACCCTGTGCGATACGCGCAAGCGTAAGGGTGTGCAGTGAATCGGAAAGGGCACAGAAGAGCGAGGTGAGAGTAAAGACCACCAGCCCGCACTGATAAACCCGGCGATAACCAAACATATCGCCCAGGAAAGAGAGTGACAAAAGGGAAATCACAATCGCTATCTGGTACGCGTTCACAATCCAGATGGAGCTTGCCGGAGAAGCATTAAGGTCTTTGGCAATGGTAGGAAGAGCCACATTGGCAATCGCACCGTCAAGGACAGCCATCGAAATGCCGATGACAATAGTGGCAATTGCCCCGTACCGCTGTGGTAAGGGCAGGCCATCAGAAACGTTTTTTTGCATGGGAAAAGAATGACTCAGTGTGAAATTATTTTCAGAGTAACTATTTTAGCATCGTTATTTCGGTTTTATGTCGCAGATTTGTAACGAAGTAAACCCAGATAGATTGCAGCGCGCATCACACGAATTTATAATAAAAACCGGTTCTGATTTTTATAAAACACTCTCCATGAGGTGATAAATGGCAATCGCAGATTTGGATAAGCAGCCAGATTCTGTTTCTTCCGTGCTGAAGGTGTTTGGCATCTTGCAGGCGCTCGGAGAAGAGCGTGAAATTGGTATTACAGAGTTGTCGCAGCGTGTGATGATGTCGAAAAGCACCGTTTATCGCTTTTTGCAGACGATGAAATCATTGGGTTATGTCGCGCAGGAAGGAGAATCAGAAAAATATTCTCTGACCCTGAAATTGTTTGAATTGGGCGCCCGCGCCTTGCAGAACGTGGATCTGATCCGCAGCGCTGACATTCAGATGCGTGAACTTTCGCGGTTGACGAAAGAGACCATTCACCTCGGCGCACTGGATGAAGACAGCATCGTTTACATCCACAAAATTGACTCCATGTACAACCTGCGCATGTATTCACGCATCGGTCGTCGTAACCCGCTGTACAGTACCGCAATTGGTAAAGTCCTGCTGGCCTGGCGCGATCGTGAAGAGGTTAAGCAAATCCTTGACGGTGTGGAATACAAACGCAGCACCGATCGCACGATTACCAGTACGGATGAACTGCTGAGCGTGCTGGATAAAGTGCGTGAGCAGGGTTATGGGGAAGATAACGAAGAGCAGGAAGAAGGGTTGCGCTGCATCGGTGTGCCGGTGTTTGACCGCTTCGGCGTTGTCATTGCGGGACTGAGCATCTCTTTCCCAACGCTGCGTTTCTCCGAAGAGCGTCTTCATGAGTATGTGGCAATTCTGCATACCGCAGCGCGCAAAATATCAGAGCAGATGGGCTATAACGAATACCCGTTCTGATCAATGCCTCCAATAAAAACGCCGCACTCTTGCGGCGTTTTTGTAAGCGAAATTTAGCTCTGATTAGCCGTTATCAACCACAACAGATGATTTACGCAGCACAGGACAGTTGGTTAACCCGATGATCCCGCTGTCGGAATGGATGTACTGAGCCGTGCTTACCCCCTGGGCGGTGAGATATTTACACTGAATACCCAAACCCGCGGCATTCTCTTTGCTTCCCATTAATACGCCATACCCACTTAACAGCAGGCCGATCCACACAAGTGCCAGTACAATTATCGTACGAACGAGTAAACGCATCGATGCCTCTTTTTTCTTTGTTGTCATGGAGTAAGCGTAACGGGTTTACGCAGTGAAACAAGTGCACGATTCCGAAAAGCGTCTGTTGAAGGTACAGTTAGCCCCTGTTTAAGATAGCCGTGATAACCTGGCTACATCAGGTCATAAGACGGAGTGTGGAGTGAAAAAAATACGCTGGGTAATTCTGATTATAGTGCTGATAGCATGCGTGGTGCTGTGGACGCAGACTATCAATGTGATGTGCGATCAGGATGTACAGTTCTTTAGCGGCATTTGTTCAATCAATAAGTTTATCCCCTGGTAGTGGCTATTTTTGCACTGAGCGATGTCCTTACGTGGCTGCAGTGGTAAAATGACTGTTTTTACTGAGGTGGTGAAATGGGTGAGTTAATGAATTCGGGGCTGCTGAGCATTGCATCCCTGGTAATGTCTTTAGTGGTGCTGGTTGTTGGACTGGTGCTGTGGTTCTTCGTTAATCGCGCCAGCTCCCGCACAAACGAGCAGATTGAGCTGCTGGAAGCATTGCTCGATCAGCAGAAACGGCAGACTGCGTTGCTGCGTCGTCTGTGCGAAGCCAACGAGCCGGAGGAGAAAGCGGTGCCGAAGGAAGCTGATGCTCAAAAACAAGACGAGGAAGAGTTCATTCGCCTGGTGGCCGAACGATAGTCTGCCCGGAACGGGGAGGTGGCCTGACGTGCGGCGTAAATCTCCTCCCTTATCAAATGTGACCCATAACATCCCAACATATAATTAAGCAGCAGTTAACTACTGTTTCAGTATACTGAAAACTGGCGAATATTTATCCTTATACAAGTCGTACCGTTTCGTTGAATAAATTGTGAGCTTTAACTTTCCTGAAGTGTTTTATTTTTATCGAAACGTTTTGCTTGCCTTGTTTTGAGGCAGAGTCATAAAAATTTCATTATTTTGGTGCAGAATAACGCTTATTAAATGGTGGATTTTAATACAGTTAGCAAAATGTATTTAACATTGTTTATTCACTGTCACACTCTGGTGCATTGCGATGTTTTCAGCATAACTTTTCACAAAATGTTCTAACTCAGTCATTCCTTTAAAGAAAATCAGGGATTGGGATGGACGCTTTGAAATGATTGAGCTATGTTTAAAAAGTCTTTGATTACAGGGCGCGCCAGCGCACCCTGTGGGCGGTGAGGTCAGGTGGCGCTTCATTTGACAATTCGCATAACTGTGCAGATTGTTATGGAGTAACGCCTGAATTTGTGCGGCGGATCGAGACACGTTTAAAAATGGCTTGCCATATTAAACGTTGTGTGTGATAACACGTTTTGGGTCAAACGAGGTACAGTTCTGTTTATGTGTGGCATTTTCAGTAAAGAAGTCCTGAGTAAACACGTTGTCGTTGAATACCGCTTCTCTGCCGAACCTTATATTAGTGCCTCAAGCAGTAATGTCTCAGTTTTATCTATGTTAAAGCCTGCGGGCTAAGAAAACACTCTAAGGAATTTTGCAAATGGCAAAGATTAAAGGTCAAGTTAAGTGGTTCAACGAGTCTAAAGGTTTTGGTTTCATTACTCCTGCTGACGGCAGCAAAGACGTGTTCGTACACTTCTCTGCAATCCAGGGTAACGGCTTCAAAACTCTGGCTGAAGGCCAGAACGTTGAGTTCGAAATTCAGGACGGCCAGAAAGGCCCAGCTGCGGTTAACGTAACTGCTATCTGATCGAATCACTGCTGACTGAAGCGCTTAGCGCTTCGATCTCAGACATAAGCCTCGCCGATGCGGGGCTTTTTTATTCACTTATTTTTCAAAATGTTACGTATTCCTCCTCTGTTATTATCTTGTTGCAAACCCGCGAGATTATTAGCATTGTTTTCCCGCCTTATTATCCCTTTTTCCCGTTAAATCAGGGCGTTGATTAACAGCCCTGGGGTTAAAGTGAAAAAAAAGACAATAACGGCCAACGGAAACTTTACACCGGCACGTTTTGCACTTCTGTGTCTCGCCATCTTTTGTAGCCTTGCTTTTCTGTTAGGCCGCGTGGCATGGCTACAAATTATCAAACCGGATAATCTGGTGAAGCAGGAGGATATGCGTTCTCTGCGCGAAGTGGCGATAGACGCCCCGCGTGGGATGATTGTTGACCGTGAAGGGCGTCCCCTTGCGGTAAGCGTACCTGTCCAGGCCGTCTGGGCCGATCCCAAAACTGTGCTTGATAAAGGGGGGATCGGCTTTGATTCGCGCTGGCAGGCCCTGGCAAATGCTTTACACCTTTCTCTGAGCACGCTCGCATCGCGAATAAACAGCAATCCGCACGGGCGATTCATTTATCTAGCTCGTCAGGTTGATCCCTCCCAGGCAAAGTGGATTGATAAGCTGCGTCTTCCCGGTATCAACCTACGCGATGAGTCCCGTCGCTTTTATCCTGCCGGACACGTGGCGGCAAACCTGATTGGCTTCACTAATATTGATGGTCAGGGTATTGAGGGCGTCGAGAAAAGCTTTAACACGCAGCTCACCGGGAAGGCAGGCGTGCGGCTGGTCAGGAAAGATCGCTACGGGCATGTGGTTGAGAACCTCACGGAGGTGGCGCCCGTACCGGCACATAATATCCAGCTTAGTATCGATGAACGCCTGCAAACTATCACCGAAGACGCGCTGGATAATGCCGTGGCGTGGAATAAAGCCGAGTCAGGCGCGTCGGTGCTGATTAATATCCAGACGGGCGAAATTCTGGCGATGGCGAGCTTCCCTGACTTCAACCCCAACAATCGGGAAGGGGCAACGCTGGATGACTTTCGTAATCGCGCGATCAGCGACACCTTTGAACCGGGTTCGACCGTTAAGCCTCTGGTGCTGATGACGGCGCTACAGCAGGGGCTGGTGCAGCCTGACAGCGTGATAGACACGCATCCCTACACCATTGATGGTCATCGTATTCGCGATGTGGGTTACTACCCCGAGCTGACCATGACCGGGATCCTGCAAAAATCCAGCGACACGGGCGTATCCCGTCTTTCTCTCGCGATGCCCGTGCAACGGTTACTTGATACCTATAAAAACTTTGGTTTTGGCGAGAGTACCGGGCTTGGCTTAACGGGAGAAAGCTCAGGTTTACTGCCGCAGCGAAAATTCTGGAGTCAGTTAGACAGGGCGACCTTTGCCTTTGGGTATGGCCTGATGGTTACCCCCCTCCAGCTGGCGCATGTGTATGCCACCATCGGTAGCTATGGCATTGAACGGCCTCTGTCCATCACCCGTATCGATCCCCCCGTGATTGGCAAACGGGTGATGCCCGGGGAGATTGTTCACGAGGTGGAACACATGATGGAGAGCGTCGCGTTACCCGGCGGTGGCGGGATCAAAGCGGCGGTGCGTAACTATCGTGTGGCGATTAAAACCGGGACGGCCAAAAAAATCGATGAACACGGTAAGTATGTGGATAAATACGTCGCCTACACAGCAGGCGTTGCGCCCGCCAGCGATCCCCGTTTTGCACTGGTGGTGGTGATCAACGATCCGAAAAACGGAGCCTACTACGGCGGGGCCGTTTCCGCGCCCGTGTTCAGCGAAATTATGGGTAACGTCTTGCGCCTGGAAAACGTGAAGCCAGACGGACTGCCGGCAGATTCTGACCATCTGATCGTGATGCGTCACCCAGCCGTTTATAACCCTGGCGAATAGCGGTACACTTCGCCTTTTGGTTTTCGCCCTGGAGCTGTCATGTCTTTCAGTTGTCCCCTTTGCCACGCGCCGCTGACGCGCGCGGAGAAAACGTTTATCTGTCCACTGGGACATCAGTTTGACCGGGCTAAAGAGGGCTATGTCAATCTTCTGCCGGTACAGCACAAGCGCTCCCGGGATCCGGGTGACAGCGCGGAGATGATGCAGGCGCGCCGGGCGTTTCTTGACGCCGGGCACTATCAACCGCTCAGGGATGCCGTTGTCGACTTACTCCGTCAATATCTGACAGAAGGCGCATCCGCCATGCTGGATATCGGCTGCGGTGAGGGCTACTACACCGCCACGTTTGCTGACGTCGCGGCTGGGAAGGGCGCCGAAACTTACGGGCTGGACGTGTCGAAAGTGGCTATCCGTGCAGCAGCAAAACGCTACTCAGCGGTAACGTTCTGCGTGGCCTCCAGCCACCGCCTGCCGTTTGAGGAAGCGAGTATGGACGCCGTGGTGCGTATCTATGCCCCGTGCAAGGCAGAGGAGCTGGCGCGCGTCGTTAAGCCCGGCGGGTGGGTTATCACCGTTACGCCGGGACCGCGTCATCTGCTGGAGCTAAAAGGGCTGATCTATGATGAAGTTCACCTGCATGCGCCGCACTCTGAACAGCTGGCGGGCTTCGCGTTAAAGCAGACGCAGTCAATGGCGTATGAGATGACGTTGCAGGGAAGTGAAGCGGTGGCGTTACTGCAAATGACGCCGTTTGCGTGGCGGGCAAAACCAGAGGTGTGGGAAACGCTGGCAGCACAGACAGAATTTCGCTGCCAGACGGATTTCAGCATCCATTGCTGGCAGCGCGAAGATTAACCCGCGAAGTGTGCCCAGAGTATTTGGGCACCAATCCCGATCAACACGATACCGCCCAGAATTTCGGCGCGTTTGCCTAACAGCGGGCCAATGAACCGCCCCACCATCATCCCCAGCGTTGACATAATCAGCGTGGCGCAGCCAATCGCCAGCGCGGTGGCGATAATATTGACCTGCAAAAACGCCAGACCGACACCGACGGCCATTGCGTCCAGGCTGGTTGCGATAGCGGTTGTCACCAGAAGCCAGAAGCCGTGGCGTTGCAGCGGCGCATCATCTTCATCGCTGTTGCCACGAAAACCTTCAATTACCATGCGTCCGCCGAGGAACACCAGCAGCACGAAGGCGATCCAGTGGTTCCACTCCAGCACAAACTGGCTGGCGAGCATCCCCAGACCCCAGCCAATAAGCGGCGTCAGCGTTTCGATTGCGCCAAAGATGAGACCGGTGCGCAGGGCTTCGGAAAATTTAGGTTTATGGAGGGTGGCACCTTTACCGATAGAGGCGGCAAATGCGTCCATGGACATGCCAAAAGCCAGAAGGATCGTAGCGGAGATATTCATAAGTGCGTCCAGACCGGGGATATCCATATGACACATCACTGCCCCCAGTAAACAGCAGTTGATGTATCTATGGTCTCGCCTGATCGCTTTTGGCACAGTAAGTGTGCTGAAAACGATCCGTACGCGCCACGTTTTGCAACGAGTATGTTGACACGTACATTTCCCGCAGGCAGGAAATCGGCTACTCCCCAACGACGGGCGCAACCTTAACATATTTTGAGAATATAAAACAACAACGAAGATGGCTTTATAAAGCCACTATGTTGATAACGATTTTCATTTAGGTTTATGCGTAAAAGTATCGTTAATAAATATAAGTTAATTCGCAGGGGAGATATAGCATCGGCTATATTGCTGGTTTGAGAATAATACAATACATAGCCGATGCTATAAAATTAATTCATTGAGATTTAAGGAGTAATTTGTAGATTTTTTCCAGGTCGTCAATATTTTTGACGCGAATGAGCAGGCGGCGTTGTTCTAATTGCATCACCAGAACTCCGTCTTCGGATAAATTCATCTCTTTAATGCGGTTATATTCTATCCAGACATTGGCGAAGAAGAATCCGTGTTTTTTAAAAATGAGTTTTGGCGAGCGGATCCAGAACAGGTAAATCGCCATTAATGCCAGCGCACATAATAACCATGTGGTTAATATTGCGCCGTGGCTGGTCACATTATTGTAAATCAGGATGACTACCAGACCGGCGAAGATAAACGCATCAATGCGCCCACGGCGTAAGAGGGGAAGGGTCAGCAGCGTCTCGCCGTGGCGGCGAGGCATAATGAACTCGTCATAGATCGCGTAAGCCAGAAGGGCAACAATAAATAAAACCAGTACGGTGTCCGTGACAGTCATTCATCCTCCAGATAAAAAGACCGGGGGCAAGCCCCCGGTCGGTAACGCATTTTATTACAGACCCAGCAGGCCGACGGCGTAGCCCGCGATACCGATGACGAAGAAGCCAACGATGATCCACAGCGGGTTCACTTTCTTACGCAGCAGCCACATACAGGCGAAGGTTAACAGCAGCGGTACCAGGCCAGGCATCAGCTGGTCCAGAATGGTCTGCACGGTGGTGACGCGCGTCTGACCATCCTGACCGGTGATCGTCGATACCACCAGCGGGATGTTCACGTGCGTCCACTTGTTAACCAAAGCCCCCATTACAAACAGGCCGAGGATTGACGCCCCCTCAGTCAGTTTTTGCAGGAAGCCGCCGCCCATATCCTTAACGATATCCACCCCTTTACGGTAACCGTATGCCACGCCGTAGTAGCGGGTCAGCAGACGCACCGCGTTGAACAGGATAAAGAACAGCAGGGGACCAAGCAGACTGCCGCTCATGGCGATCCCGGCGCCCAGTGCCGCAAAGACCGGACGCACGGTACCCCAGAAGATCGGGTCGCCCACGCCTGCCAGCGGCCCCATCAGACCGACTTTAATACCGTTGATAGCACCATCGTCGATCTCAGCCCCGTTTGCACGCTGCTCTTCCATCGCCAGCGTTACGCCCAGAACAGGCGCCGCTACGTAAGGGTGGGTGTTGAAGAATTCCAGGTGACGCTTAATTGCCTGACGGCGTGCTTCGTTGTTTTCCGGATACAGGCGTTTGATTGCCGGCACCATGGAGAAGCAGAAGCCGAGCGCCTGCATACGTTCGAAGTTCCATGAACCCTGAAACAGGTTAGAACGGATGAACACGCCACGAATATCACCCGGAGTGAGTTTTTTCTCAGTGGTAGTTTTTGTCATATCAACCATTTCGCTCACCTGTTAGTCCAGTTCGTTATCGAGATCGTTGTTACCAGCAGCCTGCGCAGGGGCACCCGCGACACGGTTGTATTTCGGGCTGAGCTGGATATAAAGAATCGCCATCACCGCACCAATCACACCCAGCGCAACCAGGTTGAAGTTGGTGAATGCAGCGGTAACGAAGCCAAGGTAGAAGAACGGCATCAGATAGCCTGCGCGCATCATGTTGATGACCATCGCGTAACCTACGACCACAATCATACCGCCCGCGATATTCAGACCGCCGGTGACCACTTCTGGTATGGCGTTCAGCATACTTTGAACTTCACTGGTCCCAACGGAAATCGCCACGATAACGGCCGGAATAGCGATACGCATCGCCTGCAGGAACAGGGACGAGACGTGGATCCAGGAGAGCGCTGTCAGGTTGCCGTTATCGGCCGCCTTATCCGCCGCGTGCTGGAAGGCAACGGTGATGGTACGAACAATGATGGTCAGCACCTGGCCTGCCGCGGCTAGTGGAATGGCCAGCGCGATACCGGCACCGATACTCTGATGACCGGCGATAACCAGAACGGTCGAAATAATGGACGCCAGCGCGGCATCTGGCGCAACTGCCGCACCGATGTTCATCCAGCCGAGGGCGATCATTTCCAGGGTACCACCGATGATGATACCGGTTTTCATGTCACCGAGAACGGCGCCAATCAACGTACAGGCCACCAGAGGGCGGTGGAACTGAAATTCATCAAGTACGGACTCCATACCCGCAATACACGCGACGATGAACACCAGCACAATCTGAAGAGTAGTAATCTCCATTGCACTTCTCCTATTACATAAGCTCTATATGAAAAACCGGCCCGGGCTTATTTCCCCACTTTGCCGATCAAATCCATCATTTTCAGTTTCTGATCCGTGGAAACCTTACGGGCTTCCAGCTCGATACCGCGTGCATTCAGCTTGTTGAAGGCCTCGATATCTTTCGCATCCACTGAAATCGCATTGTTGACCTGCGTTTTGCCCTGACGGAAAGCCATACCGCCAATGTTAACGGAGGTGATTTTCACGCCGCCTTCAACAATGCGTTCAACGTCTGTCGGGTTGGTGAACAGAAGCATCACGCGTTCGCCCGCATATTTCGGGTTGTTGTAAACGCGGATCATTTTGGCGACATCCACGACGTGCGCGGTGACGCCCGGCGGTGCAACCTGGGTAAGAAGGGTTTTACGGACAGTGTCGGCGGCCACTTCGTCACTGACCACGATGATGCGTTGTACGTTGGTCTCTTTGGTCCAGCGCGTCGCCACCTGGCCGTGGATCAGACGGTCATCAATACGCGCAAGGCCGATAACCATGTAATCGTTCGGACCCATTGGCTTCGCCGGTGCCGCGGCTTTTGGTGCAGCAGGGGCAGGGGCAGGTTTTTCAACCGCCTGTGCTTTCAGCGCCTTCACGCCTTCGCGACCGGTTTCCACCGCCAGCGCCACCAGCTCGTCAAAGCCTGGGTTGTCGTCACGCGCCATGAAGGTTTCCACCAACATTGGGATATTTACCCCGGCGACGACTTCATAATGCTCTTTATCGACGACAATGCGGCTGGCAGCGTTGAACGGGCTGCCGCCCCATGTATCCACGAGAAACAGCACGCCTTTGCTGGTATCCAGCTTCTCAAGCTGAGCAGTGTACTTTTCAATCAGCGTCTCGGCGTTTTCACCGGGAACGAAATCGATCCAGCCAACGTTTTCCTGCTCGCCCAACAGCATTTCTGCCGTTTTGAGTAACTGCTCCGCAGCCCAACCATGTGTGCCTATGACAATAGCAATGGTCACTTGCTACCTCCTATTATTATCATTTATACGTCTGCCAGGCAGGCGTACTGAGAATCGTATTGGCGAACCGAATCGATTCAGATAAGGGTTAGAGTTCTAAAAAACCAAGACTTCCGCGAATTATTTTAGATAGTGAAAAAATAATTTATGTGATGAAGATCCGTAATTTAGCTACGCCTTACAGATTTTTCTGTAAGATAAACCACGTGTGTTACAGAAGTTTGCAAAGGAACGTAAATCTTTGCTAAAAACCCATTGTCTCTGATATGTTTAGCGTCCGTTTAATTATTCAGGAGTATAGGGCTACAGCCCACTATATGGACCGTCACCGACGTCAGTCATCTTCCAGGCCATCCCGCGCCTTATTCACCGGCGACCTTCGCCACGCATTGACCCCCATTCCCTTTGAAATGCCCGAAATTAGCGGGGCACCGTTTTGTCATTCCTTTAGCAGGAGCGTGTCATGGAATTCTTAATGGACCCGTCAATCTGGGTAGGCTTGCTTACGCTGGTCGTGCTGGAGATCGTTCTCGGTATTGATAACCTGGTGTTTATTGCCATTCTTGCGGATAAGCTGCCGCCGAAACAGCGTGATAAAGCCCGTCTGATCGGCCTCTCGCTGGCGCTGATCATGCGACTGGGCCTGCTGTCCGTGATCTCGTGGATGGTTACGCTGACTAAGCCTCTGTTCACCGTCATGGATTTCACCTTCTCCGGCCGTGATTTAATCATGCTGGTGGGGGGGCTTTTCCTGCTGTTCAAAGCTACAACAGAGCTGCATGAACGGCTGGAGAACCGGCAGCATGATGATGGCCACGGTAAGGGGTATGCCAGCTTCTGGGTGGTGGTCCTGCAGATTGTGGTGCTTGATGCGGTCTTCTCACTGGATGCGGTGATTACAGCGGTTGGCATGGTGAACCATCTGCCGGTGATGATGGCGGCGGTTGTGATTGCGATGGCGGTAATGCTGCTGGCGTCGAAACCGCTGACGCGTTTCGTCAACCAACATCCGACGGTCGTCGTGCTGTGTCTGAGTTTCCTGTTGATGATTGGTCTGAGCCTGGTGGCAGAAGGTTTTGGTTTCCATATACCGAAAGGCTACCTGTACGCCGCGATTGGCTTCTCGATTCTGATCGAGCTGTTTAACCAGATTGCGCGCCGTAACTTCATTAAGCAGCAGTCGAATCAGCCGCTGCGCGCGCGTACCGCCGATGCGATCCTGCGCCTGATGGGCGGGCGTCGTCAGGTGAACGTGCAGGCGGATAACGAGAACCGTAACCCGGTTCCGGTGCCGGAAGGCGCGTTTGTGGAAGAAGAACGCTACATGATCAACGGCGTGCTTTCGCTGGCCTCCCGCTCCCTGCGCGGCATTATGACGCCGCGCGGTGAAATCAGCTGGGTGGACGCCAACCTGAGCGTCGACGAAATTCGCCAGCAGCTGCTCTCCTCGCCGCACAGCCTGTTCCCGGTCTGTCGGGGCGAGCTGGATGAGATCATCGGTGTGGTGCGCGCGAAAGAGATGCTCGTGGCGCTGGAAGAGGGCGTCAACGTCGAGGCCGTAGCGGCCGCGTCGCCTGCCATCGTGGTGCCGGAGACGCTGGATCCGATTAACCTGCTGGGCGTGTTGCGTCGTGCTCGCGGGAGCTTTGTTATCGTCACCAACGAATTTGGTGTGGTACAAGGTCTGGTAACGCCGCTGGACGTGCTGGAAGCCATTGCCGGTGAATTCCCTGATGCGGATGAAACGCCAGAAATCGTTGCCGACGGTGACGGCTGGCTGGTGAAAGGCACCACCGACCTGCACGCGCTCTCGCACACGCTGGGCGTCGAAAACGTGGTCAATGACGATGAAGACATCGCCACGGTAGCGGGGCTGGTGATTGCCGTTAACGGGCAGATCCCGCGTATCGGTGATGTGCTTGAGCTGCCGCCGCTGCAAATTACCATCGTTGAAGCCAACGACTATCGCGTTGATATGGTCCGTATTGTTAAAGAGCACTCTGTACACGACGAAGAAGAGTAACGCTATCTAGCGTAACGGCAATAAAGGCACGATGTGTCCGTTGTGACGGGCTGGCGGAGGGTTACTTTCCGCCAGCCATTTCGGAAACTCCCGCAGCGGCATCGGCCGCGCATACAAGTACCCCTGCAAAATATGTACGCTGTGGCGGCGCAAATAGCGTGACTGCTCCTCGGTTTCAACCCCTTCTGCAACCAGTTCAATATTCAACCTCTGGCCCAGCGCAATAATAATATCCGTTACCGTTGAGTTCACGGCGTCGGTGCCGATCGCGGTGGTGAAGGATTTATCAATTTTCAGCACGTCCGGGTGAAGTTTTTCAAGCCACGAAAGAGAACTATTGCCCGTACCAAAATCATCAATCGCAAGCTTCACCCCTTTGCGATGCAGCTCCCGCACGATGCGGTAATCCACATCGAGCAACGCATCGCGTTCGGTTAACTCTACAATCAACTTTTGAACAGGGTTCGCCTTAAACCAGATGCGGTTGAGATCCCGGATCAGCGCAGCGCGGCGAAAATGGCTGGCGGCCACGTTGATGCCAATATGGAAATCCCGTGAGGCCGGGAAAAAGCCTATCTGCCGCACCGTTTCGCTGATGACGTAGCGGGTAAGCGGAACAATCAGGCTATGTTCTTCAGCCAGGGGGATAAAGACATCGGGAGAAATCCAGCCCTGACGCGGGTTGTTCCAGCGCAGGAGGATCTCGACGCCAACGCATTCCCGGGTGCGGGCGTTTACCAGCGGCTGGCAGAAGAGTTCAAACTCCCGGGCAGCAATCCCCATATTAATTTCCCAGGTGAAACTTATGCGTCGCGCCGTGGCAAGCCAGGCGATATAGCCCATCAGTAAACTGAGCATCAACGCCAGCGGTAGCTGGGTGGGCAGATTTTTCAATGCCATTTGGCCTGCCCCCGGGCCGCTGACCGTGACGCTGAAAGGGTAGTGCTGTGAAGACTGTTCCAGCAGGGAGGCGTGTTCATCGAAGGTCGGCGTATTCGTCACCTGCTGCCCGTCGCGGAGAAAATTATCGCCTACTCTCAGGACCACGTCGGTGATTTGTGGCCGCTGTGGCTCCAGAATCATTTTGGTGATGAGATCGATATTCACTACCTCCATCAACCCGTCACTGCCGTCGCCCGCAAGGGGTGACCACTGAATCAGTACCGGACTGCCCTTTAACAGCCACCGATCGGTCAACAAGATCAGCCTGGGTTCACTGGACGGAAGCATCGGCTCAATGTCACTGACGGGCATATTTCGGCTGCCAAATACGCTCGAGCAATACAGTATTCCGTCTTTGACGAGGGCGATGGAGCGCACGGTCTGGAGGATCGCCGCCTGTTTTCGCAGAATCGGATTCGCTTCAGCGCAGGGCATATCAACCAGAAAACGTAGAGTTTCACGCTGGGTTTCTAACGCAAGAAGCACCTTATCAAGCGCACGCACGGTGTGGTGAGTAAAGTCGTGGATCCGATCCTGATTAATGTTGCGCTGTGAAATAAAGCGAATGCCCAGCGTCAGGACGAGCGTAACGAGCGCAACCGTAACACAGACGATAACGCGTTTTCGGCGATAGTCTTTAATGATCGTTTGTGCAGTTTGCATGAACGGTCGCCTGATAAGCACCGGCCGGAAAAGCCAGACGCAACAGTGACAGTGTAGTGGGGAATACGTGAAGCGACGAGAGGCGGTGGGAAAATTCGCCCATCTGTTGCAGATGGGCGAAAAGGAAGGTTTAGTCGCACTGCACCTTAATGGCCAGACCGCCGCGCGAAGTCTCACGGTACTTCGCGTTCATGTCCTTGCCGGTTTCGTACATGGTTTCAATAACCTTATCCAGTGACACGCGTGGCTCGCTGGTACGGCGCATCGCCATACGCGAGGCGTTGATCGCTTTGACGGAGGCGATGGCGTTACGCTCAATGCACGGTACCTGCACCTGGCCGGCAACCGGGTCACAGGTCAGACCGAGGTTGTGCTCCATGCCGATTTCCGCCGCCACGCACACCTGCTCAGGGCTTGCGCCCAGCAGTTCCGCCAGACCGGCCGCCGCCATAGAGCAGGCCACGCCCACTTCACCCTGACAGCCTACTTCGGCACCGGAGATGGAGGCATTCATCTTGTACAGCGCGCCGATAGCGCCTGCCGCGAGGAAATAACGGATATAGATCTCCGGTGTCACGGGCTCAATAAAGTGATCGTAGTAGGCCAGCACCGCCGGAACGATACCGCACGCGCCGTTGGTTGGCGCCGTCACCACGCGACCACCCGCTGCGTTCTCTTCGTTAACCGCCAGCGCAAACATGTTCACCCAGTCAACCACATTCATAGGGTCATTGGAGAATTTGTCGGTGGTGACCAGCATACGGCGAAGCGCAGAGGCACGACGCGGCACACGCAGTGGCCCAGGCAGAACCCCCTCGGTGTTCATCCCGCGGTCAATACAGGCGCGCATGGTTTGCCACACGTTAGCAAAATAGTCTTCGATCTCTTTCTTGCTGTGCAGCGCCAGTTCGTTCTGCATCACCATGCCGGAGAGGGAGAGACCGGTCTCTTTGCAATAGGCCAACATCTCGGTGGCAGATTTAAACGGATAGGGCACATTCACATCGCCCGCGCTCTCTTTGCCAAAGTGTTCTTCGTCAACGATAAAGCCGCCGCCGATGGAGTAGTAGGTTTTACTGTAGATCTCTTTTTCGCCGCTCCAGGCGTGGATGGTCATACCGTTTTCATGCAGCGGCAGGTTGTCGCTACGAAAACGCATCCCGTCATCCTGCGGGAAGTCCACTTCGTGCTGACCGTTAGCCAGCAGCAGACGACCGCGCGTTTCCACGTCGCGGATAAATGCCGGAATGGCATCAATATCAACTGTGTCCGGCATATTGCCCGCCAGACCCATAATAATGGCGATATCGGTGTGGTGGCCTTTACCCGTTAATGACAGTGAACCGTAAACGTCTACGGCGACACGGGTAACGCTTTCCAGTAATCCTTTTTCGACCAGATCATCGACGAACTGTTTACCGGCCTTCATCGGCCCTACAGTGTGGGAAGAAGATGGACCAATCCCCACTTTGAACATGTCGAATATACTAATCACTTTCACACTCCTGACAGGGTTACTGGGGTTCCAGTAACGATGTTATAACTGCGCATAGTGTAAGAGGGAACACTAACCTCGGCTTAACTATTCACATGAATTAAACTAATGGTTAACGATGGTTTAGCTAATAGCGCGACGCCGATCGCAAACCTGCCAGAAAAGGGTGGAATGTAAAGTATAGTCAAGGCTTCAGGCCGATTTGTAGCGCAAGCTCACGAATGATGCCTGCCGTCATGCCCCAGACAAAATAATGCTGATACCACGACAGCCAGACCCGATGATCGTGCCCGCGGCGGTGAATATCCAGAGGATGATAGCGGCCCAGACGAAGGGCCTCTTCAAGCGGCATTTCGAACACCGCTGAAACTTCATCGACGCTGGCGTGATACTGAAGATCGGGCGGAATAATGCCGACGACCGGCGTAACCTGAAAACCGGTTACGCTGTCCACTGGCGGCAGCACGCCAATTACCTCGACCGCCTCCGGGGGGATCGCCACCTCCTCATGCGCTTCGCGCAGCGCGGCGGCAATCAGGGAAGCATCGGTGCTGTCCACCGCGCCGCCCGGAAACGCAACCTGACCGGCGTGTTTTCGCATATGCGGTGAGCGCTGGGTAAGCAACAGACCCGGCTGTTCACGACGCACGACCGGGATCAGTACCGCCGCCTGACGTTGATTCAGCGCGGCGCGGTTAACCTGGGGCCGCAGAAGCTGAAAACGCGACAGAAAATCATCCAGCGTCAGGTTGTCTTTCTTCACCGTGAGTTCTCCAGTTGTTTCAGGATACGATTCACTTTATCAAAGGTTTCCTGATATTCCGCCCCGGCCTGGCTGTCGGCTACAATGCCGCCGCCTGCGGAACAGTAAAGGTTACCATCGCAGGCCGTCAGGGTGCGAATAGTGATGCTGGTATCCATGGTTCCGCACAGGCTCACATAGCCGATGCTGCCGCACCAGGCGTTGCGGCGATGCGGTTCCAGTTCGTCGATGATCTCCATCGCGCGGACCTTCGGCGCGCCGGTGATGGAGCCGCCCGGAAACGCGGCGCGGAGCAGATCGCAGGCGGTCCGCGAGGCCGGCAGGCGTGCAGTGATAGTACTGACCAGATGATGTACCGCCGGGAAAGGCTCCACAACGAACAGCTCCGGCACGCGCACGCTGCCCGGCTCGGCGACGCGGCCAATATCATTGCGCATCAGATCGACAATCATCAGGTTTTCAGCGCGATCTTTCGGCGAGGCCGCCAGCGTCTCCGCCTGCTGGCGGTCGGCGTTAGCATCGGCAAGGCGCGGCAGGGTGCCCTTGATCGGGCGGGTCTGAATAATACCGTCAGCCAGATGAATAAAACGCTCAGGCGAAAGGCTGAGGATGGCGCCGTGTTCAAGGCGTAAAAATGCGCTAAACGGGGCCTTATTGCTGGCATTGAGGCGAGTAAATGCCTGCCATTCGTCTCCCCGGTACGCCGCCTGGAAACGCTGGGCAAGGTTGACCTGATAACAGTCGCCGCTGTGAAGATACGCCTGCACGCGAGAGAATTTTTCCGCATATTCCGCCGCGCTCATGTTCGAGTGCCAGCCGGAGGTCAGCATAAAGTGTTCCGCTGTGGCGGGCCGTTGCGCCTCAAGCCAGGCCAGACGCGCCTGCACGTCTCGGTGGCTAAGCAGGGAAACAGTCTGCTTACGGTGATCCACGATTAGCGCCCAGTCATACAGCCCCACCGCCATATCCGGCAGGGAAATATCCGCCTGCGCATGCTCGGGCAGCTTTTCGAAACGGCGACCCAGATCGTAACCAAACAGGCCCAGCGCGCCCCCCTGGAAAGGCAGATCCGGATCCGGTGTGGCAGATAAGCCCAGAGCATGGATCTCGTTCTGAAGCCGCATCAGCGGATCGTCCGTGGGTGACAGCGCATCGGTCGTCAGCGTTTTAACCGGGTCGGCCACCAGAATATCAAAGCGGCTGTAGGGGTGATCCGCATGCCCGGAGTGCAGCAGCATGGCAAAAGGAAGGTGGCTCAGACGGGCAAACCAGAACTCGGCGGCGTCTGCACGCCAGGGTAAGGTCATAACAGTGGGGAAGCGCATGTTCATGTATGGCATACTACCGGGTAGCGTGAAATAATTAGCGCGAATAATTTAGCAGGAGTTAACGATGTTTGCAGGTTTACCTTCTCTCAGTCATGACCAACAGCAGAAAGCGGTAGAGCGGATTCAGGAACTGATGGGCCAGGGTATGAGCAGCGGAGAAGCGATCACCGTCGTCGCTCAGGAAATTCGCGCCAGTCATACCGGCGAGCGGATAGTGGCGCGATTTGAAGATGAAGATGAATAACCGGGCTTAAACTGCCGCGATAATCTTAATCTCCACCTTATACTCCGGTTTCATCAGCGTGGCCTGTACGGTGCAGCGTACAGGCGCGTGACCCGCCACTACCCACGCATCCCAGGCTTTATTCATCTCCGCGAAGTCGTCTTTATTCGCCAGGAAAATCGTCGCGTCCAGAATGCGGGATTTATCGCTGCCCTGTTTTTCCAGTACGGCGTCGATCTGCGCCAGGGTGTTAGCGGTTTGCTCGAAGGCGTCGGCGTCCAGATTGGCAGGGACACCGGTGTAGTACAGCGTCTGGTTGTGGATCACCACATCAGACCAGCGGGCTTCGGCATCAATGCGCGTAATTGTCATAAACGTATCCTCGTTATCTTTCATCGTCAGGCGGCAAGACTGCCATATTGTTCCGCCGTCGTCACTATTTAGGGTGGCACCGGAGAGAAGGGGCTGACATAATCCCTGTGCAAAAATACAGTGAGAGAACACCGTGGCAGACGATTTTTCCCCTGAAGGTCAGTTAGCACAGGCAATTCCCGGTTTTAAACCGCGCGAACCCCAACGTCAGATGGCGCATGCCGTCGCACACGCCATCGACAAGGCGCAGCCGCTGGTTGTGGAGGCCGGCACCGGTACGGGGAAAACCTACGCTTACCTCGCTCCTGCGCTGCGGGCGAAAAAAAAGGTGATCATCTCTACGGGATCAAAAGCGCTCCAGGATCAGCTCTACAGCCGCGACTTACCCACGGTGGCGAAAGCGCTAAAATACAAAGGGCGTCTGGCCTTGCTGAAAGGGCGTTCTAACTATCTGTGTCTGGAGCGTCTCGAACAGCAGGCACTGGCGGGCGGTGACCTGCCGGTACAAACACTCAGCGATGTGATCGTCCTGCGCGCCTGGGCCAACCAGACGGAGGAGGGGGACATCAGCACCTGTGCGAGCGTGCCGGAAGACTCCCCGGCCTGGCCGCTGGTGACCAGCACCAACGACAACTGCCTCGGCAGCGACTGCCCGCTGTATAAAGACTGCTTTGTGGTGAAAGCGCGTAAAACGGCGATGGAAGCCGATGTGGTGGTGGTGAACCATCACCTGTTTCTTGCGGATATGGTGGTCAAGGACAGTGGTTTCGGCGAGCTGATCCCGGAGGCGGAGGTGATGATCTTCGATGAAGCCCATCAGCTACCGGACATCGCCAGCCAGTATTTTGGCCAGTCGCTCTCCAGCCGTCAGCTTCAGGATCTGGCGAAAGATATTACCATTGCCTATCGCACCGAGCTCAAAGATACCCAGCAGTTGCAGAAGTGCGCGGACCGCCTGGCGCAGTGCGCACAGGATTTCCGCTTACAGCTTGGCGAGCCGGGCTATCGCGGCAACCTGCGCGAACTGCTCGCGGACAAAAATATCCAGCGCGCGCTGCTGCTGCTCGATGATGCCCTTGAACTCTGTTACGACGTGGCGAAGCTGTCCCTCGGACGTTCAGCGCTGCTGGACGCCGCCTTCGAGCGGGCCACGCTCTACCGTGGGCGGCTGAAGCGGCTGAAAGAGATCAACCAGCCGGGCTACAGCTACTGGTATGAATGTACCTCGCGCCACTTTACCCTGGCGCTCACGCCGCTGACCGTTGCCGATAAATTCAAAGAGGTGATGGCGCAAAAGCCCGGCACCTGGGTCTTTACCTCGGCCACGCTGTCGGTCAACGACGATCTGCACCACTTTACCGAGCGTCTCGGCATTGAGCAGGCTGAATCCTTACTCCTCCCAAGCCCGTTCGACTATGAGAAACAGGCGCTGCTGTGCGTGCCACGCAATCTGCCGCTGCCTAACCAGCCAGGGGCGGCGCGCCATCTGGCGGCCATGCTAAAGCCGATGATTGAGGCCAACAACGGACGCTGCTTTATGCTCTGCACCTCTCACGCCATGATGCGCGATCTGGCCGAGCAGTTCCGCGCGACCATGACGTTGCCGGTGCTGTTGCAGGGGGAAACCAGCAAAGGCCAGCTGCTCCAGCAGTTTGTCAGCGCCGGTAATGCCCTGCTGGTGGCGACCAGCAGCTTCTGGGAAGGGGTGGACGTGCGCGGCGATACGCTCTCGCTGGTGATTATCGATAAGCTGCCATTCACATCGCCGGACGATCCGCTCCTGAAAGCACGCATGGAGGACTGCCGTCTGCGCGGGGGCGATCCGTTCGACGACGTCCAGTTGCCGGACGCGGTTATCACGCTTAAACAGGGGGTAGGGCGACTGATACGCGACGTCACCGACCGCGGAGTGCTGGTGATCTGCGACAATCGCCTGGTGATGCGTCCCTACGGCGCCACCTTCCTCGCCAGCCTGCCGCCTGCGCCGCGCACACGGGATATTAAACGCGCGGTCCGCTTCCTGGCGAACCCGACGGCGGAGTAATTCTTCCCGGAGTGTGTTAAGATGCGCGCCATTTTGTGACTGACCATTGCGAGAGCGCGACGACTGATGCGAATTCTGGCTATTGATACCGCGACAGAGGCCTGTTCCGTTGCCCTGTGGAACGACGGTACGACTTTTGCTCATTTCGAAGAGTGCCCACGGGAACACACCCAACGTATTCTGCCCCTGGTAAAAACCATTTTAACCGAGGGCAACACCGCCCTGACTGACCTCGACGCGCTGGCCTACGGCCGTGGCCCGGGCAGCTTTACGGGCGTACGTATCGGGATTGGCATTGCGCAGGGGCTGGCGCTGGGCGCTGACCTGCCGATGATCGGCGTTTCAACGCTTGCGACTATGGCTCAGGGTGCCTGGCGCATGACCGGTGCCAGCCGCGTGCTGGCCGCGATTGATGCCCGCATGGGTGAAGTCTACTGGGCGGAGTACACCCGTGACGAAAACGGCGTCTGGCACGGCGAAGAGTCGGAAGCCGTGCTTAAACCTGAAGCCGTCACCGAGCGCCTGAAACAGCTCACCGGTGAGTGGGCGACGGTCGGAACCGGCTGGCCGGCATGGCCTGAGATGGCGAAGGACACCGGCCTTACGCTGGTGGATGGTAACATGCTCCTGCCTGCCGCCGAAGATATGTTGCCTGTTGCCTGTCAGCAGCTTGCCGCAGGAAAAACCGTGGCCGTTGAACACGCCGAGCCGGTTTATTTACGAAACACCGTCGCATGGAAGAAACTTCCTGGCCGCGAGTGAATCTCAGTAACAGGAACTGAGAAAAAGGAGTCGCATCATGGCGGTTCAGACTAAAGTTGTACGCTTTTTTATGGCAGGCGCGGTTGCCATAGCACTGAGCGGGTGCGTCACCGTTCCTGATGCGATCAAGGGCACCAGCCCGACGCCACAGCAGGATCTGGTACGCGTGATGAATGCTCCGGAGCTGTATGTCGGGCAGGAAGCGCGCTTTGGCGGCAAGGTGGTTGAAGTGCTAAACCAGCAGGGGAAAACCCGGCTGGAGATTGCCACCGTTCCACTGGACAGCGGCGCACGGCCTGTTCTGGGTGAAGCCTCGCGCGGGCGGATCTACGCTGACGTCAGCGGCTTCCTCGATCCGGTAGATTTCCGCGGGCAGCTGGTGACCGTCGTCGGGCCGATTACCGGTTCGGTGGCGGGGAAAATCGGCAATACGCCATACAAATTTATGACCATGCAGGTGAACGGCTATAAACGCTGGCGTATCGCCCAGCAGGTGGTGATGCCGCCACAGCCAATCGATCCGTGGATGTGGGGTCCGCATCCGTATCGTTACGGCTACGGTGGCTGGGGTTGGTACAATCCAGGCCCTGCACAGGTTCAAACAATTGTAACTGAGTAAGTTACTGTTATTGTTAGGAAAGAGACAGCGGCTCAGCCGCTGTCTCTGTTTTTTTACGGACAAAACGAAAAAAAAGAGTGACGCGCTTCGCAACCTGCAATCTGAACAATTAATAAACTGGTACGCTGAGTTAATATAATGTTAACAAACTGTTTATTATCGGGGCTGTGATGACGACGAACACTCATTTCAGAGGTGATGCATTGAAAAAGGTTTGGCTTAACCGTTATCCCGCGGATGTCCCTGCGGAGATCAATCCTGACCGTTATCAATCCCTGATTGAATTATTTGAACACTCGGTACGGCGCTACGCTGACCAGCCCGCATTTGTGAATATGGGCGAAGTGATGACTTTCCGTAAGCTGGAAGAGCGCAGCCGGGCGTTTGCGGCCTATTTACAGGAAGGGTTGGGCTTGCAGAAAGGGGATCGCGTCGCGCTGATGATGCCAAACCTGCTGCAATACCCGGTGGCGCTGTTCGGGATCCTCAGGGCGGGGATGATCGTGGTTAACGTTAACCCGCTCTATACCCCACGCGAGCTGGAACATCAGTTGAATGACAGCGGTGCGGCGGCGATTGTGATTGTCTCCAACTTTGCCCACACGCTGGAAAAAGTCGTTGAAAAAACCCAGGTTAAGCACGTCATCCTGACGCGCATGGGCGACCAGCTCTCTACCGCGAAAGGTACGCTGGTCAACTTTGTCGTGAAATACGTTAAGCGGCTGGTGCCGAAATACCACCTGCCGGATGCCATCTCTTTCCGCCGCGCGCTGCATGCGGGCTATCGGATGCAGTACGTTAAGCCGGAGATCGTGTCAGAAGATCTGGCTTTCCTGCAATACACGGGCGGTACCACCGGCGTGGCTAAAGGGGCGATGCTGACCCATCGTAACATGCTGGCGAACCTTGAACAGGTGAACGCCACCTACGGGCCGCTACTGCACCCGGGCAAGGAGCTGGTGATCACCGCGCTTCCGCTGTATCACATTTTTGCGCTGACCATGAACTGCCTGCTGTTTATCGAGCTTGGCGGTCAAAACGTATTGATCACCAACCCGCGCGACATTCCGGGGCTGGTTAAAGAGCTGGCGAAATACCCGTTCACCGCCATGACCGGCGTGAACACCCTGTTTAACGCGCTGCTTAACAATAAAGAGTTCCAGCAGCTCGATTTCTCCACGCTGCATCTTTCTGCGGGCGGCGGGATGCCGGTTCAGCAGGCGGTTGCCGAGCGCTGGGTAAAACTCACCGGACAGTATCTGCTGGAAGGCTATGGTCTGACGGAGTGCGCCCCGCTGGTCAGCGTCAACCCGCATGACATCGACTACCACAGCGGCAGTATCGGTCTGCCGGTCCCGTCGACGGAAGCTAAACTGGTGGACGATGAGGGTAACGAAGTGCCTCACGGCGAACCGGGCGAGCTGTGCGTCAGAGGGCCGCAGGTGATGCTGGGCTACTGGCAGCGCCCAGATGCCACGGATGAGATCATCAAAGACGGCTGGCTGTACACCGGCGACATCGCGGTGATGGATGACGAAGGTTTTCTGCGTATCGTCGATCGCAAGAAAGACATGATCCTCGTATCCGGTTTCAACGTCTATCCGAACGAAATCGAAGACGTGGTGATGCAGCACAGCGGCGTGCTGGAAGTGGCAGCGGTGGGGGTTCCTTCCGGCAGCAGTGGTGAAGCGGTGAAGATATTTGTGGTCAAGAAAGATCCTTCTCTTACCGAGGAAGCGCTGATAACGTTTTGTCGCCGGCAGCTGACGGGCTATAAAGTGCCGAAGCTGGTGGAATTCCGCGATGAGCTGCCGAAATCCAACGTCGGGAAGATATTACGACGAGAATTACGTGACGAAGCCCGTGCCAAAGTGGACAATAAGGCCTGAGCTTCACGTTAATCGCCCAGACGCCGGTTAAGCCGGCGTTTTTTATGGGCGCAAACAAAAGAGAGTCCGATTTGAATTACCAGATGATCACTACCAACGACGAGCTGGCTTCGCTGTGCGAGGTGACGCGTGATTTCCCCGCTATCGCCCTGGATACGGAATTTGTCCGTACCCGCACGTACTACCCGCAGCTGGGCCTGATCCAGATGTATGACGGCAAACACGTGTCGTTGATTGACCCCCTCGGCATTACCGACTGGGCGCCAATGCGCGAGCTGTTGCTTGATACCGCCGTGACCAAATATCTGCACGCCGGCAGTGAAGATCTGGAAGTCTTTCTCAATACCTTTGGCATCATGCCGCAGCCGCTGATTGATACCCAGATCCTCGCGGCGTTCAGCGGTCGTCCGCTCTCCTGGGGCTTCGCGGCGATGGTGGAAGAGTACACCGGTCTGACGCTGGATAAGAGCGAATCGCGTACCGACTGGCTCGCGCGCCCGCTGACGGCGCGTCAGCTTGAATACGCCGCGGCAGATGTATTCTACCTGCTGCCGATTGCTGGCCAGCTTATGAAAGAGGCTGAGGCGTCCGGTTGGCTGTCTGCCGCCCTGGACGAGTGCCGCATGACGCAGCAGCGTCGTCAGGAAGTGGTTGATCCGAAAGAGGCCTGGCGTGACATCACTAACGCCTGGCAGCTGCGCACCCGTCAACTGGCCTGTCTGCAACTGCTGGCTGACTGGCGGCTGCGTAAAGCGCGTGAGCGCGATCTGGCGGTAAACTTCGTGGTGCGTGAAGAACACCTGTGGGCGGTAGCGCGCTATATGCCGGGTAGCCTTGGCGAACTGGACAGCATTGGCCTTTCCGGGAGTGAGATCCGTTTCCACGGTAAAACGCTGCTCGCGCTGGTAGAGAAAGCTCAGCAGCTGCCGGAGGACGCACTGCCAGAACCACTGCTTAACCTGATGGATATGCCGGGCTACCGCAAGGCGTTCAAAGATATCAAAGCGCTGGTGCAGACGGTGGCGGGGGAAAGCAAACTGAGTGCCGAACTGCTGGCTTCACGTCGTCAGATTAACCAGCTGCTGAACTGGCACTGGAAGTTGAAACCGCAAAATGGTTTACCTGAACTGGTCGCCGGATGGCGGGGGGAACTGATGGCTGAACGCCTGAATACCCTGCTGGAAGGGTATCCGCGGTAAAGAATTGTAGCCCCGGTAAGCGTCGCGCCACCGGGGAAATTGCCGGGCGGTACGATGCTTGCCCGGCCTACAAAACCACAAACGGATTAACGCGACTCTTCCGCTTCCGGAAGCGTCACGTTCAGCTCCAGAATCGAAATATCCCCGTCTTTTTGCTCCAGCTGAACGGTGACCATTTCCGGGTCAATCTGCACGTATTTGCAGATCACTTCCAGAATGTCTTTGCGCAGCTGCGGCAGGTAGTGCGGTTCGGCGTCGCTACGACGACGTTCCGCCACAATGATTTGCAGACGTTCTTTTGCGATGTTGGCGGTGCTTTTTTTCCGCGAGAGAAAAAAGTCCAGTAATGCCATAACTTATCCTCCGAACAGGCGTTTGAGGAAACCTTTCTTCTCTTCTTCAATGAAGCGGAAAGGACGTTCTTCTCCCAGCAGACGGTCAACGGTATCCGCATACGCTTTACCCGCGTCTGCCTGTGTATCCAGGATCACGGGCTCACCCTGGTTAGAGGCGCGCAATACGGACTGATCTTCCGGGATCACGCCAACCAGTTTGATGCGCAGGATCTCCAGCACGTCTTCCATGCTCAGCATGTCACCTTTGTTCACCCGACCCGGGTTGTAGCGGGTCAGCAGAAGGTGCTCTTTGATCGGCTCCTGGCCATTTTCCGCGCGACGAGATTTCGAGGCCAGAATGCCGAGAATACGGTCGGAGTCACGTACTGACGAGACTTCCGGGTTAGTAGTGATGATGGCTTCATCCGCGAAGTAGAGCGCCATCAGCGCGCCGGTTTCGATACCGGCCGGGGAGTCGCAGACCACGAAGTCGAACTCCATCTTTTTCAGATCGTCGAGCACCTTTTCCACGCCTTCACGGGTCAGCGCGTCTTTATCACGGGTCTGGGACGCCGGGAGAATGTAGAGGTTCTCGGTACGCTTATCTTTAATTAGCGCCTGGTTAAGCGTGGCATCGCCCTGAATGACGTTCACGAAGTCATACACCACGCGACGCTCGCAACCCATGATCAGGTCCAGGTTACGCAGACCGATATCGAAGTCGATTACGACGGTTTTCTTTCCCTTCTGGGCCAAACCAGTAGCGATGGCCGCGCTGGAGGTGGTCTTGCCAACGCCTCCTTTACCCGAAGTCACAACAATAATGCGTGCCATAGAAATTCCTTGTTAAAAGGGATCAATTTAACGGTTGAACGGTCAAAGCGTTATCTGCCAGCTGCAGACGAGCCGCTTTGCCATAAAATTCGGCTGGGATTTTATCGCTCAGCCAATATTCACCTGCGATAGACACCAGTTCTGCCGTCAGGTGAGTACAAAAAATTTGTGCTTCTCGATCGCCGCTGGCGCCCGCAAGCGCACGCCCACGCATCATACCGTAAACGTGAATATTGCCGTCTGCAATCAGTTCTGCGCCCGCACTGACGTGGCTTGTAACAATCAGATCACAGTTTGGCGCATAAATGCGCTGACCGGAACGAACCGGCAGATCAATCAATCGCGTTTTTGTGACTGGGGCTACATTTTGCGCCGAAGGCGGGGGAGCGGGAACGGTTGCAGGCGTTGCGCGCGGGGATTTTTCTCTACCCTCGTTTAACAAGGGCAAACCCGCGCGTTCAATTTCGGCTTTTAACTCTGCGTCTTTACAGCCGCTTATACCCACGATGCGCAACCCCGTGGAGACGACGGCCTGCTGGAGTCGCTTCCAGTTAACCGGCCCCTCAAGGTCGCTTACATTGACGACAACAGGAGCATGCTTAAGAAAAGCGGGAGCCTGCGCGATTTTGTCTTCTAACGCCTGACGAATAACCTCGGGTTTTGCATCATGCAAATGAACCACTGATAAGGTGAAGCTACTGCCTTTAAGCTCGATGGGCGTATTTGACATCCTGGCCTTACTCAATTTGCTATTAACCGCAACACATCGCCGCGATATTCCGAAGAGTATCAGGCATGTTATAGTCAGGAGTATATTGAGGCAAGCAACCACCCATTAATTCAGAGTAAAAACATGTTTTGTGTGATCTACAGAAGTACCAGCCGCGACCAGACCTACCTTTATGTCGAAAAGAAAGACGATTTTTCCCGCGTGCCTGAGGAATTAATGAAAAGCTTTGGCCGACCGCAACTGGCGATGCTGCTGCCGCTGGACGGCCGTAAGAAGCTGGTGAACGCCGATCTGGAGAAAGTCAAAAAGGCGTTAACCGAGCAGGGCTATTATTTACAGCTTCCGCCGCCACCGGAGAATTTATTAAAACAGCATCTTGAGGTGAGCGGAAAGAAATAAGCCCGGGTCATTCCGGGAACAACTCATCAACCGATTAGGGGTCGACCATGTATCAACATCATAACTGGCAAGGTGCATTACTGGATTATCCCGTAAGCAAAGTGATCTGCGTGGGCAGCAACTATGCAAAACATATTCAGGAGATGGGCAGCGCCGTGCCGGATGAGCCGGTTCTGTTTATTAAGCCAGAAACCGCACTGTGCGATATTCGCCAGCCGCTGGTTCTGCCGCAGGGGCTGGGCTCGGTGCATCATGAAGTGGAGCTGGCGGTGCTGATCGGCGCGACGCTGCGCCAGGCGACCGAAGAGCATGTAGAGAAAGCGATTGCGGGTTACGGTGTCGCGCTCGACCTGACCCTGCGCGACGTCCAGAGCAAAATGAAGAAAGCGGGGCAGCCGTGGGAAAAAGCCAAGGGCTTTGACAATTCATGCCCGATTTCCGGTTTCGTTCCGGTGAGTGAATTTACCGACGATCCGCAGAATACGCCCCTCAGCCTGAAGGTCAACGGCGAGATCCGCCAGCAGGGGACGACCGCTGACATGATCCATAAGATCGTTCCGCTGATTGCCTACATGAGCCGCTTCTTCACCCTGAAACCCGGCGACGTGATCCTTACCGGCACTCCGGAAGGTGTGGGGCCGCTGCACAGTGGCGACGAGCTGGACGTCAGTTTTAACGGCCTGTCGCTGAAAACCCGCGTGCTGTAAAAGCACCTTGCCGCCTGAAAAGGGCGGCAAAACTTGCATCAACGTGCCAGACTCGTTATAAGGTGCGCTCTATTTTGACGTGTGGACATCCCGATGAACGACATTCCTTTCTGGCAAAGCAAAACTCTCGACGACATGACCGACGCGGAGTGGGAATCGTTGTGTGACGGCTGTGGGCAGTGCTGCCTGCATAAGCTGATGGATGAAGATTCGGATGAGATCTATTTCACCAACGTAGCCTGCAAGCAGTTAAACATCAAAACCTGCCAGTGCCGCAACTACGAGCGCCGTTTCGACTATGAGCCGGACTGCATCAAGTTAACCCGTGAAAATCTGCCGACCTTTGAGTGGCTGCCGCATACCTGCGCGTATCGCCTGCTGGCGGAAGGTAAAGATCTGCCCACATGGCATCCGCTGTTGACGGGGTCGAAAGCGGCGATGCACGGCGAGCGTATTTCCGTGCGCCACATTGCGGTGAAAGAGTCCGAGGTGCAGGACTGGGAAGACCACATTATGAATCACCCTAATCGGTGATAATAAAAAACCCGCCGAGGCGGGTTTTTTATTGTGCGCAATTTTGTCGAGTGGTGCTGCGCTTACCCGACCTACAAAACTGACGTTGCCGTTTTGCTTTTACCTTCCAAAAAGATCGCGTTTCTTTGGCTTGAACGGCTGGGCAATCAGCACCAGCAGCGCTACCACGAAGTAGGCGACAAAAATGCCCACCAGCCACTGCGGCATCTCCAGCGTCAGAAACTCCCACTGGCGTACAGAGCAGTCACCGGAGGCCACAAACACCTGCGGCAGCCATTTATCCAGCGGCAGCCAGCTCGGGAAGCGGGCCGCAAAGTCGCAGGTCATAAACGGCGACGGGTGAAGCTGCATCTGGGTGTGCTCCCAGGCAAGCGCAATCCCTTTCCCGGCGCTGTACAGCCAGATGGCAATTGCGGCATAGCGTAACGGTGTTTTAGGTGCAATCGCACCTACCAGACCCGCGCCCATAATGCCGAACAGCGCACAACGCTCATAAATACACAGGACGCAAGGTTTCAGCCCCATCACATGCTGAAACCACAGCGCGACCATTTCCAGCGCAAAGGCGGTCAGGGCCATCAACAACCACGCTCCGCGACCGCGTGAGCACTGGTTCAAAAATCGCAACATAATCATTTCCCTGGAACATGCTTAGACAGCGCAGTGTAAACGAATTTTAATGCGCCGCAAGTATACCTGCTTGCAACAACCATTGCGTACAGGGAACGAGAGTAATTTTGATGCACAGCAAACCAACAAGGGTAAGCACCAGCGTGTACGGCAGCGCCATCCAGACCATTCTTCCATAAGAAAGTCGTATGAGTGGCGCCAGCGCCGAGGTCAGCAGAAAGAGGAAGGCCGCCTGACCGTTCGGGGTTGCCACGGAGGGGAGGTTGGTTCCAGTGTTGATCGCCACCGCCAGCAGCTCGAACTGTTCACTGCTGACAATCCCTTGCTCCATCGCGGCTTTAGCCTCATTGATGTATACCGTCCCGACAAAGACGTTATCGGATATAGAAGACAACAGACCGTTAAACAAATAGAACAGCGTTAGCTGCGAATCTGGCGTGGCCTGAAGCACAAACGCGATGATTGGCGCGAACAGATGTTGGTCAATAATCACCGCCACGACGGCGAAAAAAACCGCCAGCAGGGCGGTAAACGGCAGCGCTTCGGTAAAGGCTTTTCCGATAGCATGTTCGTCCGTGACGCCGCTCAGGCTGGTTGCCAGAATAATTACCGACAGACCAATCAGCCCCACCTCGGCAAGGTGGAAGGCCAGCGCAGCGATAAGCCACACGCCGATGATGCCCTGTGCAATCAGGCGCAGCGTCTCCTGGCGCGTGCGTTGTTTGCGGCTCTGCTCGTCAAACTTATGCAGCTCCTGACGGACCTGATCGGGCAACTTCGCGCCATACCCAAAAAGGTTGAATTTTTCGACCAGCACGCAGGTCGCTAAGCCGCAGATCAAAACGGGCACGCTGACCGGCGCCATGCGCAGGAAAAATTCGCCAAAATGCCACTCAGCCGCTTTGGCGATAATCAGGTTTTGCGGCTCTCCGACCATTGTCATCACGCCCCCCAGCGCCGTCCCCACGCCCGCATGCATCATCAGGCTGCGCAGAAACGCGCGGAACTGCTCGAGCACATCGCGGTTGTGCGCCTCAACGTGGCTGTCGTCCTGCAAGTTATCGCCAGGACGAGACGAAGCGACCCGGTGGTAAATACCGTAAAAGCCGACGGCGACGCTGATCACCACCGCCACAACCGTCAGCGCATCCAGGAAGGCAGAGAGGAAAGCCGCGGCGAGGCAAAACGCCAGCGAGAGCAGCGTTTTCGACGGAATGCTCAGCAGCAGACGGGTGAAGATAAACAGCAGAAGCTGCTTCATAAAGTAGATCCCCGCCACCATGAAGATCAGCAGTAGCAGGACTTCAAGATTCGACGCAATCTCGTTTTTAACATGCTCCGCGCTGGTCATTCCAATGATCACGGCTTCCAGCGCCAGCAGCCCGCCGGGCAACAGCGGATAGCACTTCAATGCCATCGCCAGGGTAAAGATAAACTCGGCGACCAACATCCACCCGGCAACGAAGGGATCCAGCAAAAAGATAACGGGATTAACGACCAGGAATACCAGTAGAGTGAGTTTGTACCAGTCAGGTGACTGACCTAAAAAGTTGCGCCACAGCGCGCGCCCAAATGAAATTTCCACGACAGACGTCCTTTCCCCGTCAAATAAGACAAGACATCAGTATACGCAAAAACGGCGGCGGAGAGGGGGATAAAGCCATTTTGTAAATTTCATAAAAATGAAACGGCGATCCCTCTTTTCTGTCTCTGCTGCGCTATCTGCCTCTGCGCGCCTCTGGTATGATGAGTGCAATTTGCTAAAGCTGTGTAATGGAAATCTCACTATGGTCATTAAGGCGCAGAGCCCGGCGGGTTTCGCGGAAGAGTACATCATTGAAAGCATCTGGAATAATCGTTTCCCTGCGGGATCAATTCTACCTGCTGAACGCGAACTCTCTGAACTGATTGGCGTCACCCGTACCACGCTGCGAGAAGTGCTCCAGCGTCTGGCGCGCGATGGCTGGTTGACGATACAGCATGGCAAACCCACTAAAGTGAATAACTTCTGGGAAACGTCCGGGCTGAATATTCTGGAAACGCTGGCGCGTCTCGATCACGAAAGCGTACCGCAGCTGATTGACAATCTGCTTTCGGTGCGCACCAACATCGCTACCATTTTCATCCGCACCGCGTTTCGTCAGCATCCTGAAGATGCGCTGAAGGTGCTTGCCACAGCCAATGAGGTGGAAGATCACGCGGACGCCTTTGCGACCCTCGACTACAACGTGTTCCGCGGTCTGGCGTTTGCTTCCGGCAATCCGGTTTACGGTCTGATCCTGAATGGAATGAAAGGATTATATACACGCATTGGTCGTCACTACTTTGCCAACCCTGAAGCCCGCAGCCTGGCGCTCGGCTTCTACCATAGACTGAGCAAGCTCTGCACCGAAGGGCTGCACGATCAGGTCTATGAAACGGTGCGTCGTTATGGCCACGACTCCGGTGAAATCTGGCACCGAATGCAGAAAACCCTGCCGGGTGATTTAGCGATTCAGAGTCGCTGAAATAAAAAACCTCTCGATTGAGAGGTTTTTTTCGCCCGGTGGCGCTTCGCTTACCGGGCAAAAAAACTACAACGTATTCAACCGCGCCGGACACCGCTCCAGCAGCTCCACGCTGCCATCTTCATTCTGCTGCTCCAGCGACACGTCAAATCCCCACAGGCGATGCACATGCTTCAGCACTTCCTTACGCCCCTTATCCAGCGGTGCGCGGTTGTGAGGGATATAGCGCAGCGTCAAAGAGCGGTCACCGCGCAGATCCACATTCCAGACCTGAATGTTCGGTTCAAGATTGCTCAGGTTGTACTGAGACGACAGGCGCGAGCGGATCTCACGATAGCCCTCTTCGTTGTGGATCGCAGAGATCTCCAGGTAGTTGTTGCGGTCATCATCCAGTACGGTGAAGAAGCGGAAATCACGCATGATTTTCGGCGACATGAACTGGCTGATAAAGCTCTCATCCTTAAAATCACGCATCGCGAAGTGCAGCGTTTCCAGCCAGTCAGAACCGGCAATATCCGGGAACCAGTATTTGTCCTCTTCGGTGGGCGACTGGCAGATACGCTTGATATCCTGGAACATGGCAAAGCCGAGTGCGTAAGGGTTAATGCCGCTGTACCACGGGCTGTTATACGCTGGCTGGAATACCACGTTGGTGTGGCTGTGCAAAAACTCCATCATAAACCGCTCGGTGACTTTTCCTTCGTCATACAGGTGGTTAAGAATGGTGTAGTGCCAGAAGGTCGCCCAGCCTTCGTTCATCACCTGGGTCTGCTTCTGAGGATAGAAATACTGGCTCACCTTGCGCACGATGCGCAAGATCTCACGCTGCCACGGCTCCAGCAGTGGGGCGTTCTTCTCCATAAAGTAGAGCAGGTTTTCCTGCGGCTCGGAAGGGTAACGACGCGCCTCGGCGACGGTTTTCTCCTCCTCACGTTTCGGCAGGGTGCGCCACAGCATATTCACCTGGCTTTGCAGATACTCCTCGCGGCTCTTCTGCCGGGCTTTCTCTTCCTGCAATGAGATCTTCTGCGGACGCTTATAGCGGTCAACGCCGTAATTCATCAGCGCGTGGCAGGAGTCCAGTAGCTTCTCTACCTCGTCCACGCCGTAGCGCTCTTCGCAGTCGGTAATGTATTTGCGGGCGAAGATCAGGTAATCGACGATGGAGCTGGCGTCCGTCCAGCTGCGGAACAGATAGTTATTTTTGAAGAACGAGTTATGTCCATAGCAAGCGTGCGCCATCACCAGCGCCTGCATGGTAATGGTGTTCTCCTCCATCAGATAGGCAATACACGGGTTAGAGTTAATAACGATTTCATACGCCAGCCCCTGCTGTCCGTGCTTATACAGTCGCTCCGTTTCAATGAATTTTTTACCAAACGACCAGTGCGGATAGTTAATCGGCATCCCGACGCTGGAGTAAGCGTCCATCATCTGTTCCGAGGTGATGACTTCAATCTGATGGGGATAGGTGTCCAGACGATAGAGTTTGGCCACCCGGTCGATCTCCGCCAGGTAGACATCCAGCAACTCGAAGGTCCAGTCGGGTCCATCGCTCAGACGGGTGCTGTCCCTTGACATGGAATCTAGTGTAGCCATTAGCGCGCCCTCGTTGTTGGTCGCTCTCTCTGACTGGAGAGCCTCCTTTCAAGCATAGATCACCCCATTCAAATACGCGGGGCGCAGAAATTTTTTCTTTGCGATTTCCCGTTTTCGATACGGCAAAAAAAGCGGTGATCGCAGAATTTTCTACTGGTTAAAAATAACGCGCAGCAGGAGATCCCAAATAAGCGCCATCCCCTGATACAGCGGGATATGTGAGTTGAGTCACCATAAAAAAGTCATATGTTGAATAATATTTTCAGCTAGGTTATCAATCTGTAATTAGATGATTGTTCTTTTGCTCATAATGGAGTGGCTATGCGTGTTGTCATACTGGGAAGTGGTGTCGTTGGCGTAACCAGCGCCTGGTATTTAAGTCAGGCGGGACATGAGGTTACCGTTATCGATCGCGAATCCGGTCCGGCGCTGGAAACCAGTGCGGCGAATGCGGGGCAGATCTCCCCGGGCTACGCTGCGCCGTGGGCGGCCCCGGGCGTTCCGCTGAAGGCGATCAAATGGATGTTTCAGCGACATGCGCCGCTGGCGATAAGCCTTGACGGCACACAGTTCCAGCTTAAGTGGATGTGGCAGATGCTGCGCAACTGCGATACCCGCCACTACATGGAAAACAAAGGGCGCATGGTGCGCCTCGCAGAATACAGCCGCGATTGCCTGAAAGCGCTGCGTTCCTCAACGGGGATCGAATATGAAGGGCGCCAGGGCGGCACACTTCAGCTGTTCCGTACCGCGCAACAGTATGAAAACGCGACCCGCGATATCGCCGTGCTTGAAGATGCGGGCGTACCCTATCAGCTGCTGGAAGCCAGCCAACTTGCCAAGGTGGAGCCAGCACTTGCCGAGGTCGCGCACAAGCTGACGGGCGGTCTGCGTTTACCGAACGATGAAACCGGCGACTGCCAGCTTTTCACCCAGCGTCTGGCGCGCATGTGTGAGCAGGCCGGGGTGAAATTCCGCTTCAATACTTCTGTCGACAAGCTGCTGTCGGAAGGGGAGAAGATTTACGGCGTGAAGTGTGGAGAAGAGGTGATCAAAGCCGATGCTTACGTGATGGCGTTCGGATCCTATTCTACCGCGATGCTGAAAGGGATCCTGGATATCCCGGTCTATCCGCTGAAAGGCTACTCCCTGACCATTCCCGTGAAAGAGGACAGCGGCGCGCCAGTATCAACCATTCTTGATGAAACCTACAAAATCGCCATCACCCGTTTCGATAACCGGATCCGCGTCGGCGGCATGGCGGAAATCGTGGGCTTCAATACCGAACTGCTCAAACCACGTCGTGAAACGCTGGAGATGGTCGTCGGCGATCTCTTCCCGCGCGGCGGTTTCATTGAGCAGGCGACGTTCTGGACCGGCCTGCGTCCAATGACCCCGGACGGCACGCCGATTGTGGGCCGTACGCCTTACAAAAATCTGTGGACAAATACCGGCCACGGTACGCTTGGCTGGACCATGGCCTGCGGTTCGGGCCAGCTGCTTAGCGACCTGATTTCCGGGCGGACGCCGGCAATTCCGTTTGACGATTTAAGCGCCGCACGCTATCAATCAGGGTTTACCCCCTCGCGTCCACAACACCTGCACGGCGCGCATAATTAAGGAGTCGTCATGTCCCGTCCCATTCTGGCCCAGCTGGATTTGCAGGCGCTGAAGGATAACCTGCAAATTGTTCGTCGTGCTGCGCCGGGTTCTCGTGTCTGGTCGGTGGTGAAAGCCAACGCCTACGGTCATGGTATCGACCGTATCTGGAGTGCGCTCGGCGCTACCGACGGTTTTGCCTTGCTGAATCTGGAAGAGGCCATCCTGCTGCGTGAGCGCGGCTGGAAAGGACCGATCCTGCTGCTGGAAGGATTCTTCCATGCGCAAGATCTGCCTCTGCTGGATAAGTACCGCCTGACGACCAGCGTTCACAGTAACTGGCAGATCAAGGCCATTCAGGACGCGAAGCTGCATGCCCCGCTGGATATCTATCTCAAAGTGAACAGCGGTATGAATCGTCTGGGCTTCCAGCCTGAACGCGTGCACACGGTCTGGCAGCAGCTTCGTGCGCTGAAAAACGTCGGTGAGATGACGCTGATGGCGCATTTTGCCGATGCGGAAAAGCCGGACGGCATTGCCGATGCCATGGTCCGCATTGAGCAGGCGGCAGAAGGGCTGGACTGTCCGCGCTCGCTGTCGAACTCAGCGGCAACGCTCTGGCATCCCGAGGCGCATTACAACTGGGTGCGCCCGGGGATCGTGCTGTACGGCGCGTCACCCTCAGGTCAGTGGCAGGATATCGCCAACAGCGGCCTGAAGCCGGTGATGACGTTACGAAGCGAAATTATCGGCGTGCAAACCCTGAAAGCGGGCGATACGGTGGGCTATGGCAGCCGCTATCGGGCAGCGGGCGAACAGCGTATCGGTATCGTGGCGGGGGGCTATGCAGATGGTTATCCGCGCATCGCCCCGAGCGGCACGCCGGTGTGGGTCGATGGCGTGCGTACGGGCACGGTAGGCACCGTCTCAATGGACATGTTGGCTATTGATTTGACGCCATGTCCTCAGGCGGGGATCGGCTCACCGGTTGAGCTGTGGGGCAACGAGGTTAAAATTGATGATGTGGCCGCTGCGGCGGGCACTGTCGGGTATGAACTGATGTGCGCGCTGGCGTCAAGAGTGCCTGTTGTGACGGTGTAACATGTGTGTGTGCCGGGTGGCGGCTTCGCCTTACCCGGCCTACAAAAGCCCGAACGTAGGCCGGGTAAGCGTTAGCGCCACCCGGCAAAAAAGCAGCTACTCCGCCTCCTCCTCCATCGGCCTTACGCCGACTTTGCGCACCGCGTTATCCTCTTTCTCGGCCACCGTCCAGACCATCCCGGCAAACTCCACCTGGTCACCGACGACCGGTGCAGCCCCTAATAATTGCTGAATAATCTCGCCCAGTGTTTGCTGGTTATCGCGATTCTCCAGTCCTCCCTCCAGGCCATAAATCAGCGCCACATCCGCAAAGCGGGCGCTGGCTTCGAGGATAAAATCGCCGAAGAAACGCTGATCCAGCGCCACCGGGGGCGACTGGCTGAACAGCTTGCCAAGGGCAGGCAGGTCGCGCTCGCGGCCAATCACGCAGAGGATATCGTTCTCTCGCAGCCGCGTGCTGCCGGTCGGGTGAAGCAGGGCGTTATCCCGGAACAGGGCGGCAATGCGCGTTTCAGCGGGCATATGCAGATCGCGTAGCGAAGCACCCACGCACCACTTATCGGCGCTTAGCTGATAGACAAACTGTTCCCACGGGTTGTCTGGATGAATATCCAGCCCCACGCGGGAGACCGGCCAGCCAACGGGCGGTACCACCACTTTGGCTTTTTTCGCCGCCCAGCCCAGCGACGTCCCCTGGAACAGCAGCGATACCAGCACCACGAAGAAGGCGACGTTGAAGAACAGACGAGCGTTGTCCAGCCCGGCCATCATCGGGAAAACCGCCAGGATAATCGGCACCGCGCCGCGCAGCCCCACCCAACTGATAAATATCCGCTCACGCAGGTTAAACCCGCGGAACGGCAGCAGCCCGGCAAACACCGACAGCGGACGGGCGAAGAAGATCATCCAGGCCGACAAAAGCAGCGCTGGCACGACGATAGGCAGCAGGTCGGAAGGCGTCACCAGCAGGCCCAGCACCAGGAACATGGCGATCTGTGCCAGCCAGGCCAGCCCGTCAAAGTTTTGCAGTATCGCATAACGGTTACGAATCGGTCGGTTGCCCAGCAGGAATCCACAGAGGTAAACCGCCAGAATACCGCTGCCGTCCAGCGCGGTGGTGACGGCAAAGATCAGGATCCCGCCGCTCAGGGCCAGCAGCGGGTAAAGGCCGGAAGGCAGCGTAATACGGTTGATTGTCTGCTGTAACAGGTAACCGCCGCCGAGACCAATGATAATCCCGAGGCCAAACTGCTGGAGGATGTGCCAGGCGAACATCCAGCTCAGTCCAGTTTCGTGCTGCTGGATCATCTCAATCAGGGTGATGGTCAGGAACACCGCCATCGGATCGTTGCTGCCGGATTCAATCTCAAGCGTGGAGCCAACGCGCTCGTTTAGCCCCTTGCCGCCGAGCAGCGAGAACACCGCCGCCGCATCGGTAGAGCCGACAATCGCGCCAATAAGCAGGCCTTCCATTATATCGAGGTTAAACAGCCAGGCTGCCATCATACCGGTCAGGCCGGAGGTGATTAGCACGCCGACGGTAGCCAGAGACAGCGCCGGGCCTAAGGCAACGCGAAACGAACTTGCCTGGGTGCGCATGCCGCCGTCCAGCAAGATCACCGCCAGCGCGAGGTTACTTACCATATAGGCGAAAGGGTAATTATCGAAGGGGATACCGCCGATTCCGTCAACCCCCGCCAGCATGCCGATAGCCAGGAAAATGACAAGAATAGGTATGCCAAGGCGCGATGAAAATGAACTTAATAAAATGCTGAAGGTTACCAGGATGGAACCCAGAATGAAAAGACTGATTATCGCTGTGGCACTCAATGTCGTCTTACTCCCACCTCAATGTGAACGCTGTTATTAAAACCCTAACATATTAACAACTGTATCTGCGTTTTATTGAGGGGGAATAACGGCTTTTTTATGCCTTTAAGACCGGATGACCGCTGATTGTTAACCGACTGCCTGAATTACCGTGTACAAGGTGCGCCCGGGCACCCAGTGGCAACGTAACGGTTTGCTGCTCATGGCCGAAATTCAGACCGGCGATCACCGGAATATCCAGCCGGGAACGAATGAAATCGACCATCGTCTCCAGCGTGTAGCCCGCGTCGTAGTCGTTGGGGGCTGACCCGCTGAAACTGCCCAGCACAATGGCTGACTGCCGATCCAGGATCCCGGCGTGATAAAGCTGTAACAGCATGCGTTCGACGCGGAACGGGTGTTCGTTGATATCTTCCAGCACCAGAATGCCGTCCTCGATCTGCGGCAGCCACGGTGTCCCAATCAGCGATACCAGCATCGCGAGGTTTCCGCCCCACAGCTGCCCTTCACATTCCCAGTGCGGTCCGTTGCCTTGCCACTCGACGGTGAACGTCGGGTTTTGCAGGGCGCGCCAGAAATGGTCTTGCGTAAACGCATCCAGCTCCGGCGCACCAAAGTTGCCGGCCAGCATCGGACCGCTAAAGGTAATGACGTTATGCAACGCCAGCAGGCCGAGCTGGATCGCCGTGAAATCGCTGTGTCCGCAGATTAACAGCGGATCCTGCTGCTGGCGTGCGGCCAGCCCGGCCCAGTCGATGCTCTCCAGCAGCCGGCTTGCGCCATAGCCGCCGCGCACGGCCAGCACAATAGTGTTTTCACCTTCCAGCGTCGCCAGGCTGTTGATATCGTTCAGTCTCTGCGCCTCCGTACCGGCAAAACGCTGCATGCGGCGGGGGATAATTGTCTGATTTTCTACCTGATGGCCCATTTCCAGCAGGCGCTGAACGCCCCGCTGTGCCGCCTCCTGGTTGATGCAGTAGCCCGACGGTGCGATGAGATGAAACTGAGGCATGGCAATTCCTTGCTGAATGAGAATCTAATTGTCTATATCATGCCGCTTATACGCCGCCTGCTTCAAGGGGCGACGTACCGCGATGACCGGCTATAAGGATAGATGACGTGAAATTGAGATGGTTTGCTTTTTTGATTGTGTTGCTCGCTGGCTGTAGTTCAAAACATGATTATAAAAATCCCCCCTGGAATCCTGAAGTCCCGGTAAAGCGGGCCATGCAGTGGATGCCGATCAGCGAACAAGCCGGGAAGGCCTGGGGCGTGAGCCCGCGCCTGATCACCGCGATCATCGCCGTGGAGTCCGGCGGGAACCCGACGCTGGTGAGTAAATCGAATGCGGTGGGGCTGATGCAGTTAAAAGCCTCTACGGCGGGAAGAGAGGTCTATCGCTACATGGGCTGGAAGGGACAGCCATCCACCAGCGAGCTGAAAAACCCGGAACGTAATATCTCTATGGGAACCGCTTACCTGAGCATTCTGGAGCATGGCATTCTGAAGGGGATTGACGATCCGGAAGTGATGCAATATGCGCTGGTGGTGTCGTACGTTAACGGAGCTGGCGCGCTGCTCCGAACCTTCTCATCCGATCGCAAAGAGGCGATAGAAGAGATTAACGATATGGATAAAGATGAATTCTTCGAACACGTTGTGAAGAATCATCCGTCAGCACAGGCTCCACGTTATATCTGGAAAGTACAGAAAGCAATGGACGCCATGTAACGTCTTTGTCGGGCGGCAGCACGCTGCCCGACGCCTTTCAGCGCACTTTATTCGCGCGTTCCCGCGCTTCACGCTCCAGTGAAAAAATGATGCGCTGTAGTTCGCGCTCGGCGCCTGGACCGACATTCAGAAAGCGAAAACTCAGTCGCGGCGTGGTAATGGTTTCGTTTTTGCCGTCCACCACCTTGCGCTCGCTGATGGCAATCAGCTGGGCGTCAAACCAGAAGCGTCCCCATCCGCCCATATCCAGCTCGATCTGACTAAAACGCATACCTTCCACCAGCCCCTCCGGCTTCGGCATATCCATCAACGCTCCCATGCCGCCCAGCGACAGGTCAAAGAGACGAAAGCGGATCTCTTTTTTGTCCGGCATTTTCGCCTTACAGAAGTAGGCCGGGTGAAGCGGGGCGCTGATGCGAAAATACTCGCGGCGCTGCACGAACCAGAGATTAGCGGGCAGGGGGGTGATAAACGCAGGCAAACCCTGGTACACGATCGTGGTCAGGCGAGGCAGTATAAACTCGACTTTAGCCCCCTGCGTTTCGGCCATCACCGAGAGGTTTTCTGCCTGTAGCGCGGCACGGTTTTCATCGCTCTGGCTACCCAGATCCACGATCAGGTGTTCTGCCGTCACGTCCAGGATCTTGCTGATAAACTGGCTGGTTGACCAGTTGATGCGCAGCGGCACCTCGCCCTTTTTCAGGTCGCGTAACACCCCTAATACAGCCAGCGGATTTTGTTTCAGGAACTGCTCACTGTAGCTACTCACGCCAGATGGCTCCTCGATAGATGACAGACTGTCTCTGGGTTATCGGCACGCTGGCATGAAACTTAATACAAACGATCTGTTTTTCTCCGCTGATATTGATTCGGTAATAAAAATGATAATAATTGTCGTTCCCAATATCATCTAATAATAAGACGACACTATGAGCACCTCACGTTTTGCGTTATGCGCGTTGGCAGGCGCCGTTACGCTGGCATTGCAGACACAGGCTTTCGCAGAAGAACTCACCATCGTGGTAACCGCTACAGAGCAGGGCAGCGCGCTCCCTGCCTGGACCAATAGCGCCACGAAATCAGCCGTTGCGGAAAGTAAAACGCCGCAGGTGATCAACACCATCGCCGCTAAAGAGATTGAGCAGCGGCACGCCAGTTCGGTAAACGAGATCCTGCGCTATGCGCCGGGCGTTTCCACGGAGGTGCGCGGGAGCACCTCTTACATGAGCGAGTACAAAATCCGCGGGTTCAACGTCGATCAGGAGTTCTACAACGGCCTGCAACTTCCCTATAACGTCACCGGGAACACCAAAGCGCGAATCGATCCGCTGCTGATTGAGAGCGTCGATATCCTGAAGGGGCCGTCATCCGTGCTGTATGGCGGCGGCTCCCCGGGCGGGCTGGTCAATATTCAGAGTAAAAAGCCGCAGAAAGAGGCGAAAACGGAACTGGGCTTTAATACCGGAAACCGCAATCTGAAAGAGGGGTACCTGGATTCCACGGGGCAGATTGCGAACAGCGACTGGAACTATCGTCTGCTGGGCAAAGCGACGGAAAGTGACGAACAGGCGCACACCACGCGCTATGAAAACTATCTGGTGGCCCCCTCCGTGACCTGGCAGCCGGATGACAAAACGCGCCTGACCATTGACGCGCTGGCGCAAAATACGCCGAGCCTGACGCCGTCTGATCCGATGCCGCTAAGCTATCTGCGGTCTAAATACGCCGATCGTCGTGACTATGCCGGGGATGAGTGGAGCGGCTTCAAACAGCGCCAGTGGATGCTGGGCTACAGCTTTGAGCATGAGTTTGACAGTGGCTGGGGCTTTAACCAGAAAGCGCGCTACTTTGACGTGGATACCCACCAGCGCAGCGCCTATTCCACCGGGACGGGCAGCGAGGTCTACCAGCTTAACCGCTTCGCCTATACCACGGATGAAGATTTGCAGAGCTTCAACATTGATAACCAGGTTACCCGAACCGTCGCGCTGGGGGACTGGCAACATCATCTGCTGGCGGGCTTTGACTACCAGAAGCTGAACTCTCACTTCCATTATCGTTACGCCTCGTCCACACCGGGTATCGATATGCGCAATCCGGATCACTCGCAGATCGATAACGATGCGCTGGGGCTTGAAACAGCGCAGAAAAACCGTCTCGGCTATCAGCAGAATGGCTATTACCTTCAGGATCAGATTGCGTTTGGCGGGCTTAACGTTCTGGCCAGCCTGCGCTTTGACGACTACCGTTCCGTCACCACCAACTATCTGCAAAACGGTGACAAAGCCTGGGTATCGCAGGATCGCCTCACCAAACGACTGGGGGCGCTTTATGCCTTCGAAAATGGTCTCTCGCCGTTTATCAGCTATTCGGAAGGTTTCGCACCGGTATCGCCGCAGGGTACGCTGACCGCGAAAGACGTTAAGCCCACCACCAGTAAGCAGGTGGAGGGTGGGGTGAAATACCTGCTGGCGGAATATGCAACTACCTTCACCGCCTCGGTGTTTAACATTCGTCAGAAAAATGTGGTGACCAGCGATCCGGGCTTCCTCAACTACCGCCAGACCGGGGAAGTGGAATCGAAAGGCGCGGAGCTTTCCGCTATTAGTCGTCCAACGGATAACCTGACGCTGATTGCCAATTATGCCTACACCCACGCCATCAATACCGAAGATGACAAGTACCAGGGCAAACGACCGACGCAGGTCCCTGAGAACGCCTTTAATCTGTGGGGAGATTACACCTTTGACAGCACGCCGCTGAGAGGGTTAACGCTGGGGGCTGGTGCACGCTACACCGGGCCGATGGAGATCTCGCCAGCCAATGACGCAGGCAAGCTGGGCGGTACGACGCAGTACGATCTGGCGGCATCTTACCGCATGGGCGAACTGGCGCCATCGCTGGAGGGGCTGACGCTGAAAGCGAGCGCGCAGAACGTCACCAACAAAGAGACGCTCACCTGCTATGACGCGACCAACTGCTGGATAGGCCGCGACCGCACCTTCCAGGTCGGGGCGAGCTACAGCTTCTGAAAAAAGCCCAGTGGCGCTACCGCACTGAACAGTCCCCTCGCCCCTTTGGGGAGAGGGTTAGGGTGAGGGGCGCTACTGCGCCGCCTGTTTAGCAGGTGCAACATCATCGTTTGCCGCAGACTGATTCTCCGGTACGCTGTCGCACGGCTTCTCTTTCGGGCAGACCATGTCCAGCATCCTGAGCGTCACACCGTTACTCCAGCCGAAACCGTCCTGCAACGGATACTCACCGCCGCCACCGCCGGTACCTGTCGAAGAGACATCGTACTTCTCAACCAGTTTCTTCTCGCGATCGTAGGTATGCTGAACGTTTTTCAGGAAACGCCAGGTCACGTCCATCGCCACTTTCTGCTGACCATAGTTCTGCAACCCTTCCACCGCTACCCACTGCAACGGCGCCCAGCCGTTCGGCGCATCCCACTGCTGCCCGCTGTTGATGGTGGTGGTAGAAATACCGCCCGGTTTCAGCAGGCGCGATGATGCGGCTGCGGCCACTTTATCGGCGCGATCCTGTGATGCGGCCTTCACATACAGCGGGAAGAGGGCCGCGGCAGTCAGCTGATTACGCACCTTCCTGGTTTTCAGATCGTAATCCGCATACCAGCCCTCTTTATCGTTCCACAGGTGGCTCTCCATGGCTTTCTGACGTGCGGAGGCCAGCGCGTCATATTTACTTGCGCTTGCGGTATCCCCGTCTTCCTGGCTGGCACGGGCCAGCAGTTTTTCCATCTTAAACATCAGCGCATTCAGATCCACCGGCACGATGCTGGTGGTGCGGATGGTACCCAGCTTCTGGGGATCGTCCATCCAGCGGGAGCTGAAATCCCAGCCCGAGGCCGCGGCAGAGCGCAGATCACGGTAAATCTCGGTGGCCGGACGGTTAGGGTTATTTTTGGCGGTGGTCACGTCATCCAGCCACGACTCAGGGCGTGGCGTGTCCAGATCGTCCCAGTAGCGGTTGAGGAGGGAGCCGTCATCCAGCTTCACTACGCGTTTGTTTGCCTGACCAGGCTGGAGCCCATCAGCCCCCTCCATCCAGTAGGCATACTCCTTCTCCATCTGCGGACGGTATTTCTTCAACGCGTCGCTGTCATGCGTGGCCAACAGTTCCACCATCAAAGAAAAGAACGGCGGCTGAGAGCGGCTCAGGTAGTAACTGCGGTTACCGTTAGGGATATGGCCCCAGGTATCAAGCTCGTATGCGAAGTTGTCCACCATGTCGCCGATCTTATCCCAGTGGCCGCTCTCGGCCAGCCCCAGCATGGTGAAATAGCTGTCCCAGTAATAGACTTCGCGGAAGCGTCCTCCCGGCACGACATAGGGTTTTGGCAAAGGCAGGAGGGAGTCCCATTTGTTCGCTTTGTCGGTGGTGCGGGTCAGCACAGGCCACAGATCGTCTATGTGTTCGCGCAGGCTCTGGCCCTCAGGGGGAACATATTTCTCACCCTCCTTCGGCAGGATAAAGTTCATCTCCACGAAGTGACGCAGGTCAAAACCGGACTGGGTATGCTGCATCCGGTAATCCGCCAGGATCATCAGCGGGTCGCTTTTGGGAACGGCATCCGCGAAGGTTTTCTGATCCGGGAACAGTTTGGCGCTCTGAACGTCATTAAAGAGGGGGCCAAGAAGAATATCAGGTGAGCTTTGCTGGCTCGTTGGCTGGTCTTCAGCATAACCAAATGCGATAACACCGAGTAGTGCGCCTGCCAACGCAAGGGGTAAAAAAGCGGGGCGTCGTGCGCGAGGTCTTATCATCGGTTCGTCTCCTGTCTTCGCTGAGCAGCGTGACCGCTGTTGTCAATTACCTGAAAACCTTAGACGAATATCGATAACTTCGCGTGTTGAATGTCCCATTTTTCGCATAACCAGATAATTCGGGTGCGCTTTCACTACACCAGGGTTGGATTACTTAATTTTTAACCACACCACGGAAAAGCCGGGTAAGCTTCATGCCACCCGGCTTAAGCCCTACAACCCTTTTTTATCCATCAGCACCGCCAAATCCACCAGACGGTTTGAGAAGCCCCACTCGTTGTCATACCACGACAGGATCTTCACCATATTCCCGCCAATCACCAGCGTTGAAAGCCCGTCGATAATGGATGAGCGCGGGTCGCCCTGATAATCACTGGAGACAAGCGGTTCATCGCTGTAGCCCAGGATGCCTTTCAGCGGCCCGCTACCGGCAGCCTGACGGAACGCGTCATTCACCTCTTCGGCGGTCACGTTGCGGCTCAGCGTCACCGTCAGATCGACGATCGACACCACTGGCACCGGCACGCGCAGGGAATACCCGGTGAGTTTACCGTCCAGTTCGGGGATTACTTTCCCGAGCGCTTTTGCCGCGCCGCTGGAATAAGGCACAATCGATAATGCTGCCGCACGCGCGCCGCGCAGATCTTTTTCTGGCTGGTCATGCAGCGCCTGGCTGTTGGTGTAGGCATGCGTGGTGTTCATCAGCCCGTGTTCAATGCCAAACTGCTGGTGCAGCACCTGCGCCGCTGGCGCCAGACCGTTAGTGGTGCAACTCCCGTTACTGACCACAAAATGCTGGGCCGGATCGTACAGCGTGTGGTTCACGCCCATTACCACCGTAAGATCATCATTTTTAGCCGGGGCGGAAATAATGACGCGTTTTGCGCCGCCGCTCGTGATATGCACCGCCGCTTTATCACGTTCGGTGAAGAAACCGGTGGCTTCGATTACCACCTCAACGTCAGCGTCTTTCCACGGAATGTTTGCCGGGTCGCGTTCACTGAATACGGTGATGCGTTGCCCGTCAACCTGTAGCGCGCCGTCCGCCGCTTCCACAGGTACCGGTAGCGTGCCAAGCAGAGAGTCATATTTCAGCAGATGGGCGAGGGTTTTACTGTCCGTCAGATCGTTAATGGCCACAATCTGGAGATCCGGATTGCCCAGCGCCGCGCGCAGGACATTACGTCCGATACGGCCGAAACCGTTAATACCGACCTTAACCATGATGCACTCCTTATCTGTGTTGTCTGGAGTTACTGTAGGTGTCAGGTCGGTTGGCGTAAATGACAAAAAAGGATCAGATTAGGCCATTCTGCGGCAGTGGAAACGCTGGCGATATTCGCCCGGCGTGAGATGAAGCTGCTTTTCAAAAACGCGGCGCAGGTTGATGCTGGTCCCAAACCCGCTTTTTTCGGCAATGACCTCAAGCGGATACGGGGTCTGCTCCAGAAGCTGTCGTGCGGCGGCCAGGCGGGCTTCGGTGACATAACGGGCCGGAGGTACACCGACGTCACGCGTGAACACGCGGGTGAAATTGCGCGGACTCATGGCGACCCGTTCGGCCAGCCTTTCGACGCACAAATCTGCGGTGAGGTTTTGCAGGATCCAGCTTTGCAGTTCGCTAACCGGTCCGGTCGCGCCGGACTGCTCCAGATTATAGCGGCTGAACTGTAGCTGGCCGCCAGGCCGACGCAGATACATCACCATATCCTGCGCCACGTTGCGGGCGAGGGTGAATCCGTAATCATCCTCTACCAGCGCCAGCGTCAGATCAAACCCGGAACTGACGCCGCCGGATGTCCAGACGGGACCATCCTGAACATAGAGCGGGCCGCCCTCAACGTTGACCGCAGGATAGCGGGTTTTCAACGTTTCCAGAAGCCGCCAGTGGGTCGTTGCCCGTCGCCCATCGAGCAGTCCGGCCTGTGCCAGCAGCAGGGCCCCGCCGCAGACAGAGGCGACGCGTCGTGCATGCGGCGCGGCCAGGTGCAGCCAGTCCACCACCGCAGTGCTTTCCTGCTCATTCATGCCACGGCCGGTGATGATAATCGTGTCCAGCGGCTCGCGCGGATCCAGCTCCGGCAGGCGATAGTCCGCCAGCAGATTTAAGCCGGACTGGCCATGGATCACCAGGTGAGGCTGGGTAGTGGCAATAATGATGCGGTAGCGGGGCTGCGCCAGACCGTCCGGGTGCAGACGGTTGGCCTGCATCAGAATGTCGGCTATACCGGCGGCTTCAAACAACATGCCACCATCAGGAACGATTATCAGGATCTTCTTCATGTCATGAAAAGTACCTTTCTTACAATATAAGTCAAGTGGAGGACGTTGACAGTTACCGAGCACGGTTCTGGTCAACCCCGATGCCGGCAACGGCACATATTTTGATACCCACTTAACCTGTTTTTACCGCTCGGCCTGTAAGCTATGGTGCGGGAAAGCAAAGAACTCATAACAAATTTTCGTCATGTTTGTAATAAATCGTCGGAGTGGTGGAAAGCAAGCAATAGTGTAGTGACGGTAAAATGCCAAATGAAGTTCGCCTGTCGAAAGCAGCGTCTTTATTAATTACCTGGAAAGGGTGGGTTATATTTTGAGCAATGCCTTGGCGAGCAAGAGTGTAGTCAGGCTTAATTATTCATACGGCCCAGACGAGAGAAAATTATCTTAAGAAGGGGGAGAGCATAAAGTTAATTTGCGGCGTGAAATTAATTTTTTCACACTTACTCTGCTTTCTTAATTTGATGGGACATCGTCCTGAGTATTGACGATATGCTATCGATACAACAAATAATTCGTGTGAGATATATTCATATGCAACTGAAAAATTCTCCGTTCTACTAATTATGGTAGTGGCAGGAATAGTGGTATTACGTTAGTGATAATGGTTCTCTTTTGGATTTTTTTGTCTTTAAATCAGTTAATTGCGTGATTTCTCTATTTTTCAGATTAATCTCAGAGTGAGGCGAATGCCTCATGAATCAGCAGTAGCGAAAAAGGAAATATTGAAAAGGTGATAAGCTCATGTAAACTTGTTTACCGTTTGTCAAAATATGTCAGGATTACGCTGGGCCTTATTCTCGAAGGCTCGTGCGGTAGCTATGCCCAAATAATAGTAACGCCCCGGAAAAACCTGACTATTTTTAACAATAGCACCTAAGTCAAATTTTATCCCCTCTCTTCATCCTCTAAATATCGCTACGGAAAAGCATATGAAACTGCGTGTATTGTTATCACTTCTGTTTGTTATGGCGGTGGCGGGCTGTAAGGCGCCGCAAAAACCAGCGATCACCGATGATACGATTGTGACCAGCCAGGTTAATGGCATCACGCTGACGCACCGTCACGCTGTTACCCCTCCGGCGGAGTTCACTCAGGTGAATGAACCGTATCGCGCTATGTACCCGGCATCCCTGATGAGCCGTCCTGACTACGGTGGAAAAGTGATCCGTACGCTTGAGACCGGAAAAACTTACGTCGTGCTTGGGCAGGTTGAACATTTCTGGATGGCGCTGGCCGATGATGGGAGTGAACAGCTGATTGGTTACGTGCCGATGCGTGCCGTGATCAAGGCCGACCAGTACGAAGCCACCGTGCGTAAACAGGCACTGCGCCCTAAAGCGCGCAAGAAAACCACCTGTGTTGATGTCGATGGCAACAGCAAAGCCTGCAAAGACAGCGCGAACGGTACCTGGATCCTGAACTAAACGGGTTTCACGAGCATATTTTTATGAATAATAAAAATTTCCATCGGATGTGGTTCCCTTTTTTTGCGTTGATTCTCGCGCTGATCGGTGGTTGTACGTCGTCTTCACACAGCGACCCCTCCCGCTACAATCTTCAGTTTCAGGCTCATCCTCAAATCAATGATTCTGCACCGCTTAAGGTCAGAGTATTGCTGCTGAAATCCGATGCGGATTTCATGTCCAGCGACTTCTACTCCTTACAGAACAACGCGTCAGCCACGCTTGGCGCGAATCTGCTGAACAGCGATGTGTTCTTCCTGATGCCGGGCCAGCTTTCGAAAACCCTGAGCGGTCAAAGCTCACCGGAAGCGCGCTATATCGGCGTAATGGCGGAATACCAGGCACTGGACGGCAAAAAATGGCGCGTCTCACTTCCTTTGCCTGTTCCCGGCGAAAACGCGATTTACCAGTTCTGGAAATGGTCCGCAGATGAACTCCAGGCCAGCGTCTTCCTTGACGTAAATGGTATCCGGGTCATCAGCCAGTAACGCCCTTCATAACAGGAAAGAGATCATCATGACGAAAGCAGAAAAGGTCGTCTGGACCGAGGGCATGTTCCTGCGTCCCCACCATTTTCAGCGGACAGAAAGTTACCTCCTCAACCACGTTCGTGAGTGGGGGGCCTTGCAGCGTTCGTATCTCTGGGGCTTTCTCGACCTTGAGCTGGATGAAGCGATGCTTCGCCAGGGCTGTATTGCCCTGAGCTACTGTAGCGGTTTGCTCCCTGACGGCACCTTTTTCCAGGTGCGCAGCGACCGCAACGGTCCGGCCCCGCTAAAAATCCCCGATAATCTTACCAATGAAAAGGTGGTGCTTGCGCTGCCGGTTCGTCGCGGTGGACGTGAAGAGGTGATTTTCAGCGAGGAGCACTCTTCTCTGGCGCGTTTTATTACGTTTGAACAAGAGGTAGAAGACGACAACGCCATGTCGGTCGGGGAAGCGACGGTTCAGTTTGGCCGCCTGCGTCTGACCCTGATGCTGGAGAAAGATCTGACGGCAGAATGGACCGCCATCGGCGTGGCGTGCGTCGCTGAAAAGCGCAACGACAACCACGTGCGGCTGGATAACAGCTACATCCCGCCAATGCTGAACGCCAATAACAGCCCGCAGCTGTACGGCATGATCAATGACCTGCACGGCTTGCTGGTGCAGCGTAGCCAGCAGATCGGCGGCCGCCTGCGCCAGCCGGGGCGTTTCAATACGTCCGAGATGGTTGAGTTCACGCTTCTTTCGCTGATCAATCGCCACCTTGGCGACATCTCACATTTAAAAACGCTGCCGCTGCTTCACCCTGAAGCGCTCTGGCGAAGCTGGCTGCCGTTTGCCACGGAACTCGCCACCTGGACGCCGCAGCGTACCGCAGAGAGCGTACTGCCGGTATACGACCATGACGATCTCGCCCTTTGCTTCGGCAAACTGATGCTGATGCTGCGTCAGGGGCTGTCGCTGGTCATGGAAGATCATGCCATCCAGCTGCCGCTGCACGAACGCTCTCACGGTCTTAACATCGCCACCGTGCCGGAGACCAGCATGGTCCGCGAATTTGGCTTCGTGCTGGCGGTAAAAGCCAATGTCCCCGGCGAACACCTGCAAACCCATTTCCCTGCCCAGATGAAGGTTGCGCCAGTCTCGAAAATTCGCGATCTGGTTCAGCTCCAGCTGCCGGGCATCATGCTTCGGGCAATGCCCGTCGCGCCGCCGCAGATCCCGTGGCATGCAGGCTACAGCTATTTCGAGCTCGAGAGGGGCAGCGAACTGTGGCACGAGATGGACAAGTCTGGGGCATTCGCGCTGCATCTCGCAGGGGAATTCCCGGGTCTCGATATGGAGTTCTGGGCCATCCGTAGCCCGACAGAATAATAAAGCGAGCGCTTAATATGCAGGAACGACAGGATACCGGCAGTGATGCCCTGTTTACCGGAGCCAGTGGGAACAATCAGCTGGTGGCGGCCGCCAATCCGCTGCTCAATGCGATTCCGCAAATCCGTCATTCGGTTTCCCACGACGATCAGGTCGGGCTGCGCCAGCGCCTGATTGACGAAATTCGCCGTTTCGAGGTGCGATGCCAGCAGGCGGGCTTACCATATGAAGTGATTGTCGGCGCGCGCTACTGCCTCTGCACGGCGCTGGACGAAGCCGCCGCTCTGACCCCCTGGGGAAGCAGCGGCGTCTGGTCAAGCAATGGTCTGCTGGTGACGTTTCATAACGAAACCTGGGGTGGCGAGAAGTTTTTCCAGCTGCTGGCACGTCTTTCGCAGAATCCGCGCGAACACATTCTGCTGCTGGAGATGATCAACTACTGTCTGCTGCTCGGCTTTGAAGGCCGCTACCGCGTGCTGGACAATGGCCGGACCCAGCTTGAAACCATCAAACAGCGCCTGTGGCAGATGATCCGTGGCGTTCGCGGCAGCTACCCGCCGCCGCTCTCGCCGCACCCGGAAGATCGCCCCGTTCTGCGCAAGCTCTGGCGGCCGATGATTCCACTCTGGGCGTGCGTGGCGCTGGTCGGCTTTATCGCCTGCCTGTTCTATATCGTGCTGAACTGGCGTCTCGGTGATAACACCAGCCCGGTGCTGGCGAAAATTTACCAGTCCCAACTGCCGGAAACCACGATCCAGCAACCTGCGCGCCAGCTGCCGGCGGTACTGAACCTGCGCGGCTTCCTGAAACCGGAAATTGATGCCGGTCTGGTGGCCGTTAAGGATGAGGCGGATCGCAGCGTGGTGATCCTTAAAGGGGACGGACTCTTTGCCTCGGCCTCAACGGTGGTGCGCGATCGCTATGAGCCGGTCATCGACCGCATCGCCCAGGCGATGAATAACGTCAGCGGCAAAATTCTGGTGGTGGGGTACAGCGACAACGTGCCGATCCGCAGCGCACGCTTCGCCTCTAACTATGAACTCTCGCTTGAGCGCGCCCGTTCGGTGCAAAAACAGCTCCAGGGTAGCCTCTCGCAGCCTGAGCGCGTCAAAGCCGAAGGGCGGGGCGAGATCAACCCGGTAGCGCCTAACACGACGCCTGAAAATCGCGCCCGTAACCGCCGCGTGGAGATTACGCTGCTGGTATCGCCTGACAATACCCAGGCCGAGCTGAACGGATTGCCGCAAGGAAACTAAGGATGCTGACTACTCTACTTTCTATACTGACCAATCGCATTCTGTGGAGCTTCCTGGGCGTAACGGCACTCGCGGCGGTCATCTGGATGATTGGCCCGCTGTTGTCCATCGTGGACACCCGGCCCCTTGAATCAGAGCAGAACCGCGTCATCAGCATTGCGGTGGTCTACCTGATTTGGGCTCAGAGCCACATTCTGCCGCGGCTGTATAACGCCTGGCTGAACCGTAAGCTGATGGACAAGCTTAACGAAAATACCACCAGCCCGGAGGCGGCCGATCCGCAGAAACGTCTGAACAACGAGGAGCAGATCCTTGCTGGGCGTTTCGATGAAGCCGCCCAGATGCTGAAAAAAGCCCACTTCAGCAAAGCGGGACATGGCGCGCAGTGGACGCAGCGCTTCAGTACGCAGTACCTCTATCAGCTGCCGTGGTACGTCATTATTGGCGCGCCGGGTTCAGGTAAAACCACCGCGCTGGCCAACTCCGGGCTGCAATTCCCGCTGGCGGACCGCTTCGGTAAAACCGCGCTGCGCGGCATTGGCGGCACGCGCAACTGTGACTGGTGGTTTACCAACGAGGCGGTTCTGCTGGATACCGCGGGGCGCTACACCACTCAGGAGAGCGAGCAGGTTCAGGACGCCGGGGAGTGGCTGGAATTTATCAACCTGCTGCGTAAATACCGCCGTCGTCAGCCCATCAACGGCGTGATTATCACCATCAGCATTTCCGACCTGCTTTCGCAGTCCGCTGAGGCCTCCCGCCAGCAGGCGGTCAACCTGCGCCAGCGTCTCTCCGAGCTGCATGAACAGCTGGGTATTCGCTTCCCGGTGTATGTGATGGTGACCAAAGCGGATCTGCTTAAAGGCTTCCGCGCCTGGTTTGCGGATTACGACAAAGCCCAGCGCGATCAGATCTGGGGCTTTACGCTGCCGTGGGAGCAGACCAAACACGCCGATTACGACCTGATGGGCAACTTCCAGCAGGAATTTTCCCTGCTGCAACAGCGTCTGGATGCTGGCCTGCCGGAAACCATGCTTAAAGAGCATGACGCCAAAACCCGTGCGGAAGCCTATCTCTTCCCGCAGGAGTTCGCCGCGCTGCGTCCGCTGCTGGCAGACTACCTGAGCACGGTCTTTGCCCGCTCAAACTTCGAAACCGAATTTTCGCCGCGCGGCATCTACTTTGCCAGCGGCACCCAGGAAGGGATGCCGTTTGACCGCGTGATGGGCGAGCTGAACCGCGCGCTCTCCTTACCTGAAGGGGAGGAAAGCACGCGCTGGGATTCGGTAAGCAAAGAGGCGCCGATCCCGGGCGCGAAGGGCCAAAGCTTCTTCATTAAAAATCTGCTGCAAAACGTGATTTTTCAGGAAGCGGGCATCGCCGGGGAAAACCGCTGGTGGGAGCTGCGCAACCGCGCCGTGATGTGGTCCGGCTACGCGGCGCTGCTGGCCCTGCTGGTGATCCTGGGTGGTCTGTGGCTGACCAGCTACGCCAAAAATAAAGCTTATCTGGAAGAGGTAGATGCAAAAGTGCCGATGCTGGAGCAGCAGAGCAAGGCGCTGCAAAACCAGCCCCAGCGCGATCTGTTTGCGCTTCTGCCGCTGCTTAACAGCCTGGTGGATCTGCCGAAAAGCGATGCCTTCGACGTTAACAACCCGCCGGTTTCCCGCCGCATGGGGCTTTATCGCGGGGATGACGTCAGCGATGCCTCGCAGTCTCTGTATCAGAAGGCGCTGGATCAGATGCTGCTGCCTGCCGTGGCGATGCACATTACCACCTGGCTGCGCAACGACAACGGCAGCGACGTGGAGTACAGCTATGAGGCGCTGAAAGCCTATCAGATGCTCTACCAGCCTAAGCATTATGACGGTAAATTCCTGCACTCGTGGGTGATGCTTAACCTGCAACGCAACCTGCCGCAGAACGTGACGCAGGCGCAGCTTCAGGAGCTGGAATGGCACCTGACGCAGCTGCTGGAGCCAAAAATTCAGGCTTCACCGTATGCGCAGGATGAGGATCTGGTGGCCCGTGAAAGGGCGCTGATCAACCAGCAGCCGCTCTCAACACGTGTATATGGCCGCCTGAAACGTCTGCTGGAGCATGATGAGAACCTGAAGCCGGTTTCGCTTTCTGATCTCGGCGGCCCGCAGAGCGAGCTGGTGTTTTCGCGCAAAAGCGGCAAGCCGGTGAGTGAGGGCGTACCGGGCCTCTACACGCCGGACGGCTACTGGAAAAGCTTCAACGACCAGATCGACAGCGTGACCACTGCCCTGCACGAGGACGATGCCTGGGTACTGGGAGCGACCACTGCCCAGGAAGATAAACAGCAGATCGACAACGCCGTGCGTCAGCTCTACATGCGCGACTTTATCGTTAACTGGGATCGCTTTCTCGCTGATATTCAGCTCAACAACAGCGCCGATCTTTCCCAGCGTATCAACACCGCGCGCCTGCTTTCAGGCACCAATTCGCCGCTGCGCCGTCTGGTACTTAACCTGAGCAAGGTGCTGACCCTGTCGCGCACTGCGCCTGCGCCGGAAGATGCGCAGAAAACGGAAGACCAAAGCAACCGCGCCACCCGCACGCTGGAAGCGCTGTTCAGCAACGGTGACAATGCCCCGACGCAGGGCGCGGTTGTGACGCAGGCGCCTGAACAACTGGTGACCGACCACTATGCGCCGATGATTGAGCTGGCGCAGCCGCTGGAGAAGGGCGGTAAGACCATCGTCTTTGATGATTTTCTCAAGCAGGTTGACGAGCTTTATCGCTACCTGACCGCCGTTCAGGATGCGGCAAACAGCGGTATGCCTGCGCCGGGCGGCGATGCAATCAGCCGCCTGCAAGCCAGCGCGGGACGTCTGCCGGGCGGGCTGCAAACCATGTTCAGCAATATGGCCGTCGGCGCCAGCAGCGACACTCAGCGTCGCGATCTGGAGAACGTGCGTAAGCGCATTAACGTGGAAGTGGGTGGGTTCTGTCGTCAGGCGATTGCCGGGCGTTATCCGCTGGTGCGCAGCGCCAGCACTGAGGTGACGCCGGACGATCTCGCCCGCATGTTCGCGCCGGGCACCGGACTGATGGACACCTTTTTCCGCGACAACCTGACCAACAAGGTGGACACCACCCAGGCGAACTGGCGCTTTATGCCAGGCATCGACGGTAAAACGCTGCCGGGCAGTGAAGGGCTGCTGCGTCCGTTCCAGCAGGCGCAGTCTGTCCGCGATGCCTTCTTCGCAAACGGCGCGACCACGCCATCCTTCAAGGTGACGGTGCGCACCGTGCGTATGGACAATACCATTCTGAACCTGACGCTGGACGTGGACGGCCAACTGCTGCGCTACAGCCACGGTCCGCAGGCGGTGCAGATCATGACCTGGCCGGGGCCGGGCGGGACGAACCAGGTGCGTATGCAGCTCGGTCTGGCCAATGGCAGCACCGCAACGCTGGTGACCAACGGTTCCTGGGCGCTGAACCGCTTTTTCGACAAGGCGCGCACCAGCCCTGGCGCGGGTAGCCTGAGCCGTCAGGCCACCTTCAACGTCGACGGACATCAGGTCACGCTGGAGTTTGCCCCGAACAGCATCCGTAACCCGTTCCAGCTTCCCCGTTTCTCATGCCCATAACCGCAAGGACAGCCGTATGACGAATACCCCTGCGATGAACCGTTATAGCTGGTATGGCAAATTACCCAGCGCCGGAGATTTTTTGCAGCGTCGCTTTCCGGATACCCTGCAACGCCAGTGGTCGCACTGGTTTCAGGTCGGCCTGCTGGCCTGGCAACAGGAAGAGCAGCGCAGCGGTGAGCGCCCGTTTTCTAAAGCCCCGGTGTGGAACTTTGTCGTCCCGCCGATGCTTGGTAGCCAGATGATTCAAATGGGCTGCCTGCTGCCGGGCCGTGACAGCGTAGGCCGCCACTATCCGGTATGCCTGCAACTGAGTTTCACCCCGGCCGAGTGGTCATCCCGTCTGCTCGGGCAGGCTGAAAGCTGGTACCAGCAGCTTGGCCGTCTGGGGCTGCACGCGGTGCGTAACAGCTATTCTGCCTCCCAGTTGGATGAAATGCTGATGACCATCCCGGCGCCCCAGCCGGTTGAGCCGCAAAAGCGTTCCGACATTCTCGACGTGATTGGCTATGACGACGAGGGTCAGAGCACGCTGGGCTGGCCGCAGGCGGCGGAGTGTTTTGATCCGCTGCGCCAGACCAGCTACTGGTGGACAAACCGCTGCGACGGCTATCCGCTTTACACCCACGTCCACAGCGGAAACTTCACCGGGCAGCTCTTTACGCTGCTGTTCGATCCGGCAGGCGGCGCCCGTCCGGGCCGCCACGGTCTTTACCCGCCTATGTTTGAATAAGCAGGGATCTTATGAATATCGATGAATTTCTCGCGCCGATAAGCCCCGATAACCCCTGCGGTGAAAACCTGGAGTACGACGCTGATTTCCAGGCCATGGGGCAGGCCAGTCAGGGCAAAGCCGAACAGCAGTTTGGCGACACCATCATTCCGGCAGAGCCTGCCGACTGGAACACGGTGGAAAAACTCGCCACCAGCCTGCTGGGCCGCACCAAAGATCTTCGCGTCATGCTGGCGTTAACCCATGCCTGGACGCGTCGTCGCGGGCTGGCAGGTTACGCCGACGGGCTACTGCTGGTGCAGGAAGCCCTGTCCCGTTACTGGGAGCAACTTTACCCGCTGCTGGAAGAGTATGGCGAAACCGATCCGTTCTACCGCATTAACGCCCTCGCCGGGCTGAGCGATAAATCTGACCTGACGGTAGCGGTGCGTAACGCCTCACTGCTCCGCTCTAACGGCGATGAGATTTCGCTCCGTGACGCCCAGGCGCTGCTTGACGGCAGTAAAACAGAGTGTCCGGATTATCCGGGCGGTCGTCCACGATTAATAGATGAGCTGGCCCGGGGCGATCAGCCAGGCACCGAAGCGGTAATCGTGATCAACGAACGCCTGCTCGCCATCCGCGAACTGCTTACCGGCTATCTCGGGGAAAGTGGCGTACCGGAGATGGAACAGCTGCTGAAAACCGTCGGGCAAGTTTCGAGCGCCTGTCAGGTGACCGATATCAGCAAGTTGCTGCCGAACCGTGACGCGCAGGCTGAGCAGCAAGCCGAGCCGCAGCCGGTGACCGCGTCGCCCGTTCAGCAGGTGACGGACTGGCGCAGCGTGCAGGTGACCAGCCGCGCCGACGCGCAGCTGATGCTGGAAAAAGCGAAACAGTATTTTGCGCAGTACGAACCCAGCCACCCCGCACCGCTGATGATTGAACGGGTGCAGCGGCTGTCTGAACTCAACTTTATGGACATTATTCGCGACCTGGCGCCAGACGGCGTTAACCAACTGGAAAACATCTTTGGACGCCGCGAATGACGCGTCCTGGCATTATGACGACAGGCATGGAGTCTGCCGTTTCACCTTCACCGCGCATCTTTGATGGAGAACATCATGGCAATGAGTAACAGTGGACAGAAATTCATCGCACGCAACCGTGCTCCCCGCGTGCAGATCGAATACGACGTAGAGATCTACGGCGCAGAACGCAAAATTCAGCTGCCGTTTGTGATGGGCGTTATGGCCGATCTGGTTGGCAAGCCGGTGGAAAACCTGCCAGCCGTCGACGAGCGTAAGTTCCTGGAAATCGACATCGACAACTTCGACGAACGCATGAAGGCGCTGAAGCCGCGCGTGGCGTTCCAGGTGGATAACACCCTGACCGGCGAAGGTAAGCTCAACGTCGATCTGACCTTTGACAGCATGGACGACTTCCTGCCGGACGCGGTGGCCCGCAAGGTTGAGCCGCTGAACAAGCTGCTGGAAGCGCGCACCCAGCTCTCTAACCTGCTGACCTACATGGACGGCAAAAACGGCGCGGAAGAGCTGATCGCGAAAATCCTCCAGGATCCGACGCTGCTCAAATCCCTGAGCCAGATGCCAAAAAATGACGAAAGTGCGAAAGGTAGCGAGGAATAATCGATGAGCAACCAGACTCAACAACACGATCAGCAGGCGGGCCAGGCCTTCAGCCAGGACGAGTTCAACGCGCTGCTGAATAAAGAGTTCCGCCCGAAAACCGATCAGGCGCGCTCTGCCGTAGAAAGCGCGGTAAAAACCCTGGCGCAGCAGGCGCTGGAAAACACCGTGACCTTCTCAAACGATACCTACCGCACCATTCAGAACCTGATTGCCGGTATTGACGAGCAGCTTTCACAGCAGGTGAACCAGATCATTCACCACGAGGAGTTCCAGAAGCTGGAGAGCGCCTGGCGCGGGCTGAGCTATCTGGTGAACAACACCGAAACCGACGAGATGCTGAAGATCCGCTTTATGAGCATCTCCAAGCAGGAGCTGGGCCGCACCCTGAAGCGCTACAAGGGCGTGGGCTGGGACCAGAGCCCGATCTTCAAAAAAATCTACGAGCAGGAGTACGGCCAGTTCGGTGGCGAGCCGTTTGGCTGCATCGTAGGCGACTACTACTTCGACCACAGCCCGCAGGACGTTGAGCTGCTGGGCGAGATGGCGCGCATCGGCTCTGCGGCCCACTGTCCGTTCATTACCGGCACCGCGCCGGGCGTGATGCAGATGGAGTCCTGGCAGGAGCTGGCTAACCCGCGCGACCTGACAAAAATCTTTCAGAACACCGAATACGCCGCCTGGCGTTCACTGCGTGAATCGGAAGATGCCCGTTATCTGGGCCTGGTCATGCCGCGCTTCCTGTCGCGTCTGCCGTACGGCATTCGCACCAATCCGGTCGACAGCTTTGACTTTGAAGAGCAGACCGACGGCGCGAACCACAACAGCTACTCCTGGGCGAACGCGGCTTACGCGATGGCCGCCAACATCAACCGTTCCTTCAAAGAGTACGGCTGGTGCACCTCGATTCGCGGCGTGGAGTCCGGCGGGGCGGTGGAAAACCTGCCGTGCCACACCTTCCCGAGCGATGACGGCGGCGTGGACATGAAATGCCCGACCGAGATCGCCATCAGCGATCGTCGTGAAGCCGAGCTGGCGAAAAACGGCTTTATGCCGCTGGTGCACCGTAAAAACTCCGACTTCGCCGCCTTCATCGGCGCGCAGTCTCTGCAAAAACCGGCCGAGTATCACGACCCGGATGCCACCGCTAACGCGCGCCTGGCCTCCCGTCTGCCTTACCTGTTTGCCTGCTGTCGTTTTGCTCACTACCTGAAGTGCATCGTGCGCGACAAAATCGGCTCCTTCCGCGAGCGCGAAGAGATGGAACGCTGGCTGAACGACTGGGTGATGAACTACGTGGACGGCGACCCGGCTAACTCCTCCCAGGAAACCAAGTCTCGCAAACCGCTGGCGGCTGCGGAAGTGCAGGTGCAGGAAATTGAAGACAACCCGGGCTACTACGCCGCGAAGTTCTTCCTGCGTCCACACTACCAGCTGGAAGGCCTGACCGTTTCCTTGCGTCTGGTATCTAAACTGCCGTCGCTGAAGACGAAGGACGCGTAATGATGATTGCCGGCCCGAAGGGGCCGGCAATTTGAGCGGAAGAGCTTAGCTTGTTTCTGTCAGTGAATAAGGATAGACGGTGAAACATATACTTTTGATCGCGACCAGTTTGCTGGCAGTTTCTACTCTCGCAAGCGCGGAGGCAGGAAATTACAAATACCCTCAAGCGGAAGCATTGCCTCAGGATGACACATCAAACTTCCAACGCGATCCGACGCTGTTAACAGGGTACGATTTAAATCTGAGTGCAGAGCGTTTTGCTAAAGCCTGGCTGTCGAAAACGAATGAACGTGAACGCATTAAGGCAAATATGTATCTTCTCGGCGTAGTCGACGCGTCTGAGGGCACTGCATGGTGCAAGGGCAGGCCTTTTTTGCCAAATACAATACATGAGTTTCTCTATTCTCGTTTTGCGAACTTATCGAAACAGAAAGGCGAGGAGCGCGCTTCAAAAATCATCATTGACGGCATGAAAGAATTACGCCCGTGCAAAAAAGGAGAGTGACAAATGAGACCATTATACGAACAACTTAAACGTCAGCATTACTCTTCAAATCACACACGCGCGGGTTTTGCCTCGGGTGAACAGGTTTTTTCAGAAATTGGCTACGATTATTCGACGATTATCAAGCAACAACCGGCATACGAAAATACCTGTGCGGTAAGAATGAGCCTGGCATTGTTAAAATGCAATGTTGAATTTACAGGGCGTTTACCCATAAAGACCGGTCCCTATAAGGGAAAAACAATCGAGCCTGGCGCAAAATTACTTGCCGATCAGCTTTATAAATCCCATGTGTTTGGCAAGGCAGAAATCTTTAAAGACCGCGAGGCTGGTGCACGCTCAATGTTGGGCCGAAAAGGTGTTGTTTTCTTCAATAAAATTGATGGGTATGGCGGTGGTCATATCGACCTTATCGAGCCTCTGAGTAATAATTCGTTTATATGTAACTCCGATTGCTTTCCGTACTGTCAGGAAATCTGGTTTTGGGAATTAAAATAATTATATTCAGGTGTTTAAAGACCGTATTTCTTTTGCTCACTTGCTTATCTTTTTCTGCTCGCGGTGACAACCCTTACGTTGATTTTTATCAGCAGCAAACATACCGGCAGGTGGTAAAAGATTTGGTCCTGGCGCGCTGCCTTGCGCAGGTTGCAGATAAAGGCAGTCAATTTTCTGCTGATGCGGCCCGCAGTGCGAGTGCATTTATTGAGTGGATGCCGTTTGATGCTGAAAACGGTACTGACAAAGTTAACGCCATTATTGGGAAGTATAAAAACCAAATTAATGGTTTCCACTCGGAGCGTAAACCTGATGTAAAAGGCGTAACCTTAAATTGTCTACGTCTTTATCATAGCGACGAACTGAATAAACTGGTTCCGCAGCTCATCATTGGCGATCCTGATCGTACCTGGATTCAGGATAATCCGCCGTAGTAAAAGACTTCACATTCTTTCCGTTCATTCAGGGGGAATGTAAGACTGTCAAATGACACGGGTCGTTTGATATGAGGCAGAGGTAAAATATGGACGGTTTTATTCAGCCCCATGCTTTCCTGTTTGCCATATAAGGGCTTTTTCGAAAGCAATATTGTTCATCCACGAAGAGTAGATATTATGGCTATTGATATGTTTCTGAAGGTCGAGGGTGTTACGGGCGAATCTAAAGATTCTAACCACACCGGCTGGACTGATATTACCTCCTTCTCCTGGGGCGCGTCCCAGCCGGGTAATATGAGCGTTGGTGGCGGCGGCGGTGCCGGTAAGGTTAACTTTAACGATCTGCACGTTAACGCTCTGATCGACAAATCCACTACAGCAATCCTGAAACACTGCGCAAGCGGTAAGCACCTGACCAAAGTTGAACTGTCCGTCTGCAAAGCGGGTGGTCAGCAGGTTGAATATACCCGCATCACCCTGGAAGACGTTCTCGTGACTTCCGTTCAGTACACCGGTGCCGACAACGGCGATACCGTTGGCGTGACCTATGCATTCCAGGCTGCGAAAGTGAAACAGCAGTACTGGGAGCAGACCACTGCCGGTGGTAAAGGTGCTGAAAGCAGCGCTGGCTGGAACATCAAAGAAAACAAAGAAGCGTAACAGGAGTGGGCCCGAAAGGGCTCACTTTATCCTGTGCTTTTTTAAAAGGGAAAATACTTATGCGTCCTGCTTTTGGTGCCGCCTGGAACAGATTCAGAGAAGTTAATGTCAATGTCGAGACGGTGGGTAAATTATTGGGTGGAAAAGTCCAGCACAATATCGAAGCCGGAATTTTTCAAAATGCATGCCCCATTCGTATGAGCTACGTTTTAAATTATTGTGGCGTTCCAATTCCCGCCAACAGTAGATATGCGACGGTTACGGGGAGTGATAAAAAACGTTACATGTATCGCGTAAAGGATATGATTGCTTTTCTGCCAACTGTACTGGGTAATGCAGATCTGACGGTGACGTCTCCAACACCAGGCCAATTTGCAGGTAAGCAAGGCATTATCATCTTTACCGGTCATGGCTGGAGCGATGCCACTGGACATGTCACGCTCTGGAATGGGAATATTTGCTCCGATGATTGCCATTTTCTGGGTTCTCCCGGTAATGGTTCGTTTATTCCTGGCAGCGCTACGCTCTGGAGCCTGAAATGAAACATTTACTCGCTTTCGTGCTGGCGTTGAATACCTCATATACCTTCGCCCAAACTCTGCCGGACGTTAATACCTTTTCTCAGCAACAGATTTTTGAAAACTGGGTGCAAAATCGCTGTTTCGGAAAGATTGCGGATAGTACGACACTGAAAAATGATGCAAAGGCAAGCGCCGCAGCATGGCTGGAAGCCAGTAACCTGCCTGCCGAGAATTTCGAAAAGGCCGACGAGGTTATTAACACCTTACTGAAACAGAAGCTAGGTGGTACAGCACCGGTAAACTATGAGGTTTTAAAGTGCAGCCTAATTTCCCATAGCGATGCGATTCGCCAACTCAGTGTGCAAAAATAAATCTTCTGCAAAAGCTAAAAAATTAAAAAGAATACAAGGAGTTTCCATGGCAAGTCCGTCAAACGTTGCTCCAGGTTACTGTGTTGTTCAGCAACCCGGCACTCTGGATTTTCAGGCAAGACAGCTATTTGGCAATGTGCGCAATGAAAAATCCGAGTATTTTATGCAATTGAATAAAGACACTGCGTGGCTCAAGCCTGGACAAATATTAATTGTCGCTGATCCACGTAGCGATAATCAAACACAGCAGATTAATAGTTTAGCCATTGCGAAAAAGAAGGTAACCAACGCGCTTGCGACTTTGGACGTGGCCACTGCTGAATTTTTGAAAAATAATTATGATAATATAAAAGCTATAACAGGCTGGGGCGATACAATCGTCGGTGGTGTGAGTGGTGCTGGTGAGTCATATTTTAAGCAAATAGAAAATATTTTAATTAAAATTGAAGCTACCTATCAAAATCAGTACAGAACACAAGGTGCGCTTTTCGGCCAACAGTTTTATGCTGAGCGCAATGCGCTTTTCGCACAATTGAAACCCTTGTTAAATAAAATAACTAAAAAACAGCTTAAGTTTAAAGATAATGCGGATCTTAAGAGAGCATTAGGGCTTTCCACGAAATCAATTGTCCATGAATGGAGTACTGTTGGGATTGGCGCAATCCCAGGTTACTCAACATATATTGACAGAACTGCCAAAATCACCTCTTATCTGAAAGCAGGCGGATGGGTTGCTTTAGGTTTTTCTTTTGTTAACACGTCTAACGAAGTTTATCATGCCTGCACCACTGGAAGAGAAAATGAGTGCAGCAGGGTTGCAGTGACTGAATATAGCAAATTTGGAGGCGGTGTCGCTGGTGCTGCATTAGGCTCATCCCTGGCGGCTCCCATTTGTCTTGCATTAGGTGTACCCACAGCGGGGACAGGAACAGTCATCTGTGGTTTAGTGGTTGGTGCAGTCGGGGCTGCGGGTGGAACACAAATCGGTGGGTTTGCAGGAGAACAGCTCAATAACTTAATTTTTAGCGGAGAATAAAGTGATTTTTAATAATATTTACTCTGCTGTTATTATATGTCTTTTTGCTGCCTTTATAATCTTGGTTATTTCATTTTATATAGACTATCGGAAAAAACATCGCCAGGTTAACCAAATATATTCGATATTCACAAATCAACAGTTGCTCAAAAAAGAAGATTATCAAACCTGGCAAAATCTTGGATTCTGGGGGTTTGGTTTTCTCACCACAATTTTATCACGGATCTTACAGGGTAAGCGTGTGAGACTCACTGAGTGTCGTTGGCTTGAGCCACAGTCGTGCAATGAAATTTTGTCTGCCTTTGAGTTATCATGGGTTAAGTCTTACAGAAGAAAAATCATTATTGCCACTATTATATTTTTAGTGCTGTTAATTCTTTCCATCGTTAATAATATGTAATCCTATTCTGAAATTTAAATGATGCCTTTCTGAATTAACCCCCAAACCCCGCCGTTCTCACCCCCGAGAGCGGCAGCGTTTGAGCGCTAATCATACCAGCAGGAATACGCCATGCGATTCACGATTATTTCTACGAAACCCGGTCATCAGCCGCCGCAAAGCAGCTGTGATTTTTATGCCCCGGGCGGCACCATTGGGCGCGGTACGGATAACAATCTGGTGCTGCCGGATAATGACCGCACCATCTCGCGTTTGCAGGCCATCGTTCACGTCGACGCCAGTGGCGAATGCCGCGTCACGAACCGCGGCAGCGTTACCCGCGTGGTACTGAATGATATCCCGCTGGAGCGTGGGCGTCAGGTTGAGCTTCAGGATGGGGATATTCTCGGTATTGATGATTATCGCATTGAAGTCAGCGAACTCATTCATGACACCCAGCCCGTAAGCCGCATGGCGGCCAGCATGCAGCAGGCGCGCCCAGCGGCGACACCTGCTCCGGCGGCACAACCGAAACCGGCCAGCGCCGCGCCGCGCGGAAAAGCTGAACCTACGGCCGTGCCGTCGGAAATCTGGGACAGCCTGATGCAGGAGTTCTCCATCTCCGACAGCATCTCCAGCAACCGGGCAAAGCCACAGCCCGCGGCCTCCCACGACCCGTTCTCCCAGCCTGCGGCCCCGGAGCGGAATGCCGAAGACCCGCTGGCGATGTTCAACGATGCCGATCCGTCGCTTGAACGTAAAAACGTGGACCCGGACACGCTGTTCAGCGATGAAGCGTTGTTTAAAAAAGAGAGCATCTTTGACGATGTCACCCCTTCAACGCTGGTACTGCCGGACGAAAGCAAACCTGCCCAGCCAAAGGAAGAGGCGTCGGATGAACTCGATCCGTTAGCCCTGTTTGGCGGGTCGGCGAGCGCGCCTGCCGCGCGTCACGATGACCCCCTTGGCCTGATGGGCGGCGCGCCGTTAACCCATCCGGATGAAATCGTGGCTGATAAGCCGGAGCCAAAGCCTGAAGCGCAAGCCGCACAGGAAGAGGATGCGCTGGCCAGTTCACCGCTGTTCGATCCGGAACCGACTGAACCACAGGACGCGCCGCGCGCGGAAGAAGAGCCCGCGCGTCCCGATTACGCTGGCTTCACCATGCCAACGCCGCAGGCCGTGGCGCGCAGCAACGCGCAGGCACCGAAAGGCCGCCTGCGTATCGACCCAGTTAAAAACGCTGCATCGCCTGCTGCCTCAGCGCAGACCGGCGAGCGGGGCGAGGTGCTTCAGGGCGAACTGCTGGAGGCGCTGCTGGAGGGCATGGGCCTGAGCGAAATGCAGCCGGTGCCGCAGTTTGACCGGGAAAATATGCGTCAGCTGGGGCAGATCCTGGGCATGTTCTCGCAGGGAACCGTGGCGCTGCTCTCCTCGCGCTCCATTCTCAAGCGCGGGGTGAAGGCCGATATGACCATGGTGCTTGACGATGCCAACAACCCGTTCAAGCTGCTGCCAACCGGTAAAACGGTCCTGATCCAGATGTTCGGCACGCCGATGCCGGGCTTTATGCCGCCGACCAAATCGGTGCGTGATGCGCTGATCGATCTGCAGGCGCACCAGCTGGGGATGATCTCCGGTATCCGCGCCATTATCGCCGCCATGCTGCAATCCTTTAACCCGGAACAGCTGGAAGAGCAGGCGAAACAGAACGGAATGACGTCGCGCCTGGCGCTGCCGGGCAGCCGTAAAGCCGCGCTGTGGGATTATTTTGTTCGCAGCTATGGCGAGACGGCGGGCGAGATTGAGGACGACTTCCACACCCTGTTTGGCGAAGCCTTCCTCCATGCCTATGACATGGAGGTCAATCAGTACAAAGACTCACAAAGCGGATCCGAAGAAAAATGAATATCGCAACGGCTTCTCTCTCCCGCCAGGGGACGCGCGCCAGCAACCAGGATCAGACGGGAGAAACCATCGGGGAACGTTCAGCCTGCTTTGTCGTCTGTGACGGCATTGCGGGCCTGCCGGGCGGCGAGGTGGCCGCTGAGCTGGCCCGCAATAGCATTATTTCCCGCTTTGATGGCGACAAGCACCTGAATGCTCAGCATATTCGTGACTACGTCCAAACGGCGAACCGTACCATCCTCAGCGAACAACAGGCGGTGCAGGACTATCGCCGGATGGGCACCACGCTGGTCAGCCTGTTTATCGACAGGGATTACCGTCTGGCCTACTGGGCGCACGCCGGTGACAGCCGCCTGTACCTGTTTCGTCGCGGCTGGCTGTGGCACGTCACCACCGACCACAGCCTGGTGCAGCAGATGAAAGATGCCGGGCATCAGACCGACGATCTCAACAGCAACCTGCTGTATCTGGCGCTGGGTATTGAGAATGGCGGACCGGAAGCGAGCTACAGCGATGTCGTGCAGGTTGAAGACGGTGATGCGTTTTTACTCTGCACCGACGGTTTCTGGCACGGCGTCAGCGAAGAGCAGATGAAACAGTCGCTGCACATGGTCAATACGCCACAAGAGTGGCTGACCTTGATGAACCAAATCATTCAAAAGAATGCTGAACAGGAGGGCAAAGCTCAGGATAACTATACCGCCGTGGCGGTGTGGATGGGCAACCCTCAGGACACCACTTTGCTGCATACGCTCTCTGACGCAGCACAATTTCTTCCCTGCGGAACTGATTAGACACACAAGGATTGATATGAAACTTTGGCTATCGGGTTTGGCTCTTCTGACGGTGGCGACCACCGCACAGGCTGAAAACTTCCGCATCGTGCAGTCTCCTGCGCAGAAGCTGGATATCTGGATCGACAACATTAAAGATAACACACCGCAAAGCTGGTGTAAGGCGGACGTGGCGCTGCGTATCGTGGCGAACGGCAAGAAAGAGGTTTCGGTGCTGGAAAACTTCGTGCCGCGCCTTGGCTCGCTGCTGGAGCACCAGTGTAGCAAACTGAATACCCTGAACTGGACGCTTAACGATCCGGAAGGCACGACGCTTGCCCGGGGCACAGCGGCTAAAGCGCAGGACTGGGCGCTGGTGGTGAAACAGCAGGAAACGGCGGCGGCAACGACTACCACCACCTCAGGCGCGCTGCTACCGCCTGACCAGAATCCGGAGACGCACACCGTGGCGGCAGATCGTACGCCATGGCAGGAGTTCACCCTTCAGGACGGTTGCCACCTGCGCACCTTCTGGGAGGGCGGTTCCTCCGCGCCAGCGCTGTTTATTCCCGATTCCGACACCACTCGCTGCGGTAACGGCAGCTGGCTCAGCGGCCACACCGTGGTGACGCAGAATCGTAACGGGACGCAGAAAGCGATTCCGGTCACCTACATTCACGGCTTCCCGGTGATGGGACTGAACAACGCGGTCGATCCTGAAAAGGCGCTGATCACCTCCGTTAACAAAGAGCGCATGGTCTTCAGCACCCCGAACAGCGACCAGAGCTGGATGATCCTACCGTACGACAGCACCCTGAACGGCTGGAAGAGCAACGGCACGGTGGCGGTGGAAATCACCCGTGAGATCGCCAGCGACGACGCCAGACTCCAGGCGCGTATCGCAGAGGTGAAGAAGATCTGGAGCGCATGGATTACACCGGGCGCGGAGCTGAACGTTGTTCTGATTGACACGCTGCGTCCGCAGCTACGCGATCCGGCTGTGGGCGCCTGGCGCGCGGCGAATTAAGGAGGGGCTATGAATACGCTTTATCAACGTCTGGCGGGTGAGTCGATTAGCGACGCGCTGCTTCGCCTGGAAGCCGAAATCAAAGCTCGTCCGGCGGATGCCGATCTGCGCGCCGCGTTTGTGCAGTTTCTGATCCTCAGCGGCAACTGGGCGCGCGCCCTGACCCAGCTGAAAAGCTGGCTGGCGCTGAAGCCGCAGGCAAAACCAACCGTAACGCTGCTGGAGCAGGCCATTCAGGGTGAACAGCAGCGGGCGCGCGTGTTCGCGGGAGAGGTACGACCGGCAATGCCCGAGGCGCAGTGGCCGTGGCTGACCACGTTAGCCCAGGCGCTGACCGAAAGCGCAGGGCATGCGCAAACGCTGCGCCTGGCGGCACTCGAACAGGCCCCGGCAAGCCGCGGGCAGGTCACGCTGGAGAATGAAGAGAGCCACACCTTTGAATGGCTGATGGACGGCGATGCCCGTCTGGGGCCGGTGTGTGAAACCCTGGTCAACGGCCGCTATTTCTGGGTGCCGTTCTGCGCCATCGACACGATCCGTTTTCAGGCTCCGGCCAGCGTGACCGATCTGGTGTGGCGTCATGCTCTGGTCCGCCTCACGGACGGCACCGAGCAGGTGTGTCAGATCCCGGCGCGTTATCCGTTTGCTGACGGAGCGCCAGACAGCGTTAAGCTGGGGCGCACCACCGAGTGGCTTCCACTCGACGATGACGGCACCCTGTATGAAGGCATGGGGCAGAAAGCCTGGCTGAGCGAGCAAAGCGAAAGCCCGCTGCTCACCCTGAGCCTGGTGACGTTCGCCGCGGATGGCGCGGATGAGTAATCCCGCTGGCGAAGGCGATCTGCTGCGCAGAGGCTGGCAGGCCCGCAGCAGGCAGGAGAAAGTGGGGGCACGCGACAAAATGCAGCCGTCACTGCTGGATCGCCTGACGGATAACGATCCGGAAAAAAAACGCGAGTCCGCCAACAGTAATCTGATTACCCACGCCGCGCTGCGTCGTAACGTCCTGCGGGATTTACAGTGGTTGTTTAACACCATTAACCACGATGCCTCCAGCGATCTGAGTGGTCTGACGCAGGTGAGCCGTTCTGTCGTTAACTTTGGCGTCGCGCCGCTGGCGGGGAAAAGAATGTCCGATATCGAATGGCACGACATTCAGCGCAAGCTCACCGAAGCGATTATTAACTTTGAACCGCGGATCCTGCCGCAGGGGCTTCAGGTTCGCTGCGTGTCCGATACCTCCTCATTAGATCTGCACAACGTGCTGTCTATCGAAATCAAAGGCCGCCTGTGGTGCGTACCGTATCCGCTGGAGTTTCTCTTTCGCACCGACGTCGATCTTGAGAACGGCCATTTTGAACTGAAGGATGCGGGGTAATTATGGAAAGCAAACTGCTCGAATATTACAACCGTGAACTGGCCTATCTGCGCGAGATGGGCGCGGAGTTCGCCGAACGCTACCCAAAAGTGGCGGGGCGGCTCGGCATGCGCGGCATCGAAGTGGCGGATCCGTACATCGAGCGCCTGATGGAAGGTTTCGCCTTCCTGACCTCCCGCGTGCAGATGAAAATGGACGCCGAATTTCCACGCTTTTCACAGCGTATGCTGGAGATGATTGCGCCAAATTACCTGGCGCCTACGCCGTCGATGGCGATCGCTGAGATTCAGCCCGACAGCAGCCGGGGCGACCTGAGCAAAGGCTTTATTGTGCCGCGCGGCACCATGATGGACAGCCTGGCGCTGAAAAAAACCGGCGTTACGTGCAGCTATACCACGGCGCACGAGGTCAACCTGCTGCCGTTAAAAATTGAGCGGATCGAGCTGGGCGGCGTTCCCGCCGATCTGCCGCTGGCCCAGCTCGGCCTGAGCCAGCGGGGGATCAGCAGCGCTTTACGGATCCGCATTGCCTGCGATGGCCCGCAGCATCTTGGGCATCTGGACTTTGACCGCCTGGAGTTCTTCTTAAGCGGCCCGGACATCGAGGCTCTGAAGCTGCTGGAGCTGGTGATGGAGCACCACGCAGGTATTGTCTGCCAGACGGTCAGCAAGCAGCCCCAGCGCCAGCTGCTGTCGTCTGACGCCCTGCGTCAGGAAGGCTTTGATGCGGATCAAGCGCTGCTCCCGGACGATCTGCGTAACTTCGACGGCTATCGCCTGTTGCAGGAGTACTTTGCGTTCCCGGCGCGTTTTCGCTTCATCAGCCTGAGCGGGCTGGGCAAGCTGATCCAGCGCTGCGAAGACGAAAAAGCGTTTGATATCTTCATTCTGCTCGACAAAAGCGACGATCAGCTGGAGCGCGTGGTGGATGCCAGCCACATGGCGCTGCACTGTACGCCGGTGATCAACCTGTTCCCGAAAGTGGCGGCCCGGCAGAAGCTGAGCGAAAGCCAGCATGAATACCATCTGGTGGTGGATAACATCCGCCCGCTGGATTATGAAATTTATGCTGTGAAAAAAATCTATGCCAGTGCGGATGGTCAGCGGGACGTCCAGACGTTTCGTCCGTTCTGGAGTACCTGGAGCGGAGACGCGGGCAACTACGGCGCCTATTTTTCCCTGCGCCGTGAACAGCGCGTCCTCTCTGAACACGCGCTGCGCTACGGCACACGCACGGGCTATATCGGCTCGGAGGTCTTCGTCTCGCTGGTGGATGCGCAGCACGCGCCGTGGCAGGAGAATTTGCGCTACATTTCCGCCGAGGTGCTGTGTACCAGCCGCGACCTGCCGCTGATGCTCCAGCAGGAGCTTGGGCAGTTTATTATGGCCGACTCCATGCCGGTGAAGGCGTTAACCCTGCGTAAAGGCCCGACGCCGCCGCGTCCGGCGCTGGCGGAAGGGTTCAGTACCTGGCGGCTCATCAGCCAGCTGCAAATGAACTACCTCAGCCTGATGGACAGCGAAAACGAAGAGGGCGCTGCCGCGCTGCGTCAGCTGTTAGGGCTGTACGCTAACCTCGCCGAGACGCCGGTTGCCCGTCAGGTGGATGGCGTTCGTCACTGCGTGCTGGAGCCGGTGCACCGCCGCGTGCCTGAACCCGGCCCGGTGGTGTTCGCCCGCGGGATCGGCATCACTCTGAAGGTGGACGAACGCGCCTTTTCCGGTGCCAGCCCGTGGCTTTTCGGCAGCGTGCTGGAACGCCTTTTTGCCCGCCTGGTCTCCATCAACAGCTTTACGGAGTTCACGCTCAAGAGCCAGCAGCGCGGCGAAATTGGCTACTGGGCGCCGCGCATGGGTAAAAGGGCGCTGGTATGAGTGAAGTTGCCCCAGCAACGCTGCGCGTGCATCGCCTGACGCCGCTGCCCGATGCGTTCTGGCGCGGAGTGCGCGAGACGCCGTGGCGCTACGATCTGTTCCAGCTGTTAAGACGCATTGATGCCCAGGGCGGTGAACGTTACCCGCTGGGGCGCGCGCCGCTGCCTAAATTTGAGCCGCTGCGTATTGGTCAGCAGCCTTCAATGGGGTTTGCGCCGTCAACGGTTGCCGAGGTCCGGCAGCGGGAAGAGAACGGACTGCATGAGGTTTCCATTCTGAGCTTCGGCCTGTTTGGTCCTAACGGCCCGCTGCCGGTGCACATGACCGAGTATGCCCGCGAGCGTATTCATCATCATCAGGATCACAGCCTCAGCGCGTTTGCCGACCTCTTTCACCACCGCCTGACGCTGCTGTTTTACCGCGCCTGGGCGGACGCGCAGCCTGCCGTTTCACTGGATCGCGACGACAACAGGCGCTTCGAAGGGTATCTTGCATCGCTGATTGGCATGGGTCAGCCCGGCCAGATGTCGAAAGGCAGCCTGAGCCCGCATGCCCGCTTTACTCACGCCGGGCACCTGACCCGCCACGGGCGGGACCCGGAAGGGCTGGAGAAGATCCTGCGCAACTATTTCAACATTCCGGTCAGGTTGGTGGCCAATGTACCGCAGTGGATGCCGCTCTCAACGCGGGAGCAGGCACAGCTGGGTGAGGGGCGTCGCCTGCCGCGCATGGGGGAGTCCGCTTTTCTTGGCATTGCGGTACGCGACGTGCAGCATAAATTTCGTCTTGAGATTGGCCCGTTGAGCGCAGACGAATACAACCGTTTTCTGCCGGGCGAAGGGTGGGTCACCGAGCTACGCGACTGGGTGCGACAGTACGCCGGGGTGGAATTTGAATGGGAAACACGGGTGATCCTGCGCGCCGATGCGGTGCAGGGCGCCACGCTCGGCAGCGCCGGGCGATTAGGGTACAACACCTGGCTGGGCCTTCAGCCTCAGCCTGTTCCGCGTGGCGATCTGGTGTATCGCGCAGAGCGATAATCCTTCCGTATACCGAATCATTGTTAATGGAAACTAACATGTCAGAAATTAGCCGTGCCGTGCTTTTCGGCAAACTGGATACGCTGTTATTTACCTCTCTGGAAAGCGCGACTGCCTTCTGTAAGCTGCGCGGCAACCCGTACGTTGAGCTGGTGCACTGGCTGCATCAGCTGATGCAGCAGCAGGATGGCGATCTGCAACAGGTCATCCGTCACTTCGCCCTTGATGAACAGCAGCTGACGCGCGATATCGTGGCGGCGCTGGATGCCCTGCCGCGTGGTGCAAGTTCCGTCTCTGACCTTTCCGAGCATATCGACAGCGCCGTCGAGCGCGCCTGGGTCTACGGCTCGCTGAAGTTTGGCGTCAGCCGCATCCGCGGCGGCCATTTGTTGATCGGCATACTGAAAACGTGGAATCTGGCTAACGTGCTGAAAAGTATTTCGGCGCAGTTCACCCGTCTTAACGTCGAGGTGCTGATCGAGCAGTTCGACGCTATTTGCGCCAGCAGCAAAGAGAGCCAGCAGGCCGCCGCTGCTGCGGACGCAGCTGCCGGGGCAGTACCGGCTGCGCAGGGCACGCTGGCGCAGTATGGTCAGGATCTGACGGCGCGCGCCCGGGATGGGAAAATTGACCCGGTGGTGGGGCGCGATGAAGAGATCCGCCAGATGGTCGATATTCTGATGCGTCGTCGCCAGAACAACCCCCTGCTGACCGGGGAAGCTGGCGTCGGGAAAACGGCAGTGGTGGAAGGGCTGGCGCTGCGTATCGCTGACGGCGACGTGCCTGAGCCGCTGCAAAACGTTCAGCTGTGGCTGCTGGATATCGGCATGCTTCAGGCCGGAGCGGGCATGAAAGGGGAATTTGAGGCGCGCCTCCAGGCGCTGATTAACGAGGTGCAGTCCAGCGCCACGCCGATTATTCTGTTTATCGATGAGATCCACACCCTGATTGGCGCTGGCGGCCAGCAGGGCACCGGCGATGCCGCTAACCTGCTCAAGCCTGCCCTGGCGCGTGGGCAACTGCGCACCATCGGCGCGACCACCTGGGCGGAATACAAAAAATACATTGAGAAAGATCCGGCGCTGACCCGCCGTTTCCAGACCGTACAGGTTCACGAGCCGGATGAAGCGAAAGCTGTATTGATGCTGCGCAGCACCGTGTCGCCGCTGGAAACTCATCATCAGGTTTTACTCCTCGACGAAGCGGTCAGCGCGGCGGTGAAACTGTCGCATCGCTATATTCCTGCGCGTCAGCTGCCGGATAAAGCGGTGGCGCTGCTGGATACCGCCTGCGCGCGCGTGGCCGTCAGCCAGAGCGCGCCGCCTGCCCAGCTGGAAGACTGCCTGCGTCATCTGGCGGCCCTGGACGTGGAGCTGGAGATTGCCGAACGTGAAGCGCGCGTGGGGGCGGGCGATCCGGCGCGCGTGGCGACATTAAGCGCCGAACGTGACGCGTTCGAAACCCAACGCGAGGCCCTGGCTCGTCGCTGGGAAGAAGAGCGCACGCGGGTGCAGGAAATTATCCGTCTGCGTGCCGCACTGTTTGCGGCGAGTGATGAGGATACGGCTGAACTGCGCGGCCAGCTGGCAGAACAGCAGCAGGCGCTGAAGACCTTACAGGGTGACGAACCGCTGCTGTTTGCCGCGGTCGATGAAAACGTGGTGGCTGCGGTGGTTTCGGACTGGACCGGGATCCCGCTGGGCCGGATGGTGAAAAATGAGATCGACGCGGTGCTGAACCTGGCTGATACGCTGAACCAGCGGGTTATTGGTCAGCGTCACGGTCTGGATCTGATTGCCCGTCGGGTAAAAACCTCGCGGGCGAAGCTTGACGATCCGAACAAACCGGTCGGCGTATTTATGCTCTGCGGGCCGTCCGGCGTGGGCAAAACCGAAACCGCGCTGGCGCTGGCGGAGTCGCTTTACGGCGGCGAGCAGAACGTCATTACCATCAACATGAGTGAATTCCAGGAAGCGCACACCGTTTCGACGTTAAAAGGTGCGCCTCCGGGCTATGTGGGCTATGGTGAAGGCGGCGTCTTAACCGAGGCCGTGCGCCGCCGTCCCTACAGCGTGGTGTTGCTGGACGAAATTGAAAAAGCGCACCCGGACGTGCACGAGATCTTCTTCCAGGTCTTCGACAAGGGCTGGATGGAGGACGGCGAAGGGCGTCACATTGATTTCCGTAACACCATTATTATTCTGACCTCTAACGTCGGCACCGAGCTGATCGCAGCCATGTGCGCCGACCCGGAACTGATGCCGGATCCTGACGCGTTAAGCGGCGCCCTGCGCCAGCCGCTGCTGGAGGTGTTTCCGCCTGCGCTGCTGGGCCGCCTGCTGGTGGTGCCGTATTACCCTCTGAGCGACGAGATGTTGGGGCAGATTGTGCGTCTTCAGCTCAGGCGCATTCAGCGTCGTCTGGAAGAGAATCACAATATTATTTCTGAATTTGACGACAGCGTGGTCGAACAGATTGTTCAGCGCTGTACCGAGGTTGAGTCGGGCGGGCGTATGGTGGATGCGATTCTGACCAATACGTTGCTGCCTCAGATGAGCCAGATTTTACTTACCGCCAGCCGCAGCGACGAGCAGTACCGACGTCTGCATGTCACCTGCGAGCAGGGCGAGTTCCACTGTCAGTTTGCCGCGTAATAATCATCAAGAGAACTGTAAAAGATGACGGATAATGATAACAATCGGACTGTCCCAAACGCGCTCCCGGTCGGGTACCGTTTCAATGAGTTTGAGATAAAAGAGGTGATTGGCGGCGGCGGATTCGGCATCGTCTATCGCGCCTGGGATCACCAGCTCGAACGCACTATCGCTATCAAAGAGTTTATGCCTTCCTCCCTCGCCGTGCGCGGCGAGGATATGACGCTGGTGCTGCGCAGCGAGCGCTTCGGCAAAGCGTTTTCTGCCGGTCTGAACAGCTTCATCCAGGAAGCCCGCCTGCTGGCGCGCTTTAACCACCCGAACCTGCTGCACGTGCTGCGCTTCTGGGTGCAAAACGACACGGCCTATATGGGGACGCTGTTTTACAGTGGCACCACGCTGTCGCGTCTGCGCGAAGAGAAACCGGAGCTGATTAACGAGGCGTGGATCCGCCGCATGCTGCCAATGCTCTTCGGCGCCATCAAAACGATCCACGATGAGGGCTACCTGCACCGCGACATCTCGCTGGATAACATTCAGATTCAGGATAACGGCCTGCCGGTGCTGCTCGATTTCGGATCGGCGCGCCGCACCATCGGTAATCTCTCGGATGAGACGGAAACCATGCTGCGTCCGGGGTTCGCGCCTATCGAGCAGTATACCGACGACAATGAAAGCGAGCAGGGGCCGTGGACGGATATCTACGCGCTCGGCGCCGTATTGCGCACCCTCATCGTCGGCTCTCCGCCACCGGTCAGCGTGGTGCGTTCGATTCAGGACACCTGCAAACCACTGGTGGAGCTGATGCCGCAGGGGTATTCCATTCCGCTGCTTCAGGCCATCGACAAGGCGCTGGCGCTGCATATGGAAGACCGACCGCAATCCATCGAAGAGTTTGCGGCGCTGATCGAGATGCCCGTCGCCGGTATCGACGAGGTGCTGACCGCGAAGAAGACCGGCACGATGCTGGTGCCGGTGGAAGAGGAGACATCTGCTTCCGCGCTGGACTGGCGACGTTACAAGCTTCCGGGGCTGGTGGCCGCGGGCGTGCTGGTTGGGGTGGTTGCCGGTGCGATGCTGTTCGGCGGCGGCAGCCACGAAACGCCAGCGCAGACGGCGCAAACCCCTGCCGTGAGCCCTCCGGCTGAAACCTCCGCCGCAGCGGAAACCAGACCGGCAACGGCCGACGTGAGCGAGCCGGTAGCGCCACCTGCTACGGCGCAGCAGAGTGCGTCGCCTGTCGACGCCAGCCCGGTCGCGCTGGTCTATATCCGCATGCTTGATGGCGAGACGCTGAAGGTGAACGGCGAGCCGAAAGCGCTGCGTCCGGGGAATAACGGTTACGCATCGCTGAAACTGCCTGCGGGCGAGACCCGCATTGAACTGGAAGGCAATGGAAGAACGCGTACCCAGACGCTGGATATTGCGAAGCCAGGCACCTGGCTGGTGAATCCGTAAGCCTGCGGGTAACAGGACGGAGCGAATGTATAACATCAAGTTTGTCTATCTGTTCCACGAGAACGTCTCGCCAGCGCTGTTTGCGAAAATAATCCGCCCGTCCGTTGCCGGACAGTGGATTATGTCGGTTCCCGACCATTCGCTGCGCTCGTTCTTCACGCGCTACGATCTGCTGCGCACGATCACCGGTGCGAATCCTTATCAGTCCGGGCGCGATACCCGCACGCTGATCGCGCAGGATTTAGAGATGGGCAGAGTGGTTGCCATTGACGAAAGTTTTCGTGACTGGTCATCAGTAACGGAAATTTTTTATATCAACGCCAAAGGGCAACTCCAGGCTGCCTCGCTGGTCGGCCTGGGCTGGTATCCGGTGAGTACGATTGTTGACCGCTACGAAACCATGGTGAGAACGTACGGATCTCGCCCTGCGCCAACGGTACTGCCAAAACAGGTAGTGAAATCTAAAACGGCACAGGTGCCGGATGAACCTACTCCCGGCAAGGACGGTAAAACCTATGCCGGGCAGCTTCAGAATATGACCAAAGCAGAACGCTGGCAGGCGCGTAAGGATCTGATTGCGAAGGGGAGCAATAGCCTTTATCCGGATGCCCAGATCGCCGCGAAACGTCTGGCGGCGAATAATATCGCGGTGGAAAAAGCGAAGCTTGCGGAAAATATTTATAAGACCGTGAACCCGCTGGAAACCACACCGGGCGTGCCGGAGGGATGGACAGATATCAGTAATGACGATGCGCTGTTAGGAAAGTTCGGGCTGAACAAATCCATGCTCTTTGACGATGATACGTCCCCCAATTTTCTGGCGCGCGTCTATCAACCGAAGCCGGAAGTGTTTGGTGCAGATATGAACCCCACGCTGGTATTCAGGGGATCGCGCGAGCCTGGTTTCGCCTCTCTGTCTGAGAATGTCTCCTCTCTACTGACCAAAGGGGAACTGGCGCCGGTGGTAAACGGGGCTGACTGGTCGAATAACTTCTCACAGGGCATGGGTATGGCTTCAGATTATTATAAAAAGGCCGTGAGTATCGGTAAGGAGCTGGCAAGGTCAGGGCAGAATATTGATATTGCCGGTCATTCCCTTGGCGGTGGTCTCGCCTCTGCAACCTCTATGGGCAGCGGGAAAGCGGGGTGGACGTTTAACGCCGCCGGCCTCAATGCCGGAACCGTAGAAAAATACGGCGGTAAGATATTAGGCAGTACGGATAATATCCAGGCGTATCGGGTTGAAGGTGAACTGCTGACGAAGATTCAGGAAGTTAACCCCTGGGAAGATCTGAAAATGATGAAAGGGCATGTCCCTTCGTGGATCCTCAAAGAGGAAATCTCTGCGCTGAGCCCTAATGCTGCCGGAATACCCCATGTTCTTCCCGGTGGAACCGGAAGCGCGCTGGACCGCCACGGAATTAATCAAGCGATTGATTGCATAGAGCAACAGAAGGATGAGGATATTTCGATAATCGGGAGTCGATTGTGAAAAAAGGGTTGATGGCTTTTGTCGCGTTATGTTTTTTATTCATGATTCAGGGGTGTAAGCAGGATATGGACCTTAATCCACAGGACTACTTCAGCGGCCAGCAGCTTGAACTGGCGAAAGCGATTGAGGAAGGCGACGTCGATGCGGTGAAGACGCTTGCGCCAGACAGCGACCTTAATCAACCAGGAAAGCAGGATATGACCCTGCTTTTCTGGGCCCTTGGCAACGCAATTAATGATAAAAAAACGTCGAGCCATTTAAAGGTGATTACGTTGCTAGTTAAGGATGGCGCAGATCCGCTCCAGCCTCGACCGCAGGGAAAAAGCAGTCCTGCTGAATTTGCCCTAAAGGGAGACAGTGCGGACTGGATCGACGCGATGTTGGACGGTGGCCTCTCACCCAACGTGAAAGATAAGGTTTTCCACGAACCGATCGTCTTCCAGTCGCTTAAAGCGAAAAATACAGAGACGCTGGAAGCCATGCTCGATCGCGGTGCTGACGTCAACTCAACCAACTCACTGGATAAAACGCTGGTGTTTGATGCGCTGGATAACCAGTCATACGATCATGTCTTGTTGCTGCTCGATCGGGGAGCGGATCCGTCAATTAAGGCCAAAAATGGCTGGTCGATGAGCAATGCGCTCGCGGACGCGCTGAATGGACTTGACCGAGGCAGTGAGCAATACGAGAAATTAAACGAAATAAAAGAGAAGCTCATCCAGAAGGGGGGCGAATGGCCACCCGCGCCGGTTAAGTGATTGCTCAACTGTCATGAACGCCAGAGATAAGGTTTTCGTTTTCTGGGGATGCATGGATGCCCTGGCCATTGTGCTCTATTGTGCCCAGTCCGTGCGACATGACAGGATCCCTTTTATTTCCGATATACACGCCTTCAGTACGGTTGTGAACACGCTGTCTGCTGGTGGGTATAGCGCTCTGGTTATTCTTTTCTTTATTCTCGATTTCTTGTTGTTACTCTCTTTTATTGCCTCAGCATGGTGCTTCTTCGCCCGGAATTTATACGCGAGCAGACTGGCGCTCTACCAGGAAATACTGCGTCTGGTTGGATTTCGCTACTCAGTTTCCCTTTTCCCCATGGTGTTAAGTTTCACGGGCGTGATGAATGTCTGGCTAAATGGATTTTTACTCATTTTGTCAGAGTTTCTGAAAATCTATTCCCTGTGGATTTATAAATATGAAGGGGAAAGGCCCCCGGTTAAAGAGTAAGACGGCCAATAACCAGAACATTCACGTTTAAAAAAGCATTTCGTTAAAAATATTCTCAGCATAAACCATTACGGAATAAAGATTATGCTCAACCGAATTACCGTTCAGCTCCCGGTTGAGGGGCTGCTTTTCTGGAAACTCTCCGGCCGCGAGGCGATGTCCGAGTCGTTCGCGCTGACGTTGACCCTGCTCGGCACGGATGCACGCCTTGACCGCAGCAGGCTGCTGGGTCAGCCGGTCACGGTGACCATCCCCACCCAGAACCTGCTTACCCCCCGCTATATCAACGGCAAGGTGACGCGCGTGGCGGTGAGCGCCGTGGAGCTGACGGGCACCCGCTATGCGGTCTACCAGCTGACGGTGGAGCCGGACCTGTGGCCGATGAAGCGCGACCGTAACCTGCGGATTTTCCAGGGCCAGACGGTACCACAGATTGTCAAAACCCTGCTGGGTGAGCATCAGGTTAACCTTGAAGACAAACTCACCGGCAGCTACCGGGTGTGGGACTACTGCGTGCAGTATCAGGAGTCGAGCCTGGACTTCATCAGCCGCCTGATGGAGCTGGAGGGGATTGCGTATCACTTCAGCCACGAGGCGGACAAGCACACCCTGGTACTGACCGACGCCGCGACGCAGCATCAGCCGTTCAGCGGCTATGAGGTCATTCCTTACCATCAGACGCCGTCCGGCGGCAGTACGGATGAAGAGGGCATCAGCCAGTGGGCGCTGGAGGACAGCGTGACGCCGGGGATTTACAGCCTCGATGATTACGACTTTCGCAAGCCGAACGCGTGGCTGTTCCAGGCGCAGCAGAACCCGGCGTCACCGAAACCGGGCAGCATCGACGTGTACGACTGGCCGGGCCGCTTTGTGGAGACAGGCCATGCGGAGTTCTACGCCCGTATCCGTCAGGAGCGCTGGCAGGTGGAGCATCAGCAGATTCAGGCGACGGCCACGGCGGCGGGCATTGCGCCGGGCCACATCTTTACCCTGACCAACGCGCCGTTCTTCAGCGACAACGGTGAGTATCTGGTGACGGCGGCGGGTTACCACTTCGAGGAGAACCGATACGCGAGCGGCGAGGGGGAAACCATTCACCGCACCGATTTCACCGTTATCCCGGCGGCGGTGTCGTACCGTCCGGCGCAGAGCACGGCGTGGCCGCGGACCTACGGCCCGCAGACGGCGAAAGTCGTGGGGCCGCAGGGGGAGAGTATCTGGACGGACAAATATGGCCGCGTGAAGGTGAAGTTCCACTGGGACCGTCTGGCGAAGGGTGACGACACCAGTTCCTGCTGGGTGCGTGTCTCCAGCGCCTGGGCGGGCCAGGGCTACGGCGGGGTGCAGATCCCGCGCGTCGGCGATGAGGTGGTGGTGGACTTTATCAACGGTGACCCGGACCGACCGATTATCACCGGCCGCGTGTATAACGAAGCCAGCATGCCGCCGTGGGCGCTGCCGGCTGCGGCAACGCAGATGGGCTTTATGAGCCGGACAAAAGACGGTTCCGTGGACAACGCCAACGCCCTGCGCTTTGAGGACAAGGCGGGCGCAGAGCAGGTGTGGATCCAGGCTGAGCGTAATATGGACACCAGCGTTAAGAATGATGAAACGCACAGCGTTGGTGGCGCGCGCAGCCATTACGTGAAGAAAAATGAGCTGCATCGTGTTGAAGCGAACCAGATCCAGGCCGTGAAAGGCGGAACCGAGATCCTGACGGGAAAAGGCAAGCTGGATGCAGCGGTAGAGCAGTATGTCATTGCTTCCGGGACGAAGCTGCGGCTGGTCTCGGGTGAGAGTGCTATTGAGCTTAACGCTAACGGCAAAATTAACCTGATTGGCAAAGAATTTAACTTTTTCGTTGAGGGGGATGGGTATATCACCACGGGCGGTAAGCTGCACCTGAATACCTCGGGAACCAAGCCGGGCACAACGGCACCGGGATCGGGGCATAAAGGGGATATTGATGCGGCGGTGCAGGAGAAGTTTTCTCCTAATAAAAGTGCTAAGAATCCGGCTCCCGCAGTTTCAGCGCCAGCAGCATCCAGACCAAAACCAACAACAAAATTTGCAGCAGCTCCACCATTAAAAGGGAGTTACGTTTATCAAAATAATTCCTACAACTCTGATGTGATGCCCTTCAGTGAAGATGTAGTTAAGGAAATCAATAAGTCACCAACGCTTCAGACACAATTAAAAGATCTAAAAGATAAAGGGTGGGCTATTCAGCCGGGAGCCGCAGGAGGGGGGAGTTACGCTGATACAAATAACAAATTGATTGTCATGGACCCTGAACACATGGAGGATACAGCCACAACTGTGCAAACTCTGGCACATGAGGCAGGGCATGCAACTTATCCTGTTGCGGTAGATTCTTCGAGTAAGGAAAACTTCATCAACAGCCAGCTTATGGATGAAGGTGGAGCAACGCTGAATAACATTAAAATACAACGCGAGATCCTTGCAAACGGCGGTATTGATATTGATATAGCGGGAAGTGCCGAAAACCTAAAAGCATATAATTCTGCATATGATAAAATGGTGAGCGGTGAGTTATCTCGCATTGATGCAGCCAAAGCAATAGGAAAAGTGTATGGTAAAGGCGAAATAGCCTCAGGGACAAATTTAAATTATAATGATTACTATGGAGGATTCTATGGAAAGTAGGATGATTAAAGCTACATTCCTCATTGTTCTTCCACTATTTTCAGCATTTACCTATGCAGGGCATAATAAAATGAATCAAGATTCGTTGTGGCAAATGATCAAAGAAATGAAATCAGTGTGGGGTAAACAAGTTGAGGATGTCAGTAAACTGTTTAACCAACCGCTGATTAATAATACACAGGAGAAAGAAGACCGTTATACTTCAGCTCCCTTTACGTTAACTGATGGCACACGGATCAGCGATGTGGATGTTCGTTTATGGGGAAATGGCGATAACAGCGTATCTTTGATTTCTTTCGTAATTAATCATCCATGTATTACTCTTGAACAAGTCAAATCTCATTTTCCAGATCTGAAATTGTCTAATATCCCTCGCGGAAACACGCCGGGACAATCAGTTGGATATCGCACTCCTACCGATGAACGCGGGCTGGCATGGGCATTTAGCTTTCCAGTTCTGAATCAGGAATGCCTGAGCAGGGTAGTTATGTCACGCTACGAACATTAAGTTGCGAGGCAACTTTACGGGCTGTGAAAGAAGATAATTATCAAACGGCCAATAATATCGCTGCCCCTAAAGTTTTTGCGGAAAAAAAGAAAGTGCTAACGTTGTAATGATCTTGTCCCTCTGAGTCGCTAAGCAGTAATTAATATTGGCTGTATAAACTTTAGCGCTTTTAATCTTATTTTTCTAATATCATCCCGAGTTCACTTATGAAATACACCCTCCAGGAAGGTTCGTTTTCCCTTTTCCCTGCTGCCTGGCAGGATAACAGCATGAACATTATTCGCGATGACGAAAGCGGGTTATCTGTAGTGGTCAGCCGCGGCGTCATCCCGGATGGTAGCGATTACGAACAAGAGTTCCACCGTCAGTGGGAAGTCCTGCGCCCTCAGATGGGGGAGATCGCCCAGAGCGAATTTCAGCACGTAAAAGCCGGGCCAGACGGAAACATTAGCGGACTGGAAGTTGAGACCACCTTTGACCGTAACGGCCAGCGCCTGTGGCAAAAACAGCTGGCCGTGCAGACGCCGGGCAAACCGGTACTGATGATTTTTACCCTCTCGGCCTTAAAAGCCTTTACGGAAGAGGACGAGGCGCGCTGGAGCGCACTGAAGCAAAGTCTGACGCTAAACGACAACCGGAATGTGTAAGGCATGAGCGATAACAACGCGGCCCGTAAGGGCGACGAGATTATTCACTCCAGCATTTTTGCTGATATAACCAGCATTGTGGCGGAAGGTGCCGCCTATGCGGTGATTGGCGCGGCGGTGGGGGCAGCAGCTACCGTGGCGGCGCCACTGCTGGGAGCCGGGGCGGCAGCCGCAGGCGTGGCGGCGATCGGATCCAGCTGTCTGCTGAGCGGCATTATTGGGGGTGTCCTGGCGAACGTTGCGGGGATCACCGACGATATCAGCAACGCCGCTGAAGGGCTGGGCAACGCGCTTTTCCCGCCGTCGCCTGCGGGTAAGATCACTACCGGTTCCAGCAACGTTCTTACCAATGCGATCCCCGCTGCACGCGCAGCCGGGACCTTGACGCCTGCCGATACTCCTTCCCCTGAGCCGCAGTCTCCGGGCAGCTTTGCCGACTACGCGGGCATGCTGCTTGCCGCTGCCGGACAGTTCGGCAGCGAAATGTGGCAGCCGAGCGTGGCCTCTGCCGCTGCCGGGACCTCGCCGCTGGAAGAAGACAAGGTGGCGTGCGAGAAACACTCCGGGCCGCAGTATCTGGCGGAAGGCTCGAAAAGCGTCTTTATCAACGGGCAGCCCGCGGTGCGTGCAAAAGATCGCACCACCTGCGAAGGCACCGTTTCCGACGACGTCTCCCCGAACGTGATCATCGGCGGCGACACCCTCACAGTTCGCGATATTAAAAGCGGCAAAACGCCGGGCCTGGCGCTGGGGATGATTGCGCTCTCCCTGCTGCGCGGGCGTCCGGGCAAGATCCTGAAAAACATGCCCTGCGCGCTGGCTGCTGCCGGTGGCGGGATGCTGGCTGATATGGCCGTCAACGCCGTGTTCGGCTCCTCGCACCCGGTTCACGCCGCTACCGGCGTGAAGGTGCTGAATGACGACGACGAACTCGATTTCTCGCTGCCGGGGCGCTTTCCGCTACGCTGGCAACGCAGCTACAACAGCCTGACCACCCGCGAAGGGCTGTTTGGTCTGGGCTGGGCTACCACCTTTGACAGCTATCTGACGCTGGAAGAAAACAACGCCACCTGGTTCGATGAAACCGGGCGCGAGCTGAGCTTTGAACTGCCGCCGGTCGACCGCGCGTTTTACAGCATCAGCGAAGGCATTATCATCCGCCGCAATGAGAGCGGCGACGTGGCGATTGCCGACGATGACGGCGCGGTGTGGCGTCTGTATAAACCGACCCGCGCCAACCCAGCCATCCTGCGCCTGGCCTCCCTCAGCGACGAGTACGGCAACGCGTTGCTGACAGAATGGGATGAACACGGGCGGCTGGTCGGTCTGCACGATGAGCCGCGGGCGATCGACGTCACTCTGCGTTATGAAAATGAACGTTTCCCGCAGCGCGTTACCTCGGCGAGCCATTTTGACGGCAACCAGACATGGCCGCTGATGCAGTGGGGGTATGACGCGCGCGGCCAGCTGGCCAGCGCAACGGATGCCTCCGGCGTGGTTACCCGTGAATACCGTTATAACGATGATGGCCTGATGGTCTGGCACCGTCTGCCGGGCGGGCTGGAGAGCGAATACCGCTGGCAAAAATTCGACCACTGGCGCGTGGTGGAAAACCGCACCAGCACCGGCGACGGCTGTCGCTTTAGCTACGATTTAGCCGCCGGGCTGACGACCGTCGATCACTACGACGGTCAGACGCGAAAGCATTACTGGAACGCGCAAAACCTGATTGTTCGCTACGTTGACGAGCGCGGTGAGAACTGGCGCTACGAGTGGGATGACAACGAACTCCTCACGCGTCGCATCGATCCGCTGGGTAATGCCGTTACCTTCGTCTATGACGAGATGGGCAACCGGGTGCAGGAGATCGACGCCGACGGCAATACCCGCACCACCACCTGGCTGGAGCACCGTGCGCTTCCGGCGTCCATCATCGAAGCCGACGGTAGCGCCACCCGGTTCCTGTATGACGAACATCACGGGCTGAAACGCGTGGTGGATCCGATGGGGCAGACCACGCTGCTGCGTCGGGACGAGTTTGGTCAGGTTGTGGAAGAAGTCGATGCCGCCGGGAACAGCCGTTACCAGGAGTACAACGAGGCCGGGCAGATGGTGCGTGCGACGGACTGTTCGGGCCGTGTGACACAATACCGTTATCATCCGCTGGGCTGGCTGGTGGCTGAGATAAGCGCCGACGGCGAAGAGACGCGTTACCGCTACGACGCCGCGGGGCGTCCGGTGCAGCTCGATCGCCCGGAAGGGTGGACGGAATCTCTCAAATGGAACGAACGTGGCCTGCCGGTGAAGCATGCGGGCGCCGACGGGAAAGAGAGCGAGTTCAGATACGACGAGGCAGGGCGCTTAACCGCCACCCGTAATACGCAGGGTGAAGAGGTGCGCCGCCGCTGGGACAGCCGCGGGCGTCTGATTGCCCTGGAAAACGAAAACGGCGAAGCGTATCAGTTCCGCTGGGGCGCAGACTCGCTGCTGCTGGAAGAGGTGGGGCTGGATGGCGTGGCCTCGCAGTATCGCTACGATGCCTGCGGGCGTACGATAGCGCGCACCTTTGCCGCCGGACATCCGGAGGCCATTACCCATTCCTTCGCCTGGAGCGCGAGCGGCCAGCTGGTCGCCCGCACCACGCCGGAGGGGCAGACGCGCTACCACTACACCCCGTCCGGCCTTCTGAGCCGGATTGGACTGCATCCTGCGCTTTCAGCCGATGCCTGGAGCGCCGAAGCCGAGCAGGAGCTTGTGTTTGAGTATGACGCGCCTGGACGCGTCACGCGCGAAACGGGCGAACACGGAGAGCTGGCGTGGGAGTATGACGCCCTCGGTAACCGCACCTCCGTCACGCTGCCCGATGGCCGGGAGCTGAAACAATTCTATTACGGTAGCGGGCATCTGCTCAGCATTGCCCTTGATAAGCTGTCGGTCTCCGACTTTACCCGCGACGAACTCCATCGTGAAACCAGCCGTACGCAGGGGCTGCTGACCACCCGCAGCGAATACGACCGCCTTGGCCGACTGCATCGCCGGGACGTTTTTACCGGCAATGCCCAGCGCCCGTCGCCGCGCCGCTGGTCCCGCCGCTGGGATTACGACTATCGCAATAATCTTGTCCGCGAAGAGCGGGACGATAACCCGTTCAGCTGGTACCGCTGGCAGTACGACAGCGCAGGGCGCCTGCTCGTTCAGGACGGCACGCTGCCCGGTCAGGAGCAGTGGCGCTGGGATGCGGCCGGTAACCCGCTTGAGGGGGCTGCTGAGAAAGTCACGCACAACCGCCTGACGCAGCTGAACGGCATTCGCTGGTGCTATGACATCCATGGCCGCACCGTGGAGAAGGATAACGGCCAGACCCGCTGGCACTACCGCTACGACGGCGAGCACCGCCTGACGGAGGTCATCAGCCAGCCGCGGGACCGCAACAGGCCGCAGACGCAGGTCAGCTTCCGCTATGACCCGCTCGGGCGACGCATCAGCAAAACGCGCCGCCAGATGCTGGGCGGGCAGCCAACCGGCAAGCCGGTCACCACGCGGTTTGTCTGGGAAGGGTTCCGGCTGTTGCAGGAGGTGCACGGGGACGTGCCGCTGACCTACGTCTACAGCGATCAGGACAGCTACGATCCGCTGGCACGAATTGACGGCGTTGATGCCCCGGAAATCTTCTGGTTCCACTGTCAGCCCAACGGCACACCGGAGCGGATGACTGATAGCGAAGGGCAGGTGCGCTGGGAAGGGGTGAACAGCGCCTGGGGCAAACTGCTGCGGGAAAGCGAAACGCAGGTATCAGGATATTCTCAGAACCTGCGCATGCAGGGGCAATACCTGGACCGTGAGACAGGGCTGCACTACAATCTGTTCCGGTATTACGACCCGGACTGCGGACGGTTTACGCAGCAGGACCCGATAGGGCTGGCGGGGGGAATAAACCTTTACCAGTATGCGCCGAATGCGCTGGGGTGGGTGGATCCGTGGGGGTTATCGTGCAGAAATAGCTGGAATGATTTCCAGAATAAAACAAAAGGGGTTTTCTCAAGTAGGGCTTGGGCAGCAAAGGCGTATAATTCTTTAAAAGGCACGACGAAGCCCAATCGGCCAAACCCAACGAACTATCTAGACCCTTCTTATGTTAAGCAACATCTTGCTTTATTTAATGATGGTATTTCTAAAATTGCATGGGGAGTGAATAGAGCTGAGATTGGCCCTCCATCTGGTCATTTTGTGATGCCAAAATCAGTTGCTGATAACATTATTAAGAAAGCTGGCGGAGATGTCGGGAAGTTAGAGAAAATGTTAGGATTAGACCCTGGAGATCTTGGCGATTCACCGGTCCGAATAGATATCCTTAAACCTCAAGGGCTTAGGATGCCTTCAGGCAACGAGGGAGGGGCTAATGATTTTTGGGTTCCTGGAGGTAAGACGTCAGGAGGGATCCCTGAAGCCGTAATAGATCAAACGCCTGTCGGTGATGCTTTGATTACACCGATTATAAACAAATAGAGGTACGAAAAATGAGTGAAGTTATTTTTACTGGTTTTGGCATTGACATAATTAAAAGAGATAATGAATATTTTATCCGATATGATGCTGGAACTATTGCTATGATTGATAAAGAGTCGAAAATTACATCCGAAGAAGCATTGAAAGCACAAAGAAGTGAAAGAGATGCTTATGAAGTTATTGTTGCCACTCAGACTAGAGAAGGGAAAAATAAGCCCTTTTTTTCAAAGGATTAATAGTTTTATGCAGGGGGGATATTTTACAGCCAAAAAATCAGGAGTTGTATAATTGATAGCGTTGAAATTGTAGCTTACTATATTCTATAGTTGTAATTAATTAATATTTTAAAATAGTTATTGTTTTATTTTGTACGTAACTATTGTTGTATAGTTAATTTCATTGCTAAACTCGGTGACAAACCGCTCGTTTTTATTTATATAGCATAATTACAACGAATTTTTTACTCAATTAGCATTTGTCAACTTCAGTTATGGGGGCATCCTTGCGTAATAATCGCTATCTTTATGGTCAATCAATCCTCAAAGAGAAGATATGTACATAGCAACAAAAACGATAGAAGAATATGAAAAATAGTCTTTTTTACATAATGAGGCATAGATATAGTCAACATGTTGACCTACTGATTTCACATCGTCAAATATTGCTACGATCACGAGACTATGATGAAAAACTGAGCCAGTGGGGTAAAGGTAATGTATCTCAAGGCGCTGTGATTCATAAAGATTATGTTATTTTTGATCCTTTACCTGAGGACGCATTTGGAGCAAACGTAAATATTAAAATAGAAAATACTTTTAATTTAGATGAAAATGCTCAACGCTGCATTGTAGTGCCATTTTTTATTACAGATAAAAATAAGCTTCAGGTGGCTTCTGCGACAGAGAAATTTGACATAAACATAAATGTAACCAACAAAACGTATTCGCTCTATTATGAGATTTGTGAAGGGGATGAAATTTATTACAATTTCACTCTTGTGCCGGAAAAAGACACTGTCACAGCTAAGTTTTTATTAGACGACCCTTGGGGCGGAAAAAAAGATAATCCACTCAAAGAAGGTGTTTTTTAACGTTAATAATAACTAAATAAGAACGAAAAAAATCCACGCCAAAGCGTGGATTTTTTTAATTCAAAACTAATCAGACGTTAAACAAGAAGTTCATCACATCGCCATCTTTAACGATGTAGTCTTTCCCTTCAGCACGCATCTTGCCAGCTTCTTTCGCGCCTTGCTCACCCTTGTAGGTGATAAAGTCTTCAAACGCGATAGTCTGCGCACGAATGAAGCCTTTCTCGAAGTCGGTGTGGATCTTACCAGCCGCCTGAGGCGCAGTCGCACCGACAGGGATGGTCCATGCACGCACTTCTTTTACACCAGCGGTGAAGTAGGTTTGCAGGTTCAGCAGCTCATAGCCCGCGCGGATCACGCGGTTCAGGCCCGGCTCTTCCAGACCCAGTTCGGCCATGAACTCTTCACGGTCGGCATCGTCCAGCTCGGCGATATCAGATTCAACGGCCGCGCACACGGCAACAACCACAGAACCTTCAGCCGCGGCAATTTCACGCACTTTGTCGAGGTACGGGTTGTTCTCGAAACCGTCTTCGTTAACGTTGGCGATGTACATGGTTGGCTTCAGGGTCAGGAAGCTCAGGTATTTGATCGCCGCTTTGTCTTCTTCAGTCAGGTTTTTCAGCGCGCGCAGCATGCCCGCGTTTTCCAGCTGTGGCAGACATTTTTCCAGGGCAGCCAGTTCCGCTTTCGCGTCTTTGTCGCCGCCTTTGGCTTTCTTCTGCACGCGGTGAATGGCGCGCTCGCAGGTGTCGAGGTCAGAGAGGGCCAGCTCGGTGTTGATGACGTCGATGTCGTCAGCCGGATCCACTTTGTTGTTAACGTGGATAATGTTGTCGTTCTCGAAGCAGCGCACAACGTGGCCGATCGCTTCGGTTTCACGGATGTTGGTCAGGAACTGGTTGCCCAGGCCTTCACCTTTGGATGCGCCTTTTACCAGGCCCGCGATGTCCACGAACTCCATGGTAGTTGGCAGAATGCGCTGCGGCTTCACGATTTCCGCGAGCTGGTCCAGACGCGGATCGGGCATAGGAACAACACCGGTGTTCGGCTCGATGGTACAGAACGGGAAGTTCGCCGCTTCAATACCTGCCTTGGTGAGCGCGTTGAACAGGGTGGATTTGCCCACGTTTGGCAGACCGACGATACCGCATTTGAATCCCATTTCTAAATCACCTTAATATCTTGATAATCAATCCGTTAACGATAACCGATTGAAGAAAAGTAAATAACTACGCCTATTATACACGTAACCCGCACGACGCGCGGTAAAAAAGCCCCATGGTGCCGATTATTGCGCTTTGAAAGCGTGCAGTCGATTGGTGGCTTTCGTCAGGCCGTCCTGAAGCCAAATCTCGGTGCAGCGGGCCGCTTCGTCCACCGCTTCGTCAATCAACTTCTGCTCAGAAACCGGTGGTTTACCCAGTACGAAACCAACAACTTTGTTTTTATCGCCCGGATGGCCGATTCCCACGCGCAAACGGTGGAAATTAGGGTTATTACCCAGTTTGCTGATGATGTCTTTAAGGCCGTTGTGGCCGCCATGACCGCCGCCCAGCTTGAACTTCGCCACGCCTGGCGGCAGATCCAGTTCGTCGTGGGCCACCAGGATCTCATCCGGATTGATGCGATAAAACGCTGCCATAGCCGCCACGGCTTTGCCGCTCAGGTTCATAAAGGTGGTTGGCACCAGCAACCGCACGTCAGCACCCGCAAGATTGATGCGTGAGGTAAACCCGTAAAACTTGGGTTCTTCACGCAGGGGAGCGCGCAGACGTTCCGCCAGCAGATCAACATACCAGGCGCCGGCGTTATGGCGGGTAGCGGCATACTCTGCGCCCGGATTGGCGAGGCCGACAATCAGTTTAATCGTCACGATTTACTTCCTAATGGGTTCCAGATCTGGCGCGTAGTTTACTGTCTGGCGCGCCGCTTGACAAAGTTCTGCCTACTGTACACCGAAATGCGAATAATTTCTTCTTTGAACAATTAGAATTTCAAGCTGTTCAATGTCTTATTTGTAAATTTTTGTCCGGGAGTTATCTGTAAATGTGATCATTCACGCAACTCATATAAGTGGCGTTGTCTATACTTTACACACAAGGAGAAGGGGTTTTTCCCCTGACAACCCAAAGTTCCGGAGGTGACATATGAAACGCAAAAACGCTTCAATGCTCGGTAACGTGCTAATGGGGTTGGGACTGTTCGTGATGGTCGCCGGTGTCGGTTATTCAATTTTAAACCAATTACCGCAGCTTGACCTCCCACAATACTTTGCGCATGGCGCGGTGCTGAGTATCTTCCTCGGTGCGGTATTGTGGCTCGCCGGGGCGCGCGTGAGCGGACATGAGGAAGTCTGCGATAAATACTGGTGGGTGCGCCATTACGATAAACGATGCCGCCGCGACCAGCATAAGCACGGCTAGTGCCCCATAAAGAACACCGAAACGACTTCATCTGAAGTCGTTTTTTTTTGCATGACGCATTGACCCTCACGTAACGTAAGGCTTCAGAGTAGCGACACTGGCAGAACAAAAGGAGCCGTTATGTTGATTCAGGTGGGTGAACTGGCGAAACGTGCTGGGATTACCGTGCGGACTTTGCATCACTACGAGCAAACAGGGCTGTTGTTACCTTCTGCCAGAAGCGCGGCAGGCTACCGGCTTTACAACCTGGCGGATGTGCAGCGTCTGCATATGATCCAGACGCTGGCAAAAGCCGGGTTGGAGCTTGCCGAAATCAGGGATTTTCTGGAACAGCGTTCGCTGTCATTAGCGGAATTACTCGACGGGCAAATCACTTTGCTGGACAAGCAACTGCGTAGCATCCATACGCTGCGCAACCGGCTGGTGGAATTGCGTACCGGGCTGACTGACGATGCGACGCCGGATCTGGAATCCTGGCTACAGACTCTGGAGTTAATGAATATGTACGATCGCTGGTTTAGCAAAGAAGAGTTGCAGCAACTGCCGTTTGCGGTAGAGAAAGAGGCGCTGGCGGATATCTGGTCGGGTCTGGTGACGGAGGTTAAACACTTGCTGGAACAGAACGTCAGCGTCACGGACGCGCGGGCGACCGATTTGGCTTCACGGTGGATGGAACGCCTGGAACAGGATACCGCAGGCAAACCGGAATTTTTGACCCGTCTGAACGAAATGCACAGCGGGGAGCCGCAGATGCAGGAGCAAACCGGCATTACGCCGGAGATTACGGATTACATCACGCGGGCGTTTGCCGAATCAAAGCTCAGCATCTGGGAGCAATATCTCACTGCCGAAGAGATGGCCTTTACCCGGGCGCACTACTTTGACCGGATGATGGAATGGCCGCCGCTGGTGGCGAAGCTGCATCAGGCGCAGCGGGATAATCTCAGTCCCGCTTCTGACGATGCGCAAAAGCTGGCAGAAAAGTGGCTGGTTTTATTCCAGTCCTATGCGGGAACAAACCCGCAGACCCAGCAAAAATTTCGTCTCGCCATGCAGCAGGAGCCGCATCTGATGAAAGGCACGTGGATGACGCCTGCCGTGCTTGAATGGCTCCAGCAGGCGATCGGGGTGATGATGCAAAGACGTGTCTCTGCATCAGATGACTCACAGATCCGCTAATGCAGCTTCACGGTTAGGGTAGAAGGACAATCGGCCAGGGATCGGCTGCACGCCCGCGCGCGCCATGGTGCGCAGGGGCTGGAATTCGAGGTTACTGATCCGCAGCTCGCAGCCTTCCGGCAGGCGGGCAACAAAGCGCTGGAAGGCATCCAGACCGCCGGCATCCAACACCGGGACGGCATCCCACTTCAGCACCACAATCCGTTTGCCCGCGATGCGGGACGCCAGATCGCTGAACAAACCTTCCGCCGCGGCGAAGAACAGCGGGCCAATCACGCGCAGCACCAGCACATCGTCAGGCACCTCAACGTTAACCGGAGAGAGACGCGTCATCTGCGCGATGCGGCGCATAAACAGCAGCGAGGCCAGCACTATGCCGACGCTGATAGCGATAACCATATCAAACAGCACGGTCAGCGACATGCAGATCAGCATCACGATAATGTCGTCTTTCGGCGCACGGCGCAGCAGATTCACCACCTTATGCGCCTCACTCATATTCCAAGCCACCATCAACAGCAGCGCAGCCATGGCCGAGAGTGGAAGCCATGAAAGCAGCGGGGCAAGGATCAGCAGCGCCATGATCACCAGCAGGGAGTGAATGACCGCGGAAACCGGTGATGTCGCGCCCGCACGTACGTTCGCGGCGGAACGGGCAATCGCAGCCGTAGCCGTAATACCGCCGAAGAACGGTGCAACGATGTTCCCTAAGCCCTGACCGACTAGTTCGCTGTTGGCTTTGTGCTTTGTGCCGGTCATGCCGTCGAGCACGACGGCGCAGAGCAGGGATTCAATCGCGCCCAGCATTGCCATGGAGAACGCGGCAGGCAGCAGAGCGCGAAGGGAATCCCAGCTCAGGGTGAAGCTGGAGCCCGGCATGTCCCACGGCAGAACCAGCTGCGGCAGCAGCTGCGGAATACCGTTACCCTGTGAGCCATCCGCCAGAACATAGTGGAACTGGGAGCCAATGGTGGCGACCTGTCCACCGAGCAGGTTGACGACGCCCATCACCGCGCAGCCCAGCAGCAGAGCGGGGAGATGCCCCGGGAGACGAATGCCTAAGCGAGGCCAGACGATGAGTGTGCCGAGGGTAACGATGCCAATGGCTGCATCGCCCAGGTTGGCCGTCGGCAACGCCATAAACAGCGCGCCCACTTTCTGTAAGTAGTGCTCCGGAACATGGGCCATTTGCAGGCCGAGGAAATCTTTAATCTGCATGGTCCCGATGGTAATCCCAATCCCCGAGGTGAACCCCAGCGTCACGGAAAGGGGAATATATTCAATCAGGCGACCAAAGCGGGCCAGACCGAACAGAATTAAAAAGATGCCGGACATCAGGGTGGCAACCAGCAGGCCTGCCAGACCAAACTGTTGGGAAACCGGGTAGAGGATCACCACAAAGGCGGCAGTTGGGCCGGAGACGCTGAAGCGGGACCCGCCCGTCAGCGCAATCACAATCCCCGCAACGGCTGAGGTGTACAGCCCGTACTGCGGCGCGACGCCGCTACCAATCGCCAGTGCCATCGCCAGCGGGATGGCAATAATCCCGACGGTGATCCCGGCTATCAGGTCACGAACAAAGCGTGACGACGTGTATTTCTCTTTCCAGCAGGCGTCGATGAGGGCGCGAAAGGGCAGAACATGTGAGGAGGTTACGTTTTTCACAATTATCTATCATCCGTGTGCGCATCATCTGTCATATGAATGGCAGGTGAAGGAGGCATAAGTCATACAAATAAATACTATAAACAAAAAAACCCGCCGTAGCGGGTTTTTTGGCCGTGTTCGATCAGTGTTCGAACATTGCGGAGATCGATTCTTCGTTGCTGATACGACGAATCGCTTCGGCCAGCATCCCGGACAGAGTCAACGTACGCACGTTTGGCAGCGCTTTGATCTCGTCGCTCAGCGGGATGGTATCGCACACCACAACTTCGTCGATGACGGAGTTACGCAGGTTGTTTACCGCATTGCCGGAGAAGATCGGGTGAGTTGCGTAAGCGAATACGCGTTTCGCACCACGCTCTTTCAGCGCTTCAGCGGCTTTACACAGCGTACCGCCGGTATCGATCATGTCGTCCACCAACACGCAGTCGCGGCCAGCCACGTCACCGATGATGTGCATCACCTGAGAAACGTTAGCACGCGGACGGCGTTTGTCGATGATCGCCATGTCGGTATCGTTCAGCAGCTTCGCGATAGCTCGAGCACGTACCACGCCGCCGATGTCTGGAGAAACCACAATCGGGTTGTCCAGATTCAGTTGCAGCATGTCTTCCAGCAGGATTGGGCTGCCGAAAACGTTATCAACCGGCACGTCGAAGAAGCCCTGGATCTGCTCTGCGTGCAGGTCGACCGTCAGTACGCGGTCAACGCCGACGCTGGAGAGGAAGTCTGCGACAACTTTAGCGGTGATTGGCACACGCGCGGAACGGACGCGACGGTCCTGACGTGCATAGCCAAAGTAAGGAATAACAGCAGTGATACGGCCAGCAGAAGCGCGACGCAGCGCGTCGACCATAACAACCAATTCCATCAGGTTGTCGTTCGTTGGAGCACAGGTGGACTGGATGATGAAAATATCACCACCGCGTACATTTTCGTTAATTTGTACGCTGACTTCGCCGTCGCTAAAGCGACCTACAGCGGCGTCGCCGAGGGAAGTGTACAGGCGGTTGGCAATACGTTGTGCTAGTTCCGGGGTGGCGTTACCAGCAAAAAGCTTCATATCAGGCACGAGAAGAACCTCAGGCATGCGTCCAGTGGTGGATAGCGTTCGCCGCAAACTGCGGGGCCTAAGCAAACGCTATCCAGGCGGTGTATTATAGAGCGCGATGCAACGTCTGGAACAGGGTGACGTTGTCACCGAAACTCAGTCTGCGCCAGAATGGCCTGCTGTAGGGGGGAGGTGTTCATCCCGCGTGCTACAAAACCATGCAGCCAGTCCGGCGCTTGCTCAAGCACCTGACGGGCGGCGGATTCGGTGTCAAATTCAGCAAAGACACAGGCCCCTGTACCGGTCAGGCGCGACGGCGCGTATTCTAACAGCCAGGAAAGCACCGCATCAACCTCGCGAAAACGTTTTCTTGCGATATCCTCGCAATCGTTGCTGAATTCACAATTTAATAACGTTTTTATTGACCGTACCGGGGTATTTCTTTTCAGGTCAGGATCTTTAAAGATGACCGGGGTAGGAATGCTCACGCCAGGGTGAACGATCAGATACCATTTTTCCGGCGGATCGACCGGCGTGAGGATTTCGCCCACCCCTTCAGCAAACGCCGCGTGGCCGCGCACAAACACTGGTACATCGGCGCCCAGCGTCAACCCTAACGCTGCCAGCTCGTCCGTTGTCAGACCGCAGCCCCACAGATGGTTAAGCGCCACCAAAACGGTTGCAGCATTTGACGAACCGCCGCCAAGACCGCCGCCCATCGGCAGGCGTTTGTCGATACGGATATCCGCACCGCTTCCCGCTGGCAGACGACCCGACGACGACGCCGTTTTCATCAGCAGGCGGGCAGCGCGCACGATCAGGTTATCGTCATGCGCCACGCCGTCGACTGGCGTCAACAGGCAAATCTGCCCGTCCTGACGCGGTTCGATTGAGATCGTGTCGCCGTAGTCGACAAACTGAAACAGGGTTTGCAGGGTGTGATAGCCGTCAGCGCGCTGCCCGGTAATGTAGAGAAACAGGTTCAGTTTTGCGGGAGAGGGCCAGTGGGTCATCATTTAACGATCCAGTTATCCATTTTCAGCTTGATACGCTGGCTACCCTGCGTCAGCTCCATATTGGACGGCAGCGATGGTTGCGTCTTGCTGTCATACGCGCTGTACACCACTTTCCAGGTTTTACCGCCCTGGGTGTAGTTAACCTGGCTCAGACGGTATTGTTCATCAAGCGTATAGTCGGTGGCGTCACCCGGCAGGCCAAGGATCCACTGGCGCAGACTATTGAGCGGAATCGGCATCCCGGTCAGTTTGCCAATCATCTCTTCGGCGTCGGTCGCGGTGTAGTGTTGGCCTTTGTTATCGGTGATCTGCGCTTCGCCAGGCTTCGCGTTAAGCTCCAGCTCGGTGCTGCCCAGCGGGTTGAGCAGCAGCAGGCGATAGTTGTCCTGCCCCGTTTGCTGCCAGAAGAAGCGAGCATAAACTTTTTGTTCGTCAGAGAGATATGCAAATGCACCGCGGGTCTGGTACTGGTTTAATTTCAGCACATCCTGCTGGTGCTGACGCCACTGCGGTGAGTCGGGGCTTTTGCCCGGGCCTTTCGGCTGATGAACGGAACAGGCGGTCAGAACCAGGGCCGCCAGAGGCAGCAGGCGAATCATTCGGGTCATAATGATGACAAATCCTTGAGATACGTTGCAGTTATAACTGTTAATGCTAGCGTTGAAGGGTGCCACCGTCTACGTTCAAATTATCTCAAAGCGCGGCGTAAGCTATTACTCCGAAAGGGGGCAGTCTCTTTTATTGATCTCGCGCATCCTGTATGATGCGACCTGCTAACCTTATTAACGCTGGTACTACTCCCGCTCAACATGACCCTATTAGCACTCGGTATTAACCACAAAACGGCCCCGGTTTCACTGCGAGAACGCGTTACGTTTTCGCCGGATACGCTCGACCTGGCGCTGGATAGCCTGCTTGCACAGCCGATGGTGCAGGGTGGCGTGGTGCTGTCGACGTGCAACCGTACCGAGCTCTATTTAAGCGTGGAAGAGCAGGACAACCTGCACGAGGCGCTGATCCGCTGGCTATGTGACTATCACAACCTCAACGAAGAAGAGCTGCGCAACAGCCTGTACTGGCATCAGGATAACGATGCGGTCAGCCATCTGATGCGTGTTGCCAGCGGTCTGGATTCGCTGGTGCTGGGCGAGCCGCAGATCCTCGGCCAGGTGAAAAAAGCCTTCGCGGATTCCCAGAAAGGGCATCTGAAAGCCAGCGAACTGGAGCGAATGTTCCAGAAGTCATTCTCCGTGGCGAAGCGTGTGCGAACCGAAACCGACATTGGCGCCAGTGCGGTTTCGGTTGCTTTCGCGGCCTGTACTCTTGCCCGTCAAATCTTTGAATCGCTGTCGACCGTCACCGTACTGCTGGTGGGGGCGGGCGAAACCATCGAGCTGGTGGCGCGCCATCTTCGCGAACACAAGGTGAAGAAGATGATCATCGCTAACCGCACCCGCGAACGTGCGCAGGTGCTGGCAGATGAAGTGGGCGCTGAGGTGATTGCGCTGAGCGACATCGATGAACGTCTGAAAGAGGCGGACATTATTATCAGTTCTACCGCCAGCCCGCTGCCGATTATCGGGAAAGGGATGGTCGAGCGTGCGCTGAAATCCCGCCGCAATCAGCCGATGCTGCTGGTGGATATCGCCGTTCCGCGTGATGTCGAACCGGAAGTGGGCAAACTGGCGAACGCCTACCTGTACAGCGTGGATGACCTGCAAAGCATCATTTCGCACAACCTTGCCCAGCGTAAGGCGGCGGCTGTGCAGGCGGAAACCATCGTTGAACAGGAAACCAGCGAATTTATGGCCTGGCTGCGCGCGCAAAGCGTCAGCGAGACCATCCGCGAATACCGCGGTCAGGCGGAGCAGGTGCGTGATGACCTGACGGCCAAAGCGTTAGCGGCCCTTGAACAGGGCGGCGACGCGCAGGCGATTATGCAGGATTTAGCCTGGAAACTGACCAACCGCCTGATCCATGCCCCAACCAAATCTCTTCAGCAGGCTGCCCGTGACGGGGACGATGAACGCCTGACTATTCTGCGCAACAGCCTCGGGCTGGAATAGCGCCCTATACCCATTTTCTAAGACAAGGTGCATTTACGCCTATGAAGCCTTCTATCGTCGCTAAACTGGAAGCTCTGCACGAGCGCCATGAAGAAGTCCAGGCGCTGCTCGGCGATGCCGGGACCATTGCCGACCAGGAACGTTTTCGCGCGCTGTCGCGTGAATACGCGCAGTTAAGTGATGTTTCAAAATGCTTTACCGACTGGCGACAGGTCCAGGAAGATATCGAAACCGCGCAGATGATGCTCGACGATCCTGAAATGCGCGAGATGGCCCAGGAAGAGTTGCAGCACGCTAAAGCACGGTCAGAAGAGATGGAGCAGCAGCTTCAGGTCCTTCTGCTGCCAAAAGATCCGGATGATGAGCGTAACGCTTTTGTGGAAGTCCGCGCCGGTACCGGCGGCGACGAAGCGGCGCTGTTCGCCGGAGATCTGTTCCGTATGTACAGCCGTTATGCGGAATCACGCCGCTGGCGCGTGGAGATCATGAGCGCCAACGAAGGCGAGCATGGCGGCTACAAAGAGGTTATCGCCAAAATCAGCGGCGACGGCGTTTATGGTCGGCTGAAGTTTGAATCCGGTGGTCACCGCGTGCAGCGTGTGCCTGCGACAGAATCTCAGGGACGCATTCACACTTCGGCCTGTACGGTGGCGGTCATGCCCGAGCTGCCGGAAGCGGAACTGCCGGATATCAACCCGGCGGATCTGCGCATCGACACCTTCCGCTCTTCAGGGGCGGGTGGTCAGCACGTTAACACCACCGACTCCGCTATCCGTATTACTCACCTGCCCACCGGGATTGTGGTTGAGTGTCAGGACGAGCGATCCCAGCACAAGAACAAAGCTAAGGCGTTATCCGTGCTGGGTGCCCGTATCCACGCGGCGGAAATGGCGAAACGCCAGCAGGCGGAAGCCTCTACCCGCCGTAACCTGCTGGGCAGCGGCGACCGTAGCGATCGTAACCGCACCTATAACTTCCCGCAGGGGCGCGTAACCGACCACCGCATCAACCTGACGCTCTACCGTCTGGATGAGGCAATGGAAGGCAAGCTCGATATGCTGATTGAGCCTATCGTGCAGGAATACCAGGCCGACCAGCTGGCGGCGCTGTCCGAGCAGGATTAATGGATTTTCAGCGCTGGTTACGTGAGGCGGCCCGTGAACTTTCAGAAAGTGAAAGCCCGAAGCGGGACGCCGAAATTCTGCTTGAGCATGTGACGGGTAAAGCCCGCACGTATCTGCTGGCTTTCGGCGAAACCGAACTGACAGCTGAACAGCTATCGCAGCTGGAGGCACTGCTCGCCCGCCGTAAAACCGGCGAGCCGGTGGCGCATCTGGTTGGCGAGCGCGAGTTCTGGTCACTTCCGCTGTATGTTTCAGCGGCGACGCTGATCCCGCGCCCGGACACCGAGTGTCTGGTGGAGCAGGCGCTGGCGCGGTTACCGGCGCAGTCGTGTCAGATCCTCGATCTGGGTACCGGCACCGGTGCGATTGCGCTGGCACTTGCCAGCGAGCGGCCGGACTGCACCGTGATGGCGGTAGACGTGATGCCTGATGCGGTCGCCCTCGCGCGGCGCAACGTTGAACGGCTGAGGCTGAACAATGTTTCCGTTCTGCAAAGCAGCTGGTTTGCCGCGCTTGAAAGCCGCATGTTCGAAATGATTGTCAGCAATCCGCCCTACATCGACGAAGACGATCCGCATCTCGCGCAGGGCGACGTGCGTTTTGAACCGTTGACCGCGCTGGTCGCTGCGAATCAGGGACTTGCGGATCTCGATCACATTGTGACAACGTCACGGCAACATTTGCTTCCCGGTGGCTGGCTGCTGGTGGAACATGGGTGGACGCAGGGAGAGGCGGTGCGAGCACTGTTTACGCGTGCCGGATACGCCGCCGTGGAAACCTGCCGGGATTACGGCGGCAATGAACGTCTGACGCTGGGGCAGTGGTCATGAGCCTGTTTGCGCTGCTGATCTCCGTTCACCTGGTTTCCGTTGCCCTGACCATCGGCTTTTTCATTGTCCGCTACGGGTGGCGCTACAGCAATAATCCGCTGATTAACGCCCGCTGGGTACGTATCGCCCCACACGGTATCGACACAGTGCTGTTCCTTTCCGGAGCCGGGTTAATGTGGAAGACCGGCTATCTGCCATTTACTGATAAAGGCCTATGGCTGACTGAAAAGCTGTTTGGCGTTATCATCTACATCGTTTTGGGTTTTATCGCGCTTGGGCGTCATCGTCCGCGCAGCCAGCAGACAGGGTTTATCGCTTTTCTGCTGGGTCTGGTGGTGCTGTACATCATCATTAAACTCGCCACCACAAGAATACCGTTACTGGGGTAAGTCATGAGGTCCTTAGCCGATTTCGAATTTAACAAAGTGCCGCTATGCGATGGTATGATCCTGATTTCAGAGATGATCCGCGACGATTTCACATCACAGTACGTTTACGCTGAACTGGAAAATCTGGTCAGCCTGGCGCGCGAAGAGATCAATCAGGCACGTCCGCAAGACTGGCAATTAGAGAAGCTGATTGAGCTTTTCTACGGCGAATGGGGTTTCTGCGACACGCGAGGCGTGTATCGCCTGTCTGACGCACTGTGGCTGGACCAGGTGCTGAAAAATCGACAGGGTAGCGCCGTCGCGTTGGGCGCCATTTTACTGTGGGTTGCGCACCGACTGGATATTCCACTGGTGCCGGTCATTTTCCCCACGCAGATGATTTTGCGGGCGGAGTGGCTGGACGGTGAGATGTGGTTAATCAATCCGTTTAACGGCGACACGCTGGATGAGCATACGCTGGACGTCTGGCTGAAAGGCAACATCAGCCCGATAGCGGAGCTGTTCAATGAAGATCTCGATGAAGCCGATAACGCCGAAGTGATCCGCAAGCTGTTGGATACGCTGAAGTCTGCGCTGATGGAAGAGCGTCAGATGGAGCTGGCCCTGCGCGCAAGCGAAGTGCTGTTGCAGTTCAATCCGGAAGATCCGTACGAAATCCGCGACCGCGGCCTGATTTATGCGCAGCTAGACTGCGAACACGTGGCGCTGAATGATTTGAATTACTTCGTCGAGCAATGTCCGGAAGACCCGATCAGCGAAATGATTCGCGCGCAGATCAACGCGATCGCGCATAAACACATTACACTGCATTAATCTTAATTCCGATTCACACCTGAATAAGGCGATCCTATGAAACAAAAAGTGGTTAGCATTGGTGATATCAACGTGGCAAACGACCTGCCGTTCGTGCTGTTTGGCGGTATGAACGTTCTGGAATCCCGCGATCTCGCTATGCGCATCTGCGAACACTACGTGACCGTGACCCAGAAGCTGGGCATCCCGTACGTGTTTAAAGCCTCTTTTGACAAAGCCAACCGCTCCTCCATTCACTCCTACCGTGGCCCGGGCCTGGAAGAGGGGATGAAGATTTTCCAGGAGCTGAAACAGACGTTTGGCGTGAAAGTGATCACCGACGTGCACGAAGCGTCTCAGGCACAGCCCGTGGCTGATGTGGTAGACGTGATTCAGCTTCCGGCGTTCCTGGCGCGCCAGACTGACCTGGTAGAAGCGATGGCGAAAACCGGTGCCGTGATTAACGTGAAAAAACCGCAGTTCGTGAGCCCTGGCCAGATGGGTAACATCGTCGATAAGTTTATCGAAGGTGGTAACGACCAGGTGATCCTGTGCGACCGTGGTTCAAACTTCGGTTATGACAACCTGGTTGTGGATATGCTGGGCTTCAGCGTAATGAAGAACGTCTCTAACCAGTCTCCGGTGATTTTCGACGTGACCCACTCCCTGCAATGTCGCGACCCGTTTGGCGCCGCGTCTGGCGGGCGTCGTGCGCAGGTGACCGAACTGGCGCGCGCCGGTATGGCAACCGGCCTGGCGGGTCTGTTCATTGAAGCGCACCCGGATCCGGTTAACGCGAAATGCGACGGTCCATCCGCGCTGCCGCTGGATAAGCTGGAGCCATTCCTGAAACAGATTAAAGCGATTGACGATCTGGTGAAGAGCTTCGACGAGCTGGATACCAGCAACTAATAAAAAACCCGCTTCGGCGGGTTTTTCTTTGCCCGGCGGCGCTACGCTTGCGCGGGCCTACGGGTTTCGTAGGCCGGGTAAGCGCAGCGCCACCCGGCAAAAAAATTACGCAAATATCGTCATCAGATACGCAATAAACAGCGCCATATGCGCCGCGCCGTTCAGCACATTGGTGCGGCCGGTGGAGAAGGATATCTGGCACAGCAGCAAGGATGCCACCATCACAATCATCTCTGGTGCACCCAGCGCAAACTGCAATTCATTCCCCGTCATAAAGGCAATAAGCGTTACCACCGGAACGGTAAGGGAGATGGTCGCCAGAACGGAGCCAAAGAACAGATTCATCGCACGCTGCACCTGATTATTGAGCACCGCTTTCAGCGCACCCAGGCCTTCTGGCGACAGGATCAACAGGGCTACCAGGAAACCGGTAAAGGCGACCGGCGCGTTCAGTTCAGTTAACAGCGCCTCCAGCGGCTTCGCATTCATCTTGGTGACCGCAATTACCGCAATCAGATGCACGATCAGCCAAACCGTGTGCCACGCGCTGCTGTGGGCCGACGGCTTACCGTGATGCGGGTCATCATCGTCGCCGTCGTCTTCATGCTCGTAAACAAACAGGCTTTGGTGCGTTTTGGTCTGGATCAGCAAGAACACGCCGTACATTGCCGCGGAAATCAGCGCCACCAGCAGCGCCTGGCCGGTGGTGAAGTTTGCGCCCGGCAATGCCATCGGGAATACCAGCACGATAATCGCCAGCGGGAACAGGGCGATCAGATACTGTTTAATGCCAAAAAGGTTCATGTACTGGGTGGCAAATTTGCGGCCACCTAATAAAAGCGAAAAACCGACCAGGCCGCCGGTAACAATCATAATGATGGAGTAGAGCGTATCGCGCATTAACGTTGGTGCGGCGTCGCCGGTGGCCATTAATGCGGAAATTAGACTGACCTCAAGAATCACAACCGAAAGGCTTAAAATTAATGACCCATACGGCTCTCCAAGACGGTGGGCTAAAACATCCGCATGGCGTACCACGCTAAATGCACTGGTTAAAATACCCACCAGAGCCAGAATATTGATCCCCACAACCACTGGCAATGACTGACTGCTTCCCCAGAAGAGCAGCACAGCCAGTGCCAGAACCGGGAAAATGAGAGAGGTCTCCTTGTGGCGGGTCTTTACCGCCTCGTGTGTTGCTGTCATGTGTTTCTCCAACAGTGCAGGTGCTTGTAATTATAGATAGATTTTGAGGGTGTTAAATTAACAGAAAACGGTTAAATACCCTGTATTTTTTACTTAATTTTACCCTTTAATGGGAATTTTCTTCCTGAAGCTTATAATACCTTATTTACACAAAATATTAATTTAATAACAACGCCTTGCGCTCTTAATTAGTTCATTTTTTGCTGTCGGCTGGCACCCTGGCGTATCGTCGTCCACACTTATCTTTTAGCCAAAAGAGAGGTTAACGATGCCATACAAATCGAAAAGCGAATTACCGGATAACGTGCAAAACGTACTGCCTGCCCACGCTCAGGATATCTACAAAGAAGCCTTTAACAGCGCCTGGGATCAGTACAAAGATAAAGAAGATCGCCGGGACGATGCCAGCCGTGAAGAGACGGCGCATAAAGTGGCCTGGGCCGCCGTAAAAAATGACTATGAGAAAGGGGATGATGACAAATGGCACAAAAAGAAATAGCTGCCGAATAATACGCTGCCTCCATTTTGACATTTCAGGCGGTTGAACTGCCGCTGTATTGCATCTGGCCCGCGAATTGCTTATCGTTGCTCAACTGCTGTTAAAATGAACAGCACAGAATGCCGGGAAGGCGCATTAAAGATGTCGCAAGGAAGCATGCAGTGGCGGAGGTGGAATGTGTTAACGCGTGATTTCTTGATGAAGGCAGATTGTAAGACGGCATTTGGTGCTATTGAGGAATCGCTTCTGTGGTCGGCTGAACAACGTGCGGCGTCGCTTGCGGCAACGCTGGCCTGCCGCCCGGATGATGGCCCGGTCTGGATTTTTGGTTACGGCTCGCTGATGTGGAACCCGGCGCTCGAGTTTGTTGAATCGGCAACCGGAACGCTGCCTGGCTGGCACCGCGCCTTCTGTTTGCGCCTGACCGCCGGACGCGGCAGCGCCTGTCAGCCTGGACGTATGCTTGCACTAAAAGAGGGCGGGCGCACCACGGGCGTGGCATACCGGCTGCCGGATACCACGCTGGAAGATGAGCTGACGCTGCTGTGGAAGCGCGAGATGATCACCGGCTGCTATATGCCCAGCTGGTGCAAGCTGGAACTGGACGACGGCCGCACCGTCAACGCGCTGGTGTTCATTATGGATCCGCGCCACCCGCTGTATGAAGCCGACACCCGAACCCAGGTGATTGCCCCGCTGATTGCCGCCGCCAGTGGACCGCTGGGCACTAACGCCCAGTACCTTTTCTCGCTCGATCAGGAGCTGACGCGTCTCGGTATGCAGGACGACTGTTTGAGTGAGCTGGTGGTGAAGGTTAAAGCGCTGCTGGAAGGGAACCCGCTCAGCAATACGCTGCGCCCGGGTTTTGCCTGATAATACGCCCGGCTGGCCGGGCGTTTATGGTTATGCTGCCACGTAACTTACGGAATGTTCGAGCGACTGGCTGTGGCTGTCGATCAGCACATCCCAGGTGCCGGTGTAAGGCACCGTCAGCCAGGCCTTATCATCCTGGACGGTAAGGATATCTGCCTGCGATTGCTTTTGCCCTTTTGTACTCATCAGATGGATGCGGCAACGTTCTGAGCAACGCACCACTACCGTATCCCCGCCAAACAGTTTCAGACTCGTTTTAACTCGTGCCATTTTTTATACCCCGTCGTTTTTGCCCATCCCGAGCGTGATGTTGTTCACAATTTACTCATTGCATAACACCAAAGGGGAAGGTGGGTGATGCTGATTTCGATCAAAAAATGGCGCAACGATTAAACAAAAATGACAAAATCCCTGAAACCTTTCAGCCGACGCGCGTTTTCCCTGCTTAACGCGCGTCCGGGAAAAATTATATGCGGAAATGGCCAGCGGTCTCAGCAAGGTCGCCCGCCTGGCTTTGCAGCGCGCTGGCCGCAGCAGCAGACTGTACAACGAGTTCAGCGTTCTGCTGCACCATGCGATCCAGGTGAGTCACCGCGTGGTTAATTTCATGGATGCCTTTCATCTGCTCGCGGGTGGCAATAGATATTTCACGCATAATGCCAGACACGCTCCCGACGCTGGCGCGGATCTCATCCATGCTGTCGCCCGCAAGGTGCACAAACCGGGAGCCGGTTGCAACGCTTTCGGTAGTGGAGTCAATAAGGGATTTTATCTCTTTCGCCGCCTGAGCGCTGCGGCTGGCCAGATTACGCACTTCCCCCGCAACGACCGCGAACCCACGGCCCTGCTCACCGGCACGAGCCGCTTCCACGGAGGCGTTAAGCGCCAGAATGTTGGTTTGGAAGGCGATGCCGTCAATCACGCTGGTGATATCGCCAATCTTTGCAGAAGCCACTTCGATGGACTGCATGGTGCTGATTGCCTGCGAGACAACTTCGCCGCCGCGCGCTGCGGCCGCAGAGGCCTTACTGGCCTGGTCGTTGGCCTCTTCGGCCGATTCATTCGACTGGGTGACGGAGGCGGTTATCTCTTCCACGGCGCTGGCGGTCTCACGCAGGCTGGACGCGGCCTGCTCGGTACGTCCGGAGAGATCCTGGTTGCCTGCCGCAATCTCCTGCGCGGCGTTTTTCACTGAGGCGCTGGCGTCGCGAAGCTGGACCATCACCACCGAGAGTTTATTGCTGAAGGCGTTAAACGCCTGCGCAATTTGCGCCACTTCGTCATCGCCGCTATCCGGCAGACGCTGGGACAGATCGTTGGTGCCGTTGGCAATGCTGTGCATCGCGTCGCGAATGTCGGACAGGCGCTTAAGCAGGCGGGCTATCAGGAGGTGGACAATGGCGCCGCTCAGAAGCGCCAGAATCACCAGCGAGATTGCCGACGCTTTCAGCAAGGAACGCATGCCGGAGGTAGCGTCGCTGCTGTCGAGGGCGACGACCAGCAGCCAGTTCGTGCCCGGCACGGCTGAGGCTATAAAGGTTTTTTCCTCATCATTGAGCGTCCCGTCGACCGGATTACCGCTCTTCAGCGCCGCAAGGTCGATGCCTTTGATCGTCCCGGTAAACGGCTTCAGCGTCAGGGTCGGCTCGTTGGCGGCAATAACCGTGCCGTCGCTGTTCAGGAGTAACCCGCTGCTGGCAGGCGTTGGGTGGATCCCGCGCACGTTCGCCACCACGCTATCCATGGCGACATCGCCCGCTACCACCGCTTTCAGAGTACCATTCTCCTTCACCGGTACGGCAAACGTCACCACCAGCTTCCCGGTCCCGGCATCAACGTAGGGCGCCGTCACAACCGGGCCATCCGTGCTCACCACCTGCTGATACCAGGGACGAATGGTTGGGTCATAATCCGCCGGGACCCCCGCAGGATCGGAGAATTTCGCCGTCTTGCTGGCGTAGCCTGCGTAGACGTTGGTGAAGCCGCCCGCCTGGGCTAATTGCTTAAACACCGGAACCGGATCGTCAGCCAGCGCGATACTCTGCGCGGAGGCAATCACCGTCATTTTGCTTTTGACCCAGTCGGCAATCGCCATATTGTGGCTGGCGCTGGTGCTGGTCAGTATATCGCGCTGCGACTGCTGATTATCCTGGCGCGTGACCTGAAAGTTGATAATGGTATTAAGAAGAAGGGCGACGACCATACAGCCTGTCGTCGCCGCAATGATGCGGGCGCGAATGGATCTGAACATAAGTGTAATACCTGCTGTGTTGTTTCCATGCCTATCGGCAATGGCGCAGGTAAACTTGATGCTGAAACCGCGTCCATAAGAAAATAATATTTTTAGCGATTTATTATTAAAAAGTTAATACTTTATCAGCGGTAAGAGTCCATTCAGCCAGATCAACCAGCGTGCCAATTTCCACGCCATCAATCAGGGGCAGCCCGGTAATGCCGCGACCGTCGGTACAGGTTTTGCACAGCTTGACCGGAACGTTTTGCGCGGTCAGGATCTCCAGCATGTGTTGTATGTTGTAGCCCTCAGCGGGTTTCTGCCCCTTCAGCGCGGCCGTGACGGCATCGGACATCAAAAAGAGGCGCAGCTCCAGCTCACTCTCCTTATCGCGCAGCGCGATTGCCAGGCGCAGACTGTTAAAAAGGGATTCACTGCCGTAGGCCGCACCGTTGGCGACGATCACAATCTTCTGCATGTTGACTCCTGTTCTTTGAAAAGGCACGAATATTGCTTCTCATACCGAAGAATATGTATCGGAGAGAGAAACGATGACGATAGTGGCTGGCAGTTCGCCTGGCGCGACCGAATGGTTCCAGCGTGCAAGAATGCTGCGGGAGGAACAGCTCGGCAGATTAGCGCAGCTGGGCGCACTGGTGAACGGCATCAGTCGACTGGTGCATATGCTACAGTGCGAACGCGGTGCGTCAAATGTCTGGCTCTGCTCGCAGGGTAAATTGTACGGGCCTGAATGCAAGGCCAGCAGGGCTTTGGTGGATGAAAACCTTGCGGCATTGCACCTCCTGTTTAGCGAACCGCTGCCGGGCAGCGCCCTCTGCGAACGTATCGCCAACGCACTGCACGGCCTTGAAACGCTGACGGTGCTGCGTGATGGCGTTACAGGTCAACGCGTCACCGCGCCGCAGGCGATGGAACACTACAGCCGCATACTGCGGCTTCTGCTCAATATCGTACCTCAACTCAGCGACAGCATTGACGATCCGCACATCGCGGGCCGATTTGTGGCCCTTTACAGCCTGATGCAGGGCAAAGAACTTGTGGGACAAGAGCGGGCGTTAGGGGCTATTGGTTTCACCCAGGGATTCTTTGACGATGAAACTCGCCAGCGGCTGGTGGATCGCATTGATGGCCAGCAGGCCTGCTTTGAGGTTTTTATCTCCCATTGCACTCCAGACGTGCAGGAGACGTTTACCCTCAACTGTCAGCCGGGTCTGGAGACTGAAAAACTCAGGCGTGAAGCGTGCACCCGCCAGCCTCCGGCAGATAATGGCGATACCGCCCTCAAATGGTTTGCCCTGCAAACCGCGCGTCTTGAGCATCTGCGCACGCTGGAGGAGGTAGCCATTGCCGATCTGATGACGGCAGTTGAGGAGCGTCGCTATAGCGAAAACCTGCACGTAGACGATGAGTACGGCGATATCCTGGCGCGATTTCCGGATAGACCACTGCTGCCGCTGGTGCGCCAGCAGGCGCGCGAAATTGAGCAACTCTCCCGTCAACTTGCTTCCCTGCGCGACACGCTGGAGGAGCGCAAGACCATCGACAAAGCCAAAAGCGTGCTAATGACGCATCAGAACATGAGCGAGGAGCAGGCGTGGACAGCCCTGCGCAAAATGGCGATGGATAAAAACCAACGCATGGTGGATATCGCCCGTGCGCTCCTTACGGTGAAAAATCTGTGGAAGATACCCCCTGGGGAGTAGTTGCACAGTCAGTGGGCATTTAATGCCTGATTGAGGTGCGTAAAAGAGCGCTCTCCTTGCAGAAACCCCGTAACGCCGGGGTTAAAAAGCTGGCATCACCTTTGCATTAACAGATTAACTATTTTTGACGATGCGCCAACGGCGGTGCATACGTCTTCGGGATAAAGGCGTCCAGCGGTGCTTCAGCACCGTCGGGCGCTTTTTTTTGCCTTTTTTCAGGAGCAATTATGGCGGATTTGTCGAGACGGCGTTTATTGCAGGCCAGCATGCTGGCGAGTGGTGCGATGCTGTTGCCGGGTGTCATGCAGGCCGCATGGGCGGCGGGGTCAGATAAGCCGGAGCAGGATACCGTGCGTATCGGGTTTATCCCCCTGACCGATTGCGCGCCAGTGGTTATCGCGGCCCTGAAAGGGTTCGATAAAAAACACGGCATTACCATTGTACCTACTAAAGAGGCGAGCTGGGCGGCGGTGCGCGACAAGCTGGTGGCAGGGGAGCTGGACGCCGCACACATTCTTTACGGCCTGCTGTACGGACTGGAGCTGGGTATCGCGGGCAAGCCGCAGCAGATGGCGAACCTGATGACTCTCAACCAGAACGGTCAGGCCATTACGCTCTCCAGCGATCTGGCGGAGAAGGGCGTTCGTGATCTCGACGGGCTGAAAAAGCTGATTACACAGCAGGCACCGGGAACCTACACCTTCGCGCATACCTTCCCGACGGGTACACACGCTATGTGGCTCTACTACTGGCTGGCCAGTGCGGGCATTAACCCGTTTGACGACGTGCGCACTGTGGTGGTCCCGCCGCCACAGATGGTGATGAACATGCGCATCGGCAACATGGTCGGGTTCTGCGTCGGCGAGCCGTGGAACGCGCGGGCGATTAACGACCGCATCGGGTTTACCGCCGCCACGTCACAGTCCATCTGGGCCGATCACCCGGAAAAGATCCTCGGCACCCGACGCGACTGGGTGGTGAAAAATCCGCACACCGCACGGGCGCTGGTGAGCGCCGTGATGGAAGCCGCGCGCTGGATCGAGGCGTCAGCGGAAAACAAACGTGAAACCGCGCAGATCCTCTCGCGCCGCGCATGGCTCAACTGCAAGGAACAGTACCTCACCGGACGCATGCTCGGCGAATACGACAACGGGCTCGGTCAGCGCTGGCAGGATGCGCACCCGATCCGTTTCTTCAATGAGGGTGCCGTGAGCTACCCGTATCTCTCCGACGGCATGTGGTTCTTAACCCAGTTCCGACGCTGGGGTTTGCTCAACGCCGCGCCGGATTATGCGGGCATCGCACAGCGCATTAACCAGACCGCGGTCTGGCAGGATGCCGCGACCGCCGTGGGCGGCATGTCCACACCGTCATCACCGTATCGCAGCAGTACCCTGATGGACGGCACCGTCTGGAACGGCACCGATCCGGAAGGGTACGCCAACCGCTTCGCCATTCACCGTAAAGGGGCCTGAGTATGCAGCATCTGCAAAATACGCAACCACAAGAGAAGTCAGAGAGCGGGGAAGTGATTGTCCTGCCTCCGCTACAGGTTCGCCGTCGTGCGCCAGCGTTTACGCGTCGGATGAATGAGTTTTTACAGCGCGTCATCCCGGCGCTGCTCGGTCTCGGTCTGCTGGTGGTGCTCTGGCAGCTGGCGGCGATAAACAGTAAAGGTTTCCCGACGCCGCTCAGCACGCTCGATTCGGCCATGACCCTGTTTGCCGATCCGTTTTATCGCGACGGGCCAAACGATATGGGCATTGGCTGGAACGTGCTGGCGTCGTTGCAGCGCGTCGCCATCGGCTTCGGTCTGGCGGCGCTGGCGGGCATTCCGCTGGGCTTTTTGATTGGGCGCTTCACCTTTTTCTCCCGCATGTTCAACCCGCTGATCGCGCTCCTGCGTCCGGTCAGCCCGCTGGCCTGGCTGCCTATCGGCCTGCTGCTGTTCCAGAAAGCGGAGCCCGCGTCGAGCTGGACCATTTTCATCTGCTCCATCTGGCCGATGGTCATTAACACCGCCGAAGGGGTGCGCCGTATTCCGCAGGACTACCTCAACGTGGCCCGGGTGCTGCAACTCTCAGAGTGGACCATCATGCGCCGCATTCTTTTCCCCGCCGTGCTGCCTGCGGTGTTGACCGGGATACGTCTCTCCATTGGCATTGCCTGGCTGGTGATTGTCGCCGCCGAGATGCTCACCGGAGGTTTAGGCATTGGCTTCTGGATCTGGAATGAGTGGAACAACCTCAACGTCGAAAACATTCTCATCGCCATCGTCATCATTGGCGTGGTCGGGTTGCTGCTGGAGCAGGGGCTGATGCTGATCGCCCGTCGCTTTAGCTGGCAGGAAAAATAAGGAGTGAAGATGAAACCTTTAATTCAGGTCCAGGCCGTGAGCCAGCGTTTTTCCACCGCCAGCGGCGAGTTTCTGGCGCTGCAAAACGTCTCTTTTGATATCCACGAGGGCGAAACCGTCAGTCTGATTGGTCACTCCGGCTGCGGCAAGTCGACGCTGTTAAACCTGATCGCCGGGATCACGCTGCCGACGGAAGGCGGGCTGATTTGCGACAACCGCGAAATCGCCGGGCCGGGGCCTGAGCGTGCGGTAGTGTTCCAGAACCATTCGCTGCTGCCGTGGTTAACCTGCTTCGACAACGTGGCGCTGGCGGTGGATCAGGTCTTCCGTCGCACCATGAGTAAGGCCGAGCGCAAAGAGTGGATTGAGCACAATCTCGACCGGGTGCAGATGGGCCACGCGCTGCATAAGCGCCCCGGGGAGATCTCCGGCGGTATGAAGCAGCGCGTCGGTATTGCCCGGGCGCTGGCAATGAAGCCGAAAGTGCTGCTTATGGATGAGCCGTTTGGCGCGCTCGATGCGCTGACGCGTGCCCATCTTCAGGACTCGGTGATGCAGATCCAGCAGGCGCTGAACACCACCATCGTGCTCATCACCCACGATGTGGACGAGGCGGTACTGCTCTCTGACCGCGTACTGATGATGACCAACGGCCCGGCGGCCACCGTGGGTGAGATCCTGCGCGTCGATCTGCCGCGCCCGCGCAACCGGGTGCAGCTGGCGGACGATAGCCGCTATCACCACATGCGCCAGCAGATCCTCCATTTCCTCTACGAAAAACAGCCGAAAGCGGCGTAATGAGGGGGCACGATGCGACTGGTCATTATCGGTAATGGTATGGCGGCAACCCGGCTGATTGCATCGCTCACCGGGCGTGTGCCCGGTCGTTTTGCTATCACCGTCATCGGTGACGAGCCGGAGCAGGCGTACAACCGCATCCAGCTTTCGCCGGTGCTGAGTGGTGAAAAGCAGGCGGAGCACATCTGTCTGCACGATGAAGACTGGTACACGGCACGAGGCGTGACGGTGCTGCGAGGAGAAACGGTGCTCGCAGTAGACGTTAACGCGCGTAAAGTGCGTACCTCTGCTCGCACGCTGGGCTGGGATGCGCTGGTGTTTGCCACCGGGTCTACCCCTGTAGTGCCGCCGATCCCCGGCGGCGATGCGCCGCATGTGTTCACCTTTCGCACCCTGGCAGAGACCCGCGCCATCCAGAACCTCTCCGGTCCGGCGGTAGTGCTGGGCGGTGGCGTACTTGGCGTGGAAGCAGCGGCAGCGCTGGCGCGCAACGGTGACAACGTCACGCTTATCCATCGTGGTCCCTGGCTGATGGAACAGCAGCTGGATCAGCAGGCGGGACTGCTGCTTGAAGAGGCGCTGGCTGCGCGGGGTGTTAGCTGTGAATTCGCCTCTGGCATCGCGGCGATTAACGGCAAGAGCGTGACGCTACTCAACGGGCACAGCGTCACCGCCGCGCGCGTGGTGCTGGCCACGGGTGTACAACCCAACGTTGCGCTGGCAAAAGCCAGCGGCATTCACTGCGCGCGCGGCATCGTGGTGGATCACCAGATGCAAACCTCCGTGCCGGATATCTACGCCATCGGCGAGTGCTGTGAAATTGACGGCCAGACATTTGGCCTGGTCGCCCCTTGTCTGGCGCAGGCGGATATTCTCGCCGCGCGGCTGGCCGGGGAGATCACCGCGCCGTTTACCCGGACCGACAAAGGCGTGCGTCTTAAGGTGACCGGCGTGGAGCTGTTCAGCCTCGGACGCGCGACGGCGCAGGCGGACGATGTGGTATGGAGTTCATGGGATCCGCTGACCCGTCACTATCGACGTTTACTGATCCATCAGGGGGCGCTGGCTGGCGTGCTGCTGCTGGGTGACTGCCGCAGCGCGGCAACCTTTACCGATTTACTGGCAACGGCTGCGCCCGCCCACGCGGACTGGCTGTTCGATCGTTTCACAACGCAACCGCAGGTTGCAGGACAGAACGCTATGACAAAACCTACTCTGGTGGTGGTTGGGCACGGTATGGTCGGCCATCATTTCCTCGAAGACTGCGTTAACCGCAATTTGCATCAGCAGTATCAGATTATTGTTTTTGGCGAAGAGCGCTATGCGGCCTATGACCGCGTGCATCTGTCGGAATATTTTGGCGGACGCAGCGCGGACTCGCTCTCGCTGGTGGCGGGGGAGTTCTTTGCCGATAACGGTATAGAGCTGCGCCTCTCGCAGCAGATTGTCGCTATCGATCGTGATGCACACGTTGTGCGTACCGCCAGCGGCCATGAAACCCACTGGGATAAGCTGGTGCTGGCGACCGGCTCGTACCCGTTCGTACCGCCCGTTCCGGGCAGCGATCTGCCGGGTTGTTTTGTCTACCGCACCCTCGACGATCTGGACAACATTGCGGCCCATGCGGCAGGCTCTCGCCGCGGCGTGGTAATTGGCGGCGGCCTGCTGGGGCTGGAGGCGGCGAATGCGCTTAAGCAGCTAGGGCTGGAAACCCACGTGGTGGAGTTTGCGCCGAACCTGATGGCGGTGCAGCTCGACAGCGACGGTGCGGCAATGCTGCGCAGGAAAATTGAGGCGCTGGGCGTAGGGGTACACACCAGTAAATCGACGACGGAGATTGCCACCGCAGACGACGGGCTGGTGCTGCGTTTTGCCGAGGGTGAACAGCTGGAAACGGACATGGTCGTCTTCTCTGCCGGTATTCGTCCGCAGGACGCGCTGGCGCGCAGCAGCGGGCTGGCTATTGGCGAGCGCGGCGGGATCTGTATTGACGACGGCTGCCGGACCTCCGATCCGGACGTGCTTGCCATCGGGGAATGCGCGCTGTGGGAGGGGAAAATCTTTGGCCTGGTGGCACCGGGCTACCAGATGGCGCGCGTGGCTGCCGCTGTGCTGGCGGGTGAGGAGAAGCGCTTCACCGGCGCGGATATGAGTACCAAACTCAAGTTGCTGGGGGTGGATGTGGCGTCGTTTGGCGATGCCCACGGGCGCACGCCCGGGGCGCTGAGCTACCAGTGGACGCACGGGCCGCAGCAAATCTACAAAAAAATTGTGGTCAGTCACGACAGCAAAACCCTGCTGGGTGGCGTGCTGGTGGGCGATGCCAGCGAATACGCCACGCTGGTGCAGATGATGCTTAACGGCATCAGTCTGCCAAAAGAGCCGGAAACGCTGATCTTACCCGCGTCGTCAGGCTGCACGCCAAAAGCGCTGGGCGTGGCGGCGCTGCCGGAAAGCGCGCAGATCTGTTCGTGTCATAACGTCAGCAAAGGGGATATCTGCCTGGCGGTAAGTGCGGGCGCAACGGATATCGGCGCCATTAAGCAGTGCACCAAAGCGGCGACCGGCTGCGGAGGTTGTAGCGCGCTGGTGAAGCAGGTGATGGAGTTCCAGCTTGCGGAGCAGGGCGTGGAGGTGAAAAAAGATATCTGTGAGCACTTCCCGTACTCGCGTCAGGAGATATACCACCTGGTGCGCGTCAACCATATCCGGACCTTCGACCAGCTTATCAGCCGTTACGGACAAGGGCACGGCTGTGAGATCTGTAAACCGCTGGTGGGATCAGTGCTGGCCTCCTGCTGGAACGAATACCTGCTGAAACCGGCGCATCTGCCGCTGCAGGACACCAACGACCGCTACTTTGCCAATATTCAGAAGGACGGAACGTATTCCATCGTGCCGCGCATGCCCGCCGGGGAAGTGACGGCCGACGGGCTGATCGCCATCGGCCAGATTGCGAAACGCTATAGCCTTTACAGCAAAATCACCGGCGGACAGCGTATTGACCTGTTTGGCGCCACGCTCGAACAGTTGCCGGAAATCTGGCAGGCGCTGGTGGAGGCCGGATTTGAGACCGGACATGCGTACGGGAAATCCCTGCGCACGGTGAAATCCTGCGTCGGGTCGACCTGGTGTCGCTATGGCGTGCAGGACTCCACCGGCCTTGCGGTCAAACTGGAGCATCGCTACAAGGGGTTACGTGCGCCGCACAAAATCAAAATGGCGGTCTCCGGCTGTACCCGTGAGTGCGCAGAGGCGCAGAGCAAAGACGTGGGGGTGATTGCCACGGACAAGGGCTGGAACCTTTATCTGTGCGGCAACGGCGGGATGAAGCCGCGCCACGCGGATCTCTTTGCCAGCGATCTGGACGACGAAACGCTGATCCGCACCGTTGACCGTTTCCTGATGTTCTACATTCGCACGGCAGATCGTCTGCAACGCACCAGTACCTGGATGGATAACCTGGAAGGCGGCCTCGACTATCTGCGCGAGGTGATCCTCAACGACAGCCTTGGGATCGCCCACGAGCTGGAGCAGGAGATGGCCCGGGTGGTGGAGACCTATCAGTGCGAATGGCAAACCACCCTCAACGATCCTGATCGCCTGGCGCTGTTCCGCACCGCGGTGAATGTCCCTGCCGCGGCGGAGAGCAAGCGCTGGCAGGAAATTTGCGGCATCGATGATATCCCCGAGCAGGCGGGCATCGGCGCGCGGCTTGGCCGAAAACCGATTGCGCTGTTCCGCTTTGGAACGTCCGTTTATGCCCTGGACGACCTGGAGCCGGGCAGCAGCGCGAACGTGCTTTCGCGCGGCATCCTTGGCGATGCAGCGGGCGAGCCGGTGGTGATTTCCCCGCTTTACAAGCAGCGCATACGTCTGCGCGATGGATGTCAGGTGGAGAACGGCGAACCCGTGGTGCGCGCCTGGCCGGTAAAAATTGAAAACGGCAAGGTTTGGGTTGGAAGCCAAGAGCTGGTGATGCGTGCGGAGGCCTCATGACGGAAACCCGTACAACGTGCCCTTACTGCGGGGTGGGCTGCGGCGTGGTCGCCAGTGTGGAAGATGGCGCGGTAAGCGTTCGTGGGGATGAAACTCATCCGGCGAACTTTGGTCGCCTGTGCGTAAAAGGATCTGCCCTTGGGGAAACGACGGGGTTGCAGGGACGTCTGCTGCGCCCGGTTGTTGACGGCATGGAGGTGGCATGGCCGCAGGCGCTGGGTGAAGCGGGCGAGCGGCTACGGAAGATCATCAACGAATGGGGGCCGCAGGCGGTGGCGTTTTATGCCTCCGGCCAGCTGTTGACCGAGGATTACTATGCGGCCAACAAGCTGATGAAAGGCTTTATCGGGGCGGCGAACATTGATACCAACTCGCGGCTGTGCATGTCGTCAGCGGTGGTGGGCTACAAACGCGCCTTCGGTGAAGACATTGTGCCGTGCAGCTACGAGGACGTGGAAAACAGCGATCTGGTGGTACTCGTTGGCTCAAACGCGGCCTGGACGCATCCGGTGCTGTATCAGCGGCTGGTGCAGGCAAAACGCAGCAACCCGCAGATGAAAGTGGTCGTGATCGATCCGCGCAAAACCGCCACCTGCGATGTCGCTGACCTGCATCTGGCGCTTAAGCCCGGCAGCGACGCCGGGCTGTTTGTGGGATTGCTCAATCTGATTCAGGGGAGCGGCGAGTGGCCGATTCCTCACGTGGCCGCGTTTTGCGATCTGCCTTCAGACGAGATTGGCACCTTCTACGACTGGTTTGTCACTGCGCCACGCGCGATCACGCTCTACACCATGGGGATCAACCAGTCCTCCAGCGGCAGCGACAAGTGTAACGCCATCATTAACGTGCATCTTGCCAGCGGGAAGTTCAACCGTTCGGGCTGCGGCCCGTTTTCGCTGACCGGACAGCCAAACGCCATGGGCGGGCGGGAAGTGGGTGGGCTGGCGAACCAGCTGGCGGCGCACATGAACTTCGAGCCGGACGATCTTTCGCGCGTGGCGCGTTTCTGGGGAACCGAGCGGCTGGCACAAACGCCGGGGCTGATGGCGGTAGAGCTGTTTGACGCGATTGCCCGCGGCGAGGTGAAGGCGGTGTGGATCATGGGCACCAATCCTGCCGTGTCACTTCCCGACAGCCACGCGGTGTGCCAGGCCCTGGCAGCCTGCCCGCTGGTCATAGTATCTGAGGTGATGCAGGAGACGGACACCAGCCGGTTTGCTCATATCCGTTTTCCCGCCCTGGGCTGGGGCGAAAAAGACGGAACGGTGACCAATTCCGAGCGGCGTATTTCGCGCCAGCGCGCGTTTCTGCCTGCGCCGGGCGAGGCCAGACCGGACTGGTGGATCATCGCCCGGATCGCAGAGCAGCTCGGTTATGGCGATGCCTTCGCCTGGGAACACCCTCATGAGATATTTTGTGAACATGCGGCGCTGACGGCGTTTGAAAATAACGGCGAACGGGCGCTAAACCTGCGCGAACTGGCGTCGCTGTCGCGCGAGGCGTGGGACGAGCTGGCGCCTTATCAGTGGCATGCCGGTGATTTCCCGCAAAGAAATCTTGTACCGGTTGATCCTTCCTCACATGGGGCAGGCGTCGACGAATTGTACCCCTTGATACTGAATACCGGGCGGATCCGCGATCAGTGGCACACCATGACGCGCACGGGGTATGTTTCGCGCCTGATGCAGCATATCGATGAGCCTTTTATTGAGATGAACGCAACCGATGCGGCGCGCGCGGGGCTGACTGACGGCCAGCTGGCGCGGATAAGTTCCTCGCGCGGGGTCATGGTTGCCAGAGTACGTATCTCTACCGCACAGCGTGCGGGCGAGCTGTTTGCGCCGATGCACTGGAACGCGCAGTTTGCCCGGCAGGGGAAGGTCAACGCGCTGGTGGAAGGGCGGATTGATGCCTGGTCCGGCCAGCCGGAGAGTAAACAAACCGCGGTGAGGATCCTGCCCTGGCTACCCGCCTGGCAGGGGGAGCTGTATGCCCGCGAGTTGCCAGCGCTGCCGCTGTCGGTCTGCTGGTGGCGTAAAGCCTCACGTCTGACGGTGGCGGGGGAGCAGCCGTTGCTGTCGTGGGTCATGGCGTACGCCAGCGGTCGGGGCTGGCAGTTACAGGTGGCACAGACGGGAGAACGCAGCAGCGTGCTCGCCTGGCATCACGGCGAGCTGATGCTGGGCTACTGGGAGGGCCATACGCTGCCGGCGCTGGCGCATGCGTTTATTGAAGAAGCCTTTGCTGCTGCGCCCGTACAACTTGCTGAACGCCACGCGCTGCTGCACGGACAACGGCCGGGCGAAGATGCCGATCCCGGGCGAATTATCTGTAGCTGCTTTAGCGTGGGTGAAAATACGATACGTAAGGCGATAGCCGGAGGCTGTAATTCTGCCGCAGCGCTGGGCGTGAAGCTGCGTTGCGGTACGAACTGCGGCTCCTGCCTGCCGGAGCTGAAAGGGCTGTTGGGATAATAGTGTAAAGGCGTCAGGTGGCGGCTTCGCACCGGCACGAATTTGTAGGTCGGGTAAGGCGAAGCCGCCACCCGACAATTCTGTTCAGGATATTCCTGAAATTTCTGTTAAGACTGGTTTTCAGGGCTTATGGCGTTAACATAATAAGTGTTTGTTCATAAACACAGGTTCTGATTGACGACGTTGAAGGCTGTATCGTCCCGCATCCGTTTTTTGCTGTTACTCCCCCTTTTTACGGCTGGAGCCGTTCACGGTGCGCCGAAATCCTTCGTGCAGCAGGCGCAAAATCCGTTTGATAACAACGGCGATAGTCTGCCGGATCTCGGTATGGCGCAACCGACTACCGAAGGCGAAAAGCACCTGGCTGAAATGGCAAAGGCCTTCGGTGAAGCCAGTATGATCGATAACGGCCTGACGGCCGGGCAGCAGGCGCGACAGTTCGCGTTTGGCAAGGTGCGGGATGCCGTCAGCGGGGAAGTCAACGAGCAGATCGAATCCTGGCTTTCCCCCTGGGGTAACGCCAATGTCAATGTACTGGTGGATGACGACGGTAACTTTAACGGCAGCAGCGGAAGCTGGTTTATCCCCTGGAACGACAACACCCGCTATCTGAGCTGGAGCCAGCTTGGCCTGACGCAGCAGACAGACGGGCTGGTGAGCAACGTCGGGATCGGGCAGCGCTGGGTTGCCGGAAACTGGCTGCTGGGCTACAACACCTTTTACGACAACCTGCTGGAAGACAACCTGCAACGTGCCGGACTGGGCGCAGAGGCGTGGGGCGAAAACCTTCGCCTGTCGGCCAATTACTACCAGCCGTTCGCTGGCTGGCAGCCGCGTTCCGACATCCGGGAGCAGCGCATGGCGCGCGGGTACGACGTAACGGCCAAAGCCTGGCTTCCCTGGTTTCATCACCTGAACACCAGCGTCAGCTTTGAACAGTATTTTGGCGATAACGTCGATCTTTTTAACAGCGGTACGGGGTATCACAACCCGGTTGCGGTCAACCTGGGGCTGAACTATACCCCCGTTCCGCTGGTCACCCTGACGGCTGCCCATAAGCAGGGGGAGAGCGGCGTTAGCCAGAATAACCTCGGGCTGAAGCTCAACTATCGCTTTGGCGTGCCGCTGGCGAAACAGCTTTCCGCCGGGGAAGTGGCGGCGACGCGCTCGCTGCGGGGCAGCCGCTATGATTCACCTGAGCGTGATAATCTGCCCGTGATGGAATTCCGTCAGCGTAAAACCCTCTCGGTCTATCTGGCCACGCCGCCGTGGGATCTTAAGCCAGGCGAAACTGTGATGCTGAAGCTGCAAATTCGCAGCACGCACGGTATCCGTCAGATCCACTGGCTGGGTGATACCCAGGCGCTCAGCCTGACCTCACCGGCAAACAGCAACAGCAGCGATGGCTGGAGCATAATCATGCCCACCTGGAACGACGCGGAAGGGGCGAAAAACGAATGGCGGCTTACGGCCGTGGTGGAAGATAAGGATGGGCAGCGTGTCTCCTCCAATGAGATCACGCTTTCCGTGGTGCAACCGCTCGTCGCAATGCCTGCCGACGATCCACGGTGGAAGTTGCTGCCGGATGAGTAACTTAAAAAATGCGCTCCTGATGCACCCAGACGGCGGCTTCGACGCGGGATTTTAACTTCATTTTCTTCAGCATGTGTTTGACATGCACTTTGACCGTGCTCTCGGTGATGTCCAGACGGCGGGCGATCATTTTGTTCGGCAGACCCTGAGCAATCAGCTTCAGAATGTCGCGCTCGCGCGGGGTCAACTGGCTGACGTCACGGTCAGACGTGGCGCGGTTCGCACGCAGGCTGGCGGCCAGTACCGGCGTTAACGCTTCACTCAGCACCATCTCGCCTGCGGCAGCCTGTTGCAGCGCCTTGAGCAGATCTTCCGGCTCCATATCTTTCAGCAGATAGCCGTCTGCCCCCCGCTTGAGGGCGGTGACCACGTCTTCTTCATGGTTTGAGACGCTGAAGACCACCACCCGGCCAGAGAGGGATTTCTCCCGCAGCTTGTCGAGGGTTTCCAGGCCATTCATGCCCGGCATGTTGAGATCGAGCAAGATCAAATCAGGATCGAGCGATTCGGCAAGTTCAATACCCTGTTCGCCGTTGCTGGCTTCCCCGACGACGGTGATATCGGGCGCCATGCTGACAAGCTGTTTAACGCCAGTGCGCAGCATCGGATGATCGTCAATCAACAGGATAGATGCCGGTTCCTGATTAGTCATGGTTTTCTCCTTGAGCAGTTATGAGGGGCTTTTCGGGTATAAAGGTGACCACGACTTCGGTGCCACCTGACTCTCCCCGGCGAACCTGGCAATCACCGCGCAGGCTTTGCGCGCGGTCTCGCATGATGATTAAACCATAATGGTTCGTTCGTTCGGCATTTTCCGGCACGCCGCGGCCGTTATCCTGAACCCTGAGCTTCACCTGATTATCCTGGCAGCTGACGGTGACCGTGACGGCCGTCGCCTCGGCATGCTTGAGCACGTTGCTCAGGGCTTCACGGGCAATTTGCAGCACATGGATCGCCTGGTGAGAGGGGACAAAACGCGGTGGCAACTGGTAATCCAGCTTCACCGGGAAGCCCAGCCTGGCACTAAATTCCTGACAGCTGGACTCCAGCGCAGGGCGTAGCCCCGGCTCGGTGAGCTGTAAACGGAAGGTGGTCAGCAGCTCGCGAAGCTGAATCCACGAGGTGTTAAGCTCGTTGCGGATCTGGCTGAGCAGCTGTTTGCTGCTCTCGGGCATGCCTTCGTCCTGCATTTGCAGGCAACTCACCTGCATCTTCATGCAGGAGAGGGACTGGGCGATGGAGTCGTGCAGCTCGCGAGCGATGGTGGCGCGCTCCTCCATCACGATCAGCTGCTGCTGTTTCTCCTGGTGACGGTCGAGCGCCAGCGTGGCCGTGAGCTGCTCTACAAGAGTATCGACCAGCTGCTGCTGGTCGTGGCTCAGATGACGTCCGGCGGGCAGGGTGGCCAGCAAAATACCGTACTGGGTATGGCTGTCCATCAGCCGCCACTTGAGGGTCGTGCCGCTGGTGGTAAGCGGCGGCAAGCCGCGCGGGCAAAGATGACACCCTTTATCGTCGCAGGAGACGTCCGACTGACAGGTAAATTCCTGATGGTTTTCCTCATCTTCAACGTCATAAACCCGTAGCTCAAGATCGTGGAGCAGAGTCAGGTTTTGCAGGCCGTTCAGTACCGGCGAGAGACGCTCGCAAAGCGGTACCTGCATATGCAGGCGACGGTTCGCCTGCCAGAGGAAAGAGAGGATCTCGTTTTTCTGCTCAAGCCCGGCGGTTTTCTCCTGAACGCGTTTTTCCAGTACCGCGTAGCTTTCAGATAGCTCCGCCGACATGGTGTTGAGCGCCTCGCCGAGCATCGCCATTTCGTTGCGCCCGCTGATGTGCGTGCGTTGGGTAAAATCGCGCTGTGTGACGGCGCGGGCCATCGCCAGGAGTTGCTTCCAGGGGTTAAGCAACCGCGCGCGCAGCCAGATAACCGTGAAAATCAGCAGCAAACCCATAAACAGCGCCATTGCGCGGTGAACCATCACCACGCGGTCAATGCGTAACTCTGTGGTGCGATCGAACGAGGAGACGAGATGATCGATGCGTGACACAAACCCGGCGACATCCTGGGCGACCGTTTCCCGGTCTTCCGCCCGCTTTAACCCGGGCTCCAGCTGGGTATGCCAGTAGCCCTGAAGCGCCTTAAGCTGAGATTGCTGGCCGTCACGGATGGCGGCTCTTTCCAGTTCAGGGCTGAATGCGGTACGCTCCATTTCGTCGATAAGCGGTTGGTCAGCCTGCGTCAGCGGCACCGACGCCAGCAGCCGGTAACTCTGCATACGTAGCGAGCCTGCCTCGTTGATGGCATGCGCATTACCCTGCACACCCTGTACCAGCCAGCCAGAAATAGCCATGCCGGTCACACCGATAGCGGTGGACAGCAGAACAATAAGCGCCAGCTGGTTAACCAGCGTCAGCGGAGATAAACATCTTTTTAACATAGAGTTGCCGGGCTCCTGACGTGACCTGATTGCAGGAATGGCGCTATTCTGGTGCATACCCTGGAGTATACCCATACCAATAAAGGATTACCTCTAAATTGCCAGGGAGGTAACGGTTAGTGGGTGGACGAAGCAGGGATGCGTCAGCACCGTGAAAAACCACACCTTTTTTACGTTTTGCATCTACTCATTAAGAGTGATGGCTTTTTTTTCGCCGCAAAACCTCCCACTTTTCCTTTGATTTATATCAACTTACCGCCGCCCTAAAGCCCTAATGTTTGCAGCATCATTCGAGAATCAGAGGTGTCTATGAGTCACTCTTCCGCTCCCGAAAGGGAAACTGGTGCCGTTATTACAGACTGGCGTCCAGAGGATCCGGCGTTCTGGCAACAGCGCGGCCACCGTATAGCAAGTCGTAATCTGTGGATTTCCGTGCCATGTCTGTTACTGGCGTTTTGCGTCTGGATGTTGTTCAGTGCGGTTGCGGTTAACCTGCCAAAAGTGGGCTTTACCTTTACCACCGATCAGCTGTTTATGTTGACTGCGTTGCCGTCGCTTTCAGGCGCACTGCTGCGCGTTCCTTACGCGTTTATGGTGCCGGTCTTTGGTGGTCGTCGCTGGACGGCTTTCAGTACCGGGATCATGATCGCGCCGTGCGTGTGGCTCGGTTTTGCGGTGCAGGATACCTCTACACCGTTTAGCGTGTTCGTGATTATCTCTCTGCTGTGCGGCTTTGCGGGGGCGAACTTTGCGTCCAGTATGGCAAACATCAGCTTCTTCTTCCCGAAAGCGAAGCAGGGTGGTGCGCTGGGCATTAACGGCGGTCTGGGTAACATGGGCGTGAGCGTGATGCAGCTGATTGCTCCGCTGGCGATCTCGGTCTCCATCTTTGCGGCGTTTGGCGGCGGCGGTGTGACGCAGCCCGACGGTTCAGTGCTGTTCCTGCAAAATGCCTCCTGGATTTGGGTACCGTTCCTGGTGGTCTTTACCCTGGCGGCATGGTTCTTCATGAACGACCTGTCCGCGTCCAAAGCGTCCCTGAGCGAGCAGCTGCCGGTTCTGAAACGTGGCCACCTGTGGGTAATGGCACTGCTGTATCTGGCGACCTTCGGCTCGTTCATCGGTTTCTCCGCAGGCTTTGCCATGCTGTCGAAAACCCAGTTCCCGGACGTACAGATCCTTCAGTTTGCCTTCTTCGGTCCGTTTATTGGCGCGCTGGCACGTTCGCTGGGCGGGATGATCTCCGACCGTCTGGGCGGAACGCGCGTTACGCTGGTGAACTTTGTATTGATGGCCATCTTCTGTGCACTGCTGTTCCTGACGCTGCCTGCGGGTGGTGAGGGAGGTAACTTCTTTGCCTTCTTCGGCGTCTTCATGGTGCTGTTCCTGACCGCCGGGCTGGGCAGTGCGTCTACTTTCCAGATGATCTCTGTCATCTTCCGCAAGCTGACCATGGACCGCGTGAAAGCGCAGGGCGGGAGCGACGAGCAGGCGATGCGTGAAGCCGCCACCGATACCGCTGCGGCGCTTGGGTTTATCTCTGCGATTGGCGCGATTGGCGGCTTCTTTATTCCAAAAGCGTTCGGTATCTCACTGGATCTGACCGGCTCTCCGGCGGGTGCGATGAAGGTATTCCTCGTCTTCTATATCGCCTGTGTGGTCATCACCTGGCTGGTATATGGCCGTAATACCAAGAAAAACAAGTAAGCTTGATTATCCGTTTGCGCGGCCTGAGTGCCGCGCTTTTTTTAATCGCTTAATAGTTACAACATACTAATAGCGTTTCCCGTAGTCGCACGCAGGTAACGCTGTGATCGCCATCGCTTTACAGGTGTCTCTACCCCTTAATACCTTAGATGTTAAATTTTGCTCCACTTATTGTACGATAAATAAAATATATCCATATAAATCATTGAGTTAAAAAATATTAACAGCTACCGCTTTGGTGGTATTTGATCTAATCCCCCCCTCAGAGACCCCCCTCCGTCTTGATCGTTATCAATTCTCACCATCTTTCATAGCGTTACCTTCGCTGCAAATCAGCAATGTCGATTTAGAGAGCCACAGGCTCCACACAGGAGATACCCGATGAGCAAATTTTTGGACCGGTTTCGCTACTTCAAACAGAAGGGTGAAACTTTTGCCGATGGGCACGGCCAGGTTCTGGATACCAACCGGGACTGGGAAGACGGTTACCGTCAACGCTGGCAGCATGACAAAGTTGTCCGTTCTACCCACGGTGTAAACTGCACTGGCTCATGTAGCTGGAAGATTTTCGTTAAAAACGGTCTGGTGACCTGGGAAATGCAGCAGACCGACTATCCGCGTACCCGTCCGGATATGCCGAACCATGAACCGCGCGGCTGCCCGCGTGGGGCCAGCTACTCCTGGTATCTCTACAGCGCCAACCGTCTGAAATACCCGCTGATGCGTAAACGCCTGATGAAAATGTGGCGTGAAGCGAAAGTGCAGCACAGCGATCCGGTTGATGCCTGGGCATCCATCATCGAGGACGCCGACAAAGCGAAAAGCTTCAAACAGGCGCGTGGTCGCGGTGGTTTCGTTCGTTCTTCCTGGAAAGAGGTGAACGAGCTGATTGCGGCCTCCAACGTCTATACCGTGAAAACTTACGGTCCTGACCGCGTGGCAGGCTTCTCGCCAATCCCGGCAATGTCGATGGTCTCTTACGCCTCCGGCGCGCGCTACCTTTCACTTATCGGCGGTACCTGTCTGAGCTTCTACGACTGGTACTGCGACCTGCCGCCAGCGTCGCCGCAGACCTGGGGCGAACAGACCGACGTGCCGGAGTCCGCTGACTGGTACAACTCCAGCTACATCATCGCCTGGGGCTCTAACGTTCCGCAGACTCGTACCCCTGATGCGCACTTCTTTACCGAAGTACGTTACAAAGGGACTAAAACCGTCGCGGTGACCCCGGACTACGCCGAAATCGCCAAACTGTGCGACCTGTGGCTGGCACCGAAACAGGGTACTGATGCCGCCATGGCGCTGGCGATGGGCCACGTCATGTTGCGTGAATTCCACCTCGACAAGCCAAGCCAGTATTTCACCGATTACGTGCGTCGCTACACCGACATGCCAATGTTGGTGATGCTTGAAGAGCGTGACGGCTATTACGCCGCTGGCCGTATGCTGCGTGCTGCGGATCTTGTGGACGCGCTGGGTCAGGAAAACAACCCGGAGTGGAAAACGGTCGCCTGCAACAGCAACGGCGAGCTGGTGGCGCCAAACGGTTCTATCGGCTTCCGCTGGGGAGAAAAAGGCAAATGGAACCTGGAACAGCGTAACGGCACCACGGGTGAAGAGACAGAACTTCGCCTCAGCATGCTGGGCAGCCAGGACGAAATCGCCGATGTCGGCTTCCCGTACTTTGGTGGTGAAGGTTCCGAGCACTTCAACAAGGTTGAGCTGCAAAACGTTCTGATGCACAAACTGCCGGTTAAGCGCCTGCAACTGGCGGACGGTTCTACCGCTCTGGTCACTACGGTCTACGATCTGACCATGGCGAACTATGGCCTGGAGCGCGGTCTGAACGATGAAAACTGCGCGACCAGCTATGACGACGTGAAGGCTTATACACCAGCCTGGGCGGAGCAGATCACCGGTGTGCCACGCGCCCAAATCACCCGTATCGCCCGCGAATTTGCGGAAAACGCAGACAAAACTCACGGTCGCTCCATGATCATCGTCGGTGCCGGTCTGAACCACTGGTATCACCTCGATATGAACTATCGCGGCCTGATCAACATGCTGATCTTCTGCGGCTGCGTCGGGCAGAGCGGCGGCGGCTGGGCGCACTACGTGGGCCAGGAAAAACTGCGTCCGCAGACCGGCTGGCAGCCGCTGGCGTTTGCCCTTGACTGGCAGCGTCCGGCTCGTCACATGAACAGCACCTCCTACTTCTATAACCACTCCAGCCAGTGGCGCTACGAGACGGTGACCGCGCAGGAGTTGCTGTCGCCGATGGCGGATAAATCCCGCTACAGCGGCCATCTGATTGACTTCAACGTGCGCGCTGAACGCATGGGCTGGCTGCCGTCTGCACCGCAGTTGGGCACTAACCCGCTGCGCATTGCGGAAGCGGCGAAGAAAGCGGGCATGTCACCGGTGGACTACACCGTGAAATCGCTGAAGGATGGCTCAATCCGTTTTGCGGCAGAACAGCCTGAGAACGGCAAAAACCATCCGCGTAACCTGTTCATCTGGCGCTCCAACCTGCTGGGTTCGTCCGGTAAAGGCCATGAGTACATGCTGAAATACCTGCTCGGTACCGAAAACGGTATTCAGGGTAAGGATCTCGGCAAGCAGGGCGGCGTGAAGCCAGAAGAAGTTGAATGGAAAGACAACGGTCTGGACGGCAAGCTGGATCTGGTGGTAACGCTGGACTTCCGTCTGTCCAGTACCTGCCTGTACTCCGATATCGTGCTGCCTACCGCCACCTGGTACGAAAAAGACGACATGAATACGTCGGATATGCATCCGTTTATTCATCCGCTGTCTGCGGCCGTTGACCCGGCGTGGGAATCAAAAAGCGACTGGGAAATCTATAAAGACATCGCGAAGAAATTCTCCGAAGTCTGTGTAGGGCACCTGGGCAAAGAGACCGACGTGGTGACGCTGCCAATCCAGCACGACTCCGCTGCCGAACTGGCGCAGCCGCTTGACGTGAAGGACTGGAAAAAAGGCGAATGCGACCTGATCCCGGGCGTGACCGCGCCGCACATTATTCCGGTTGAACGTGATTACCCGGCAACGTACGAGCGCTTTACCTCTATCGGTCCGCTGATGGAGAAGATCGGTAACGGCGGTAAAGGCATCGCCTGGAACACCCAGAGCGAAATGGACCTGCTGCGCAAGCTCAATTACACCAAAGCAGACGGCCCGGCCAAAGGCCAGCCAATGCTGAACACGGCAATTGATGCAGCGGAAATGATCCTGACCCTGGCACCGGAAACCAATGGCCACGTGGCGGTGAAAGCGTGGGCGGCTCTGAGTGAATTTACCGGCCGTGACCATACGCATCTGGCGAAGAATAAAGAAGAAGAGAAAATCCGCTTCCGCGATATTCAGGCTCAGCCGCGCAAGATTATCTCCAGCCCGACCTGGTCTGGCCTCGAAGATGAACATGTGTCCTATAACGCCGGATACACCAACGTTCACGAGCTGATCCCATGGCGCACGCTCTCTGGCCGTCAGTCTCTCTATCAGGATCACCAGTGGATGCGTGACTTCGGTGAAAGCCTGCTGGTTTACCGTCCGCCAATCGATACCCGCTCCGTGAAAGCGGTGATGGGGGCGAAATCAAACGGTAACCCTGAGAAGGCACTGAACTTCCTGACGCCGCACCAGAAGTGGGGTATCCACTCCACCTACAGCGACAACCTGCTGATGCTGACTTTAGGTCGCGGTGGTCCGGTGGTCTGGTTGAGTGAAGCCGATGCCAAAGATCTGGGTATCGCCGATAACGACTGGATTGAAGTCTTCAACAGCAACGGTGCTCTGACTGCCCGTGCGGTTGTCAGCCAGCGTGTTCCGGCAGGGATGACCATGATGTACCACGCGCAGGAACGTATCGTTAACCTGCCTGGTTCGGAAATTACCCAACAGCGTGGTGGTATCCATAACTCGGTCACCCGTATCACGCCGAAACCGACGCATATGATCGGCGGCTATGCCCATCTGGCATACGGCTTTAACTACTATGGCACCGTAGGTTCTAACCGCGATGAGTTTGTTGTAGTGCGTAAGATGAAGAACATTGACTGGTTAGATGGCGAAGGCAATGACCAGGTACAGGAGAGCGTAAAATGAAAATTCGTTCACAAGTCGGCATGGTGCTGAATCTGGATAAATGCATCGGCTGTCATACCTGCTCAGTCACCTGTAAAAACGTCTGGACCAGCCGTGAAGGTATGGAGTACGCCTGGTTCAACAACGTGGAAAGTAAGCCGGGCACCGGCTTCCCGACCGACTGGGAAAACCAGGAGAAGTGGAAGGGCGGCTGGATCCGTAAAATCAACGGCAAACTGCAACCGCGCATGGGTAACCGTGCGATGCTGCTCGGTAAAATCTTTGCTAACCCGCATCTGCCGGGCATCGACGATTACTACGAGCCGTTTGATTACGACTATCAGAACCTGCACAACGCGCCGGAAAGCAAACACCAGCCGATCGCCCGTCCTCGCTCGCTGATCACCGGTAAGCGCATGGACAAAATTACCAGCGGTCCAAACTGGGAGGAAATTCTGGGCGGCGAGTTCGAAAAACGCGCCAAAGACCAGAACTTCGAGAACATGCAGAAGGCGATGTACGGCCAGTTCGAAAACACTTTCATGATGTATCTGCCGCGCCTGTGCGAACACTGCCTTAACCCGGCGTGCGTGGCGACCTGCCCAAGCGGCGCCATCTACAAGCGTGAAGAAGATGGCATTGTGCTGATCGACCAGGACAAGTGCCGCGGCTGGCGTATGTGCATCACCGGCTGCCCGTACAAAAAAATCTACTTTAACTGGAAGAGCGGTAAGTCTGAGAAGTGTATCTTCTGCTACCCGCGTATCGAAGCCGGTATGCCGACCGTCTGCTCTGAGAGCTGCGTAGGGCGTATCCGCTACCTCGGCGTGCTGCTGTACGACGCGGATGCGATTGAAAATGCCGCAAGCACCGAGAACGAGAAAGATCTGTATCAGCGTCAGCTGGACGTCTTCCTCGATCCGAACGATCCGAAGGTGATCGAGCAGGCGCTGAAAGACGGTATTCCGCAGAGCGTGATTGACGCCGCACAGCAGTCCCCGGTGTACAAAATGGCGATGGACTGGAAGCTGGCGCTGCCGCTGCACCCGGAATACCGCACGTTGCCGATGGTCTGGTACGTGCCGCCGCTGTCTCCGATTCAGTCTGCGGCTGACGCAGGTGAACTGGGCAGCAACGGCATTCTGCCGGACGTGGAAAGCCTGCGTATTCCAGTTCAGTATCTGGCCAACCTGCTGACGGCCGGGGATACCCAGCCGGTGCTGCTGGCGCTGAAACGTATGCTGGCGATGCGTCACTTCAAACGTGCGGAAACCGTTGACGGCGTTAACGATACCCGCGCGCTGGAAGAGGTCGGCCTGACCGAAGCGCAGGCGCAGGAGATGTACCGCTATCTGGCAATCGCTAACTACGAAGATCGTTTCGTGGTGCCGAGCAGTCACCGCGAGCTGGCTCGCGAGGCCTTCCCGGAGAAAAGTGGGTGTGGCTTTACCTTTGGCGACGGTTGCCACGGGTCAGACAGCAAATTCAACCTGTTCAACAGCCGCCGCATCGACGCGATGGATGTGACCAGCAAAACGGAGCCGCACCAATGATTGAACTCGTCATTGTTTCGCGTCTGCTCGAGTACCCTGATGCTGCGCTTGTGCAGCATCAACAGGAACTCTTTGATGCACTCGCGTCATCTGAAAACCTGGATAAAGAGGATGCCCAGACGCTGGGCATTTTCCTCCGCGACCTGCTGGCGCGCGATCTTCTTGATGCGCAGGCGGACTACAGCCAGCTGTTTGACCGTGGTCGTGCCACGTCTCTATTGCTGTTCGAACACGTTCACGGTGAATCCCGCGACCGTGGTCAGGCGATGGTGGATCTGATGGCCCAGTACGAGCAGCACGGTTTGCAACTCGACAGCCGCGAGCTGCCGGATCACCTGCCTCTGTACCTGGAATATCTGGCGCAGCTGCCGAAAGAGGAAGCGGTGGGCGGGTTGCAGGACATCGCTCCCATTCTGGCGTTGCTCGGCGCACGTCTCCAGCAACGTGAGAGCAATTATGCAGTCCTGTTCGATCTGCTGGTGAAACTGGCTAACGCCTCGGTTGACAGTCAAAAAGTGGCGGAAAAAATTGCGGATGAAGCCCGTGACGACACCCCACAAGCACTGGATGCCGTCTGGGAAGAAGAACAGGTGAAATTCTTTGCTGACCAGAGCTGTGGCGAATCTGAAATCTCCGCGCATCAGCGTCGTTTTGCCGGAGCGGTGGCTCCGCAATATTTGAATATCTCTAACGGAGGACAGCACTAATGCACTTCCTGAATATGTTCTTCTTTGACATTTACCCGTATATCGCGGGCACCGTGTTCCTGGTGGGAAGCTGGCTGCGTTATGACTATGGCCAGTACACCTGGCGTGCTGCCTCCAGCCAGATGCTGGATCGTAAAGGGATGAACCTGGCGTCAAACCTGTTCCACATCGGGATTTTGGGGATTTTCGCCGGTCACTTCCTGGGGATGCTGACCCCGCACTGGATGTACGAAGCGTGGCTGCCGATTGACGTGAAGCAGAAGATGGCGATGCTCGCCGGTGGCGCCTGCGGCGTGATGACCCTGGTGGGTGGTCTGTTGCTGCTGAAACGCCGTCTGTTCAGCCCACGCGTGCGGGCTACCACGACCGGAGCGGACATCCTGATCCTCTCCCTGCTGATGGTGCAGTGTGCGCTGGGTCTGCTGACCATTCCATTCTCTGCGCAGCATATGGACGGCAGCGAGATGATGAAGCTGGTGGGATGGGCGCAGTCTGTCGTGACCTTCCGCGGGGGCGCTTCTGAGCATCTGGACGGCGTGGCGTTCATCTTCCGCGTTCACCTGGTGCTGGGTATGACCCTGTTTGTGCTGTTCCCGTTCTCTCGCCTGGTGCACATCTGGAGTGCGCCGGTGGAGTACCTGACGCGCAAATATCAGATCGTGCGTGCTCGTCGCTGATTCGCTGTATTGATACAACCCCGCATTTGCGGGGTTTTTTTGTCCTGGAATCAGTGTTTCGTGCGGATGCCGGGTGGCGGCTGCGCCTTACCCGGCCTACGGAATTCACTATGCTCGGATCGAACCCTGGTCGAAGCTTCTCATCTTTCCCCGCATGGGAGAACCATGGGGCATTGTGCTTTTGGAGAGTGCTAAAGAATCTGGAAGTGATGGTGGTGGGGGAAGGATTCGAACCTTCGAAGTCGATGACGGCAGATTTACAGTCTGCTCCCTTTGGCCGCTCGGGAACCCCACCACGGGGTAATGCTTTTAACTGGCCTGCTTCCTGTTGGAAGCGGGGCGCATCATATCAAATGAGACGCCCCTGTAAAGCATTCCTTTAGGAAAATGAAGCTGTTTGCCTGCTTTTTATCCGTAAAGGCGTAAAGCTAATCAATTCATTTTCCGAAGGATTAAAGAATAATCGTTCTGTTGCCGTACACAAAGACGCGCTGAGCAAGTACCTGATAAAGCGCACGGCTCAGTACGTTCTTCTCAACGTCACGGCCAGCTCGCATCATATCTTCTGCCGTGTAGGTGTGATCCACGTGGATCACGTCCTGCATGATGATTGGGCCTTCGTCCAGATTATCATTCACGTAGTGCGCGGTTGCGCCAATGATCTTCACCCCACGCTCGTATGCCTGGTGATACGGACGCGCGCCAATAAAGGCTGGCAGGAAGGAGTGGTGGATGTTGATAATTTTGTTCGGGAAGCGCGCCACGAAGGATGGCGTCAGCACGCGCATGTATTTTGCCAGCACCACGTAGTCCGGGTTATGCGCTTCAATCGCAGCAGCCATCAGGTTGTCGTGCTCTTCGCGGGTATGACCTTCATGGCTGACCAGTTCAAACGGAATGTCGAAACGTTCAACCAGCGTACGCAGCGTCTCGTGGTTGCCAATGACGGCGGCAATTTCGACGTCCAGGCCACCGTAGTTGGCTTTCATCAGCAGATCGCCCAGGCAGTGCGCCTCTTTGGTGACCAGAATGACAATGCGGCGACGACCCGCCGGGTTTAGCTCGCGCACCGAGCCTTCCGGCAGGGCGCTGTCCAGATCGGCAAGCAGGGTTGTGTCGTTGAAAATACCTTCCAGCTCGGTACGCATAAAGAAGCGACCGGTACGGTGGTCAACGAACTCGTTGTTCTGCACGATATTCAGTTCATGCTTGTAGCAAATGTTGGTAATTCGTGCGATCAGTCCTTTTTGATCGGGACAGATAGTGCGCAGAACTTTACGTTGTAATGATTGCATCGCCGGGAAATCCTGTTTATGTATTTGCGAAGTCTGAGTTGTCAGGCATTACTGCCGCAACACTTTTTAAATTTTTTTCCTGAACCACAGGGGCAGGGATCGTTACGACCGAATTGCGGACGTGTGCCGTCAATATAATACCATTGCCCGCTGTCCTTTAAGAACCGTGAGCGTTCAATGATGGCGCCGGGTTTGTTTTGTTCGCTAAAGCGGGCGACAAAACTGACATAGCCCTCGTTGGCATCGCGGCCGGGAGCGGCATCAAAGATGGTAAGGCCCAGCCAGACGGTGTTGGCAAATCCGGCTTCAATCTCTTGCCGAAAATCGGCAGCATCACAGGACGGATGCCAGGTTTTAATCAGGTAGTCTGCGTTTTTGATCACAAAAGCAGTATACCGCGAGCGCATAAGGTGTGACGGGTCTGGTGCAACCTGCTCGCCAGAAAGATATCGCTGGCAACATAGGCTATACTCCAGAGCGCTACCACAGGGGCAGAGTTGAGACACGATTCTCTTCCTGGAACAAAAAATAAGGCGTTAAACGCTTAAGGTAGCAATATGTTAACTGAGCAGGTGCGTTGACGCTATGTCGGGAATCCAGGGGAAGTAAAACAGGGCTAATGAGAAAGGTAAAAATTGGACTGGCGTTGGGCTCAGGTGCAGCCCGGGGTTGGTCACATATTGGCGTTATCAATACCTTAAACCAGATGGGGATTGACGTTGATATTGTCGCAGGATGTTCTATCGGGTCGCTGGTCGGATCCGCGTACGCCTGCGGTAAGCTCCCGCAGCTTGAAAGCTGGGTGCGCTCCTTTAGTTACTGGGATGTACTGCGCCTGATGGATCTCTCCTGGCAGCGTGGCGGCCTGCTGCGCGGCGAACGCGTATTCAATCAGTTTCGTAAGATAATGCCCCTCGCTGACTTCAGCCACTGCCAAATGCCTTTCGGCGCCGTTGCAACCAACCTCAGTACGGGCAGGGAGTTATGGCTCACCGAAGGGGATATTCATCTCGCCGTTCGCGCATCCTGTAGCATGCCTGGGTTAATGGCGCCTGTGCCTCATAATGGCTACTGGCTCGTTGATGGTGGCGTGGTGAATCCTGTCCCCATCTCTCTGACGCGCGCCATGGGGGCAGATATCGTCATAGCAGTGGATTTACAGCACGACGCTCACCTTATGCAGCAGGATTTGATGCCGGTTAATCTTCAGAGCGATGATGCGGAAGAAGAGAAACTTGCCTGGCATGCGCGTTTACGCGGCAGAATAGGGCGCCTGACTGCCCGTCGCACGGTGACCGCGCCGAACGCCATTGAAATCATGACGACCTCCATTCAAATTCTTGAGAATCGCCTGAAGCGAAACCGTATGGCTGGCGATCCTCCGGATATTCTTATTCAGCCCTATTGTCCACAAATCTCTACCCTTGATTTCCACCGGGCTGAGGCCGCCATAGCAGCGGGCTCGTTAGCCGTCGAAAAGAAAATAGATGAACTGTTGCCTTTTGTGCGTACAGCACGTTAAGCACTTTTTTGATTACTTCAGCAAAATCTGACAGGCGATAGTACCAATAGCATGCCACTATTGAGTAACTGTCAGCCAGGGGAGGAACCATGACACAGCCATTGGCCGGAAAACATATTTTGATAGTAGAAGACGAGCCCGTTTTCCGATCGCTACTGGATTCGTGGTTATCCTCACTGGGTGCAACCACGTCCCTTGCCGAAGATGGCGTCGAGGCACTGGAAAAAATGGCCAGCATGGCGCCTGATCTGATGATCTGCGATCTCGAGATGCCGCGCATGGACGGATTAATGCTGGTGGAAAACCTGCGTAACGAAGGTTATCAGACACCGATACTGGTGATCTCGGCAACCGAAAATATGGCGGATATTGCTAAGGCGTTGCGTTTGGGTGTGCAGGATATCCTGCTCAAACCGGTTAAAGATTTAAACCGACTGCGTGAAACGGTGTTGGCCTGCCTGTATCCCAATATGTTTAATTCCCGGGTGGAAGAAGAAGAACGTCTTTTCCAGGACTGGGATGCTTTAGTCAGTAATCCGCTCGCGGCCGCGAAGCTGCTTCAGGAACTTCAGCCGCCGGTGCAGCAAAATATCTCTCATTGCAGAGTAAATTATCGCCAGCTGGTAGCGGCTGACCAGCCTGGACTGGTGCTGGATATTGCGCCGCTATCAGATTCCGACCTCGCTTTTTATTGCCTGGATGTTACCCGAGCGGGAGATAACGGCGTTCTGGCGGCCTTATTACTCCGTGCGCTGTTTAATGGATTGCTACAGGAACAATTATCCCATCAGGGGCAACGACTTCCTGAGTTAGGCAGTTTACTAAAACAGGTCAACCAACTTTTTCGCCAGGCCAATTTGCCGGGGCAGTTCCCGCTTCTGGTTGGTTATTATCACAGCGGGTTGAATAACCTTATTCTGGTCTCTGCTGGATTAAATGCCACGCTGAATACCGGCGAACACCATATACAGGTGAGTAACGGTGTGCCGTTGGGAACGTTGGGTAATACTTACCTTAATCAAATTAGCCATCGCTGCACCTCCTGGCAGTGCCAAATTTGGGGTGCCGGTGGGCGGTTACGCTTAATGTTGTCCACGGAGTAAGCAGTCAGGTTTTATTTTTCAGATTGCTGTACCTGTGTTTTTGCTGGCAGTGCTACTATCGCTGCAAGTTTCATGCGTATTTGTCTTAATTGATCGGCAACGCGTTCTTTTCAGACCCGTATTAGTGGCTGAGACTGTATACTCAACGCGTTATTCAATGCATAAAAGTTCAAAACTTGAACAGTTCAGGAGAATTTCAATGGCTGCCCTAAATTCGAAAGTCAGAAAGGCCGTTATCCCGGTGGCGGGATTGGGTACCAGGATGTTGCCAGCGACGAAGGCAATCCCAAAAGAGATGCTGCCTCTGGTTGATAAGCCATTAATCCAGTATGTCGTGAATGAGTGTATTGCGGCAGGTATCACCGAAATTGTGCTGGTGACGCATTCATCTAAAAACTCAATCGAAAACCATTTCGATACCAGTTTCGAACTCGAAGCAATGCTGGAAAAACGCGTAAAGCGCCAGCTGCTGGAGGAAGTGCAGTCTATTTGCCCTCCACACGTTACCATTATGCAGGTTCGTCAGGGCCTGGCGAAGGGCCTGGGGCACGCAGTATTGTGTGCACATCCGGTAGTGGGTGATGAGCCGGTCGCGGTTATTCTGCCAGACGTGATCCTTGATGAGTATGAGTCCGATCTTTCCCAGGAAAACCTGGCGGAAATGATTAAACGCTTCGACGAAACCGGCAGCAGCCAGATTATGGTTGAGCCAGTCGACGATGTGACTGCTTACGGTGTGGTTGACTGCAAAGGTGTTGCCCTGCAACCTGGTGAAAGCGTACCAATGGTTGGCGTTGTTGAAAAACCTAAAGCGGACGTCGCGCCGTCTAACCTTGCTGTCGTTGGCCGTTACGTACTGAGTGCTGAAATCTGGGCGCTGCTGGCCAAAACGCCTCCGGGTGCGGGCGATGAAATCCAGCTGACGGATGCTATCGATATGCTGATCGAGAAAGAGACCGTGGAAGCCTACCATATGAAAGGTAAGAGCCATGACTGCGGTAATAAGCTCGGTTATATGCAGGCATTCGTCGAATATGGCATTCGCCATAACAGCCTGGGTGAAGAATTTAAAGCCTGGCTCAAAGGTAGCGTGGGTATTAAGTAATAAACTCACGGACCAGTGAACAAGACCGGTGTGGCGATGCCCACCGGTTTTTTTATGCCTGTCGATCCGTAATTGGCTGGAGATTGTCAAGGACGTTAAATAGTGAGCCAGGCAATATGACAGAATGTAAGGAGATGTTTGGGGAATATTATGGGCATAAAAAATCCCGCATTAAGCGGGATTTTTCAGAATCTTTCCAGATTAATCCTTGATCAGGAAGTCATCCAGTTGTTTACCTTGTTCGTCCATAGCTTTCTTGATTACAGCAGGAGTACGACCCTGGCCGGTCCAGGTTTTCTCTTCGCCGTTCTCGTCGATGTAGCTATATTTAGCAGGACGTGCTGCGCGTTTTGCTTTGGTACCGGTTTTAGCCGCAGCCATGCTGTTCAGCAATTCGTTTGGATCGATACCATCGGCAATCAGCATTTCGCGATACTGTTGCAGTTTACGTGTACGTTCTTCGATTTCAGCCGCTGCTGCGCTTTCTTCTTCACGACGTTCGTTAACGACAACTTCTAATTTTTCGAGCATCTCTTCAAGCGTTTCAAGGGTACATTCTCTTGCCTGCGCACGAAGAGTACGGATGTTGTTCAGAATTTTAAGTGCTTCGCTCATTGTAGTAATCTCAAACTTATAATGGGGGTGGGTTTGTTGTCCTAATAATAGAGCGTTAATTTCACTTGTGCAATAGGTTGGAATGTAAGGAATTCAAAAAATACAAAATTAATGACGCTATTATTAATTACGCTAACTTAAATTTCATTGTTTGCTGGGGCGATGAGATATCGTTTCAAACGGCAAAAGCGCGTCATTTGCATGTTTGTTTTGTGACTTTTACCTCAGGAATTATAGTTGCGGTTGATAAATATCAGCCTTTCGTATTACTCCGGCTAAGCGCAGCGAACAGAAGAATAGTTAATAAATAGTGAATTTTAAAGATTGCAGAAGCCACTATAAAAAGAAGTGTTATCTCCGGTGTCGAGTTCGCCTTATTGTCCGTGCTAAAAGCCTTTACTGTCTGTTTTAACGCATTATTTTGCGCTATCAACGAAGAGTTTATTGGTGCAGAACAGCCTGGAGCACGCAGCCCGCCGCTGATGACAATACAAAATATGGTACAATGATCCATCGGGAATATTACACATTGATTAGGGTTCTTCGGCCAATGGCACAACTTTATTTCTACTATTCGGCAATGAATGCAGGGAAATCGACGGCGTTACTGCAATCCTCATACAATTATCAGGAGCGGGGGATGCGTACCGTAGTTTATACCGCCGAAATCGACGATCGCTTTGGGGCAGGGAAGGTAAGCTCAAGAATAGGGCTCTCGTCGCCTGCAAGGCTGTTTAACCCTGAAACGGACCTGCTTGAGGACATTCGTGCCCAGCATGCCTCTAAGCCTGTCCATTGCGTGCTGGTAGATGAAAGCCAGTTCCTGACCCGTGAGCAGGTCCATGCGCTTTCAGAGGTCGTTGATGAGCTGGATATTCCCGTTCTTTGCTATGGATTACGCACTGACTTTCGCGGTGAGTTATTTGCCGGTAGCCAGTATCTGCTCGCCTGGTCGGATAAGCTGGTTGAGCTGAAAACTATCTGCTTTTGTGGCCGCAAGGCAAGTATGGTTCTTCGCCTGGACCAGTCGGGTAAGCCTTATGCTGATGGCGAGCAGGTGGTGATAGGGGGCAATGAACGTTATGTCTCGGTCTGCCGCAAGCATTATAAAGAGGCGCTGGCTGTAGGCTCGCTGACGGCGTTACAGGGCGACAATCGCAAATAAAAAAAATGTCTTACGGATCCTCAGATATAAAAAAACCCGCCAGCGGCGGGTTTTTTTTCACACTGTCAATCAAGCATTTTTCTTCGCTTTCTTGTCAGCCTTTACAACTGCGGGGATGTCAACTTTTACGGCAGCGACATCGCTTTCAGTGAAGTTACGACCGTAATAGGTATCCAGCAGGATCTGTTTCAGTTCGGAAATCAGTGGGTAGCGCGGGTTAGCACCAGTACACTGGTCATCGAATGCATCTTCAGACAGCTTATCTACGTGAGCGAGGAAGTCAGCTTCCTGAACGCCTGCTTCGCGGATAGATTTAGGAATACCCAGTTCAGCCTTCAGGCTTTCCAGCCATGCCAGCAGTTTCTCGATCTTCGCTGCAGTACGGTCGCCCGGTGCGCTCAGACCCAGGTGGTCTGCGATTTCAGCGTAGCGACGACGAGCTTGCGGACGGTCGTACTGGCTGAATGCAGTCTGCTTGGTTGGGTTGTCGTTGGCGTTATAGCGGATAACGTTGCTGATCAACAGGGCGTTCGCCAGACCGTGAGGAATGTGGAACTGTGAACCCAGCTTGTGCGCCATGGAGTGACAGACACCCAGGAAGGCGTTAGCAAATGCAATGCCCGCGATGGTTGCCGCACTGTGTACACGTTCACGAGCTACAGGGTTTTTCGAACCTTCGTTGTAAGAAGCTGGCAAGTTTTCTTTCAGCAGTTTCAGTGCCTGTAAAGCCTGACCGTCAGAGAACTCAGAAGCCAGTACGGAAACGTAAGCTTCCAGGGCGTGAGTTACCGCATCCAGACCACCGAACGCACACAGTGATTTCGGCATTTCCATGACCAGGTTGGCGTCAACGATAGCCATATCTGGCGTCAGTGCGTAGTCAGCCAGCGGATATTTCTGACCCGTTGCGTCATCAGTCACAACAGCAAATGGCGTCACTTCTGAACCGGTACCGGAAGTGGTGGTGACGGCGATCATTTTCGCTTTCACGCCCATTTTCGGGAACTTGTAGATACGTTTACGGATATCCATAAAGCGCAGCGCCAGTTCTTCGAAGTGAGTTTCCGGATGTTCGTACATAACCCACATGATCTTCGCAGCGTCCATCGGGGAACCACCACCCAGCGCGATAATCACGTCTGGTTTGAAGGAGTTTGCCAGTTCTGCACCTTTACGAACGATGCTCAGGGTCGGGTCCGCTTCTACTTCGAAGAAGACTTCAGTTTCAACGCCTGCTGCTTTCAGTACGGAAGTGATCTGATCAGCATAACCATTGTTGAACAGGAAGCGGTCAGTCACGATGAGCGCACGTTTGTGGCCATCAGTAATCACTTCATCCAGCGCGATTGGCAGGGAGCCACGGCGGAAGTAGATAGATTTCGGAAGTTTGTGCCACAACATGTTTTCAGCTCGCTTAGCAACGGTTTTCTTGTTGATCAGGTGTTTCGGACCAACGTTTTCAGAGATGGAGTTACCACCCCAGGAACCACAACCCAGAGTCAGGGAAGGTGCGAGTTTGAAGTTATACAGGTCACCGATACCACCCTGAGAAGCAGGGGTGTTGATCAGAATACGTGCCGTCTTCATCTTCTGACCGAAGTAAGCAACACGCTCTGGCTGGTTATCCTGGTCGGTGTACAGGCAAGAGGTGTGGCCGATACCGCCCATCGCCACCAGCTTCTCTGCTTTTTCTACCGCGTCATCGAAATCTTTCGCACGGTACATTGCCAGTGTCGGGGATAGTTTTTCGTGAGCAAACGGCTCACTTTCATCAACGACGTTCACTTCACCAATCAGAATCTTGGTGGTAGCAGGGACGCTAAAGCCGGCGAGTTCAGCGATTTTATACGCTGGCTGACCTACGATAGCTGCGTTCAGTGCACCATTTTTCAGAATCACGTCCTGAACGGCTTTCAGTTCTTTACCTTGCAACAGGTAGCCGCCGTGGCTGGCGAAACGTTCACGAACGGCGTCGTATACCGAATCAACCACGACAACTGACTGTTCAGATGCACAGATAACGCCGTTATCGAAGGTTTTTGACATCAGCACAGAGGCAACTGCACGCTTGATATCTGCCGTTTCGTCGATCACAACAGGGGTATTACCTGCGCCTACGCCGATGGCTGGTTTACCGGAGCTGTATGCTGCTTTAACCATACCAGGACCGCCGGTCGCCAGGATTAGGTTAATGTCCGGGTGATGCATCAGGGCGTTGGACAGTTCAACAGAAGGCTGGTCGATCCAACCGATCAGATCTTTTGGCGCACCCGCAGCAATGGCAGCCTGAAGCACGATATCCGCTGCTTTGTTGGTGGCGTCTTTCGCACGTGGATGCGGGGAGAAAATGATTGCGTTACGTGTTTTCAGACTGATAAGAGATTTGAAGATGGCGGTAGAGGTTGGGTTAGTGGTTGGAACGATACCGCAAATAATGCCGATGGGTTCAGCGATAGTGATGGTGCCAAAAGTGTCGTCTTCTGACAGCACACCGCAGGTTTTCTCATCTTTATAGGCGTTGTAGATATACTCTGAAGCAAAGTGGTTTTTGATCACTTTATCTTCAACGATACCCATACCGGATTCGGCAACGGCCATTTTAGCGAGAGGGATTCGAGCATCTGCAGCAGCCAGAGCGGCCGCGCGGAAGATTTTATCAACCTGTTCTTGGGTGAAATTGGCATATTCACGCTGGGCTTTTTTCACGCGCTCGACGAGGGCGTTCAGTTCAGCGATATTGGTAACAGCCATAATGCTCTCCTGATAATGTTTAAACTCTTTTAGTAAACCAGCGCTCGATACGTCTGACAGTATAGTCAGAGCCGATCCCACTTGCGTAACACACAGTAAAACAAAGGATTACTCACTGCTTCCGCTCACTAACTTACTAAAAGAGCCTTACCTTAGCATCATACCTTTTTGATAGGTGATCTCCCTGGCGGCGTAACCAAGATTACTCACTTCTGAGTACGAAAATTATGATCAAGATCAATTTTGTCCTAAGCTGATACCTTTCAGCAGGGTTATTTTGTGCTAATTATTCCAGTGTTAAATAATTAAGTAACTATTGGAAGTGGCGCTATCATTGATTATACAAATGTTTAACATCATGAATTGATAACGTTTTAGAACAGATTTCTGGTGAAGTGTGCGGCTAAAAAGCGTATCTTCAGCGCGGATTTATCATTACACGCTGTCTCTCCCTGACCATGCTCAATTGCGGAGCTTAATGTGATTCAAACGCTCTTTGATTTCCCTACATATTTCAAGTTTTTTATTGGCTTGTTTGCCCTGGTCAACCCGGTAGGGATTATCCCTGTCTTCATCAGTATGACCAGTTATCAGACAGCTGCCGCGCGAAATAAAACCAACCTGACGGCAAACCTGTCGGTGGCGATTATCTTGCTTACGTCTCTTTATCTGGGGGACGCCATTCTTCAGGTCTTCGGCATCTCGATTGATTCGTTCCGAATAGCAGGCGGGATCCTGGTGGTGACGATTGCCATGTCGATGATCAGCGGCAAGCTGGGGGAGGATAAACAGAACAAGCAGGAAAAATCAGAGACAGCTATCCGCGAGAGCATCGGCGTGGTGCCACTGGCACTGCCGCTGATGGCGGGCCCGGGGGCAATCAGCTCTACCATTGTATGGGGAACACGCTATCACAGCCTGATGCACCTGATTGGCTTCTCTGTCGCCATTGCCCTGTTCGCACTTTGCTGCTGGGGCGTATTTCGTATGGCACCATGGCTGGTTCGCTTGCTGGGACAAACGGGCATCAACGTGATTACCCGTATCATGGGTCTGTTATTAATGGCGTTAGGCATCGAATTTATCGTTACCGGTATAAAAAGTATATTCCCCGGATTAGTACACTGACTTTCGTTTGAAAGAGCGGAGCCAGCGGCTCCGTTTTTTTACGTGAATATCAGCAAATCATATAAATAAAGTTGAAATACGCACCAGCCATAATAAGTTCTACTAATAACCCTCTTTTGTTGATTTTCAAGAGGTTGTTTATTTTCAGTTTGCTTCTCTGCCCATAAATCCTTCAAACGCTCTGTTATTTTACTCACATGATACTCTGGGGCTTGCTGACAGATAACCGAAATGATATTAGTAATTTCGACGCTGACCCAGACGAATGTGCTAAATAATAACCAGATGTTAAATTTTCGTGAAAAATCGTTCGAATTTGTCATGTCATCGCACCAGTCACGAGAGAACTCTACAACTGAATGTTTTGTAAGGGTTTTACTTGTTTTTGGTGTGAAAGGTCGTCGGCGGCATAGCTACGCCTGACTCCGTAAAAGAGAAATGCTTAACAAATTTGCAAAATGTATTGGCGAGAGTTGGCACCATTTGGTACTTTCCGGCCTTATATTTTGCGGCATTAAACAAGTTGATGAGAACTATTTTCATATAGACCTCACTTAAGCTTTCCAGCACACCTCACTGACAGGGGAGAGGTGTAAAGAATCGACGCAAGATCGCCGTACGAGCGGTCAGTAATAATGAAGTCGATGATAGCAAGAAGTAAAAAAAGAACCTGACAGCAGCAAAAAAAACTCCTGCGCTGTACAGGCCCCAACAGGGGATTACACAACTGGCGAAGGCCAGTCATAATAATGAGTGGAGTATCAACACAATGTCCATCATCACAAAAAAAAGTCTGGTAGCGGCGGGGATTTTAACTGCGCTAATCGCGGGCAACGCTGCAATGGCTGCGGACGTTCCTGCTGGTGTTCAGCTGGCTGAGAAGCAAACGCTGGTACGTAATAACGGTGCGGAAGTGCAGTCTCTTGATCCGCACAAAATTGAAGGTGTTCCAGAGTCTAACGTTAACCGCGATCTGTTTGAAGGTCTGCTGGTGACTGACGTAGACGGCCACCCGGCTCCGGGCGTGGCGGAAAAATGGGACAACAAAGATTTTAAAGTCTGGACCTTCCATCTGCGTAAAGATGCCAAATGGTCTGACGGTACGCCGGTTACCGCCGAAGATTTCGTCTATAGCTGGCAGCGTCTGGCGGATCCGAATACCGCCTCCCCGTACGCGAGTTACCTCCAGTATGGCCATATCGCCAATATTGATGACATCATCACGGGTAAAAAGCCCGTAACCGACCTGGGCGTAAAAGCCATCGATGCCAACACTTTTGAAGTGACGTTGAGCGAACCTGTTCCGTACTTCTATAAGTTGCTGGTTCACCCGTCCGTTTCTCCGGTACCAAAATCCGCGGTAGAAAAATTTGGTGAAAAATGGACGCAGCCTGCGAATATCGTGACCAACGGTGCATATAAGCTGAAGGACTGGGTCGTTAACGAGCGTATGGTGCTGGAGCGCAACCCGCAGTATTGGGATAATGCCAAGACGGTTATCAATCAGGTCACCTACCTGCCAATCTCTTCTGAGGTAACGGACGTAAACCGCTACCGCAGCGGCGAAATCGACATGACCTATAACAACATGCCGATTGAACTTTTCCAGAAGCTGAAAAAAGAGATCCCGAAAGAAGTTCACGTCGATCCGTATCTGTGCACCTACTATTATGAAATTAACAACCAGAAAGCACCGTTCACCGACGTACGTGTTCGTACCGCACTGAAGCTGGCTCTGGATCGCGACATTATCGTGAATAAAGTGAAGAATCAGGGCGACCTGCCGGCTTACAGCTACACCCCGCCTTACACCGACGGTATGAAGCTTGTTGAACCTGAATGGTTCAAATGGTCCCAGGAAAAACGTAACGAAGAAGCGAAAAAGCTGCTGGCTGAAGCGGGCTATACCGCCGACAAGCCGCTGACGTTTAGTCTGCTGTACAACACCTCCGATCTGCATAAAAAACTGGCTATTGCCGTCGCGTCAATCTGGAAGAAAAATCTCGGCGTGAACGTGAAGCTGGAAAATCAGGAATGGAAAACCTTCCTCGATACGCGCCATCAGGGAACCTTTGACGTGGCACGTGCAGGATGGTGTGCGGACTATAACGAACCGACCTCATTCCTGAACACCATGCTCAGCGACAGTTCGAACAATACCGCACACTATAAGAGCCCGGCGTTTGATAAGCTGATTGGCGATACCCTGAAAGTGGCAGATGACGCCCAGCGCGCCGATCTGTACGCGAAATCAGAACAACAGCTCGATAAAGACTCTGCGATCGTTCCGGTTTACTACTACGTTAACGCCCGCCTGGTGAAACCATGGGTAGGGGGTTATACCGGTAAAGACCCGTTGGATAATATTTCCGTTAAGAATCTTTATATTATCAAGCATTAATGGCAATACGTGGGGCGAGCGAACTTGCCCCACTGTGTCTATTTTGTAACATTCATCAGGCACACGCCAGAAGGTACGGGCAATGTTGAAATTTATCCTGCGTCGCTGTCTTGAAGCGATTCCAACGTTATTTATTCTAATTACAATTTCCTTCTTTATGATGCGTCTTGCGCCGGGCAGTCCTTTTACCGGTGAACGCACGCTTCCGCCAGAAGTTATGGCCAACATCGAAGCGAAATATCATTTAAACGATCCTATCACCACGCAGTACTTCAACTATCTGAAGCAACTTGCACACGGTGATTTTGGTCCGTCATTCAAATATAAAGACTATTCCGTTAACGACCTGGTGGCGTCCAGCTTCCCGGTATCGGCTAAATTAGGGGCTGCTGCATTTATCCTGGCCGTTGTTCTCGGTGTCACTGCGGGCGTTATCGCCGCACTAAAACAAAATACCCGATGGGATTACGCCGTAATGGGGGTCGCAATGACCGGGGTGGTTATCCCCAGCTTCGTTGTCGCGCCGTTGCTGGTCATGATATTCGCGATAACCCTTAAATGGCTGCCCGGGGGCGGCTGGAATGGCGGGGCGCTGAAGTTCATGATATTGCCGATGGTGGCATTATCTCTGGCCTACATTGCCAGTATCGCCCGTATTACGCGTGGTTCAATGATTGAAGTCCTGCATTCGAACTTTATCCGTACCGCCCGAGCGAAAGGGTTGCCGATGCGCCGGATTATTTTCCGTCACGCTCTCAAGCCTGCACTGTTACCGGTGCTCTCCTATATGGGTCCTGCTTTCGTCGGCATTATTACGGGTTCAATGGTGATTGAAACCATTTATGGCCTGCCGGGCATCGGGCAGTTGTTTGTTAACGGGGCGCTTAACCGTGACTATTCGCTGGTGCTGAGCCTGACGATCCTCGTGGGCGCGCTGACCATTCTGTTTAATGCCGTTGTCGATGTGCTGTATGCCGTTATCGATCCGAAAATCCGTTACTAACTGGAGCACGCCATGATGTTGAGTAAGAAAAACAGCGAGGCGCTGGAAAACTTCAGTGAAAAGCTGGAGGTCGAAGGTCGTAGCCTTTGGCAGGACGCCCGCCGTCGTTTTATGCATAACCGTGCCGCCGTTGCCAGCCTGGTCGTGCTGGTGCTTATCGCGCTTTTCGTAACCCTTGCGCCAATGCTCTCTCAGTTCACCTATTTCGATACGGACTGGGGCATGATGTCCAGCGCGCCGGATATGGAATCCGGGCACTATTTCGGTACCGACTCCTCCGGGCGTGATTTGCTGGTGCGTGTGGCGATTGGCGGCCGTATCTCCCTGATGGTTGGCATCGCAGCGGCGCTGGTGGCGGTAATTGTCGGCACGCTTTACGGTTCGCTTTCCGGTTACCTCGGCGGGAAAGTGGACTCCGTGATGATGCGTATGCTTGAAATCCTGAACTCCTTCCCGTTCATGTTCTTCGTCATTCTGCTGGTGACCTTCTTTGGTCAAAATATCCTGCTGATTTTCGTGGCGATTGGGATGGTGTCCTGGCTGGATATGGCGCGTATTGTGCGCGGCCAGACGCTGAGCCTTAAACGTAAGGAGTTTATCGAAGCCGCACAGGTTGGTGGCGTTTCTACCGCCAATATTGTGGTGCGTCATATCGTTCCTAACGTGCTGGGCGTGGTGGTGGTATACGCCTCCCTGCTGGTGCCAAGTATGATCTTGTTTGAATCTTTCCTGAGCTTCCTGGGATTAGGTACGCAAGAGCCGTTGAGTAGCTGGGGCGCTCTGTTAAGTGACGGCGCAAACTCCATGGAAGTGTCACCGTGGTTACTGCTGTATCCGGCGGGCTTCCTGGTCGTCACCCTGTTCTGTTTCAACTTTATCGGCGATGGCCTGCGTGATGCCCTCGACCCGAAAGACCGTTAAGGAGCGCCGTCATGACCATTATTGAAACGGCAACCGCGCCACAGGCGCAACAGCGGACCAGCGCACTGCTGGACGTTAAAGACCTCCGCGTGACGTTTAAAACCCCCGACGGTGATGTGACTGCCGTTAACGATCTCAACTTCGACCTGCGTGCCGGTGAAACGCTGGGCATTGTGGGCGAATCCGGTTCCGGTAAATCCCAGACCGCATTCGCGCTGATGGGCCTGCTGGCATCAAACGGCGTGATAGGGGGTTCGGCGACTTTTAACGGGAAAGAGATCCTGAATTTGCCGGAACATGAGCTGAACAAGCTACGCGCCGAGCAGATTTCAATGATTTTCCAGGATCCGATGACCTCCCTGAACCCCTATATGCGGGTGGGTGAACAGCTGATGGAAGTGCTGATGCTCCACAAGGGGCTGGGCAAAGCCGAAGCGTTTGAAGAGTCCGTCAAAATGCTGGATGCGGTGAAAATGCCTGAAGCACGCAAGCGCATGCGCATGTATCCGCACGAGTTCTCCGGCGGTATGCGTCAGCGAGTCATGATCGCGATGGCATTGCTTTGCCGGCCAAAACTGCTGATCGCTGATGAACCAACCACCGCTCTCGACGTGACCGTCCAGGCGCAGATCATGACGCTGCTGAACGAGCTGAAGCGTGAGTTCAACACCGCCATCATCATGATCACCCACGATTTAGGCGTCGTTGCCGGGATCTGCGACAAAGTGTTAGTCATGTATGCAGGCCGCACGATGGAATACGGTAATGCCCGCGATGTGTTCTACCAGCCAGCCCACCCGTACTCTATCGGGCTGCTGAATGCCGTACCGCGCCTCGATGCGGAAGGGGAGTCGCTGCTGACTATCCCTGGCAACCCGCCAAACCTGCTGCGTTTGCCAAAAGGCTGCCCGTTCCAGCCACGCTGTCCGCATGCGATGGAAATCTGTAACAGCGCACCGCCGCTGGAAGCGTTTGCCCCAGGCCGTCTACGCGCCTGCTTTAAGCCGCTGGAGGAGCTGGTATGAACGCAATCGACGAAAAAAGAAATGTGCTGCTCGAAATCGCTGACCTGAAGGTCCATTTCGATATCAAAGACGGTAAACAGTGGTTCTGGCAGCCAGCCAAAACCCTGAAAGCGGTGGATGGCGTCACGCTACGCCTGTACGAAGGGGAGACCCTGGGCGTGGTGGGCGAATCCGGCTGCGGCAAGTCGACGTTTGCGCGTGCGATCATCGGCCTGGTGAAAGCCACCGACGGGAAAGTGGCCTGGCTTGGCAAAGATCTGCTGGGGATGAAGCCGGATGAATGGCGCAATGTGCGCAGTGATATCCAGATGATTTTCCAGGATCCTCTGGCGTCCCTGAACCCGCGTATGACCATTGGCGAAATCATTGCCGAGCCGCTGCGCACCTATCATCCGAAGATGCCGCGCCAGGAAGTTCGCGATCGGGTGAAAGCGATGATGCTGAAGGTGGGTCTGTTGCCTAACCTCATCAACCGCTACCCTCACGAGTTTTCCGGCGGTCAGTGCCAGCGTATCGGTATCGCACGCGCGTTGATCCTTGAACCGAAACTGATTATCTGTGATGAGCCGGTTTCGGCGCTGGACGTTTCCATCCAGGCCCAGGTGGTTAACCTGCTACAGAAACTACAACGGGAAATGGGGCTGTCGCTGATCTTCATCGCCCACGATCTGGCGGTGGTAAAACACATTTCAGACCGTGTGCTGGTCATGTATCTGGGCCACGCCGTGGAACTGGGCACGTATGATGAGGTGTACCATAATCCGCTGCACCCTTATACCAAAGCGCTGATGTCTGCGGTTCCCGTTCCGGATCCCGATCTGGAAAAAAATAAAACCATTCAGCTTCTGGAAGGTGAACTGCCTTCGCCAATCAACCCGCCTTCAGGCTGCGTATTCCGTACGCGATGCCCAATAGCCGGGCCGGAATGTGCAAAAACACGGCCGGTTCTGGAGGGCAGTTTCCGACATGCGGTTTCCTGCCTGAAAGTAGACCCGTTATAATCGCAAGGGCTGACATGATGTCAGCCCTTATTTTTTAGAGGTTAATGTGTCGCGATTATTCACGTCGGCCCGTCAGCGGCTTTATCACCTTTTATTTGATCCAGAAACGGTTTCCGGTCGCCGTTTCGAGGGTCTGTGTGGCTTATTTGCGCTGATTAGCGTCATTATTATCTTTATCGAATCCGGTGCCGGAACGCAGTACCACATGACGTATGAGGAGTGGCACGTTTTTGTCTGGCTGGAATTGATCGTCACGCTGGTGTTTACCGCAGAGTATGTGCTGAGGGTCATTAGCTGGCCAAATCCAGCGAAATACGTTTTCAGCTTCTGGGGATTTATTGATTTAGCCACTATCCTGCCGCTGTATGTCATGTGGCTGTGGCCTGAGATCAGCCTGAATTATGTGTTTGCCTGGCGCGCAATGCGGGCGATTCGTGTGTTACGAATTCTGAAGCTGCTGCGCTTTATGCCGTCGCTGAGGGTTTTTTGGGTCGCCATTGTCAGCGCCCGCCACCAGCTTATTCTCTTCTATTCGTTTATTGCTATCGTGATGATCGTTTTTGGCTCCCTGATGTATTTAATCGAAGGGCCAAAATACGGGTTTACCACGCTTAATGCGTCGGTTTACTGGGCTATCGTCACGGTGACCACCGTGGGCTATGGCGATATTACACCGCATACGCCGCTCGGACGTATTGTGGCATCGGTTCTTATCCTGATCGGTTATTCGGTGATAGCGATACCGACGGGGCTAATTACCACCCATATGAGCAGCGCCTTCCAGAACAGCAAGCAGCAACGCAAATGTCCGAATTGTCAGCAGGGAAATCATGAACCCGGGGCGCGGTTTTGTCACCGCTGTGGAAATGCCTTGCCGGATTAAATAAAAAAGGCTGCGCGGGCAGCCTTTTTTATTATTCGCGCCAGAGAATATGGCACAGCTTATGGTCTTTCTCGCGGCACAGCAGGACGCGGGCAAAGATGTCGTTAATTTCTCCGCCGTCTTCATCTGCCAGGCCAATTACCACCTCAGCGAAGAAGTCCGGGTTGAGATCAAAATCGACGTGTTCGGCCCAGTCTTCAGACGGATCGAACAGCTCAGCACCGCCACGCTCTTCAAATTGCAGGTTGAAAAGAATGACGTCAGCAGGGTCGAGATTATCGACTGCCAGCTCGAGAAAAATATCGTAGGCCTGTTCGAGCGTTTCGTCTTCGGTCAGGCGATTGTTCAGATCCATTTCCATGATGACTACCTGTTAAACATCGTTGGGCACGTTTTACAGCAACGGACTAAAGAAGTAAAACAGTCGTTCGGCAATTCGCTGCCACAGCGGACGTTTCGCCCACAGTCTGGCGTCCAGCAGGCGTGAGCGGGAGATATAATCATCCTGAACCGCCGCCAGATCGCCGCCGAAACCGGCGTCATCAATGACCAGCGTAATTTCAAAATTCAGCCACAGACTGCGCATATCGAGGTTGACGGTACCCACCAGGCTCAGCTCTCCGTCTACCAGCACGCTCTTGGTGTGTAACAGACCGCCTTCGAACTGATAGATTTTAACGCCCGCGGCCAGCAGCTCACTAAAGAACGCGCGACTTGCCCACCCGACCAGCAGCGAATCGTTCTTGCGCGGCATAATAATGCTCACATCCACTCCGCGCTGTGCCGCTGTACAGATGGCGTGCAGAAGGTCGTCGCTGGGGACGAAATAGGGCGTGGTCATGATCAGATATTCCCGCGCTGAGTACGCGGCGGTAAGCAGTGCCTGATGGATCAGATCTTCCGGGAAGCCAGGACCGGAGGCGATAGTGTGGATAGTGTGCCCGCTGGCTTCCTCAAACGGCATGATATTGCCATCCGGCGGCGGGGGAAGAATGCGTTTACCGGTTTCAATTTCCCAGTCGCACGAATAGACGATGCCCATCGAGGTTGCCACTGGACCTTCCATGCGAGCCATCAAATCGATCCATTGCCCCACGCCGGAATCCTGTTTAAAGAAGCGGGGGTCGACCATGTTCATGCTGCCGGTGTAGGCGATATAGTTATCGATCAGGACCATTTTCCGGTGCTGACGAAGATCCATGCGGCGCAGAAAGACGCGCATAAGATTCACTTTCAGCGCCTCGACCACCTCGATACCGGCGTTGCGCATCATGCCTGCCCACGGGCTACGGAAAAAGGCCACGCTGCCGGCGGAGTCCAGCATCAGGCGGCAGTGGATACCGCGACGTGCAGCGGCCATCAGCGATTCGGCGACCTGGTCCGCCATGCCGCCCGGCTGCCAGATATAAAACACCATCTCGATATTATGCCGGGCGAGCTGGATATCACGGATCAGCGCCTGCATCACGTCATCGGAAGAGGTCATCAGTTGCAGCTGATTGCCTTTTACCCCAGCAATGCCCTGGCGGCGTTCGCACAGCTTGAACAAAGATGCGGCCACGCTGCTGTTCTCTTCGGCGAAGATATGCTTGCAGGCTTTAAGGTCGGCAAGCCATTTTGCCGTGGAGGGCCACATGGCACGGGCGCGTTCGGCCCGGCGTTTACCCAGATGAAGTTCACCGAAAGAGAGATAGGCGATGATGCCCACCAGCGGCAGAATGTAGATAATCAGAAGCCAGGCCATGGCGGAAGGTACCGCTCTGCGTTTCATCAGAATGCGCAACGTCACCCCGGCAATTAACAGCCAGTATCCTAAAATGACCAGCCAACTCACCACGGTGTAGAAGGTTGTCATAAATAAAAAATCCTTTTGAAAGCGTATTGTTATGAGTTTACGCATCAGGATTCATCTGGCAAATAAAAACGGCAGATAAAAGCGCTGGTTTGCCGCCTGCTTAGGCATATAATGGCATCTCTGTTAGAGAAAGAGTTGTAGACATGAAGCGCAGTAGAACTGAAGTAGGGCGCTGGCGCATGTTGCGACAGGTGAGTCGTCGTAAGGCTCGTTGGCTGGAAGCACAATCCCGCCGCAATATGCGTATCCACGCCATCAGAAAATGTGGCCTGAACAGACACCGTAACGCGCTGCTGTTCGCGGTCCAGGATATCTGAAAAGCATGAGGGGCACCGTAAAGGTGCCCATTAAACATCCAGACTATCAATCTTTGCAGTCTCCTCCCGTCTGCTTTCCACGATATACTACGTCCCCATAACGTCATGATATTAAAAGATGAATCCTTATCTCTGGATTTTTATTGCACTTTTGGCGCTGGATGCGCTCAGGGAAGGTTTAGGACTTTCGTCATTTTCCTCATTGGCAGATTATGTTTTTGCGTGGGGAATACATTGGCTTTATTAAAGGAAAAAAGGATGAACGTAAAAGTGATGGCAGCACTCTTCGGGATTGCAGTATTAAGCGGATGTGCCAGTAGCAAAACCTCACCCGAACGGCACGCGTTTTATTTCGTGTCGCATCAGTCCAGCTTTACTGGCGGCAATTACACCTCCAGCGTGCAGAAAAATTATCACCTGAACGTAGCGCAGTTCCGCGAGCTTTATGCCCGGGGCAAAGCTGACCGTGCGGAAGGGCGGACTCAGGCTGAAGCCAGTGAATACGCGCAAAGCATTCGCGATCAGCTGAAAGAAAATGCGAAGTCGCAGGAATTGTACGCAGGCAACGCGAAGGATAAATGGTCTTCGGACATGGACAGTAAAGACGCCATATTATTTGGTAACGAACTGGCCGCGACTTATCTTGATGGTTTTAACGGCGTACAATAGCGCAACTGATTCAGGGGATACCGTAATTACCGGTATCCCCGCTGTTTTTGAGCAAAAGGAGTGAGACGTGTTTGCGGAGTTTGGTGTACTGAATTTCTGGACCTATGTTGTCGGCGCATTTTTTATCGTGCTGGTTCCAGGACCGAACACCTTGTTTGTGCTGAAAACAGGGATTGGCCACGGCGTTAAGAAAGGCTATCTGGCAGCCACCGGTGTGTTTATTGGTGATGCCGTGCTGATGTTTCTGGCCTGGGCGGGCGTTGCCGCGTTGATCCAGACCACTCCGGTATTATTTAATATTGTCCGCTATCTTGGGGCGTTTTATCTGCTGTGGCTCGGCGGAAAAATGCTCTGGTCCGTTATGACACGTCAAAAAAATGCGCACGAAAGTAGCGCCGAACCGGCAAGCGCGATCCTTAAGCGTTCGCTGGTGCTGAGCCTGACGAACCCGAAAGCGATTCTCTTTTACGTATCGTTCTTCGTGCAGTTCATTGATGTCAATGCGAAGAATACCGGCACGTCGTTCCTGATCCTCGCCACAACGCTTGAGCTAATCAGCTTCATGTACATGAGCTTCCTGATTTTCTCAGGCGCGTTTGTCACGCGTTACCTGAAAACCAAAAAGAAACTGGCGAAGCTGGGGAATGGGTTGATAGGCCTGCTGTTTGTTGGATTTGCGGCGAGGCTGGCGTCGCTGCACTGAATGAAGAAAAGGCTCCTGAGGGAGCCTTTCGTTTCAGAACACTTTTTTATACGGGCGAACCGTGACTTTCTCGTACACGCCGGCTGCGACGTACGGGTCTGCTTCTGCCCAGGCCTGCGCGGCTTCCAGAGATTCAAACTCGGCAATCACCGTGGAGCCGGTAAAACCCGCTGCTCCCGGATCGTTGCTGTCAACGGCAGGCATCGGGCCTGCGGTCAGCAACCGACCTTCATCCTGTAGCAGCTGTAAACGCGCCAGATGGGCAGGGCGAACGGAAAGACGTTTTTCCAGAGAATCAGGTACATCTTCAGCGTAAATCACATAAAGCACGGCAAAGCTCCTTAACCGGTAAAAGTGACATTTACGTTATGTGAAAGCACAAATGACTGCAATGTAAAGATAATAACAATGTTAAAACCCTGATCTGGATGCCCCTTTTTTGCCCTCTTATACGCTTAAATTGCGCCAGGACAAAGTGTCTTATTGAATATGATTGCTATTTGCATTTAAAATCGAGGTTCGGTTTTTTAACGTTGATGATTATGACTTCGATGACCCTTGATTTACCTCGCCGCTTTCCATGGCCGACGCTGCTTTCCGTCGTTATTCACGGTGCTGTCGTGGCGGGTCTGCTCTATACCTCGGTTCATCAGGTTATTGAAATGCCAGCGCCAGCGCAGCCAATTTCTGTGACCATGGTATCGCCCGCGGATCTTGAACCGCCGCAGGTTGCGCCGCCGCCACAGCCCGTTGTTGAACCCGAGCCGGAACCCGAGCCGATTCCTGAACCGCCAAAAGAAGCGCCGGTGGTGATCCATAAGCCAGAGCCGAAACCTAAGCCGAAGCCAAAACCCAAGCCGGTCAAAAAGGTGGAAGAGCGTCCGAAACGCGAAGTGCGTCCGGTTGAGCCACGCACCACGCAGCCGGTTGAAAATGCCGCCCCGTCACGTCCGCTGATGAGTAACACCACGACCGCGACAAAACCGACGGTAACGGCGCCAGCGGGCCCGCGCGCGCTGAGCCGTAACCAGCCGCAGTATCCGGCACGTGCTCAGGCGTTACGTATTGAAGGGCGTGTACGGGTAAAATTTGACGTTACGGCTGATGGACGTGTGGATAACGTGGAAATCCTGTCCGCACAGCCGGCGAATATGTTTGAACGCGAAGTTAAATCGGCCATGCGCAGGTGGCGTTATGAAGCCGGTAAACCCGGCAATGGGTTGATTGTAAATATTGTCTTCCGCCTGAACGGCGGGGCACAGATGGAATAAAAGAAGCCTCCGCAAGGAGGCTTTTTTTTACGTGAGGATCAGCTCCGTGGGAGCTGGCGGGGCTTACCGTCGCTATCCACTGCCACGTAGATGAACAGGGCCTCCGTCGCCTTATAGCGCTGACCAATCGGTTCAGAAGAGACTTTTTTCACCCATACTTCAATGTTAATGGAGATAGACGTATTGCCGCGTTTTACGCAGCGTGCGTAACAGCACACCACGTCCCCCACCGCGACAGGGCGCAGGAAGGTCATGCCATCGACCCGGACGGTTACCACGCGCCCGTGTGCAATCTCTTTTGCCAGGATTGCACCGCCCATATCCATCTGCGACATTAACCAGCCGCCAAAAATATCGCCATTGGCATTCGTATCCGCAGGCATTGCCAGTGTGCGTAAAACCAGTTCGCCCTGTGGGGCGTCATTTGTTGTCATTGTTTTTAAACTCGTAACTGAAGACTTCAGGCGGGATGCTACTATGATTTCTGGCTGGAGAGAATAGGGTTAGCGCCCGCAGCGCGGGCGCCTGAAGGTCAGAAGGACATGGTTACGCCAGCGTAATAGGCGCGGCCCGGTTCGTTATAGGTAGATGCACCGTCATTTTCACGGTAAATCTGCTTGTCAAAGAGGTTGCTGATGCCGGCGTTCAGGCGCAGGTTTTTGGTCAGCTGATAGTTACTGCCGATACCCACGATGGAATACGCGCCGATCTCTCTGTTGGACATCGCATTTTCCTCTTTGCGGATTTCAGCGTTTTCTCTGGGCTTCTGGCGGCCGTACATCGTCCAGCTTACGTTGGCTGAAAGCTTGCTGTTAACCTCCCAGTCCAGCATGGTGTTGACGGTATATTTGGGGATAATCGACAACGGATTACCGGTGTCTTTACTTTCAGACTGAATCATATACGTCGCATTAGTACGCCAGGTTAGCGTGTCGCGAATAACAGGGACGGTGAGGTTGCCTTCCAGCCCTTCAACAACGGCCTTACCGCCGTTCTCCCATTGCAGGATATTTGCGCCGCTGCTTGTCTGCCCCAGCACGTCCGTTCCTGAAACGATCTTGTTTTTGTAATCATTGCGGAACCAGGTAATTCCGGCCTCGTAGCCTTCTAGGGCAAAGGCCAGGCCGATCTCTTTGTTCACGCTTATTTCCGGATCCAGATCCGGGTTACCTAACAGATAACAGCTTCCTTCGGAAACGTTATTCGGGCAGCCATTGCCGCGGGTGGAAAGCAGATAGCCTTCGCTGGATTGATACAAGTTTGGCGCTTTAAATACCCGAGCGATACCCGCTTTAACCTTGAACATGTCACCCAAATCCTGAGAGAGGTTCAGGCTCGGACTCCAGTTGCTGCCAAATTGATTGTGATAATCAAAGCGGAGCCCTGGGATCAGGTTGGTGCCCTGACGCGCTTCAATATTGTCCTCAAGATAGATGCCGGTGAGGTCAGCGCTGTTTTTGCTGTTGCGCTCAGAAGCCGTGCCGGGAACGCCGTTAATCACTTCTCCCGACACATTTGTCGACTGCATTGAGGCCGGATCGTTCAGTTCATCACGGTTCCATTCTGCACCCACGGTTAGCGTCTGTTCTACCAGCCAGAAGAAAGGAATGTTCAGTTCACCCGTTGAACGGTATGACTCCAGCCGGCTGGTATCGTATTTATCGCTATTGATCATCCCTTCAACTTTGCCCGTAGAGCCTTCTTCCAGTCGGGTGTTGTTGGTCTTTTCATAATAAACCCCGAACTTTGACTGACCCCAGTCCCAGATGCCGTTGTGCGTAATGCCATAAGACTGGCGGTACATTCGGTTGGTTTCGTGTCCATACAGGGACGACACCAGACCGTCAGGGCTGACGTTGCTGTTGCTGTATTGAGTATCACCCGCGTAGATATTGCCCTGGCGGCTGTAGCTGTAGTCGAAATCGATAATCTGCTGTGGCGTGAGTTTCCAGGAGAGCAGGGCATTAATGTCCTTGTTACGTACGCCCTCTCGCCCGGCGGCGTAAGAGCCGTTTTGCGCGGTGTTGATGTCCTGAGCATCTGCGTCGGTTTTGTTGATGTTCCCGTACAGGCGCATCGTTAACGCATCGCCCGCGAGGGGGCCGCTCAGATCAAAATTAGCGCGTTTCGTCGCCCCCTCTTTATCATTTTCAGGCTGGTTAGTGTACAGGGAGAGGGAGCCGTGCCAGTCGTTGGACGGGCGTTTGGTAATGATGTTGACGACGCCGCCGGCAGCCCCCGAACCATAGCGGGCGGCAGCTGGTCCCCGGAGCACTTCAATACGCTCAACCATCTCTGGCGGAACCCAGTTGGTGTCCCCGCGGGTGTCGCGCTCCCCGCGCCAGCTGTAGCGCACCGAGTTACGTGACGTCACCGGCACACCGTCAATCAGAATCAGCGTGTTCTCTGGCCCCATACCGCGGATGTCGATCTGACGGTTGTTACCACGACTGCCTGTCGCGCTGTTTCCGGTGAGGTTAACCCCGGGCATTTTGCGAATAATTTCCGAAAGATCGTTAACCGGTGGATCCTTTTCTATGTCCTTTGCCGTGATGATGGAAACCCCCGGCTGTTGCTTTAGGGCCTCTTCAGCGGTTGCCTGAACGACCATTGTTTCACCATCGGCGAGAGGATCTTCCGCTGCGTGCGCGCTCTGGTATAGCGTTGAAAGAATGGCGAGTGTAAGTGTAGCCGGGGCAAATCTTATTATGTTATTCATCAACTCATTTCCATTTGTTAAAAATGCGATGAAGAATATTAATGATAGTGATTCTCATTACAATAAAGCGACAGCAATCTCCATAAAATCTTCATGATTCAGACATTTTCGCAGGAAGGTTGTGGAGAAAAGGGAAGGCGGGAAAAGAGGCCAGACCGCGTGACGATCTGGCCAGAAGGATCAGTGCTTGTCATCCTGAGGAATAATACTTTGAAGCGTTCTGTTTTATCGTGTTTTATTTTGCTTGAAAATATCCACGTCAAAACCGCGCTGTTGCTCACTTCTTTGTTTATAACGCTTTAACGTGTTTTATTTTGTATGGTTGCAATTTATGTGTTTTGTGTACACTGCTGAGTACACGGCTCAGGGGTGTACATGATGCTCACAGATACAAAACTTCGCAAAGCGCTCGGAAAGCGCAGAGAGAGTGTGGAAGTTCTCTCAGATTCGAATGGGCTTAACGTCAGGTTAAGCATAACTGGTGGCGTGACTTTCTTCTACCGTTATCGCTGGCAGGGTAAGCCCGTGCAACTCAGTATAGGTGATTATCCCACCTACTCATTAGCTCAGGCCAGAGACCGCAGGCAGCAGTTCCGCGCCTGGCTTAGTGAAGGTTACGACCCGCGGCAGAAGGTGCTGGTGGAGAAAGCGGAAAGGATAGAGGCCCTAACGGTTGATCAGGCATATGACTACTGGGTGAAACATTACTGCATCCCGGAAGGCCTGATAAAAATCGACGCCAACACCAGAAGCTTCCACAAGCACATTAGCCCGCGTATCGGCAGAGTTATGGTTGATCAAACGGTCAAAGCTAACTGGCTCGATGTTTTCGATGAGATGGGGCGTTTGGTTATTACCGGCGAGATGCTTTCATTAATGAAGCGCGCATTCCGGTTCTGTCATAACCGAGGGGTGATTAAAAACAACCCACTCGAATCACTGCGCAGGTCTGACGTTGGGATTGCGGCAAAGATGAAGGAGAGGCGACTTTCCGATGAAGAGATAAAAGTTGTGTGGGATGCTCTGTTTGCTCTCCCTCCGTCGCAGCAACTGGTTATCAGGTTTATGATCCTGACTGGTTGCAGGGCTGCAGAGATAAGGAAATCGCGATGGGACTGGTACAACTTTAATGAAAAGACCTGGACAGTGCCTGCTGAGGATTACAAAACAGGGAAGACGATCAGGAGGGCATTGCCTGAAGTGGCAATCAGACTTCTTCAGGAGCATAAAAGAGGGTCGGTGACATCGCACGTTTTAACTCCGGCTCAGTTCCGAGACAAAGAAGATATTCCACCTACCCAAGCTCTGGTCTCGACCTATTCCATGCAGGTGATTAGAAAGACAGGCATGAAACAGTGGTCTCTACATGACCTGAGACGAACTGTGGCCACCAGGTTGTCAGAACTTGGCGCGCCACCGCATGTGATTGAAAAGCTGCTCGGTCATCAGATGGGTGGTGTGATGGCCAGATACAACCTGCACGACTATATGGATGACCAGCGCGAGTGGTTGGGTATCTGGCAGAATCACCTGCAGAGCATTATTGGGTATCAACTTTAGTGGCATTAACCTGCATTTCCCACGAAACAATCTCTGACTCTCTCCAGCGCTTAGGGTTGCCAGGGATTGTCGGTTTCGGGAAGGGACAGGTGAATGCAGCTGGCATGCGTTCCGGCGTACTCCAGAAATAAAGGGTGCTCCTGGATATCTTGTAGCGAGCCAGCACGTCACTGGTAAGCAGGATGCTATCATTCATGTTTATTCTCCAGGCAAAAAGAAGCCCGGCGCGGGGCCGGGCAAAATGGTGGATAACGGAGCAGTGCTTTCGCACCCAATAGCCAGCTCATAACTGGCTATCAGTTGCGTCAGGCGAATCTGATTGTTTGGCGCTGCTAGTCGTCGCCTCGCAGTTTTTTAATCAGGTTGTATGCATCCGGAGCGCGCCATCTTTCACCAACGCACTCACGGTTCATAACTTCCACCAGATCATCCCACTGCTCAATAATCCCCTTGAAAGTAGGCACTCGGTTGGCGATAGTTGGGAAGTGATCGCGAATCTCCGGAATTGCTTCCAATAACCTCATGCAGCGCAACATGTCTGATGGGTCGTGCGGCGCACCGAAATGGCTTCCATAAATTGGCTTATCCAACCCCAATGCAATGGATGCCATGGTCGCACTGCTCACACCCACATCGCCTGTTGCTTGCCACTGCAAAACCTTCATTGCCAAATCTGACATAATTTTCTCCTCACGCCGCACGCATAGCGCGCAGCGATTTAATGTGCTCGCTCGTCTCCAGTTCGGCGCGTATCTGCGCCGCCTCACGGTGATCGAGGTGCTCAAAGTCATTGGTGAATCGGTCGATTGAAGCGGTGTTGATCCGGCCCTGTCGCCAGTAGCGGACTATTTGAGAAGTGCAACTGTGGATGATGACGGGCCAACCGTGCTGGTCAACGTAAATCTGACCCCGTTGAATTAGCTGGAACATGTGCACCACCTTTGACGAAAATCACCCAGTGGGTTTTGTCAGCCTTGCCGGTGCGCTGCCAGATGATCGGCTTCTCATCGGTAAGCGCCAGGATATTGCTTACCGGGATCTGTGTTTCGTTCCATTTGAAGATGAGTACGCCGTGTGGCCACAACACACGAAATGCTTCTGCGAAGCCGGCACGCAGATCATCGCGCCATGTTTCTTTGTTAAGTCGACCATACTTTTTCCCCATCCATGCGTTATCACCGACACGCTCGAGGTGCGGCGGATCGAACACGACGACAGGGAAAGTGTTATCGGCAAAGGGGAGGGCGCGGAAATCAGCAATAAGGTCTGGACTAATTACTAGTTGGCGACCGTCACAAAGCTCATGCTGCTCGGCGCGGATGTCACTGAAAACCGCGCGCTCGTCCTGCTTGTCGAACCAGAACATGCGCGACCCGCAGCACATGTCTAAAATTGCCTGCTGCATTACAGCCCCCTTTGCTTTTTCTTCAATTCGATAACACCCTGGCATTCCGCGCACGTCTGGCGGCCGGGAACGGCAGCGCGTCGCGGCTCGGGAGTTGGTTCGTCGCATTCTTCACAATGTTCAGCTGATACGGCGTTGCGGTTGATCCGGTGAGCGGAAAGGGCAGCGTTACGCTGAAGCTCTTCAATCTCTGCTGCGGTATCGATAATGTCGGCCATGGTCAATGCTCCCGGAACTGTCGGTTAATTCGGTTGAAGGTGAACGCCAGCAATAAAAAAGGCCGCTTTAGCGACCTGGTGATTAGTGCCTTCATGCGGCGCGCTCCGCCATTATTTCGGCCTTTTGCTCGTCGTTGAGCATGTCGTCAGAGACGATTGCCACACGGTTGCTGGCGCTCCACGATACTGGAGCACTTTCTTTCAGCGCCTTATTCAGCGCCTCAGCAGCATCGCGCACAGCTTGCGGCAAACAGTAATAGTCATCGCCATCAGGCATGATCTCTTCGCAGTGCTGCTCAAGGTCGAACTCCGGCGGGTAGTTAGGTTCGCAGATCATTAACTGCAACTCGCTCGGCAGCAGGGAGTGCTCATAGCAATAGTCGGCCAGCGATTCAGCATCGAAAAAGTACTGGTCATCATCAAAGATAACGAGCGGCTCTCCGGCCCATACCGCGCGTTCATAGGTGGCGAACTTCGCCTGGCGGCTTTCGCGGTGGCATTCTTCGCAATAGCCATGAGTGCTATGAATAGGATGCTCATCAGGTTTGTTTTTACACTTGCGATGAGTAGCGCCACACCAACGCGCCTGGTGTTCATCTTTACCCCAGAAACGGCCGTGGCGGTCCACCCAGCCGGTTATAGTCTGGATGCTGGCCGCTTCATCGCTGTCCATCATCACGATTTTTTCAGTTTTCATATTCATTGCTCGGCTCCAAACCGCCCGTTAAGGCGGCCAGTTTTGACGACGAACTCCAGGAGGCTAACTCCCAGAGCTTCAATTTTCTTGTGATGCTTGTTGATGATGGGAGGCACCGTTTCGTTCCAGTTAGGCTTTGGCTTCTTGCGCATGGCTTGCTGGATTTCCTCGGTGCAGCGGCGGCAGGCGGCGCGGATGGCGTTTTCTTTGCTGGCGTCATGCGGCCTCCCGACGGGCGAGAAGTTTCGCCCCGAAAGCCATCAGCTCATCCCGGTCCACAGTTGCGAAGTGGCAGTGTGTACGCGGGTACGGTCGCCAGATGATGAGCATGCTACCTTTGTTATTTCCGCTGACTGGCTTGCCGGTGACCGGGTTGATAAATGCCAGCCGCCCGGCGGTGATGAAGCGAACCTCGCTGGCGGTCTGGATAGCCTCTTTGAACCAGCCAACCAAGGTGTCAGCCGGTACCAGCATGACCGTGCCGATCTGATTGGAGCTCTCGGCGGCAGCCTTCTTAACGAACGGCGTGATATCGCTGTACGGAGGGTTCAGCCAGATGTAGCCTGGAACATTTAGGTAATCAGCCCACGGCGTTTCCAGCGTGTTCTGCTCGGCGGTGATGAACTTCCGGCACAGTGCGTTATGCGGCGCCGCGGCGGCATCCAGTTGGAAGCAGAACTCAGTATCAAGGTAGGCGAAAAGGGCTGGTGGAGTGCGCCAGAGGTCGCGCTGATCCGCTGGGGTATTACTTCCGGTGTAATCGGTCATGATTCCTCCCGCTCCGGATCGTTTACATCCCAGCCATTACGCTCATTATTGGTTTGCAGCCGCTTATCTCCGACCTCTTCAATGCTGCGGCCGGTAATCTCTGCGACTTCAGCGTTTGAGTGTCGCCACAGCAGCGCCAGCTCTTCGAGTGACCACGCTTTCATAGCACTGACTCCATTTCGTCGATGTAGAGGCCCTGAGCAATCAGTCGGCTACGGCGGGCGGCACGTTCAATGCATTCCTGCCGTCTACCTTCCTGAGATTGCTCAATGGCGCGCCGGGTGAACAGCCGCGATTTGCCTTGAGGCGTGATGACCTTTGGCTTCGTTACCAGGTCGAATGCTCGGTCGCAGATGCCGTCCTCGTTAAGCCATTTTTTTGACTCAACGATCTGCGCTATCTGTCCGGAGCCGCGGGTAATCCCGTTGGCAACCCGGTTAAACTCGATGAGCGTTACGCCGAACTTCTCGGCGATTTCGCTGCCGGATACCGGACGGCCCCGCGTCTGAATCATCCAGATAACGCGCTCACGGAGGCCAGAGAATTGCCCGGTTCGCCCGGGCCTGCGGTAGAAGGGTGTACGTTTCATGCTGCACGCTCTGTGATTTTCTGAATTTCCGATTCCAGATCTGCAAGGAAGCTCTTAACCTCAGATTCAATTTCGCGCGCCAGCTCTTCATCGAAATGAATGCGCTTCTTGAAATAGGCGAGGTCAGGCGGCAGACGATCATCGAAACTAACGAAATCACACCATTTCCGCCCGGTGCACATCATCTGCGCGTGCATTTGCAGCATGTACTGGCGCTTTGGCTCGCCAGTTTTCAGCGTTTCAAGATGGGTCCAGGTGTTGGGGCATTTGATTTCGATAAGCCCGTCGTCGTTTACAAGTCCGTCCGGGCTGGCTGCGAATCCGGGTATGGTTGGGTGATCGATGAGTCCAACTTCAGTGATTTCCGCATCGAACTCATTCAGCGCGTACATTTCGCGAGCCACTGGCTCCAGTTCAGTGCCACGCATCATCGCGGCATTCGAATACCCTTCCTCCAGCTTCCCGGTCAGCCGTTGGCAAATCAACTCGGCAATGTAGTTCTGGCGGCTGGAGGAGTAGCCCGACTTAGTCCGGGCCATGACATCAGCCAGGCGACTGGCAGTGACCTTGCCGCAGCGCGCAGCAAACCATTCAGGGGTGCGTTGCTCCATCATTCAGCCTCCGCATCTGCGACATTGACAGGTTCGGCGTTGTCGACGGCAAGACTCATGTCATACATGCGTCGCTTCTCAACTGCGCCGATCACCTGCTTCTCTTCAGCGCTCAGCGCCACCCAGAACTCCTGATACTTAACGGTTCCAAGGCGCGCGGCTGACTCACCTTTTGCGATCAGATCCGGGCGACGGCTATCTGATTCATGGCCCGCATGAACCTCTGCCGTTGTTCCTTCAATCACTCGCTCTGCCTCGTCCTGGTCGAAGATGCCAGCGAAACCAAAGGCCAGACGTGCGCACTGGATCAGCGTCTTGTGGCGAAGCATGCGGGTAGGGTGGGACTGCCATGGCTGTGTGTTGCGTTTGCACTCGCCCATGTACTCGGTGACGATTGTCGGGTGCTTGCGATCTTTGCGGTAAATCTTGCAGGTGCACGCGCCTTCCTCTTTGTCGTAAGAGAATTCCATGCCATCGAACTGAGGATGTTCGTTGATAATGCGAGCCCATCCATCAACGCCAACGACCGGGACAATCCCGCCTTTATCTGGGAATGCGTAAATCTCTTTGGTCCATGGGTTCAGGCCGTACTGGTTGGCGACGATCAGTAGGGCTGTAAACTGCTCGTCCGTGACGTTGCCACCTTTGAACGCTGTATTCTTCAGTGTATTCATCAGGTCTGTGCCGGCATCCATGCCGAGTCGTGCGGCCAGTTTCCCGGCCATGGTGGAAAGTGCAGTGCTCATTGTTAATCCCCTCAAAAATTAAAACGGGCAGCCGGTACGGTGTTCCCAGTCGTATTCCGCCTGGGCGTAAGCAACTGCCGAAATGAAATCGTTGTAGGCCTCGCCAGCTTTATCGCTGCGAAGTCCTTCGTATGGGCTGGAGTCAATCGGGACCGTGAAGTGGAAGAGTCCGGAGGGCTCTTTTGGCATCATGTCGATGATTTGCTGCGCCCGGTCGTCGATCCACTTCTCTTTCTCGTCGGTGAGCTGCTGCTCAGCCCAACGCCGATCTTCGATGCGGTCGTATGTGAGGTATGCGTTCATGGCTGAACTCCTGAAATTTGGATGTGCAGATCCCGCCCGCAGAAGCCAGGCTGATCGGTTGAATAGGGTGGTTAGTGCTGCGCGATGGATTTCGCCGGGAACTCGCCGTTGCGGAGGATGCTTTCTACCGGCCAGCACTCAGCTGACACTTTCTGCTCTGTAGCTGCCTGGCTGCATTCCTGCGGGCTGTCGTAAACGCCGAGAATGACGTCCTGGTAATCACCGTTGGTCATTGCCACGGTCAGGACGAGCGCGAATAAAGTTTCCATCAGTGAAGAGTCCTCCCGATGGCGACGGCGTAAAGGCGCTTTGCTTCTTCCCACGCCGGAGCATTGCGATGGAGTACCGCGAACGACGCGAGCCGTTGGGCCTCTCTGATCTGCTGCTGGTTTACCATGATTTCCTCTTGGCCTTATCGCGGCGAACGGAACGGTTAATACAAGACTTCAACGCATTTATTCAGTGTTTCAATGGGCGGTGGATGGCCGCCGGTTGTCATAACTTGAGTCACTCGTAAATAACTCCAGGTATGAAAAAGGCCGCCTACCTGGCAGCCTCAACTTGAATGAGTGCCGGGATGTTTAGCCACGCCCGGCGCGTGATTTCCTTCACTTTCCACAGTCAAAGGAATGCCGTAGACTGGATATTCCACAGTCAATAAAAGGATTTCTTTATGTCCATGAATGTATTTGCAGGAAAGAGAACTGAGGAATCAGTGGCATATGATTTAGCGCTGGCGCTTGCAGTAAAAGACCCATCCGCCAACACGCCAGAAGCTTTAATTGAGCGCATTGCTGATTTGCTTCCTGCCTGTCGTGAAGCAGCAAAGGAAAAGTACAAAGCAGAAGCACCTACGCCTTTTGGGATCGCTATAAAACGATAACTGATGCCAGGGCAGTCTCCAGTGCTGCCTTTATCAAATTCTGCCGATACCAGTGGTCATCTGATGCCCCTTTAACCGCTTCTTCAGCAGCAGCATAAGCTGCTTCAGCTGCTAAAATTACGCCATTGTTGCTTTTAAACATCGCTACTTCATCGTTTTTTATATCCATCACCATCACCTCAAATAAGTGGAGTAGATTTGCCGTCAGCCCCTCGCAAAGAGCTGCTGGTAAAGCTTCCCCGATGTTCGGGAACTGAGCAGCAAACCATTCCGGTGCGGAGTCCTCTTCGTGTGCTATACCCGCCACGCGTTACACACCTGCCTCAATCCCATTGGGCGCCATTTCAATTTGCCAGGAGCGCTCCGGGTGATTTGCTGCTTGACTGAATTCTTAATGAGCAGGCGACTTGCTGTCCGCCGCTGGCTAACTTCGCTCAGCTGTCGATGTTTCGTTTCGATGGAGTAATTAAACATCATGTGGATTTGTAGGTCAACACCTTGTGGATTTATTTTGTTGATTTAATTATTTACCGTTGATTTTTATGTTGATTTATTTTTTGGTGGCATAAGTGATATGCTGAAAAAAACATCAAAAAGGAGTGGGTAATGGACTTGGATGAAGAAAGAGTGAACATGATGGTTCACGCCATGGGGCGGGCGGTCATGGAGTTGTCACTGGCAGATTTACCTATGACCCAGCAAAACATCATCGACAAGCTGGAACGGTACCGGAAGGAAACGGGAAACGTGATAGGTAAGGGTGTGAACAGGGATGCAGCTGAGATAGTGCGGAAGGGTAAATAAAAACCCGGCGCGGTGGCCGGACTGCTGTGACTATAAAATTATTTCCTTTCAATGAGAGGCATGAGTTCTTTTAAGAATGCCAATGCCTCATTAAAATCTACAATGTCATAGTCTCCATATTCATCAGTCGTTATGCTGGAATTAAGGGATTTTTGATACTTGTCGCACAAGGTGCGGATCGTTTTTCTATCCCTTTCATATGCAACGTCTGCCAGGGTGTCAAATTCTTGTTGTGATATTTCTAAATACTCACCAGATGGATAGATGTTTTGCTCCATATGCCTCTGGTGTTCACGCAACTTATGGCGAATATTATCCGCAACTGCGTTAAATTCCTTACGGCGCTCACCTAAAATTGCGTATCTGTAACTTATGAATCCGCTTGCAGGAATTGCAATAAATGATACTGTTGTTGCTATAATTGAAAGAACCCTGTCAATCGTCATGAGGTTTCCATATGGAGAGCGTAAGCACATTAACTTGGATTGCTCTCGGTTTGTCCTGCACAAATCTTGCCGTGATACTCATCCAACTTTGGTTTTTGAGGCGGATTTAGCGCCAAATTTTCATCACCAAACCGTCTTTTCAGGCCACCATAAGCACGATCGCAACAACCGAGAGCAAAGTAACCACGCCTACTATCAGATATTCTCTTATCACCCAAACACCTCATCAGGCCACTAAAATTATCGGCGATATCGCAATACCGAGTACCAGAACACAAAACCGATTATCTCGACATCTGCCTCATCGGCCTCTTCGTCGTCATAATCACGATTAATGCTTCTGATTAGAATTTTTCCGCCTGGTTTGCGATAAAGTTGCTTGATGCGCTTCAGATCTCCCTGGTTGATGGCGTAGAGTTCGCCGTCAATAATCCGCTTGTTGCCTGTATCTACTGCTACCGTTGCGCCGTCGGGAATAACGGGCTCCATGCTGTCACCAGAAGCGGGAAAGCAAAGCACTCCAGAACCATCACTATTGGCTCCAACTCGACGGAGCGTTGCTTTTGAAAAGCGCAATTTAAAACCGTTGTGATCCTCATCGTGTACTCGTCCATCACCACACGCAAACTCGATATCCTTCAGAAACGGTACTTCCACCTCATCGTCAGGTAGGGGGGTATTTTTGTCCCAAGCGTCGACAGTTCCCCACTCAGACTCTGGCGGGATGTTGCTCTCCAGAGCCTTCTTTGGAGAACCCTCTCCATTTAATAACCAGTCAAGAGAATAACCGAATTTTTCAGATATTTGTTGCGCCGCCTCACGACTTAACGCGTCTCTTTTTATCCAGTTGTTGACGGTCTGTGGGCTAGTCGACAAAGCCTCAGCCAAATCCCGCTGCTTCAAGCCTTCCCTTGCCAGTAAAAATTTAATTCTTTCAGAAATGCTGCTCATAAAACCCTCCGCTCCATGCATGGTAAACAACATGTGGATTTTTTCCATCACCATAATGTTGATTTAATCCACGCCATGAATTAACATGGTGTTGATTACACATGAGCGGAGCAAAACATGATCAACAAAAAATCCAACGCCAGCACCCCGCTTGAGAAAGCCATTAATGCAGTGGGCGGCTCTCAAAAGGTGCTTGCTGAAAAGGTCGGCGTAACGCCTCAGGCCATCAATATGCTTAAAAAGCGAGGTGGCAGCCTTCCAGTAACAAAAATGCGTAAATACGAAGAAGTAACCGGACTTCCTCGCGAAGTTCTATATCCAGGTATCTTTGCCGCCTAACCGGCGGCTCTAACCACGAAAGGGAAAGCAATGCATTCACTTGCGTATCAACACAATACCGGAATACACCCGGGAGCGGTGATAAACCGCGCTCAAGCTAAGGCGGTGCCAGACCACGAAAAGATCCGCGATGCGGTCCGGGCATGGTCGTCGGCGCTGGACAATCAGGACGTCGTTTCTGCGCTGATCATCAACGAATACCGGGAGCAGGGCGGGACCGCCATCAGCTTCCCGGAAGACATCAGCCGGGCGCGCCAGAAGTTGTTCCGCTTCCTGGATAACCGTTTCGACTCCGAACAGTACCGCGAGAACGTGCGCCAGCTGACACCGGCAATCATGGCGGTACTTCCACTGGAATTTCGCAACCGCCTGGTTCCACAGAACGACACGATGTCGCTGATCGCATCCGCGATGAAAGAGTGTGCCGAAGCTAAACAGGCCGTGCTCCTGGACGCTCCAGAGCATCAGAAGCTGAAAGAGGTAAGCGAAGGTATAGCGTCGCTGTTCCGACTCATGCCGGAGCAGGTAGGGCCGCTGATGACGATGGTTACGTCGATGCTGGGGGTCATGTGAGAGGCACCAGAAAAGAAAAAGCCCTTGAAGCGGTCACTTCAAAGGCCCTTATCACACTGTGTTACGCCAAGTAACGGGAGTAAGTATGTCAAAAACTCGCAAAAAGTACCAGGAAAAAGAGGAACGTCGCCATCCAGATTCACCAGATGGCCTGGTTGTCGCTGCCTCAAAAAACCGGGCGTTCGCTGAGCGCTTCGTTGGCATGGCAAGACTGGCACTGATTCAGGCAGGGGTGAAGCATGGGCGTCGTTAAGCATTTAGCAGACTACAGGCCGCCGCTGGAGGTCGTGGAGCATCGTGTGGCGCAACTGGAAGATGGGTTCACTCGCGTCGCGAATGAGCTTCTTGATGCCGTTATGGCTTCAGGTTTGAGCGAAACTGAGATGTGCATTGTGCTGGCCGTCTGGCGCAAGACATACGGCTTCAATAAAAAAATGGATTGGGTCAGCAACGAGCAACTGGAGCAGATGGTTGGTAAGCACCACACGCATTGCTCTACGGCAAAAAATCTGCTGATCAGCAAGAAGGTATTTATTCAGGAAGGCCGCAAAGTTGGCATGAATACCAATGTTTCCGACTGGAAAACGAAGGTTAACGGATTCTGCAAAACATTAGCTAAACCTGCTAAGAAAACCTTAGCGGAAGTTGCTAACAGAACTAAGCAGAAGGTGCTAACCACAAAAGACAATAATCAAAATACAGAAAGACAAGATCCCCCTAAATCCCCCAAGGGGGAAAACTCACTCGCTCAGGAAGTGATGGATTACTTCAACGAGCTAACTGGTAGTCGTTGTGCTGCGCTGGCACCTTTTGAGAAAGCTCTCTCCACAGTGAAGAGCAAAGACCAGTGCTACACCGCTGAAGAGCTGAAGCTGGTTATCCGCTGGGCCCATGTGAATTGGGGTCACAGCTTCAAGCCAGAGAACCTGTGCCGTATGACCCGCTTTGATGGATACCTGTCAGACGCCCTGATATGGGCAGATGGTCATGGAAGCAACCCGAAAGCCTGTCCGCACGAAGAGATCATCAAGCTCTGGAATGAAAAATTCCCTTCGAAGGCCGTTTCACTGCATGAGTGGAACCGCCGCCGTCCGGCCTATCGAGACCTGGAAGCTGTGTGGAACGGCAAAACCACCCAGGGCAACTGGCGAGAACTGAAGCACATGGGAATGGCCTTCGAGCTGATTAGCAAGTCTTCCCTGTTCGGCACCAGAGGCGATCAGCCATGGCTGACTCTCGACTGGATACTGAATCCGAAGAACTGGGGATCTGTCTACGAGCAGGCCATCAACGAGCACCGTGAGCGCAAGGGAGTCAAAGCATGAGCCGTTTTATTGATTTATACGTTGAGCAGGCCGTCATTGGCGGAATAATGCTTGCAGCAGGTCGCGCAGATGGCGTGGACATGGCTACCGATGCGATTGAGGGGCTTACTGAGGACCACTTCACAGCAACGCCCCATAAAGTGGCTCTGCGGTCATATAAGCGACTCAACGAATCCGGTTCGAAGATAGACCTGCTTACGCTGACCAGCGATCTTGAACAACTCGGGGTGCTTGAGAGTGCGGGTGGGTTCGCTTACCTGGCTGAATGCAGCAAAAACACTCCCTCTTTCGCAAACCTGGCAGCCTACTGCGAAAAGCTTCGTGAAATGTACCTTGGTCGCCGTATGACCCTGGCGTTACAGGTCGGGATCCAGAAGCTTTCTGAACCAACGACCGAGGGTATTGCTGACATCATTGGCAACATTCAGGCCGACATCTCTGGAATTGAGCACAGCGCTGACTACGGAACTGAACACATCACCACTGGCATCGACATGTCGCTGGAAACAATCCAGGCGATCATCAATGGCGACATCTGGAAATACAAAACAGAGCTGGGTATGTCGACCATCGATAGCGCTTTCGGAGGATTCAACAATACGGATTTTATCGTCGTTGGCGGACGTCCTGGCATGGGGAAAACCATGTTTAGCACCACAGTGACAGAAACCGTAGGCCTGAAAAACAAAAAGCCGGTGCTGTTCTTCAGTCTCGAAATGCCAGTGGAACAAATCTCTGAGCGAGTCGCTTTCCACCGGGCGCGGGTAAGCAAAGAAGATCTGCTGAGCAAAGTTAGCGGGAAAATGGACGAGGCATGGGGGAAGGTTAGTCACTGCATGAAGGAGTTCATCGACTCTCCAATCTACATCAATGACAAGCCATCCCTAAGCGTTCACCAGGTGCGTGCTGAAGCGCGCAGAATGAGCAAGAAGCTGGGCGGACTGGGCGTGGTCATCGTCGATTATCTTCAGAAAATGCGGATGTCAGACCCGGAGAACATGAACCGCAGTGTAGGGGAGATCGCCACTGGACTGAAAAACCTGGCGAAAGAATTGCGTTGCCCGGTCATCGCTCTGGCCCAGCTGAACCGAAACCTTGAACAGCGCGCTAATAAGCGTCCCGTTGCGGCAGACCTGCGAGAGTCTGGCGTCATTGAGCAGGAAGCAGATGTGATCTTCATGGTTTACCGGGATGAGAAGTACAACGAAAACACCGAACTGAAAGGCATCACCGAAATCATCTGTGTGAAGTCCCGCCATGCGCCGGGGGCAGAAAAGACCTACCACTTCAGCAGCCGCTACTCCGGCCTGGACCCGGTAGATTTCACCTACAGCGGCCAGATGCAACAGGAGGCTGACTATGAGTGCTAAGACGATGAAAGGCAAACAGGCAATTCTGCGTTATCTCGAAACGCACCGGACCTTCACCGCGAAGGATGTGGCCACAGAGTGCGGCATGACCATCAACTGCATCACGAAGAACGCTATCGATCTGGAGCGGGCCCGCAAGATTGTCCGGGTGAGCAAGGTCTGGCGAACGGTGACTTATCGCCTGTCGACTCCGGAAGAGCAGGACGGCACCGCGCGCAGCTGCACCAACGGAATATTTCAGGAGTGCCGGAACAGTCCTGCGATGAAGCGAGTATTGATGGTTTGGGGGAGGGTAGGGGTATGAAAATTTACATCGCAGGACCAATGACGGGTTACGAAAACTACAACCGTCCGATGTTTAACGCAGTAGCACAGCAGATGTTATCAGGAGGTCATGTGGCATTAAATCCGGCCACGCTCCCGGATGGTTTATCTCAGCGTGAGTATATGGACATCTGCCTGGCGATGCTTCGCTGCGCCGACGCCATTCACATGCTGCATGGGTGGCAAGAGTCGGAAGGTGCCGTCGCTGAGCATGCCATGGCTAAAAAGCTGGGAATTAAAATTTCTTACCAATTTGAAGGAGCTGCCGCATGAAACCAACATACGAAGAACTTGAATCCAGATGCGCAGAGCTGGCTGCGGAGAATACGGGGCTGAAGTCTTCCGTAGCTGAAGTGCGACGCCAGGCATTCAATGCTCGAAGAAACTCACATAACTGCGGACCTTTTCAGTATTCAGATTTATGCGATTCAATCATTGACGAAACCAAGGTTGAAACCCCGGCCACCGACGCTTTCCTGGCTGAAGTGCGGGCCGCCGCAGTAGATGAAGTTTGCCTGAAAATTAGCAACGCAATTATTAATTGCTATCAGGACGAACAAATTGGGCTTGATGCAGCAGCAACTATCTGCGGTGACTTCGCATCAGGGCTTCGCAAAGGAGTGCAGTCATGAGCAACGTCGACAAATTTATGGAAAAGCTGAAATCGGCTGCGCTAAAGCTTAACTGCGAGCAATGGCAAACACGCAATGGCTTTAGCGGCGTTGAGGTGATTGTTAAAGGCAGTGTGGAAAAGGGGCATGGTTGTGTGAGTTATCAGCCGGTCGCTTCTGAACTGGTTGATACCAAAACGGCAAAGGCAATCGCTTTATTTTGTCCGGCCAACATTTTGGCGCTGCTGGATGAGCTGGAAGCCAAGGAAAAGCGGATTGCTGAGCTGGAGGCGCGGGAAGTTGTACTTCCACAGCGCTATAGCATGTTGCATCGCGTCGATTTCGATGAGCCGTATCACACGGAAATGGTTTACAAGCAGCATCAGGTGCTTGAGGCACTGCACGACGCTGGCATTTGCATCAAGGTGGAGTAGGGATATGGCTGAACTAACCAAAGAATGGCTCCTGAAGACCATAACGGAGCTTGAAGAAGAACGCGATGCGACGCCAGGAGCTGTAAACGAAGATGCGGCCATGGCGCTTGCGGCGATGAAGCTAGCGCTGGCATCGCTCGACGCGGAGCCTGTTGGGTTCATCGCAAGGCACAAAGAAACTGGCAAATTTGGTAGCTATCTGCATCCAAAGGCGGATTGGTTTAAGAATGATGATTACGAAGTCTTGAGCGCCTACACAGCCCCTCCAGCGCCGGTATCTGTGCCTGATGCAATGACACCAAAACAAGCATCACGCGCATATTGCGGAGAAGTACGCGGATGCCGAGATGGCTGGAACGCCTGCCGCGCCGCCATGCTTCAGGGTGCCGAACATGTAACGACGGCTTACAAGTTGCCTGATGATTTTATTTGCATGCTTACTGGTAGAGCTAAATATCTTCGAGAAAAAGGAGAGATCAAATCACCTGAGCTTTTGGAGCGAGCTGCTGCCGCGCTTCAGGGGGAAAGCGTTAATACCTCCTCCATTCCTAATGGATGGAAACTTGTTCCGATTGACCCAACAAAAGATATGTTGCGTGCGGGGCAATCGGTGGTTGGGTTCTGGCTGAATACAGTGCATTGCTACTCGAAAATGCTCGCCGCAGCACCGCAGCAGGAGGCATGATGTACGACAATTACACCATCAACCGCTGCGACGCCATGGAGTGGCTTGCAGAGCATTACCCAACCTTCCCGGACAGGATGCCAGATGTGCCGCTTAAGGCCGACTGGTGTAGCGCCAGCCTGTTCAGAGGGTGGAGTTTCGTTATCTTGCTCAATGGTTCACTGGTCTTTGCTGACTGCCTGTCACCTCCCATCCGGGCAGAAGACATGGCTGGCTTCAAACTGCCTGAGTTGACATAGCTACCATACAAGCGATATGGGAATCCCCATATCGAGAGCCATGGCCTCTTCGGAGGCCTTTTTCTCGCATTGATAATTCAGAATCAACCAGCCATAATATCAGTGCCGTCGGAGTTGAACGCCCGACGGTAAGACTTCTGCGCATTTGATGGGGACATTAAATGCGACCACAATCTGAACTCCTCACCTTGTCACAGATGCAGAAATGCACCTGCGATTTTCTGCATTCTGCGTTACCTCTCGGAGGTGGCGTATGAAGCAGCACTACTGCATCGTTAACGACACCGTTAAAGACAACCTCATCGCATACATTCGCACCCTGCCAGTGAACCCTCGCGCGCCGATGGTGGTCGAGGCCCGGGAAGAAACCCGCACTGATAAGCAGAATCGTTTGATGTGGCCGCTGCTGAAGGACCTGTCTGACCAGGTTGTCTGGCACGGCGAAAAGCTGACCCGCGAGGAATGGAAGGACCTCATCACCGTTCTGGTGAATCAGACTCAGGACCAGGAGCAGAAATCCGCGCCGGGCATCAACGGCGGCCGTGTGTATTTCGGCGTCCGCACATCCAAATCCAGCAAGCGCTACATGGTCGACGTCATCGAGGCGATTTACTGGTTCGGTACCGACCGTGGCGTGAAGTTCTCCGAGGCATCCAGTAAGCGCATTGCCTGGGCGCAAGAGTGGAGGGCTTCCCGTGGGTAGTCCTCTCGCACGTGTCATCACCAATGAAATTTTCCGCGTTCCGGCGCGCCGCCAGCGTAAGCCAGCGGTTAAGCCGTCGGATATCCCGACACTGAAAGGCTACACCGCCCGCCTGGTGGATCAGAAATGGCTGCGTCTCGCGGCACGGAGGAATCATGCGTAAACCATCACGCCGTAAGTGCAAAGTATGCGGCGAATACTTCGTGCCGAAATTCCACGATATCCGGATCCGATGGTGCTGCCCGGAGCACGGCGCAATCCTCGCGATGGAAGAGCGCGAAAAGGAGAAGGTTAAGGCCGCGGCCAAGCGCATCAAGGAGCAGAAAGAGGCAGAGAAGGCCGGGCGCAAACGCCGCAAGGCCAAGCGCGAGTCACTCAAGTCTAAATCCCAGTGGGATAAAGAGGCTCAATCAGCTTTCAATCGCTACATCCGGGTCCGCGATGAAGGTAAGCCATGTGTCAGTTGCGGCAATCCACTCATCGGCAAAAGCAATTACCTGACTGGCAGCGCCATTGACGCCAGCCATTACCGTTCACGCGGCGCTGCCTCACACCTCAAATTCAACGTGTTTAACGTCCACTCCGCTTGCACCCGCTGTAACCGGCAGTTGAGCGGTAATGCTGTCGAGTACCGGATCCGCCTGGTTGATCGCATTGGCCTTAAGCGCGTAGAGCGGCTCGAAGCTGACAATGCCCCACGCCGGTTTGACGTTACCTACCTGAAGCGCGTGAAAGCAATTTTTTCCCGCAGGGCCAATGCACTGATGAAGCGCCGTCAAAAATTACAGGAGAGTGCAGCATGAAATGCAAAGTTGAAGGTTGTGAGCGTGAATGCAAACACTACCCAGGAAAGGGTATCTGTCAAATGCACTACTTCCGAATGATGCGCTACGGGACCTACGAACTCACAAAAAACGGTAAAGGGAAATTCAGGCATAAAAATGCGAAGGGATATCAAATGCTCAAAATTCCTGATCACCCACTATCAATGGCGAATGGTTGCGTTTATGAGCACCGAAAAGTTGTTTACGACCGCTATGGAGAAACACTTCCACCATGCGAAAAATGCGGAAAGAAGGTCACATGGAAAACCGCGCATATTGATCACATTGATGAGGTTGTTGATAACAATGCGGACTCAAATCTTAGGGTGCTTTGCCGAGCGTGTAATGTCATGCGATCTCGAGTGCATATCCCTGAGCACACAAAAAAAGGACGCACAGCCATAACTTTCAATGGCGAAACGAAAACCGCCACAGAATGGTCAAGGGACCCTCGCGTTTCAGTATCAGAAACATCCATCAAGCGTCGACTAAAAAATGGAATGAATGTAGAGGATGCGCTTTTTTCTCCCAAAGTAACCCACAGGCATACCAGGCCAAGAGGAAGAACACCTCTGTATGGTGAATATCGCGGACCAAAGCAGAAGGAGTCAGCATGAACCACGCCGATTTCCTGCGGTACCAGGCTGAAAGCGTTAAGCGCGCCAACCTACCGCCAGTAGCAAAGCACAGCCAGACCAAAACCAACCAGCCACAGAAGGAAGCCGCATGAACAGTCAGCAACTGGAATACGTACGTCAGCAGCTTATTGTGGCGACCGCAGATCTGAGTGGGGCTACGAAAGGGCAGCTGGTAGCTTTCGCCGAGAATGCGCAGTTCACCGCGACGGCGCGCAGCCGGGGACGAAAGAAAGTCACTGACCCGGTCACCGGCCGGAAAGTTAACCCGGACGGCCCAGCGATGAGTGGCAGTCAGTCCCGCGCCAAGGGCTCGTCTATCGCGCTGGTGAGCCCGTTGGAGTTCGGCACTGCGTCATGGCGCCGCGCTGTGTTGTCGATGGAAGAGCACCAGAAAGCGTGGCTGCTGTGGAACTACAGCGAGAACGTTAGCTTTGAGCACCAGGTGGCGATCACCCAGTGGGCGTGGGCAGAGTTCCGGGAACAGCTCGGCGCGAAGAAGGTGGCCGACAAGACGATGGACCGCCTGAAGAAGCTAATCTGGCTGGCGGCGCAGGACGTCAAAGCAGAGCTGGCTGGCCGTGAGACGTACGAATATCAGGCGCTGGCGGAACTGGCGGGCGTTGCGAAATCCACCTGGACAGAAACATATCTGCCTCACTGGCTGGCTATGCGTAACAGCTTTAAGCGACTCGATAGCGGTGCGCTTATCTCAGTAACGCGATCACGTTCACAACAAAAGGCGACAAATTTGGATGTAAGTCTTGCAAAACCGAACTGAAACGCATATATTTCATGTAAATCTGATATCGTCGCCATAGCTTTGATTGTCGACACGAAGAATTCAAGCCCGAGGTTAACGCCTTGGGCTTTTTAGTTTCTACACAACAGGAAAGAGCATTTGTAGGGTTCGACTCCCTGCCGTGGGGTTGCGCCACATGATGCGAGTCATGAGTGCTCTGTCCGTTGTGGTGAATGTCCTGATGGCGTCGTAAAGCGATAGCCGTGAATGCCGGATAGCAGCGCCGGCCACCACAAACCAAACCCACTACCTGGGACCCTTCGGCCATAGAGCCGACATTGCCTTACCCTCATCTTCCTGGCTTGTCGCCAGGTTTTTTATTCCAGGCCGCAGACAATCAATTCCAGATGCCACGTAGCTAACGTGTCTGACGGCCTTTCCCCTACTACCACACAGCACCCCGGAACCGGAGGTGTGGAATGCAACGTATGAACCCAACAGATGGACACAATCTGCCTTACTGGTGGTCAACTCTTCTGGGGTTATTTTCCGTTCTCAGTTTACAGGACTACGTCTTTATTCTCGGCGCGCTGGTCTCTGCATACTTCACGATTAAGACCTATTACGCGAAACGGAAAGAAGAGCGTGAACGGCTGGAAGAAGAAAAGAAACGTACACAGTTACTGGCTAAATACCTTGCTGAGGTAAGCGAGAAACCCCACTCCGAACGTCCGGCATCTGCCGAGGTTGTAACGGAGGCAATGCGGAGAATGTCCAGTGGCGAACTTGAAGCTGAGTAAGAAGAGTGGCGCGGCCGGGATCGTTTGTTCAGTGGCGACAATTATCGCAATCGTGATGAATGCGGGCCATGTCAGGACTAACGAGCGCGGGCTGGAGTTAATCGGCAACGCTGAGTCTTGCCGACGTGATCCGTATGTGTGCCCGGCAGGTGTGCTGACTGACGGTATGGGTAATACGCATGGCGTAAAACTCGGCACCGTTAAGTCTGATCAGCAGATCGCAGCCGAGTGGGAGCGCAATATCCTTGATGCTGAATCCTGCGTTAACCGCTACGGGAATGGCAGAAAGCTATCTGACGATACTTTCTCGGCAGCTGTATCGGTAACGTTTCGTGCTGGCTGCGGAAACATGCGCACCTCCACGATGTTCTCTCTTCTCAGAGGTGGGTATATCACCGCGGCATGTAACCAGTTCCCTCGCTGGGTATGGGGAGGCGGCAAGGTTCTGCCTGGTCTGGTAACTCGAGCAGGGAAAGAAAAGGCGCTCTGCCTGGATGGTGTGAAATGAGCCGCCTTACCGCCATCACCGCCGTAGTGGTTGTCTTCCTGCTGGTCTCCATGGCCTGGGCGATTAACCACTACCGCGACAACGCCATCACCTACAAAGACCAGCGCGATAAAGCCATCAAGAATCTCAACCTGGCTAACGCCACCATCAAAGACATGCAGGTGCGCCAGCGCGATGTCGCTGCGCTGGATGCCAAATACACGAAGGATTTAGCTGATGCGAAAAAGCAGCTTGATGATCTGCAGCGTTGTGTTCGCGATGGCAAGTGTGGGTTGCGCATCAACGCAAAATGTCCCGCGAACGGAGCGACCAGCACCGGCGGCATGGGCGATGCTTCCGGCCCCAGACTTACTGACTCCGCTGAACGGGATTATTTCACCCTCAGAGAGCGAATCGTCACAGTGACGAAGCAGGTCGGCTATCTGCAGGACTACATCAAAGAACAGTGTCTCAAGTAGTCATATGCAGTAAAATTGGTTCTCATCACAAGAGGGCTGGATTATGGAAATTACTGAAATTAAGTGGTCAGAAGCGTCAAGGGAATTGCTTATGTCCCAACTTGATTACATGGCTGAGGTTAGAGGCTCACGCAAGGGTGATGATCCTACGCCAATTTCGGTTGGACCTTTCACGGGTTCATACGCTGAATTGCAATCTTTCTTCCAGAGCAACCCAACAGAAGAAGAAATGCACGCCTTCGCCATGGTAGATGGTTACTCAACAAGAAAAACATTCTCGTAAACAGGTCGCTTAGGCGGCCTTTTTTATTTCCATTACAGAAGCTCTTCATTGAGGGGCTTCGATAATGATCTATGTAACCCCGCAAGGATGGTGATCACATCTTGCTGACGGGTAAGCCGTAAGTGGCTAAGCACTTCTGAGAAGCAGGGCAACCGCTGCGTCAGTTGAACATGGTACAATTAATGAGTTGGCAGGATATTAAATTGAGGCGGGGTTTCTATGTGGATAGTGCAAAAAAAATCTAGCGATGACGGTCTTGATGTTGAGATCAGTGCCATTTCCGATGATAACGATCACGGTAAGAAAAGTTGGGGCTGGCATAACCCAGATGAAAAGTGTGTAGTGCTCAGAACCTCGAGTTTATATCAAAAAATGCCTGTCGCAGATAGCATCTTAGAATCGGCGATATCGGAAGCTCAAAAGATATGTGACGAAAAGAACTCGAAGATTTAATGGAAGTAAATCTTAAAGCCGCCTCCTGGCGGTTTTTTGTTGCCATAACCATGGGTAGGCTCATCGTAATGGCAATACCCCAACAAACGGATAAAGAGGCTCTCAATGTCCGAAATCTACCAAATCACGCTAACCACCCAAACAGGCGAAACCTTCACGGGCAAGATGTCACGACGTCAGCCTGAGCTGGTTAACGGCTTTGTGCCGCTGGCGACGGAAACGGGACAGTGGCTGTATTTCGCTCCTGCAGATGTAAAGCGCGTGGAGTTCACGCCAGTACCGGAAGAGCAGACCGAACAAACGACGGAGTAACCAATGAGCAAACCAGATTGGGAGGCCATTGAATCGGCTTACCGGGCTGGTTCATTGTCAGTAAGGGCCATCGGCGAAAAGCATGGCGTTAACCACGCCACCATCCTGAAGAGAGCGAACAAAGAAGGATGGCAGCGCGACCTGACAGAAAAGGTCAGGGCGGCAACCAAGGCCAAGGTAACCAAGTCGGTAACCAAAGACAGTAACCAGTCACCAGTGGTTACTGATGAGCAGATTATTGACCAGGCATCCGATGAGGCGGCCGCTGTAGTCATGGCTCATCGTGAAAGTTTAGCGGCATGGCGCGGCATCACCAATAAGCTCCGCGACTTCCTCGAAGATGCAGATATCACGGAAGAAAATCACGCCTCAATGTCTCGTTCGATCACTGCCGGTGTCGATGCTCAAATCAAAGTGATAAACGCTGAGCGCAAGGCGTATAACCTCGACACCGAGGAAGGTAATAAGACGGTTGATGACCTGTCTAACCTGATGGATTCACTGTCTCAGGGGGCGTAATGAAACCTGAGCACATCAAGCTGCTGTCCGATAAAGACTGGCGGCTGAATAACCTTTACTGGATCACCGACAAAGAGGGCAAGCCCACGCGCTTCAGGATGACGCCTGAGCAGCGGGAATACTTTGAGGGGATCCACACCCGCAACATCATTCTGAAAGCTCGCCAGCTCGGTTTCACAACTGAAGTGTGCATCATCCAGCTCGACGCAGCCCTGTTCGAGTCGGCTAAATGCGCGCTGATCGCCCATACGCTGAATGACGCAAAGCGCCTGTTCCGTGAAAAGGTGAAGTACGCATACGATAAGCTTCCGGCAGAGATAAAGGCGGCCAACCCGGCCAGCAATGATTCTTCCGGCGAGCTCGTCTTCAAGAAGGGCGGCTCACTATACGTCAGCACTTCATTTCGTGGCGGTACGCTGCGTTACCTGCACGTTTCCGAGTTCGGGAAGATATGCGCCAAGTATCCTGACAAAGCCCGTGAGATCGTCACTGGTGCGTTTGAGGCGGTATCGACTGGATGCTTCGCTACTATCGAGAGCACAGCAGAGGGCCGGGCGGGTTACTTCTTCGATTACTGCCAGACGGCAGAGAAGGCTCTACTACAGGGCAAGCCACTTTCACCGCTCGACTGGAAGTTTTTCTTCTTCTCCTGGTGGAAGAATCCGCAGTACGCCATCGACCCGGTAGAGCCACTACCGCAGCGCCTGATTGAATACTTCGCTGAAATGGCGGCGAAGCACGGCGTAGTCGTTAACGAACGCCAGAAAGCCTGGTACTACGCCAAAGAGAAAACGCTCGGCGAGGACATGAAGCGCGAATACCCGACCATTCCGGCCGAGGCTTTCCAGCAGTCTGTCGAGGGCGCGTATTACGCCAAACAGTTCCGCTGGCTCTACACCAACAAGCGAATCGGCCAAATCCCGGATAACTCACACCTGCCGGTTCATACGTTCTGGGATATCGGTGTGGGTGACTCCACGGCGATATGGTTCGTTCGTGAGGTTGGCGAAGAGTTCCACATCATCGACTACTACGAAAACTCCGGCGAGGGGCTGAGGCACTACATGAAGGTGCTGAAAGACCGAGGCTATGAGTACGGCGAGCACTGGGGGCCGCACGACATCGAGAACCGCGAGTTCGGCGCTGATGCCAAATCGCGCAAAGAACTCGCGCAGGAAGGCTATGAAATCGACGGCCAGGTGTACTCGATGACATTCAATGTTGTTCCGAAAACGGGTGTTGATACCGGCATTGAGTCGGTGCGTGAAATCCTCCCGTCCTGTGTATTCGATGAGGAGAAATGCGCCGAGGGCATATCCCACCTGGAGGGCTATCGCAAGGAGTGGGACGACAAGCGCGGCTGCTGGAAAGATAAACCGCTTCATGACTTCACATCACACGGTGCTGACGGCTTCCGCTACTTTGCTGTAGCGAAAAATAACCAAAAACAGGTTGGTGCAATCTTCTTCACATAAGGACAACTCAGTGAGTAACACTACAGAAATGCAAGTCCTCGCTGGGCTCATTGTGAACAGCCTTAACGAGGTTGGGCGCGCGCGCCAGTTGTATGCATCAGGGCTTGGGAAGTCCGGTAACACGAAGCGTCACCATCTGTGGTGCGAATTTGGTTACCCGGAGCGACTCGACTTCGACCACTTCTACAACATGTATGAGCGTAACGGCGCGGCGTTCGGCGCGGTGCATAAGTTGCTCGATGCATGCTGGACTGATACCCCGGTGATCGTCGACGGCGATGAGACGAAGAAGTCTAAGAAGTCGACGCCGTGGGAAAAGAAAGTCACCAAGCTCATGAAGAAGCATTGGGCGAAAGTGAAGGATGCAGATCGGCGCAACCTGGTCGGGCATTACTCAGCACTTATCCTCCAGTTTGCAGACAGCAAGGAGTGGTGGGAGCCTGTCGATCGCAGCGTGATGCGAAATTCTCGCGAGCGCGGCCTGGTCAAGATGATCCCCGCATGGGAAGCGCAGGTTAAACCCGGTGAGCTTGAACAGGACCAGAAATCGCCAGACTATGGCATGCCGAAGTTCTACTATTTCCAGGAACAGCAGGTCGGAGATAACGGCAATATTTCCGGTCCGATGCGGTCGATTAAGATCCACCCTGAGCGCATCATCATGTTTTGCGAGGGCTCAGAGGACGAGACTTCGCTGGCGGGAATTCCCTTCCTGAGAGCTGGTTATAACGACCTACTCGACATGGCCAAGACCTCTGGCGGTAGCGCCGAGGGCTTCCTGAAAAATGCCAGCAGGCAACTCGGCATAAACATGTCGAAGGATACAAACCTCAAGACCATCATCGACGAGGCGAAGAAAGCCGGATATGCAGGTCTGGCAGAGGCACTGAACGCCGCAATCCAGAAGTTGAACTCAGGCACAGATTCCGCGTTGGTTACACAGGACGGCGAGGCTAAGGTGCTTTCTGTGGCCGCTGCCGACCCAAGCCCTACCTGGATGGTCTCGGCGAACCAATTCTCTTCATCTGTGCAGATACCTTTCACCATCATATTTGGTCAGCAGACAGGCCGCCTAGCCTCGGATCAAGATAAGAACGATTTTGCCAAGCGGTGCAATGGTCGTCGGTCAGGGTTCCAGTCAGGTCGGGTAACAGCGGTGATTGAGCGCCTGTGGACCGTTGAAGTTATCGAGCCGCCGAAGTCTGGTGAAATAACGCTAACCTGGTCTGATCTACTCGCGCCAAGCGAGAAAGAGAAAATTGCCAACATGAAGGAAATGGCTGCGGTCGCGAAGGATACCCAGCAAGCCTATGGCACACCTGCTGTTGATGAGAACGAAGTCAGGGAGGCGGGAGAACTTGAGCCGCGTGAAGATGTTAAGCCGCCTGATCCAAATAAAAAGGTAACGACCGATGATCCTCTTTCCGATGACACCGGAGCAAAAGACGAAAGTCGGGACACCGGTAGTTCCGCGCAGCAAGGTTGACCCGACGCGCTCGGCAAAGCAGGTTACCGCGATGTACCGGGATATAGAGGAGCGGTATCTCGGCATCAAGCGCGCGCTAAAAGCACTGTTTGACCAGCGGCTGACCGGGCGAGATCGTGAGGTAAACCGCCATAACTGGCACTTCCTGTGCCACGACCATGGCGAGGATATGCGGCTCTACCAGGTCAACGCTGGCAAGTTCATCTACGACATGTCAGCACAGGAACTGGCTGATCTGCTGGAAGCGGTGCAAGGCATTCTCGACGATTACCTGCTGGAAGGTGGCGAGCAAAACCTCTGGGCGATGGATTACGTCGTTGCAGAAGCGCAGCGCGGCACGCTGGAGGCCTTCAACAACCTTTCGCAGCAGTCGCAGGTGTACGCCAGCCAGACGACGTTACAGCAACTTTTAAGCAGCCCCGGTCACCTTAATCAGGTGGCGGCTGCCAGGCTGACAACGTTTAGTGACTGGAAGGTTATCAGCGACACAGCCCGCGGCGATTTAACCAACATCATCACCGATGCGGTAGCGCGCGGTGTAAATCCACGCGAGACGGCCAGCGTCATCAGTAAGCGTCTTGACGTATCGATGTCGAAGGCCAAGACCATCGCTCAGACTGAGCAGGTCGGCGCGCTGCGGCAGGCGCAATGGAACGAAACCGACTGGGCTGCTGACCGGCTTGGGCTGAACACTGGCCTGCTGTGGCTGTCAGCGCTCAAGCCCACAACGCGCACCTGGCACGCCAGCCGTCACGGCAAGGTCTACACCACCGAAGAGGTGCGGGACTTCTACGCCGAGAACGGCAACCGGTACAACTGCTATTGCAGCCAGATTCCGGTGCTTCTCAACGACGACGGCAGCATATTCAACGAAGGGCTGGCGGATAAGTTGGCGAAAGAGCGAAAAATCTGGAATAAGACTCAATGATTATGAAAAACAGCCGATAAGGTATAGGGACATTTTCAAGGAGAATACTATGGAAAAATATATCGTAACTTATCGCGCTTTTGGACATAACAACGTTCAATTGGGAGAAGGGCATACAGCTGTTGAGTATGCGGAAGGAAGTTTTACTGCGGTAGGTTTTTTGAAAGATGTTGAAGACGAGGCGCTAACTGATGCCCAGAGTCGCCATCAAAACGCAATCAGAATTATCATTAACTCTGTATTTAAGCTCTAGCCCATATAGTTGAACTAAACCCTCCTCCGGAGGGTTTTTTATTGCCTGAAATCCACCAATGAGGACGCAACGTGAAGCTATCCAGCATCCACGTTAAATCCCTCGCCATCAACGCCTCCAACATCTCAACGACCACCATCAACGGCCAGGAACACTACGTCATTCGTGGTGCGGTTCCGATCGTCGATGACATCGTGATGAATGGCGGCCTGTACCCGGCGGAGGAGATTAACAACAGCTACCAGACGATGGAGCGCAAGTTAATGCCGATCGGCCACCCGATGGTGAACGGCAAATACGTCAGCGCCAACGATCCGCAGGCGGTCAACGATTACTACGCCGGGGCATGGGCTCAGAACGTCAGCAAGGCCAACGATAAGGTCGTGATGGACGTTTACGTCAATAAGGCTGTAGCAGATACCAAGCCTGACGGTAAGCGCCTTATCCAACGCCTGGACGACATGATTTCCGGCAATAACGCCGATCCGATTCATGTCTCCACCGGACTGCTGCTGAACAAAGAGCAAAAGGCAGGGGAATCGAAACAGAAGAAATACTCCTGGGTCGCTCACAACATGCAGTTCGACCACATCGCGATCCTGCTCGACGAGCCCGGAGCCGGGACGCCTGATGAAGGTGTCGGCATGTTCGTTAACGCTGACGGGCAAGAGGCTGATGTTGAATCGACGAGCCTCATCGATGCAGCCAACAGCATGAAAGTCGGCTGGTGGAACAAAGTGAAGTTCTTCATCAGCAACGCTTCAGAGATGTCCTTCCACGACATCTACCAGGCACTGCGCATGTCCATAAAGCAGGACGACAAAAAGTGGCGCTACGTCGTCAGTGTCTGGCCTGACCATTTTGTTTACGAAGAGGATGGCGAGAACGTCAAACCGAAGCTCTTCGACCAGAAATACCTCATCTCTGACAAAGTCGTAACGCTTGTCGGCGATCCAGTAGAAGTCGTGCGCAAACCAACTGAGTACGAAGTCAAAACCAACGGAGAAACAAACCCGATGAAAGAGAAGATGATCGCCGCGCTCAATGCCGCAGGCGTTAAAACCGAGGGGCTGACCGACGATCAGGTCTGGGATGCCTACAACCAGCAGATGAAGAAGAAAGATGGCGGCGGCGACCTGGGCCAGGCTCAGATCAACTCTGATGTGATTACTGCCGCTGTTAATGCGGCGCTCACCCCGCTGAACGAAAAGCTGAGCAAGCTTGAAACCCAGCTGCAGGCGAACGCAGAAAGCGACCTGAAAACCAAGCGCGATGCGGTTAAAGCGAAATTCTCGTTCATGACTGAAGCGGCGATCAACTCGCTGGCTGGCGACGCGCTGAACGACTTGTACTCACAGTGCCAGACCAGCACCGGTCTTAACCCTGCATTCCAGGGGAATGGCGCTCAGAGTGAAATCCTTAACATGGAGGCACCTGAATAATGGCTCTCGCACCTCGTTTCCATACCGTAATCGCGGGCCCGGCCCGTAAGAATGACCCGCAGGTCATTGAAGCAATCATGGCGGCGGCCGTGAAGCCCGGCTCACTGGTAATGCTCGACAGCACCGGGAAACTGGCGGTTCACAATGTCGCTGGTGGTGCAGGCGTTGCTCTGGCTCTTCAGCACAACTATATCGGCGGTGGTGACATTCGCGACTCGGTTCCTGCAGGTGATACCGGCGCGGCCATCATGTGCGAAGACGATGTGGATTACCACATGCTGGTCAAGGCAGGCGAAGTGCTGCTGGAAAACGAAGGCCTGGTTTCTGCCGGTGACGGCACGCTTGCCAAGGCAACCACGCCAGCCACCGACCAGGTCCTCTTTTATTCACGCGAAAAAATCACCGTTGGCGCTGAAGCTCAGCTCGTGAAAGTTCGCAAATCAGGGAAAGCAACCGCATGAGCATGAGCATGATCGTATTCAACAAAAAGCTGATCACCGAACACAACCAGGTGAAGCAGGCATGGAATCAGCTGCTGATGCAGCGTGAATCCTTCAACATCAACCAGAACACCATTTCCGCCCAGTACGGCGGCGCGCTGGAAGTTAACCAGGCCGCGCTGATTTCCAAAGACTATTGGCGCGAAGTGGACAACATCACCACCCGAGTCTTCCGTAATGACGAAGGAAACGGCCTGCTGGATGATTTGCTCGGTCTCGGTACGCCGATCTCTATCGGCAAGACAGCGGCGCTGTACCGCGTTTCCAGTGATGCCGGTAAGGTTCATCGCTCACTGACGGGCCACGTGCCGGAAGAGCTGGATAAAGTCCTTTACGATGAGGCTGGTGACCCGGTCCCAATCTTCAACACCGGCTACGGCCGCGAATGGCGTGAGTGGAACGGCATGCAGTCAGAAAACCTTGACGCAATGGCAGATGACCAGGAAGCGCACGTTGCAGCCATCCGCGAGGATATGGCCGACTACATGCTTTCAGGTGACGCGAAAGTGAAGGTGAAGGGTTATGTCGGCGCAGGCATTACCAACCACGCCAACACCAACCAGGTGGATCTGAGTGCATCCGGTCTGAATATTGACCTGACCACCTCCACTCCTGACGAAACTGTCGCGTTCTTCACCGGCCCGTTCGCGAAACTGCTGGACGATAACTATGTGCAGGAAAAGGTAAAAGCATGGGCATCTCCGGATATCATGCGCAACCTGAACCGACCGTACTCCGATGCTGCCGGATTCAAAGAAGGCACTGTGCTGGAATACATCCTGCGCTATGGCCGCATCGAGTCGTTCAACCAGACCTTTAAGCTGACCGGTAACCACTTCATTGCCTACGTACGCAATTCGCAGTACATCAAGACGCGCATCGCCGCGCCGGTGGGTACCTTCATGATCCCGCGTCAGAATCCGTTCGACAACTACAACTCCCTGGTCTGGAGTGCTGTCGGTCTGCAGATTAAGCGCGATTTCAACGGTCGTTCTAAAGTGTTCAACGCACAGGGTTAAGGGGCTTCGGCCCCTTTTCTTCGGGAGAGAGCATGAAAAAGTTAAAAGTCGAGAAGACTGGCTGCTGGGGAACGATTAACGGCGTATTCCAGCAACTGCCGGTGGGCCATGAGTTCGTTGCGGTTGGTGTTCCGCCTGCTTTCGCTGGCCGCGTATCGGTCGTTGGTGAAGTTGAAGAGCAGGAGCTTGAAGTTGCCACACCTGGTGCTGACGATAAACCTGCAGAGCAGGCAGAGCAGGCAGAGCAGGCAGAGCAGGCAGAGCAGGCAGAGCAGGCAGAGCAGG